>Ga0308160_10000121_pt1 | contig 199043 bp, 166 predicted proteins | sample PhyFR1_FD_201036 | JGI IMG/M metagenome (GOLD analysis project Ga0308160, IMG submission 201036) | Phyllosphere microbial communities from UC Gill Tract Community Farm, Albany, California, United States - DLSLF.R1 | ecosystem: Host-associated > Plants > Phyllosphere > Unclassified | place...
CGCAGCTTCGAGTTCGGCACGGTCGCGCTGGACGACCTGAACATCGAGCTGTTCTCGACCGGCGAGGAAACTTTCCTGCTGCGCGCAGGGGAAGACATGTGGCAAATCGAAACCGGCGGCTGCACCCAGCTGGGGGAACCCGCAGCCGATGTGCAGGCCCAGCCGATCGGCGTGTTCCACATGAACGAGAAGAAAAACCTGGTGTTCGAGAAGGCCGAAGGCAGCGCGGGCGCCGCCCAGTAAGCCAAGCCACCCTGGCCTGTGATGCCAGGAGGCCGGTCCGTGAGGCTCAGCCCCTCTCGCTGTCGAGGTGGGCCATCTGCGCGGGGTTGTAGCGCTGGCCCGCCGCCGCGTCCGGCGGCACGATGGCTTCCAGGCGCGCCAGGTCCCTGGGCTGGAGTACCAGGTCGGCAGCGCCCAGCGCTTCCTGCAAACGGTCGCGGCGGCGTGCACCGACCAGCGGCACGATGTCGATCCCCTGCGCGGCTCCCTGCGCCGCTACCCAGGCAATCGCCAGCTGGGCCACGCTCACGCCCAGCTCGTCGGCCAGCGCACGCATGCGCTCGACCAGGGCCAGGTTGGCCTCCAGGTTATCGCCCTGGAAACGCGGGCTGGCCAGGCTGCGGAAATCCTTCTCGCCCTGGCGCTCGCGGTGCCAATGGCCGCTGATCAGGCCGCGCGACAGCACGCCATAGGCCGTGATGCCGATGCCGAGTGCGCGCGCCGCCGGCAGGATTGCCGCTTCGATGCCGCGCGAGATGACGGAATACTCGATCTGAAGATCGCTGATCGGATGCACGGCGCTGGCGCGGCGCAGGGTGTCGGCGCCGACCTCGGACAAGCCGATATGCCTGACATAGCCGGCCTTGACCAGGTCGGCGATCGCGCCCACCGTGTCTTCGACCGGCACTTCGGGATCGAGGCGGGCCGGGCGGTAGATGTCGATGTAGTCGGTGCCCAGGCGCTTCAGGCTGTAGGCGAGGAACCACGCACCGCCTTGGGCCGGCAATCGTAGCCGCTCCAGGCGCCGTCCGGCCCGCGCAGGGCGCCGAACTTGACGCTGATCTGCACCTTGTCGCGTGCCCGCCCCTCGAGCGCCTCGCGGATCAGCATTTCATTGTGGCCCATGCCGTAGAAGTCGCCGGTGTCGAGCAGGGTGATGCCGGCGTCGAGCGCGGCGTGGATGGTGGCAATGCTTTCGCCGCGGTCCGCCGGGCCGTACAGGTCCGACATGCCCATGCAGCCCAAGCCCAGGCGCGAGGTGCGCGGGCCGTGTTGTCCAAGTCCGGTCGTTTGCATGTCTGGTGGCACTTCCTCTTTTAATATGCGCGATCGCCTAGCGTTGTCCGGTCAGCTGGCGCAGCCGGGCGATTTCGGGCCCGCGTCCGAGGCGTTCGAGCGCCTGCTCGAGCAGGGTACGGTCGCCATCGCGCAGCATAGTCCATTGGGTGAAATACTCGTGCACGGTTCGCCAGGGCGGAAAATCGGGTGGCATGCTACGCCACGCGCTGCCGGTGTGCAGGAAGTACAGGACGGCGCAGAACACGTCGTACAGGTCGTGCTTGCGGGGGCGGGTCTTGCGACGCGCCGCCTCCAGCATGTCGCGCACCTGGTCGAATTGCTCACGCGGTACGTCGCTCGGGAAAGTTGGCCTGGCCATGTCGGTCGCCTCAAATAGTCTTGGAGACGCTGGATCCGGAACAGGTTCCCGAACGCAGATTGACGGAACCATCCGGCGGCTTGAAGTCCGTGACTTCGTAAATACGAGTGTATCATGCGTTCCGCATCCTGCGCGCCACGATGGTGCGGACGTGCGCGGGCCTCCGCAGCAGGGCGGCAAGGAAACAGAGCGGGAAGGAAAAGGACGGCGGAATGCCGTCCTCGTGGATGATGCTTAGTCGCGCGCCAGCGCCAGGAACTCGGTGCGCAGTCCCAGGTTCGGCTGCAGCTCGCCCAGCATGGCCGAGGTGATGGTTTCTTCGCCGGGCGTGCGGATACCGCGGCTTTCCATGCACATGTGGCGGCACTTGATGACCACGCCGACGGCTTTCGGTTCCAGCACTTCCATCAGCGTATTCGCGATCTGCACGGTCAGGCGCTCCTGCACCTGCAGGCGCTTGGAGAACACGTCGACCAGGCGGGTCAGCTTGGACAGGCCGACGATCTTGCCGTTGGGAAGATAGCCGATGGTGGCCTTGCCGAAGAAGGGGGCCAGGTGGTGTTCGCAATGGCTGTAGACCGGGATGCCGCGCACCACGATCAATTCATTGTATTGCTCGGCGCCGTCCTCGAAGGCCTTGAGGATCTCGACCGGGTCCTGGTCGTAGCCGGAAGTCCAGTGTTTCCAGGCCTTGGCGACGCGCGCAGGCGTTTCGTGCAGGCCGGGACGGTCCGGATCTTCGCCGATGCTGGCGAGCATCCGGCGCCAGTCGTTTTCGGTGAAGTGTTCTTTGTCAGACATGGTGGTCCCTAAAATGTAAAACTGCCGAGAGTATATAGAAAATGCCGTGGGTCTACAGCCGGCGCGCCTGTTCCTTGCGCAAAACGGACGCAGCTGTGGCGCCGCTGCGCTAGCGTTGTTGACGTCCTTATCACCGCGTGGGAGGCAACATGCTCGGCAGCACTGTCCTGGAAGTTGCGATCGGCCTGACGTTTTGCTACGGCACGGTTGCCCTCATCGTCAGCACCCTGCAGGAAGCCCTGGCGGCCCTGTTCCGGCTGCGCGCGAACACCCTGCTGGCCGGCGTCAAGAGCATGCTCAACGACCCGCGCTTCGACGGGCTGGCACGCGCCGTGTATGCCCATCCGCTGGTCAATCCGCACACCGACGGCAATGCCCGCGACGAGGCCGCGCTGCGGACGAAGCCATCCTACATCGAACCCGCGCATTTTGCGATTGCCCTGGTCGACACCCTGTGGAAGGCGCCAGGCGACTTCCTGCAATTGCGCGGCGCCATCGACGGCATCCCCGACCAACAATTGCGCACGGCTTTGCAGGGGATGTACGGCCGCGCCCGCGACCTGCAGCAATTCCAGGACATGCTGGCCGGCTGGTTCGACAATGCGATGGCGCGCATGTCCGGTGCCTACAAGCGCCGCCAGCTGCTGATTTCGCTGCTGCTGTCGCTGCTGCTGGCGATCCTGTTCAACATCGACAGCATCCATTTGTTCCGCACCCTGTGGCAGCAGCCGGCCCTGGTGGCCCATCTGCAGGACGTGCCGGACGCGGTCGATCCGGCGCTGGTGGATGCCTTGATGACGCTGCCGATCGGCTGGCGCAGCTTCCCGCCCCAGCTGAACGCCGACTTCGCGCTGCAGGTGGCCGGCTGGCTGCTGACGGCCTCGACCACCCTGTTCGGCGCGCCCTTCTGGTTCGACCTGATGCAGCGGGTGGTGCGCATGCGTAACACCGGCAACAAGCCGGAAGAGCTCCCGGCGGGGCTGCGGCTGGAAGGCCGGATCGCCGCCACGCCCTCGCCGGCACGCCTGCCCTGAGAAGGGCAAATGCCTTCCAGGCAACCGAATTTTAGGCAAACGCGTTATTTCCGCTACCCGTAAAACCGTCGCCCCGGCGAAGGCCGGGGCCCAAGTTGGACGCCGGCCGCAATACTCGTTTCAGCCCGCCGCACCCGGCCGGTGCGCATCCACCAAAATGCTCGAAATGGAAACGTGCGGCACCCGCTCCGGCCACTCATCCAGAGGGCCGAACCAGCGCGCCTCCAGGATCTCGTTGGGATCGGTCTTGATCTCGCCATCCAGGTAATCGGCGGTGAAGGCGATCATCAGCGAATGCGGGAAGGGCCAGGACTGGCTGCCGAAATAGCGCAGGTTCTGCACCCGCAAGCCGACCTCCTCGAACACCTCGCGGTGCACCGCTTCCTCGATCGTCTCGCCGGCTTCCAGGAAGCCGGCCAGCGGCACGAAGCGCTGCACTGCCGACTGGGTGTGCAGCGCCAGCAGCACCGCATCCCCCTTGCGGATCAGGACCATCATCGCCGGCGAAATGCGCGGATACGCCATGTGGCCGCAATTCACGCATTTGAAGCAGCGCTCGCCGCCCGCCAGCGCGGTGCCGCTGCCGCAGGCGCCGCAGAAGCGGTGGGTGCGCGCCCATTCCGCAACCTGCACCGCGCGCATGGCCACGCCCAGCAAGGTCTCGTCGAGTTCGCCGAACAGCGAGCGCAGCCCGCGCCAGGCGTAACCGGCCGGCGCCACGCCTTCGTCATCGACCCAGCCGGTCTGGCAATAGCGTTCGCCCAGCAAACCGACCGGCTGCAGGCGCGCCGGGTCCAGGTGCAGGCCGGTGACGTCGTCGGCATCCGGCAGGGCCAGGTCGGCTTCGCGCACCAGCAGGCGGCCGGCGTGGAAGATGAAAGACAGGGCGTCCGGGCTGGACCGGGGCGTCATCAGGGGCGTGAACGAAGCGGGTGTCTGGAGCATGGGATGTCCGATAAATATCCGGTAAATAAGTGATCGATGATACGCCGAACTAATCCCTCCCGCTGGGTTCCAAGACTTTGCCGGACCAAGGCACCACCAGGGTATTCGAGACCATATCTGGAGACCGCGATGAACGATGCGCCCGTCGTGCTTGGCATTAACCGGACCCAGGATGCCAGCGTCTGCCTGATGCAGGGATCGCGGCTGCTGTGGGCCATCCAGAAAGAGCGCCTGACGCGCCGCAAGCACCATTGGGGCAAGGTGGGCGACTTCCGCGACCATTACGGGCCGCGCCTGCCCTGGCCGGAGCGTCCCATCGACGTCGTGGTCGAATGCTTTTCGTCCGACGCGGAAGCCGGCAACCTGGCCCTGTACGAGGACGAACTGACGGCCAGCCTGCGCCTCGCGCCCGACTGCCGCCGCGCACGCATCTCGCACCACCTCGCCCACGTCTACAGCGTGTTCCACCCCTCCCCTTTCCGCGAGGCGGCGGTACTGGTGGTGGATGGCCAGGGCAGCCCGGTGTCCGAGCTGAGCGAACATTGGGGCGGGGCCGCCTATGTGCCCGGCGACTGGCGCGAAGTGGCTTCGTTCTACCGCGCCGACCGCGAACGTGTGCTGTGCATCGGCAAGCAGGTCTGGGACCGCGACGATGCGCGCCTGGTCGGCCTCGGCATGTTCTATTTCCTGCTGACCCAGACCATGTTCCCGGGCGAAGGCAACGAGGGCAAGGTGATGGGCCTGGCACCGCATGGCAACCCGCACGTGCTCGGGCTGCCGCCGCTGGCCGTGGAAGCCGGCCAGGTCAGCATCCCGGCGCCGTGGCGCGAGGTGCTGCGCGAGCGCGAACGCTTCCGCTACGGCCAGCCCGGCACCGCCTTCGACGATTGCGCCAACCTGGCGGCGGCCGGCCAGCGCGCCTTCGAGGATGCGCTGCTGGAAGTGGCGCGCTGGCTGCACCGGCAGACCGGCTTGGCGCACCTGTGCTTTGCCGGCGGCACCGCGCTGAACTGCTCGGCCAACACGCGCCTGCTGCGCGAAACCCCGTTCCGCGACGTCTTCATCCCGCCCGCCCCGAGCGACGCCGGCACCGCCATCGGCTGCGCGCTCTACGGCCTGATCGAGCTGTGCCACGAAAGCGCCGCCTTCCGCTGGACCCATGACGACCTCGGCCCCATCCACGGCCGCGAGAAGATCGAGGCCGCCCTGCTCGATCGCGACGACCTGAAGGTGGACTACCTGCCGGGCATCGATGCGCTGAGCAGCCACATGCTCGACCTGCTACGCAACAACCGCGTGCTCGGCCTTTATCAGGGCGCCAGCGAATTCGGGCCGCGCGCACTGGGCCAGCGCAGCATCCTGGCCGATCCGCGCCGCGCCGAAACGCGCGACTGGATCAATGCCCGCGTCAAGCAGCGAGAATGGTTCCGTCCGCTGGCACCGGTGGTGCTGGAAGAGCGCGCACGCGATTATTTCGACCTGCCCGGCCCCTCGCCCTTCATGCAGTTTGCCGCACCGGTCCAGCCGCACATGGCGGCGCGGGTGCCGGCCATCACCCACGTCGACGGCAGCGCGCGCCTGCAGACCGTCGGCGCCGGCGGCGACCCACTGCTGCGCCGCCTGCTGGGCGGCTTCGAGGCGCGCACCGGCGTCCCGGTCCTGCTCAATACCTCGTTCAACGGCAAGGACGAACCCATCGTCGAGACGCCGCTCGAAGCGGTGGCCGCCTTCCGCCAAATGCCGCTGCACGCCCTGGCGATTCCCCCCTTCCTGGTCACCAAGCGCATCGAGCCGGAGCTGCCTGCATGATCCGCGCCTATCCGGGTCAGGCCAGCGTGTGGCCCGGCGGCATGCTGGCACTGCACGTGTCCACCGCCAGCCCGCGCTTTCGCGTCGCCTTCCACCGTTGGGCGGACGGCCCGCTGCTGGTGCTGCGCTCCGGCTGGCTGGCCGGCCGCCATGCCGAAGACCGCGACGCGGACGAGGACTGGGACTGGCCGATATATCACTTCGAGATTCCCGCCGGCTGGCCCTCGGGCGTGTACATCGCGACGCTCGAGGAAGAAGGCCACCGGCGCAGCTTCGGCCTGGCGCGCGATGAGGGCGCGGTGCTGTTCGTGGTGCGTGCAACCGGGAAGCATGCGACAAGGACCGAGGGCCGCGGCCTGCTTTACAAGCTGCCGCTGGCCACCTACCACGCCTACAACTGCACCGGCGGCGCCTGCTTTTACTCAAAGCCGCCGCGCTCCCTGGAACCGCCCGGCGCGCGCGTCTCGCTGCGCCGGCCCGGCGGCGGCATCGGCGGCGAGGTCTGGGGCGCGCCCGATCATTACGATGCCGGTTCGCCACGCCAGTCCTTCGCCCACTGGGATGCGCGCTTCATCGGCTGGCTGGCGCGCCAAGGCTACGATGCCGACTTCTGCACCGACCTCGACATCCACGCCGATCCAGACCTGCTGTCACGCTACCGCCTGCTGGTATCGAGCGGCCACGACGAATACTGGAGCGAGCCCACGCGCGATGCGGTCGAAGAGTTCGCTGCCGGCGGCGGCAACCTCGCCTTCTTCGGCGCCAACCTGTGCTGGTGGCGCATTCACATCGTGGACGGCGGCGCGGCGATGGTGTGCCACCAGGGCGGGCCCCGGGGCGCACGCGACCACTGGTGGCCGGCAAACGGCGCCGCGCGGCCGGAAGACAGCCTTGGCGGCGTCAGCTACCGCCACGGCGGCGGCTGGTGGGACGGACCGCGCGCCAGCCCCGGCTACCTGGTCCAGCAGCCCGGCCACTGGGTGTTCGCCGGCACCGGCCTTGCGCGCGGCGACGCCCTCGGCCGCGACACCTGGCCGCCGCTGGTCGGCTATGAATGCGACGGTGCGCCGATCGATGCCTGCGCCGGCCTCGATGACACCGCTACCCCCGCTACCGGCGCCACCTCCGGTATCCGCACCGGCATCCGGCTCGCGGCCCGGGCCCACGAGGGCGGCACCCCGCCCGGCTACCAATTGCTGGCGGCGGCACCGCTCGGCCGCGGCTGGCAGGAATTGCCGCCGCGCGAAGGCCAGGCCGCCGGGGAAGGCCTGCACGCCGCCACCCTCGGCCTGTTCCACAGCGAGGGCGGCGGGACCGTGTTCTCGGCCGGCACCACGGATTGGGCGCAGGTCCTGGCCACGGGACGCGACCGCCGGGTGGAACAGATCACACGCAACGTGCTCGACACGCTCTTGCGCCGCTGAGGAGTCTGCCATGTACCGTCGACCGCTGCTGCATCGGCTCGCTCCCGCATCCGTCGTCGTCTTCCGCGCACTGCAGCTGGGCGACATGCTGTGCGCCGTGCCGGCCCTGCGCGCACTGCGCACGGCCCTGCCGCAGGCGCGCATCGCCCTGGCCGGCCTGCCCTGGGCGCGGCAATTCGCCGACCGCTTCTCCGGTTACATCGACGAATTCATCCCCTTCCCCGGCCACCCGCTGTTGCCGGAACAGCCGGTGCAGCATGCCGTGCTGGCCGATTTCTATACCGGACTGTGCGCGCGGCGCTTCGACCTGGCGCTGCAGCTGCACGGCAGCGGCGACGTCAGCAACGACATCGTCAGCGGCTTCGGCGCCGCCGCCATGGCCGGCTTTTGCCGCGGTGCCCGGGTCGTGCGCGAGCGCACCGTGCTGTTCCCCTATCCGGAGACAGGCACCGAGCCCGAACGGCTGCTGCATCTGCTCGAACAACTCGGCATGGCATCCGCCGCCGCCAGTGCCGGCGTCCAGCTGGAATTCCCGCTGTCGCGCCAGGACGAGGACGAACTCGCCGCCAGCGGCGTCGCCAAGGGCCTGGCGCCGGGCAGCTATATCTGTATCCACCCCGGCGCCCGCCATCGCGACAAATGCTGGCCGCCGCGCCACTTCGCCGAACTGGGCGACCGCCTGGCCAGCGAATTCGGGCTGCAGGTCGTGCTCACCGGATCGGCCCAGGAAGCCGACCTGACGGCCGAGGTAGCCTCCCACATGCGCCAGACACCGGTCGACGCCGCCGCGCCCATCTCGATCGGCGCCATGGCCGTGCTGATGCGCGATGCGCGCCTGCTGCTGTGCAACGACACCGGCGTGTCCCACATCGCCGCCGGCCTGCAACTCAAAAGCGTGGTGATCTTCAGCAAGGCCGACATCGCGCGCTGGGCGCCGCTCGACCGCCACACCCACCGCTGCATCTGGGACCCCGGTGCGGAACGGGCGGCGGTGGTGCTGCAGCATGCGCGCGCCCTGCTGTCGGGGACCGCGCCCAGCCGCCAGCGGACGGTTGGCATGTGGCCCTACTGGTAGGCGTTCGCCCGAGACCGTCGCCGGCAACGGCCATGTCCCGGGTTCCGGGTTCCAGGTTCTGCAGGCGTTTCGGCTGCTTGCGCAACTTGGACCCCGGCCTTCGCCGGGGCGACGGTAAGCTGGCTTATTAATCCAGCTTAATGAGCCAGCTTAATGATCCAACTTAATGAGCCAGCTTAATGAGCCTGCTTATTCGCGCGTCAGCGGGCCGGGAAGCGGCGCTTCTACCTCTGCCTCCGCCAGCGCCGCACGCGCCAGCGCCAGCACCTGATCCAGGGTCACCTCGTCGACGAAGCTCGCATCGTGGACGCAGCGGCGCGCCAGATTGTCCTGGCCGCACACCGGACAGCGGGTGCGCACCGACAAGGCCGCACGCAAGCCGGAGGTACGCAACGGCATGCCTTCGAGCAGGTTGGTCAGCCAGAAGATGCCGACGCTGGGTACCCCCAGCGCCAGCGCCAGATGCAGCGGGCCGGTGTCGTTGGAGACCACCAGCGCCGCCCTTTCCAGCAAGCCGCACAAGCCGCCGAGATCCAGCACGCCGGCCAGGACGGTGGCGCGCCGGCGCATGCGCACGGCCACCGCCTGCACCAGCGCCGCCTCGGACGCGGAACCGTTGATGGCGACCTGCACGCCGTCCTTCGCCAGCAGGTCGCCCAGGACCGCGAAGCGCTCGGCCGGCCAGCAGCGGCGCGAATCGGTCGAACCCGGCTGCAGGATGACCAGGCGGCGGCCCAGGACCGGGGCCGGCGGCAGCACCTGCGCCGCGGCGTGCCGGTCGGCATCCGTGACCGTCAATTCCGGCATCGGCATCGGGCCCGGCCAGGCGCCGGCCAGCCCGGCGATTTCCAGCAGCGCCAGCCTGCGGTTGACGGGCTCGCGGTAGGGTAGCCAGCGGTCCAGTCCCGGCGCACCGGTGGCGCGCGCGCCGACCGTGAGCCTGGCCCCGAACTGCAGCAGGAAGGGATTCGAATACAGGCCGCCGCCAAACATTTGCAGCGCCAGGTCGAAGCGCTCGGCACGCATGCGGTCGATGAAGTCGCACGCCGCAGCGGCCGGTGCAGCATCGGGCGGCGCACCCACGCCCGGCACCGGCGGGATCGCGATCGCGCGGTCGACCGGCCCCGGGCGGCCGGTCAGGAAGACCTGGTGCCAGGCTTTGCCGATGAACACCAGCTCGGCCTCGGGGTAGCAATGCTTCAGCGCGTGCAGCGCCGGCAGCGCGAACACGAAATCGCCGACCGCGTTCGGACGCAGCACGGCGATCTTGCGCACGCCGGCCAGCGGCGGATATATGGCGGCCATGCTTGCCCTCCGCACCTGCGCCGCCACGCCGGAGTTCATTCCAGCCTGCCCGACGCGCGCGGCGCGCGGCGTTCCGGACGGCGACGATCCTCGGTCTGGCGCGCCCCAGGCGAGCGATCCTGCGGCAGGCGATCCTGGGGCAGGCCATCCTGCGGCAGGCGATCCTGCGGCAGGCGATCCTGCGGCAGGCGATCCTGGGGCAGGCCATCCTGCGGGATGCGCCCCTGCACAGGCGCATCCCGCACCGTGGCATCCAGCGGCAAAATATCCAACGGTAATACATAAGGCGCATCGATCGCACGCGCCGTCACTGTGGTCGGCAATTCCAGGTGGTAAGCGCCGGACGGCAGGATGGCGCAGCCGCCGTGGCGCGCCATCAGGCGCTGCTGGGCCAGCACGTCCTCGCCGCAATGCTGGGCCGGCAGTTCGCGCCAGAAGTCGAAACCGCCGGCGGCGCGCAGCAGCGCGGTGTCGAACAGGACGCAGCCGCCGACCCAGGCCACCTTGTAGCGGCGGTCGATGCCGTCGCCGGTCGCCAGCCGGGTCTGCACGTGGAACAGGTTGGCGGCGCTGTGCAGGTGGTGGCGCGCCCAGGCCGTGCTGCCGGGCCGCACGGTTTCCGGCCGCACCGGCCCGTTCCAGAATTCGATCGCTTCCTGCGCCGGGCGCAGCTGGCCCAGGTAGCTCAGGCCATGCACGGCACTGCCGACGAAGCCGCAGCCCTCCTCGCGGATCGCGGCGTGCAGGCGTGCCACCAGGTCGGGCTCGAGGATGACGTCGTCGTCGACGAACAGGCAATACGCCGAGCGTGCCTGGGACAGCAGGAAGGCGCGCTGCTCGGCCATGCCGCGCCGCGGCAGGCGGCGGAAGGTGTCGACCACCCGTCCGGTGGCGCGCAGGTAGCGCAGCACGGCCTTCACTTCGGGCTGTTCGCAGGCGCCGGCCAGCTCGGACTGGTCGGAGATAACGATGCGCAGGCGCGGCCAGGTCTGGCTGCCGAGCGTGGCCAGGGTGACGGCCAGCGCGGCCACACGGTTGCAGGTCGGCACCAGCACATCAATCGTGTCGATCGTGGCGCCCGCCCTGCCCGCGTCGAAGCTGCGCTTCATGGCGCATTCCTTGCGCCATCCCGCACCTGCCCGTTCAGGTAGGGATTGAGGGCGGGGTCGTTGTACATCTTGAATTGGCGGTAGACCTTGAAATAGGCGCGTCCGGCCTGCGCCTCGGTCAGCAGGGCATCCAGGCAGGACATCAGGTCTTCGCGCTGCGCCACCAGGCGCGCCAGCTTGGCGGCGCAGGCCTGTACGTGGGCGTCGCCGGCGTCCGCGCGCTCGGCCTGGGCGCGCATGTGGTGGATTTTGAGGGCCAGGATCGACAGGCGGTCGATCATCGCGCCCGCGGTTTCGCTGGACAGGCGGGCATCCGGCAGCGCCACCACGCCGGCCAGTTCGGCCAGCAGCGCTTCGTCGACCGTTTCGACGGCGTCGTTGCGGCGCTGGTTGTAGCGGTCGATCAGGCGCTTGCCGGCGGCGATATCGCTCGGCGGCACGTCGACCCGGCGCGCGCGGTCTTCCTCGTGCCAGAGCAGGCCGTTGTAACGGTGGTTGGCATCGATGGCCTGCCACAGGCCGGAAGACGATAGTGCGTGGGACAGCATCGGCCAGTCACGTTCGCGCAACTGGCGGTCGTGGAACCACACGACGGATGCGGCATCGATTTCTGACTGCATGACAACTCCGTTCTGACAAACTGGCGACTCAGCTTGGAGTCGGCAGAAGGCCTGGAGTTCTCATGAGCCATTGAGCGCTTGGCCCAGCGCAAAGCCGGCCCCCGCGCATGAGGCGGGCAGCCGGCCGCGGCGTCAAACGCGCATCAGGCAAGCATCAGGCAGCGGTCCAGTTGACCAGACGCGGCCCGGCCTGACGCTGCCCGGCCTGGCGTTGCTCCGCCTGGCGCGCACCCGCCGAACGCGACCCATGCTGCGTCTGCGCCCCGATCCGGAACACGCTCACCAGCTGCGCCAGGCCGGCAGCCTGGTCCTGCAGCGACTGGGCGGCGCCGGCTGCTTCCTCGACCATGGCGGCGTTCTGCTGGGTCACCTGGTCCATCTGGCTGACGGCCTGGTGGATCTGCTCGATGCCGGTGCGCTGCTCCTGGCTGGCCACCGTGATCTCGCCCATGATGCCGGCCACGCGGCGGATGCTGTCGACCACTTCCTGCATCGTGGCGCCGGCCTGGTCGGCCAGCTGGCTGCCGCTGCCGACTTTTTCGACCGAATCGGCGATCAGGGTCTTGATGTCCTTGGCGGCGGCGGCGGCGCGCTGCGCCAGGTTCCTGACCTCGCCCGCCACCACCGCGAAGCCGCGGCCCTGCTCGCCGGCACGCGCCGCTTCCACGGCCGCGTTCAGCGCCAGGATATTGGTCTGGAAAGCGATGCCGTCGATCACGCTCGTGATGTCGGCGATCTGGCGCGCCGAGGCCTGGATCGCGCCCATGGTTTGCACCACCTGGCCCACCACCGCGCCACCCTTGACCGCGATCGCGGACGCCGATGCCGCCAGCTGGTTGGCTTGTTGCGCGTTGTCGGCGTTCTGCTTTACGGTGGAACTCAATTCCTCGACCGAAGCGGCGGTCTCCTCCAGCGTGCCGGCCTGCTGCTCGGTGCGGCCGGACAAGTCCATGCTGGCGGCGCCGATCTGGGCCGAAGCCGCGGCGATGGTCTCGGCGTCGCCGCGCACTTCGCCGACGATCCTGGCCAGGCTGGCGTTCATCTCGCCCAATGCGCCCAGCAACTGGCCGAACTCGTTACGCGCATCGCTGCGGATGTCCGCGCTGAGATCGCCCTGGGCGACCTTGCGTGCAATCGCGACCGCTTCGCCCAGCGGCGTGACGATGCTGCGCACCAGGAACAGACCCGCGGCGATGCCAGCCAGGGCAGCGGCCGCGATGGCGATCGCCATCAGCAGGTCGCGGGTTTCGATCTCGCTGTGGGCCCGTTCGACATTGGCGCGGCTGCGCTTGCCGAGCAGGTCTTGCAGGGCGTCATAGGCCGGCTGGCTTTTCTTGTAGGCCGGGTTGACGCGGGTGATCAGGATGCGCTCGGCCTCGTCCCACTGGCCGGCCTCGAGCGCGCGGGTGGCGTCGTTCACGTCGGCGATACCCAGGCCATTGCTGTGCCCGTACCAGGCCTGCACCAGTTCCTTGGTCTGCGGCATGCGCAGCGAGGCGCTGAATGCGTCGCGCGCCTGCTCCAGCGCCCGGGTGTTGTCGGCGATCTGCTTGAAGTGCACTGCCAGCGGGTGGTCGTGCAGGCGGGCATAGTCGGTGGCCGGGTTGTGCTGCAGGGCTTGCAGCAGCTGGCTGCGGTTGGTTTCCATGCGCAGCATGATGTTGTTGATCATGCCCTGCTGGCGCGCATCGCGCAGCGCCACGCCTTCGAGCAGGGAGACGGCGGTCAGGGTATTCGAATAGCCGAGAGCACCCACCGCCAGGGTGATGCCGATGAGCAGAGCGATGACCGCGGTAACGACGGTCTTGATACTGATGTGTTTCATTGATGCACTACTTTCTTGACGATGAAGACGCGAACGGGGATGCGGATCGCAGGGGCGGCGCCGACGCCCGGATCGATAGTACAAAAAGGGAATTTAATGCCGCATGGCAACAATGGGTGATTGTCGTCGATTTCATCAATTTTTTCCGTGCGTAAACAGTGCAGATCGTCCAGAATAGATGACCTGTCGTCAAATCAAGCATTCGCATGGACCCACTTTCCACCTTGTTCGACCGCTTCAGCTTCAATGCCCGCCTGATCATGCGAAACAGTCCGGGCCCCCATCGCGGCCCCAATCCCAGCACCATCGACGCGCCCGAGGTCAATGCCGCCGTGGCTGCGGCCTGCTGTACGCTGTACCTTATCCACGAAGGCGAGGCCGTGTTCAGCGCTCCCGACACGCCGCCCCTGCAGGTGACCGGACCGGCGCTGGTCCTGTATCCGCACGGGATGCGCCAGCGCATGCAAGCCGTCGGCGCGGCTGCCGTGTCGTGCGCAGCCATCCTGTTCGAAGACAGCGAGAGCGATGCCGGCAATTCCCTGCTCCTGGCTCTTCCCGCGCGCGTGCACATTCCCCTGGCCGGGATGGCGTCCCTGTCGCACACGCTGGCCCTGCTGTTTACCGAAACAGGGCCGCCGTCGCCGGGACAGGATGCGATCCTCGGCCGCATGTGCGACGTCTTGCTGATCCAGGTCATCCGCCACGAGTTCCAGCAGGCCCGGGTGGACAGCGGGGTCCTGGCCGGCCTGGCCGACCGTCAGCTGGGACCGGTACTGGGCGCGATGCACGCGCGTCCGGATGCATCCTGGCAGTTGCAGGGATTGGCCGCGCTGGCCTGCATGTCGCGTGCCGCCTTCAGCGAGCGCTTTCGCACGGTGGTCGGGATGGCGCCGATGGAATACCTGACCCGCTGGCGCATGGGACTGGCGTGCCGGCTGCTGCGCGAGGGCATGCCGGTCAAAGTGGTGTGCGGCCAGGCCGGTTACCGTAGCCCGCCCGCGTTTACCCGCGCCTTCACCGAGCATGTGGGCGTATCGCCACGGGCCTGGCTGCGCGGCTTCGCCCACGCTTGAGAAAGCAGGGGCGAAAAAAAGGGGCGGTGCCTGTGGCGACCGCCCCGAATAAAGAGGAGTACAACGAAAACGCTTGCTGCTTGCTGCTTGCTGCTAACTACTGACTACTACCGGGGAAAACGTTTGCGCCTCACGCCAAACGCCGGCCCTGGCTTACTTCAACAGACGCGAACGGCTGGCGACGAAGGCGATCAGGGCTGCCAGGCCGCCGACATAGGCGATGGCCACCTGCATGCCCATGCCCTGGGCGATGGCGCCGATCACCGGCGGGCCCATCAGGCTGCCGCTGTAGGCCATGCTGGCCACGCCGGCCAGTGCCGCCGGACCTTGCGCGCCGGCGGCGCTGAACACGAAGGGGAACACCAGTGCCAGGCCGAGGCCGGCAATCGCGAAACCGGCCAGTGCCATATAGGCGTTCGGCGACAGGACAGCGAAGAACAGGCCGGCCGCGCCCAGCATCGAACCGCTGGTGACCAGGGGACGTGCGCCGTAGCGGGTCTTGAGTTTGTCGCCAACCAGGCGCGACAGCAGCATCATGACCGAGAAGGACGACAGTGCCAGCGGGGCCAGGCCTTCCGACGCGCCGAAATGCTCTTTCAGGAACACGCCGCTCCAGTCGGCGATGCTGCCTTCGGCCATCGAACCCAGGAAACCGAGCATGCCCAGGAACAGCAGCGGACCGCGCGGCAGCGAGAACGATTTCTTTTCGACGGTCTGGGCGACGTCGTCGGCGTCCAGCAGGGTGTAAGCGAAATACAGGGCCAGCGCCAGCGGGGCGGCCAGCATCATGAAGTGGGTGCCCGGTGCGATGTGCAGGCTGGCCATCAGGCTGCCCAGGGTGGCGCCCGCCAGGCCGCCGGCGCAGCCGAGGCCGTGCAGCTTCGACAGTTCCGACTTGCCGGTGCGCTTTTCACGCTCGGTCGCCGACGAGTTGATGGCGACGTCGAAGGTGCTGGCGGTGACGCCCAGGCTCAGCACGGCGGCCATCAGCAGCGGCACGCTCGGGGCGATACCGATCGCGATCAGCACGCACAGCAGGGCCAGGCCGGCGAACAGCATGGTCTTGCGCGCGCCGAGCGAACCCATCATGCGCGAGGAGATCGGGTAGGACAGCACGGCGCCCAGGCCGCCGCACAGCAGTACCATCGACAGCGCGGAGTGCGACACATGGACACGTTCGGCCATCGACGGGATGCGGCCGGCCCACGAGCCCATGATCACGCCGAACAGGGCGAACAGGACCGGCAAGGCATATTGCTGCGCCTGCGCCATCGACAGGCTGCGTGTTGCGACGGCGTTGGTGCGGGAAGGGGTAGACATGGAGACGATTTCTTTTGTTGGGCTTGTCTATAAACCTGCCGAGGCATTCGGCGAGGGTAGCGACCTGATAACAGGGGTCTGAATGCACAACGCCAACCATAAGTAGTTGGCGTCGGGAAACTGATGAAGACGAATTCTACGCACTTTCTCGGCGTTCCGCTTTGCCTTCCGGAAAAAAAATTCTTTCAGTTTGTAACCTTCATCAGAAGCGTTGCACATTCCCGACAATGCACGAAAAAAGTGCAGAATATTTTGCAGAAATTGCCGAAATCCGTGTTTTTAAGGCTGAGTTAGCCGAAAAAGATGGGTGATATCAGCCATATGCCATGGTGATAATGGGCTTGAAAGTAACTTGGCGTCATCGCAAAAGCCTACGAAAACAGCGCAATTGTGAACTCAAAACGGCAATATTTTCCGCCAATCCGGACCACCAGGAACGGTGTATTTGAGCCAATTCAGTTACAAGACTGGCAGTTTGGCACTCCTCCCCTTGCTTGGCATAAACGTGTGCAATGCACTGGCCGGCTACGGCTAAGATGTAACTGGCCGGGCGATACCGGCACCAGCGAAAGGAAGGCATGCAGCGGTTTTTGTTTGCGACGGGGATCGAAAGCAGTTATCCGGTGATCCAGGGGCCGGATGGCGCCCCCCTGCGCATGGACGAAATGGAAAAGACCGGCCATTACGCGCGCTGGAAGGAAGACCTCGCACTGGTGCCCGAGCTCGGCATCGACGCCCTGCGCTATGGCCCGCCCTACCACCGCGTCCACCTGGGCCCGGACCGCTACGACTGGGCATTCACCGACGCCGTGATGGCCGAGCTGCAACGCCTGCATATCGTCCCGATCATCGACCTCTGCCATTTCGGCGTACCCGATTGGATCGGCAATTTCCAGAATCCCGACTTTCCGCGTTTGCTGGCGGACTATGCGCGCGCCTTCGCCGAGCGCTACCCCTGGGTCGACCTCTACACCCCGGTCAACGAGATGTACGTCACCGCCAAGTTTTCGGCACGCCTGGGCTTGTGGAACGAAAGGCAGTCCTCGGAGCGCGCCTTCGTCACCGCGGTCAAGCACCTGGCCCGGGCCAATATCCTGGCCACCGAGGCGATCCTGACAGTCCAGCCCAAGGCCCGCTTCATCCAGAGCGAATCCTCGGAGTACTACCACCCGTCCAGCCCGGAGGCGATCCCCTATGCGCGCCACCTCAACGAACTGCGTTTCCTGGCCCTGGATTTCACCTACGGCGTCGACGTCTGCGGCCGCACCTACGAGTTCCTTGCCGATAACGGCCTGACGCGCGAGGAATACCATTTCTTCCTCGACAGTAACATCAAGTCCCACTGCATCATGGGCAACGATTATTACGCCACCAACGAACACGTCGCCTACCCCGACGGCAAGGTCGATATCTGCGAGATGTTCGGCTACTACATGATCACCAAGCAGTACTACGACCGTTATCGCCTGCCGGTGATGCACACCGAAACCAATAACCGCGACGAGGGCACGGGCGAGAAGGATGCCAGGGTCTGGCTCGAGAAGCAGTGGTCGAACGTGATCCGCCTGAAGGCCGACAGCGTGCCCATCCTCGGTTTTACCTGGTACAGCCTGACCGACCAGGTCGACTGGGACAGCGCACTCGGCGAAAACGCCGGCAGGGTCAACCATTACGGCTTGTATGACCTCGAGCGCCGCCTGCGTCCGGTCGGCGCCGCCTACCGTGACCTGATCAAGACCTGGCGCAGCCACGTCGACGACGGCTTCATCTGCCTGCGCTGAGTGCAGGCAGGAATCCGGCGCCCCCGGGTAGCGCAGCGCCAGCTCCGTCGCCATCGGTTTCGGTGGCGGCACTATGCCTTACCAGGCGTGCCCGTCGGTTAGTTGCAGATGCAAGCTCGAGCGTGTGCATCGAGCCTGTCGCCTCCTGGCCACCAGGACGGCCATACTGCTAAGCAGCATGAATAGTGCTTTACAAAATTTTCAACTTGTTCAAGACTTGTCAAAAATTAAAATGATAGCGCTAACGGGAACTGTCCCTAGCGTTCAGGAGAGAGACAATGGCAAGCAATCCATTTCCAGCGGAGTCGCGTCCACAGCGCTGGGTCGTCATGGGCGTCAGCGGCTGCGGCAAGAGCACCGTCGGCGCCGCGCTGGCGGCCAGCCTCGGCCTGCGCTTCATCGAAGGCGACGCCTTCCACCCGCCGCAGAACGTCGCCAAGATGTCGGCCGGCCTGCCGCTGGACGACCACGATCGCGCCGGCTGGCTGCAAGCCCTGGCCACCGAGATCCGCGACGCGCGCAGCCAGGGCGTCGGCCTGGTGCTGTCCTGCTCGGCCCTCAAGCGCCGTTACCGCGACCTGCTGCGCCAGGCCGATCCCGACCTGCGCTTCGCCCACCTGCAAGGCCCGCGCGAGCTGATTGCAGGGCGCATGGCGGGACGCATCGGCCATTACATGCCGCCGGCCCTGCTCGACAGCCAGCTGCGCGACCTGGAAGCGCTGCAGGACGACGAAGCCGGCATCCGCCTCGACATCGGCCTGGCGCCGGCGGCACTGGTCGACGGCATCCTGCACGACAGCCGCCGCATCGAAGGGCGGGGCGACAAGTAGCAAGCATCACAGCGCCCCCGTCTGCGCGCAGGTCATGCCTGCGTGTCCAAACCAGCCAAGAAGGAGTATCCGTCTGTGTTGAACGTGTTATCCGTGCTGCTGGCGGTCGGCCTGCTGACCGTCATGATCGCCTGGGGCAAGGTGCAGCCCCTGATTGCCTTCGTAATCGCCGCGCTGGTGGCGGCCCTGCTGCTGGGGATGCCGGCGGCGAAGATCCCGGGCGCCATCGAAAAGGGCATCGGCGATCTGCTCGGCTCCCTGGTGGTGATCATCTGCCTGGGCGCCGTGTTCGGCAAGCTGATCGCCGACAGCGGCGCCGCCCGGTGCATCGCCAGCACCCTGATCCACAAGCTGGGGCCGGCGCGGATGCCGGTGGCGCTCACCGTCACCGGCTTCGTGGTCGGCCTGCCGCTGTACTACAACGTCGGCTTCGTGCTGATGGTGCCGCTGATCTTTTCGCTGGTCCAGCAATCCGGCCGGCCGGCGGTGGCGCTCGCCGTGCCGCTGCTGGCCGGACTCTCGATCGCGCACGGCTTCCTGCCACCGCATCCCTCCCCCACCGCGCTGGTGGCGGCGGTGCACGCGGACATGGGCACGACCCTGATCTACGGCTTGATCGTGGCGATTCCGACCCTGATCATTGCCGGCCCGGTGTTCGCAATGAGCCTGGGCGGCATCCGCGCCCAGCCCTCCAAACTGTTCCAGACGGAGCAGAAGCCGCTGGCCCAGTCGCCCGGCGCCTTCAACAGCTTCGCCACCGCGCTGCTGCCGGTGGTGCTGCTGGCCGCGCTGACCCTGATCACCCTGGCCCGTCCCGAACTGGCCAAGCCGCTCGCCTTCGTCTCCAATCCGCTGGTGGTGATGCTGATTTCCTATGGCGTCGCGGTGTGGACGCTGGGACTGGCGCGCGGCCAGAGCCTGCCGGCCGTGATGCAATCGGCCCAGGATGCGCTGCGCGAGATCGCGCCCATCCTCCTGATCATCGCCGGCGCCGGCGCCCTCAAGCAGGTGCTGGTGGAATCCGGGGTCAGCGCCGAACTGGGCGCGCAACTGAGCCACCTGCCGGTGCCGCCGCTGCTGCTGGGCTGGGCGGTGGCGACCCTGATCCGCATCTGCCTCGGTTCGGCCACGGTGGCCGGCGTGACGGCGGCCGGCGTGGTGGGGCCACTGGTGCAGACCTCGGGCTGCGACCCCAACCTGATGGTGCTGGCGGTCGGCGCCGGCAGCCTGATGTGCAGCCACGTGAACGATTCCGGCTTCTGGATGTTCAAGGAATATTTCGGCCTGTCGCTGAAGGACACCTTCCGTTCCTGGTCGCTGATGGAAACCCTGGTGGGCGTGTTCGGACTGCTGTTCGTGATGCTGCTGTCGCTGGTGGTGAGATAAATAATAAGGAGACAAGCTTGATGAAAATGATTTCGACTTCGCCTGCCCTGGCGCTGGCATTGGGACTGGCCTTTGCGTTGCCACTATCGCAGGCCGCCGCACCCGCGTCCATCTCGGCCTTCCAGTCGATGCCGGACGACCCGCATGCCATCGTGGTGCGTGCCAGGGGCGACGGCGTCAGCGACGACAGCGCCGCCATTCAGCAAGCCATCGACAGCGCCGCCAACAAGGGCGAAGGCGGACTGGTGTTCCTGCCCGCGGGCCGCTACCGCATCACCCGGAGCATCCTGATTCCGCTCGCCGTGCGCGTCTACGGCGTCGGCAAGACCCGTCCCGTGTTCGTGCTGGCGCCAAATACCCCGGGCTACCAGAAGGGCGTGGCCAACATGGTGATCTTCACCGGCGGCGACCAGTACACGGTGGGCAAGGTGCCGATGCCGGTGCCGGGCGAGGTGCCGTTCACGGGCAAGGTGCGCGACGCCAATTCCGCCACCTTCTATTCGGCACTGTCGAACGTCGACTTCGAGATCGGTGACGGCAATCCGGCCGCCGCCGCGGTGCGCATGCACACCGCCCAGCACTCCAACCTGAGCCACATCGATTTCCATACCGGTTCCGGCCTGGCCGGCGTCTACCAGGTCGGCAACGTCGCCTACAACTTGCGCTTCTTCGGCGGCCGCTACGGCATCCTGAGCGAAAAGACCTCGCCGGCCTGGCAGTTCACATTGCTCGATTCCAGCTTCGAGGGCCAGCGCGACGCCGCCGTGCGCGAGCACGAGGCCAGCCTCACCCTGGTCAACACCGACATCCGCAACACCCCGGTCGGGGTCGAGATCAACCGCGGCTACGGCGACTGGCTGTGGGGCCGCGACGTGCGCTTCGAGAACGTGTCGAAAGCCGCCCTGGTCATCAGCAACGAAGACAACGTCTACACCCAGGTCGGCTTCGAAGGCGCCAGCGCGCGCAACGTGCCGACCTGGGCGCGCTTCCGCGACAGCGGCAAAACCATTGCGGCGCCAGGGGCAAATGCGGGCCGCGCCTACAAGGTCGACGCCTTCAACTACGGCCTGACCCTGCAGGACCTGGGCACGCCGGGCCGCTTCGCCACCAACTACAAGACCTCGGCCCTGGCCGCAGGCGCAGCCAAGCCGGCGCCGGCGCTGCGGGCGCTGCCACCGAGCGCGCAATGGGCCAACGTGCGCAGCTTCGGCGCGCGCGGCGACGGCAAGGCCGACGACACCGCGGCAGTGCAAAAGGCGATCGACAGCAGCCGCGTGGTCTACCTGCCGCTCGGCTTCTATCTGGTCAACGACACCATCCGCCTGAAGCCGGACACGGTGCTGATCGGCCTGCACCCCGGCCTGACCCAACTGATACTGCCGAACGGCTCGCCGCGCTTCCAGGGCGTGGACGGTCCCAAGGCGCTGCTGGAGAGCGCGCGTGGCGGCGACGCCATCGTCTCCGGCATCGGCCTGGCGACCGGCGAAGTGAACCAGCGCGCGGTGGCCCTGCTGTGGCGCGCCGGTGAACGCTCGCTGGTGGACGATGTGCGCATCCAGGGCGGCCACGGCACCCGTTTGTACGACGGCAGTCGCGCCGACCCGTACAAGAAAGACCCCAACTTCGACACCACCGCCCAGTGGGACCGCCAGTACCCGAGCATCTGGGTGACCGATGGCGGCGGCGGCACCTTCAACGGCATCTGGACCCCGAGCGGCTATGCCCAGGCCGGCTTCTACGTGACCAATACCAGCACCCCCGGCCACGTGTACGAACTCTCGGCCGAGCACCACATCCGCGCCGAGATCGTGCTGGACGGCGTCAAGAACTGGGAATTCCTGGCCCCGCAGACCGAGGAAGAGGTGCGCGACGGCATGGACTCGGTCTCGCTCGAGATCCGCAACTCCAGCAAGCTACTGTTCGCGAACTACCACGCCTATCGCGTGACGCGTTCGATCAAGCCGGCCGAGAGCGCGGTCAGGATCACCAATTCCAGCGACATCCGCTTCCGCAACGTGCACGTCAACGGCGAGAGCGGCTTCTCCACCTGCGACGACAATGGCTGCGCCACCTATTTGCGCGCGTCCAAGTACCCGTATGAAAACGCCATCGTCGACGTCACCAATGGGCTGAAGGTGCGCGAGCGCGAATTCGCGGTGCTCGACTACAGCGGCAAGCAGGCCGCCGCGCCTGCTCCCGCCGGCAAGGTCGAGAAGCTGGCCGACGGCTTTTATTCGATCGCCGGCGGCGCCGTCGATGCCAGAGGCAAGCTGTACTTCGTCGACCGCCACTGGAAGCGCATCCACGGCTGGAGCCGCGAAACCGGCCTGACGGTGGAGCGCGACGCCCCGCTCGATCCGGTCAACCTGGCCATCGACCGCAGCGGCAATGTGATGGTGCTGTCGTCCTATGGCCCGGAAGCCACCGTGTATGCCTTCAAGCCGGGGACCCCGGGCACCGCGATGACGGTGATCCAGCCGACCCCGGTTGGCCAGCGCAAAGATGCGCGGGTGGCGATCCCGGTGAATTTCTGGCAGAACGGCGAATTCAAGGACCAGATCAATCCTGACACCTATGAATTCACCACCCTGGCCGAGATGTTCGCGCGCGACGTGGCGCTGCCCAAGGCGCGCGAATACGTGTCGCCCGACGGCAGCCTGGTGCTGCCGGCCTTCCGCGTGCTGCGCCAGGGCGCGGCCGACCACCTGGGCCACCGCTGGTCGGATACCCTCGACACCCACGGCTTAGTGCAGGGCGCGGTGGGCGAGCGCGTGGTCTTCACCAACGGTTCGGAAAACCGCAGCTTCAGTGGCTTGCTGGGCGCGGGCGGCGCCATCACCGACCTGAAAGCGGTGGCCGACCGCGGCGGCGAGAGCGCGGCAGTGGGGCCGGACGGCAAGGTGTACGTGGCCAACGGCCAGGTCTTCATCTACACCGACGGCAAGCAGAGCGGCCGCATCGACGTGCCGGAACGTCCGCTGCAGCTGGTGTTCGGCGGGCCGGACAAGCGCACCCTGTTCATCCTGACCCATCACAGCCTGTATGCGGCGCGCGTGGAGTAAGCCCATGAGAATCGCCGCCGCTTTCCTGGCGCTGGTGTGCACCGGTGCGTTGGCCCAGCAGGCCGCGCAGCCACCAGTTTTTCAGCTATGGCCCGAGGGCGCGCCGGGGTCGGCCGCCCACCACAACGAAGCGGAAAAGCTGACCGACGGCGCCTATGTCAGCAATGTCCACGATCCCTCGCTCACCCTGGTGCGCGCCGACCCGCGCCATGCCAACGGCGCCGCCGTGGTGGTGGTGCCGGGCGGCGGCCACCGCATGCTGGTATTCCAGAACGAGGGCATGCTGGCGGCGCGCTACCTGAACCGCATGGGCGTGTCCGCCTTCGTGCTCAAGTACCGGCTGGCGCGCGATGGCGCCTCCGGCTACAGCATCGAAGGCGATGCCGCGGCCGACCTGCGGCGCGCCCTGCGCTGGGTGCGCGCGCATGCGGCCGACTACGGCATCGATCCGCAACGGGTCGGCGTGATGGGCTTTTCGGCCGGCGGTGAGCTGGTAACGCTGGTGGCCGATCATGCGGAGCCCTCCACTGTCGGCAAGCGAGACATCCTCGACCGCCAGAACAGCCGGCCCGACTTCCAGGTGCTGGTGTACCCCGGCCCGCTGGGCGTGCCTGCCAGCGCCGTCAAGGACGCGCCGCCGGCCTTCCTGGTGGCCGGTTCGCGCGACGAATGCTGCATGGCGCCGGCCCTCCAGCTGTACCAGCAGCTGGCAGCGGCCGGCGTCTCGGCCGAGCTGCATTTGTACGCCGACACCGGCCACGCCTTCAACCTCGGCCAGCGCGGCGAGCGCATCGGCCTGCAGCACTGGCCGGACCGCCTGCATGACTGGCTGGCCGACGGCGGCTGGCTGACGGCGGCTGGCTGACGGCGCACGGCGGCCGCAAGCCGGAGGGCGTGCCGGCACCATGATTGAACAGGAAAACCAATGCGTATCGTCTTGCTGACCTTTGCCGCCGCCACCGCCCTGACGGCCGCCGTACCCGCCGTCGCCGCCGACACCCAGTTCAAGCTGCTGGTGCTGGCCATGCCCAACAAGTACCACTACGAATACATCCCGATCGCGCGCGCCAGCCTTGAGCAGCTGGCCCGGCTGCACAACTTCGAGCTCACCTACACCAACCGTCCCGACAGCTTCGAGGGCGACCTCAAGCAGTATGCGGCGGTGGTCCTGCTGAACACTGCGGGCGAAGAGCTGAACCCGGCCCAGCGCGCCCGCTTCGAAGCCTACGTGGGCGGCGGCGGCAATGCCGTCATCGTGCACCGCGCGATGATCGCGCCGCAGGACGGGTGGGTCTGGTACGAAAAGCTGGTCGGCCGCTCCTTCAAGATCCACCCGATCGTGCAGACCGCCGCCATCGACACCGTGGACCAGCACTTCCCCGCCACCTACGGCGTGCCGCAGCGCTGGATCTGGAGCGACGAGTGGTACGAACTGGCCAACCCCTACAAGGTGGAGATCCACCCGGTGCTCAAGGTGGACGAGTCGAGCTACGACCCGACCCGGATCTGGCCCGGCCAGGTGGCCACCGGCATGGGCAAGGACCATCCGGTGGCCTGGTACCGCCAGGCCGGCCAGGCGCGCGTGTTCGTCACCACCCTCGGCCACAACGCCGAGATGTACCGCGACCCGCAATACCTGGGCCACCTGATGGGCGGCATCTGGTGGGCCGCCACCGGCAAGGGCCAGCAGACGCGCTAGCGCGCGGCTGGCGGCGCCTAGCCTTGGGCCGACAGGCCGTGGCTGGCGGCGGCCTCGCGCAGCAGTTGCTGCACGCTGTTGAAATCGGCCGGCTTGGTGAGGTGGGCATCGAACCCGGCTTCGCTCGAACGCCGCCGGTCCTGTTCCGCCCCCCATCCGGTCAGGGCCACCAGCGTCGCGCCCGCCATGCCGTCCAGCTCGCGCAGCGCCGGCGCGACCTCGAAGCCGCTCCGGTCGGGCAGGCCGATGTCGAGGAAGACCACCTGCGGCGGCGACAGCGCCGCCAGCGTCAGGGCCGAGGCACCGTCGTGCGCCAGTGCGACCGCGTACCCGCTCATCTCGAGCAGGGCGCCCAGGGTCTGGGCGGCATCGACGTTGTCGTCGACCACCAGTACGCGCAGCGTTGCAATCCCGGCCGGCGCGGTCTGGAAACCAGCGGCTGCCGGCGGTGCCGGCTGCGGCTCGATGCCTTGGGCCAGCGGCAGCCACACGGTGAAGCGGCTGCCCTGCCCCGCACCGCCGCTGGTCGCGCCGACGCGGCCGCCATGCAGCTCGACCAGGCGCTTGACCAGGTTCAGGCCGACGCCAAGGCCGCCCTGGGCCATGGTGTGGCCATCGTGCGCCTGCACGTACATGTCGAACACCTGCGGCAGGACGGCGGCGCCGATGCCGATGCCGTTGTCGACGATGGTGACGGCGACCTCGTGCCCCTCGATGGCGGCCTCGATCTCGATGCGGCCGCCCGGCGGCGTGTACTTGGCCGCGTTGTTGAGCAGGTTGCTGAGCACCTGGGCGATGCGATGGCGGTCGACCCACAGCGCCACCGCGGTCTCGGGCAGGCGCAGGGCCAGGCTGTGGGCGCCGGCGCTCACCAGCGGCATGCTGATTTCCACGGCTTCGCCCACCACCTGGTCCAGCATCACGCGCGCAGGCCGCAGTTCGACCTTGCCTTCGGACAGGCGCGCCATGTCGAGCAAGTCGTCGACCAGGTGCACCATGTGGTCGACCTGGCGCTGGATCATCGCCTGCACCTTGCCGGCATTCGCCGCATTCGGCCGCACCCGCATCAGCTCCAGTCCGGTGCGGATCGGCGCCAGCGGATTGCGCAATTCGTGCGCCAGGGTGAACAGGAACTCGCTCTGCATGCGGTTCTTTTCGGTCAGCTCGTGCGTCAGGCGCTGCTGCTCCTGCTGCAGCATGGCGCGGTCGTGCACGTCGATCACCGTGCCTACATAGCCGGCAAAACGGCCGTTTTCATCGAAACGCGGCAGGCCGGTGTCGATCACCCAGCGGTAGCTGCCGTCCTGGCGGCGCAAGCGGAAATCGGCCACGTAAGGCGTTTGCGCCGCGTTGCAGGCCAGGAAGCCGGCCTTGACGGCCTCGATCTCGTCCGGATGGATGTTCTCGGTCCAGCCGAAGCCCTGGTCCTGCTCCGCGGAACGCCCGGTAAATGCATGCCAGCGCTGGCTCAGGTAGGTGCAATGGCCGGTGGGGTCGGTGGTCCACAGCATGACGGGCGCGATGTCGATCAGCGAGCGGAAATAGGTTTCACGCTGGGCCAGGTCGTGGCGCTGGCGGCGGTGCTCGTGGCCGAGCGCGATCTGGCGCCGCACGCGCGCCAGCAATTCATTGGCGGCGAACGGCTTGACCAGGTAGTCGTCGGCGCCGGCCTGCAAGCCTTCGATCTTGGCTTCCTCGCCGGCGCGCGCCGACAGCAGCATCACCGGCAAATGGCGCAGCGACGCGCTGGCGCGGATGCGGGCGATCAGGCCGAAGCCGTCCAACTTCGGCATCATCACGTCGCTCAGCAGCAAATCGGGCGGATCGCGCAGCAGCGCCTCGAAGGCGGCCTCGCCATCGCTGCAGGCGATCACCGTGGCATACGGATCGAGCAGCGATTTCAGGTAGGCGCGCATGTCGTTGTTGTCGTCGGCGATCAGGATGCGCGGCGCCGCCAGCGCCGGCTGCAGCAGCGCATTGTCCATCGCGGCCGCGGCGGGGGCCACAGCCACGGCGTCCTCGTCTGGCAGCCAGCGCAGCGCTTCCTCGACGAAGGCCGCACCCATGCGCCCGCCGTCGCCATCCTGCGCGGCGCCGTGCTGATGGAGAATGCGCTCGGCCGGCAGGTGCGCATGCCCGAACGGCAGGTCGACATCGAAACGGGTGCCCTCGCCCACCACACTGTGCACGGCAATGGCGCCGCCATGCAGGCGCACCAGTTCCTGGATCAGCGCCAGCCCGATGCCGGTGCCTTCGTAGGTGCGGCCGGGCGTGCCTTCGATGCGGTGGAAGCGCTCGAACACGCGCGGCAGCTCGGCTTCGGGGATGCCGCTGCCGCTGTCCTGCACCGACAGCCGCACCATGTCGCCATGGCGGCCCAGGGTGACACCGACGCTGCCGTCCAGGGTGAACTTGAAGGCATTCGACAGCAGGTTGAAGACGATCTTTTCCCACATGTCGCGGTCGACCCAGACCGGCTGGCCCAGGTCCTGCACCTCGACCGTGTAGGCCAGGCCGCCCTTGGCCATCGCCGATTCGAACACGCTGGCCAGGTCGGCGGTCAGGCGCGCCAGGTCGAGCGGCTCGTAGCTGGCCTGGACCCGCCCGGCTTCGATGCGCGAGAAATCGAGCAGCGAATTGACCAGCTTGAGCAGGCGCAGCGCATTGCGGTGGGTGACGTCGATGCGCTTGCGCTGGACCGGTCCGAGCGGCTCGGCGGCATCCGCCAGCGCATCGTCGAGCGGCCCCAGGATCAGGGTCAGCGGGGTACGGAATTCGTGCGAGACGTTGGAAAAGAAAGCGGTCTTGGCACGGTCGATCTGCGCCAGCTCCTCGGCGCGGCGCTGTTCTTTTTCGTAGGCGATGACGTTGCCGACCGCGCCGTTCACGGCGGCGCCCAGCAGGCCGTAGAAATTCAGGTAATCCTCGTCCAGCTCGCGCGCGGCGCTGACGCCGGCCACCAGGAAGCCGAACAGTTCCTGCTGGCCGGGCACCGTCACCGGCAGTACCAGCGCGGTATCGGGCGCGGCCTCGTACGGGCCGCATGCCACGGTGCCGAAGCGCGGCCTCAGGCCATGCAGCTGCTGCGCCGTGCGCGCCTCGGCCGCGGCGGCGAATGGCCATACCTTGTCATCGAGTTCGGCGACGGTGGCCATCAGCGCACCGTGCGCCTCCAGGCCGGCACCGCCGCACAGGTGCAGCTTGCCGCTGGCGGCATCGATCTGGTACAGCAGCACGAACGGCAGGTCGAGGACCAGGTTGGGGTAGTGCGCGGCAATGTCATGGGCGATGTCGCCGATCGCACGGGCGTCGCCGATGGCCGCGCTCAGGTCGCGCAGGCCCTGGGAGCGGCGCGCGTTGAGCACCGCCGGCGTCGATTCCGAAATCGGGTGGAAGATGCCGCCCACCTCGCCCGACTCGTCGCGGATCGGCGAGAACGAGAAGGTCATGAAGGCTTCTTCCAGGTAGCCGCGGCGGTCGAGGAACATGCGCTGGTCGCGGATATAGGTGCCCTCTCCCTGGTGCGCGCGCTCGAAGGCATCGCCCACCACCGGCATGGCGCTGGCCCAGATTTCCTTGAACGCGCCGCCCATCGAGCGCGGGTGCAGGTCGCCGCAAATCGGCCGGTAAGCGTCGTTGTAGATCTGGATGTCCTCGGGTCCCCAGGCCACCAGGATCGGGAAGGTCGAGGACAGGCACAGGCTGACCGAGGTGCGCAGGCTTTGTGGCCAGGACTGGAGCGGGCCGAGGGGCGTCGCCGACCAGTCCATCGAACGAATCAGCGCCCCCATCTCGCCGCCGCCGGCTAGCCAGCTGAGGTCATCGTTCGAATTTGAATTGGGCATGTGGGAAGAGCGGGCGATCGAGGCAGCGGGACGGAAAAAATGATTGTGCTTACTATCATATTGTACGGCAAATTCGCACAAATCCATTCGCCCGCTGCGCTCCGGCACCCACGCTTCCTGTTACTCCTCGCCGGCCTGGTGGAACACCAACTCCTCAACTCGCCGGCCGTGGCACAGGTGCTCGTCGATGATGCGGTCCATATTCTCCGGCGTGACGTTGTAATACCAGGTACCGTCCGGCTGGACGCAGACGATGGGGCCGCCCTTGCAGGCGGCGAAACAGCCCACCCGGCTGCGTTTGACGCGCAAATCGCCCGCGTTCAGGCCGGCGGCCTTGAACTTGTCGCCCAGGCTGTCGAACAGGGCCTGTGACTGGCCGTCGGCGGCGCAGCGCGGGCCGGTGCAGACCAGCAGGTGGCGGCGGTAGCTGCCGATCTTGGGTTTGATGACTTCCTGCTCGCTCATGCTTCGCTGTCCTCGTTCGTCGTTGCCAGGTCGCTGGCGGCCACCGGTTCTTCCAGGGTGGCGCGGATGTAGTCGGCCGGCAGGCGGTGGCGCGCCGCCAGGGTGGCGACATCGTCGCCGGCGGCGTGTTCGGCCTGCAGGGTCTCCAGCCAGCCGAGCAGCCCGGTGGAGAGCGAGCGGCCGGCTTTTTCGCCGTCGCGGGTGGTGCCGCCTTCTTCGAGGTCATATTTGTTGGCGTAGCCGCGCGGCGTCACCATCAGTCCGTGGCGCACGAAGGTGTTGCTGTTGCCGATCAGGACGGTGCTGAGCATGCCGATGTCGGCGTCCGCCATGCTGTCCAGCGTGGTAAACACGATGTTCTCGCGCCGGCGGTAGGCGCTTTTCACGATCGCCACCGGGGTATCGGGGCGGCGGTGGCGCAGGAACAGGCGCTGGGCCTCGACGATCTGGCGCGTGCGGCGGCCGCTCTTGGGGTTGTACAGGGCCACCACGAAGTCCGCCATCGCCACCGCGTCCAGCCGGCGGGCGATGGTCGGCCAGGGCGTCAGCAGGTCGGACAGCGAGATCGCGCAAAAGTCGTGGGTCAGCGGCGCGCCGACCAGGGCCGCGCAGCTGTTCAGGGCCGAGGCGCCGGGGACGATCTCCACCTGCACCGGGTGCTCGGGCGTCCAGCCGGCCTGGAACAGCACCTCGTAGGTGGGGCCGGCCATGCCGTACACGCCGGCGTCACCGGACGAGATCAGCGCCACCTTCTTGCCGGCTTGCGCCGCCTCCAGGGCGCTGACGGCGCGGTCCAGCTCCTCGGTCATCGACTTGCGGATGATCTCCTTGCCTTCGAGGAGGTCGGCCACCAGCTTGATGTAGGTGACGTAGCCGATCACCACGTCGGCTTCGGCGATGGCGGCGCGCGCCCGCGCGGTCATGTGTTCGACGCTGCCGGGGCCGATCCCCACCAGCATGATCTTGCCGGCGCCCTCATGGGAGACGGGTACTGCGGTATCTTCGTTCATGCCTGCTTCCTTGCGATCGAGACGGTGGCATTGCGGCCATCCGCGCCCCGGTATTTGTATTTTTCGACGACCAGCGCCGTCATGGGAGTCGCCGGTCCGGCCGCCAGCAGCGCCGCCGCTTCGCTGACCGAGGGCGTGCCGGTGTAGCGGCGCACGGTCTCGGATGGATTCGGCACCGCCACCGCGGCCAGCTGTTCGGGCGGATAAAAATGCAGCGGCCAGCCGTATTCCCGCGCCAGCGCCAGCAGCGCGGCTTCGTCCTGTTTGAGCGTGATGCTGGCGGCGGCCACGACCTGCGCGGCGCTGGCGCCGGCCTCGGCCAGCGCCAGTGTCACCGCCGCGCGCACGGTCTCCAGCGCGACACCGCGGTCGCAGCCCAGGCCGATGGCGTATGCCTTCATGCGCCCGCGTCCTGCTGCGGCGGGCGGTAGACCACCAGGCGTTCCTTCAGCGCTTCCCAGCGTTCGGCCGGCACCTCGGCGTGCGTCACCCACAGCAGGGCGACATAGCGCTCGAGTGGTACCTCGTCGAAACGCGAGAAGCGGTGGATGTTGTCCGGCAGCGGCGTCGGCCGCGTCCACCAGTCGGGGCTGCCGGCTTCCTGGACAAAGGCGATCGGCTCGCCGTTCACCACGTGGGCCGAGACCCGGGTGATGTTGATCTTCGGCGCCTCCACGCGCCAGCCCAGGTGGCGTCCCAGGATGTCCACCGGGATGGTGCGGCCGACGTCGGAGGCGGTGGTCAGCACCGGCGCGGCATCCAGCAGCAGGGCCACGCGCTCGCTCCATTCGTTGGCGCCGCCGACGTGGCCGGACAGCACCGGGATCACGTACTGACCGGCGTCGTCGACCACGATCACGCCGGGATCTTCATCCTTGCTGCGCAGATGCGGGGCGATCAGGCGCACCACCGCACCCAGCGACACGAAGAACACGATCTGGTCGTAGCCGGCGAACAGCGGGCCGATCTCGTCGCGCAGCGCGCCCGCGTAGGCGGCCACCTTGTTGGGCAGGCCGGAAAAGGCGGCGGCAAACTTGGCCGAGGTGCAGATGTCGGCGTCGGGCAGGTCCAGCGCCAGGCGCGCGGCCTGGGCGGCGCCGTGCTTGGTGATCGCCACCAGGCAAAGGCGCGGCTCGTGCGGCGCTGTGGTTTCAGTGGGCAGGGTCATGCAATCTCCAGTGGTGAGGGGCCGCTCTTCCTGAGGCAGCCCTTGATGCGTTCGCCGCGGATGCGGTGCGGATGCTTGACGATCAACAGCGACAGATAACTGACCTTGGTGCCGCGCAGCGTCAGGATCTCGGCGCCGCTGAAGCGCCGCTCGTCGGGTGCGCCGACGCGTTCGATGAAGTGGGCGCCGGCCAGCAAATCTCGCCGTTCCAGCCAGCCGATCAATTCGTCCAGCAGCGGCTTTACCTTCATCAGCACCAGGGTGTCGAAGTCGGGCAGCAGGCGGTCGACCGCGCTGACGCCGTAGGCGGCCGGCACGATGGCGACCGTGTCGTCCTGTTCGGCAAAGGGCACCGGGACTTCGGCGCAGGCGGCGGTGAAGGCGTTCACGCCGGCGATGATTTTCACGCCCACCTGCGCGTCGAGCGCACGCACGGTGCGCGCCAGGTGGCCGAAGGTGGCATAGGTGCTGGCGTCGCCCTCCACCAGGAACAGCACGTCGCGGCCCGCGCGCAGCCAGGGCAGCACGGCTTCGGCGGCGCGCAGCCAGGCGCGTGCCAGCTTGTCGCCATCGTGGGTCATGGGGAACAGCAGCAGCGCGTGTTCCTCGGGCGGCGCCAGGCCGGCGCGCACCACGATGTCGAGGGCATAACTCGGCGTCTTGCCGCTGCGCGCCGGGTAGACCCAGACGGCATCGCGGCGCTGCAATTGCTCCCAGGCGGCGCGCGTGATCAGGCCGGGGTCGCCGGGACCGAGCGAGATGCCATACAGGGTGCCGACGCTCATGCTTCGCCTCCCTCACGATGCGCACACACGATCCACACCGGGTTCTCGGCCGCCATGCGGTGCATGTGCAGGATTGGCTTGCTGCGCGCGGCCTGCAATTGCAGCACGTCCCATTCGACGCCTTCGATGCCTTCGAGCGTGGCGGTGGCGGTGGCCAGGTTTTCCAGGGTGACGAAGTTCATGACCAGGTTGCCGCCGGGGCGCAGGCGGCCGGCGATCAGCGCGATCAGGCCGGCCAGCTCGCCGCCGGAGCCGCCGATGAACACCGCGTCCGGATCCGGCCAGGCATCCAGTCCCTCCGGCGCCTTGCCGAGGGAGAGGCTGTAGTTGCTGACGCCAAAGGCCGCGTGGTTCTGCGCGGCGATGCCGAAGTCGGCCTCGTTCTTTTCGATCGCGTACACGTGGCCCTCGGGGCACAGGCGCGCCGCTTCCAGGCCGACCGAACCCGAGCCGGCGCCGATGTCCCACACCACGCTATCCAGCCGCAGCTGCAGGCGCGCCAGGCTGACGGCACGCACCTCCTGCTTGGTGATCAAGCCCTTGTCCGGCTGGCGCTGCGCGAATGCGCTGTCCGCCAGGCCGAAGCGCACGGGGCGCGCCGCCGGCGCCACGCGCCACAGCAGCACCACGTTCAGCGGCGCGAAGCGCATGGCGGCGGCGTCCTGTGGACTGAGCTCGGCCAGCACCCGCTCTTCCGGCTGCAGCAGGTTTTCCGCCACCGCCATGTGGAAGTCCCCGCCCAGACCCTCGGCGATGAGGAGGCGCGCAATGCGGTCCGGCGAGTTGTCGGGGCTGGTCAGCACCAGCAGACGCGCATGACGGCGCACGGCCTGGGCCAGCGCATACAGGCCGTGATCGGGTGTGGCGCCGCGCGCCCATTCTCCTGCGTCGCGCGCATGCACCGAGACGATGCGCGCATCCTGCCAGGCCAGGCCGATGCGGGCGCAGGCCAGCTGCAGGGTCGACAAATTGGGCAAAATGTCGAGCGCCTGCACGCACAGGTGCTGGGCCAGGTAGGGCGCGATGCCGTGGCACAGCGGGTCGCCGGTGGCCAGCACCACGCAGGACCGGTGGTCGGCACGGGCGGCGCGCACCCACTCCGGCACCGCCTTCAGCCGGCCGGTCAGGTCATGTTGCACGGCGCCCGGCTTCAGCTCGCGCGCCAGCAGCGCCAGGGTGCGGGCGCCGCCGATCACCACGTCGGCATTGCGCAGGTAGGCCAGCGCGCTGGCGGTGAGGCTGGCGACGCCGTCGTCGAGCACGCCGATCACGCGGCAGGGGTTGGGGTCTTGTATGCAGGTGTCCATATGATTCAGTCGATGTCCAGGATATGGTCGATGCTGGTGCGGCCGGCCGCCGGGGCGGCCTGTGGCAGGCCTGGTGCGGACAGCACGTCGGCCACCTGCTTGCCTTCGAAGTCGGTGACGATCACGCGCAGCTGGAAGGCGCGGCCGTAGCGGTCCGGCGCGCTCAAGGTGTCGATCGCGGCCTGGGCCAGCGCGTGGTGGAAAGCGTCGCCCAGGCCGCGCTCGACCATCAGCTCGGCGCCGAAGCGCGCGGTCTCGGCGGCCGCCATCGCGGCGCAATCCTCGGCGGAGGCGCCGATGCGGCGGCCGATCTCGGCCACCAGGTCGGTATCGACTTCGCTGCGGTTGGCGTGGGTGATGGTTTCACCTTGCGCGATCTTGGTCAGCTTGCCGACCATGACCGCCAGCACCACCAGGCCGATGCCTTGCGCCGCCGCTTCGTCCAGCGCATAACGCAGGAAGTCGCCCATCTGCACGAAGCAGGCCGAGGGCAGTTCCGGCCGTTCGGCGCGCAGCGTGGCCATGGCGAAGGTCTCGGTGCGCCCGCCGGTGGTCAGCGCCACCATGCCATGGCCGGCGGTGGCCGCCACCTGCACGCCCTGCACCACGCTGGCGCGCCAGGCCGCGGTCGAATACGGCTTGACGATGCCGGTGGTGCCGAGGATGCTGATGCCGCCCAGGATGCCGAGGCGCGCATTGGTGGTCTTCTTCGCCATCACCTGGCCGTCGGGCACGCTGATCGTGACCTCGACGCCGTGCGCGGCCAGCAGCGCCGGCGCGGCTTCGCGCAGGTTGTCGGCGATGTTACGGCGCGGTACCGGGTTGATGGCCGGGCCGCCCACCTCGAGGCCGAGACCTTTCATGGTGACGGTACCGACGCCATCGCCGGCGACGTAGCTGACGGTGCCGGCCTGGCCGGGCAACAGGCGCAGGTCGACGGTCAGGTGGGCGCCATCGGTGCAATCGGGGTCGTCGCCGGCGAACTTGATCACCATGGCGTGGGCGTGGCCTCCCTCGCAGCGGCCGTCGTGCACCGCGAAGCGCACCCTGCTGCCGTTGGGCAGCAGGCTCTCGATCTCGTCCGGGATGGCGCCGCCGGCCAGGCCCAGCACGGCCGCGCGCGCCGCCGCCGCCGCGCAGGCGCCGGTGGTGAAGCCCGTACGGGTGCCGCGCTCGGCCGTCTTGTCTTTCATGGCTGCGCTACCTTTTGGCGCGCCTCGGCCAGCGCCAGCAGCGCGTGCAGGGCCGCCACCACCAGCGTCGAGCCGCCCTTGCGGCCGCGGATCACGATCCAGGGCACTTCATCCAACCCGGCCATCAAGTCCTTGGACTCGGCCGCCGACACGAAGCCGACCGGCATCCCGACCACCAGCGCCGGCCGCACGCCCTCCTCGCGGATCAGGCGCACTAATTCAATCAATGCGGTCGGCGCGTTGCCGATGCCGACGATGGCGCCGTCCAGCAACCCGAGCTCGTGGGCCTTGCGCATCGCCTGCACCGCGCGCGTGGTGTCTTCCAGTTTGGCGCGCTCGATCACGTCGGCATCGCTGATGAACTGGTGGGTGCGCATGCCGAAGTGGCCCAGGCGCGGCTGTGACAGGCCCGAGCAGATCATCTCGACGTCCGCCACCACCGGCGTCCCACCGCGCAGCATGGCCTCGATGGCGGCCGTGACCGCGTCCGGGTGGAAGTCGGTGAGCCCGTTGAAATCGAAATCGGCGTTCGCGTGGATCATGCGGCGCACGATCGGCCACTGCGCCTCGGTGTAGGCGTGCGGCCCGACTTCGGCATCGATGATCGCGAAGCTGTCGTGCTCGATGGCCTGGCCGGCGCGCGTCAGCTGTTCGGTGACGGTGTTCACGGTGCTCATGATGGCCTTGCCTCCGGATGGGGATGCGCGTGCGGATGATCGTGGCCGTGCTCGTGACCATGGTCGTGGCCGTGGGCATGCTCATGGTCGTGCGGATGCGCGTGATCGTGCGGATGCGCATGCGGCTGCTCGTGCGTGTGCGCATGCGAATGCCCGTGGCCCTGGTCGTGGGCCAGCTCGCGGTAGGCGCAACCGTCGCAAGGCAGGCGGCTGTCCGGCAGGCCGGCGCGCAGGTCGGCCACGCGCTGGTCCATCAGTTCGAAGATTTCCTTCTCGAAGCCGAAGTGTTCGCCGCACAGGAAGCGCACTTGCGGATACTGACCGCGCAAATGCTGCACCTGGCGGTGGATGCGCTGCATCAGCGTGCCGGTGTACAGGTAATACGGCAGCACGACCACCTGGCGCATGCCCAGCAGCACATGGCGCTGCACGACTTTTTCCAGACGCGGCCAGGTGATGCCGGTGAAGGCCAGGTCGACCAGTTCATGGTCGCCCTCTTCCAGCAGCCAGCGCGCCATCTTGGCCATCTCGCCATTGGCGCCGCGGTCGGACGAACCGCGGCCCAGCAGCACCACGCCGGTGGTGGTCGGATCCGGCATGTCCAAGGCGCCCATGGCCTTGCGCAGGCGCCGCTTCAGGATGGCCAGGATCGGATCGCAGGCGGTCAGGTGGGGCGCCAGCAAAATTTCCGCTTGCGGACAGGCGATGCGCGCCTGCTCGACCGCTTCCGGGATCTCCATCTTGACGTGGCCGGCCGCGTTCAGGATCAGCGGCACCACCAGCACGCAGCGCGAGGTGCGCGCGGCCTCCAGCAGGGCGGCGTTCATCTCGGGCGGCGCGAACTCGATGAAGCACAGTTCGATGCGCAGCCCGGGCCGGCGCGCGCGCCATTGCGTGACGAAGTCGCGGATTTCCTGGTTGCCCGAATCCTCGCGCGAGCCGTGGCCGACAATCAGGACGGTGTCGTCCGCCTGCAGCGTGACGGTGGGGGTGAAAACGATGGTGCTGATGGGAGCGGGATTCATGCGCTGGCCTTCCGGAAGCGGTGGGTGAAAGTGGGGTCGTACAGCTTGGAGCGCGCCAGCGTTTCCCAGTGCAGCGCGCCCAGGGTGGGGCTGGCGACGATCATCGCCTGGCTGGCCACGCCGGCCTCGCGGCAGCGTGACTTGATGTCGGCCAGGGTGCCGCGGATGATTTTTTCCTCGCCCGGCCAGCTGGCCTTGTGCACTACCAGCATCGGCGCGTCGTCCGGCCAGCCGGCAGCGCGCAGCGCGGTTTCCACCTTGTGCATCAGCGTGATCGACAGGAAGATGCACAAGGTCGTGCGGTGGGCCGCCAGGCTGGCCAGGTCTTCGCCCTGCGGCATCGGCGTGCGGCCCTCGACGCGCGTCAGGATCACGGTCTGGGTGACTTCCGGCAGCGTCAGCGATTCGCCGGCCGCCGCCATCGAGGCCATCGCCGAGGACACGCCCGGCACCACCGCCCATTCGATGCCGGCGTCCGTCAGCGGGCGCGCCATCTCGATCAATGCGCCATACAGGCCGGGATCGCCGGTCTGCAGGCGCACCACGGTGGCGTGCTCGCGCGCCTGCTCGATCAGCCAGGCAGTCATCTCCTCGAGCGTCATGTCCTTGGAATCGCGGATGGCGCAGCCGGGCGGCGCGTACAGGGTGGCGGCGCGGTCGACCAGCGAACCGGCGAACAAGATCGCACCCGCCTGGGCCAGCAGCTTCTGGCCCTTGACGGTGATGAGTTCGGGGTCGCCGGGACCGGCGCCGACGAACCAGATTTTGCCGAGGCTGCCGGCGCTGGCGCTGAAGGTGGAGGTAGAGGCGGAGATCGAGCTCATGCTGGTGTCTTGGTGGTGGATGTGAAAGGCTGGCAGCGCAGCGCATCGAGCACGCCGTCGACGCTGCGCGGCGGCGCACCGACCGGCAGCACGCCGCGCGCGACCAGGTGGGCATGCAGGGTCAGCGCCACCGGCTGGCGCTGGCCGGCAGCGTGCAGCGCATCGGGATTCCTGGCCACGACCGGCGCCGGGCCGGAAGCGATGCAGCGCCCGGCCGCCATCAAGTGGATGTCGTCGGCCCAGCCATAGGCAAAGTCGATGTCGTGGGTGGACAGCAGGATGGTCACGCCGCGCGCCGCCAGGCGGTCGAGCAGCGCCGCCAGCTCCTCCTGCATGGGCGCGTCCAGGCCGGCCATCGGCTCGTCCAGCAGCAGTACCTCGGGTTCCATCGCCAGCACGCCGGCGATACAGACCCGTTTCTTTTGTCCGAAGCTGAGATGGTGCACCGCGCGCCCGGCCTGGTCGCCCAGGCCGACCGCATCGAGGGCCGCCGCCACGCGTGCGCGCACGGTGGCCGCGTCGAGGCCGAGGTTGAGCGGACCGAAGGACACGTCTTCCCCGACCTGGGCCGAGAACAGCTGGCGCTCCGGGTTCTGGAACACCAGGCCGACGCGGCGGCGCAGGGCCGCCAGCCCGCTGCGGCCATAGTCGACCGGCCGCCCTTCCCACAACAGCTGGCCGGCGCTCGGGCGCAGCAGGCCGTTCAGGTGCTGCAGCACGGTGGTCTTGCCGGCGCCGTTGGCGCCCAGCAGCGCATGGCGGCGGCCGCGGCCCAGCGCCAGGCTGCAATCCCGCAGGCCGGCGCTGCCGTCGGCGAACACATGGCTGACGGCGCACAGTTCGAGCACCGCCGTCATGCGCGGTCTCCGAGCACTGCCAGCGCCAGCAGCAAGGCGCCGGCCAGCGCGGCGACGAACCGATCGCGGCGCGCATGGACAAAGGTGGCCGGCAGGAAGCGCAGGCTGCCCTGGTAGCCGCGCGCCTCGGCCGCCATCTGCAGCGCGCCGGCGCGCTGCCACACCTGCACCGCCATCTGCCCGGCCAGCAAGCCGGTGGAGCGCCAGGCATGGCGCCAGCCGCGGTAGCCCAGGCGCGCGCTCTGCGCGGTGACGCCTTCGTCCCAGGCCTGGCGCAGCACGAACAGCATGCGGTAGCACAGCGCCATCAGGTCCAGCAGCAGTTCGGGCGTGCGCAGGCGGCGCAACAGGGACAGCAAGTCGGGCAGCGGCGTGCTGAGGACCAGGCCGAGCAGCGCCGCCAGCATGGCCAGCGAGCGCAGCGCCGTCCGGAGTACCGCCGGCAGCATCGCGCCCGCCCAATGCCAGCCGCCATCCGCACCCGGCGTCACCAGCATCGTCAGGCAGGACAGCAGCAGGAAGCCGAGCGGCGGCAAGGCGACGGCAAGATAGGTGCGCAGCGGCACGCGCGCCCCGGCCAGGGCCGCCAGCGCCAGCAGCGCCGCCAGCACGCCCAGCGTGGCGGGCGCGCGCGCGATCCAGGCCGCCCCCATCCCGGCCAGCGCGAACAGCGCCTTGGCCGACGGGGCGACGCCGCGCCAGCGGCTGGCATAGGCGGCCGTTTCAATCAGCACGGGGTGCCTGTATCGACGCTGACGTGGATGCGGCGCGGCGGGCACGCTCTCGCGCCACCGACAAGCCGAGCCAGTAACCGATCACGCCCGCACCGAGCGCCGCCTGCAGCGCGAACAGCAGCGAGGCGATCTCGCCGCTGGCCGGTGCGAACACGGGTTCGAACCATGGCTTGTAGCCGGGCGCGATGCTGCCGATGGCTTGCTGGGCGCGCTCGTCGGCGCCGCCGAAAGCGGCCGGCGCCTCCATACCCGGTTCGGCCGGCGGCGCGGCGGCGAACCACAGCGGCAGCACCGTCAGCAGGACGATGGCGGCCCAGATCATCCAGCTGCGCGCTTTGCCCCCCGCTTTCATGCGCCCTCCCGTCCACGCAGCGCCATCACCGGCAGCGCGCGCAGCTCGTGCGCATTGAAGCGCGCCATCGCATTCACTACCAGCACGGTCAGCAAGCCTTCGCTGATGGCGATCGGCACCTGGGTCAGTGCGAAGATGCCGGCGAACTTGAAGAAAGAGGTCTCGAAACCGCCCACCGCATCCGGAAACGCCAGCGCCAGCTGCGCCGAGGTGGTGATATAGGTCGCCAGGTCCCCCAGGCAGGCCGCCAGGAACACGGCCAGCGAACGCTGTGCGCCCAGCGCCGCCGCGGCGCGGAACACGCCGTAGGACACGAAGGGCCCGACGATCGCCATCGAAAACACATTGGCGCCGAGCGTGGTCAGGCCGCCATGGGCCAGCAGCAGCGCCTGGAACAGCAGCACGACAAAGCCCACCGGCACCATCGCGGCGGGGCCGAACAGCAGCGCGCCGAGGCCGACGCCGGTGGGATGCGAGCAGCTCCCCGTCACCGAGGGCAGCTTGAGGGCGGACAGCAGGAAGGCGAAGGCGGCGGCCACGCCGAGCAGCATGCGCCGCTCCGGATAGGCGCGCAGGCTGCGCCCCATGGAACGCAGGCCCCAGGCCAGGCAAGGCAGGGAAACGGCTGCCCAGCCGAGCGCGTGCGCCGGCGGCAAAAAGCCTTCCATGATATGCATTCGAAACCTCCCGTCGAATGGTCGATAAGGGCACCAGACGGCGGAGGCTGAAAGACGGTCGACGGGAGCCTGGAACGGATGCGGGCAGCCCATCGACAGCGGCTTCCCGTCACCCCGGGGAATGGTGCTGACACATGGGCCGGTATTCTGGCTCGCCGTCATCCTCCTCCGGGCCTTCCCGCGTGTGATCGCAGTGGCATATGACCGGAGTCGTCAGGCTTACAGCAGCGGGGGCTGCACCGGAATGACCGCTCAGGCTGTGCGCCGAGCAGTGTCACCGGTTTCCCGTTTAACGCCATTCCCGGGCGGGAATGGGCGCACCCAAGGTCGAGATATTACACGGATGAGGGCGGCGGTGCCAGCTTTGGGGAGACATGTTGATCGTGAAGCATCGTTGAAATCTCGTTCAGTTATTTGGTTTGTTCACGTAAGGTGAACAAAGGCATTCTGTGAACGCGTCATCCTGTGCACTCGCGTTTCCCTAAAAAAAAATCCCCGCAGCCGGGAAGCTTGCGGGGATTTTTGTCAGGATACTGGCAACGCGGTGCGATCAGAACGGAATATCGTCATCCATATCCGAGAAGTTCGCAGCCGGCTTCGGCTGCGGACGTGCCGCCGGTGCCGGTGGCGCCTGGCGTTGCGGGGCCGGACGGCTTGGTGGGGCGTCGTAGCCGCCGTCACCGCCGCCGAAGCTGCTGTCGCCGCCGCCGTAGCCGCTGTCACCGCCCATGCCCTGGCGGCCACCCAGCATCTGCATGTTTTCCGCAATGATGTCGGTTGCGTAACGCTCGATGCCGTCCTTATCCGTGTACTTGCGGGTCTGCAGGCGGCCTTCGACGTAGACCGAGGAACCTTTTTTCAGGTACTGGCCGACGATTTCGGCGAGGCGGCCGAAGAAGGAAATCCGGTGCCATTCGGTCAGTTCTTTTTGTTCGCCCGAGTTGCGGTCTTTCGACTTGTACGAGGTTGCCACCGCGATGTTGGCGATTGCGTCGCCACTCGGCATGTAGCGGATTTCCGGATCGCGGCCGAGGTTGCCGACGATGATGACCTTGTTGACTGATGCCATTGTGTTACTCCTTCAGGGGTGTAGGCCCTGGCTCTGCATGATGTCTAAGTGCCAGGGAATCAAAGGTAATACCTCCGCTATTATGCCTGCTAGCCATGCTTTCGAGGCATTTTTTTCAGGGTCGAGGAGGCTGGCAGAGGCCCGTTTTCCGACCTCTGCTCAGACAGCACATATGGGGGCAAAGTGCCCTATTCAGAAGAGACCAAGGTCAAGATTTACCGGCGATTTGTACGCTAGCGAAGCCGGCTGTATTGCCAAATGCAGTGCCGGCTCATGATCAAGCCGTGCCGGACGCTTGCCGGGCTTCGAAAGCCTGGCGGCTGGCGGCCAACTTGGCGATGATCTCCAGGGCCAGGCCCTCATCCGCGGTCATGTCTTGCATGAACAGCGCATTGTTGTCGCGGATCCAGCTGAGCGGCATTTCCCACCATGCCAGGTCGAGCAGGGCGGCGCGTACTTTTTCGCTGAAGCGGAAACGGACCAGGCGCGCCGGCGCGCCGACGTAGATGCCGTAGGGTTCCGATCGGAAATTTGGCGGCAACACGGAACGGGCACCGATGACGCAGCCGTTTTCGATGATGCCGCCGCCCAGCATCATGGTTTCGTCGCCGATCCAGACATCGTTCTTGATCACCGAATCGGCGTATTGCGGCGGTAGCGCATTGTTCAGGCCCATGCCGGCAACCGAAAACATATAGGTCGAGATGGTCCGCATCTCGTGCTGGCCGTTGAGCAGGAAGCGCAGGTTCAAGCCGCCGGCGACGAAGCGGCCGATGCACAGGTTTTGCTGGCCGGCGTCATATTTCACGGTGGAGCCGACGCCCAGGCCCGAGCAGCGGCCGATATAGAAATAGCCGTGCTGCGGGTCCTGGTTCAGCCAGTTACGGAAAAAGTTGTGCGGGATCGTGCTGATGCCACCCTCGGCATACCCGAGCACTGCAAATTGCTCGGCCCAAGGGTGGTTCGGCACTTCGCCGGTAAAATCGTCTTCGGTAAAGATTTGCATGGTGCTCGCCTCGTAGTGCAATGGTAAAGTTTCTGCGAGGAATTATAACTTTTCGCTCTTTTTTCTCTCTCAAATCGTCGATTTATTTCTGTTTTCTGATGGGTTTGTCATTGAACTGCGTCCGATGCATACCACATAGATAGAGCCCTGCCTGTGTTTGCATGCAAGGCTGACATGGCCGCGTTACCCGGCTCGGCGCAGCGCCCACGAGCAAAAGGAAAACCGGCTATAGTTAACGGTTCTCCCCTCCGATTGGCCGCTCACCGTCGACGTTCGTGCGCCGGCCCCTCAACCATTTGAAAAAGGCTGCAAAACAAGCTAATGGAAGAAATCCGTATCCGCGGTGCTCGCACGCACAACCTCAAGAACATCAACCTCGATCTGCCGCGCAACAAGCTGATCGTGATCACCGGCCTGTCGGGTTCCGGTAAATCTTCGCTCGCCTTCGACACCCTGTATGCCGAAGGCCAGCGCCGCTACGTCGAGTCGCTGTCGGCCTATGCGCGCCAGTTTTTGCAGCTGATGGAAAAGCCGGACGTCGACATGATCGAGGGCTTGTCCCCGGCCATCTCGATCGAGCAGAAGGCGACCTCGCACAATCCGCGTTCGACCGTCGGCACCGTCACCGAGATCCACGACTACTTGCGCCTGCTGTACGCCCGCGTCGGCACGCCCTATTGCCCGGACCACTCGCACGAGCCGCTGGCCGCGCAGACGGTGTCGCAGATGGTGGATGCCGTGCTGGCGATGCCCGAAGGGACCAAGCTGATGATCCTGGCGCCGGTGGTGGCCGGCCGCAAGGGCGAGCATGGCGACCTGTTCGCTGGCATGCAGGCGCAAGGCTTCGTGCGCTTCCGCATCCAGAGCGGCACCGGTACCGCCAAGATCTACGAGATCGACGAGCTGCCCAAGCTGAAGAAGACCGAGAAGCACACCATCGACGTGGTGATCGACCGCATCAAGGTCAATGCCGAGATCAAGCAGCGCCTGGCCGAAAGCTTCGAGACCGCGCTGCGCATCGCCGACGGCCGCGCCGTCGCGTATGAAATGGACACCGAGAAGGAACACATCTTCTCCAACAAGTTCGCCTGTAATGTCTGCGGCTATTCGCTGCAGGAGTTGGAGCCGCGCCTGTTCTCCTTCAATAACCCGATGGGCGCCTGCCAGGAATGCGATGGCCTCGGTCACATCGAGTTCTTCGATCCGAAGCGCATCGTGGCCTTCCCCAACCTGTCGCTGGCGTCCGGCGCCGTGAAGGGCTGGGACCGCCGCAACCAGTTCTACTTCCAGATGCTGAGCAGCCTGTCGCAGCACTTCGAATTCGACCTGGACAAGCCTTTCGAGCAGCTGCCGAAAGCCGCGCAGGACGTGGTCCTGTTCGGCTCCGGCAAGAACACCGTGCCCTTCGCCTACGTCAACGAGCGTGGCCGCACCGTGATCCGCGAGCACACCTTCGAGGGCGTGGTCAACAACCTGCAGCGCCGCTACCGCGAGACCGATTCGATGGCGGTGAAGGAAGAGCTGGCCAAGTTCATCAACGAGAAGGAATGCCCGACCTGCAACGGCGCGCGCCTGCGTACCGAGGCGCGCTACGTCAAGATCGGCCACGGCGCCCAGCAGCGCGCCATCTATGAAGTGGCCAGGACCCCGCTGCGCGAATGCCTGAAGTACTTCGACGGCCTGGAACTGACGGGCGCCAAGAAGGACATCGCCGAGCGCGTGATCAAGGAGATCGTGGCGCGCCTGAAATTCCTGAACGACGTCGGCCTGGATTACCTGTCGCTCGACCGCAGCGCCGACACCCTGTCCGGCGGCGAAGCCCAGCGCATCCGCCTGGCCTCGCAGATCGGCTCCGGCCTGACCGGCGTGATGTACGTGCTGGACGAGCCGTCGATCGGCCTGCACCAGCGCGACAACGACCGCCTGATCGCGACATTGAAACACCTGCGCGACATCGGCAACAGCGTGCTGGTGGTCGAGCACGACGAAGACGCGATCCGCACCGCCGACTACATCGTCGACATGGGTCCGGGCGCGGGCGTGCATGGCGGCGCCGTGATTGCCGAAGGTTCGCTCAAGGACATCCTCAAGAACAAGAACTCGCTGACCGCCCAGTACCTGAGCGGCCGCAAGAAAATCCACGTGCCGAAAAAGCGCACCGAGGCCGACCCCGACCGCCAGCTCCTGATCACCGGCGCCACCGGCAACAACCTCAAGAACGTGACGCTGCAGCTGCCGGTCGGCCTGATGACCTGCGTGACCGGCGTTTCGGGTTCGGGCAAGTCGACCCTGGTCAACGACACCCTGTACCCGGCCCTGTCGCGCCACCTGTACGGGTCGCAGACCGAGCCGGCGGCGCACGAGTCGATCCACGGACTGGAACACTTCGACAAGGTGATCTCGGTCGACCAGGCGCCGATCGGCCGCACCCCGCGTTCGAACCCGGCCACTTACACCGGCGTGTTCACCCCCATCCGCGATCTGTTCTCGACGGTGCCGACGGCCAAGGAGCGCGGTTATTCGGCCGGCCGCTTCTCGTTCAACGTCAAGGGCGGGCGCTGCGAGGCTTGCCAGGGCGATGGCGTGATCAAGGTCGAGATGCACTTCCTGCCGGACGTCTACGTGCCTTGCGACGTCTGCCACGGCAAGCGCTACAACCGTGAGACGCTGGAAGTCCAGTACAAGGGCAAGAACATCACCGAAGTGCTGGAGATGACGGTCGAGGACGCGCACGAGTTCTTCAAGCCGGTGCCGGTCATCGCGCGCAAACTCCACACGCTGCTGGACGTGGGCCTGGGCTACATCAAGCTGGGCCAGAGCGCGACCACGCTGTCGGGCGGCGAGGCGCAGCGCGTCAAGCTGTCGCTGGAGCTGTCCAAGCGCGACACCGGACGTACCCTGTACATCCTGGATGAACCGACCACCGGCCTGCACTTCGCCGACATCGACTTGCTGATGAAGGTGATCCACCGCCTGCGCGACCAGGGCAACACGCTCGTCATCATCGAGCACAACCTGGACGTGATCAAGACCGCGGACTGGATCGTCGACCTGGGGCCCGAGGGTGGCGCCGGCGGCGGGACGATCGTGGCGCATGGTACGCCGGAAGAGGTGGCGGAGAATCCGGAGAGCGTGACCGGGAAGTATTTGAAGCCGCTGTTGAAGCAGTAATTCCTGGCTTGGTGGCTGCGCCATTGTAGCCACTGCCCCAAGCACGTCGCCCCTGCCTTCGCAGGGGCGACGGTTTTTGGTGTAACGGTTAAATTGGCGCTAACTCAGCACCCGCCTCAGCGCTTCGCCTCAATCTTCACCAGCACCACATCATTCACCCGCATCGGCACCTGCATACTCGCAGTCCCGCCAGTCCCCACCTTCACCTGCCGCACTTCCGGTTTATCCTGCGTCAGCCCCTGCAGCTTGCCCACCTGGGCCGCGTCCAGGGTCTTCGGCTTGCCCATCTCCAGGTAAGCCGTGTGCGCATCGTTGGCCTTGAAGCCGGTGCGGTAGACGCGCATGGTGTAGCTGCCCGGCTTCATCCCCTTCAGCTCCAGCGTCAAGGGCGTGCCGTCGCGCGTCGGCTGCACCACGCCGTAGTAGGGGCGGTTGCTCTTGTTGCCCTGGTCCGGCGTCTGGAAATCCCAGGCCAGCACCTGCACGCCCTGCGCATCACGCGTGACCCAGCTCTGCGCGTCGGTGGTCTTCACCTGCTGGTTGCCCAGCTGGTTCAGGTATTTGTAGGCGAACCAGGCCGGCTTGCGGATGCCTTGCGGGTTCATCAAGCCGAAGCCGCCTTCGAACGGCGCGGTGGGCGGACCCGGTTCCTCGAACAGGTCGGAATAGGTCCAGTAGCTCATGCCTTGCACGATGCCCTCGGTCGCCTTCAGCTTGCTGAGGATGTAGGCGGCACTCATGTAGGCGTCGTGCACCAGGTCGCGCGGCGAATAGCTGGTGCTCCACTCGGTGAAGTACAAGGGCAGCTTGGGCAGGTAGGAGGCTTCGATTTCCTTCCTCACCTTGCGCACGTCGCCGACGATGGCATCCGGCGAGGCCGACAGCTTGTTGTCTTCCTTGCCGTTTTCGTCGAGGAAGCCGCCGTCCACGCCATAGGTGTGGGTGGTGACGAAATCGACGGCCGCGCCGCTCTGTTGCGTGTGCGCCAGGAATTCCGGCACCCAGGCCGCGCCCGCGGTCGAAGGGCCGCCCACGCGCAGCGCCGGATCGATCGCCTTGATGGTGCGCGCGCTCACATCATATAGTTCGAAATACGCCTTCTGGTCGGCCTTTTCCCAGAAGCCGTCCAGGTTCGGTTCGTTCCAGACTTCGAAGAACCAGCTTCTGACTTCTTCCTTGCCGTAGCGCTGCTGCAGGTGGCGCACGAAGGCGTCGACCAGTCCCTGCCACTGCTTCAGCTCCGGGTGCGAGGTATTGCCCTTCCAATAGAAGATGCTGTTGTTCGAGGTCTTCATCGCTTCCGGCGTGAAGCCCAGTTCGACGAAGGGCTTGATGCCCATGCCGAGCAGCTTGTCGTACAGGTAATCGATCTTGGTCCAGTCGTAGACCGGCTTGCCGTCCACCACCTTGTAGGTGCCGAGCACGTCGTGGAAGATGCCGTGAAAGCGGATGTAGCGGAAACCCAGCTCATCCTTGGCGATCTTCAGCTGGGCCAGGCTGTCGTCGCGGATCAGGGTGCCGGGATAGTCGGAACCTACCGACAGGTCGGCGAAGCGGTCGCGCGCCACCGTGGGCGCGTGCACATCGATGGCGATGGTGCGAACCGCGCCATCGGCGGCGGCCGCACTCCCGGCGACGTTGAAAAGAGTGGCGAAGGCCAGCGCCAGTGCGCTGCCCAGCAAGGTGCGACGGTGTCTCATGCTTATTGTCCTTTATTGGCGTCGATTGTCCCGGAACGGAAATGTTTGCGCTAACACTTCGTTCTCACGCAAGAATAAAGGAGAAATACGGCTGTGTAAAACCCGCTTTGAAAAAACCGGGGGCCGGCATCACTCGATGCCGGCCCCTGTCCCTGGCTTCAGCCAGGGCTTTCGCGGGAGTGGACCGCCCTGCGATCAGCCGTCGATACGCACCGAGACCCCGGTCGCGCTGTACTGCAGCGTGCCCTTGTAGCCATCCACCACCACGCCCGTGAACACGCCCTTGCGCGCGCCTGCGCTGACCACCTGGTAGCTGGTGCCGACGCTCGGCTTGAAGCCGCCGGCGAATTTCAGGCGCAGGGTGCCGCCGGCGATGGTTGCGTTGCCATTCACCTTGAGCGTGCCGGCGTCCGCAGCGCCCAGCGTGATTTCCAGCGTGCCCTTGTCGAGCTGGGCGTAGTTACCGCCCACGACCACGGCGCCCGGCGCGCTGCTGACCAGTGTGCCGGCCGTGCCGACCCAGACGTCACCGCTGCCGAAGGCGCTGTTGGAGAGCGCCTCGAGACGGCCGGCTTCCACCTGGGTGCCGCCGGTCCAGCTGTTGTTGCCGCCCAGCTTGAGCGTGCCCGTACCCTGCTTGACCAGCTTGCCGCTGCCGGCGATGTCGTTGCGCCAGCGGTCGGACGCGCTGAAACCGCCCTTGCTTGCATCCATGTTGACCACCACGTTGCCGTTGAAGGCGGCATAGCCTTCGGCGGCGGCGAACAGGTTCAGGCGGCCCCAGCCTTCAGGATCGTCCAGCACCGGATAGCCGGACGCGATCGCAGTGGTCTTCAGCACCACGCGGCGCTGGGCCTCGCTCAGGTAAGGCAGGCGGGTTTCGAGCAGCACTTCGGCGCCTTTCGGCACCACGGCCGGCGCGTTGGTAGCGCCGGCCTGCGGCAGGCCGAAGGTCAGGCGGCGCAGGTAGTTGGCGCGGCTGGTTGCGTAGTCGGCAAAGCGGTCGTTGGCGGCCGTGCCGGATACCGCGTAGGCCGGGAAGGTGGCGGCAGTGGTGTTGGTGAGCTTGGCCAGGGTGTCGTGGGCCTGGGTCACGGCGGCGGCGCGGGTGGTGACGCTGGCGGCGATCAGGTTGGCGGCAGCGACCGCTTGCGCCTGCACGCGGCCGCCGACGACGTCCAGCGGCGAGTGCATGCCGGCCAGGATGCGGCTTTCGCCCAGTTCCAGGCCGCGGCCGACCAGTTCCTGGTAGCGCTCCGGCAGCACATAGGCCATGCCGATGGCGTTGCGGACCGCCTCGGCCGAGTGACCGCTGGGGAAGCCGCCGTCGGTGGCCGGGGTGGTGCTCTTGGCCGGCTCCAGCTGCGGCACCACCTTGACGGCGCTGCTCCAGCGGTAGGGGCGCGCATACTTGTAGAAGCGCTTGGCCGGTTCGGTTGAGCCGTTGTTGCCCATCGAGTTGACGAAATCGACCACCTTGCCGAAGTCGGCATTGGCGTCGCCGCCGACGCCGTTGTTGTTGCCGCCGTCATCGTATTTGACGGTGGTGGCGTCGGCCGGCACGCTGTTGATGGTGGTGGTGGCGCGCGATGCAGTACGCCACGCGGTCGTGAGCGGGCCCATGCCTTCGGTCACGCTGTAGCCCTTGTTGCGGCGGTCGTCCAGGTAGGCCAGCAGGGTTTGCTCGGCAGTGCGGGCGGCGGTGGCCTTGACCACGTAGTCGATGTTGGCGCTATGAACCGTCGGGTTGACGATGGTGCCGCCGTTGCTGCCGTCGTTCGGCAGGCCGGTCCAGCTGGATTTGAGCACGGCCGGGAAGCCGTCCACGGCGGGCGCGGTGACGTCGGCATCGACGATTTCGGTGAGCGGCTTCCAGACGTTGAGGAAACCGCCCAGCACGCGCACGCCGGCGTTCGTGGCCAGGGTGGCATAGCGGGCGTCGCCGCGCTGGTTGCTGGCGGCGCTGTCGACGAAGGCCGCCACCGCAGGCACCGGCACGCTCTCGGCGGCGCCGCGGTCGGCCGGCACGGCCGGTGCGGTGCTGACCGGCGTGATGTCGGTGACGCCGTCGCTGCTGCCGCCGCAGGCGGAGAGCAAGACCAGGATGGCACACGAGATGGCGTGGCGGGAAATGCGGTGAGACACGAACGGCATGATTGCTCCAGAAGGATTGGACATCGACGCCGCGCATTATTCCTATGCAATATGACCACACCATGACCATAAAAAAAGGGACAGGCATTGCCCGTCCCTTCTTCCTTCTTGCTGTTATTGTCGCAGCCGCGGTCATTGCCGCGGCTGTCGTCTCCCCACTTACTTCTCTAAAAGAAATATTTTATGCGCTTAATCTTTCTTCAAGCGCACGTTTGGTGTCCACCAATTCCTGCGGCAGGCGGTAGGCCAGCTTGTCGAACAGCTCGGTGTGCAGCTTGAGTTCTTCGCGCCACGCATCCTTGTCGATCGAGGTGATGCGCTCGAAGGCTTCCGGGCTGAAATCGACGCCGGTCCAGGTCATGTCGCCATACGCCGGGGTGGTGCCGAAGATGTGTTCGACGCCGCCGCCCTGGCCCTCCACGCGGTCCAGGATCCATTTCAGTACGCGCATATTGTCGCCATAGCCTGGCCACACGAAGTTGCCGGCATCGTCGGTGCGGAACCAGTTGACGCAGAAGATCTTCGGCTGCGCCTGCGGATCCTTGGCCGCGACTTTCTTGCCGAGGTCCAGCCAGTGCTGGAAGTAATCGCTCATGTTGTAGCCGATGAAGGGCAGCATGGCATAGGGATCGCGCCGCACCACGCCCTGCTGGCCGGCGGCGGCGGCGGTGGTTTCCGAGCCCATGGTCGCGGCCATGTAGACGCCTTCCGTCCAGTTGCGCGCCTCGGTCACCAGCGGCACCGTGGTCGAGCGGCGGCCGCCGAAGATGAAGGCCGAGATCGGCACGCCGGCCGGATCGTCCCAGGCCGGATCGATCACCGGGTTCTGGATCGCGGCGACGGTGAAGCGCGCGTTCGGGTGGGCCGCCTTGGTGCCCGAGGCCGGTGTCCAGTCCTTGCCCTGCCAGTCGATCAGGTGGGCCGGCGCTTCCTTGGTCATGCCTTCCCACCAGACGTCGCCGTCGTCGGTCAACGCGACGTTGGTGAAGATGACGTTTTCGCGCAGCGAGGCCATGCAGTTGGCATTGGTTTTTTCGTTGGTGCCCGGGGCCACGCCGAAATAGCCGGCTTCCGGGTTGATCGCGACCAGCTTGCCGTCCGCGCCGGGCTTGATCCAGGCGATATCGTCGCCGATGGTGGTGACCTTCCAGCCTTCGAAGCCCGCGGGCGGGATCAGCATCGCGAAATTGGTCTTGCCGCAGGCCGAGGGGAAGGCGGCCGCCACGTATTGTTTTTTGCCTTGCGGCGATTCGACGCCCAGGATCAGCATGTGCTCGGCCAGCCAGCCGGTGCCGCCCTGCTGCGCTTCCTGGTAACCCATGTTGGAGGCGATGCGCAGCGCGAAGCATTTCTTGCCCAGCAGCGCATTGCCGCCGTAGCCGGAACCGAAGGACCAGATCTCGCGGGTTTCCGGATAATGCACGATGTACTTGGTGGCGTTGCAGGGCCAGCGCACGTCCTGCTGGCCGCCGGTGAGGGGCATGCCGACGCTGTGCACGCAGGGCACGAACTCGCCGTCGCTGCCGAGCACGTCGTAAACAGCCTTGCCCATGCGCGTCATGATGCGCATGTTGACGGCGACATAGGGCGAATCGGACAGTTCGACGCCGATGTGGGCGATCGGCGAGCCCAGCGGGCCCATCGAGAACGGCACCACGTACAGGGTGCGGCCGGCCATGCAGCCGTCGAACAGGCTGTGCATGGTCTGGCGCATTTCCTCAGGCGCCACCCAGTTGTTGGTCGGACCGGCCTCTTCTTTCGTGCTGGAACAGATGAAGGTGCGGTCTTCGACGCGCGCGACATCGCTCGGATCCGAGCAGGCCAAGTAGGAATTCGGGCGTTTTGCCGGGTTGAGGCGCTTCATGGTGCCGGCCTCGACCATTTGGGCGCACAGGCGGTCGTATTCTTCTTCGGAGCCGTCGCACCAGTAGATGGCGTCGGGTTTGGTGAGGGCCGCGATATCGGCCACCCAATTGATGAGCTTGTTGTGCTTGATGTAAGCTGGGACGTTCAAAGCGGCGACGCCGCCCATCACGGGCTGATTCATGAGTACCTCCAATGCCAATAAAGAATGCATGGCGACGTGGACACCCTGGCGCACGCGGGCCGGGTTCGATGGCGGTGCGCGCTGTGGCAAGTCCTGTCCCTGTTGTCGGGTCCGGGCGCTCCTGCGGGTCGCTGCGGGCGACGCGGATGCGTGCTGGCTGGACAATCGTACTGGCCGCAAAAGATATCAATCAGACATCGCGGTCCCTTATTTCTGGTCGATTCTACACCGCCCCCGGCGGCTTTCAAATGCTTCAACAACAAAAATGTAGGAATTATGGTTGAGTAATGTAGTAGGCTATTTGGCCAATTTCAGATCCTGTCATTTCATTACTTACTGAAAACAAACTTCGGCTAACTCCCATGAAAATAGCGATACTCGACGATTACCAGGATGCGGTCCGCAAGCTCGACTGCTTCACATTATTGGACGGTCACGAGGTCAAGGTGTTCCATAATTCCGTGCGCGGGCTCGGCCAGCTGGCGATCCGCCTGGCACCCTTCGACGCCCTGGTCCTGATCCGCGAACGCACGGCCTTGCCGCGCGCGCTGCTGGCCAAGCTGCCGAACCTGAAACTCATCTCCCAGACCGGCAAGGTGTCCGGCCACATCGACGTGGCGGCCGCCACCAGCCTCGGCATCGCCATCGCCGAAGGCAGCGGTTCGCCGGTGGCACCGGCCGAGCTGACCTGGGCGCTGATCATGGCGGCGTCGCGCCGCATCCTGCCGTATGCGAACAACCTGAAGGAAGGCTTGTGGCAGACCGCCTCAATCAATCCGGCACTGAACCTGGTCGGCCGCGCCCTGCACGGCCGTACCCTGGCGATCTGGGGCTACGGCAAGATCGGCCGCCTGCTGGCCGGCTATGGCAAGGCCTTCGGCATGCGGGTGCTGGTCTGGGGCAGCGAGCGCAGCCGCGCGGCGGCCGAGGCCGATGGTTACGGTGCCGCGGCTTCGCGTGAAACCTTCTTCGAACAGGCCGACGTGCTCAGCCTGCACCTGCGCCTGGCGGAGGCGACGCGCGGCCTGGTCACGGGCGAGGACCTGGCGCGCATGAAACCGGATGCGCTGTTCGTGAATACCAGCCGGGCCGAACTGGTGGCCGAAGGCGCACTGGAAGCGGCGCTGCGCAAGGGACGCCCTGGCCAAGCGGCGCTGGACGTGTTCACCAGCGAGCCGCTGGCACCGGATGCGCCGCTGTTGAAGATACCGACGGTACTGGCGACGCCGCACCTGGGGTATGTGGAGAAGGACAGTTACGAGATGTATTTCCGGGCGGCGTTCGAGAATGTGGTCAATTTCGCGAATGGTGAGCCGACCGGGATCCTGAATCCCGCCACACCTCAGGTCAACGAAGTTCCGGCTCGCCCGTAAAATTCGGCGCACGCATCGGCATCTCATGGCGCCGCGTCCACAGCCCCGCCCAGCCCGGCGGCCAGCCGATCGCCGGGCCGGCATAGGCCGGCAAGCCGGCGCGCACCGCCACGATGGGGACCGGCGGCATCTCGACCAGGCCGCCGTCGCGTGACGGTGCCATGTCGAAGCTGTACATATAGCCCGGCAACAAGGCATCGCAGACGCCGGCGAACCAGGCGGTATGGTCTTCGTCGCGGCCGAGCGCGCGCGCCAGGCCTTCGGGATCGAACTTGGCCAGTGCGTGGATCAGTTCTTCGGTGCTGGCGCCGGGGGCGTCGCCCCAGCCCATCACCGGGTTGCCGTTGTAGTCGGCGCCCGAGCCATACCAGCCTTCGCGCCAGGGGCGCTGCATCCAGTCGCGCTGGCCGGCGAACAAATGCCAGCGCCAGTGCAGGCCAGACGGCTTGGGCCAGGAGTGCAGGTAGAGCTTTTCGTAGCCGGCCATGTGCAGGTCGCGCACCATGGCCATCAGGCGCGCGTGCGGCATGCGGTCCGGCGGCGAGCGGCGGAACAGGATGGCTTCACCGTCGGCGTGCTGGACCTCGTCGGTGGACAGATTCAGATCGTGGGCACGCGATTCGTTGCCGAAGCGCGCCGAAATCCAGCCGGTCAGCAGGTTGACGTGGGTGATCACGCCATAACCGCGATGACGCTGAAAGATAACGGTGCCGGGAGCGACGGGTTTCATGTGGGGAGGCGGGCGCGAGCCCAGAAAAAAACAAGAGACGGGACCAGGGCCGATGGGTGTACTCAGCCGATCAGGACGATTTTAGCGCAGTCGCCCGCAGATGTCCTACCGTTTGCGGCTATCATGGGCGACCTTTTTTCATAGCCTTTCCAAACCATCATGACTTTGCGGATCATCGCCACCGGCGGCACTTTCGACAAACATTACAATGAGCTCAATGGCGTGCTCGGCTTTGCAGAGAGCCACTTGCCCGAGGTCATCGCCCGTTCCCGCATGACGGTGCCGGTCGAGCTGGAAACCCTGCCCCTGCTCGACTCGCTCGACATGGGCGACGCCGACCGCCAGCGCGTGCTGGCCGCCTGCCGGGCCGCCAACGAGAACGCCATCGTGATCGTGCACGGTACCGACACCATGCGCGACACCGCCGAGGTGCTGGGCGCGGCGCTCAGCGACAAGACCATCGTGTTCACCGGCGCCATGATTCCCTACGCCATCGCGAATTCGGATGCGCTGTTCAACTTCGGCTTCGCCTGCGGCGTGGCCCAGACCCTGCCGCCGGGCGTCTACGTGGCAATGAACGGCAAGATATTCACTTGGGACAAGGTCACCAAGAACCGTGCGGCCGGAGTCTTCCAGGCCACTGAATAAGCAGCAAACAGGCAGCCGCGCAGTCAAACTGACAAGGCTGCTTGCCTGAAGGCTCCAGAGCGCGGCCCATTTCCGTCCATTCCTATAATAAGTTCTTCCACGAACGCAGGAGGAACCAGCGATGAATGAGCAGCGCCCTACCTTGACCACCCGCCAGGGCCACCCCGTCCGCGACAACCAGTCGCTGCGGTCGGTGGGCGAGCGCGGACCGGCCACCCTCGAGAACTACCAGTTCATCGAAAAGATCACCCATTTCGACCGCGAGCGCATTCCCGAGCGCGTCGTGCATGCGCGCGGCACCGGCGCCCACGGCTTCTTCGAAGCCTACGGGAAAATCGGCGACGAACCTGCCACCAAATACACGCGCGCCAAGGTCTTGACCGAAGTCGGCGTGCAGACGCCGGTCTTCCTGCGTTTCTCGACCGTGATCGGCGCCAAGGAATCCCCGGAAACAGCGCGCGACCCGCGCGGCTTCGCGATCAAGCTGAAAACCGTCGAGGGCAACTGGGACCTGGTCGGCAACAACCTGAAAGTGTTCTTCATCCGCGACGCGATCAAGTTCCCGGACATGATCCACGCCTTCAAGCCGGATCCGGTTACCAACCAGCAGGAGCCGTGGCGCTTCTACGACTTCATCGCGAACCACCCGGAATCGCTGCACATGGTTACCTGGGTCAAGAGCCCATGGGGCATCCCGGCCAATTACCGCGAAATGGAAGGCTCGGGCGTCAACACCTATAAGCTGGTGAACGACCAGGGCATCGCCCACCTGGTGAAATTCCACTGGCAGCCGAAACAGGGCGTGCGCAACCTGACTGCGCAACAGGCCGCCGAGATCCAGGCCCACGACACCAGCCACGCCACGCGCGATTTGTACGACGCCATCGAGCGCGGCGACTATCCGGAATGGGAACTGTGCGTGCAGCTGATGAGCGACGGCGAGCACCCGGAACTCGAATTCGACCCGCTGGACGATACCAAGCGCTGGCCGGAAGACCAGTTCCCGCTGCTGAAAGTGGGCCGCATGGTGCTAAACAAGAACCCGGACAACGTCTTCGCCGAGACCGAACAGTCGGCCTTCGGCACCGGCGTGCTTGTCGACGGCATCGATTTTTCCGACGACAAGATGCTGCAGGGCCGCACGCTGTCGTATTCGGACACCCAGCGCTACCGCGTCGGCCCCAACTACCTGCAATTGCCGATCAATGCGCCCCAGGAAAAGGCACGCGCCCGCACCAACCAGCGCGACGGCCAGATGAGCTACACCATCGACGATGGCGGCGAGAACAAGCACCTGAACTACGAGCCGAGCCTGATCGGCGGCCTGCAGGAAGCGCCCCAGCCGGAAAAGGATTACCACCAGTACGTGCAGGGACACCTGGGCCGTTACCAGACCACCAGCACCCGCGCCGACTACAAGCAGGCCGGCGACCGCTACCGTACTTTCCAGGACTGGGAACGCGACGACCTGGTCGCCAACGTCGGCGGCGACCTCAAGAAATGCCCGGAAGTGATCCAGCTGCGCATGGTCTGGCACCTGTGGCATTGCGACGAGGACTATGGCCGCCGCGTGGCGGAGATTGCCGGCATCGACCTGGAAAAGGCCAAGGCGCTGCCGCCACTGCCGGGCAAGCCGGCGCCGCACGAGGATCGCCAGGGATCGACCTATACCAGCGGTCAGCCGGAGAGCGGCAACGCGGGCATGGCCAAGGAGCCGTCGACCAGCGAGGAAGTGGCCGCGGCTAAATAATCGCGCAAGTGTGGAAATGCAAACGGCCCGGATGATGCATCCGGGCCGTTTTTATTGCCGCCACGTCGTTATACCATCACCTCGTCGTCCCCGCGAAGGCGGGGACCCAAGTTTGGTGCGAACACGCAGCCTCCATCAATACCGCTGCGTTGGCATGGCGAACTTGGGTTCCCGCCTGCGCGGGAACGACGGTAGAGGCGGATCAATCGTACACGGCAATTACGCCTTGGCTTCCCCACCCAGCGCCTCGACCAGGTCCGCCAGCATCTTGGCCAGCTCACCCGTCATCAGCATGATATCGTTATCGAAACGCTCATCGTCGCTATAGGTGATGGTTTCGCCTTCCTTGATCACGTCCAGCGGCTTGATGCTCTTGATCGCCAGCTGCTCGGTCAGCACGAAGGAGATCCGGCTGTTCCAGGTCATGGCCAGGCGGGTGCACTGCTTGCCGCCGGCGATGTGGCGGCGGATGTCTTCCGGATCCAGCGAATGCTTCACGTAACGCACGGTGGCCTTGCTTTCGCCGGTGGCGCGCAGTTCGGTGTCCTGGTCGATCGTGAAGTTGTAGGGCGCCTCGTCGGATTCCAGCCAGCCGGTCATCACGGCCACCGGCGAGCTTTGCACGCGTACCGATTCCAGCGGCATCTTGTCGACCGCCTTCAGCAGCAGCTTGATCACGTCGTCGGCCTTGTTCGGGCTGGCTGCATCGACCACCAGCCAGCCGTTGACCGGGTCGATCCAGGTCCAGGTATTGCTGCGGATCGAGAATGCGCGCGGCAGCAGTTCGTCGGCCACGCGTTCCTTCAATTCCTTCATCGCCTTTTTGCCTGGCGGGAAGCCCTGCTGCTCTTCCAGCTCGGCGGCCCTGGCCTTGGCGACCTGGGTGATGACCGAGCCCGGCAGCAGTTTTTTCTCGGTGCCCAGCATCATCAGCATCTGCTTGTTGACCACGTGCACCAGCTTGCCGTTGCCGCGCGGCGAATCCCAGCCCTGCTGCAGCAATTCGTTACTGCCGGCCGGCACAAAGGCCTGCGACGCCAGCGCGTCTTCCATCTGTTCAGGGGTGTAGGCCCACGGTGCGGGCAGGCGGTAAATCTGAAGATTCTTGAACCACATAGCGTTGCTTTCAGTTATCTCTGCATTTCAAAGGAACGACATTCTACACGCTGCCGCGTGGCAAATTTCACGTCGCAGGGTAGGCTTTTTTAATGTGTTGCACGTTCGTCAAACAGGTTCAACTGCTCGACAATCTCGGTATCGCTCAGGCGCACGCCCACGCCCAGCAGGCGTACCGGGCGGCTGGCGCGCTGCCAGCCGGTTTCCATCAGGCGCGCATAGGTGTCGAGATTGGGGGCATAGCCCACGCACTCGACGGTGGTCTGCTGGAAGTCGGAAAATTTAATTTTTACGAACAATTTGTTGATGAATTTTTCAGCAGCATTGCGCTTGATACGGCCAAGCAAATGCTCGAGCAGCTCAGGCAACAGCGCGATGCAGGCCGCCAGGTCGGGCACATCCGGCGTATAGGTTTCCTCGGTGCTGATCGACTTGCGCTCGCGCACCGGATTCACGTCGCGATCGTCGATGCCCCGGCTGAGGTCGTGCAGCCGGGCGCCGAAGGAACCGAAATGCTCCTGCAGCCTGGCCAAGCTCCAGCCGCGCAGGTCGGCACAGGTTTCCAGGCCGAGGCGATTCATCTTGGCCGCCGTCACCTTGCCGACGCCATGCAGCTTTTTCACCGGGAGCGCGGCCACGAAGGCATCCACCTCGTCCGGCCGCACCAGGAACAGGCCGTCGGGCTTGTTCCAGTCGCTGGCGATCTTGGCCACGAACTTGTTCGGCGCCACCCCGGCCGAAGCGGTGATCCCGACGGTCTCGAAGATGCGGCGCCGGATTTCCTGGGCGATCAGGGTGGCGCTGCCCTTGCACTGGGTCGACGCGCTGACGTCGAGATAGGCTTCGTCCAGCGACAGCGGCTCCACCAGGTCCGTGTACTCCCCGTAGATCTCCATGATCTGGCGCGAGGCGATCCGGTACTTTTCCATGTTGGGCGGGATCACCAGCAGCTCGGGGCACAGCTTGATGGCCTGGGCCGTGGCCATGGCCGAATGGATGCCGTAGCGGCGCGCCTCGTAATTGCAGGTGGCGACCACCCCGCGCTGGTCCTGGCGCCCGCCCACGGCCAGCGGCCGGCCGCGCAGCGACGGGTCGTCCCGCATCTCGACGGATGCGTAGAAACAATCGCAATCGCAGTGGATGATCTTGCGGACGGGGGTGTTCACGCTGGCGGTATCGCCGGAGGGGAGCGATTACTGTAATTGCATACAGTATCGTTGGAAAATTTGGTTATTGCAAGTCGGAACGTAGGGTGGGGTGATCGATGCTGGGGGCATCGATCACGAGCCCACGTGTAACGTTTACATGATGCTGGCGTCACGCGTGGGCTCGGAGAGCCCACCCTACAATGATGCGTCCTTACAGGGTTGCGATTACCACGACAACTTCAGCGTGTACTTGCCATTGGTCGCACCGGTACCGCCGCTGTAGTACACCACGCGCACATAACGGGCCGCGGTGCTGCTGCCGGTGTTGGCCGAGCTGGCACTGTCGGCAGTGCCGGCGCCGTTCTCGCTGGAGGACAGCAAGGTGCCTGCACTGTTGTAGATGTACAGGTCGTAGTCCGAGCTGGCGTTCGGGGTCATCACGGCGCTCAGGGTCTTGCCGGCCGGGACCTGCACCACGAAGTAGTCGGTGTCCGAGCTGCTGGCGAAGGTGCCGTTCACGGTGGTGCCAGAAGTCGTCACGCTGTTGGCGGTGCTGATCGTGTTGTTCGACTCGGTTTCCGACACGGTCGGCCCGGTCGTGGTGCCGCCGCCCACCGCTGCATCCACGGCCGCCGAGGCGTTGACGATGCCGGCGCCGCAACCGCTGCAGGATGCCGGGAAGGCGCGCGCGCTGGACTTCAAGCGCGCCTCGACGTCGTCCGGGGTCAGCGCGCTGTTCTTCGCCAGCATCAGCGCCACCACGCCGGCCACGTGCGGGGTCGCCATCGAGGTGCCCATGTAGCCGGCATAGCTGTCCGCGCCCGGTGCCTTAGTGCCGGCGTTCAGGGTCGACAGGATGGCGGCGCCGCTGTCGCCGCCCGGTGCCGCGACATCGACGATGGTGCCGTAGTTGGAGTAGGACGCGCGGCCGCCGGAACGGTTGGTGGCCGCCACCGTGATCACGCCGGCGCAGTTGGCCGGGCTGCTGTTGCTGGCGTTCTGCGATTCATTGCCGGCCGCGACCACGACCACGGTGCCGCGCGAACGGGCGCCGTTGATCGCATTCTGGGTGGTGGTGTCGCAGGCGCCGCCGCCGCCCAGCGACATGTTGATCACCTGGGCGCGCGCGGCGATCGCCGGCACGCCGGAGACGGTGCCGCCCGAGGCCCAGATGATGCCGTCGGCGATGTCGGAGGTGTAGCCGCCGCACTTGCCCAGCACGCGCACCGGCACCACCTTGGCGCCGTAGGCGACGCCGGCCACGCCGCTGCCGTTGTTGGTCAGCGCGGCGATGGTGCCGGCCACGTGGGTGCCGTGCCAGCTCGAGTTCGAGGCCGGCTCGCCGCTGCCGCATTCATTGGCGGCGGTCCAGTCGCCCGGGTCGCTGGCATCGCTGTCGCGGCCGCCGCCGTCGTTGGCGATGGTGGCGTCGGAAATGAAGTCATAACCGGCCAGGATCTGGCCCGACAAATCGGCGTGCGGACGGTAACCGGTATCGATCACGGCGACGCGGATGCCGGCGCCGGTCGACTTGTCCCAGGCCGCCGGCAGGTTCATGCCGCCGGTGGCTTCGAAGTAATCCCACTGCTGGCTGTACATCGAGTCGTTCGGGGTCAGCAGCGGACGCATGATGCGGTCCGGCTCGGCATATTCGACGTCCGGATCGCGCGCGGCGAGGTCGGCGGCGACCTGGGCGGCATCCTTGAGCGCCACCTTGCGGTCGAGCTTGATGACGCGGGCGCCGGTGGCGATCTGGTGCGATTCCTTCATGAGGAAGCCGAATTGCTGGCCGGCGCGGTCGAGCACGGCCTTGCGCGCGGCCGAGAGCGGCTGCACGGCCGCGCGCGAGGCGATCGAGCCGGCGCCCTTGGTGGCCAGCGGTGCCTTTTCATCCTTGTACTTGACGATGATGCGGTCGGTCTGGTCGGCGATGCCCTGCGCGGCGGGCGTCGCCGGCATGTAGGCGGACACGCCTGCGCCAGCACTACCGGCGCCGAGGCCGAGGACGGCGGCGGCGCACAATTTCAACACGACTTGGTACTGCGATTGCTTCGACTTCATGTTGTTTCCTTTTTGAGAAAAACACAAAAGCATGGTTTTCCGCAAGCACGTGAATGCTTGAGATCTAGTTGTCCCGGTACGTCGTTGCGCACCGGGTGTCCGTCTTGACAGCGGACAAAGTCAGATTACTCCCACATCAAAGTCTATGGAGAAATTTCACAATTGAAATCGATGCATATACGCCACAAACCCGATGTGGTAGCGCTAAAACCTTTATTCTTCGGCGGTTCGGTAACTCAGCAAAACAAAGTATTGCCAAAAAAGAACCTGGAATTACACAGTCGTCGGTACTTTCAGATCACGGGATTTGACATTCGTTTTGCATTGGATCAATGATTCATCAAAAACGTACCGACAATAAAAAAAGGCCGCGATCGCTCGCGGCCTTTTTCATACGACAAGGAAACTGATCAGAAATTGCCCTTGAACTGCACACCGTAGGTGCGCGGCTCGTTGGCGAAGCCGGTCAGGTTGTTGAAGTCGATGGCGCCGGTGATGCGGCGCTGGTCGAGGATGTTGCGGCCGAAGGCGGCCAGTTCGTACTTGCCGCCGGCCCAGTTGTAGCCCACGCGCACGCCGCCTTCGGTCAGCGGCTTGCCGACGAACTCGGCTGCTTCGTACAAGAAGAAATTGATCTTCGTGCGGTACGACCAGTCGGTGTAGACGAAGAACTCGCCGTCGGCGACCGGCACGCTGTAGCGCGCGGTGGCGTTGACGATCCACTTCGGCGCCTGCGGCAGGGCGTTGCCGTTGATCGACACCAGGCCGTTGCTGCCGACCGGGTCGGTGATGGTGCACTGGGCGCACTTGGCGACGTACAGGTTCGGGTCTTCGATCTTGGTGAAGTTGTAGCTGGCGCCGGCGGTCACGCGCAGCGACGGGCTGACGATGCCTTCGAAGTCGAGCTCGGCGCCCTGGCCCTTGGTCTTGTTGGCGTTGATCAGCTTGGTGATGTTGGAGTTGCCACCCACCACGGTCAGCTGCTGGTTCTTGACTTCGAAGTCATAGATCGAGAAGTTGACGCGGGCACGGCGCTCGAACAGGTCGGCCTTGATACCACCCTCGTAGGAGGTGATGGTCTCGGCATCGGCCACGGTGACCGGCACGGTGGCCGAGGCCGCCGCGATACTCGGGGCGCGGAAGCCGGTGGCCACGCGGGCGTACAGGTTGACGTCCGGGGTCAGCTTGTAGGTGCCCGACAGGTCCCAGTTGACCTTGCTCTTGCTTTCGCTGACGCCGGCCGGTCCGATCAGGACGACGTTGGTGTGCTCGAGGGTGTTGAATTCCTTCTTGTCGTCGGTGTAACGGATGCCGCCGCGCACGGTGAAGGCATCGTTGACGGCATAGGTCATCGAACCGAAGGCCGCCCAGGCCTGGTTGGTCTGGTTCGAGATCACGCGCGAGGTCTGCGCCTGGGTCACGCTGTCGAAGTTGTCGCTGCCGCCGGTGGCGTCTTCGTCGAAGTAGTACAGGCCGGCTTGCCAGTTGAGCGGACCGGCGTTCTTCGATTCGACGCGGAATTCCTGCGAGTACTGTTTCAGGTCGGTCAGGCGGCTGGCGGTCTGCACCTGGAAGGGCACCAGGCCCGGACCACCGATGACGCCGCCGTCGATGTCGCCGCGGCTGTTGTAGTGGTTGACGGTTTCGTAGCCGGTGATCGAGTACAGCTTGACCGGGCCCAGGTCCCACGACAGGCGCATGTTGGCGCCCTGGGTCTTGAGGTCCTGGAAGTTGAGGGCGTTGGTGACCACGCTGTCGAGGTCGGTGCCGTCGGCGAAGTCATTCGTGCCCTTCTTGATCAGGTTGGCGCGGAACAGGCGGGCGCTGCCGGCCGTGGTGCGCTGGTGCACGTTGAACAGGGCGCTGAAGGTCGAATCCGGGGTGTACAGGAACTGGACCCGCTCGGCGTGTTCGTTGTAGCCGTCGAGTTCGCCGGTCTTGTTGGTCTTGGCCAGGTCGCTGTAGTTGTTGACGTAGTCGTCGCGGTGCTGGCGCAGGGCCGACACGCGCATCGCCCATTTGTCGGACAGCGGCACGTTGACGGCGCCGTCGACGTTGGTGGTACCGTGGCTGCCGTAGGACAGGTTGTAATAGCCCTCGACCTTTTTCAGGTTCGGCTTTTCGGATTCGAATTTCACGACGCCGGCCGGGGTGTTGCGGCCGAACAGGGTGCCTTGGGGGCCGCGCAGCACTTCGACGCCGGCGACGTCGAAGATCGGGAAGCCTTTCAGGATCGGGTTTTCCTGCACGATGTCGTCGACGATCAGCGACACCGGCTGCGAGGCGAACAGCGAGAAGTCGGTGTTGCCGTAGCCGCGGATGTAGAAGCGCGGGAAGGTGCGGCCGTTGGAAGACTCGATGTTCAGGCTCGGGACCTTGGCGGCCAGCAGGCGGATGTCGTCGCCGCCCGATACCAGCACGTCCAGGCGCTCGCCCTTGATGGCGGTGACCGACACCGGCACTTCCTTGATGTTTTCGGTGCGGCGCTGGGCGCTCACGGTCACCGTCTGCAGCTCGTTGGCCTGGGCGGCCTGGGCGGCCTGGGCCAGGGCGGCACCGGCCGGCAGCGCAGCCAGGACCAGCACCGCGCCATGTGCGGCAGCGACGCGCTTGTGCATCTTGGACATCTTGATCATTGAGTTTTCCTAGGGAAGAGTGAAAGAATTCCGCGTGTCTCCGCTATTCCCCTCTTCGGCCGCCTGGATCGACACGGGCTGAGCCCACCGGCAATGCGCACCTTATCGATGTCTACATATTGCCGGCTTATAAAGACGTTATTGTCGAGCATGTATATAAGCTTATGCAAGAAATTCAGCAGTGCATACGCAGGCATACAACACCGGGCTGCCCCGGCGCGAAAAACAGAATGTCCACTTTTTTCTGGAAAGCCCTTGCATGATTTCCAATGGATACGCTATGATTCGGGCCTCTTCGGACGTGATGACAAACGCCTGACAGAGATACTGGATAGTAATCCGGGCGCTTAGCTCAGTTGGTAGAGCGGATCCCTTACAAGGATTAGGTCGGGAGTTCGAGCCTCTCAGCGCCCACCACCAGCATCTCGAAGCACGAAGAACCGATCAAGTAGTCTGGAGCGGTAGTTCAGTTGGTTAGAATACCGGCCTGTCACGCCGGGGGTCGCGGGTTCGAGTCCCGTCCGCTCCGCCAGCATCAAGAAGAAGGGTCCGATTCGTCGGACCCTTTTTTCGTTTCTTCCCTTGCTTGCTTACGATCTTGGCCCATCCCTACATCAGGTTCCGGATTCGCCTTACGCGCCACGCCCTGGCGCAGCTGCTCGCACGCCTGCGCGGCTCGGGCGAGATCCTGCTGCTGGCGCTGGGACCGGCCATCCTCGGCCTGCTGGCCTGCGCGGCGCTGCCGCCGATGTTCTTTTCCTCTTACCCGGCGCCCCAGGCCCTGGCCCTGGTCGCGCTGCACGCCGTGGCGATGAGCCTGCCGGTGGTCCTGCTGCGGCCGCGCATCCTGCCGGCCGCCGTGCTGGCCTGGCTGCACCCGCTGCCGGTGCCCCCGCGCCTGCTCTTGCAGGCGTCGGTGCTGGTGTCGGGACTGCTGGTTGCGCCGCTGGCCCTGGCGTATGCGAGCTCGCTGGCGATCTGGCTGCTGCAGCACGGGCGCCCGGACTGGCTGCAGCCGCTGCGCGCCGGCGCCGCCACCCTCCTTTCCCTGCTGCTGAGCTGGGCCTGCGCCTGCTGGCTGCTGTACCGCGGCGCGCGGCTGCCGGCGCCGCTGCCCATGCGTGCTGCGGCGGCCGGCGCGGCGGCACCCGGCGCAGTGTATGCGGCGCGGCCGCGCCAGGGCTGGCGCTTCCTGTGGCACCACCTGTTCTGGCTGCCCCTGTGGCGCCAGAGCAGCCTGGTCGGCCTGCGCCAGGCGGCGCTGCTGGCAGGGATGCTGCTGGCGTTCGCGCTGTGGATGGCGGGGCCGGCGGCGCTGCCGCGTCCGCTGGCTGCAGTGCTGGCCAGCGTGCTGCTGGTGTTGATGGTGCACGAAGCCGACGATGCCTTGCGCACCCAGCTAGCGCGGCTGCGGGTGGCGGCCGCCGGCCTGCCGCTCGCGCCCGGCACGCTGGGATGGCGCGCGCGGGCGACGCTGCTGGCCTGCCTGGCGCTGCCGCTGCTGGCCCTGACCGGCGCCGGACTGGCGGCGCAGGCGTGGGAGCGGACGGCCGGCCGCGTCTGGCTGGCGCTGGCCTGGGCCGTGGCGCCGCTGCTGGTGTGCACGCCGCCGTTCACACCGCGCGGGCGCATGGCGCTGGTGGCCTTGTCGATATTGGTGTTGTGCGCAACCGGGAGCAGAGTGTGGGACTAGAGCATATCGTGGCACCAGTCGTCGAAGTCGACGGCCTCGGCTTCCACTTCAAGACGCGCAGCGTGTTCCTGGGGCTGGACCTGCGCCTGGCACCCGGCCTGACCTGGCTGCGCGGGCGCAACGGGCGCGGCAAGACCACGCTGTTGAAACTGCTGGGCGGCGCCTTGTCGCCCGCCAGCGGCAGCATCCGTCTCGATGGCCTGGACAGCCGGCGCGATGCCCTCGCCTACCGCCGCCACAGTTTTTATTGCGGCGGCGAGGCGCCGGCGCTGGACTGGCTGACGGCCGGCGAATGGCTCGACCTGCACCTGTCCCTGTATCCGGATGCCGACCTGACGACCCTGCAGGCACACCTGGACCTGTTCGGCATCGCCACGGTGGCGGCGCAACCCGTGAGCGGGCTGTCGCTGGGCCAGTACAAGAAGCTGCAACTGGCGCTGGCACTGGCGCTGCCGGTGCGGCTGCTGCTGATCGACGAGCCCTTCAACGGCCTCGATGCCCAGGCGGTCGAGGTGCTGCAAGACCTGCTGGCACGGCGCGAAGCGTCAAGGAGCAGCTGCATCGTGCTGACCAGCCACCTGCCGCTGCGGGTGGCGCCGACGCTGACGCTCGACCTCGACGACCGGCCCGGCGTGCTCTAGCTGGTCACGCCGCCAGTGCGATGCGCGCGGGCGCCGCGGACGGCGCGCGGCGGCCATCCCGGGCGCCGTCCGCGCCCTGCTCCAGCTTGAAGGTCCCCACCACCTGTTCCAGCTCGGCGGCCTGGTCCTGCATCGATTGCGCGGCGGCGGTGGCCTGTTCGACCAGCGCGGCGTTCTGCTGGGTGACGCGGTCCATCTCGACGATGGCGTTATTCACCTGTTCGATGCCGGCGCGCTGTTCTTCGCTGGCGCTGGCGATCTCGCTCATGATGGCGCTCACCTGGCCGATGCTCTTGACGATCTCGTTCATGGTGGCGCCGGCGCGGTCGACCTGGCTGCTGCCGGCCTGCACCTTTTGCACCGAATCGTCGATCAAGCCCTTGATTTCGCGGGCGGCGGTGGCCGAACGCTGGGCCAGGTTGCGCACCTCCGACGCCACCACGGCAAAGCCGCGGCCCTGTTCGCCGGCGCGCGCCGCTTCCACCGCCGCGTTCAGCGCCAGGATATTGGTCTGGAAGGCGATGCCGTCGATGACGCTGATGATGTCGACGATCTTGCGCGAGGACGCGTCGATCGAGCCCATGGTGGCCACCACTTCGGCCACCATCACGCCGCCCTGGCCGGCGATGGCGGAGGCGGCACCGGCCAAGGTGTTGGCCTGGCGCGCATTCTCCGCATTCTGCTTGACGGTCGAGGTCAGCTCTTCCATCGAGGCGGCAGTCTCCTCGAGCGCGCCGGCTTGCTGCTCGGTACGCGCCGACAGGTCCTGATTGCCGGCCGCGATCTCGCCAGAGGCCAGCGTGATGGTCGCGGTGCCGCCGCGCACGCGGCCGACGATGCCGGCCAGGCTGGCGTTCATGGCGCCCAGCGCGCGCATCAGCTGGCCGGTCTCGTCGTGGCTGTCGGCCACGATGCGGCTGCTCAAATCACCAGCGGCGACCTTCTCGGCCACCGCCACCGCGGCGCGGATCGGTACCGTGATCGAACGGGTGATCAGCCAGGCGCAGGCGATGCCGAGCGCGATCGCGGCCAGCCCGAGGGCGATCAGCAGGATGCGCGTGCTGGCATAGGATTCGAGGATGCCGGCGGCGATGGCGTCGGCGGCGCTCAGCTGCATGCTTGCCAGCTTGTCGATGGCCGCGCTGAAGGCGGCGGTCGCCGGCATCATTTGCTCACGGTAGATGCTGGTGGCCAGTGCCTGGTTACCCTCCAGCTTGGCCTTGAACAAGGCGTCGCGCGCCGCCAGATAGGCAGTGCGTTTTTCCGTGACCTTTTTGAACTGTTCCTTGACGCCGGCATTGCGCAGCGAGGCGCCGATTTCATCCTGCAGCTGGGTCGAACGGGCCGATGCCGCCTTCATGCGCTCGGCCACGTCCTGCACCAGGGCCTGGTCGGGCGCCACGAACACGGTTTCCAGACGCGAGGTGTTGAGCTCGATGAGCTTGGCCCATTCGGCGACCTTGCGCTGGTTCTTGATGCTGGTATTCACCAGGCGGTCGGTCTGGCTGCCGGCCGCTTCCATGCGCGCCAGGGAAATCAGGGTCAATGCCAGCAGCAGCGACAATACAATGGCAAAGCCGATGCCGAGGCGGGCACCGATCTTGAGGTTTTTCACGGGAGGTTTCCTTCTGAGGGCGTAACGATAGACGATCAAGCGCGTGCGACGACGCGGTGTGTGGTCATCGGGGCAGCGCGAGTATATCAGCGCCCTACAGAAATAATAATGCTCTGCGGCAAAATTGCAACAATATTAGATTACGTATTTCACAATCTGCCGTCGAGCGTATTCAAGCGCGCCGGCGGATCGCCGGCCCGATTTCGACACGGTTGCGTCCGCCGCTCTTGGCCGCGTACAGCGCATGGTCGGCCCGTGCCAGGGCCGCGGTCAGCTCTTCGTTGGCGTCGATCATCACCAGGCCGATGCTGACCGTCATCCGGTAGCCGCCGGCGCAGGACAGCAAGGGCGCTTCGGCCACCGCGATGCGCAGGCGTTCGGCGGCCTGGCGCGCGCCGTCCAGTCCGGTGCCGGGCAGGGCCAGCGCGAATTCCTCGCCACCCAGGCGCCCCAACACGTCGTGGTCGCGCAGCACACCGCGCGCGGTGGCGGCGAACACGCGCAGCGCTTCGTCGCCGCAGGCGTGGCCGAAGCCGTCGTTGAGGCGCTTGAAATGGTCGAGGTCGAGCATCATCAGGGCGATCGGCTTGCGCAGGCGCAGGGCCAGCAGACGCGCGCTGTCTGCGCGTTCAAAAAAGGCGCGGCGGTTGAGGGTGTCGGTCAGGCCGTCGATGGTGGCCAGGCGCTTCATCATGGCGTCGTCCTTCTGCTTGCACAGCAGCAGGAAGCCGAAGCCGTTGACGATCATCATCAGGTAGCTGAACAGATAGGTGATGCCGCCCACCGGCGTCATGGTCAGGGTGGCATCGATGCGGCCGTTTTCCACGATCAGCCAGGCCCAGATCGCCAGTGCGAACAAGCCGTCATTGATGCCGATCAGGCGCTGCAATAGCGGCGCCTTGCGTTGACCCAGCAGCACCACCGCCGCCCCGCAGGCGAACAGGGCCATGATGAAGGACATCAGCCATTGCATCTGCAGGCGCGACACGCCGGCCAGCAGTCCGGCCACCAGCGCCAGCCCCGCGCCCGCCGCCGACGGGTAGACGATGCGGCGCCAGTTGGGCATGCCGAAGAACAGGCAGTAAGCAGCCACTTCGAGCACCACGCCGCCAATCCATGCGAAAGGGGTGAGTACCTGCACCAGCGGCGCGCCCAGATAGGGCGTCGCCCACCAGCAGGTCTGGCCGATGCCGCCCAGCAGGCGCGCCCACATCCAGCAGCGCAGCGCCGGGCTGTTGTCGGCATTGCGCATGTAGCCGGCCATCATCACGGCAAACGCAATGTTGCCGACGCCAATCGCCAGCATGAAAGTTTGGTTGTCGATCACTCTTGTTCCTCAGGACGCCATCTCCGCGGCATTCTTGTATTTTTCTTAATCTTTGTTTCCCCACAGAATTATCTTACACTGTTTTGGAACGCATGCATGCACGATATGCATGTCGGCGCCAGGTAGTTGTGTTGCTGTAGGGCAGCGTACTATTCAAAAGGATTTGCCTAACGGCAACCGCCATTTTATAGTGACAGACCTCCCAGAGACGAAACATTTATGCCACAAGGTTGCCAAGAATGAAACTCAACCGTATCGGCATTGCTTTGATCGCCAGCGCGCTGGTCGTCATCGCCCTCGTCGTCTTTGCACTCGTCAATCGCCAGCAGACCAGCCGCGCGGCCGAAGTGCGCGCCAAGGGCGTCAGCCTGACGCGCTCCCTGAGCAGCATGCCAGTCACCCTGCTCGGCGCCGGCGCGCCCGGCCTGAGCGTGCTGAATACCCTGTTTGCCTACCAGGACAATGGCGACCTCGCCTACGCCGCCATCATTGACGCCAACGGCCGCACCCTGGCCGACGTTGCCGGCCGCGGCACCTTCGTGCCGGCCGCTGCGCTGCCGGCCGGCGCCGCCACCAGTTTCGGCGAGCGTTCCCTGGCCGACAAGCCGGGCGGGCGCGCCCTGATCGAATTCTATGGCCCGCTCGCCGACCGCAGCCAGGGACAAGCCTTCGTGCGAGTCGGCTTTTACCAGCCCGGCTATGCGGTGCTGGCGCGCGACGTCTCCTTCCTGGCACTGCTGGCGCTCATGATGTTCCTGCTGGTGCCCCTGGTATATGTGGTGATCAAGCGCGAGATGGCGCCGCTGGACGCGCTCGGCCGCCAGCTGCGCCAGCTCGGCGAAACCAGCGCCGAAACCCAGGCGATGCTGAACCAGGCCATGCACCGGCATGACGCGGCGCGCGACGTGCGCGAACTCGCGAGCAGCATGCAGGCTTACCTGCAATTCGCCAGCCAGCGCATCGCCCAGCTCGAACACGGCAGCCTGAACGCCACCGCCGACAACCACGTGCTGCAATACGGCAGCAAGAAGCTGACCGCGGCCCTGCAATCGCTGCCGGACGGCCTGCTGATGCTGGCCCCAGGCGGCCTGGTCACCTTTGCGTCGGACAAGGTCGAGCCCCTGCTCGGCATTGCGGTGGACGCCATCCTCGAGCAGCCGCTGGACGCCTGGTGCCGCGACCCGGCGCTGCGCACCCTCCTCGGCCGCTATGGCAGCGGGCAGCGCGATGCCCAGCAAACCCACAGCACGCATGCGCAGAGCGTCGAATTCACGCCGGTCAACGTCGAAGGCAAGTACCTGTCGGCGACGGTGCAGCCGCTGGTGGGCGCGAACGGTGCGATGGCCTTCGGCACCCTGGTGCTGCTGCGCGACGTCACCCGCGAACAGCTGGCGCGCCAGGCCGGCAACGATTTCGTCGCCCACGTGTCGCACGAACTGAAGTCGCCGCTGAACGTGATCGGCATGTATGCGGAAACCCTGGCCGATGCCGAGCCAGGCGACGAAACGCTGCGGGTGGAATCCCTGAACGTGATCCAGGACGAGATCGAGCGCATGAATGCGCTGGTCGGCAACCTGCTGAATGTCAGCAAGCTGGAAACCGGCAGCATGAGCCCGGAACGCAACCGCGTGCGCCTGGACGATTTGCTGCGCGACGCCTACGAACACGCCCTGCCGCGCGCAGAAGGCAAGCAGCTGCGCGTGTCGCTCGACCTGCCGCGCGAACTGGAAGCGGTGGCGATCGACAAGGACCTGTTCCGCATCGCCCTCAACAACCTGCTGACCAACGCCATCAAGTACAACCGTCCCGGCGGCAGCGTGCTGCTGGCGGCCCGCAACGAAGACCACGAGATCGTGATCAGCGTGCGCGACACCGGCATCGGCATCGCCGCCGCCGACCGCGAACACGTGTTCGAAAAGTTCTACCGCGTCAGCGAGCGCGACGCCAAGGTGGCGCGCGGCGGCCATGGCCTCGGGCTCTACCTGGCGGCGCAGATCGTCGAACTGCACCACGGCCGCATGACGCTCGAGAGCGAACCGGGCGTCGGCAGCACCTTCTCCATCCACCTTAAAATCGCCCCGGCAGCCACCGGCGTGGTGACCTTATGACCCAACGACACATCCTGCTGGTGGACGACGAGCCCCACGTCACGCGCGTACTGCGCCTGGCGCTGGAAAAGGCCGGCTATGCGGTGACGGTGGCGCACGACGGCCACGCAGCGCTGGCCTGCATGGCGCAGCAGCTGCCGGACGTCCTGATCAGCGACATCCAGATGGACGGCATGGACGGCCGCACCCTCTGCCCGCTGGCGCGCAGCACCTATCCGGAGCACGACTTCCTGATCCTGGTGATGACCTCCATGACCGCGCTCGAGGAGCGCAATTGGGCGCGCCAGCTCGCCAACACCGAATTCCTCGAAAAACCCCTGAGCCCGCGCCAGCTGGTGGCGCGGCTTGCCAAGCACTTCGCCGCCCCGGGCGCCGCGGCGTGACCACAGCCGGAACCTTCATGTCCATCATTCCCCCATCCCTGCGCGACCTCGACCTCGATTACACCCGCCACGCCCGCTGGCTGCAACGCAGCAGCGGCAAGGACCCGGCGCTGCTGGTGTGCGACGCCGCCGGCCAACCCTGCTGGAGCGCGCCCGGCCACGACGATCTGGGCTCATGGCTGGCCGGACTGGTGGCGGACGGCTTTGCCTGGGCCGCCAGCGGCGAAGGCATGCAGCGCCACGATGCCGGCGCCTTCTGCCTGCTGTACGTGCCGGTGATGGTCAAGGGCCGGGTAGCCGGCTGGATCGGCGTGCGCGAAGACGCCGCCGACCCGGCCAGCGGCGACGCGCCCTTCGCCTGGGATGCGCTGGCCGAGGGACTCGAAGACGTGGCCGCCGCCATCGCCGATGAATGCGGCCGCCAGGGCGAGCTCGATGCGATGGCCGGCGAACTGTCGGACCGCTACGAAGAGCTGCACCTGGTGTATGCGATCGACCGCCAGGTGCAGGACATGGACAATGGCGAAGACGTGTTCGGCAGCCTGCTGGAGAGCTGGGCGGAACACATGGATGCCGACGTCGCCGCTTTCATCAAGCCGGGCGAGAACCTGTGCGTGTCGGCCACCAACCTCTCAAGCCCGATCCACAACCTGGACCTGGTACTGGTCGAGATGCGCGGCGATTTGTACCGCTTCGCGCATTCCTCGCGCCAGCCAATCGTCATGAACGAGGCGGACGACCCGCGCCGCGCCTACATCTTCACCGACATGCCCTTCAAAATCCTGTGCTGTCCGGTGTTCCAGGACAAGTCGGTGGTGGCGGTGCTGGTGCTACTGAACCACGCACACAAGGAAGACTTCAGCAACAGCGACCGCAAGCTGGGCGAAGTGCTGGCGAATCATTTGTCGAGCCTGTCGCGCATGCACAGCATGCTGGCCGAGACCAGCAAGTTCAACCAGCAGATGGCGGCGGCGCTGATCGAAGCGGTGGAAGCCAAGGATCCGTACACGCGCGGCCACTCCGAGCGCGTGCACCACATTTCGATGGAGATCGGGCGCGCGCTGCGCCTGCCGCCGCGCGAGCTGGACAACCTGCTGTGGGGCTCGTTGCTGCACGACGTCGGCAAGATCGGCATCCCGGACGCGGTGCTCTGCAAACCGGGCCGCCTGACGCGCGACGAGTTCACCTTCATCATGGTGCACCCCGAGCGCAGCTACGAAATCCTGCGCCACATCGACCGCCTGAAAGGCGCGGTGCCGGGCGCGCGCCACCACCAGGAAAAATACGACGGCACCGGCTATCCGCACGGACTGGCCGGCAATGACATCCCGTACAACGCGCGCATCATCGCGGTGGCCGACACCTACGATTCGATCACCAGCTCGCGCGCCTACCGCGCCGGACGCAGCCACGAAGTGGCGATGGCCGAAATCGCGCGCGTGGCCGGCACCCAGCTCGACCCGGGCGTCATCGCCGTGTTCGAACAGGTCTGCCGCGCCGAGCCGGAGTGGATCGCACGCTTCGGCATCCAGCGCGACCCGGTGCAGGCGCCGGTCGCCGCATGAGCGATCCCGCAGCTGGCACCAGCGTCGGCAGCGGCGCGGCCAACATCACGCGCAGCCGCATCGGCGCCATGACCTACCTGGCGCCGGGCGCGGCGCTGGTCGCCGACGATGCCGTCAAGGGACTGCAGGACGCGCTGGCCGAATCGATCGGCCGCCACCAGGTGGCGATCGTGATCGACCTGGCCAAGGTGACCCTGCTGTCCGGACGCGCGCTCGGCATGCTGGCCGACATGGGCGAGCGCCTGGCGGGGCTGGGCGGCTGGCTCAAGCTGGCCTATCCGAATGCGCTGCTGCAGGAAGTGCTGGACGTGACCGGGCTGCAGGAGCAGCTGCCGCTGTTCGACGCGCGCAGCGACGCGCCGCGCCAGGCACGCGACGCGGCGGCCAAGGTCGGCGCCAAGCTGGGCGATGTGCTGATCGAACGCGGCGCCGCCAGCGCCGAACAGGTGGCCGAGGCGGCGCGCCTGCAGGAACAGACCGGCAAGCGCATGGGCTTGATCATGGTCGAGAAAAAGTGGATCAGCGAAGCGGTGCTCTACCAGGCGCTGGCCGACCAGCTCGGGCTGGCCTACGCCAGCCTGCGCGCCGGCATGTACGACCCGGCCGCGCTGTCGCTGCTGGAGCGCGATGTGGCGCGCCGCCTCAACGTGCTGCCCCTGTTTAACGTGCGCGGCACGCTGACCGTGGCCACCGCAGAACCGCAGGCGATCCACTACTTCGACGAGATGCGCACCCGCACCGGCTGCAAGATCCGGGTGGTGGTGGCGCCGCCGGCCGACATCCGGCGCCTGAGCGACGACGCCTATGGCGGCACCCTGCCCGAATTCGTGCACAGCGAAGCCAACGACCTCGAACTGATCTCGTCCACCATCCCGGACGACTACACGCAAATCGACGAGATGGCCGGCGCCAGCCCGGTGATCAACATGGTCAACGCGGTGATCCAGCGCGCCATCCGCGACAGCGCCAGCGACATCCACATCGAGATCTCGCGCAATCGCGCGCGCATCCGCCTGCGCATCGACGGCGTGCTGTACGAAGTCATGGCGCCGAAAGTCGACCAGCACCCGGCGATCGTCTCGCGCCTGAAGGTGATGGCGAATCTCGACATCGCCGAACGCCGCCTGCCGCAGGACGGGCGCATCCAGGTGGCGACGCAAGGCCGCACCGTCGACCTGCGCTTCAGTTCCCTGCCCGGCATCTACGGCGAAAAAGTGGTGCTGCGCGTGCTCGACAAGAACCAGTCGATCCTCGACGTGGATAAACTCGGCATGAACGACGGCGCGGTGAGCGCCTTCAAGCGCCTGCTGGGCCGCAGCCACGGCTTGATCCTGGTGACCGGCCCCACCGGCAGCGGCAAGACCACCAGCCTGTATGCCGCGATCAGCCACCTCAAAAGCATCGAAAAGAACATCGTCACGATCGAGGACCCGGTCGAATACCAGCTCGACATCATCAACCAGAACCAGGTCAACGACGCCATCGGATTGACCTTCCCGAAGATCCTGAAGCACGTGCTGCGCCAGGACCCGGACATCATCATGATCGGCGAGATCCGCGACCGCCAGACCGCCGAGATTGCGGTGCAGGCGGCACTGACCGGCCACCTGGTGCTGACCACCCTGCACACCAACGACACCCTGGGCGCGGTGTCGCGCCTGGTCGAGATGGGGGTGGAACCCTACCTGTTATCGTCAGCCCTGATCGGCGTGATGGCGCAGCGCCTGGTGCGGCGCGTGTGCCAGGGTTGCCGCACCAGCTACCTGGCCACGCCGGAAGCGGCGGCGGCCTACCGCTGGCGCGGCAAGGGCGATTTGCGCCTGGCGCGCGGACGCGGCTGCCCATCCTGCTACGACTCCGGCTACAAGGGCCGCATGGGCATCTACGAGTTGCTGGAAGTCGGCCCCGATTTGCAGCGCATGATCGTCACCAACACCAGCAAGGAGCAGATGAACGCCCACGTCGCCGCCACCGGCCACCACGACCTGTACGCGGACGGCATGGCGCGCGCCTTCGACGGCCACACCACGCCCGAGGAAATCGCGCGCGTGGTCCATTCGCTCTAGGTCCGCCATGCCGATCGAAATCGACCTGCCCGGCGCCGCACCCGCCGCATCCGCCCCGGCCGCCGGCGCCTGGTACAAGCTGGGCAGCCGGCCGCTGGGCGTGCGCGACCGCATGCTGTTCACCGAGCGCCTGGCGCTGCTGCTGGAAACCGGGGTGCCGCTGCACACGGCGCTGCAATCGCTGCACGAGCAGAGCGAACAGCCGGCCCAGCGCGCGATGATCACGGCCATGTCGGACGACATCCTGGCCGGCGAACGCTTTTCCAGCGCGCTGGGCAAGCATGACCTGTTCCCGTCGGCCTACGTCAACTTGGTGGCGGCCAGCGAGGCCGGCGGCTTCCTGCCCGAAGTGCTGGACCAGCTGGTCGACATGGACGAGAAGGAAGAGCGGCTGAAACGCACGCTGGTCTCGGCGCTGTCCTATCCGATCATCCTGATGGTGTTTTCGTTCGCGGTGGTGCTGTTCATCCTGATCTTCGTATTCCCGAAATTCGCGGTCATGTTCGAATCGATCCGCGACAAGCTGCCCTGGACCACGCGCATCCTGATGGGGGTGAGTAATGTGCTGACCCAGCACGGCGCCCTGGTCGGCGCCGGCGCCGCAGCCCTGTGCGGACTCGGCTGGATGCTGTCCAAGCGTCCGGAGATCCGGCTTGCGCTCGACCGCGCCACCCTGCGTTTGCCGCTGGTGCGCGAGGTGTTCGCGAAGATCTACCTGACCCGTTTGCTGCGCGTGATGGGCATCTCGCTGGAACGCGGCGTCACCATCCTGGCCACGCTGGAAGCCTGCCGCGCGGTGGTGTCCAATCACGATGTGCAGCAGTTCATCCTGGGCCTGGAAGCCGACGTCACCGAAGGCAAGGGGATTTCGGCCGGCTTCCAGCACAGCCCCTTCATTCCCCCCGCAGTGCGCCAGATGGTGGCCACCGGCGAAGCCACCGGCACCCTCGGCCGCGTGATGGGCCGCATCGCCGATGCCTACGACCGCGACCTCACCAAGCAGCTGGCGCAGCTGTCGAAACTGGCCGAGCCGGTGATGTTGATCGTGATGGGTGTCGTCGTGGGAACAATTGTCAGCTCGTTAATTTTGCCAATTTTCAAGCTTTCCAGCACAGTGCATTGATGTAAATTGTCAAAGAAACGCCACAATTGCCTAAAAGATAGAAAACTATCCAAAAGCCACTCTGGACTTTCATGTTACGCTGTGGAACTAATAAATTCACTAGATAAAGCCGTCGTCCGATGGCTTTACGACCACATCGAGAGTCCAACCATGTCCCCCCTCATCAAACGCAGCGTCGCTCGCGGCTTTACCCTGATCGAGTTGTTGATCGTCGTTATCATTTTGGCGATTTTGGCGGCGATTGCGATTCCGCAGTTTACGGCCAGCACTGCTGATGCGCAGATGGCGGCGCTGGACGCCAACTTGACCTCCGTACGCACGGCGTTAGAACAATATCGCGTTCAGCACACGAATAACGTTTATCCTGGCGCCGTTGCTTCTGCTGGAGATACAACTTGTCCTACTGGCGGAACTGCAGTAACGGGCAGCGTGGGTCTTGGGGCGCTGACGGCGCAGCTCACTAATTTTACTAATGCTGCTGGGCAGGCATGTACGATTGGTGACCGCACTAACTTCAGGTTTGGCCCTTACCTGCGGCAAGGTATTCCGGTAGAACCGTTTACCTCCGTGGCTACAGTGACCATCGCGACTACCGCACCCCTCGCTCCAGCCGCCGGCGGTCTCGGCTGGATGTATAACGTCACCACGGGCCAATTTGTCAAAAACGACTCTAATGCCGAAGCGGCCGGTGCTACGCGTACATTCGCGCAGCACTAATCAATCTTCCCGCTAGCATGGCCAACCGCCAACACGGCTACACGCTCGCCGAGCTGCTGGTCGTGTGCGCCGTGTTGGCAGTAACTGCGGCGGTCGCACTACCCTCGGCCCAGCCAGTCGCCGAGTTCCGCGCCGACGCAGCGGCAAATGAAGTCGTCCAGGCACTGCGCTTCGCGCGCCAGGAAGCCATGCGCACCAATGCCTACCGCATACTGGCCTGCGACCTCGCGAAAAACCAGCTGTCGGTCATCCTTCCAGATGGCAGTGCCGACGAATCACCCAAAGACCCGCTGACCAAGATGAACCACAACGTCGTGCTCGGCCAGGCGCCTGCAGGCAGCAACGCCACGCTCGGCGCCTGCAGCTTCAAGTTCGCCGACAACACGAGCGCCGCCACCCTGGGCTTCGACCCCAGCGGCAACCCGGTGCGCGGCAGCGGCCCCGCCGCCCAGGCACTAACCGGCGGCACCATCCTGGTCACTATCGGCAACGCGACGCGCACCATCGCCATCGACGCCAACGCCCGCGTCACCAGCTCCTGATCATGTCCCTCACGAAGGTCCGCCATGGGAAGCCAGGCCGCAGCGCCGGCTTCACGCTGCTCGAAGCACTCATCGCCATGATGCTGCTGGCGGTGTGCCTGCTGCCGGCCGCGAACGCGCTGCGGAACGCGGTGGCGGCGCCTACCGTCGCGGCGACCGGGGCGCGCAATCTCGATTGCGTCAGCTCGCTGATGGAAACCGTGCTGGCGGAACCCTATACGCGCCTGCTGTCGTTCGCGACGACATTCGGCACCTCCCCCTATCCGCCACCCGATGACGACTGCCCGGCGCGCACCGTGCGCATCGAGCGTTACGGCAAGATCAGCACCCGTGAATTCCGCTTCGGCGCCCCTGACGACTCCCTGTTGTTCGTCAGTGTCGCCCTGACCAATCCCGCCGAGGGCAATCCCTTCACGCTCACCACCTTGGTGTCGCGGTGATGCGCCTGCGTGCCCAGCGGGGCCTGACCCTGGCCGAGCTGCTGCTGGCACTGGCCATCACGGGCGTGCTGATGGTGCCGCTGGCGGCCATGTTCCAGACCGCCGCCAACAGTAGCGTTGCCGTGCGCGGTGCGCTCGACCTGAACAGCGACGCCCGCTTTGCCCTCGACCGCATCGCCATGCGCGTCCAGACCGCATCGATGATCAACGACAGCAAGGGCACGGTCCTGCAGCCCGGCAGCGCGCCCGCGCCGGCACTCAAGTACGCCATCGTCGACGGCAACCTAGTCGAATCCGAATACGCCACCAGCACGAGCACGATCCTGTCGATCATCACGGTCATCCTGGCACCGGCGCCACGGCGCGTCAGTATCATCGCGGCCAACGTCACCGACTTCCAGCTGTCCGCGCCGGCCACCAACAGCCAGCCGCTGCTGAAGATCGCGCTGACGCTCGGCGCCAATGGCAGCGAAGTCAACGCCGGCCGCACCATCCGCGTCGGGAGCGCGCCATGATGCGCGCCAGGATCCCTGCCCGGCAGCGCGAAGCTGGCGTGCTGCTGCTGGCGGTGGCGCTGCTGCTGGCCACGATGGCGGCGCTGGCCTTCGGCATGAACCGCGCCGCCGGCATGGATGCGCAAGCCGTCGGCGCCGACTACGAGCGGCGCAAGCTCGCCTACCTGGCCGAAGGCGCGGTGGCGGCGGCGAAATGGTACAACCAGGCCCGCTGCGGGCCCCAGGATCTGGAGGCCCTGTCGCTGGCGGGGGCCACGCTGAGCGCGACCGTCGTCAAATCCAAATCGTCGAGAGCGATCGACATCAGCGCGGCCGCCACCATGCCCATCACCAGCGCCAACACCAACACCACGCCGTCACGTGCCACGCTGGTGCGGACCGGCGTGGCGGTCTTCGACCTGGCCAACCCCGAAAACAAAGACCTGGGCGGCGCCTTTCTGGATACCTATATCGACCCCTCGAAAGGGACGGTGAATACCGACGACTACCTCGTGCTGAAGTCGGGGCAATCGAACGCACTGCTGTCCTGGGACACGAAAGACGTTCCCGCGGATGCGACCGTCCTGTCGGCCAAACTGACCCTGACGCAGAGCAGCAGCGCCAGCACCCAGCGCACTGTCACCGTGCACCAGGTCACGACGGATTGGGACGCGAATGCCACCTGGTACCGGGCGCGCGGCCTGATGACATTCTGGAACACCGCGGGCGGCGACTACAACGCGACCCCGGCCGCCAGCGCCGTCGTGCCGACGTCCGGCAGCGCCAACTGGGACCTGACCGATCTCGTGAGCGCCTGGTACAACGACAAGGCATCCAACCAGGGCATGCTGCTGCGCCTGCCCAACCCCGGCCAGCAAGCGAGCTTCAACAGCCGCGAGGCGGCTGGCAAACAGCGTCCTATCCTGAACGTCACCTTCTCGAAACTATGCAAGTGATCGGAATCCACCCCTTCCTATCGAATTGTTCCGGTCGCAGCGGAGCCCCGGCATGAACCTGCGCCAGCTCGCCAGCCGCCTCGCCGCGCGGCCCCAGGCCCTGCAAGCGCCGCCGATCGGCGCCGACTTCGCCGCCCATGCGCTGAACCTGGTGCAGGCCGCCCCGCGCGACGGCGGCTTCGGCCTGCTGGCGGCGGCCTCGATTCCCTATCCGACGGCGCGCGCCGAGCTGCTGGCGGCGCCGGCCGAGCTGGCGCGCTTCGTCGCGGCCGCGCTGGCGTCGGGCCCGTTCAAGGGACGCCGTGTGATCTCGGCGCTGGCGCCGGCGGATGTGCGCATCCTGCCGCTGACGGTGCCGGTGGCCGCCGGCCAGTCCGAAGGCCAGGCGGTGGCCAAGGCCGCCGCCGAGCAGCTCGGGGTGGATGCGGGCGCCTCGGTGCTGGACTATTACCCGATCCGCGGCGCCGACGGCGACAGCGGCGGGCGCCAGGTGCTGGTGGCGGCCGCCGACAAGGCGCGCGTGCTGGCCTATCTGGCGATGCTGGAAACGGCGCGCCTGGAGCCGGTGGCGCTGGACATCGGCCCGGCCGCCATCGCACGCCTGCTGGCCACGATCCACGGCAGCGACATCGGCCAGTCGGTCCTGCTGCTCAACTTCGGCAGCGCCAAGAGCTTCGTCACCGTGATCTGGGGCCGCCGCCTGATGCTCGACCGCGAGATCGATTTCGGCGAAGACCAGCTGGCGGCCACGCTGGCCGCCGCGCTCGAGCTGCCCCAGGCCACCGCCACCAGCCTGCTGCGCGAACACGGCATCGGCGGCCGCGCCATCGGCCAGCAGGCCGGCGCCCACGCCGACCTGCGCCATGCAATCCACGAAGTGCTGCATCCGGCCTGCCTGGCGCTGGCAGACGAGCTGGCGCACACCCAGGTCTACGTGGCCTCGCGCACGCGCGGCAGCACTATCAGCCGCGTCTACCTGAACGGCAGCCTGGCGCGCTACCCGGACATCCAGGCCCGCATCGGCGCCCTGATCGACGTGCCGGTCCACCTGCTGGATCCCTTCGACGCCTTCGGCGAGCGCCCGCCCGTGGACGAAGATGACATCGGCCGCTCGGTCGCGCTGGCGGCCGGGCTGGCCTTGCGAGGTGCCATCCATGGCTGACATCGACATGATCCCGCGCGAATACCGCGACGGCGTGCGCGTGCGCCGCACCCTGCGCCTGGCAGGCATCGCGCTGGCGGCGGTGGTCGCGGTCGGTGCGCTGGGCGGCATCGGGCTGCGCTGGCGCACCGCCGCCCTCGAACGCGCGGTGGGAGCGCTGCAGGCCTCTGCCGCGCAGGCCCAGGCCGACAGCGCACGCGGCGCCCAGCAGCAGGCCGAACAGGCGCGCCGGGAGCAGGATCACGCCGTCCTGCGCACACTGCGCCGCCAGGGCGAACTCGCCGTTCTGGCGCGCGGCCTGGACGCCAGCTTGAGCGATGCGGTCTGGCTGACCGAGCTGCGCATCGAGCGCGACGTCCAGGCCGTATCGCCGGCTGGCGGCGCAGCCGCAAGCGTACAACCCGCCGACGAGGGTATCGAGGAATTCAGCGCGCCCGCCGCGGCGGGTTCGGCCGCACTGCAAACCTGGCGCATGCGCAGCAGCGTCGAGATCGGCGGCCAGGCCGCCAACTACGGCGCCGTCACCGCCTTCCTGTCCGCACTCGGCCGCCAGCCCGGCATCGCCGGCCTGCACCTGGTCAGCAGCAGCGCGGCGCAAGACGGCGGCGCCATCGATTTCCGTGCCACCGGCAGCCTGCTGCAGAAAGGAACCAACAAATGAAACCGGGCTTCCAGCAAGCGCTGGCCGCACTGCCGGCGCGCCAGCTCAATCTGCTGGCGATCGGCATTGTCGCCATCGCCGCCGCCCTGGCGTGGACGCTGGCCATCCGCGCGCCGCTGGCGGCAATGCGGCTGCAGCAGGCGCAGTTAAACAGTTTACGCAGCAGCGCTGCCGGCGCTGGCGTGGCCCCGCTGGCCGCTGCTGCGTCGGCGGACCTCGGCGCCGTACCAGCGGCGCCGGCCCCGCTCGATCTGATCGCCGCCGTCAGCGCCAGCGCGCGCGACGCCGGCCTGGTGGTGGCCGGCGCGGTGCCGGGCCCGGAGCGCAGCGTGGCCGGCCTGCGCCAGCAGACCCTGGATATCCAGGCCAGCGGCGGCTATGGCGCCATCCTTGGCTGGCTGGACGACATCGAAGCGCGCCAGCCCGCGGTCGGCTTCACGCAGCTGAGCCTGCGCCCGGCGCCGGAAGAACCGCGCCGGCTGCTGCAGCTGCAGCTGGGCGCCTACGGCACGGAGGCCAAGCGATGAAGCGCGCACTCCTGCTGGCACTCATGGCCGCTACCCTGTCCGCCACCGTGCTTACCTCCGCGGCCGAACGTCCGCTGCGCGATCCCTTCGCGCGCCCGGCGCCACCGCCACCGCCCCCGGCGCCGGCGCCCGAACCGGTGGCGCCGCCGCCGCTGCAGCTGCGCGCCCTGATCCTGAACGGCGCGCACTCGGTCGCCAACATCGACGGCGACATCGTCGGCGCCGGCGAACGCGCGCGCGACTACACCGTGCTGCGCATCGATGCGCAAGGCGTGCTGGTAACCCGCGCCGGCAAGCAGCAACTGCTGACAATGAACGAAAAGGACAAGCAATGACACTCCGGCACTCGCTCCTGCTGATCTGCCTGCTGGCGCCGGCTGCGTACGCCGCCGCATTTGTACCAGTACCCGCGACCGCAAGCGCCCCGGCACCGGCCGCCATCGCCCCGGCCCCCGCGCCGGTCGCCAATCTGATGTCGTACACCTTCCGCGACACGCCGATCACCGAACTGTTCAACATGATCTCGCGCACGGCCCACGTCAACATCGTGCTGGCGCGCGGTGTGAGCGGCAATGTGTCGATCAGCCTGTACGACCTGACGGTGCGCCAGGCGATCGAAGCGATCGCCGAGGCCGGCGGCTACTCCGTCACCGAGCGGCCCGGTGGCTTCCTGATCTCGGATGCCAAGGCGGCGCAGCAGGAAATGGCGGCTTCGATGCAGGTGCGCGCGATGAAGGTGCGCTACACGGACCTCAAGAAGGCCGGCGAGGTCCTGCAGCGCCAGGTCGGCATCAACGGCACCGTGACCGTGCTCGAACCGACCCGCACCCTGGTGGTGGAATCGACCGAGGCCGGCCTGGCACGCGCAGCGCGGGTGCTGCGCGAGATCGACAGCCCGCCGCGCCAGATCCTGATCGAAGCCAAGATCCTCGAGATCACGCTGGACCGGAGCGACGTCTTCGGCGTCGACTGGACGCGCGTCTTCAACGGCAACGGTCCGGACACCGGCGGCACCACCGGCCTGACGACGGCCGCCGGACCGCGCTTCTTCCTCAACCTGGTCAACAACAACATCGAGGCCCACCTCACCGCCCTCACCAACAAGGGCCGCGTGCACACGCTCGCCACGCCGCGCCTGCTGGCGCTGGAAGACCAGGAAGCCAGCACCAACGTCGGCGACCAGCTCGGCTACCGGCTGACCACCACCATCAACAACGTCACCACCGAATCGATCGAGTTCCTGGACACCGGCGTGATCCTGCGCGTGACGCCCTCGATCGACGTCGACGGCCGCATCATGATGAAGGTGCGCCCGGAAGTCAGCTCGGGCTCGGTATCGGCCGGCATCCCGTCCAAGAAGACGACCCAGGTGAACACCCAGCTGATCGCGCACGACGGCCAGCCGGTCCTGATCGGTGGCCTGATCAAGAGCGGCAGCAGCTACCGGCGCCAGGGCATCCCGCTGCTGTCCGACATTCCGCTGCTGGGACGCGCGTTTTCCAGCACCGACGATGGCGGCAGCACCACCGAGACGATCGTCCTGATCACGCCGCGCATCGTGTCCCTGGATGGACCGGCGCTGGATGGGGTGACGGAGCAGAAGGTGGAAGAAGCGGAGCGGGTGCTGAAGGTGCGCAGCGAGGTGCTGGACCAGAAGATCGAACGGATCATGCCGGCGCGTACGCGGGCCTGGGATTGAACGTCGCCCCCGCATAAAGTCGGCCCCGCAATCACCCGTCGTCCCCGCGAAAGCGGGGACCCATGCTGAATAACAGAATTCAGTACGTCGGAACTACTTCGGTAATTCAGGAATACGGGCTTCGGAAGCTCAATATGGATCCCCGCTTTCGCGGGGACGACGTTCATGGGCTAACGAACGCTGTTACTTTCAGTGCTACGAAAGCTTACTTGCGTCCAGCCCGCGGCTTGGCCTTGATGGTCGACAGGATCGACGGCTTCACCTTGGACGGCGGCGCCATGAAGGGCGTGCTCGCCGGCACCCGCTCGCTGCGCGCATTGGCGCGGCCGCGCTCGAGGCCACGCTCCGCGCCACGCTTGGGCGCCACCTCGATCACCCGGCCCTTGGGCGCGGCATCGCTGCGAGGTCCCATCGGCGCGGTTGGTGCCGGACGGCGGTCGCCGCGCTGCTGCTGCAGCGCCGCCTCCTCGCCACCCTGCGCCGGCACCAGATGGCGCTCGCCATTGCCGATCAGGTCGCCGCGGCCCATGCGCCGCAAGCCCTCGCGCAGCACCGGCCAGTTCTCCGGATCGTAATAGCGCAGGAAGGCCTTGTGCAGCTTGCGCGTCTTGCCGCTCTTCGCGGTCTCGACGACTTCGGAATCCTCGGTCACCTTGTGCAGCGGGTTCTTGCCGCTGTGGTACATGGTGGTGGCCATCGCCATCGGCGTCGGCGTAAAGGTCTGCACCTGGTCGAGGTGGAAGTTGTTCTTCTTCAGCCACAGCGCGAGATTCAGCATGTCCTCATCGGTCGAACCCGGGTGGGCGGCGATGAAGTAGGGAATCAGGTACTGCTTCTTGCCGGCTTCCTTCGAGTACTTGTCGAACAGGGCCTTGAACTCGTCATAGGCGCCGATGCCCGGCTTCATCATCTTCGAGAGCGTGGCTTCCTCGGTGTGTTCCGGCGCGATCTTGAGCAGGCCGCCCACGTGGTGGGTCACCAGTTCCTTCACATATTCCGGCGAGCGCACGGCCAGGTCGTAGCGCAGGCCGGAGCCGATCAGGATCTTCTTGATGCCGGGAATAGCGCGCGCCTTGCGGTACAGCGAGATCAGCTTGCTGTGGTCGGTGCCCAGGTTGGAGCAGATGGTCGGGTAGACGCAAGAGAGCCTGCGGCAGGATTCCTCGATCGTCTTTTCCTTGCACGCCAGCCGGTACATATTGGCGGTCGGGCCGCCCAGGTCGGTGATGGTGCCGGCGAAGTTTTTGGTGGTGTCGCGGATCAGCTCGATCTCGCGCAGGATCGAGGGTTCCGAACGGCTCTGGATGATGCGGCCTTCGTGCTCGGTGATCGAGCAGAAGGTGCAGCCGCCGAAGCAGCCGCGCATGATGTTCACCGAATAGCGGATCATTTCCCAGGCCGGGATATGGGCCTTGCCGTAGCTCGGGTGCGGCGCGCGCGCGTACGGCAGGTCATACACGTTGTCCATCTCGTCCATGGCCAGCGGCAGCGGCGGCGGATTCAGCCAGACGTCGCGGTCGCCGTGGCCCTGCACCAGCGCGCGCGCATTGCCCGGGTTCGACTCCAGGTGGAACACGCGCGAGGCGTGCGCATACATCACCGGGTCTTCGCTGACGGTGTCGAAACTCGGCAGGCGCACCACGGTCTTGCGGGCTTTTTCGCGGGCGGCGGCCTGGCGCTCTTCGCGCGTCATGATGACGATCGGCTTCAGGATCGGCTGTGCGTCGGGCTCGGGCGCCGCGTTGTCGATCGCGCACTGCTTGGGGTCTTCCAGCGCCATCGCATACGGATTCGGCTGCTTGTCGATACGGCCCGGCACGTCCACGCGGGTGGAGTTGTGCACGGTCCACTCCTCGTCCGGCAGCCAGCCCTGGGGCACCAGGAAGGCGGTGCCGCGCAGGTCGCGGATGCTCTTGATGTTCTCGCCGGCCGCGATGCGGCGGGTGACGTCGATCAGCGCGCGCTCGGCGTTGCCGAAGATGACCAGGTCGGCCTTCGATTCGAACAGCACCGAGCGGCGCACCTTGTCCGACCAGTAATCGTAGTGGGCGATGCGGCGCAGCGAGGCTTCGATGCTGCCGGCGATGACCGGCACGCCCGGGAAGGCCTCGCGCGCGCGCTGGCAATAGACGGTCACGGCGCGGTCGGGGCGCTTGTTCGGCGCGCCGTCCGGCGTGTAGGCGTCGTCGGAGCGGATCTTGCGGTCGGCCGTGTAGCGGTTGACCATCGAGTCCATGTTGCCGGCGGTGATGCCCCAGTACAAATTCGGCTTGCCGAGCGCACGGAAGGGTTCCACGGAGGTCCAGTCCGGCTGGCTGATGATGCCGACGCGGTAGCCCTGCGCTTCCAGCAGGCGGCCGACCAGCGCCATCCCGAAGCTCGGGTGGTCGATGTAGGCATCGCCGGTGATCAGGATGATGTCGCACGAATCCCAGCCCAGCTTGTCCATCTCGGCACGCGACATGGGCAGGAAGGGCGCGGCGGGTGCGCGGCTGGAACGCTTGGGGACGTTCGCGAAGAGATTGGCTGGGGAGGTCATGGGCCGGTATTTTACCGGAATTCCGATTTACGTTCTCCCCTCCCCTCCAAAAATGGCTTGAATATCAACGACTTGGCTCAGCCATAATGGATTTCTGTTGCGTCAGATCCCCATATTCGCGAGGATGTTGCCCAGCTGGCGCAGGGCCGGCTCCAGGGTCGGGTGCTTGGCCGCGAAGCGCGCCGTGATTTCCTGGCTGCGCGACGCCAGGCCGTAAGTGCTGGCATCCGGGTCGTCGGCGCGGCGTTCCAGCACGCGGTTGATGTCGCCGTCGAGCTGGCGCAGCAGCATTTCCAGCTCGTCATCGACCTCACCGCGCTCGCCGAGGCTGCGGTGCAGGGATTTGAGGTGGGCTTTCAGGGCGTCTTCGCGTGTTTCTTCATTCTCGTTCTGCATGGCGTGGCCTTCCTCACTTGGTGAATGCGGTCTCGAGATACAGCTTCTCGACCTGTTCCCGGGCCCAGGGCGTCTTGCGCAGGAACTTCAGGCTCGACTTGATGCTGGGGTCGCTCGTAAAACAGTTGATGTTGATGCGACGGCCGAGCTCGTTCCATCCATAGTGCTCGACCAGCCGGGTCAGCAGGGATTCTAAGGTAATACCGTGTAATGCCTGAACACTCATTGCGGGGGTGGTGCGTTGTGGTTGTTGTGGAAAGTTTATACCGGATGGGGAAAGCATTGGCGCGCGGGGAAGGAGCGTAGCCAATTACCGTCGTTCCCGCGAAGGCGGGAACCCAAGTTTTCAACGACTCGCCGAACTTGGATCCCCGCCTTCGCGGGGACGACGTGCCGAGGTAGCGGGCCACAATCGCGGCCCAGCCCCTTCAACTTACTCGCCCGTCAGCCCACGGCGCTCCAGCAGCGGCTCGATCTTCGCATCGCGCCCGGAGAAGCCGCGGTACATTTCCATCGCATCCATGGTACCGCCGCGCGACAGCAGGGTCTTGCGGAAATGGTCGCCGTTCTTTCGCGACAGGCCGCCGTGTTCCTTGAACCACTCGACGGTGTCGGCGTCCAGCTTTTCGGCCCACAGGTAGCCATAGTAGCCGGACGAATAGCCGCCCGAGAACACGTGCGAAAAGTAGGTCGTGCGGTAACGCGGCGGGACCAGCGGGAAGTCGACGCCGGCGTCGTGCAGGGCCTTGGCTTCGAAGGCCAGGACGTCGGTCGGGATCTGGTTGGCGCCCAGCTGGTGCCAGCTCTGGTCGAGGATGGACGCGGCCAGGTACTCGGTGGTACGGTAGCCCTCGTTGAACTTGCTCGAGGCCTGCACCTTGTCCAGCAGTTCCTTGGGCATCGGTGCGCCGCTCTGGTAGTGCTTGGCGTAGTTGGCCAGGACTTCCGGCCAGGCCATCCACATCTCGTTCACCTGCGACGGGAATTCGACGTAGTCGCGCGGCACGCGGGTGCCCGAGAAGCGCGGGTACTTCACGTTCGAGAACATGCCGTGCAGCGCGTGGCCGAACTCGTGGAACATGGTGCGCACCTCGTCGTAGGTGAGGAGGGTCGGCTCGCCGGCGGCCGGCTTCGGGATGTTCAGGTGGTTAGCGATGACAGGGTGGGTGCCCAGCAGCTTGTTCTGGCCAACATAGGCATTCATCCAGGCGCCGCCGCGCTTGTTGGCGCGCGCATAGGGGTCGTGCAGGAAGATCGCCAGCTGCTTGCCGTCGGTGTCGAAGACGTCGAACACGCGCACGTCCGGGTCGTACACCGGCAGGTCCTTGCGCTCCTTGAAGGTGATGCCGTATTCCTTGGTGGCGGCGAAGAACACGCCGTCGACCAGCACACGGTTGAATTCGAAGTAGGGACGCAGCTGGTTCTGGTCGAAGGCATAGCGCTGGGCGCGCACCTTGTCGCTGTAGTAGTTCCAGTCGTAGGCCGCCGCCTGGAACTTGCCGCCTTCGGCATCGATCACCTTCTGCAGGTCGGCCGCTTCCTTCTTCGCGTTGTTCACGGCCGGCTTGGCGAATTCGGCCAGCAGCTGGTTGACGGCGCCGGTGTCCTTCGCGGTCTGGTCTTCCAGCATGTAGGCGGCATGGCTCGGGTAGCCCAGCAGCGCGGCGCGTTCGGCGCGTGCCTTGGCCAGTTCCAGCACCAGGGCGCGGTTGTCGTAGTCGCCTCCGTGGCTGCCGCGCGCCATCGAGGTCGCCAGCAGCTTTTCGCGGGTGGCGCGGTTGGTCAGCACGGACAAAGGCGCCTGCTGGGTGGTGTTCACCACCGGGATCACGAACTTGCCGTCCAGGCCGCGTTTTTTTGCTTCGGCGGCGGCGACGTCGATCGCCTTGTCCGACATGCCGGCCAGCTCGGCGCGGGTATCCACCACCAGCGCCGAGGCATTGGCTTCCTTCAGCACGTTCTGGCTGAACTGGGTCTGCAGGGCGGCGATCTTGCCGTTATACGCCTTCAGCTTTTCCTTGTCGGCGGCGGACAGCTTGGCGCCGGCGCGCACGAAGTCGGTGTGGTAGCGCTCGAGCAGGTAGGCCGATTCGGCGTCCAGCTTGAGGCTGGCGCGCTTGTCGTACAGGGTCTTGATGCGGGCGTACAGCTTTTCGTTGAGACGGATCTTGTCGCTGTGCGCGGCCAGCTTGGGCGCCAGGTCCTTGTCCAGCGCGTTCAGGGTGTCGTTGGTGTTGGCACCCACCAGGCTCGAAAAGACGGTGGATACGCGATTCAGGAGTTGTCCCGAACGCTCCATCGCGACCACGGTGTTTTCGAAGCTCGGCGCCGCCTTGTTGTTGGCGATGGCGTCGATCTCCAGCGACTGCTGGCGCATGCCTTCGTCAAAGGCCGGCGCGTAGTCTTCGTTCTTGATCTTGTCGAAGGCCGGGTAGTTGAACGGCAGGGTGCTCGGCTTGGCGAAAGGGTTCGAGGCCGGCAGCAGCGAGGCCGGGGCGGTGGCGGCAAACGCCAGGTTGGCGACGGCCGCGGTCACGGCGAATGCCAGGATGTGGGAACGGTTCATTCTCTTCTCTCCGGGGTGGTATCTCGTTATTGGTGGTGCTTGTTGCTAGTGCTTTTTGCTGGCTATGGCGTGGGCTCGGGGAGCCTACCCTACGGCATTTACATCGTAGGGTGGGCACACTGTGCCCACGCGGAAGCATGAGCAGCGTTAGCCGATCAGTTACCGGTCAAACCACGGCGTTCCAGCAGCGGCTCGATCTTCGCATCGCGGCCGCGGAAATTGCGGAACAGGTCCATCGCATCGGCCGAACCGCCGCGCGACAGCAGGGTCTGACGGAAGTGGTCGCCGTTCTTGCGCAGCAGGCCGCCATTTTCCTTGAACCATTCGACGGTGTCGGCATCCAGCTTTTCGCTCCACAGGTAGGCGTAATAGCCGGCCGAGTAACCGAGCGAGAAGCTGTGCGAGAAATAGGTCGTGCGGTAGCGCGGCGGCACCGGTGCGAAGTCGACGCCGGCCTCCTTCAAGGCCTGGGCTTCGAAGCCCAGCACGTCGGCCGGCACCTGGGCCGGGGTGATCTGGTGCCAGCGCTGGTCCAGCAGCGAAGCCGCCAGGTACTCGGTGGTGACGAAGCCCATGTTGAACTTCTTCGAGGCCTGCACCTTGTCCAGCAGCTCTTTCGGCATCGGCGCGCCGGTCTGGTAATGCTTGGCGTAGTTAGCCAGCACTTCCGGCCAGGTCGCCCACATCTCGTTGACCTGCGATGGATACTCGACGAAGTCGCGCGGGGTGTTGGCGCCGCCAAAGGTCGGGTATTTGACGTTCGAGAACATGCCGTGCAGCGCGTGGCCGAACTCGTGGAAGGCGGTGCGCACTTCATCGTAGGTCAGCAGCGTCGGCTGGCCGGCGGCCGGCTTCGGGATGTTCAGGTGGTTCGCCACCACCGGGTGGTTGTCCAGCAGGGCCGACTGGGTGACGTATTCGTTCATCCAGGCGCCGCCCTGCTTGTTCGGACGCGCGTAGTAATCCAGGATGAAGATCGCCAGCTGCTTGCCGTTGGCGTCGAACACGTCGAAGGTGCGCACGTCCGGGTCGTACACCGGCAAGTCCTTGCGTTCCTTGAAGGTGATGCCGAATTCCTTGGTGGCGGCGAAGAACACACCGTTCTGCACCACGTTGTTCAGCTCGAAATAGGGCTTCAGCTGGCTCTCGTCGAAGGCATATTTCGCCTGGCGCACCTTGTCGGTGTAGAAGGACCAGTCCTGGGCGGCGACCTTGAAGCCACCTTTCTCGGCATCGATCACCTTCTGGATCTCGGCCGCTTCTTTTTTGGCATTGTTCACGGCCGGCGCCGCCAGTTCGCCCAGCAGCTTGTTGACCGCTTCCGGCGTCTTCGCGGTTTCCTCTTCCAGCGAATAGGCGGCGTAGTTGGCGTAGCCCAGCAGGGTCGCCTTTTCGGCGCGCAGCTTGGCCAGGCGCAGCACCAGCGCGCGGCTGTCGAATTCGCCGCCGTGGCTGCCGCGTGCCAGCGATGCCGCCATCAGGCGCTCGCGCGTGGCGCGATTGGTCATCAGCGCCATCTGCGGCTGGATCGTGGTGTTGGCCAGCGCGATGACGTATTTGCCATCCAGGCCGCGCTTCTTGGCTTCCGCCGCGGCGGCGTCGATGTCGGCGTCGGGCAGGCCGGCCAGTTCGGCGCGGGTATTCACCACCAGCGCCGAGGCGTTCGCTTCCTTCAGCACGTTCTGCGCGAAGGTCGACTGCAGGCTGGCGATTTCGCCGTTATAGGCTTTCAGCTTGTCCTTGTCGGCCGCCGACAGGTTGGCGCCGGCGCGCACGAAGTCGCGCCGATAGCGCTCGACCAGGTGCTTCGACTCGGCATCCAGCTTGAGGCTGTCGCGCTTGTCGTAGATCGCCTTCACGCGCTGCCACAGCTTGTCGTTCATGTAGATGGCGTCGCTGTGCGCGGCCAGCTTGGGCGACATCTCGCGGTCGATCGCGTCCAGCGCATCGTTGGTGTTGGCGCTCTGCAGGTTGGAGAAGGTGGTCGACACGCGCGCCAGCAGGCGCCCCGAACGCTCCAGTGCGACGATGGTGTTCTCGAAGGTCGGCGCGGCCTTGTTGGCGGCGATGCCCGCGACTTCGCGCAGGTGCTCGCGCATGCCGGCGTCGAAGGCCGGCTTGAAATGCGCGTCCTTGATCTTGTCGAAGGCCGGATAGTGGAAGGGCAGCGAACTGACCTGGGCGAAGGGATTCGATGCGTCGAGGGGTGCGGCAGGTGCAGTAGATGCGGCGGGTGCGGCAATCGCTGCCTGCGCCAGCACGGCGCCGGCGGCAACGAGGAAGCTGTATGGACGGTTCATTGGCTCTTTCACGGACATCAGAAAACACCGCCGGGGCCGAGCCCGGCAGTACGTGCGCGAAAGATCATAGCAGGCTTATTGCCGCATCGTCACATCGGATTTGTAGCAATTCCGGGGTGGTCCGACACGCATCCGGACTTTATTTTTTGCCCTGTGCGGCAGCGTCCTCTTGCCCGGATTCTTCGGCCACTTTCTTCTCGATGCGCCGGTCCGGGATCAGCCACATGACGGCGACACCGACGAACACCAAAAAGCCCAGCAAGGGCGCGAACCAGGCCACGACGACGCCGACCAAATAGAACACGATGGAAATCTTGCCCTTGCGGTCATCGCCGATGGCTTCCGCCAGTGCCGAATTCTTGTCGTGGTGTTTGACCAGGCGATTCACCAGCAGCGAATACGCCAGCGCGCACATCGACAGCACGAAACCATAGGCCATGGTGGGCGCGGTCTCGAAATGGTTTTCGCCGGTCCAGGCGGTGACGAAAGGAATCAGCGACAGCCAGAACAGCAGGTGCAGATTCGCCCACAGGATGCTGCCGCTGACCTCTTCCACCGCATGCAGCATGTGGTGGTGATTGTTCCAGTAGATGCCGACGTAGATGAAGCTGAGCACATAGCTCATGAAGACGGGCCACAGCGGCCACAGGGCCTTGAAATCGGCCTCGTGCGGGACTTTGAGTTCCAGCACCATGATGGTGATGATGATGGCGATGACGCCGTCGCTGAAGGCTTCTAGCCGGTTTTTGCCCATGTATTCTCTTCCGTGTATTGCAATATTCTTCGCCCAAGGGCAGCTTGGCATCTTAACACCCTGTTCAGTTTCCTTGGCTGGACGCTCTGGAACGGCTTGGGCCTCGCGTAGTACCCTTTGGACCAATAGCGCCTGGCCGCGCACCTTCTAATAATTAAGAGCACCTGACAAAACCTCCATGGCTGCGTTGCCTCGTCTCGCCGTACAGCCGTACTGTCTTCGACGATACGTCGGCAGGCCTTATCCCTTGCCCTGCAGGTTTTATCAGGCGCTCTAAACCTCTTTGCCGGCTTGCATTGAGGAACTCGGCGCTCATGGTTTGTGTGGAATAGAGGTGGTGTATGAAAAATACTCTCGCGTTTGTCGGCAGAGTGATGATTCGCGGTTTGCTCGTCGTCGTTCCGATTTATCTCGCCATCTTGCTTCTGCTCAAAGGTATGCAATCAATCGGGAAGCTGGTCAAACCGTTCACGGGGATACTTCCGGAATCGCTTCCGGCCGAACAGATTTTGTCCCTTCTCCTGGTGCTGGCGATATGCTTCGTGATCGGACTGGCCGTTCAGACCCGGCGAGGCATGACAATCCGTGATCGGATGGAGAAAAATCTCTTCCATAAAATTCCAGGCTACGCGACCTTCCGTAACCTGACCCGGCAAATGGCGGGTGTGACTGGCCAGAATGTCTGGAAGCCCGCCTTGGTCGAGATGGAAGACGGGCTCGTGTTGGCGTTCATCGTCGAGGAGTTCGAGGACGGCCGGTACACCATCTTTGTCCCATCCATTCCCACGCCATTCGCCGGGGCCGTCTTCGTTTTCGAGAACAGCCGGGTGCATCCCGTGGACGTGCCGTTCTCGGATGCGGTGCGGACAGTATCCCAGTGGGGAGCCGGAACGACGGCACTAGTGGCGGCAATGGAAACCCCAGCGCTGCCTCATGAGGCAGCGTTCCGACCGAAAGTGGCGGTCACTGCGCCGGCAAAACAATGACGCTGTGCGGAAAGCGGCCAGCGGCCGGCAAGTGAGGATGGCAATACGAGACTTCGCGATTCTCACCGATTCGCTAGTCGGTGTTCCATAGCCAGATATGGCGCAACCCTAGGCCAGCCGGCTTTCGTCGGCAAGTACACCGTATCGACACCCATCGGCATGTCCAACGGAACCGAGCTCGCATGAGCACACCAGTTCCTCCTTTCACTGCGGCCTGAATGTGAATTCGACCCTCGTCTTCCTTCCTAAGGCGCCATGTATTTCTCAAAGTTGTTGATGAAATCGTCCAGATTGTCCGCCATCATCTTGCGGAACTGGTCGGTGAAATAATCCAGCGCACGCTCTTTTTCAAGCGTCATGTTCTCCGCGCTGCCCGTCGTTTTCGCGAGCAGGAAGGCGTTGAAGCGCGCCGCGGCGTACATGGTCGAGGCGCCGACTTCGTTGGGATGGTTGGTGTCGCACTGGTCGTTGGCCAGGTTGACGATCGCGTTGGCACGCGGCAGGAATGCGGTATCAGGCTTGCTGGTGCTGCTCATGGTTCACCCTTCGTGATATCAGGCGCAATCGATGCGCGGTTTGGCAGCCCGTGAAACAGCTCACGGCGCGGCCCCATGATACTGCCAGCGTGCCATCCAGAAAGTTATAATTCCAAAAACACCGAAAGATCCCCATGCGTTTCCTGAAGAACCCCGTCGCCACGCTGGAAGCCTGGTTCCTGCGCCGCACGGCCGGGCTGACGCGCCCGCAGGCGGCCCGCGTCGCCGCCTGGCTGGTGCCCCTGCTGTTCGGCCTGCTGTCGCTGGCCCTCGGCCAGGACGACAACTGGGACATGAAAAACTACCACTGGTACAACCCCTATGCCCTGCTGCATGGGCGGCTCGCCATCGACATGGCGCCGGGCCAGTGGCAAAGCTATTTCAACCCAATGATCGATGTCCCGTATTACCTGCTGAACGCCGCGCTGCCGGCGCCGGCGGTCGGCTTCCTGATGGGTTGCCTGCACGGCCTGAATTTCGTGCTGCTGCTGGCGATCGGCCGGCGCCTGCTGGGTGAGCGGGCCGGCACGCGCCTGCCGCTGTTGCTGGGGGCGGCCGGCACCTGCGGCGCCGGTTTCCTGTCCGAGCTGGGCAATACCATGGGCGACAACATGACGGCGCTGCTGGTGCTGACCGCGCTCTACCTGGTCCTGCGCGGCTGGGAGGGCTTGCACGCCTGGTCGGGGCGTACGGCCGCGGTGATGCTGGCCTCCGGCTTGCTGATGGGCCTGGGCACCGGGCTGAAGCTGACCAACACCACGTATGCGGTGGCGCTGTGTGTCGCGCTGCTGACGCTGCCGGTGGCGCCGCGCCAGCGCCTGGCATTGGCGTTCACGCACGGCTGCGCGGTGGTGGTGGGTGTACTGCTGTCGGCCGGCTACTGGTGGATGCGGATGTGGGACGCCTTCGGCAATCCCCTGTTCCCGCAATTCAATAATGTCTTCCGCAGCCCGCTGGCATTGCCGCTCGGCGTGATTGACGACGCCCATATGCCAAAGAATGTGCTGGAAGCCCTGTTCTGGCCATTCGTCTTTGCTGCGAACAATATGCGGGTATCGGAAATCCCGCTCAAGATGGCGATCTTGCCGGTCCTGTACGCATTGGGGATCGCATTTGCCGTGGTCTGGATGGGCACGCGCTTCACGCAGCGGCAAGCCTCATCGCGCCTGTCGCCGCATGCGCGCTTCCTGCTGGTCTTCGGCCTGGTCGCCTATCTCGGCTGGATGAAGTTGTTCGGCATCTACCGCTATCTGGTGCCGCTCGAATTGCTGGCGCCGCTGATGGCGTGGCTGCTGGTGCAGCGCATCGCGACGGCGGCCTGGTCGGCACGGCTCGGCGGCTGGCTGCTGGCCCTTACCACGCTGGCCGTGTTCCCCTTCGGCACCTGGGGCCATGCCGGCTGGACAGAGAACAGCTTCAGCGCGCAAGTACCGGCGCTGGAGCGGCCCGCCTCGACCATCGTGTTCACGGCGCATGCGCATCCGCCGATGGGCTGGCTGGCCACCTTTTTCCCGCGCGAGGTAAGCGTGATCGCGCTGGGCGGCGGCTTCCCGGAATCGCCGGCCTATCGCGCGCGCATTCTGGCCGCCATCGCCGGCCGCCCCGGGCCGCATTATGTGATGCTGGCGGGGGCCAAGAACGAAAAGGCGGATGGCTTGGCACGCAAGCTGGCGCTGGTCGATACGCTCGGCCTCACCGCCGACGTTCAGGGCTGCCGCCGCCTCGACCGGGTGTTGCAGCGGGTGCGTTTCCAGGCCCAGGTCAAGCCGCTTGCGCAGGCCGGACGTGCCTGCACGCTGGAACTGCCGGCGCGCTATGTAGTGGACCTGGCAGCGGCGGACCGCGCGCTCATGGCGAGCGCCCGCGCCAGCCTGGGTCCATATGGCTTGCAGATCGATGACAGCGCCTGCAAGACCTATCCGGCGGCGGTGGGAACGGCATCCTATCCGTTCAGGTGGTGCCCGGTGCGCGTGCGCCCCTGACGCGCCCGGCCGGACGCCGATGCCGGCCCTGCGTCAGGATAAAAGCTGGCCGGCGTAGCTGACGGCGAACTCGTGGTCGAGCTCGAAATCGGCGAGCTCGCCCACCAGATCGTCCAGGTAGGTGGCGACGTCTTCGGTTTCCAGCACCGACGAAATGAAGGGGTCGATCAGGCCCATGGGCGCCGGCTCTTGCCGCACCACTTCCCAGACATCGTTTTCGCGCCGGACTTCCAGTTGGGAGCGGCCGTAGATATTGAATTTCATATCACCGCCTCCGGACGCCGAAGCTGGCAACCGAGCCGTCAACCAAGCCGGCAAGTACTGTGGACGAGATATCACTGCTGTAAGTCATGGGGAAAGTCGGGCTGGTAGGCTGATCGTGAACACGCAATGTTGCGTATAAATAGAACGATGCCGCAAGAAAATATTCCCGTCAATAAATAACTCAATTGTGACGCCGAGTCACAATGTTTCCGACAAAACTACAACACATCGATGATTTACGTGCCAAAAGAGAAACGTACCAAAGCCATTGCAAAGGCGAACAGATAGGCGTAGATGAAGCGGTCCAGCCTGAGCAGCGCCTGACCACGGCGCCGGCGCCATGTGCCCAGGAGCGACATCAATAGCCCTGCCGCGATTGGCGTGACGATAAGGTTGGCGATGCGCAGGCCATATCCCGGCATGAGCAGATGCGGAGAAAGCCAGAGGCTGATGGCGCCTGCCAGCAAGCCCAGCAGCATATGGCCGAAGGCACTGAACACGGAGTTCGAACGCTGGCGCAGGGTGTCCATGCATGAGCGCCACCCGAGCTCTGCCAGCAACTCGAACACGAGCTGCAACACGATCTCGCCGATGAACTGGAAGATAATTTCAAAGATGAATTCCACACCATCCCTCTGCACGCCGTGCGGAATTTCCGCACCAAAACATCATGGGGGAGATGATGCTTGAACGTCAATAGATAACCCGCATCCGGCGCTACAGAGAATCAGTAAGGATGTGTCAGTAATGCGGCGGTCGCTCATGGCCCGGTCCCTGGCCGGCGTCGCGCAGCGCGCCCACATGTTCGGCCAGCTTGGCCACCAGCGCTTCCAACTGGTCGATGCGGCGGCCTTGTTCGTAAATCGTGCGGTTCAGGGTGTCGACCAGGTTTTCCTGCTCGCCCAGCTTGATTTCGATATCGATAAAGCGGTCTTCGGCGCTCACGGCAGTCCTTGCAAATAAAAGCGGCATCATACCAGCGCCAAAAAAGAAAAAGCCGCATGCTTGCATGCGGCTTGCGGGATCACGCCGGGGCGAATCGGCGCTCGATCAGGCCATGGATCAGGCAACCCAAGGGGTGTAGGTGATACCGTCCTGGATGCTGCCGATGACCTGCGCCTGGTTTTCCGGGCTTTCGCTGAAGAAGGCCAGGACCTGGGCGCGGGTGGCGCCGTTGGTATTCAGGACATTCATCCAGTAATCGTAACCCGCGCCTTCGGGAGCACGGTCGAGCACGTTCGCGTACAGGTGGGTAACGAAATCGGAATTGCTCGGATTCTTGCCATAGAAGGTGTCGAATTCGGGCTGCTTGGTGAATTCCAGGGACATCTGGTCGAGCGAGGTGCCGTTGTCCATGCGCCACAGCCAGTAACCCATGCCGGCGGCTTCCGCGGGACGGTCGAAGGCGGCCTGGTACAGGCGGAACACCTGGCCGGCGTTGCCATCGACGTCCAGCGCCATGAAGCCGTCGCTGAACTGCGCGCGCTCGACGTTGATCAACGAGTCGTGGCCGCCGTTGCCGGCATTGTCGGTGACGCCATAGCCCCAGACTTCCTTGGCCACGGTGTAGCTGGCGCGGGTGCCGGCGTAGACGGCGGTGTCGATGCCGGCCGCGCCGTTGATGGCGTTGCCGCCGGCGGCTGCCGCCAGCTTGTCGTTGCCGGTGGTGCCGGTGATGTTGGCGGCGCTGTTGACGCTGAAGTTCAGGGTGGTGCCCGAGCTGGTCGCATTGTCTGCGGCGTCGGACGAGACGGCGATGACACGGTAGTCGGCGTTCGGCAGCGGCGAGGTGTTCACCGTCCACTTGCCGTCGGCGCCCACGGTGGCCTGGGCGATCGTGATGAAGGCGTCGGCCTGCACCAGCTGGATCGTGGTGCCGGCTTCGCCGGTGCCGCTGAAGGTGGCCAGGTTGCTGCTCGGGGTGTATTGCAGGGCCGAGGTCGGGATGGTCGGTGCGTGGGCATCGATATTGAAGACGGCCGTCGGGCTGTGTGCCGAAACGTTGCCGGCCGCATCGGTGGCGGTGGCATACACCTGGTAGTTCAGGCCGTCGTTGAAGGCGCTCAGCTTGGCGCTGAACAGGCCGGACGCATCGGCGGTGGCGCTGCCGACCAGGATGTTGGTGCTGGTAAAGATCTTGATCGTTGCACCGGCCTGGGCGGCGCCGGTGACGACCGGCGTGTCGCCGGCGGCATAGCCGTTGGCATTCTTGGTCACGGCCAGCGAGGGCGCGGCGCCACCGACATCGGCGCGCGCCACGCTGGCGTCGGCGAAGCGCAGCACCTCGATCGACGACAGGGTGTCGACACCGTCGGCCGCGGTGCTGCCGGCCTTGTTGCTGACTTGCAGGTCGCCGTTCGCCAGGTTGGCGAACGTGTAATCGTTGCGCATGCCGCGGAACACCGCGGTATCGGTACCATCTCCACCATAGATCATGTCATTTCCTCCATCGCCTTCAAGTGTGTCGTTGGCATTCGTCCCCGTGAGGGTATCGTTGCCGCTCGTGCCCGTGATATAACGGGCGCCATCTTTGGTATCGACGCCCAGGGCACCGCCCAGGCCGTCGCCGCCATACAACCATCGCAATGCGGCGACGTCGTCCTGGCGGTAAGTCGTATAAGGTCCGCCCAGGTCGGTGTACGACATGAGCGTATTGCTGGTGTTGTCCTGGGCCTTCGGCAGGACCGTGGCGTTTTCGCTCGACGCATCGAACGAGTGCTTCAGGCCGAGCGCATGGCCCAGCTCGTGCAGCAGGGTTTCATAGCCCTGGCCGCCCGGCGCCAGGTTGCTGTTCTGGCTCCACCACTCGACGTTGTCGAGATACACATAGGCATCTGCCGAGTAAGTGACGAGCTTGGTGCCGCTGTAGCTGTAGCTGCTGTGCCAGCTGCACAGGCCGGTCACGTTGCTGGCAGGGAGATTCACGTCCGCCATGTGGATGTCGGCATCGGTGCCCGACGCCGTTTCCACGAACTGGATGCCGGTGACCGCCGACAGGTAGGCAAAGGCCGTGCGCGTGGCCGCCTGCTGTGCGGCCGTGAAGGCTTGCAGGCTGCCGTTGTAGGGGAGCGTCTCGCCGGCCTGCGCCACTTCATTACCCGACGCGATCGAAAACGTGTAGCGCAGCGTGTTGTTGGCGTTGCTGAGGTAATTCCAGTCGGGGCCGCTATCGAGCAAGGCGTCGATATGGTTCAGCCCGGACAGGGGTGTGGTGGTGACGTCGGATACGGTTGCCATGACAGATTGCCTTCAAATACTGCGCAGAAATTGATTGTGACAAAGTCACCTCCAGAAAGTATTTCCTGCGAAACAGTTGAAGTCAAATAAGAATTCAATCGTGCGCACCTTTTGCCTGTCAAACAAGGCTTATGCACAACGAATTGCTTCCCATCAGCACGCTTTTGTTATTGAACAGTGCTTAACTGCATGCTCCCGCTGTTATCCACCTTGGTCAACCGACCTTGGGTGTCGACAACAAAGCCTTCAGGTTGGCGAGCCGTTCCTTGGGGGTCATCACCTCGGTTTCGGTGGGCGGCGCATCGCCCACGTCGAGCGCCATTTCCTTGATAAAGCGCGATGGATCGCAATGCACCAGTTCGCCGGCGCGCTTGCGCTTCTTGCACCAGGTGACATGCAGGGTGCGCTGGGCACGCGTGATCCCCACGTACATCAGGCGCCGCTCTTCCTGGATGCGGGCGGCGATCTTTTCGATCGGGTCGTCCGGGTCGCCCTTGTGCGGCAGGATCCCCTCCTCCACGCCGACCAGGTAGACGTGCGGATACTCCAGTCCCTTGGAAGCGTGCAGGGTCGACATGCGGATCGCATCCGGTTCCTCGTCCTTGCCCTCCAACATCGACATCAGCGCCACCATCTGGGTCAGCTCGAGCAAGTTCTTTTCCTCGCCGCTGCCATCGCGCCCGCCGCGGCCGCGTTCCTTCAGCCAATTGGTAAATTCCAGCACGTTCTGCCACTTGCCCTGGGCCGCGCGCTCGTCGAAGTTCTCGTACAGGTAATGCTCGTAATTGATCTCTTTCATCATGTCGTCGAGCAGCTCGGCGGCATTGTCGCCGCTGCCGGACGGGCCGGGCCGGGTGGCGCGCGATTCCATATCGTTGATGAAATGGCAGAAGTCGCGCAGCGGATGCAATTGGCGGTCCGACAATTTGGCTTCGATGCCGCCCTTGAGCGCGGCCTCGAACAGCGAGCAATTCCACTGCTTGGAGAATTCGCCCAGCGCCTCGATGGTCGCCATGCCGACGCCGCGCTTGGGCGTGGTGATGGCGCGGATGAAGGCCGGATCGTCGCCGTCATTCGCGATCAGGCGCAGGTAGGCGATGATGTCCTTGATCTCGGCCTTGTCGAAGAAGCTCTGGCCGCCCGAGATGGTGTAGGGAATGCGCTCCTTGCGCAGCGCCTGCTCGATCACCCGCGCCTGGTGGTTGCCGCGGTACAGGATCGCGAAGTCCGACCACTTGTTCTTGCGTTGAAAATGTTCGGACGAGATCATGATGGCGACCTGGTCGGCCTCCATCTCGTCGTTCGGCATGCCCAGCACCTTGATCGGCTCGCCCAGGCCGTGCTCGGACCACAGCGATTTCTCGAACAGTTTCGGGTTGTTGCCGATGACCGCGTTGGCCGCCTGCAGGATGCGCGTGGTCGAGCGGTAGTTCTGCTCCAGCTTGATGACGCGCAGGTCGGGAAAGTCGGTCTGCAGGGTTTTGAGGTTTTCGACCGAGGCGCCGCGCCAGGCGTAAATGGCCTGGTCGTCGTCGCCCACCGCCGTGAACATCGGCTTCTTGCCGACGCCGGTCACCAGCAGTTTGACCAGTTCGTACTGGCAGGTGTTGGTGTCCTGGTATTCGTCCATCAACAGATAGCGCAGGCGGCGCTGCCAGCGGTCGCGGATCGGCTCGTTGTTGCGGAACAGTTCCACCGGCAGGCGGATCAGGTCGTCGAAGTCGACCGCCTGGTAAGCCTGCAGGGTTGCCATGTAGCTGCGGTAGACGCGCCCGGCTTGCGCTTCGTCCTCGTCCCTGGCATCGCGGATCGCATCCTCGGGATCGACCAGGCCGTTCTTCCACAGCGAGATCGCGTTCTGGATGCGGCGGATCTCGTGTTTATCGGTGGTCACCGCCAGGTCCGACACCACGGTATAGCAATCGTCGCTGTCCATGATCGAAAAGCGGTCCTTCAGGCCGACGCCGGCGGCTTCCTGGCGCAGGATCTTGACGCCCAGCGAGTGGAAGGTCGACACCGTCAGCTGCTTGGCCTGCTTGGGCTGCTTGAGCAGCTTGCCGATCCGCTCCTGCATCTCGAGCGCGGCTTTATTCGTGAAGGTGAGCGCGGCGATGGTGCGCGGATCGAAGCCGCGGTGCTCGATCATGTAGGCGATCTTCTGGGTGATCACGCGCGTCTTGCCCGAGCCGGCGCCGGCCAGCACCAGGCAGGGGCCGTCGAGATAGAGCGTGGCTTCGCTTTGCGGACCGTTGAGGCCGAAATTCGGGGTGGTGGACATGGGAGCGGTTTCTGGAGGCTAGCCCAGCATTGTAAGGGAGCCGGACCGCGCGTGTGAGACACTGTGCATAAAAACAGCCATGGTTCACCCGCACGCTTGCGGGTTTAAGCTTGTTTATGTGGCCAGGCGCCACCACTTAGCCTTTTTGCTGAACACGACAGAGAACGCACGATGAAATTTGAACACCTGATTGGGATCAACGACCCGCTCAACCCGCTGATCGACACCATTACCCGCGAGCAGCTGTGGCGCGGCCTGGTGCTGCGCGCCGAAGACCCGAAACGCTTCGTCCCGCACCTGGACGAATGCACCATCGGCGAGCGCCAGGCCGGCAATTTCACGCGCCGCCTGCGCTATGGCGAGCTGGTGATCGATGACGCCGTGTTCCTGACGCCGTTGCAGGAAGTGCGCTTCGAAGTACCGGCCCAGGGCGAGATCGCCGCTTCGCGCCTGACCATGGCGATCGAGGCGCCGTCCGAAGGCGTGCTGCTGGTGCGCTTCAGCTACGACGACGGCAACCCGTCGGCCAGCGACGACACCGGCAGGATGTACGAGGATTTCAAGAAATCGGCTTACCAGGAGGCGGATATCGATACCGTCAAGATCGTGCGCCAGCTGGCGGCCGAGGGCAAGCTGGATGCCAGCTACTTGAATTGAATGTTGCGTGCCGCGTTCAACCCATGCAGGCAAGCACGCGACACGCAAATCATCACGTCCCCGGCTCCACATCCGCCGGATCGGTATCGCCGGTATCCTTGGCCAATTCGGTCGCCAGGTGGCGCAGCGCGGTACGCACGCCCTCCTCGATCACCGGGTGGTAGAACGGCATCTCCAGCATCTGGTCCACCGTCATGCGCGCCTGCACCGCCCAGGCCAGCAGGTGGCCGAGGTGCTCGCCGCGCGGCGCGATCATCTCGGCGCCCAGGAAACGGCCACTGCCGTACTCGCCGTACACCCGCAGCATCCCCTTGTTCTGCAACATGACCCGGCTGCGGCCCTGGTTCTCGAACGACACCTGGCCGATCGCAAACTTCGGCTTGCCCGGTTCGCACAGCGATTTATAGCTGGCGCCCAGGGTGACGATGTTCGGTTCGGTGAAGGCGGCGGTGAGCGGCGTGCGGCGCAGGCCGGGGCGGATGTCCGGATAGCGCCCGGCGTTGTCGCCGGCGATCTTGCCATGGTCCGCCGCTTCCGGCAGCACCGGCCTTTCGTTGTTGGCGTCGCCCGCGATGAAGATGTGGCTGTTCCCGCACTGCATGGTGCGGCTGTCGAACAGCGGCACGCCGTTCGGCCCCAGCGCCAATCCGGTGTGCTCGATGCCGATGCCGTCCACGTTGGGCGTGCGGCCAGCCGCCATCAGCACGTACTGGAAGCGCGCGCAGCGTTCCTCGCCGCCTTCGCGCATGCACAGCACGACCTCGTCGCCGTCCTGCTCGGCCTTCACGATCTCGGTCTGGAAATGCAGGTCGATTTCCTCGCGCAAGACCTGTCCCGCATTGCGCAGCACCACCGGGTCGCTCAGCTGCGCCACGCTGCCACCGCGCGCGTACACGCTCACGCGCACGCCCAGGCGCGCCAAAGCCTGGCCCAGTTCGAGCCCGATCACGCCGCTGCCGATCACGGCCACCGAGCGCGGCAGGTCCTGCCAGTAGAACACGGCGTCGCTGGTGATCACACCCGGGCCGACGTTCTCCAGCTTGGGCAGGCGCGTCGGCGTGGAGCCGGTGGCGATCACGATGCGCGCGGCTTCCACTTCGCTGAGCTTGCCCGCACCGTCGTCGATGACCAGCGTATGCGGGCCTGTGAAGCGCGCATGGCCGCGCAGCTTGTCGCCGGCCGGGATGCTGTCGACGCCGTCCAGCACGAAGCCGACGAAGCGGTCGCGCTCGCGCCGCACGCGGTCCATCACGGCCACGCCGTCGATGCGTTTTTCGCCGGCGTGCACGCCGAATTCGCCGGCGGCGTCCAGCATGTGCGCCGCCTCGGCTGCCGCGATCAGCAGCTTGCTCGGCATGCAGCCCACGCGCGCGCAGGTGGTGCCGTAGTGGCCGCCTTCGATCATCACGGTGCGCGCACCCTGCGCCACGGCGGCGCGGTAGGCCACCAGGCCCGCGGTGCCGGCGCCGATCACGGCGACATCGACCTTCAGTGTCTGCATCTCCTGCCTCTCGTTTCCGTTGTTCGCGTCCATGACGATACGCTCTTTTCGCTGTCTCGACAGCGCCCGGGCCCGAGCCGGTGCCTCAGATATCGAGCGGGTCGACTTCGAGCGACCAGCGCACGCGGCTCTTCAGCGCGCGCAAGGCATCGACCCAGGCCGTCAGGAAAGCCTGCAGCGCCGGGCGCGAGTTGGATTCCACCAGCAGCTGGGCGCGCTCGACATTGTGCACGCGGGTCATGGTCATCGGAATCGGGTCGTTGATCGTCACCGTGCTGGATGCCAGCGCGTCGCGCGCCTGTTCCAGAAAGGCGATGGCGATGGCCAGCTCGGGCGCCTCGGCGCGCAGCAGCGCCTGGTACATATACGGCGGCAGCGCGGCCTGGTGGCGCTCGGCCAGCAAGTCGCTGGCGAAGCGGTCGTAGTCGTGGCGCATCACCGCGCCATACAGCGGGTGGGTGCAGTAGCGCGACTGGATCAGCACTTCGGATTCCAGTCCGGCGCGGCCGGCGCGGCCCGCCACCTGCATCAGCTGGGCGAACAGGCGCTCGCTGGCGCGGTAATCCTGGGAGAACAGGGCAGTGTCCGGGTTCAGCACGCCGACCAGGGTCAGCTTTTTGAAGTCGTGACCCTTGGCCACCATCTGGGTGCCGATCAGGATATCGACCTCGCCACGGTGCACGCTGTCGAAGGCGGCCTGGGCGCTGCCCTTGCGGCGCGTGGAATCGGCATCGATGCGCAGGATGCGCGCTTGCGGGAACATCGCCTGCAGCCCTTCCTCGACGCGCTGGGTGCCGCGTCCGAGCGGCTGCAGATCGATGTTGCCGCAGGTCGGACACGAGTGCGGGATGCGCAGTTCCAGGCTGCAGTGGTGGCAGCGCAGCCGGTGCTCCGGACGGTGCAGGACCATGTTGGCGGTACAGCGGGTGCAGTTGCTGATCCAGCCGCAGGATTCGCAGCACAGCACCGGCGCATAGCCGCGCCGGTTCAGGAACAGCAGCGACTGCTCACCGGCTTCCAGGCGCTGGCGCAGGGCGTGCAGCAGGGCCCCGGTCAGCCCGTCCTTCGGCTTGTCGCGCTCCATGTCGACCAGGCGCACGCGCGGCAGCACGGCGTCGCGCACGGCGCGCTCGCGCAGTTCCAGCTTGCGGTAGCGCCCGGTCTGGGCGTGGTGCCAGGATTCCAGCGAAGGCGTGGCCGAGCCCAGCACGATCGGAATGCCGAGCTGGTGGGCGCGCCACACGGCCAGGTCGCGCGCCGAATAGCGCAGCCCTTCCTGCTGTTTATAGGAGGGGTCGTGTTCTTCGTCGATGACGATCAGCTTCAGCTTCGGCAGCGAGGACAGGATCGCCAGCCGGGTGCCGAGGATGATGCGCGCACGGCCCTGGTGGGCGGCCAGCCAGTGCAGCATGCGCTCGCCTTCCGACAGGCTGCTGTGCAGGGTGGCCAGCATCAGTCCCGGGAAGCGCGTGCGGATGTTGGCTTCCAGCTGGGGCGTCAGGTTGATTTCCGGGACCAGCACCAGGATCTGGGCGTCCGGGTCGCGCGCCAGCACCTGGGCGCAGGCTTGCAGGTAGACCTCGGTCTTGCCGCTGCCGGTGACGCCGTACAGCAGCAGCGGCGTGAAGCCCTGGGCGCCGCCGATGGCGTCGGCGGCCTGGCGCTGCTCCGGGTTCAGGGCCGGCATGTTGGCCGGGGTGGCGTCGTGGGTGTCCTCGAGCTTGGCCAGCTTCTTGAGCGCGCGGTCGAGCGCCACCGTGGTCGACAGGCGCAGGTTCTTCGGCAGCCCCGGCATCGCCACCTCGCCGAGCGGACGGTGGTAATAGGCGGCGGCAAAGCGCGCCAGCGCCAGCCATTGGCCGGACAGGGGCGCCAGCTGGTTGCGCACCGCCAGTGCATCCTTGAGCTTGCCGGCCGGGACTTGGCTATCCTGCCGGATGGCGACGATCACGCCCACCGCCTCGCGCCGGCCGAAATTGACCAGCGCCAGCTGCCCAACCGCAGGTTCGTCCCCAGGTTCACAAGGCCAGCGGTAGTCGAACACACCGTCGAGCGGCGTATCAAGGGCGATTTGCAGGATGCAGTACGACACGAATAAAGACCTTGAAGCAGGCTGTGGAAAACTTTGTGGAAAATGGAAAACTTGACCGGGACAAAGGTTTACGTTAGATCAAAGCCCTTGGTAAATCCTCAAGTATTTCCAAGTATTTTTAGTTTAAATTCAATGACTTAAGAAAATAGAATTGAAGCTCATGAAATTCTTCATCGGCAGGCAGCTTCTGTGCATAACTTTGCATTTCCGGTGAAGAACTTGAGCGCAGTGCAGCATACACTTGATGCAACACTTGAAGAAAACCTGTAAACCCCGGTAAACGCAGCACTTTTTAAGATTATGCACAGAAGCTGTGCATAACTTTGTGTACAAGGGCGTGAACAGTTTGCTGTGGCGGCCTCTGGTGTCCCTGAAATGCCCGCACCAGGCCCGGGAACCGCAACATTATTCTCTAAAGAATCAACCACTTACGGCTCAAGCGCCACCACTGTACATTTCCACAGGCGGCGCTATTCGCTTGCCGGTTTTTGTGAATAAGTGTGATTTTGGAAGAATCAGGCAGTGCGTTGGCGGCGGCTGTAGTCGTGCACCGCCTCCACCATGGCCGTCACCGATTCCGGCGGCGTGAATTGCGAAATGCCGTGGCCCAGGTTGAACACATGGCCATGGCCGGCGCCCGGCGTGCCGTAGCTGGCCAGCGCTTTTTCCACTTCGCCGCGGATCTGGTCCGGGGTGGCGAACAGGATCGCCGGGTCGAGGTTGCCCTGCAGGGCAACGCGGTCGCCCACCAGCGCGCGTGCGCGGCCCAGGTTCACGGTCCAGTCCAGGCCGAGGGCGTCGGCGCCGATGTCGGCCAGTTCGTCCAGCCACAGGCCACCGCCCTTGGTGAAGACGATCGCCGGAATCCGCACGCCGTCCTTTTCACGCTGGAGCTGGGAAACGACTTTCTGCATGTATTGCAGCGAGAAGGCCTGGTAGGCACCGTCGGCCAGCGCCCCGCCCCAGGAATCGAACAGCATCACGGCCTGGGCGCCGGCGTCGATCTGGGCGTTCAGGTACTGGGCCACCGCGTTGGCGTTGGTTTCCAGGATGCGGTGCATCAGGTCCGGACGCGCATACAGCATCTTCTTGATCGTGTGGAATTCGCGCGAGCCGCCTCCCTCGACCATGTAGCAGGCCAGGGTCCAGGGGCTGCCGGAAAAGCCGATCAGGGGCACGCGCCCATTGAGCGCGGTGCGGATCTGGGTGACGGCCTTGAAGACGTAATCGAGCGATGCCATGTCCGGCACCCGCAGCGCCGCGACGTCCGCCTCGGTGCGCACGGTGCGCTCGAATTTCGGACCTTCGCCCTCTTCGAAATACAGGCCCAGGCCCATCGCGTCCGGCACCGTCAGGATGTCCGAGAACAGGATCGAGGCGTCCAGCGCATAGCGGTCAAGCGGCTGCAGGGTCACTTCGGTGGCGAAATCCGGATTCTTGGCCAGGCCCAGGAAGGAACCGGCGCGCGAACGGCTGGCACGGTATTCCGGCAGGTAGCGCCCCGCCTGGCGCATCAGCCACACCGGCGTGTAGTCGGTTGGCTGGCGCAGCAGCGCACGCAGGAAGGTGTCGTTCTGGAGCGGGGCGAATTGTGGCATGGATGGCAGGCTGAGAGTGGAGACAGGTAGCACGGCGCGGGGCGAACTGCAGTGTAATCCGCAGTGCAATCCGCATTGCAATCTTCTATTATCGCATTCCTGGCCGGTTCGCACCGCATCCGTGCTTGCCGAGCAGCACCTGCAACACCGCCTTTATAATGTGTTTCCGCCCATCTGCCAGGACCGATCCATGCCAGACCCATCCCGCACACAGGCTCCCTGCGGCGCCTGGACTTCCCCGATCACCGCCGACGTGGTCGCCGCCGGCGCCACGCCCTTGTCCGGGGTCGCGCTCGATGGCGGCGACGTCTACTGGCTGGCCGGCCGCGCCAGCGAAGGCGGCCGCACCACCCTGCTGCGCCGGCGCGGCGACAGCGTCCGGGAATTGACGCCGGCGCCCTTCAACGTGCGTACCCGCGTGCACGAATACGGCGGCGGCGCGGTGCTGGCGGCCGGCGGCACGGTGTGGTTCTCGCATTTCGCCGACAACCGTATTTACAGGATCGATCCCGATGGCGAACCGGTTGCCGTGAGCGCTGGCGGCGCCCTGCGCCACGCCGATTTCGTGCTGGACGCCACCCGCGCGCGCCTGGTCTCGGTGCGCGAAGACCACACCGACGCCGCGCCCTACCCGGTCAACAGCCTGTGCGCAGTGGCCGCCGACGGCAGCGAGACCGTGCTGGTGGAAGGCAGCGACTTCTATTCCTCGCCGCGCATCTCCCCGGACGGCAGGCAGCTGGCCTGGCTGAGCTGGGACCACCCACGCATGCCCTGGCAGGGCACCGAGCTGTGGCTGGCTGACATCGCCGACGACGGCAGCCTCCAGAATGGCCGTCTGCTGGCCGGCGGCGCCGACGAATCGGTCATGCAGCCGGAATGGTCGCCGGGCGGCACCCTGCACTTCGTGTCCGACCGCAGCGGCTGGTGGAACCTGTACCGTTTCGACGGCGGCGTGGTCCACCCCTTGTGCGCGCGCGAGGCCGAATTCGCCGGCCCGCACTGGACCTTCGGCAACAGCATGTACGGCTTCGTCTCGGACCGGGAAATCGTCTGCACCTATATCGAGGATGGCGTCAGCCGCCTGGCGCGCCTCGAGACCGGCAGCGGCCAACTGGCCCCGATCGACAACCACTACGAGGAAATCCGCGAGCTGCGCGTGCAGGGCGGCGCGATCGCGATGCTGGCCGGCGCCCCCACCGTCGCCGCGGAAATCGTGTATATGGATACCGGGGCGCACGACAGCCGCCACGCGGTGCTGGCGCGCTCGATCGAGAGCCTGCCGGAGATCGGTTATCTGTCGATCCCGCAAAGCATCAGCTATCCGAGCGCCAACGGCAGGACCGCGCACGCCTTTTATTATCCGCCGCAGAACAAGGACTTTGAACCGCTGCCTGGCGAACTGCCGCCGCTGATGGTGATCGGCCACGGCGGCCCCACCAGCATGGCCACCAGCACGCTGAAACTGGCGACCCAGTTCTGGACCAGCCGCGGCATCGCCGTGCTCGACGTGAACTACGGCGGCAGCACCGGCTTCGGGCGCGCCTACCGCGACCTGCTGCGCGGCCAGTGGGGCGTGGTCGATGTCGAGGATTGCGTGGCCGGCGCCCAGTACCTGGCCGAGGAAGGCCTGGTCGACCGCGAACGGCTGGTGATCCGCGGCGGCAGCGCCGGCGGCCTCACCACCCTGTGCGCCCTCGCCCTGCACGATGTGTTCAAGGCCGGCGCCAGCTATTACGGCGTGTCCGACCTGAAGGGCCTGGACGCCGATTCGCACAAGTTCGAATCGCGCTACAACGAATACCTGATCGCCCCCAAGGCCCAGGCCGACGCCGTGTATGCGCAGCGCTCGCCGATCAACCATGCCGACAAGCTGTCGCGCCCGATGATCTTCTTCCAGGGCCTGGACGACAAGGTGGTGCCGCCACCGCAGTCCGAGGTGATGGTCGAGGCCCTGCGCACGCGCGGCGTGCCGGTGGCTTACCTCACGCTGGAAGGCGAGGGACACGGCTTCCGCAAGGCCGACAGCATCGTGCGCACCCTGCAGGCGGAGCTGGTGTTCTACCTGCGCGTGTTCGGCATTCCGGTGCCCGCTGATTTGCCGGCGATCGAGATCGACAACCTGAGCGCATGAGTGTAGAGCTGCTGCGCGACGCCTTCGAAGCCTGCGGCGCGCAAGAAAAACTGCTGCTGGCGCTGCTGGCCCTGGCCGGCGAGCCGATGGGCCGGCGCCGCATTCACGAGCACCTGGCGGCGCTCGAGGAAAGTCCGGACGAGGAGGCCCTGGCGGCACCGCTGGAGCGCCTGCGCGGCGCCGGCCTGGTCGCCGAACTGCCCTCGCGCGGCTATGCCATCGTCCAGGAGGTGGCGTGGCCGGCGCTCGCCTGGTCGCTGCAGGCGCGCCGCTTCAACGCCTTGCGCGAGGTCTACCAGAGCGTGACGCCGCTGCGCACCGACTGGCAGGGTACGCCCATGCTGCGCAGCTACCGCCAGGGCGTGGCCTTGCTGCGCATGGCGCTGCTGGGCGGCGAAGGCCCGAAGACGGTGGCGACTCTCCTCACGGCCTGCCTGCGCTGCCACGAGGCGGCCTATCTGCACCCGCTGGTGGACATCTGCGCGCGGCCCTTCGAACCCGAACTGCTGGAGCGCATCAACGGCGCGGTGCGCGACGACGTGCTGGCGGTGCTGGTCAACCACGTCCAGCGCGAGCCGGCCAGCGCACCGGCGATCCGCGCCTATGCCGAGGAAACCGTGGCCCAGGGCGGCGCTGCCATGCCCTTGCGGCTGGCGCTGGCCGAGCACCTGATCCTGTGCGGCCGGCTGGACGCCGCCGGCGCCCTGCTGCACGAGCTGGACGATTCCGCGGCCCTCCACTACCGCAGCGTGCTGCAGCTGCTGCGCGGCGACGTCGACGACGCCCTGGCCGGCTTCGACAAGGCCCTCAAACTGCTGCGGCGCGAGACCGGCAAGCGCAAGGCCGTGTTCGAGGGCATCGGCGGCCACCTCTACGTCACCGCCCTGCTGCGCAGCGGCGATGCCAAGCACCAGAAGGCGGCCGAGAGCTACCTGGACGCCGCCACCCGCGCCGTGCAGAGCCATGACACCGCGGTCTACCAGCAGCTGTCGATGCTGCGCCAGATCCGCGGCGGCACCGTCGACGCCGAGGTGCTCCCCACGCGCAACTGGGAGAGCGCGCTGCAGCCGGTGATGTTCCGCGCCCTGCTGCACCACTGGTTGGCCATGCCCCAGCTGCACGACAAGCAGGAATTCCTGGAACAGCAGCTGGACGTGGCGGAAGCCGCCGGCTTCGATTTCATCGCGGCCCAGATCGGCGCGGTGCTGGGCGCCCTCGGCATGGTGGCGCTGGAGCGCCGCGCCATCGCCCTGCGCCAGCAGCACCGCTTCGCCGACCTGGCGCTGTGGTTCGAGCGCGAGGAAAGCTGGGAACGCCAGCTGAACGCGCTGATCAACCTGCAGCCGGCCGTGAACGTCGAGGTGGTCAAGGAATCGCGCCTGGCCTGGATGATCGCCTACGACGAGCACCTGGGCATCCGTGCGATCGAACCGCGCGAACAGAAGCGCGACGCCCAGGGCGGCTGGAGCCGCGGCCGCGCCATCGGCCTCAAGCGCCTGGCCGAGGAGGCGGCGGAACTCGATTTCCTCACCGCCCAGGACATCCAGGCCGCCGGCGCCATCGGCGCCTTCCGCTACTACAGCGGCAACGGCACCCGCTACGAATTCGACCTCGACAAGGCGGTGGCGGCGCTGGCCGGCCATCCGCTGCTGTTCTGGATGGATTCCGGCACCCGCGTCGAACTGCTGCCGGGCGAGCCCCAGCTGATGGTGCGCGCCGGCGGCGGCAAGGTCGCCATCACGCTGGTGCCCAAACTGGTCGACCAGCAGGGAGATGTCGTGGTCACGCGCGAGGCGGCGACCCGCCTGCGCATCGTGCGCATCCGCGACGAGCACCGCCGCATCGGCGCCATCGTCGGCGACGGCCTGGTGGTGCCCCTGGAGGCGGAGCGCCGCGTGCTGCAGGCGATCAGCGCGATCTCCACGGTCGTCACCGTGCAGTCCGACATCGGCAGCAGCCCGGGGGACATCGAGCAGGTCGCGGCCGACGCCCGCCTGCACCTGCATCTGCTGCCCTACCAGCAGGGCCTGCGCATCCGCATCCTGGTGCGCCCGCTGCCGGATGCCGGCCCCTACCTGCGGCCGGGCGACGGCGCCGAGAGCGTGATCGCCGACGTGCAGGGCGTGCGCATGGAGGCGCGGCGCGACCTGAACGCGGAACGCGAGGCCGAGCGCCAGCTGCTGGCCGACTGCCGCGCGCTGGAAGCGGCCGAGGACGAGCAGGGCGAATGGCTGCTGGGGTCGCCGATCGCCTGCCTGGAATTGCTGGCCGAACTGCAGGAGCTCGATGCGGGCCGGGTGATCATCGCCTGGCCCGAGGGCGAATCCTTCCGCGTGTCGAAGAAAGTCTCGTCGAAATCGGTACGCCTCAAAATCCGGCGCGACAAGGACTGGTTCGCCGCCGACGGCCAGGTGCAGGTCGACGAAAACAGGGTGATGGACTTGCGCGAACTGCTGTCGCGCCTGAAGGAAGACCGCTTCGTGGCGCTGGGCGACAACCAGTTTTTGGCGCTGACCCACGAACTGCACCGGCGGCTGATGGATTTGTCCGCCTACAGCGACGCCGACGAGGAGGCGCTGCGCTTCCACCCGCTGGCCAGCTTCGCACTGGAAGAGATGGCGCAGGATGCCGGCGAGGTCGATGCCGATGCGGCCTGGCGCAAGCATTTGACGCACATGCAGGCGAATGCGGACTACCGGCCGCAGCTGCCGTCCACGCTGCAGGCCGAACTGCGCGACTACCAGGTCGAGGGCTTCGAGTGGCTGGCGCGCCTGGCGCACTGGGGCGTGGGCGCCTGCCTGGCCGACGACATGGGCCTCGGTAAGACGCTGCAGGCGCTGGCCCTGATCCTGACGCGCGCGCCCGATGGCCCGACCCTGGTGGTGGCGCCGACCTCGGTGGCCACCAACTGGATGGCCGAAGCCGAACGTTTCGCGCCGACCCTCCGCATCAAGCTGTTCGGCGGCGGCGACAGGGAGGCGATGCTGAAGGAGGCCGGCGCCTTCGACGTGATCGTCGCCAGCTATGGCTTGCTGCAGCTGGAAGCCGAACGCTTCGCGGCCGTGCGCTGGCATACCATCGTGCTGGACGAAGCCCAGGCGATCAAGAACGCGGCCACCCGCCGCTCGCAGGCAGTGATGGCGCTGCGCGGCGACTTCCGCATGGTGGCCACCGGCACGCCGCTGGAAAACCACCTGGGCGAACTGTGGAATTTGTTCAGGTTCATCAACCCGGGCCTGCTCGGCAGCAGCGACCAGTTCAATTTGCGCTTCGCCGGGCCGATCGAAAAAGCACAGGACAAACGCGCCGAGCTGGCCGCGCGCACCCGCCTGCGGCGCCTGACGCAGCCTTTCATTTTGCGCCGCACGAAAGCGCAAGTACTGTCCGAGCTGCCGCCGCGCACCGAGATCGTGGTGCCGGTGGAACTCAGCCAGGAAGAGACGGCGCTCTACGAATCGCTGCGGCGCGATGCGCTCGACCGGCTGGCGACGCTGGAAGCGCCCCAGAACCAGAAATCGATCCAGATCCTGGCCGAGATGATGAAGCTGCGCCGTGCCTGCTGCAATCCGCAGCTGGTGGCGCCCGACAGCGGCATCCGCAGCAGCAAGCTGGAAACCTTCGCGCGCCTGCTGGACGAGCTGCTGGAGAACCGCCACAAGGCGCTGGTGTTCAGCCAGTTCGTCGATCATTTGAGCCTGATTCGCGCGCACCTGGATGCACGCGGCATCCGCTACCAGTACCTCGACGGATCGACCCCGATGCAGGAACGCAAGCGCCGCGTGGATGCCTTCCAGGCCGGCGACGGCGATCTGTTCCTGATTTCGCTGAAGGCGGGCGGGGTCGGCATCAACCTGACCGCGGCCGATTACGTCATCCACATGGACCCGTGGTGGAATCCGGCGGTGGAAGACCAGGCCTCGGACCGTGCCCACCGCATGGGCCAGCAGCGGCCGGTGACGATCTACCGGCTGGTGACGCGCCACACCATCGAGGAAGGCATCGTCGAGCTGCACCGCCACAAGCGCGACCTGGCCGACAGCCTGCTGGAGGGCAGCGACCTGTCGGCGCGCATGTCGCCCGAAGACATGTTGGCCATGCTGCAGGCGGGCCTGGGCGGCGCCCGGCCGGCCTCTATCGCGGACTGGCAATCCGTGTGATCATTCCCCGCCGGAAGCCACCCGGCATACGTGACGGATTGTTTCACCGTCCCGCAAGGCCCGTGAATGGTGCTAATCTGGCGCCCGCCGCATACTGATCGGTATGCGCGCGCCATCTGGCCCTTTATCTTTACCAGGCAGACAGATCCAATGATGAAATCGAAAATCGCGCTCGCCGTCCTGCTGACCAGCGTTGCGCTGGCACCGGCCGGTGCCCGCCCCACCAAAGCCGCCAAGGCCAAATCGTCCGCCCCTGCCAAGACGGCGGGCAAGAACAAGGCCGCCAAGGCGGCAGCCGTGGCCGCTCCTGTCGCCGCAGCGGCAACCGCGGCCGCGGCATCCGACACGCCCGCCGCGCCATCGCAGAACCGCAACGACCGCTATATGGACACCCTGTCCATGCAATTCGTCAGTGCGCTGTGGCGCATCGATCCGGAAAACGCGATCTACGTCGGCAAGTTCGACGCCGCCGCCAAGCTGACCATCCCCGACGTCGCCACCCGCAGCAAGCAGCTGGCCTTCATCGACGAGTGGCTGGACAAGTTCGGCAAGCTGAACGCGGACAAGCTCTCGCCCAACCAGCGCACCGACCTGGCCCTGCTGCTGAACAAGCTGCGCGCCGACCGCTGGCGCCTGACCACCTTCCGCGATTTCGAGTGGAACCCGGCCCAGTACAACGTGGCCCAGCCGCTCGACCTGATCCTGACCACCGAATACGCGGCCAAGCCGCAGCGCCTGCGCACCCTCATGAAGCGCCTGGCCGACGTACCCGCCTATTACCAGGCGGCGCGCGCTTCGATCGTGAATCCGACGCGCGAACACACCCAGCTGGCGATCGCCCAGGCGCCGGGCACGCTGGTGGTGCTGGCCGACCTCGGCAAGGCGGCCCAGGAATCCATCCTGTCGGCCCAGGAAAAAACCATCTTCGCCCAGCGCATCGCGAATGCCGGCAGCGCGGTGCTGGCCTGGGTCGACTACCTGAACGACCTCGACCGCTCGCAGGAGCAGATGCGGCGCGCGCGCTCCTTCCGCATCGGCAAGGCCCTGTACGAACAGAAGTTCGCCTTCGAGATCCAGTCGGCCAGCACCGGCGAGCAGACCTACCGCAAGGCGCTGGCCGCGCGCGAAGAACTGCTCACGCGCATGGACGGCCTGGCGGACCAGCTGTGGGACAAGACCATGGGCCGTAGCGCCAAGCCGCAGGACCGCTTCAAGAAGATCGCCATGGTGATCGACAAGCTGTCGCTGCAGCACACCACGCCGGCCAACTTCCTGCCCGAGATCCGGCGCCAGATCCCGCAATTGCAGGATTACGTCATCAAGAACAACCTGGTCAGCATCGACCCCGCGAAACCGCTGGTGGTGCGCGAGACCCCGCTCTACCAGCGCGGCGTGGCCGGCGCCAGCATCGATGCCCCGGGCCCCTACCGCCCCAAGGACAAGACCTATTACAACGTCACCCCGCTGGACGACCTGACCCCGGCCCAGGCCGAGAGCAGCCTGCGCGAGTACAACAACTGGATGCTGCAGATCCTGAACATCCACGAGGCGATTCCCGGCCACTACACCCAGCTGATGAACGCCAACCGCTCGCCCTCGCTGGTGAAAGCCCTGTTCGGCAACGGCGCCATGGTCGAAGGCTGGGCCGTGTATGGCGAGCGCATGATGCTGGACTCGGGCTATGGCGACAACGCGCCCGAGCTGTGGCTGATGTGGTGCAAGTGGAACCTGCGCAGCGTCTCCAACACCATCCTCGACTACAGCGTGCACGTGCTCGGCATGACGCGCGAACAGGCCATCGACCTGCTGGTGCGCCAGGCCTTCCAGACGCCGCAGGAAGCCAGCGAAAAATGGCGCCGCGCGCAGCTGTCCTCGGTGCAGCTGACCAGCTACTTCAGCGGCTACAGCGACATCATGGAATTGCGCGAACGCCGCAAGCAGCAGCTGGGCGAGCGCTTCAACCTGAAGGAATTCCACGACCAGTTCCTGGGCTACGGGAACGCGCCGGTGCGGGTGATCGGGCAGTTGATGCAGTAATAGACACTACATACATATCAAAAAACAGGCCTCGCTGGTAACAGCGGGGCCTGTGTGCTTCTGCCGCCAAACTACTGCCTACTGCGTTGATCTCAACTTTATCTCTTTAAAATCATATGCATATGTAAAGCTGATTGCCGAGTCAGCGAATTACATCCGCTTACAAGGATTACAATTTGGCACTTTCTGTTCAGAAATCCGCTGTTATCTTGCCATGCATCGCGATTCATCAAAAATCGCGAGACCAGTCAAATAACAAGAAGAAAAGTGCATGAAGAAGCTGCTGATCACCCTGCTCGGAGCCCTATCCACCTTCGGCGCCGCGCAAGCCCAGACCACCGAAAATACCGGCCACGCGTATGTTGGTATCGCCGCGGCGAGCTCCAGTATCGCCTACGGAGACGATCATAAGACTGGCGCCAAGCTCTTCGGCGGCTACGATTTCACGCAAAACCTGGGTATCGAAGCCGGCTATACCCGTTTCGGCGACGTCAACAACACCTATTATCCCGGCGACCCAAGACAGTTCCGGACCAGTACGCGTGGCAAGAACAGCTACCTTGCCGCCAAGTACACTGTACCGATCGGCGAGCGTTTCTCGGCCTACGGCAAGCTGGGCATGTCGCATACCGTGCGCAAATACCAGGAAATCGGCTACAGAGATGGCTACAGGGAAAGCGAGAACGGTGTGTATGCCGGCTTGGGGGCGAAATACAAGCTGAACCAGAACGTCTCCTTGAACGTCGAGTACGAGAAAAATGGCTCGCATAAGACCTTTGGCCCCTCGGCCAACCAGTGGAGCCTGGGCATCAGCTACGGTTTTTAATGGGCCGGGCAATGGCGGCATGCCACGCACGACATCAAGCATGAAAAACGGCGTCCATGGACGCCGTTGTCATACCGCAGCTTGTTTAACGCCGCGCGGTGCGGCGCCGCAGCAGCCCCATGCCGAGCAGGCCGGCACCCAGCAGGCCGACCGACATCGGTTCCGGCACCTCGCTGCCGGCATCCAGGCGGAAGGCGTAGTTCACGTAAGGATAAGCACCCGCTTCCTCGTAATAATGGTCGCGCACCATCGCCGAGGCATCGGCGGTGGCGTCATAGATGCCGGCGATGCCGCTGTCCTTCAGGTAGTCCTGGGCGAAGCGCGCCTGGCCCAGGCCGTACTGGTCGTACCAGGCCAGGAAGTCGATGGCGTCGGCGTCGCTGCCGGTGGTCGAAATCAGGTAGTCGCCGGCGCTGCCGCCGAACAGGAAAGCGGCGGCTTGCTGGCCGGTGTAGAGCGGTGGCAGGACGTCGAGGTAGGACGGGCCGCTGTACAGGTTCCAGGAACCGACGAAGATCGGCGCGGCGGACGCGAAGGCGCTGAAGCCGACGGTAAGACTCAGGCTCAATCCCAGAACGGCGGTGCCAAGACGGTGTTTGATCGATTTCATGCTATCTCCAGCGAATACGGCGCAAGCCCGGAGAGTAAGCAAAAATAGTGCCTGCTGGAAAATATTTCAGCAAATCAATGAGTTGGCCGAACCCTTGGCAGCGGCGGCCAACTTACTGTAAGAATTCCCGACAGCCGTGCAGGCTTAGGCGTGCTCTTCCGGCGCCTGGGTAACGCGCACGAAGATCGGCGCCAGCAGCAAGCCCAGTTCGAACAGCAAGCACATCGGCACCGCCAGGGCCAGCTGGCTGACCACGTCCGGCGGCGTGACGATGGCGGCGATGACGAAGGCGCCGACGATGGCATACGGGCGGATCGACTTCAGCTTTTCCACGGTAACAATCCCCATGCGCACCAGGATCACGACGACCACCGGCACCTCGAAGGTGGCGCCGAAGGCCAGGCACATCGACATCACGAAATCGAGGTAGTTCTCGATGTCCGGCATGACAGCGATCGATGCCGGCGCAAAGTTGCTGATGAAGTGGAACACGCGGCCGAACACAAAGAAATAGCAGAAGGCCACGCCGGCGATGAACAGCAGCGAAGACGAGATCACCAGTGGCAGCACCAGCCGCTTTTCATGGGCGTACAGGCCGGGCGCGATGAAGGCCCAGATCTGGTAGAACACCCAGGGCAGCGCCACCAGCAGGGCCAGTACCAGGGTCACCTTCATCGGCACCAGGAAGGGCGCGGCGACGCCGGTGGCGATCATCTTGGCGCCCGGCGGCAGCGAGGCCAGCATGGGGGCGGCGAGGAAATCGTAGATCATGGCCGGGCCCGGCCACAGCATCAGGGCGCCGCAGACGATGGCCACGCCGATCGCGGCCTTGACCAGGCGGTCACGCAGTTCGACCAGGTGGGAAATGAAGGTTTCTTCGCCCGCGGCTTCTTGGGTCATCAGAAAAAGGATGTGTTGGATTTGACGCCGGGACGGAATTTCCGGACGCGGGCGGCGCCGGACAGCACGTGCTGGCGCGTTCCCTGGCGGTTCTTGAACCAGGCCGGCACGCTCGAGGTGCGCACCAGCTTCTTGCGCCGGAATTCACGCACCTTGCGTTCGATATCGTCCTGCGAGACCGGACTGGCCGCCGAGAACGACGCGGACTCCGCCGTGTCGCCGCGCCAGGCCGATTCGACCTCGCCCAGGTGGGACGAGACCGTGCCTTCGACGTCGGTCTTGAAGGCGTCGGCTTCGGACTTGAAGTTGTTCGCGCTTTCCTGCACTTCCTTGTGCAGGTTGCGCAATTCTTCCATCTCGATCTCGCGCGACACCTCGGATTTCACCTGGTGCAGGTAACGCTGGGCACGGCCGTACAGGGTCCCGGCCATGCGGGCCACTTTCGGCAATTTCTCCGGGCCAATGACGACCAGCGCCACCGCGCCGATGACGGCGAGTTTGGTAAGACCGAGATCGATCATGCGGCGGGATTAGAAACGGCTCTTTTCGCGCGTTTCGACGTCGATGGTGGATTTGTCGGCCATCTGTTGCGGCGGGACCGGCGGCTGGGTCGTGCCCGGCTTGTCCTCGTCACCCTTGACGCCATCCTTGAAGCCCTTGACGGCCTTGCCCAGGTCCGAGCCGGCGTTGCGCAGCTTGCCGGTGCCGAAAATGATCACCACCACGACCAGCACGATCACCCAGTGCCAGATACTCAATGAACCCATGTTTTCTCCTTGCCGGGACAGTGCCCGATATGCGCGGCTTCAAACTCCCTTGAAGCCCACGCGCAGTATAAGCGATGCAGGGCGGGAATGCCCTCTTTCCTTGGGTCAGGTACCGAGGCCGCGCCACGGCCGCGGTCCGCCGTACACATGCAGGTGCAGGTGGTAGACCTCCTGGCCGCCGTCCGGACCGACGTTGAACAGGGTCTTGTAGCCGCCGCTGCGTTGTCCATCGGTATCGCCTTTGACGGCGATGCCATGCTCGGCCGCCAGCTTCGGCGCCAGCGCCAGCATCTTGCCCAGCAGCGGCGCATGTTCATCCGTGCAATCGGACAAGGAAGCCACGTGCAGCTTCGGAATCACCAGCAGGTGCACCGGCGCGGCCGGGTGGATGTCCTTGAACGCCAGTATGTCGTCGTCCTCGTACACCACGCTGGCCGGAATCTGTTTGGCGGCGATCTTGCAGAAAATGCAGTTGTCCATGTGTTCTCCAGAAGATTATCTTGTGGCGGCCACGCCCCCTGACAAGAGGCCGGCGGCGTAGTCTACCCAAGCGGCATGACATCCGCGTGACGCGCAGCAGGCCTAGTCCTTGGGGCGCGCGGCCTTTTCGGCGATGCCGGACACGCCTTCGCGGCGTGCCAGCTCATCGATCACCTGCTGGGGCGTCAAGCCGAATTGCGCCAGCAGCACCATCGAATGGAACCACAGGTCGGCGGTTTCGTACAGCAGCTTGGACGCATCCGCGCCGGCGCGCACGTCCTTGGCCGCCATCACGGTCTCGACCGCTTCTTCGCCGATCTTTTTCAGGATCGCATCGTCGCCCTTGGCGAACAGCTTCGCCACATACGAGGTGGCCGGATCGCCGCCGTGTTCCGGCTTGCGCGATTCGATCACGGCCGCCAGTTGGTCCAGGTTGAAACTCATGGCGTCTTCTTCGCAGGCTTGTTCTTCGGATTCGTATAGATGGTGTCGGGGTCCTGCAGGACCGGCTCGACGCTGTGCCAGTCGCCGTTGTCGAACTTCTGGAAGAAGCAGGAGTGGCGCCCGGTGTGGCAGGCGATGCCGCCGGCCTGCTCGACCTTCAGCAACACCACGTCCTCGTCGCAGTCGAGGCGGATCTCCAGCACCTTCTGCACGTGGCCGGACTCTTCGCCCTTGTGCCAGAGTTTCTTGCGCGAGCGGCTCCAGTACACCGCCTCGCCCAGCTCGACGGTCTTGGCCAATGCCTCGCGGTTCATCCAGGCGAACATCAGGATGTCGCCGCTGGCGGCTTCCTGGGCGATCACCGGCACCAGGCCGTGTTCGTCCCATTTGACTTTCTTGAGCCAGGGCTGGCCCGGAATCGATGGGGTCGTGGTTGGAGTTGCCATGTGTTCCCTGTTCAGTCCAGGCGCATCGGAATGCCGCGGTCCAGCATGAAGCGCTTGGCTTCGCCGACCGTGTGTTGCCCGTAGTGGAAAATGCTGGCGGCCAGCACCGCGTCGGCGTGGCCTTCGACGATGCCGTCCGCCAGGTCCTGCAAGCCGCCGACGCCGCCGGACGCGATCACGGAAATGCCGACCGCGTCGGAGACGGCGCGCGTCAGGCCGAGGTCGAAGCCGGACTTGGTGCCGTCGCGGTCCATGCTGGTCAGCAGCAGCTCGCCGGCGCCCAGGCTTTCCATCTTGCGCGCCCATTCCACCGCGTCCAGGCCGGTGGCGTTGCGGCCGCCATGGGTGAAGACTTCCCATTTACCCGGCGCCACCTGCTTGGCGTCGATCGCCACCACGATGCACTGGGAACCGTGCTTCTGGGCGGCGTCGAACACCAGTTGCGGGTTGGTGACGGCCGAGGTGTTCATCGACACCTTGTCGGCGCCGGCGTTCAACAGCCGGCGCACGTCCTCGACCTTGCGCACGCCGCCACCGACGGTGAGCGGAATGAACACGGTGGAAGCAACCGCCTCGATGATCGGCAGGATCAGGTCGCGGCCGTCGCTGGACGCCGTGATGTCGAGGAAGGTGATCTCGTCGGCGCCCTGGCCATCGTAGCGGCGGGCGATCTCGACCGGATCACCGGCATCGCGCAGCTCGGTGAAGTTGACGCCCTTGACGACACGGCCGCCGGTGACGTCGAGGCAGGGGATGATGCGTTTTGCGAGCATAAAATTAAGTGTTTGCTTCAACCGTCGCCCCTGCGAAGGCAGGGGCCCAAGTTCTACGCATTTCGGCTGCGCATGCAACTTGGACCCCTGCCTTCGCAGGGGCGACGTTGGTTTATGGCGCGGCGGATTAAGCCTGCGCACCCTCGGTCAGCACATCCGCCCGCTCCTGCGCACTGGCCAGATCCAGCGTCCCCTCATAGATCGAACGCCCGCAGATCACGCCTTCGATACCCTCGTCCTGCACCGCGCACAGCGCTTCCACGTCGGCCAGGTTGTGCACGCCGCCGGAGGCGATGATCGGGATGCGCACGGCTTGCGCCAGCTTGACGGTGGCTTCGATGTTGACGCCGCCCATCATGCCGTCGCGGCCGATGTCGGTGTAGACGATCGATTCCACGCCATAGCCTTCGAACTTCTTGGCCAGGTCGATGACTTCGTGGCCGGACATCTTGCTCCAGCCGTCGGTGGCGACCTTGCCGTCCTTGGCATCCAGGCCGACGATGATCGAACCCGGGAAGGCGCCGCAGGCGTCGTGCAGGAAGCCCGGGTTCTTGACGGCGGCGGTGCCGACGATGATGTAGGTGATGCCGTCGTCGAGGTAGCGCTCGATGGTGTCGAGGTCGCGGATGCCGCCGCCCAGCTGGACCGGGATCTCGTCCAGGTCGTTCTCGACGGCGTATTCCTGCACCACTTGCAGGATCGATTTGACCGCCGACTCGTTCTTCGGCTTGCCCGCGAACGCACCGTTCAGGTCGACCAGGTGCAGACGGCGCGCACCCTTCTTGAGCCAGTGCAGCGCCATCTCGGCGGGATCTTCGGAAAACACGGTGGCGAGGTCCATATCGCCTTGTTTCAGGCGAACGCAGTGACCGTCTTTCAGGTCGATGGCGGGAATCAGCAGCATGGTGGTGGTCGGTTGGTTGACGGTGGATGAACCTGCGCGCGAGCGTGCCGGTTCAGGGGTTCCAGAGGGTGAAATTGCGGTACAGGCGCAGCCCGGTGGCGGCGCTCTTCTCGGGGTGGAACTGGGTGGCGACGATGTTGTCGCGGCCGACGGCGCAGCAATACGGGGCGCCGTAATCGGCCTCGCCGATGGTGTCCGAGGCCTGCTCCGGCACCGCGTAATAGCTGTGCACGAAATAGAACCAGGCGCCGTCCTCGACGCCCTCCCACAGCGGGTGGGCGCGCGACTGGCGCACGCGGTTCCAGCCCATCTGCGGCACCTTGAAGCGCGAACCGTCGGGCTGCAGCTTGCCGTCCAGCTGGAAGCGTACCACCTTGCCCGGCAGCAGGCCCAGGCCGGGAGTGTCGCCGTTTTCCTCGCTCGCGTCGAACAGCATCTGCTCGCCCACGCACACGCCCATCACCGGACGCGACTTGAAGGCGCGCAGCAGCGCTTCCTCGGCGCCGGATTCGCGCAGGCTGCGCATGCAGTCGCGCATGGCGCCCTGCCCCGGCAGCACGATGCGGTCGGCACGGTCGATGTCGGCCGCCGCGGTCGAAATGATCACCTCGGCCTCGGGTGCGGCGGTGCGCAGCGCCTGCGCCACCGAACCCAGGTTGCCCAGGCCGCCGATCACCACAATCTTGTTGGTCATGATGGAGGGGACCTTACAGGCTGCCTTTGGTCGAAGGAATCGTGCCCAGCGCACGCTCGTCCAGCTCGGTGGCCATGCGCAGCGCGCGGCCAAACGCCTTGAACACGGTTTCGCACTGGTGGTGGGCGTTGACGCCGCGCAGGTTGTCGATGTGCAGGGTCACGCCGGCGTGGTTGACGAAGCCGCGGAAGAACTCGATCGTCAGGTCGACGTCGAAGCTGCCGATGGTGGCGCGGGTGAAGGGCACGTGCATTTCCAGGCCGGGACGGCCGGAAAAGTCGATCACCACGCGCGACAGCGCTTCGTCCAGCGGCACGTAGGCATGGCCGTAGCGGCGGATGCCCTTCTTGTCGCCGACGGCCTTGGCCACCGCCATGCCCAGCGTGATGCCGGTGTCCTCGACGGTATGGTGGGCGTCGATGTGGAGGTCGCCGACCGCTTCGATGTCCAGGTCGATCAGGCCGTGGCGGGCGATCTGGTCCAGCATGTGGTCGAGGAAGGGCACGCCGGTGTTGAGTTTCTGGCGGCCGGTGCCATCCAGGTCGAGCGCGACGCGGATCTGCGTCTCGTTGGTGTTGCGCGTGATTTCTGCGGAGCGGGTCATTACAGGGAAGCCTTCAGGGCATTCAGGAATACGGAATTCTCTTCCGGGGTGCTGACCGTGACGCGGATGCAGTCGGCCAGCAATACGTGCATTTTACTCAAATTTTTGATCATTACCTTTTCCGCGAATAGTTTAGCGCAGGTGCGATCCGCATCCGGCACCCGCACGGTAATGAAATTCGCGCTCGACGGGTACACGGTCACCCCCGGCAGCGCGGCCATCGCGGCGGCCAGTTCGGTGCGCGCGGCGTTCAGGCTGGCGGCCTGGGCGTTCAGCACGTCGAGGTGGTCGAGGGCGAATTCGGCCGCCACCTGGGTCAGCACATTGATGTTGTAGGGCGGACGCACCTTGTCGAACTGTTCCAGCAGCGCCGGCGCCGCGGCCAGGTAACCGAGGCGGATGCCGGCCAGGCCCAGCTTGGACAGCGTGCGCATCACCACCATGTTCGGATACTGCGGCAGGCGCTCCATGAAGCTGGTGCGCGCGAAGGGCTGGTAGGCTTCGTCGACCACCGCGATGCCGGTCTCGCCCAGCGCTTCGATGATCGCCACCACGTCCTCGGCCGCGAACAAATTGCCGGTGGGGTTGTTCGGGTAGGCCAGGAACACCAGCGCCGGCTTGTGCTCGGCGATCGCCGCCAGCATGGCCGGCATGTCGAGCCCGAAGTCGGGCCGGAGCGGCACGCCGACGAAATCCATGCCCGCGAACTGGGCCGAACGCTGGAACATCACGAAGGCCGGGGTCGGCGCCAGGATGACGGCGCGCCTGCCTTTATCGTCCAGACTTTGCCGGGCGCAGGCGGTGGCCAGGATCGAAATGATCTCGTCGGAACCGTTGCCCAGGATGACGTCGTAGCCGGCCGGGACGCCGAGATTGTCGCGGATCTTGCCCTTCAGGGTGGCGTAGGACGGCACCGGATAGCGGTTGAGGACGGCGTCAGCCAGGCGCTGGGCCAGTTCCTCGCGCAGCGCTTGCGGCAGCTCGTAGGGGTTTTCCATCGCGTCGAGCTTGATGTAGCCGCTGGCGTCCGGGACTTTATAGCTATGGCCGGCACGGACGTCTTCGCGGATCGTGTTGGCGATGAGGGTGTCGATGCTGGTCATGATGGGGTTCCTTGGGTAAGTGCGTGTGAGTCAGTCTCTACGGCCTGCTCATCAAGAACGTCGTTCTCGCGAAGGCGGGAACCCAAGTTTGTTTGCGGGATGCGTGCAACTTGGATTCCCGCCTCCGCGGGAATGACGGTGTTAACGTTGTGGTCCGAAATCAGCTTCGTCTTTTTTCTGGCAACCGGCCGCTTCTTGACGAGCCCCTCAGGCAAGGCCAGCCGCTGCTGGATGATCTCGCAATACGCCGGATTCAACTCGAACCCGGTAAAGTGCCGCCCCAGCCGCCGCGCCGCCACCGCCGTGGTGCCGCTGCCCATGAAGGGATCGAGCACCAGGCCGCCCGGCGGGCAGGACGCCTTCAGCATGCGTTCGATGATCTCGAGCGGCTTCTGGGTCGGATGGTCGACGCGTTCGGCATGTTCGCGGTGCAGGCGCGACACGCTCCACATGTCCTTCGGGTTGTAGCCGACCTCCAGCCACTTGGCGCCGACGAAGATCGAGCGCGAGCGTGCCTTCTTGGTGGCGGCGTCGTAGGGAATGCGCACCGCGTCCAGGTCGAAATAGTAATCCTTGCGCTTGACGAAAAAGCCGATCGTGTCGTGGACCGAGCTGAAGCTGCGGGTACTGCCGCCCATGGAGGGGACGCGGCGGTCCCAGATGATCTCGTTCATCATCGTCATGCGCTTTTTCAGCATCACGAAGATTTCCGGCGCGTGGCGCCAGGTCAGGAACAGGTAGAGGCTGCCGTTGTCCTTCAGCTTCGGCAAGGCGGCATCGATCCAGGACTCGGTCCAGGCCAGGTATGCCTCGACGCTGAGCTGGTCCGAATCGTTGCCGTAATCCTTGCCGAGGTTGTACGGCGGATCGGTCAGGATCAGGTCGATGGACCCGTCGGGGATGCGTGCCAGGCCGGCCAGCGCATCCTCGCAAAAGACCCGGTCGACCCAGTCCGTCATGGCGTGTTTTTCAAACGTAGTTCTGCGCTGCGCGCGTGCGCCTGCAAGCCTTCGCCATACGCCAGTTCGGCGGCGACCTTGCCCAGGGTCTGGGCGCCGGCTTCGCTGACGAACAGCACCGACGAGCGCTTCTGGAAATCGTAGACGCCCAGCGGCGACGAGAAACGCGCGGTGCGCGAGGTCGGCAGCACGTGGTTGGGACCGCAGCAATAATCGCCCAGCGACTCCGACGAGAAGCGGCCCAGGAACATGGCGCCGGCGTGGCGGATGCGGTCGGCCCACTGCTGCGGGTCCTCGGCCGAAATCTCCAGGTGCTCGGCGGCGATGTCGTTGGCGATGGCGCAGGCCTCTGCCATGTCGCGCACCTTGATGAGGGCGCCGCGGTCGCTCATCGAGGTGGCGATGGTGTCCTTGCGCGGCATGGTCGGCAGCAGCTTGTGGATGCTGGCTTCGACTTGCGCGATGTAATCCGCGTCCGGGCACAGCAGGATGGCCTGGGCCAGTTCGTCGTGCTCGGCCTGGGAAAACAGGTCCATCGCGACCCAGTCCGGGTCGGTGGTGCCGTCGCACAGCACCAGGATTTCGGAGGGCCCGGCGATCATGTCGATGCCGACGGTGCCGAACACGCGGCGCTTGGCGGCGGCCACATAGGCGTTGCCGGGGCCGACGATTTTATCCACCGCCGGAATCGTCTCGGTGCCGTAGGCCAGCGCGCCGACGGCCTGGGCGCCGCCGATGGTGATCACGCGCGTGACGCCGGCGATCGCCGCGGCGGCCAGCACCATCTGGTTCTTGACGCCGTCCGGGGTCGGCACCACCATCACGATTTCCTTGACGCCGGCGACTTGCGCCGGAATCGCATTCATCAGCACCGACGACGGATACGCTGCCTTGCCGCCGGGGACGTAGATGCCGACGCGGTCCAGCGGCGTGACGCGCTGGCCCAGCACGGTGCCGTCAGGCTCGGTGTAGGCAAAACCGTTCAGCTCCTGCTTCTGGCGCTCGTGGAACACGCGGATGCGTTCGGCGGCGGTCTGGAGCGCCGCGCGCTGGGCTTGCGGCAGCGCGGCCAGGGCCGCGTCCAGCTCGTCCTGCCCGACGTCGAAGGCGGCCATGCTGGCGGCGCCGCCGGGGATGCGGTCGAACTTGACCGTGTACTCCAGGACGGCGGCATCGCCGCGCGCCTTGACGTCGGCCAGGATCTTGGCGACGGCGGTTTCGATGGCGTCATCGGTCTCGGCCTCGAAGGCCAGCAGCTTGCTCAGCTGCGGCTTGAAATCGGCGGCGGTGGAATCGAGCTTGCGGACGTTCAGTTGCATGGTGGTTCAGCCTTGGAGCTTGGAGGCGCGTTCGAACGCCTCGATGATCGGTTGCAGGCGCTCGCGCTTGAGCTTGAGCGCAGCCTGGTTGACCACCAGGCGCGAGGAGATTTCCATGATCTTTTCGACTTCGACCAGGTTGTTGGCGCGCAGCGTGCCGCCAGTCGAGACCACGTCGACGATGGCGTCGGACAGGCCGACCAGCGGCGCCAGCTCCATCGAGCCATACAGTTTGATGAGGTCGACGTGGACGCCCTTGGCGGCGAAGTGCTGGCGCGCGGTATTCACGAACTTGGTCGCCACCCGCAGGCGCGCCCCCTGGCGCACCGCCGTCTCGTAATCGAAGCCGGCATGCACCGCCACCGACATGCGGCAGCAGGCGATGCGCAAATCGACCGGCTGGTACAGCCCTTCGCCGCCATGCTCGAGCAGCACGTCCTTGCCGGCCACACCGAAGTCGGCGGCGCCGTGCTGGACATAGGTCGGCACGTCGCTGGCGCGCACGATCAGCACACGCACGCCGGGGTCGTTGGTGGCCAGGATCAGCTTGCGCGAGGTTTCCGGGTTCTCGGTGACTTCGATGCCGGCGGCCGCGAGCAGGGGCAGCGTGTCTTCGAAGATGCGGCCTTTGGACAGGGCGAGGATGAGCTGCTGGTTGTCGGCCTGGGTGTTTGTGGTCATGTGACTGCTTTAATGTGGAACGCTGCGCTTGAACTTGGAACGCTACGCTTGAACTTGGAACGCTACGCTTGAACGTCGTCCCTGCGAAGGCAGGGACCCAAGTTGCAAGCGCTATCGAAACGCGTGCAACTTGGGGTAAATAATGCCAGTGGCATCATTTACGCCTTCGCAGGGGCGACGTTGTTCGATGCTGGTACTAAGCAAATGATAACTTTATTTGATGCGAACGATGTCAGCACCCACCGCCGACAACTTGTCTTCCATCCGGTCATACCCGCGATCCAGGTGGTAAATCCGGTCGACGATGGTCGTCCCTTCCGCCGCCAGGCCGGCGATCACCAGCGAGGCCGAGGCCCGCAGGTCGGTCGCCATCACCGGCGCGCCGACCAGGCGGTCGACGCCCTTCATGAAGGCGGTGTTGCCCTCGATCGAGATCTGCGCGCCCAGGCGGTTCATTTCCTGCACGTGCATGAAGCGGTTTTCGAAGATTGTCTCGGTCACGCGGCTGGGCCCGGCGGCGATGATGTTCACCGCCATGAACTGGGCCTGCATGTCGGTCGGGAAGCCGGGATATTCCGTGGTGCGGAAGGACACCGGCTGCGGACGGCGGTCCATGCGCGCGCGGATGGCGTCGCCCTCGATGCTCAGGTCCAGGCCGATCTCGCGCAGCTTGTCCAGCGCGGCGTCGAAGATGTCGGTGCGGGTGCGGGTAATGCGGATGTCGCCGCCGGTGGCCGCCACCGCGCACAGGAAAGTCGCGGCTTCGATGCGGTCCGAGATCACGGCATGCTCCGTGCCGTGCAGGGCGTCCACGCCCTGGATCACCAGGCGGTCGGTGCCGATGCCCTCGATCTTCGCGCCCATCGCCACCAGCATGTTGGCCAGGTCCGTCACTTCCGGCTCGCGCGCGGCGTTTTCCAGCACGGTCTCGCCTTCGGCCAGGGTCGCCGCCATCAGGAGGTTCTCGGTGCCGGTGACGGTGATCATGTCGGTGTGGATGCGCGCGCCCTGCAATTTGGCGCACTTGGCATGGATGTAGCCGCCTTCGATCGTGATCTCGGCGCCCATCGCGCGCAAGCCCTTGATGTGCTGGTCGACCGGACGCGAACCGATGGCGCAGCCGCCCGGCAGCGAGACCTTGGCTTCGCCGAAGCGCGCCAGCAGGGGACCCAGCACCAGGATCGAGGCGCGCATGGTCTTCACCAGTTCATACGGCGCTTCCAGGCTGGTGATATTGGCGCCGTTCAGGGTGACGTTCTCGCTGTCCTTCCCTTCGCCCTGGCTGACTTGCAGGCCGGTCTGGGCCAGCAGCTTGAGCATGGTGCGCACGTCATGCAGGCGCGGCACGTTGCGCAATGCGAGGTCGCCGGCGGTCAGCAGACCCGCGCACAGGATCGGCAGGGCCGCGTTCTTGGCGCCGGAAATCGCGATGTCGCCGTTCAGGCGCTTGCCGCCGGTGATCTGGAGCTTGTCCATGCTTGTCCTTATTGTGCGTACTCGTCGGGGGTCAGGGTCTTCATCGACAGCGCGTGGATTTCTTCGCGCATGCGGTCGCCCAGGGCTGCGTACACGATCTGGTGGCGCTGGATGCGGCTCTTGCCGGCAAACGCGCCCGAGACGATGACGGCGCTGAAGTGCTGGCCGTCGCCCTCGACTTCGAGGTGGGTGCAGTCGAGGCCGTTCTTGATGTAGCCGTGGATCAGTTCGGGTGTGGTAGCCATGATGGGTCTGGTGGGTCTGGTATCAGTGACGCAGCTTGTAGCCGCGCCGAAGCATATTAATGGCAATCGCCGCCAACACCACGAAGAACACGGCGACGATCGCCAGGCTGGTCCAGGGTGAGACGTCCGACTTGCCGAAGAAGCCGTAGCGGAACCCGTCAATCATATAAAAGAACGGGTTGAAATGCGAGACTGCCAGCCAGAACGGCGGAAGTTTCTGGATGGAATAGAAGACGCCAGCCAAAAATGTTGCAGGCATGATCAAAAAGTTCTGGAATGCGGCCAGCTGGTCGAACTTTTCCGCCCAGATGCCGGCAATCACGCCCATGGTGCCGAGGATGGCCGCGCCCAGCAAGGCGAACACGATGATCCACAGCGGCGCCACGAAGCTCAGGTGGGCGAACCAGGCGGTGATCACGAACACGCCCAGGCCGACGGCGATGCCGCGCACGATCGAGGCGGCCACGTAGGCCGACACGATTTCCCAGTGCGACAGCGGCGGCAGCAGGATGAACACCAGGTTGCCCGTGATCTTGGACTGGATCAGCGAGGACGAGGAGTTGGCGAAGGCGTTCTGCAGCACGCTCATCATCACCAGGCCGGGAATCAGGAAGGCGGTGTAGTTCACGCCTTCCAGCATCTCCACTTTGCCTTCCAGCACGTGGCCGAAGATCAGCAGGTAGAGCATCGAGGTGACGATGGGCGCCGCCACGGTCTGGGTGGCGACCTTCCAGAAACGCAGGATCTCTTTGTAGAACAGGGTGCGGAAACCCACGGAGAAAAAGTTCATCGGGGTGCTCCACTATCCATGATCTGCAGGAAGATGTCTTCCAGGTCGGCTTGTTGCAGCTGCATCTCGTCGATCTCGGCACCGCCTTCGCGCAGGCGCGCCAGGATGCCTTCGACTTCGTTGTAGTCGTTCACGCGCAGGGTGTACTTGTTGCCGCCGCCGTTGCCATTTGCCGCGTCACGCTCATCATGCGCGACCAGGTGGCGCAAGCCCTCCGGCAGAATGCCGTGCTTGAGGTGCACCACCAGCGAGGAACCCGACACCCGGCGCAGCAACTGCGCCATGGTGTCCAGCGCCACCACGTTGCCGGTCTTGAGCATGGCCACGCGCTGGCACATGGCTTGCGCTTCTTCCAAATAGTGGGTGGTGAGCACGACGGTGTGGCCTTCGCGGTTCAGGCGCGAGATGAACTTCCACAGGGTCTGGCGCAGTTCGACGTCGACACCGGCGGTCGGCTCGTCGAGCACGATCACGGGCGGCTTGTGGACCAGCGCCTGGGCCACCAGCACCCGCCGCTTCATGCCGCCCGACAGCGCGCGCATGTTGACGTCGGCCTTATTGGTGAGATCGAGGTTTTCCATGACCTCGTCGATCCACTTGTCGTTGTTCTTCAGGCCGAAGTAGCCGGATTGCAGGCGCAGCGTCTCGCGCACGGTGAAGAAGGGATCGAACACCAGTTCCTGCGGCACCACGCCGAGCTTCATGCGCGCCTGGCGCTGGTCGGTGACGACGTCGTGGCCGTGGATGCGCACGCTGCCCACGTCCGGGCGGATCAGGCCGGCGATGGTGGAAATCAGGGTGGTCTTGCCGGCGCCGTTCGGGCCAAGCAGGCCGAAGAACTCGCCTTGTTCGATGCTGAGCGAAACGCCCTTGAGGGCCTTGAAACCCTTGTAGCTTTTCTCGACGCGGTCAATCTGGATGGCTGTCATGCATTGGTGGGCCCGGGGGATAGCAGGGCCGTGCGGGGAAACGGATCATTATAGAAGAAATCCGCATGACAAGTTCCGGCAGAGGTATTTATTCGGGACTAGAAAGTAGGGTGGGCACCCCGTGCCCACGCCAAAGGCGAGATTTACCGCCCGATCAGCTCGTCGACACCGTACAGCTTCGCCAGCGCATCCACGTTCGCGGGCACATTGACGAACTTGAGCATCCGTCCCTCGGCGCGGGCGCGGCGTTCCCAGGCCAGCATCAGGGCCAGCGCCGACGAATCGGCGGACTGGACGCCGCCGAGGTCGAACACGGTTTCGCCGGCGGCCAGCGCGGCGCAGCCCTGCTCCAGCGCCGCGGGGGCGTTCTGGAAGGTCAGGGCATCCAGCGAGAGCATGGGATTCGCTTCCGCCATGCTTACTTCGCGGTTTTCAGCGGCTTGTTGGCCAGCTGCTGGTTACGCTCGTGCAGCTTCTTGATCAGGCCGTCGATGCCGCCCTTGCTGATTTCCGACGAGAAGGTGCTGGTATAGGTCTGGACCAGCCAGGCGCCCAGCACGTTCAGGTCATAGATCTTCCAGCCTTGCGGACCCTTGCTCAGGCGGTAGTTCAGGGTGATCGGCTCGCCGCGGGTCAGGTTGACCTGCGATTTCACTTCGACGTCGGTGTCGGCCGGGTCGGCGCGGAATGGCTTGAACTCGATGGTTTCGTTCTTGATCTGCGACAGCGCGCCGGCGTAGGTGTACACCAGCAGGGTGCGGAATTCGTGCGACAGCTGCTTCTGCTGCTCGGGGGTGGCCTGGCGCCAGTAGCGGCCGGCGGCCTGGGCGGTCATCTTGTCCGAGTCGACGTAAGGCAGGATCTTGCTGTTGACCAGCTCCATGAGCTTGCCGCTGTTGCCGGCCTGGATGTCCTTGTCGGCCTTGACGCTGTCGATCACGTCGGTGCTGACGCGCTTGACCAGCACGTCCGGCGCTTCGTTCGCAGCCGGGGCCGGCGCGGCGATCACGCTGGTGGAGATGGCCACGGCGGCGGTCATAATCAGTTGTGCGATAGGCTTCATGCGTTTCCTCTTGTCTGGTGGGGGGCGGGCCGGGCGCGCGGGCAGCCTGGCTCTACCTTGTTAACTACTTCTGGGCCGGTTCGGATGACACGGGCGCCGGCGCCGGCGGGTTGTTCGGCGCAGAATCCGTTTCTTCGCCCGGGGCGGCGGGCTTGGTCACGCCCATCTTTTCCAGGTTCTGCTGCACTTTTTCCTGGACCTGGTCGATCTTGCCCTGCACCTTTTCCGAGCGTTCCTGGGCCTTGTCGGTGTCCAGCACCTTGCTGGCGCGGCGCTGCAGATAACCGTCACGGATGAACTCGTAACGGTCGAGGGCGGCGTCTTCCAGCAGGTTGGACGCGTCCAGCACGCTGGCGCGCTGGTCGACGGCGCGCAGCACGATGCCGCTGTTGCGCCATGGGACGTCGTTCACATGGGTCCACGCGTCGCCCCACCAGTCGCCCGGCAAGGCGGCCGTGTCACGCACCGTAGATGGGCCCAGAATCGGCAACATCAAGTAGGGACCGCTTGGAACGCCCCAGTAACCCAGGGTCTGGCCCAGGTCTTCGTTATGCTTGCGCAGCCCGGCCGGGGTGGCGATGTCGAGCACACCCGCCAGGCCCAGGGTCGAGTTCACCGCGAAACGGGTGAAGTCGTTCATGCCGTCCTGGCCCTTGAACTGGGCGAAGTTGTTCAGCGAGCTCCACAGGTCCGACAAGTTGCCGAAGAAATTGTTCACGCCGGTCTGCACGAAGCTCGGGGTGACTTCCTTGTAGGCAGTCGCGACCGGCTTCAGGGCGTTGCGGTCGACCGCATCGTTGAAGGTGAACATCGCGCGGTTGAATTTCTCGAACGGATCCCGCGGATTGTTGGTGGTGGCGCAGCCGCCCAGCAACAGGGATACCGCGATGGTGGCGGCGGTCAGGCCGCGCGCGCGGAATGGGGCGTTGTTATTGTGTTTCATTTGCTTCCGTCCTTCCCTTCGGCTGCCTTGCTGTAAATAAATTGATTGATCAAGTCTTCGAGCACGGTCGCCGACTGGGTACGGTTGATCCGGTCGCCTTCCACCAGGTTGTTGGCGTCGCCGCCGGCCTCGATGCCCACATACTGTTCGCCGAGCAGCCCGGAAGTCAGGATTTTCAGCGAGCTATCCTTCGGAAACTTGTAACCCGGCTCGAGGTCCAGGCGCACCAGCGCCTGGTAGCTCTTGTCGTCGAAACTGATGGCCCCGACGCGGCCGACTACCACACCGGCGCTCTTTACCGGCGCCTGGGGCTTCAAGCCGCCAATATTGTCGAATTTGCCGGTGACCGCATACGTCTTGCTGAACGATATCGTGCTCATGTTACCGGCCTTGAGGGCCAGGAATAGGAGCGCTAACGCACCCAGCAATACAAAAAGTCCCACCCAGACGTCAATAGATTTGCGATGCATAAGTTTTCCCAATAATTGAAGGCGTCGATTCAGCCTATCTTCTGATTCATTTCGTAAACATCAGCGCGGTCATGACGAAGTCCAGTGCCAGCACCATCAGCGACGCGATCACGACCGTGCGGGTGGTGGCGCGCGACACGCCTTCCGGCGTCGGCTGCGCTTCGTAGCCCTGGAACAGCGCGGTGAAGGTGACCGCGATGCCGAAGATGAAGCTCTTCAGCACACCGTTCAGGACGTCGCGCCGCACGTCGATATTGCCCTGCATCTGCGACCAGAACGCGCCTTCGTCGACGCCGATCAGCTGCACGCCGACCAGGTAGCCGCCGATCACGCCGATGGCGGAAAACACGGTGGCCAGGATCGGCATGGCGATCAGGCCGGCCCAGAACCGCGGCGCCAGCACGCGCTGGATCGGGTTGACGGCCATCATTTCCATCGCCGTCAACTGCTCGCCGGCTTTCATGAGGCCGATTTCCGCGGTCAGCGAGGTGCCGGCGCGGCCGGCGAACAGCAGCGCGGTGACCACCGGCCCCAGTTCGCGCAGCAGCGACAGCGCCACCAGCTGGCCCAGCTTTTCCTCGGCGCCGAACTGGCTCAGGGTATAAAAGCCCTGCAGGCCCAGCACCATGCCGACGAACAGGCCGGACACGCTGATGATCAGCAGCGAATAATTGCCGATGAAATGGATCTGCTCGGAGATCAGGGCCGGACGGCGCAGCGCCCCCGGCGCGCGGCCGACCAGGCCGGTGAACGAGCGGGTGACGAAGCCGACGCGGGCGAAGGTGTCGAGGACGAAGCCGCCGAGCGCGGCGATCAGGCGCGCGATCATCGCTTGCCTCCCAGGCCCAGGTCTTCGGCCAGCGATTTGCCCGGATAGTGGAAGGGCACGGGCCCGTCCGGCTCGGCGTTGACGAATTGTTTTACGTAAGGCACGGTCGAGCGGCGCAGGTCATCGGGCGTGCCTTCCGCCACGATCTTCCCGGCGGACAGGAAATAGACATAGTCGGCGATCGCGAAGGTTTCCTTGACGTCGTGCGAGACCAGGATCGAGGTCGACCCCAGGGTATCGTTCAGGTTGCGGATCAGGTTGGCGGTGACGCCCATCGAGATCGGATCGAGGCCGGCGAAGGGCTCGTCATACATGATCAGGCGCGGATCGAGCGCGACCGCGCGTGCCAGCGCCACCCGGCGCGCCATGCCGCCCGAGATCTCGTTCGGCTTGAGCGAGGCGGCATTGCGCAGGCCGACGGCGTTCAGGCGCATCAAGACCAGGTCGCGCAGCAGCTCTTCCGGCAAGTCGGTGTGTTCGCGCAGCGGAAAAGCGACGTTTTCGAAGACGGTCAGATCGGTGAACAGCGCGCCGAACTGGAACAGCATGCCCATCTTGCGGCGCAAACGGTACAGGTTTTCCGTGTCCAGCTTGTGCACCACTTCGCCGTTGACCGAGACCGTACCGCGCTGGGGACGGATCTGGCCACCGATCAGGCGCAGCACCGTGGTCTTGCCGGAACCCGAGCCGCCCATCACGGCAATCAGCTTGCCGCGTGGGAAATCCATGCTCAGATTCGACAGAATGGGGCGATCTCCATACGAAAAATGCAGATCGCGGATTTCGACTAGGTTGGACACGGTGGCGTTTGGTATTTTGAGAATCTCGTATTGTAGTGCAGAAACGGCAATCCCTGCTTGAGGCCGACCATTTCCGCCAGGGCGATCGACGCGATATTACAACACTACTGAATAATGAGTCAGGTATTTTCGACGCCTAAGTCCTTGTTTTTACTAAGTTATGCATATACGGCATTGTTGCAATTGACTAAAGTTTCTTAAGAAATTCCATATGGAAACTAAGTTTTCAGCAGGATCGATACCCCATCAAAACATGGTGGAAGGTGGCAGTTTTTTGCAGTGCACCTAGCCTCATGATAGCCAGTGGCGCCTGCGGCGCAGGCGAATCTTTGCCGGTCCCATAAAAAAAGGCTATGTTCGCGTTCATTGGGTGAACCGAAGCGCGTTGTCGAAGTCTTACGTATCGTCGAGTTAACTCATGTGGAGTGACGATGCAACGGCCAATGTTCGACGAATTGTTCGCCTTGCTATCCACGGTCCCGCTATCCGGTGACAACCTGACCAGGTTGCGCGCATGGATCGCCGGCATCCATGATCCGGGCGAGTGCCTGGCGCTGATCGAAGCGGCTGCCGCAGGCCGGCCATGTCCGCATTGCGGCGCCGCACGCGTGCACCGCTGCGGTTTTGCCAGCGGCCTGCAACGGTTTCGCTGCCTGGGCTGCCGCCGCACCTACAACGCCTTGACCGGGACACTACTTGCCCGCTTGCGCAAGCGCGAGCGCTGGCTGCCCTATCTGCAATGCTTATTGGAATCACGCAGCGTACGCGATGCCGCGCGCGTTACCGGTGTGCACCGGACAACGAGTTTTCGCTGGCGCCACCGTTTTGCGCCGGCTGCCGCGCGTGCCCGGCCGGCACGGCTGTCGGCCATCGTCGAAGCGGACGAAACCTATCGCCTCGAATCGCAGAAGGGGTCGCGCACCCTGACCCGCCCGCCGCGACAGCGCGGCGGCTGCGCAAGCCGGCGTGGCATCAACCGCGAGCACGACTGCCTTCTGGTCGCCCGTGACCGCAATGGGCTGACGCTGGATTTTCATACCGGCCGTGGTCCCGTGACGGCAGCGCAATTGCGCCTCTGCCTGCAGCCAATCCTGCCCAGCGACGTTTTGCTCGTCACCGACAGTGCGGCAGCCTATGCCAGGTTTGCCAGCGCCGCCGGCATCACCCACCAGGCGGTCAACGTCAGCGCTGGAGAACGCAAACGCGGTGCGATCCACATTCAAAACGTCAACAGCTGGCACAGCCAGTTCAAATGGTGGCTGGCGCGGTTCAGGGGCGTGGCCAGCCGTTACCTGTCGCATTATTCGGGCTGGCGACGGCTGTTGGACGCAGGTGACTTGCAAACACCAGCACAATGGCTGCGTGCTGCGTTACGACAAAGTTGGCCGAAGTCGAGATGAAAGCTTAACGAACGCGAACACAGCCAAAAAAAACGGCCTGGTGTCGCACACCAGGCCGTTCCATGGACCAGATTTCCGCCTGCTCAGCGCGGCAGTTCCGACGCGCCCATCAGGAATTCATCCACCGAGCGCGCACACTGGCGCCCTTCGCGGATCGCCCACACCACCAGCGACTGGCCGCGGCGCATGTCGCCCGCCGTGAACACCTTCGGCACCGAGGTCTGGTAGCTGGCCTCGCCGTCCACGCTGGCGCGGGCGTTGCCGCGCGCATCTTTCTGCACGCCGAAGGCATCCAGCACCTGCTGCACCGGCGAGACGAAGCCCATGGCCAGCAGCACCAGGTCGGCCTTGATCTCGAATTCGCTGTCCGGCACTTCCTGCATCTTGCCGTCCTTCCACTCGACACGGCAGGCGATCACCTTGTCCACCTTGCCGCCCTTGCCTTCGAAACGCTTGGTGGCCACCGCGAAGTCGCGCTCGCAGCCTTCTTCGTGCGAGGACGAGGTGCGCAGCTTGGTCGGCCAGTAGGGCCAGACCAGCGGCTTGTTCTCGTGTTCCGGCGGCATCGGCATCAGCTCGAACTGGGTGACACCCGCGGCGCCGTGGCGGTTCGAGGTGCCGACACAGTCGGAACCGGTGTCGCCGCCGCCGATCACGACCACGTGCTTGCCGGTGGCCTTGATCTGGTCCTTCACCTTGTCGCCGGCATTCACGCGGTTTTGCTGGGGCAGCATCTCCATCGCGAAGTGCACGCCTTTCAGTTCGCGGCCCGGCACCGGCAGGTCGCGCGGCGCCTCGGCGCCGCCGGCCATGACGACGGCATCGAAGTCCTTGGTCAGGTCTTCCGGGAAGATGGTCTCGCGCGCCATGTTGCTGACCGTGGTCGGGAAGTCCTTGCCGATCAGGGTGCTGGTGCGGAAGGTCACGCCCTCGGCCTTCATCTGCTCGACGCGGCGGTCGATCAAGTCCTTTTCCATCTTGAAGTCGGGGATGCCATAGCGCAGCAGGCCGCCGATGCGGTCGCTCTTCTCGAACACCGTCACGTCGTGGCCGGCGCGCGCCAGCTGCTGGGCGGCGGCCAGGCCGGCGGGGCCGGAACCGATGATGGCGACGCGTTTGCCGGTTTTCACTGCAGCCACCTGCGGCGTGATCCAGCCGTGCTCCCAACCCATGTCCGCGATCTTGCGCTCGATCGACTTGATGCCGACCGGCTCTTCGTTGATGCCGAGGGTGCACGCGGCTTCGCAGGGCGCCGGGCAGATGCGGCCGGTGAACTCGGGGAAGTTATTCGTCGAATGCAGGTTGTCGACCGCGTAGCGGTAATTGCCGTGGTAGACCAGGTCGTTCCAGTCCGGGATCTGGTTGTTGACCGGGCAGCCGGTGTTACAGAAGGGGATGCCGCAATCCATGCAGCGCGCGCCCTGCACCTTGGCCTGCTCATTGGTCAGGGTGATCGTGAATTCTTTGTAGTTCTTGAGGCGGACGGCGGGGTCCAGGTGGTCTTCTTCCTGGCGCTTGAATTCCATGAAGCCGGTGATTTTACCCACGGTGTTTTTCCTTATAGTTACCGTCGCCCCCGCGCAGGCGGGGGCCCGAGTTTGCTTGCGTTTCGTTGGTGCCGGCAGAACTTGGATCCCCGCCTTCGCGGGGATGACGTTCATAGTGCAGTGGCGTCGTTTAGTACGGTAGCGTCGTTCGGTGCGGTAGCGTGTTGCGTTTGCTTACGCCGCCAGCTCCACCCTGTCATTCGCCTCTTCCATGCTGCTGTTGTGCATTTCCTCCAGCGCCCGCTTGTACTCGGTCGGGAACACCTTGACGAACTTGCTGCGGCTGTTGGCCCAGTCGTCCAGCAGGTTGCGCGCGCGGGTGGAGCCGGTGTGCTTGAAGTGGCGCTCGATCAGGCGTTTCAGGATGATCTCGTCGGATTCGCGCTCGCCGCCGCGGGTCTGGGCGTGCCAGCTCGACTTGTCGCCCTGCTCCTTGGTCGAGAGCACGCGCTCCAGGTTCACCATGGTCATGTTGCACTTCTGCTCGAACTCGCCCTTTGGGTCGTACACGTAAGCGACGCCGCCGGACATGCCGGCCGCGAAGTTGCGGCCGGTGTCGCCCAGCACCACCACGGTGCCGCCGGTCATGTATTCGCAGCCGTGGTCGCCCAGGCCCTCGACGATGGCGGTGGCGCCCGAGTTGCGCACCGCGAAGCGTTCGCCGGCCACGCCGTTGAAGAAGGCTTCGCCGGCGATCGCGCCATACAGCACCGTGTTGCCGACGATGATGTTATCCACCGCCCAGCCGCGGAACTCGGTGTTCGGGCGCACGATGATGCGTCCGCCGGACAAGCCCTTGCCGACGTAGTCGTTGCCCTCGCCCACCAGATCGATGGTGATGCCGGCGGCCAGGAAGGCGGCGGCCGACTGGCCGGCGGTGCCCTGCAGCTGGATGTGGATGGTGTCGTCCGGCAGGCCGGCGTGGCCGTAGCGCTTGGCGACTTCGCCCGACAGCATGGTGCCGACGGTGCGGTTCAAATTCTTCACCGGCGAGATGAAGGAGACGCGTTCGCCCTTCTCCAGCGCCGGGCGCGCTTGCGCGATCAGCTTGTGGTCGAGCGCGCGGTCGAGGCCGTGGTCTTGCGTGTCGCTGTGCAGCAGGGCGCGCGGGCTGTCCACCTTCGGCTGGTAGAAGATGTTGCTGAAGTCCAGGCCTTGCGCCTTCCAGTGGCCGACGGCGCGGCTGCGGTCGAGCAGGTCGGCGCGGCCGATCAGCTCGTCATACGTGCGGATGCCCAGTTGGGCCATGATCTGGCGCGCTTCCTCGGCCACGAAGAAGAAATAGTTCACCACGTGTTCCGGCTTGCCCTGGAACTTGGCGCGCAGGACCGGGTCCTGGGTCGCCACGCCCACCGGGCAGGTGTTCAGGTGGCACTTGCGCATCATGATGCAACCTTCCACCACCAGCGGCGCGGTCGCGAAACCGATCTCGTCGGCACCCAGCAGGGCGGCGATGACGACGTCGCGGCCGGTGCGCATCTGGCCGTCGGCCTGGACGCGGATGCGGCTGCGCAGGCCGTTCAGCACCAGGGTCTGCTGCGTTTCCGCGAGACCCAGTTCCCACGGCGTGCCGGCGTGTTTCACGGACGACAGCGGCGAGGCGCCGGTGCCGCCATCATGGCCGGCCACCACCACGTGGTCGGCCTTGGCCTTGCTGACGCCGGCGGCGACGGTGCCGATGCCCACTTCCGACACCAGTTTTACGGAAATCGAGGCGTTCGGGTTGGCGTTCTTCAGGTCGTGGATCAGCTGGGCCAAATCCTCGATCGAATAGATGTCGTGGTGCGGCGGCGGCGAAATCAGGCCGACGCCCGGCACCGACACGCGCAGCGAAGCGATGTATTCGGTGACCTTGTGGCCCGGCAGCTGGCCGCCCTCGCCCGGCTTGGCGCCCTGGGCCATCTTGATCTGGATCTGGTCGGCCGAGGACAGGTATTCGGCCGAGACGCCGAAGCGGCCCGAGGCCACCTGCTTGATCTTGGAGCGCAGCGAATCGCCTTCCTGCAGCGGAATATCGGCCACCACGCGGTCCGCTCCCAAAATCGAGGCCAGGGTCTCGCCCTTGGCGATCTTGATGCCCTTGAATTCGCCCATGTAGCGGCGCGGGTCTTCGCCGCCCTCGCCGGTGTTGCTCTTGCCGCCGATGCGGTTCATGGCGACCGCCAGGGTGGCGTGCGCCTCGGTCGAGATCGAGCCCAGCGACATCGCGCCGGTAGCAAACCGCTTGACGATGTCCTTGGCCGGCTCGACTTCGTCCAGCGGAATCGCCTTCGATGGGTCGATCTTGAACTCCATCAGGCCACGCAGCGTCAGGTGGCGGCGGCTCTGGTCGTTGATGATCTGGGCGTATTCTTTATAGGTACTGAAGTTGTTGGCGCGCGTCGAGTGCTGCAGCTTGGCGATCGCGTCCGGCGTCCACAAGTGGTCTTCGCCGCGCACGCGGAAGGCGTATTCGCCGCCCACGTCCAGCGACTGCGCCAGCACCGGGTCGCTGCCGAAGGCCAGCGCATGCAGGCGCAGCGCCTCTTCCGCCACTTCGAACAGGCCGATGCCTTCCACGGTGGACGAGGTGCCCTTGAAGTATTTGTCGACCAGCGATTTGTTCAGGCCGACAGCTTCGAAGATCTGGGCGCCGCAGTAGGACATGTAGGTCGAGATGCCCATCTTGGACATCACCTTCATCAGGCCCTTGCCCACCGCCTTGGTGTAGTTATACAGAACCTTGTCGACGGCAATCTCGTGCGGCAGCGTGTGCGCCAGCTCGGCCAGGGTTTCCAGGGCCAGGTAGGGGTGGACGGCTTCCGCGCCATAGCCGGCCAGCAAGGCGAAGTGGTGGGTTTCGCGGGCCGAGCCGGTTTCCACGACCAGGCCGGTGGAGGCGCGCAGGCCGCGCATCACCAGGTGCTGGTGGACCGCGGAGGTGGCCAGCAGTGCCGGGATCGCGACCTGGTCGGCGCTCAGGGCGCGGTCGGACACCACCAGGATGTTGTGGCCGGATTTGACGGCATCGACCGCTTCCGCGCACAGCGAGGCCAGCGAGGCTTCGATGCCTTCCTTGCCCCAGGACACCGGATAGCAGATGTTCAGCTCATACGACTTGAACTTGCCGCCGGTGTGCAGGCTGATGCTGCGCAGGCGCGCCATGTCGTCGAAGCCGATCACCGGCTGCGAGACTTCCAGGCGCATCGGCGGGTTGACGTTGTTGGTATCCAGCAGGTTCGGCTTGGGGCCGATGAAGGACACCAGCGACATCACCATCGCTTCACGGATCGGGTCGATCGGCGGATTGGTCACCTGGGCAAACAATTGTTTGAAGTAGCTATACAAAGGTTTGAGCTTGTTCGACATCACCGCCAGCGGCGAGTCGTTGCCCATGGAACCCGTCGCTTCCTCGCCCAGCACGGCCATCGGCGACATCAGGAATTTCAGGTCTTCCTGGGTATAGCCGAAGGCTTGCTGGCGGTCCAGCAGCGACAACGGCGCCTTTTCGCCTTGCGCTGGGAGATCCTTGACGCGGCCCTGGGCCAACTGCGATTCCGACAGCTTGATTTCGTTGAGCTTGATGCGCACCGACTTGATCCAGGCTTTATAAGGCTTGGCGTTGGAATAGGTGTCCTTGAGTTCCTTGTCGTCGATGATGCGGCCGGCTTCCAGGTCGATCAGGAACATCTTGCCGGGCTGCAGGCGCCATTTCTTGACGATCCGCGATTCCGGGATCGGCAGCACGCCGGACTCGGACGCCATCACGACCAGGTCGTCGTCGGTGACGACGTAACGCGCCGGACGCAGGCCGTTGCGGTCGAGGGTGCCGCCGATGTGACGCCCGTCCGTGAAGGCCATGGCGGCCGGGCCGTCCCAGGGCTCCATCATCGCCGCATGGTATTCGTAGAAGGCGCGCCGGTTCTCGTCCATGGTGGCGTGGTTTTCCCAGGCTTCCGGGATCATCATCATCATGGCCTGGGCAATCGGGTAGCCGGCCATCACCAGCAGTTCGAGCGCATTGTCGAAGCAGGCGGTGTCCGACTGGCCTTCATAGATCAGCGGGAACAGTTTTTGGAGGTCGTCGCCCAGCACGGCCGACTTCATGACGCCTTCGCGCGCGCGGGTCCAGTTGAAGTTGCCCTTGACGGTGTTGATCTCGCCATTGTGGGCGATCAGGCGGTAAGGGTGGGCCAGCGGCCACTCCGGGAAGGTGTTGGTCGAGAAGCGCTGGTGCACCAGCGACAGCGCCGAGACGCAGCGCGGGTCCTGCAGGTCTTTATAGTAGACGCCGACCTGGTCGGCCAGCAGCAGGCCTTTATACACCACGGTACGTGCCGACATGGAAGGCACGAAGAATTCCTTGCCGTGCATGAGCTTCAGGGCCTGGATCGCATGGCCCGAAGACTTGCGGATCACGTACAGCTTGCGCTCGAGGGCGTCGGTGACCATCACGTCCGGACCGCGGCCGATGAAGATCTGGCGGATCACCGGCTCCTTGGCGCGCACGGTGGGCGACATTGGCATGCTGTCGTCGACCGGCACGTTGCGCCAGCCGACCACTACCTGGCCTTCGGCGCGCACGGCGCGCTCGATTTCCTGTTCGCAGGCGATGCGCGACGCGTGTTCCTTCGGCAGGAAGATCATGCCGACGCCGTATTCGCCGGGCGGCGGCAGCTCCACGCCCTGCTTGGCCATCTCGTCGCGGTAATACTGGTCGGGGATCTGGATCAGGATACCGGCGCCATCGCCCATCAGCGCATCGGCACCGACCGCGCCGCGGTGGTCCAGGTTCTTCAGGATGAGCAGGCCCTGCTCGATGATCGAATGGCTCTTGTTGCCCTTGATATGGGCGATGAAGCCGACGCCACAGGCATCGTGTTCATTGGCGGGATCGTACAAACCTTGGGCAATCATGGGGGCTCCGCAGCATTTTGTGAATATCGAAGATCGAGGATAGAGCAGAGGCGGGTAAACATCAATCATAATAATTAGGGTCGGAGTCGAATTAAAGGCTTCTCTCTCTCCTATAAAAATTAATGGGGACATGGTCGAACCATGCTGGGCCGGTCCCGCTTCCCCGCAGCCCGCGCATTACCGCGGCGCCGCAATCATTCCCAGGATCGCTCCCGCCACCACCTCCGGCGACGTCAGCGGCATCTGGTGGCTGGAATCCACCACCACGCGCTGCGCATGCGGATACAGCCCGCGCACCAACCCGCGCGTCGCGGCATCCATGCGGAAGGCGCCGAAATCCACCGCGATGGCCGTGTTCCCCGTCGGTACGTTTACCAGCTGGACGATCGGCTTGTCGTCGATGCCGCCCAAGGCCAGCACCGCTTCGCCGGTCTCGTCGATCTTGTCGATTTCCTGCCAGACAGTGCGCGAGAATGCCAGCCGCCCGGCCAGGCGCGTCAGCAGCGGAAACTCTGCCGTCTTCTTGACCATGCGCGGATACAGCCCGTCGATCAGCACCAGGCCGCGCACTTCGTGCGGATAGGCGCGTGCGAACAGCTGCATGTAAAGGCCGCCGAGCGAATGCCCGACCAGCAGATACGGCGGCGGCAAGCCCTTGTGGCGCAGGACCCGGCGCAATTCCTCGACGATGGTGCGGCCGTCGCGCGGCGATGCCGCCGCCGTGCTGTTGCCGTAGCCGGGCCGGTTGTAGGCAAACACGGTCGCCTCGCGGCCGACGAGTTCTGGCACCCGGCCCCAGCGCTCGAGCGTGCCGCGCGAACCGGCCTCGAACACCACCACCGGCGCGGCGGCGGGCTGGCGGATGGTCAGCGACTCGACCTGGCGGCCGTCGATGGTCTCCAGGGTCGGCGCCGGCTGGGCGGCGAGCGCGCCGCCTACAGCGAAGAAGAGGTCAAGGGCAAGGATGATGGATGGCGAAAGGCTGGGCATCGGGCGTCTCTCTTGGCAAGGAAAACGCCAGCATCGCCGGACCGCTGCCCGGATGCAGCCGCCGTGCGACGAATCGACGCCGGGCGCGATGGATGGAAAGCTGCGGGCAAGCCCGCGGGCACACCTGCGGGAAAAGCTGCTACATCGCCTTGAACAGGTGCACGAAGGCGCGGCTCACCGGCAGCTCGCCGGCATGGCCGCGGATGCGTAGGAACAAGCGGCTGTTGTCGTCGCGCCGGGTGCCGTCCAGCCAGGCCAGGTTGACGATGGTGGCGCGGTGCACCTGCCAGAACTGGGCCGGATCGAGTTGGGCCAGCAGCTCCGCGATCGGGGTGCGGATCAGGAATTCGCCGCGCGCCGTCGCCACCACCGTGTACTTGTCGTCGGACTGGAAGAAAAGCACCTCGGCCACGTCCAGGTGATGGGTGCGCTCGCCCTGGCCGGCGCGCAGGTAGCGCAGGTGGGGACGGGGCGGCTGCGCCATCAGGCGGCGCAGCGCGTCGGCCATGGCGGCGTCCGGGACCGGTGCCGGCGCCTGCAGCTGCATCTGCGCTTGCAGGCGCGCCACGGTGCGGGCCAGGCGTTCGGTGGCAAGCGGTTTCAGCACGTAGTCGAGCGCCGCATGCTCGAAGGCGGCCAGTGCGTAGGCGTCGAAGGCGGTCACGAACACCACCCGGGTCGGGCCCTCGATGCCCTGGGCCACCTCGAGGCCGTTCAGGCCGGGCATCTGGATGTCGAGGAAGGCCAGGTCCGGCGCGTGTTCGGCGATGGCGGCCGCGGCCTCGACGCCATTGCGCGCGATGCCGATCACCTCGAGTGCCGGCCACAGCGCATGCAGCTGGTCGCGCAGGTAGTGGGCCAGGTGCGGTTCGTCGTCGGCGATCAGGGCGCGTGTCATGCCGGCCGCCCGGCTTCGGCCCGATCAGCCCGATCGGCCAGGTCGGGCCGGGCGGGCAAATAAGGCAGATCGAGCACAACCTGGGTGCCCTGCCGGTCCCCCGCCGCCAGGGTCAGGCTGGCGTCGCTCCCGAACTGGGTGTGCAGGCGCGCGCGCAGGTTGGCCAGCGCCATGCCGGCGCCGGGACGCAGGCAGCGGCGCGGGTGCCCCAGCCCCAGTCCGTCATCGACCACGCGAATGCGCAGCCGCCCCGCATCGACGGCGGCGCTGACCAGCACGCGGCCGCCTTCGAGTTTCGGCTCCAGACCGTGGTGGATGGCGTTTTCCACCAGCGGTTGCAGCATCAGCGCCGGCATGCGTGCCGCCAGCGCGTCGGCGCCGGCGTCGATACGGTAGGCCAGCCGTTCGTCCATGCGGATCTGGTACAGCGCCAGATAGTGGCGCGCCATCTCCAGCTCTTCGCCCAGCGTGCTGTCGGCCTGCCGCATCTGGTTCATGCCGGCACGCAGGTAGCTGGAAAAAGTTTCGAGCATGCGCTTGGCGCGCGGCGGGTCGTAGTCCATCAGGCTCTGGACATTCGCCAGCGTGTTGAACAGCAGGTGCGGTTCGATCTGTCCCTGCAACAGGCGCAGGCGCGCCTCGGCCGCTTCCTGCTGCAGCTGGCGGCGGCGCAGGCGGGCGCGCCACCAGGCCCAGTTGGCCGCCATCACGAACAGCAGGAACACGGCGAACTTGGTCAGCGCCGCCGGCAGGGAGATGAACATGCCCGCGATATTGAAACCGACCAGGAAGGGCACGACGGTGAAACCGATCGTCATGCCAAGAATGATGCCGGCCAGTGCCAGGGCGCTGAATGCCATGCCGGCGCGGATGTCGCGTACGTCCGACATGCGCTCGACCAGGCGTGCCGGCAGCAGCCGTTCGGCCAGGCGCAGGGCGGCGAACAGGGTGTGGACGATGCACAGGCAGATGCCGATGTTCGGCAGCAGGGACGCCATCCACCAGCCGGGACGGTCGACCCGGCCGAACACCGCCACGAAGCTCATCAGGCCCAGCGCCAGCGCGACCGCCAGCAAGGACGCAAGCAGCAGGCGCACTCCGGTGGGTGCAGCATGGCGCGGGCGCAGCTCCCACAGCGAGCGCCAGGCCGGCGTAAAACTTGTCTGAATGAACATGAGGCAAGTGTAGCCGCACCGGCCTGCACTGGCGAGTGCCATGCGACGGTTCGACGCCGGCTGCGACGAACGGCGCCGCCGCGTCCGTCAGTCGGCCGCCAGCGCCGCCTTGGCCTTGAACGGGCGCCCGCGCTTGGCCGGCAAGATCTGGCGCTTGGTCTTCTGTTCCAGCGCCGCCTTGAAGGCGTGCGAACCCAGCGCCGCGCCCTTCAGCACCGCCGCATCGATGGTGGCCAACTCGTCCGGCGCCAGGCCCTGCTGCGCCAGCGCGATATAGGCGGCTTCGCGCTGGAAAGGCGTATTCCCCAGGTCCCAGTACCTGGCATGGTCGGTGATCAAGGTGTCCGGACGCAAGCCGGCGTGGTGCGCATAACTGGACCACCGATAGTCGCGCGGGTCGGCGACCTGCTGGACCCGCACCGGGCACAGTTCGATATAGCACATGCAGGCCAGGAAATACGCGGCCGGATCGATGACGGATGTCCGGAAGCGGCCGCCGAACAGGGTGCCGGCGCGGCCGTGCCTGGCGTTGAACCAGGGAACGTACAGGCGCCCGACCTTCTGCATCATCAGCGCCAGCCCGTCCTCGTCGGCCGGGGTGGCCAGCAATTGCAGGTGGTCGGGCAGCAGCACATAGGCGTGGATCGCAACCCGGTAGGCCCTGGCGCTTTCCTTCAGCCAGCCGAGGAAGTGCGCATGGTCGTCGTCGTCGCGGAAGATGGCGATGTTGTCGTTGCCACGCTGGATCAGGTGGTGGGGTTGGTGCGGGAGGATGAGTCGGGGTTGGCGGGCCATGGGGCGATTCTAGCGCAGCTGGATCGCCCTGTCCCTATTTGATTTTCAGGAAGCGGTTTTTGGGGAAGACCATGTCCCCAATTATTGTCGCCGCTCCGCTCCTCGCCGGCTGACTAGGCCAGGGTGAATCCCGCCGACAGGCTGTACCCTTCGCCATACGCACTGCGCAGCGGCAGATCCTGGCCCAGGCCGGTGCGCGCCTTCTTGCGCAGGCGGTATACCAGCATGTCGACGCGGCGGCTGGCGTCCGGATCTTCGCCGCCCATGCCGGCCACGATCACCTGGCGTGGCACCGGACGCGTGTTGATGGTCAGCAGATGCAGGAAGTTGCACTCTTTTTCGGTCAGGTCGATCACCTTGCCCATCAGCTCGAGCTGGCGCGCGGAAACGCGCAGCGTCCACTTGCTGGGCGCCGGCGCCGGTTCGGCCGGACGCACGCGGCGGTCGAGCGCCTCGATGTGGGCGGCCAGTTCCGGAAACTTGATCGGCTTGGTGAGATAGTGGTCGGCGCCCAGGCGCAGGCCAAGGATGCGGTTATCGAAGGCGACGCGGCCGGTCAGCACCAGCAGGCCGATCTCGGGGTACAGCTGGCGCATGCGCGGGATGACATTGAATCCGTCTTCGTCGGGCAGGCCGAGGTCGAGTACGACCACCGCGGCAGGGGTACGGGTCAAAGCTGCCCACATGTCGCCGGCGGTAGTCGCGATCGTTACTTCATGGCCCAGTTCCCCGAGGAAGTCGGCCATGTCGCCCGCGTATTCGCCATTGTCTTCAACAATCAGTATGTGCGTCATGTGTGTGTCTGTTACGTTTTTCCGGCTCCGGAACCCGAAAGCTCGGTAGTGCCACCAGCTGGGAGGATCGTCAGCGCCGATTTGTTGTCGGCAGGCTACCCTCATTGGCTGCCCGATTATCACTGCTGGTATCGCTTGAAGCAAGGTCTTTCGCCGGAGCATCCTGCGCCGGCAACCACAAACGGAACTCGGCGCCGCCGCCCGGCGGCGTTACCACCCCGAGCGAACCGCCGTGCACATCGACCACCGAGCGCGCCATGTACAGGCCCAACCCCTTGCCCGGCGTGCCCGCAGCGTTGGCACCGCGGTAACCCTTTTCGAAGATGTGCGGCAAGTCCGCCGCCGCCACCCCCGGTCCTTCGTCGCGCAGCGCCAGTTCGATGCCGCCACCGGTGCGCCGTCCACTCACGTGCAACGGCGTACCGGGCGGCGTGTGGCGCAGCGCGTTTTCCAGCACCAGCTTGAGCGCCAGCCGCAGCCCGGCCGGTTCGCCGCGCAGCGCCGGCGGCAGCCCGTCCGCATCGAAGCGCACCGGGCGCCCGGCCACGCGCGCCTGGGCCACCAACTCCTCCAGCAACAAGCGCGGCGCTACCGCATCCGGCTGGCGCTGGCGTCCCAGTTCCGCCATCCGCTCCGGCGACAGATAATCGTCCAGCATCGCGATCAGGCGATCGGTCGCGGCGGCGATCTTGCGGTAGCGCTGGCGCGTCGGCTCGTCGGCGCTGGCGCCTGTCGCTTCCAGCCGCTGGATCGCGCCGTCGATGGTCGACAGCGGCGTGCGGAATTCGTGGTTCAGCATGCTCGCGAAGCGTTTCTGCTCGAGCTCGCGTGCGCGCCGTCCCGACAAATCGCGCACCAGGCCGCCCAGCGAACGCGGCTTGCCGGCCTCGTCCAGAAACAGGGTCGAGATCACCTCGACCGGCGTGCTGCGTCCGTCCAGCCGGCGCACCTCGAACTCGCGCACCACCCGCAGCCGCGAACCGTCGCCGCCGGCGAAACGGCGCAGACGTTCCGCCAATCCCGCGCACAGTGCGGCCAAGGGCCCCTCGCCACCTTCCTGCAACTGCTGTTCAATATCTATTTTGCCATAACCCAGCATTTCCCCGGCGCCCGCACTGAGATAGGCCAGGGTGTTGTCGGTACAGTCGAGGAAGAAGACGAGGTCGCCGCCGAGTTCGGCGACGGTGCGGAAGGCATCGACGGTGGCCAGCGCCGCCGGGCCGGGAGGGGGGACGGGAGCGCTGCGGGTCATGGGGAGCCTTCCGGGTCAGGTGATCGCCCAGTATAGTGCCGGGCTCAGCTGTTGCATAGGCGGGAAGGTTTTGGCGTTGCTTGGCGGCGTATGCACAGCTATTTAAGGTGTGTGCATGGAGCGTGTTAATAGGCCATGTTTTATCTTGAATACGCAGCCCAAAAACGTCGTCCCCGCGCAGGCGGGGACCCAAGTTCTGCGTGCATTTGCGATATGCGTGCAACTTGGCTCCCCGCCTTCGCGGGGAGTCGTTTCCGGCAGTGCCAGGAACGACGGGCTAAGGGTGCTGCTGATGCTACTGGTGTTGCTTCTGGTCCTGGCGCTGCTGGTACTAGTGCTCCAACCAGTACCGCTCACTCCTCCAGCGGCGCAAAAATCGCCTGCAAATCTTCCTGGGTCAGCGCCATCTTCTGCGATTCGCCTTCGGCCAGGATCGATTGCGCCAGCTCCGACTTCTTCTGCTGCAGCAGCTGGATCTTTTCTTCCAGCGTGCCCTTCGCGATCAGCTTGTAGACGAACACCGGTTTGTCCTGCCCGATGCGCCAGGCGCGGTCGGTGGCCTGGTTTTCGGCTGCCGGGTTCCACCATGGGTCGTAGTGGATCACGGTGTCGGCCGCAGTCAGGTTCAGGCCGACGCCGCCGGCTTTCAGGCTGATCAGGAAGATCGGCACCGCGCCCTGCTGGAAGGCGGCGACCTGGGCCGAGCGGTCGCGGGTTTCGCCGGTGAGCAGTGCGTAAGGGATGTTGCGCGCATCCAGCTCTTCCTGGATCAGCGCCAGCATGCTGGTGAATTGCGAGAACACCAGGATCTTGCGCCCTTCGCCCAGCAAATCGTCGACCATCTGCATCAGGTCGGTCAGCTTGGCGGACACCGCGGCCGTGTTCTTCTTGGCCGGCATCGCCTTCACCAGGCGCGGGTCGCAGCAGACCTGGCGCAGCTTCAGCAATGCTTCCAGGATCACGATCTGGCTGCGCGCCACGCCCTTGCGGTCGATTTCCTCGCGCACTTTCTTGTCCATCGCCAGGCGCACTGTCTCGTAGAGGTCGCGCTGCGGGCCGCTGAGCTCGATGCGGCGGATCATTTCCGTCTTTTGCGGCAGTTCCTTGGCAACATTGTCCTTGGTCCGGCGCAGCAGGAAAGGCTTGATGCGGCGGTTGAGGAGACTGCGCCGCACCGGGTCGTCCTGGCGCTCGATCGGATGGCGGAACTGGCTGTTGAAGGTTTTTTCGTCGCCCAGCAAGCCCGGCAGCAGGAAGTGGAACTGCGACCACAGCTCGCCCAGGTGGTTTTCCAGCGGCGTGCCGGACAGGCACAGGCGGTGGCGCGCATTCAGCGAACCGGCTGTCTGCGCCGCCTTGGAGCGGGTGTTCTTGATGTAGTGCGATTCGTCCAGGATCACCAGGTGGTATTCGTGCTCGCGCAGCTTTTCCTCGTCGCGCGGCAGCAGCGCGTAGGTGGTCAGCACGATGTCGGCGCCGTCGATCTGGTCGAACAAATCCATGCGCTCCTTGCCCTGCAACAGCAAGACCTTCAGGTCGGGGGCGAAGCGCGCCGATTCTTCCATCCAGTTGGCCATCAGGCTGGTCGGGGCGATCACCAGTGCCGGACTGGTGAGGCGGCCGGCTTCCTTCTCGGTGAGGATGTGGGCGATGGTCTGCACGGTCTTGCCGAGTCCCATGTCGTCGGCCAGGATGCCGCCCAGGTCGTATTCGCGCAGGAACTGCATCCAGGCCAGGCCGTCCAGCTGGTAATCGCGCAGGGTTGCCTGCAAGCCTTTGGGCGGGTCGACTTTCTTCACCTTGCCGAACTGGCTCAGCTTGCGGCCGGTTTCGCGCAGGCGTTCGCCGCCGGTCCAGCTGAAGTCGGTGCCGCGCGCCAGCTCTTCCAGGCGGGCCGCGTCCAGGGTCGACAGGCGCACCTTGTTCTTGATCTTGTCGTTGAAATACAGCTCTCCCAGCGTCGACAGGATGGGCTTCACGCGACCCCAGGGCAGCGCCACGCGCACGCCGTCCGGCAAGGTGGCCAGCATCTGGTCGGCTTCGCCGTGGAAGGCCAGCACTTCGGGATTGAAATCCAGGGGCGCGCTGCGGATCAATTGCACCAGCACCGGCAGCAGCGGCACGCGCTTGCGGTTGACCACGATGCCCAGTTCCAGCTCGAACCAGGCGTTGCCGGCCTCGAGCGGCTCCTCGATCTCGGCATACCAGTCTTCCACCGGCACCACGTCATAGCGGTACTTCGGCGACTTTTGCACATGCCAGCCGAGGTCGGACAGCGCGTCGAGGTCGTTTTCGCCGAAGCGCAGCCAGTGCGCCTGGCCATCCAGCAGCAGCGCACCGGACAGCGCCGACAGCGGCGTGGTGGCCGGCTTGCGGAAGCCCATCCTGCCCAGGGTTTCCAGGGCGGCGGCCTCGGCCTGCTCGTCGCGCTGGATGATTTCCGTCAGGTCGCCGATCTGGCGCACCACGCGCTGGGCCGGGTCGAAGGAGATGCGCTGGCCGTCGTAGTCGAAGGACAGCACGGCGAAATCCTGCCAGCGCTGGCCGCTGCCTTCGGCTTGCGGAATGGCGTCCAGCAACAGGTGCGGCTGCGGCTTGACGTCGTTGCGCAGGCGCTGGGTCAGCGGCTGCGGCAGCGGCATCAGCTGCTGCAGGCCGTGCGCCAGCAACAGTTGCGAGACGCGCTTCTTGTCGGTGCCCGACAGCGGCGGCGCCTGCGACACCAGGGCTTGCAAATCGGCCAGCGAGATGTCGATGCCGCCGCGGTTCAATTCCAGCGGCCCGCAGGACAGGTTGTCGATGTACCACGGCGGATCGGTCGGCAGCATGTAATCGACCAGGTCGGCGCCCGGGTGATTCGCCCCCTTGGCCGGCTCCACCGACCAGCCGAGCTTGGCGATGCGGCCTTCGTCGCGCCAGGTCAGGTTGGCCTGGCGCACCGGGCCGGCTTGCAGCGGATACAGCAGGCCATTGCCCATGTCCGACCACGAATTGGCCCACAGCAGCTTGCCCTGGGCCAGCAAGTGCGCCAGCAGGATGGCGCCGACCTTGCCCTTGGGCTCGGTGGCGCTGGTGCTCTGGTTGGAACCGCTGCGCATGGCGATGAAGAAACGCACCAGGTCTTCGTCTTCGCCTTCGAGATAGGCGGGCGGTGCCGACAGCAGCGAAAACACTTCGCCCACCGGGCTGGCCGAGGCCACATCGCCGTTCGGACGCAGGCGCGCCTTGCACAGGCAGACCGCGACGTGGCGGCCGCCGCTGGTCGGTGCCATCACGTACACGAATTTGTATTGCACCGTCTTGGGGTCGGCGACTTCGACGGTCAGCTTGGGTTGCGGGTGCGCCGCCGCTTCGACCCTTTGCAGCCAGCTCAACACCGGGGCGGGCAGGACAGGGGCGCGTGCGGGCGCTCGAGTCGGCGGGGCGTCACTGGTGTCGTCGCGAAAATCAACTGTGTGCATGGGTCTCGGAATCTGGAATTTGAAAAAACAACAACGTTTATTATCCTCTATGCGAGCAGAACTGTAGTGTTCGTGATCGCACTTAGCGGGGCGAAACTTTTCGAGCCGAAAGGTACAAAAGTTACACTCTTCCGCAGATTTCCGCCACTAGCTTGGCGCGCAAACTTGATGCCGGTATGCGCATGCGTCAGAAATTTTTACAGTTCCGATTCTCCTGATTTCTTTATCTCGACAGATCAAGCAGTTATCGACATGGCATCAAAATTGCTTGTACTTTGCGCAATATGTTGTACATCTATTCAAAGGAGTTGTTGATGAAACCGCTATTGCTTGCCATGTTGCTCGCTTTCGGCACCAGCGCGTCCGCCACGGTTCTCAGCTTTGACGACCTGCCCGGCGATTTCGATCCCATTCCCGCCGGCTATGGCGGCTTCAACTGGGACGTCGACGTCACCATGGGTGTGGTCAACGGCGCCAGCATCACCGGCGCGCCGGGCTATGCGCATGGCGTTACCTCCGGTGCCAACGTCGCCTTCAACTTCGGCGGCGACACCCCGACCACCATCTTGCGCACCGCTGACGACCTGTTCACCTTCAACAGCGCCTATTTCACCTCGTCCTCGGGTGCCCAGCAACTGACCCTGGTCGGCCTGCTGGATGGCGTCGAACTCGCCACCATGACGAGCAGCTTCCGTGTCAGTGACGTGGCGCCGACCCTGGTGAACGTGAATTGGGCCGGCATCGACGGCCTGCGCATTTATAGCAACGTCGGTGTCCAGTGGGTGCTCGACGACTTCACCTTCGAAGCGGCGGAAGGCGGCGGTGGCGACGATGGCGGTGGCGGCGATGACGGCGGCACGCCGGTGCCCGAGCCGCTCAGCCTGAGCCTGATGGGTCTCGGCCTGGCCGCGCTGGGGGCTGCGCGCCGCTGCAAGCAAGCCTGAGCAGAAAGTACGGATGGGAACAACGCGGCTTCGGCCGCGTTTTTTCATGCGGGAGCGACGGCGAAATACGACAGGAACATCGTCACCGACGCCTCGATCACGCGCGCCTGCTCCTCTGGTGCCAGGGGCGGCGCGCCCAGCGTCACCTGGGGCCAGAAGGCAAAGGTCTTCAATTGCCCCTGCAACAGGGTCGACGCAAAGGCCGGGTCGCCCGCCTTGAGCCTGCCGTCGGCCTGGGCCGCGCGTATCCAGGCGGTCGGCCCCTCTTCGCGCTCGCCGAGGCGGGCGAACAGGGCGCGTGCCCGTTCGGGTGCATGGATCGCTTCGGCGATCGCCACCCGGGCCAGGTCGATGAAGTCGCGCTCGGCCAGGGTGCGCATCTTGAGGGTCATCAGCTCGGTCAACTGCTCGCGCAGGCCGAGGTCGCTGCGGTAGGGCAATTCCAGGGCGCCGGTGCCGCTCTGGAACAACTGCACCAGGGTTTCCGTGAACAACTCTTCCTTGCCCGGAAAGTGGTTGTAGATGGTGCGCTTGGACACCCCGGCGGCCTCGGCGATCCGGTCGACGCTGGTGGCTTCGTAGCCCTGCGCGCGAAACTGTGCCGCGGCCGCCGTCAGGATGGCCTGGCGCTTGCGGTCGGTGAGTCGGGAGGGTGCGCGGGAGGATGCGCAAGAAGGAGCGGTCATCCGATAATTTTACACCGCACGGTTTACTTTTCCAAAAATGGAAACTACACTGTGCAGTGTACATTTCAGTTTTCTATCGATTATTCAATACGATGCGCATCCTGCCCAGTATCGTCTTCCTTGGAGCCCTGCTGACCATGACCGGCCCTGCCCTGGCGGCAACACCCGCCCCTGCTCTAGAAGCATCTCCCCAGTTCCATGACGGGAAATTCCGCAACCCGGTGCCGATGCATGAGCACAGCATCGGCGAGATGGCGCGCCTGTGGTGGAACTTCATGTTCCACAAGCCGGCAGGCACCGTCCCCAAACAGGCGATTCCCGTGCAGACCTTGAGCCGCAGCGCGCTGCTGGCGGCGCCGGACAATACCTTGTACCGCCTGGGCCACTCCACCATGCTGATCAAGCTGGCCGGTGAGTTCTACCTTACCGATCCGGTGTTCTCCGAGCGTGCCTCGCCGGTGCAATGGGCCGGCCCGGCGCGCTTTCACGCGCCGCCGATCGGCATCGAGGAACTGCCGCCGCTCAAGGCGATCATCCTGTCGCACGACCATTACGACCACCTCGACCACGCGGCCATCCTGGCGCTGGCGGCCAAGACCCAGCTGATCCTGACGCCGCTGGGCGTGGGCGAGCGCCTGGCCGGCTGGGGCGTCGACCGCGCCAAGATCCGCCAGTTCGACTGGTGGCAAGGCATGGAGCTGGATGGCGTGCGCTTCGTGGCGACGCCGGCGCAACACTTTTCCGGACGCGGCATGAACGACCGCAACAGCACCCTGTGGGCCTCCTGGGTGATCCTGCACCAGGATCTGCGCCTGTTCTTCAGCGGCGACACCGGTTACTTCAAGGGTTTCAAGGAAATCGGCGCCAAGTACGGCCCCTTCGACGTCGCCCTGCTGGAAACCGGCGCCTACGACAAGCTGTGGCCGGACGTCCACATGCAGCCCGAGGAAACCCTGCAAGCCTTCTTCGACCTGCGCGGCAAATGGCTGGTGCCGGTGCACAACGGCACCTTCGACCTCGGCCTGCACCGCTGGCAGGAACCTTTTGAACGCATCACGGCGCTGGCGGCGGCGCGCGGGGCCGCCATCGCGACGCCGGAAATCGGCGCGCCGCTCGACCTGTTGCAGCCGCAGCCCGGCAGCGCCTGGTGGCGCGGCCTGGAGTAAGAACCTATCCTGGTTAGGTGGGCGCGGCAGCTGTACGCGCCGGCCCGTGCGGGTGGCACCGCATCCGGCGGTAGCGGCGATCCGGACGCCAGAACGGCACGGCTGTCAAGACTGGCATAAAGCCCGCGTTTGCGTATCATTGCCTGCTCGACTCATCGCTGACCGCTTACCATGCTGCCTTCCATCGAACAACGCCTCGCCCAAGAACTGAACGCCAAACCGGTGCAGGTGGCCGCCGCCATCGCCCTGCTCGACGAAGGCGCGACCGTGCCTTTCATTGCCCGCTACCGCAAGGAAGCCACCGGCGGCCTCGACGACATCCAGCTGCGCCTGCTGGAAGAGCGCCTGCGCTACCTGCGCGAGCTGGAAGAGCGGCGCGCGTCCGTCATCGCCTCGATCACCGAGCAGAACAAGATGACGCCGGAACTGCTGCAGGCGATCGCCCTGGCCGAAGACAAGACGCGCCTGGAAGATTTGTATTTGCCGTACAAGCAGAAGCGCCGCACCAAGGCCCAGATCGCCATCGAGGCCGGACTGGCGCCGCTGGCCGATTCACTGCTGGCCGATCCGGCGCAGACCCCGGAAACGCTGGCCGCGCACTACCTGCGCGAGGCGTTTACCAATGCCGACGGCGTCGCCAACCCCGGCGTGGCGGACACCAAGGCGGCACTCGACGGCGCGCGCCAGATCCTGATGGAACGCTTCGCCGAGGATGCCGCGCTGCTGCAATCGCTGCGCGAATACGTGCAGGAACACGGCGTGGTCGAATCCAAGGTGGTCGAGGGCAAGCAGGAAGAAGGCGAAAAGTTCGCCGACTATTTCGATTATTCGGAAACCCTGTCGACCGTGCCCTCGCACCGCGCGCTGGCGCTGATGCGCGGGCGCCGCGAGGGCATGCTGGACGTGACGCTGCGCCTGGACACGGAAGCGGAAAAGCCGAAGTGGGACGCGCCGCTCAACCCTTGCGAAAACCGCATCGCGGCGCGCTTCGGCATCAAGGGCGCGGGCCGTCCGGCCGACAAATGGCTGCTCGACACCGCGCGCTGGACCTGGCGCGTGAAAAGCTTCATGTACATCGAGACAGAGCTGATGGGGCTGCTGCGCGAAAAAGCCGAAAGCGATGCGATCCAGGTGTTTGCGCGCAACCTGAAGGCCCTGCTGCTGGCGGCGCCCGCCGGTCCGCACGCGACCATGGGCCTGGACCCGGGCCTGCGTACCGGCGTCAAGGTGGCGGTGGTCGATCCGACCGGCAAGGTGGTCGACACCGCCACCATCTACCCGCACGCCCCGCGCAACGACTGGGACGGTTCGCTGCACACGCTGGCCAAGCTGGCGGCCAAGCACAATGTGTCGCTGATCTCGATCGGCAACGGCACCGCCTCGCGCGAAACCGACAAGCTGGCCCAGGACCTGATCAAGCAGCTGCCGGAACGCAAGCTGGCCAAGATCGTGGTGTCGGAAGCCGGCGCCTCGGTTTACTCGGCCTCGGAATTCGCTTCGCGCGAGTTGCCCGACATGGACGTCTCGCTGCGCGGCGCGGTCTCGATCGCGCGCCGCCTGCAGGATCCGCTGGCGGAACTGGTGAAGATCGATCCGAAATCGATCGGCGTCGGCCAGTACCAGCATGACGTGTCGCAGACTCAGCTGGCGCGCCAGCTCGACGCCGTGGTCGAGGATTGCGTGAACGCGGTCGGGGTCGACGTCAACACCGCCTCGGCGCCGCTGCTGGCGCGGGTGTCCGGCCTGTCCGGCAGCGTGGCCCAGAGCATCGTCAACTACCGCGACGCCAAGGGCGCCTTCGCCTCGCGCGCGGCGCTGAAGAACGTGCCGCGCCTGGGCGATAAAACCTTCGAGCTGGCGGCCGGCTTCCTGCGCGTGATGGGCGGCGAGAATCCGCTGGACGCCTCGGCGGTCCACCCGGAATCCTATCCGCTGGTGCAAAAAATCCTGGCCGACATCGGGCGCGACATCAAGGGCGTGATCGGCGATGGCGCCCTGGTGAAATCGCTGAATCCGGCCAAGTATGCCGACGACAAGTTCGGCGTGCCGACCGTGTCCGACATCCTGAAGGAACTGGAAAAGCCGGGCCGCGACCCGCGTCCGGAATTCACCACCGCGACCTTCAAGGAAGGTGTGGAAGAGATTTCGGACCTGCGTCCGGACATGATCCTGGAAGGCGTGGTGACCAACGTCGCCGCCTTTGGCGCCTTCGTCGACATCGGCGTCCACCAGGACGGCCTGGTGCATATCTCGGCGCTGTCGAACACCTTCGTGAAGGATCCGCACACGGTGGTCAAGGCCGGCCAGGTGGTGAAAGTGAAGGTGCTGGAAGTGGATGCCAAGCGCAAGCGCATCGCGCTGACCATGCGCTTGTCGGACAGTGCGCCGCAAGCTGGCTCGCAACCGCAGCAGCGTGGCGACCGCGAGGATCGCAAGCGCATGGCTGATCACCAAACTAAGCAGCAACAGCGCCAGGAACGGCAGGCGCCGGCAGCGAACGCCGCTGGCGCGATGGCGGCAGCGTTCGCCAAGCTGAAAAAGTAGGGTGGGCGGCCCCCGCCCACGCGAACGTACGAATCACGCCGGCATTCGCGTGGGCACGGGGTGCCCACCCTACAATATTTGCATAAGGCCCGAATTGACGGGCGAACCGACCGCTACCCACCTTCCGTTTTTCTTATAAAATGCGGGCATCAACCGAACATCACCTGAGGCGACAACATGAGCGACGTACAAACCTGGATCAAAGAAACCGTGAGCAGCACCCCTGTCGTGCTGTTCATGAAGGGCACCGCCCAGTTCCCGCAGTGCGGCTTTTCCGGCCGTGCCATCCAGATCCTGAAATCCTGCGGCGTCGATAACATCGCCACCGTCAACGTGCTGGACGATCCGGAAGTCCGCCAGGGCATCAAGGACTTCTCGAACTGGCCGACCGTGCCCCAGCTGTACGTGAACGGCGAATTCGTCGGCGGTTCGGACATCATGACCGAAATGTACGAGTCCGGCGAACTGGCCGCCTTGCTGAAAAAGAATGGCTGAACCAGAGCCGCGTACCGTAAGCCGCCGGATTGTCGTCGCCATTACCGGCGCGACCGGCGCGGTCTACGGTGTGCGGCTGTTGCAGCGGCTCGGCGCCTGTCCCGGCGTCGAGACCCATCTGGTCGTCTCCGACGCCGCCACGCTGACCCTGCACCAGGAAGTCGGCTTGCAAAAGCGCGACGTGGAGGCGCTTGCCCACGTGGTGCACCGCAACCGCGAAATCGGCGCCTCGATTGCCAGCGGCTCGTTCCAGACCGATGGCATGGTGATCGCACCCTGCTCGATGAAAACCCTGGCCGCGGTGGCGCACGGGCTGTCGGACAATTTAATTACGCGCGCAGCCGATGTCATCCTCAAGGAGCGCCGCCGCCTGGTGCTGATGGTGCGCGAAACGCCCTTCAACCTGGCGCACCTGCGCAACATGACCGCCGTCACCGAAATGGGCGGTATCGTCTTCCCGCCACTGCCCAGCTTTTATAACCGCCCGGCCACCATCGACGAGATGGTCGACCACACGGTGGGGCGCGTGATGGACTTGCTGGGCGTCGACAACAGCCTGGCACCGCGCTGGGCCGGCATGCGCGACGATAACCGGGCTTAACGCTCGCCGTAGCGGTCCTTCTCGGCCTGCCGCTCTTCCCGGGCGTCTTCGATCTTCCTGCGCTGCTCGTTACGCTTGCGCATGATTTCCGCATGCTGCTGCGCGGTCATTGCCGGCGCGGTCATCAGGTCTTTCAATTGCGCGGTATTGCTGTAGTTATTAATCATGAGGCCACTGCATTCCTTGTTGACTGATAACGCTGGCGGAGCCAGTACGAGCCTGTCTCTCCAGGCTCCAAGCATGACCGATTATGCGCGAGACTCTGCAGTTTGTGCCGTTCGTTTGAAGAAAAATTGCACCCTGGAAGGAAAATAGAAAAGGCCCGGTGGGGGAAGCCACCGGGCCTGTCGCCGCTCGCCGGACGCGCGCTGCTGCGCGTCCCGGAGGGAAAGCTTACTTTTGCTGGTGGTGCATGCGCACCAGCATGCGGATGAATTCGCGTGCCAGCTGCTTGTGATGTTCGTCCAGGCGCTGCAGATCGGCGATCAGTTTGACGTCGGCCGATTCGAAGCGCGCGGCGCCGTCGCCGCCTTCGCCATTCGCCGCGGCGTTATCGGAACCACCAAAGCGCAGCCAGTCGGCCGGCACGCCCAGCCACTGGGCGATCATGCGCAGTTTTTCCTGGGTCGGGATGGCTTCGCCAACCAGCCATTTGCGGGCGGCGTGGACGGTAATCGGACGGCCTTCGAAGCGAATGTTAAATTCGCGTGCCAGCCGCGTGGGGCTGTCCGGCGAATAATGGGCGTTTTTCAGCGCCTGTTGCAAGCGTTCGCTGAAGCTCTCCCGTTCATTGGTCGAGTTCATGGGTGGCATTAAAGGTTCGTGCAAGGCCGTCAATTGGTCGCTCCTCTATTCAGACCGTCTGTGACGACAGGACAGGCTGGACGTAACAAAGATGTGAGTATTGATCGATTCTCACATGCTGTCCAGCAATTCCCCACCTTTTCGGCACCTGATGACGTAAGTGTGAAAAATATCCTACAGGAAAAAGAAAACGTTTGCTCAAATGATTCCAGACGTGCAAATCCCCAGGCAAGCGCGGTGCTTGCCTGCCTTGAATATCAGCAAATAAAGAAACGTCCTGGCGCGCGCTGCGCGGCGATAGTGAGCGGTTGCTTCAGGCCAGTTGGAAGCGCAAGACCCCGTCCTGGCCGCTTGCACGGCGCAAGTGACCGCCATACCACAGGTGGTGCAGGTGGGCCAGCGCCTCGCCCAGCGCAAAGCTGAGCTGGTGGGCATCCAGCGGGCGCCGGAACATGATCGGCACGATGTCCACGGCGGACTGCGGCGTGACGCAGGCGGCGCGCACTTCCTCCAGCCGCGCCACGTGATGTTCCTGCAGCTGGGCAATGCGGGTGTGCAGCCCGCGGAAGGGTTTGCCGTGGGAGGGCAAGACCAGCACGTCATCCGGCAAGCCGGCAAATTTTTCCAGCGAATCCAGGTAGAGCTGCAGCGGGTTGCCTTCGGGCTCGACCGCGAACACCGACACATTCGTCGAAATGCGCGGCAATACCATGTCGCCCGACACCAGCACGTTCAGCGCTTCGCTGTACAGCGACACGTGTTCGGGCGAATGACCGAAGCCCGTGATCACGCGCCAGGCGTTTCCACCGATGCGCACCTGCTGGCCATCCTGCAGGCGGGTGTAGGCGGCCGGCACCGAGGGCACCAGCGAGGGATAGTAATTCTTGCGGCTCGCCATCTGCTCCAGCATGGCGGCGTCGACCAGGCCGTGGCGCTGGAAGTGCGGTATCGCCGACGGACCGTCGACACCCGGCAGCGCGGCGGCCATCATGCGCGCAAAGGCGAATTCGGCGGCACTGGTCCAGAACGGCGCATCGAAACGCTCGCACAGCCAGCCGGACAGGCCGACGTGGTCGGGATGGCAATGGGTGGCGAACACGCGCAGCAGCGGCTTGCCGTCCAGTGCCTCACCGATGAGTTGTTCCCATGCCACACGGGTGGCGTCGGTGGCGGCGCCGCAATCGATCAGCGACCAGCCGCGCCGGCCGTCGACTTCGCGCACCTCCTCGTCTTCCAGCAGCCACAGATTGATGTGGTCGAGCGCGAAGGGCAGCGGCATGCGCAGCCAGTGCAGGCCGGGCGCGACCCGGGTCATGGTGCCGGACGGCGGAATGGCGTCGCCGAAGGGATAGGCCAACTGGGATTCGAGTGGGTTCATGCGAAGGTCTTTCGTGTTTTGACGGACGCGGCGCGCTACAATCACCGACATTATTGACGTTGACGTAAACGGAAAGCAGAGCCGGTAAGCGATTCTAAGCGATTCCGGACCCTGCCACTCATTGCCCCTGCAGGACACCATGGCCACTACCTATACCATCGCCGAACTGGCACGCGAATTCGACATCACCGCCCGCGCCATCCGCTTTTATGAAGACCAGGGCTTGCTCAGCCCGAAACGCGAGGGCCAGGGCGGCCGCAACCGCGTGTACACGCCACGCGATCGCACCCGCCTGAAATTGACGCTGCGCGGTAAGCGCCTTGGTTTGACCTTGTCGGAAATCAAAAGCATCATCGACATGTACGAATCCCCGCGCGACACCGTGGCCCAGATCGACCGCTTCCTCGGCGTGCTGGCGCACCAGCGCCAGACCCTGGAGCAGCAGCGGGCGGACATCGAGATGTCGCTGGCGGAAATTGCGGTGCACGAGGAGGAGTGCAGGCGCTTGCTGGAAGAGGTCGGGATGCAGGATGCGCCGGAGCGGGATGCAGCCTGAGCCGTTTGCCGAGCACGTCATTCCGCCAAAGCGGATGATCTGGCGCCGCACTTGACGTTTACGTTAACGTCACTCCGCGTTATGATGCTGCGTATAACATGATGAGACGAGGACGACATGCTGCATCTTCCAGGCTTGACCTTTGACCACGGCGAAGACATCGCCGCCCTGCGCGAAGCGGTGCAACAGTTCGCCGCCAGCGAAATCGCGCCGCGCGCCGCCGACATCGACCGCAGCGACCAGTTCCCGATGGACCTGTGGAAGAAGATGGGCGAACTCGGCCTGCTGGGCATCACCGTCGGCGAGGAATACGGCGGCGCCAACATGGGCTACCTGGCCCACATTGTCGCGATGGAAGAGATTTCGCGCGCCTCCGCCTCGGTCGGCCTGTCGTATGGCGCCCACTCCAACCTGTGCGTCAACCAGATCAAGCGCAACGGCACGGAAGAACAAAAGCGGAAATACCTGCCCAAGCTGATCTCCGGCGAGCACATCGGCGCACTGGCGATGTCCGAGCCGAATGCCGGTTCCGACGTGGTCAGCATGAAACTGCGCGCCGAGCTGAAAGGCGATCGCTACGTGCTGAACGGCACCAAGATGTGGATCACCAACGGTCCGGACGCCGACACCCTGGTGGTCTACGCCAAGACCGACCTCGAGGCCGGCCCGCGCGGCATGACCGCCTTCCTGATCGAAAAAGGTTACAAGGGATTCTCGATCGCGCAAAAGCTCGACAAGCTGGGCATGCGTGGCTCGCACACCGGCGAACTGGTGTTCCAGGATTGCGAAGTGCCGGTCGAGAACGTGCTCGGCGGCGTCGGCAAGGGCGTCAACGTGCTGATGTCGGGCCTGGACTTCGAACGCACCGTGCTGTCCGGCGGCCCGCTGGGCATCATGGCGGCCTGCATGGATGCGGTGGTGCCCTATATCCACGACCGCAAGCAGTTCGGCCAGGCGATCGGCGAGTTCCAGCTCATGCAGGGCAAGATCGCCGACATGTATTCGACCATGATGGCCTGCCGCGCCTATGTGTATGCAGTCGGCCAGGCCTGCGACCGCGCCGCCAACCCGGCCGCCGTACGCGCCCTGCGCAAGGACGCCGCCGGCGCCATCCTGTACAGCGCCGAAAAGGCGACCTGGATGGCCGGCGAGGCGATCCAGGCCCTGGGCGGCAACGGCTACATCAACGAATACCCGGTCGGCCGCCTGTGGCGCGACGCCAAGCTCTACGAAATCGGCGCGGGCACCAGCGAGATCCGCCGCATGCTGATCGGGCGCGAGCTGTTTGGCGAGACCGCATAGTTTTATGCAGGAGAGTGGAGAGGAGACGCGGGCTGCGTCATAGAGCCGAAAAGGCCGAGGTAGCCTGTATATGTTGAACGTCATTCCCGCGTAAGCGGGAATGACGATTCTTAAGAGACGACGATGACCCAGTCCACCTTCCCCAAGCTGCTGTCGTCCCACATCGCCTTCGACATCGCGCGCACCATCCTGGATGGTTTCGACCGCCACTACCTGTTGTTCCGCCAGGCCAGCCAGGCTGCCAAGACCCATTTCGAACGCGCCGAGTGGCCCATCGCCCAGCAAGCCGCGCGCGCGCGCATCGGCTTCTATGACATGCGCGTGCAGGAGTGCGTGCAGGCGCTGGAACAAAGTTACGCCCCCGGCGAATTGAACGACGCCACCTGGCGCGAGACCAAACTCCATTACATCGGGCTACTGAGCGGTCTACTCACCGGCCACAAGCGCCCGGAACTGGCCGAGAGCTTCTTCAATTCCGTCAGCTGCCACATCCTGCACCGCAGCTATTACCGCAACGATTTCATCTTCGTGCGCCCCGCCGTCTCCACCGACTACATCGAGACCACCGAAGCGCAGCCGACCTACCGCGTCTACTACCCGGCGCGCGACGGCTTGCGCGGGGCGCTCGCGCGCATGGTCACCAACTTTCAGCTGGCCTGCCCGTTTGCCGACCTCGAGCGCGACATCGCCCTGGTCGAGGCGCGCATGATCGAACAATTCGGCCTCGACCGCCAGGAGCCGAACCAGCAGCTGCAGGTGCTGTCCAGCCTGTTCTTCCGCAACAAGGGGGCCTACATCGTCGGCCGCGCCATCAACGGCGCGCGCGACTTCCCTTTCGTGGTGCCGATCCTGCACGACGCGGATGGAAGGCTGGCATTGGACACCGTGCTGACCGACGGCGAACAGGTCGCCATCCTGTTCTCCTTCACGCGCGCCTACTTCATGGTCGACATGGAAGTGCCCTCGGCCTACGTGCAGTTCTTGCGCAGCCTGATGCCGCACAAGCCGCGCAGCGAGATCTACACCGTGCTCGGCCTGCAAAAACAGGGCAAGACCCTGTTCTACCGCGACTTCCTGCAGCACCTGAAGCATAGCGCCGACGATTTCGGCATCGCGCCCGGCATTCCGGGCCTGGTGATGCTGGTGTTCGCCCTGCCCTCCTTCCCCTATGTGTTCAAGGTGATCCGCGACTGGTTTGCGCCACCCAAGGACAGCACGCGCGCCCAGGTCAAGGAAAAATACCTGCTGGTGAAGCACCACGACCGCGTCGGGCGCATGGCCGACACCCTGGAATATTCGGACGTCGCCTTTCCGCTGGCGCGCTTTTCGGAAGCCCTGCTGGCGGAGTTGCAGCGGACCGCACCGTCGCTGGTGGCGATCGAGGGTGACCGCATCGTCATCAAGCACGTCTACATCGAAAGGCGCCTGGCGCCGCTGAACATTTTCCTGCAGGAGGCCGAGCGCAAGAACGACGAGGCCGCCCTCGAACATGGCGTGCGCGAGTACGGGAATGCAATCCGCGACCTGGTCGCCGCGAACATCTTCCCCGGCGATATGCTGTATAAAAATTTCGGACTCACGCGCCACAACCGCGTCGTGTTCTACGACTACGACGAAATCGACTACCTCACCGACTGCCATTTCCGCGACATCCCGGCGCCGCGCAACGAAGACGACGAGATGGCGGCCGAGCCCTGGTACCCGGTCGGCCGTCACGACGTCTTCCCCGAACAGTTCGCGCGCTTCCTGCTGGCGAATCCGCGCATCCGGCACCACTTCATGCACTACCACGCGGAACTCCTCACGCGCGCCTGGTGGCAGTCGCACCAGGAGCGCATCCTGGCCGGCGAAGTCGAGGACGTGTTCCCCTACCCGCAGGGGATCCGCTTCTGCCGCACCACCCCATTCAACCCGGCGCCCCGCGCGCCATTCACATCCTGCTTGGAGACACATAATAATGAATGATCCTATCGTTATCGTCGGCGCAGCCCGCACCCCGATGGGCGCCTTCCAGGGCGACTTTTCCACCAAATCCGCCAGCGACCTGGGCGCCGTGGCGATCAAGGCCGCGGTCGAGCGCGCCGGCGTGGATGCCGATAAAGTCGAACACGTCTACTTCGGCAACTGCCTGATGGCCGGCCAGGGCCAGGCCCCGGCGCGCCAGGCGCTGATCAAGGCCGGGCTGCCCATGTCGACCGGCGCCGTGACGCTGTCGAAGATGTGCGGCTCGGCGATGCAGGCCGCGATCTTCGCCCATGACCAACTGAAGGCCGGCAGCGCCGACGTGGTGGTGGCCGGCGGCATGGAATCGATGACCAACGCCCCCTACCTGATCCCGAAGGCGCGCGGCGGCTACCGCATCGGCCACGCGCCGATGTTCGACCACATGATGCTGGACGGCCTGGAAGACGCCTATTCGCGCAACGAAAAGACGGGAGAGGGCCGCTCGATGGGCACCTTCGCCGAAGAATGCGTGGCCACTTACCAGTTCACGCGCGAAGACCAGGATGCCTTTGCGATCGAATCGGTCAAGCGCGCCCAGAACGCTAACAACGACGGCACCTTCGACTGGGAGATCGCGCCGGTGAGCGTGGCGAATCGCCTGGGCGAGCAGATCATCGAAAAGGACGAGGGCCCGCTGAAGGCCAAGACCGACAAGATCCCTTCGCTGAAGCCCGCCTTCAAGAAGGACGGCACCGTGACCGCCGCCTCGTCCTCGTCGATCAACGACGGCGCCGCCGCGCTGGTGATGATGCGCGAATCGACCGCCCGGGAAATGGGCTTGCAGCCGATCGCGCGCGTGATCGGCCACGCCACCCATGCCCAGGAACCGAATTTGTTCACCACCGCCCCGATCGGCGCCATGCGCAAGCTGTTCGACAAAACCGGCTGGCTGCCTGCCGATGTCGACCTGTTCGAAATCAACGAAGCCTTCGCCGCGGTGCCGATGGCCGCCATGCGTGATCTCGACATCCCGCACAGCAAGGTCAACATCCACGGCGGTGCCTGCGCACTGGGCCACCCGATCGGCGCCTCGGGCGCGCGCATCGTGGTCACCCTGCTGGGCGCGCTGAAAAAGACCGGCGGCAAGCGCGGCGTGGCCTCGCTGTGCATCGGCGGTGGTGAAGCCACGGCGATGGCGATCGAGATGGTGTGACCAACAAAAACGTTTATTGGCCATGAAACGATGCATGCCGTAGGGTGGGCTCCCCGAGCCCACGTGAACGTTCGCGTCATGCATGCGGCCGGCGTGGGCACGGGGTGCCCACGCCGGCCGCGCCCACCCTACGTCCGACATCGATGCCGGTTCTGCGCTACGCTGACGAGCTTCATCACCGACCAAGGAGTCCATCATGCCCACCGTCCTCATCCTCGGCGCATCGCGCGGCATCGGCCACGAACTGGTACGCCAATACCGCGCCGATGGCTGGCGCGTGATCGCCACTGCCCGCAAACAGGCCGACTGCGACGACCTGGCCCAGCTGGGCGCGCAGGCGCTGCGGCTGGACGTCACCAACGCCGAATCCATCGCCGGCCTCGGCTGGCAGCTGGACGACGAAAAACTCGATGCCGCCTGGCTGGTGGCCGGCGTCTACGGCCCCACCCATGCCGGCTTCCCGACCGAACAGGAATTCGACGAGGTCATGCACACCAATGTGCTGGCCGCGATGCGCCTGCTGCCGGTGGTCGCGCCACTCCTGACCGGCACGCGCGGCAAGCTGGCCGTGATTTCCTCGCGCATGGGCTCGATCGGCGAGCGCAGCAGCAGCGAAGGCTCGCTCTACCGCGCCAGCAAGGCCGCCCTGAATTCGGTGCTGGCCGACACCGCGCTGGGCTTCGGCCCGCAAGGCGTCACCTGCGTCAGCTTCCACCCGGGCTGGGTGCAGACCGACATGGGCGGCGCCGGCGCCGCACTCACGGTGCAAGACAGCGTGCGTGCGCTGCGCGCCACCCTGGCCGGCGTCGACGCCAGCCGCAACGGCGCCTTCCTCAATTACGACGGCACGCCGATTCCCTGGTAAGCCGGCCACTCCCTTACAAGAACGAGACATGATACTCAGCGAAGAACACCAGATGATCCGCGACGCCCTGCGCAGCTTTGCGCAGGAGCGCCTGGCCCCGCATGCCGCGCGCTGGGACCGCGAACACCATTTTCCGAAGGAAGAGCTGCAGGAACTGGCGGCCCTGGGCGCCTTCGGCGTGGCGGTGCCGGAGCAGTACGGCGGCGCCGGCCTGGACTACGTGGCGCTGGCCCTGGTGCTGGAAGAAATCGCGGCCGGCGACGGCGGCATCTCGACCGTCATCTCGGTCAACAACTGCCCGGTGTGCTCGATTGGCATGAGCTATGCAAACGAGGCGCAAAAGGAACGCTGGCTGCGGCCGCTGGCCCAGGGCGAGTTGCTGGGCGCTTTTGCGCTCACCGAGCCGCACACCGGCAGCGACGCCGCCGCCCTGCGCACCACCGCTGTCCGTGACGGTGACGAGTACATCATCAACGGCACCAAGCAGTTCATCACCAGCGGCAAGAACGGCGACGTCGCGATCGTCATGGCGGTCACCGACAAGGCCGCCGGCAAGAAGGGCATCAGCGCGTTCTGGGTGCCGACCGATACGCCGGGTTATATCGTGGCCGGCATCGAGCACAAGATGGGCCAGCACTCCTCGGACACGGCGCAGATCGTGTTCGAGAATTGCCGGGTGCCGGCAGAAAACCTGATCGGCGAGGAAGGACAAGGCTACAAGATCGCCCTGTCCGGCCTCGAGGGCGGGCGCATCGGCATCGCCTCGCAATCAGTGGGCATGGCGCGCGCGGCCTATGAAGCGGCGCTGGCCTATGCCAAGGAAAGGACCAGCTTCGGCAGCCCGATCTTCGACCACCAGGCCGTACAGTTCCGCCTGGCCGAGATGGCAATGTCGATCGAGGCCGCGCGCCAGCTGATCCTGCATGCCGCATCGATGAAGGACGCCGGCCTGCCCTGCCTGAAGGAAGCCGCGATGGCCAAGCTGTTCGCCTCCGAGATGGCCGAGCGCGTGGTCTCCAGCGCCATGCAGGTGTTCGGCGGCTACGGCTACGTGGCCGACTTCCCGATCGAGCGCATCTACCGCGACGTGCGCGTGTGCCAGATCTACGAGGGCACCAGCGACATCCAGAAGATCCTGATCGCGCGGGCGCTGTAGCGGATCTTCGCGAGGCGGCGGGTGGTGACATTGCGTGACACTGCGTGCGCCGGCATGTGGCACACTGCCGAGTGCTGAACAGCATCCGGATGACACCATGAATTCTCCCGCCCCCGCTTCCCCTTCCCGACCCGCCGCCGCTGCCATGCCCAGGATCCGCCCAGCCGGCGAAGCCGACCTGCCGTCCTTCTTCGCCTACCTCGACGACCACCTGCGCGACAACGGCGCGCACGGCACGCCGCTGTTCCAGCCGCTTTCGCGTGAACAGTCGCGCATGCCGTCCGGCTTGCGCCTGGCCTTCATTCGTGGATTGACCCTACCGGTCGGCCAGCCGGGCTGGCGCCGCCTGTGGCTCGCGCTCGGCCCCACCGGCAACATCGCCGGCCACATCGACCTGCGCGCCCGCCCGGAGCCGGCCGCCGGCCACCGCGCCATGCTGGGCATGGGCGTGCACCGCCTGCACCGCCGGCGCGGGCTCGGCGCGCAACTGCTCGCCGGCGCGGTGGGGTGGGCGCGCCGGGAGCCCGGCATCGACTGGATCGACCTGGAAGTCCTGGCCGACAACCAGCCGGCCGTTGCCCTCTACCTGGATGCGGATTTCAGGATGATCGCGCGCATTGAGGACATGGTCAGGGTCGATGGCAGCAGCTGTGACTTGTGCTATATGACCCTGAAATTGGATTAGAAAACCACCAGAAAACCTGAAAATTTCGCTTAAGCTGCCTGCACACCGCTTGGTTGGGGATGTTGCCGTATATCTTGGACAATCTTTCCTCCATGTAGAACGACAACACGTTCAGCCATGGCGATGGTTTCCGGCCGATGTGCCACGATAATACGAGTCAACTTGAGACTCTGAATCGCGGCGTTGACTGCTTGCTCGTTCCATACATCGAGGTGACTAGTTGCCTCATCCAATACGAGCAGTTGTGGCCTCTTGTAAAGCGCCCGGGCAAGCAGGATTCGCTGCTTCTGCCCCCCGGACAAACCCGTACCTATATCGCCGACGAGTGTGTTGTAGGCCATCGGCATGCACATGATTTCCTTGTCGATAGCGGCCAAGTGCGCGCACTGCGCGATCATTTCCTGATCAGGAGAAGGACTAAAGAAACTGATGTTGTCAGCAATCGATCCAGCGAACAATGTATCGTCTTGCATTACCGTGCCTATCAGCTGGCGGTAGTTTGATAACCCCAGATTTGCAAGCTTTACATCGCCGATCATAATTTCACCACCTGTTGGCTCAAGCAGGCCGAGCAACAGCTTCATCAAGGTAGTTTTGCCACTGCCTGAAGGGCCGGTGAAGGCAACGCATTCACCCGGAGTGATCTTGAGATCGAGATCCTTGATGATATATGGTTCACTATCCGAGTAGCGAAAAGCCAGCCCACGTAGCTCGATGGTCGGTGTTTCAACAACATCTACCTCTTGTATAAAATTTTGTCCCTCTGTTTTCGTCAATACGATATCTGCCACACGTTCCCCGTGCAAACGCAGCATCCTAAACTCGAATAGCTTATCGATCAGGCTAGCCATACGTTGACTAAACTGGTCTTTATAGCTGATAAATGCAAACAGCATTCCAACAGAGAACTTGGCATCCATGACTGCCAAGGCAGCCATCCAGATGATGATGACACGTTCCGCACCGAATAAAAAAGTATTTGCGGTCTGATATGACAATCCAAGCTTGGCAATGCGCAGATCTGAATTGAACTGATCTGCGAGAGCGTTCAACCAACCAGCGCGTCGTTCCTCATTGCGACCAAACAGGCGAACACTCTGGACGCCTCGAACCGATTCAAAAAAGTGGGTCTGCTGCTTGGCGGCATGGATGATCTGCTCCGATGTTGCATCTTTTATTGGCGCGAATATCAGCAGGCGTAATGCTATGTACAATATGACCGCACAGCCCGCAATCGCTGTAAGCTTCACGCTGTACATGCACATCATAATGAGCGTGCCAATTACAAGTACGCCATCGATGATCCCTTCCACAAACTGGATAGTCATGCTCTTTTGTATGGTCTGGATCGAACCAAAACGGGAAACAATGTCCCCAGTATGACGGTTTTCGAAATATGGTAATGGGAGCTTCATAAGATGTGTAAACGCGTTTCCAAGCCATTGGAAATTCAGGTTCGTCGATAACACCACAGTCATCCATGAACGAACCGCGCCAATCGAGGCTTGCAACACCACCAGCAACAGAAAACTACAACCGAGAACGGTCATTAGTTCGTGATCGGCGGAGAGCAAGGCCTCATCAATTACCCATTGCATATAAAAAGGCGCTACGAGCGCACATATTTGCAAAGCCAGCCCAAGCAGCAAAACTTGAGCCAAACCTCGTCGTAATCCGACAACATGCCCCATGAGGGATAACAGTGAAAAGTTACGACTTTCATTCTTTGGTGAAAACTCACTACTCGGCGTCAATTCAAGCGCGACGCCAGTAAAATGTTTTGCAATTTCATCAAGCGTCATACGGCGTTCTCCGACGCCTGGATCATGAATAAATGCATAAGTATCGGTAACTCTTCTCAAAACAACGAAGTGATTCATATCCCAATGTAGTACCGCAGGCAGCTTGAGGGCGCGCAAGTGCCCCATCCCGAGTTTTAAAGGTCGCGGCTGGAGACTGAGCCCTTGTGCCATCACCATCAATCCCTTCAGCGTGGCGCCTTTGAGCGATAGTGAAAACCGACGACGCATGCTAGACAGATCGATTCGGTGCCCCCAATGAGATGCAATCATGGCCAAGCATGCAAGACCGCACTCGGCGGCTTCGGTTTGGAGGATGACAGGCAGGCGCTTCCCACGCCAGAATAAAAGCTGCAGCGAAGAGGCATTTTTCATATTTGTGCAATGGAGGTGTTTGCCAACCGAGATAAGACCAGATAAAAAGCTATTTACCTAGCCACGACCAGAAATGCTGAACAATGGCTCGAGAACCCATTCGTAGAGGCGCCGATGCTCCAGAATAATACTGGCGTCTAACAACATACCTGGCTTGAGATCAACCGCGTTGCCATAAGCGCGAACTGACTGCTGCTTCAGCTTCAAACGGATTCTGTATAAGGGTTCCAAGGTTTGATTTGGAGGCGTTGCCGCGCCGGGCAGTGTCATCTCCTGCGGTGACATTGATGTGCCTGCTACCTCATGAACGGTTGCTTCGTATTGTCCAAACTTTTGATAGGGATATGCCTGATAGCGCAGTAACACCTTCATCCCCGGCTTGATGAAGCCGACAGCGCGAGAAGGCGCATAAATCTCGGCTTCCAGTTCAGAACCAGCGGGTAACACGGAAGTCAGCGTAGAGTCCGCTGACACAGGTTTACCAACTTCCACTGTAATTGCGGTGACCACGCCTGCAGTTGGCGCGATTACCTGAATTTCGCGGCGAGCCTCGCTCTCCGCCAGATCCTGCTGAATGGCCAGCGCATTGCGCTTCAACGTCGTCTCGTCCCGCCGTGCCTGAAATTGCAAATCGCGATCTTCGGCCTCAGTAGATGCATAATCCCTCTGATTTGCTCCCCTTAGCCGCTCAAGTTCGGCCAACCGCTGACGTTGGTCCAGCAGTTCACCTTCTTTCTCCTCAAGCTGTGCTGCAGATATATAACTAGTAGCATGCAATTCTTTAAAACGTTGGAAAGCTTGCGTAGCCAATGTTACGCGGGATCTCTGCAACACGATCTGCGTGTCAAGCCGTGTACCTTCTTCTAATAAAGCTGCCGCCCTCTTTTTTATGGCTAGCCCACGCTGGCTCGATTGCTGATTAGCTTGCGACAACTCATCACGATAACTGTCGCGACGATTCACCAGCAGTGCAGAGACCATGCTTTCTGCCGATTGATGCGAACCGATGTTACGTTCATTGGATAGCACGAACAGAACGTCACCAGCTTTAACACTTTGCCCTTCCTTAATGCGCACCTGTGTGACAATCCCGACTTGTCCAGGACGAACTCGTATTAGACCGTCACTAGGCAATAAAACTCCTGAAGTCTGGGCTTTACGTGCAGTACTAAAAAGTAAGAAAAAAGCAATTATGATGACAGCGATCACGCAGAAGAATACGGTTAAAATTTTTTGACTGAGATATTCATTAAGAATAACGGTACCGTAAGACTTAGTATTCGTATATTCAACAGCTTGTTGGCGAAATAGCGTCTGAACTGGACTTGATGCCACGTCGGCATAATTGACTGAATTTTTTTCGGTGTTATGCATTGATGAAATCCATGTCTAAAAAATTCTTACGTTCCTCCAGTAATTTCTTTGCGTCAATCTAAATAATCAAAATAGAGCTTTCGTTTGAAGAGTTTTGCTATCTTAAAAATTCTTATTGATACCTATCAAAAACTAGCGCGACATAGATCATTCAAAATTAATCTTTAGTTTTAGGTCAAAATTTAAGAAACCGATCTGTTCTTACTGTTCGTACTCCTGTTAGTTCTTAAACTGATAAATGCCTAAAATTTAAAATTGAGCTACCTCACATAGCGGTCAAATCCTAAAGACAAGTACAGAAATATTTCCTATTATCATCACAACTTGACACGAGGAAACATGTCAAGCGATGTGAAGCCACTTTAGAAAGGTCTGATGTATATGGTCCAATATTACGCGACTATTGAAAAAATCTTAGGATCTCAACCACTATCAGTGCAGCTGATTTTGTCCCTGATTGCACTTACAGTTCTCTTTCTTTCAGGTGAGATTTTTGGGAAAGCTTTGGGGAAAGCTCTATTTTTTGTTCTTAATTAAAACTTGGAGGATTTATGGAAATCGAAAAGATGACTGAATTGAATGAACTTGAAATCGAGCAGATTTCAGGAGGTATTCCTGTTCTTGCTGTTGCGGCTGGAGCTATTTTCTTGGCGGGAGTGGCGGTAGGTGCCTACAATGCATACAAAGAATTAAGCGTGAAAAAATAATCACGATTTCTTGATATAAATTTAAACCACTTGGAGAAACGAATGCAATTACAGCCGACTATGGATAATGAAATCGCTGAACTAAATGACAACGAGATCGATCTCGTTAGTGGCGGCCACGTAGCGCTAATCGCCGCCGCAGCAGCTTACGGGGCAGGCGCCGCTATCTTCACAGCAGGTTATACAGTTGGCAGTTCTATCGGAAAAGCTATTTATTACATGAGTCATTGATAAAAAATAACCTCTGGCAACTATAGTTGCCAGAGGTTATGGTCACGATTTAGAAATCAATTTATATAAAATCTTTTCAAAAACCACCCAGCACTATCTTCCCCTGCGCCTTGCCCGACTCGAGCAGCGCATGCGCACGCTTCAAATTGGCCGCATTGATGCTGCCAAAGTGTTCGTTGACCGTGGTGCGGATCGTCCCCGCATCCACCAGCTCGGCGATGCGGTTCAGGATGCGGTGTTGCTCGGCCATGTCGGCGGTATTGAACAGCGAGCGGGTGAACATCAGTTCCCAGTGCAGCGACACCGCCTTGCGCTTGAACTTGCGCACGTCGATCGGGGCCGGGTCGTCGATCAGGCCGAACTTGCCTTGCGGTGCGATGAGCTCGACGATCTGGTCGAAGTGGTGCTCGGTGTGGGTCAGGCTGATCACGTAGTCCGGCGCCGGCAGCTGGGCTTTTGCCAGTTCCTCGCTCAGCGGCTGGCTGTGGTCGATCACGTGGTGGGCGCCGTGCTGCAACACCCAGTCGCGGGTTTCTGGGCGCGAGGCGGTGCCGATGATGGTCACCTTGGTCAGCTGGCGCGCCAGTTGCACCAGGATCGAGCCGACGCCGCCGGCGGCGCCGATCACCAGCAGGGTCTTGCCCTCGCCTTTCTCATCCTGCGGCACTTCAAGGCGGTCGAACAGCATTTCCCAGGCCGTCAGGCCGGTCAGCGGCAGCGCCGCGGCGGGGCCGAAGTCGAGCGATTGCGGCATGTGACCGACGATGCGCTCGTCCACCAGTTGCAGCTCGCTGTTGCTGCCGGCGCGCGCGATCGAGCCGGCGTACCAGACGCGGTCGCCCGGCTGGAACAGGGTCACGTCGGGGCCGACCGCCTTGACGATGCCGGTCGCATCCCAGCCCAGCACCTTCCACTCGCCGGCGTCCGGCTGGGCACTCTTGCGGATCTTGGTGTCGACCGGGTTGACCGACACCGCGCGCACTTCGACCAGCAGGTCGTGCCCGGCTGCGACCGGATCCGGCAGGGTGATGTCGACCAGTGCGTCGGCCTGGTCGATGGCAAGGTTGTTCTGGTATCCGATGGCTTTCATGGCGTTTTCCTTGTGAGATAAATAATGGATGACTGCCATTCTGACCAGTCGCGTCCATTTGATAAACTAGGTAATCTTGAATTCACTTTCAATCAATTTTTGAAAATCCGCTTTGAAAATACGTAACCTGCAAGACCTGGAAATCTTCGTCGCCACCGCCGCTCACGGCAGCCTGTCGGCGGCGGCGCGCCAACTCCAGTTGTCGCCGGCGGTGGCCAGCGCCGGTCTGAAGCGGCTCGAAGCCGACCTGGGTGCCGCCCTGTTCGTGCGGACCACGCGCAGCATGCGCCTGACCCTGGCCGGCGATCGCCTGCTCGGGCGCGCCAAGTCCTTGCTGGACGGCTTGCGCGAGGCCGAGGACGAGCTGCGCGCCGGCGTCGATGGTGTCGAGGGCCAGTTGCAGATCTCGATGCCCTCCGACCTCGGCCGCCACGTGGTGCTGCCCTGGCTGAACGACTTCCAGGCGCGCCATCCGGGCGTCAAGCTGCGTTTGCAATTGACCGACCGCGTGGCCGACATCTACCGCGAGCCGGTCGACATCGGCCTGCGCTTCGGCAAGCCGCCCGAGTCGAGCATGGTGGCGCTGCCGCTGCTGGAAGATAACCGGCGCGTGCTGTGTGCGTCGCCCGCCTACCTGACGCGGCGCGGCGTGCCGGCCTCGCCACAGGAACTGGACCAGCACAACTGCCTGTGCTTCATGCTGGACGAGACCGTCAACGACCGCTGGCGCTTCAGCAAGGGCGATGCGCAGGTGGAGGTGACGGTGCAGGGCGACCGCGTGGCCGACGATTCCGAGATCGTGCGGCGCTGGGCGCTGGCCGGTCTCGGCATCTGCTACCGCTCGCGCATCGATGTGCACGCCGACCTGGCGAGCGGCCGACTGCGCCTGGTGTGTCCGGACTGGGCGGGCAACAACCTGCCCTTGTACATGGTGCTGGCGAATCGCAAGCAGGTGTCGCCCGCTGTCAGGGTGCTGAGGGAATTCCTGGAGGCGCGCTGCCAGGCCCTGGTCACGGTGTGAGCGGCCGCGCACATGGTGCCCAGTCGAGGCAAGCGGATAGAAAAAACGTATCGATCTCATAAAAAATCTTGTTGAACATATCGCTTGCAATTAGATAGCGCGCTACTTAATATACGAACCATGGAAGCAAACGCAACACTGGCAAAGCAAACGGGCTTGCCAGTCCCGGCATCCCGCCTATGCTCCAGCAAGTCGGAATTAAGTAGCACGCTATTTAATAGCATAATCAGCAGCATGGCACCAAAAACCTAAGAAACGCTAACCCGAAAGGAAACATCATGAAAACCGCTAACGTCCTCGCCGCTTCCGTCCTCGCCATCGCCACCCAGGCCGCCTTTGCCGACGGCCCGATCGCCGAACACAATACCCAGGCCTTCCTGAATGCCCTGAACAAAAGCGGCGGCAAGCCGATGGAGCAGATGAGCCCACAGGAAGCGCGCCAGGTCCTGATCGGTGCCCAGGCCAGCGTCAAGACCGATTTGTCGTCGGTGGAGGTCAGCAACAAGACCATCACCCAGGACGGCAAGCAGGTCGAGCTGACTGTGGTGCGTCCACGCGGCGCCAAGTCGGACGTGCCAGTGTTTATGTTCTTCCACGGCGGCGGCTGGGTACTGGGCGATTTCCCGACCCATGCCCGCCTGGTGCGCGACCTGGTCAACAACTCCGGCGCCGCTGCGGTCTTCGTCAACTACACGCCGTCGCCGGAAGCCCATTATGGCGTGGCGATCGGCCAGGCCTATGCCGCCACCAAATGGGTGGCTGCGCACGGCAAGGAGATCAAGGTCGACGGCAGCCGTCTTGCAGTGGCCGGCAACAGCGTCGGCGGCAACATGGCGGCCGCGGTCAGCCTGATGGCGAAGGACAAGGGGGAGCCGAAGATCCGTTACCAAGTGCTGCTGTGGCCGGTGACCGATGCCAGCTTCGACACTGCCTCCTACGGACAGTTCGAGAACGGTTACTTCCTCACCAAAAACATGATGAAGTGGTTCTGGGATAACTACACGACCGACGCCAAGCAGCGCGCCGAGATCACCGCTTCCCCGCTGCGCGCCTCGACCGACCAGCTGAAGGGCTTGCCGCCGGCCCTGGTGCAGACCGCCGAACTGGACGTGCTGCGCGACGAAGGCGAAGCCTATGCCCGCAAGCTGGATGCGGCCGGCGTGACGGTGACCGCGACCCGCTACAACGGCATGATCCACGACTACGGCCTGCTCAACCCGCTGGCCCACGTGCCGGCCGTGCAGGGTGCGCTGCTTCAGGCCGGGACCGAGTTGAAGGTCCACCTGAAATAAACGCGGATACAAAATGAAGGGGGAACAGCAAGCTGCATTGGTTCCCCTTTTTGCGTTCACGATGGCGAAAAGCCCGGCCGCGGTCTCCTGCCTCGGTCTTATCCGTGTCCGGGATGCGAAGCGTCATCAGGCGGATCGTGACGCGGTCGGGCACCTTGCCGGACATAGACTTCGGCAATGACCATATTCGGCACCCAGGCCAGCCATGCGATGTAGCGGTAGGCAAGGGCAAAATCGATACCGAGCATCTGGGACATCGGAAGGTAGATCCTGAGCGTGACCGCCGCAAACGTGAATGCGTACGAGCGGATCATCCAGGCCCGGTGCCGCGAAAAATCGCGTGCGCGCGCAGTGCGCAGGCCCTGCAACGTGGCATTGAGCCATAGCACACCCAGCGCGCCGAAACCCGATGCCGCCACAGGGCCCGTGGACAGGCCCGCCGACAAGACGAGTGCCGCGGCACCGCCCGCGACGCAACCCACGACATACAGCCACCCGCTCGCGCGATGCAGCCTGGGCCAGCGCCGCCGTACGACGTTGGAAAATTGCATGACGCCCAGCATCAGGGCGGTCGAGGCCGCCACGGCATGCACGACAATCCAGTGGTCGAAGTACCGATTGGCGAGCACGTTCGCCGGCACCGGTCCCACCTTTGCCATATAGCGATAGGAAACCAATCCGACACATACGGCAAGCAGCGCACCGCTGTATCGCGCCGCTTTCGATAGCGTCGATCCCGGTGTCATGTTGAATGCGCGCGCTATCCCGCTCATCGTATTCCCTCCCACCACTGCAGATTGACCCTGGCGCGCCCGATGGTCATCGGCTCACCCAGCTGAGGCGTGGCCAACGCAATGCCTTGCGTCTCGGCCAATCGGGCAATTGCCTTCAGCGGCTCGCTCCATGCATGGAAGGCGAGATCGAAGGCGCCGTTGTGAACAGGAACCAGCACTTTTCCGCGCAGGTCGAGAAAAGCCTGCACCGTTTCTTCCGGACGCATATGAATGCCCTGCCATGCCGGGTCGTAGGCACCATTTTCGATACAGACGGCATCGAAGGGGCCAAAGCGCTCGCCGATCTGGCGAAATCCGCCGAAATAACCCGAGTCGCCACTGAAAAAGAGGCGCTGGCCGGCCGATTCGAACACCCAGGAAGCCCACAAGGTGCGATTGGTATCCCAAGGCCGGCGGCCGGAGAAGTGTTGCGCCGGGGTCGCCGTGACGACCAGCCCATCGAGCGTGGCCGACTGCCACCAGTCCAGCTCGGTGATACGGCTTGCAGCTACCCCCATGCCGACCAGGCGGGCCTTGAGGCCCAGCGGCACCAGGTAATGCCGGGCACGGGTGGAAAGAATGGCGATCGTGGGCGCATCCAGATGATCGTAATGGTCATGCGAGATGACGACGCCTTCGATCTCGGGCAATGCATCCAGCCGCAGGGGCGGTTCGCTGTACCGGCGCGGACCGGCGAAGCGCACGGGCGACGCGCGCTGGCTCAGGACGGGATCGACGAGCCAGTACTTCCCTTGCAGCTTGAGCAGCAACGACGAATGACCGAGCCGGACCAGGTGGTTGGCATTGCCGTCCAGATCTCCCAGCTCCTGCGCGGAGAGCTGCCGCACTGGAATGGCCGTCCTCGGCACGGTGTCGACCTTGGTACGGAACAGCGTGCGCAGCCCGGCCCGCCAATTGCCGGCGCCCGCCAGCCCGGAGAAGCCTGCCTGGTTATGGAACACGCCGCCGGCATACTGGGCGGATGCCGCGTACGGTGACTCGTGGACCTGGAAGTCGCCGCACGTACAGCCCGCGAACAACGGTAGTCCCAGTACGCTGCGCCACAAATTTTTCGCGCGCATGGGTCAGAGTGTCACGACCAGTTTGGCGGCGGACACGCCCGCTGCATGCATGGCCATCGCCGCCGGTATCGCCTCCAGGCCGTGGCCTGCAAGCTGACAGGGCGGGCTGGGCTTGAATGCGCCGCGCGCCAGCGCCTCCGGCAGGTAATCCTGGAAAATCAGCGGACCCACCCCGTTGTGCATCAGTGCGGTGCCCCATACAAAGGGCGTCGCGACACCGCGCCGCTTGGCGCGCCACATCAACTTCAGCAGGCCGGTTGTGTTATTGACCAGAACGGGTAGCAGCTTGCGCAAGCGTCCGCGACCGAGCGGAATGCCGTCGAAGGTGGCGGGTGGCGTGACCACCGCCACAGTCAGCGCGCCGCCTGCCGCGACCACCAGGTCCAGGCATGCGGCCGCGGCGCCCGCACCGATCGCCACCGCGCCGGCACAGCGCGACTGTCCAAGTGCGCCCACCAGATCGGCCACGACGGTGGCGCTGCGGTAATCGAATGCCTGGCGTGCCCCCAATGCCCGGACAAATTCAAAATTTTCAGGGGAACAGGTAGTCAGGACATCGTAGCCGGCGGCGACAGCCAACTGGATCGCATTGGCCCCGACGCTGGTCGAACCGCCCCAGACGACGACGGTTTCGCTGCGGCGCTGCCTGTGCAACCTGGGCGGCGCGAGGGCCAGGAACCCTTCCTGGAACAAGGCGCAGGCCGCAGTCGACAGGCCCAGCGGCAGCACACTGGCCTCGTTGTAACTCATCTCGGCGGGCAAGGGCGTCATCATGTGTTCGAGCAGCACGACGTAGTATTGAAACGCGCCTTCCGCCGCACGATTGCGCCCCTTGTCGACACCGCCGGCCAGGCCCAGTACACGATCTCCGGGTCGGAAGCGGGTAACGGCCTCACCCACTTCGACGACATCGCCAGCCAGATCGTGACCGACGACCATGGGATATTTCAGCCACGGACAAGCAAGCGAGCCGATGGTCTGGAGATGGCGATCGAAAGGATTGAGTGCAACGGCGCGCGTGCGCACGACCACTTCGCGACCGCGCGGCGCGGTATATGGCGCCGGCGCCACGCGGAATGCGGCCTGCTTTGCAGCCAGCCACAAGGCCTTGTTGACAGTTTCTTCCATGATGCGCTCCGGGATGACGAGCGCACATCTTATGAAGAGATAAATAGATGAACAATGCGCAAAACTCGTTAAATTCGTCGCAATCGTCCAGGAAGCGCAGATTGAGAACTATGCCGAGTACATCGGTGGTAGCCGCCGGACGCTATCGGAAGCGGATATGATGCGTGGCTTACCTATTCGCATTGACCTGATTAATGGATCCATTGTCCGATGTGTTGTCGATGTTACGTCCTACCGACTATGCCTTTCGCGGGTTGGAAGCGGGCGGAAGCTGGTCTTTGCATTATCCCCCCGATGGCTCGCTGAAGTGCTTCGCCATCACCCTGGGCAGTTGCTGCTTGTATGGCGATGCGCCGATCGGCCACCGCCAGTTGCGGCAAGGCGATGTGGTGGTGGTGTCGGGCGGCACTGCCTTCCGTTTATGCAGCGACCTGGAACAGCAACCGGTCGATGTCACTGAGGCATTGACGGTAGTCGGTCCAGGGAATGTGGCACGGATCGGGACCGGCATCGACTGCGCCGGGCTGGGTGGCTACTTTGGATTTGGCAATACCCATGCCGGCATCTTGCTCGCCATGTTGCCGGAGGTATTGCACGTCGCGTCCGCCGCGGGTGAAGCCTTGCGGCTATCGATTGCACGGCTGATGGAAGAATTGCGCTGTCCGCGACCAGGCGGGCAGTTGATGGCCAGCCATTTTGCGCAGGCCCTCCTCATCGAAGCCCTGCGCCAACACCTCGACGGCGCGACGCCGGGCCGAGGCAATTGGTTGCATGCGCTGCAGGACAGCAAGCTGGGCGCGGCGCTCGGCGCCATTCATGCCGAACCGGGGCACCCCTGGACCGTCGCACTGCTTGCCGCCGCCGCCGGCATGTCGCGTTCGGCGTTTGCCGCGCATTTTGCCGAGACGGTGGGCGAGGCGCCGATGGCTTACGTCACACGATGGCGCATGCTGCTTGCCTGCGAGCGCCTGGCCGTCAAAGGGGCCACCATCAGCCGCGTCGCGGCATCGCTCGGCTATGAGTCGGACAGTGCCTTCGGTGCAGCGTTCAAACGCATTCTTGGCGCATCGCCGCGGACAATCAGTCGGCACGCTAGCGATCGATGGATACAAGATCCTTGATGTCGGAACGCGGTGGCCAACCTTCCATTTCAAGCATTGGTTTCGCATAGAAACGGTCGACATGGCCAAGGCAAATGATGGCGACCGGTGTACAACCTTTCGGTATGTCCAGTAGTGCTGCCGGTTTTTTCGGGTCGAACAAGGCACCCACTGAATCGCCACGACAATTCTAGTGTCTGCAAGCCAAATCCAGTAACTCGACAGGTTATATTTCGATCTACTAATGGTATGATGAGCGGAGAAGGATGACACACTTACATGCTGCTCAAGCACGCTGAACGCTTCGACTTGTTGCTTAAAGCTGAGTCAATATTCTGAGCAAGACTATCCAACTGTAAAATTTTATATTCGGTGCGCTCTATAACGAGCGACCGTCGTAAACTAAAGCGAACTCAACCGGACGTAGATATGGGCAACGTCATTTCCTCACTCATCGATCTGGCTTACGGCCGCCAATATAATCGAATTCTCCGGCTCTCTTTTCCCCACGACGACGGTCCCTCTTCCGAATTCTTGGTCAATAAGCTCGAGGCCTCCGAGTGCCTTTCCCGCGACTTCGAATTTACGGTAGAACTTTTGTCGGATGACGCGTCTATGTCCCTAAAGGACATGCAAGGGAAACTGCTCAGCATCGAACTCGTGTGTAGCGACGGCAGTCTGCGCTACTTTACAGGTTATGTCTTCCGGTTCCGCCGCAAACGTTCCGACGGCAGTATCACCTGCTATGAAGCGCAGCTCGGGCCGTGGTTGCGATTCCTGAGTCTGCGAAAAGACAACTACCTGTTCCATGGGAAGACGCTCGGACAACAGACTGACAGTATCTTCAGTGACTACGCGCCATACGCCAAGTGGGAATGGCGCGTCGTAGGCGAGGATCCGCCGTTTACGGACGCCTGCCAGTTTGACGAGACGGACCATAACTACTTGAGCCGACGCTGGGAAGCAGCTGGACTGCTTTATTGGTACGAGCATACCGAGGCTGGCCACCAGCTTGTGATCGCCAACGACTCCACCCAGGCGGCCGCTATCGACGGCGATCCAGTAGTCCGGTTTCACGCGGCTGGCGGTCAGGCAGAGGAGGATGCAATCGACCTCTGGACGCCGGTTCGCGAAATCGCGCCATCGAGCGTTGCGTTATCGGGATTTGACTTCAAGAACCCATCACCGAGAAGCCTTGTTGTTCCGACGCTTGGTCAGCAGGGAAACGTACCTGATATCGAGTCATACGAGTATGTCGGCGCCCATGGATTCAAGGATCTGCACGACGGCGACAACGTCGGGAAGCTGCGTATGGAAGAGATAGAGGCAGCATGTAGGTATTTTGAAGGAGAAGGTAACAATCGCCGCCTGGTGCCTGGACGTTACTTCCAACTTACTGATCACTTCAATCACAGTTCATACACGTCTTATAGGCAGTCTGGCGGCAACGAGTTCCTCGTTTTGACGGTGCGTCACAGCGTTAGTAACAATTATCTTCCAAACAGCAACGCAGAGCCCACGTATCGTAACGCCCTCACCTGCATGCGCAAGAGCGTGCCTTGGCGACCAGGAAGGAACTTCAACAGTAAAAACACTAAGATCCTGGCCCCGCAGACCGCCACCGTCGTAGGACCGTCGGGTTGGGACAGCATATATACCGACGAATATGGCAGGGTTCGCGTCCAGTTCCACTGGGATCGGATCGGCAATAACAACGAAAGCAGCTCCGCATGGCTGCGAGTCGCCAGTCCATGGGCCGGCGCGGAGCTCGGCGCCTCTTCCATTCCACGGGTAGGGTCAGAGGTCATCATCCAGTGGCTGGATGGAAATCCAGACCGTCCGATAATCACCGGCAGCGTTTATAACGAGCGCAATATGCCACCCTGGTCCGTTCCGACACAGCAGTCTTTGATGGGTCTACGCAGCCGAGAACTTGTGCCGGAGCGAGGAAACCTAGCTGGTGGCCGTAGCAATCACCTTGTGCTGGACGATACCAACGGCAAGATCCAGGCGCAACTCAAAAGCGATCACCACTGCAGCCAGCTCTCGCTCGGGCACATTGGCCGTATCGAAGACACCACAGGCCGCAAGGAGGATCGCGGCGAAGGTTGGGAGTTAGCGACGAATGCATGGGGTGTTCTACGCGCGGGCAAGGGGATGCTTGTTACCACAGATGCACGCGTCGACGCAAAATCTCACGCGAAGGATTTGAGCGAAACAGTCGCCCGCCTCAACATTGCTTGCCAAGAGCAGGAGGCCCAAGCCAAGCTCGCCGCAAAAGGTGGTGCACAGGACGCGGTCGGACAGCAAGCTGAAGTGGCGAAACGACTTAGAGCAAAAAACGACGCGATCAAGGGGCCAAGATCGTTAGCAGACGCCCAGTTCCCTCAGATTTCAGAGCCGGCGCTCATCCTTTCAAGTCCAGCCGGGATAGCGGCGACGACTTCCCAGTCTACTCATCTTGCCAGCGGGGGGGACACCGCAATTACCGCAGGCCAAAACTTATCCATCGCGGCAAGCGAAAGCTTGTTTGCCAGCGTGCGAAAAACTCTCCGAATCTTTGTGCAAAAGGCCGGCATGAAGCTTGTAGCTGCGGCTGGCGATATCGATATCCATTCCCTTTCCAACAGCATAAACCTTCTCGCTAAGCTAGAAATTAACCAGACCGCTGATCGTATTACGATCACCGCAAAAAAGCAGGTTGTTATCAATGGCGGCGGAAGTTATGCAATCTTTGGCGATGGAGGTATTGAGCTTGGCACGAAGGGAAAGTTTCTTGTGCACTCGACCCTCAAAGAGTATGAAGGCCCGAAAACCGTCCCAGTTTCAGACGTCAATCTCCCACTCATCGATGGCTTCGACGAGCAGTTTAGGCTGGTCGATGAACATGACCAAGCCCTTCCAAACCGTCCCTATAGAATACGAAGCGCTTGTGGGAAGATATGGGAAGGCGTCAGTGACACACAAGGCATGACTCAACGAGTTTTTACCGAGAAACCAAGTCGTCTGGAAATTGAAATACTGGAGGCGAACGCAAATGGTGACTAGTCCTCACAAGCGGCACCGCAGAAGGCGCCACAAAAAGAGCAATAAGAATGCTGGCACGACAAATAAGACTGAAGGGTCCGTCGTTAAGGTAGTCGCAAAAGCTGACGATTCTGGTGAATGGGTGAAACCGAACACGCTCGACAAGTTCTATATCGATGAGGATGCTGTTTTTCCATCCATCAATTTCGAGATTAAGACTGATACATCTGGCCCCTATAAATGGAGCTGGTTTATGTCTTGGGACGCCCACGTAAGCGGCCTAAAGGAAAAGCCAAGAGGTAAAAAAGTTGCTACGTTTAACGACCACGGCGAATTTACTCAAGACGCAAAAACGTGGGATGCTAAAGGAATTAAAAAAATTATTGGCGGAAGGTTGACCGTTATTGTCGAAGTCGGGGGAACAAAGTTCCGCAGAACCGTGCTTGTACTCGCGAAGCAGCCAAGTGTTGAAAAAGTTAAGAGCTACCTTGAGTCGCATAACTCGACCGCGCTAGAGAAGTTATTGAAGCAAGAGTCGAACTTCAAGCACTTAATCAATCTTGATTCGGAGCCTGTTGTTGCTGGTGACCGTGGATATGGCTTGGCACAGCTCACTAAACCACTGCCGACATACACGCAAATTTGGAACTGGCAAGAGAATCTAAACGCCGCTATTCTTCTCATTAACGAAAAAAAAGATGCAGCAAAGAGGTTTCTCGATACGCACGGTGCAACGTCGTACACCCAAGATATGCTTGACTTGGAAACTATATCACGCTGGAACGGCGGTCCATATCATGAGTGGAACGGGTCCTCAAAAAAATGGCAACGACGAGATGAGATCATGTGTGACACAAAGACCGGTAATATGGGCTGGAATATGGACCTCCCAGAAAACAAGGGAAAGACCGAGGCTGAGCTGCATGAACGGGATAAAAAAGAATACCCTAAAATGAAGGCGGGCCAGACCGCTGAACATCCATGGGTTTATACAGGAGTTTGCTATGCAGATCACGTCACAAACCATTAAAAATCTTATTGTCACAGTTAACATCCTGATTTGCACAAGTGCGTTGGCAGATCCGGTAATTAACCAAAGTAGATTGGATAGATACCGCGAAGAATATAAGGATGCTGTAACGCCAATCAAGTATATTCTTACTCATGAAGATGAGTCACCTTGCTGTAGCGATACCTCTGGAAAGAAAGTATACATACTCAATATAAGACAAAACGCACCGGGTAAACTGGCCTATTCTTCGGAAATCAATAAATTATTCAAAGAGCACTTCGAAGTGGAAATTGATTCGGAGTCTCTTATTAGTACTCCGAACGCAGACTACATTGTACTGACCATGTCGAGACCGGCCGAGTATAGCGACAGAAAAGTCCGGTGTGCCGCCGGCATGGGCGAAAGTCGCGCGTTTTTGGTATCGGTTTCTGGAAACAAGGTGGACATCATAAATCGTGACCTAAGCGACTGCAATCATAAATACCGCGTGCTACGTACCCCTACAGCTACAGGGTACAAAGTCTCTAGTATCAATGGAGCTGGGAAACCTGTATCGTTTCTTTTACATGGCACATCTTTTATTCGTAGCAACGACCCTGTTTCCAAAGAGGAAAAGTAATGGAAACGGCTACACGTCTGGATTTGGACTTTTTTCAAGACTACTTGGTTAGGGCTGTGTTATTTCCATTTGCCATGGCCGACTACGAAGGTTTGGATACTGTCTCGGTTAACGCTATCGCGTCATCTGAAATCCTGCAGGACACCGACAGCAAAGTCGTGAACGAAGCCTTAAGAACTGCCCAACAAGCCGGCCTGATCGAACTGGACAATGACCGGATTGGGGCTATTCGTCTAACAAAACTCGGCCTGGCCAAGTTCTATCTGGTGCGTAACGACTTCTTTGATGCTGACGAGGTCGAGCAGCTTCGCGAGGAGCTTCGTATTGTTGACTCAACTAATTTGAACCGATCCTCCGCTTATAATTTGATACAGTCGGAATGCTTGGGCCTCGGCGCCCTACCAGGTCAATTATGCCCGGTCGCCGGACGATGGTTTTCCAGAGGACGGCCGGACGAGATTCTGAGCTTGAGAAAAGGCGACGAGATCCCTGGCCCACAATTCGACGGCGAAGGCAAACACATAATATGGTACCTCAACAGAGCTTAGACTTGCAGGGATACTATTGAGTCAACAGGAGCAGGTGTGGCTAAGAGAGCAATTGTTCGGTATGGCGACCGCACGACTCACGGCGGTACTGTGGTTAGTGCCGACCTGACTTACGTCCTCTATGGGAAAAACGTCGCTCGCGTAGGCGATAAAGTGAGTTGCCCTCAATGCGGCGATACCTATCCGATTGTCACGGGGGCCCCAGACGTATTGAGTGGCAAGCACGTTGCTCGGCACGATGATGAGACCTCCTGCGGTGCGAGACTTATCGCCAGTCAATTTACAGCGACAATTGATGACGGTATCGCAAAGACTGAGACCATTGCCCCAGCCGCGCTCGCTCTTGCGAACCGACTCGTTGATGACGACGAGGAAAATGAGATTCTGGCATTACGTTTCCAGGCCCTAGATCCAGAAACAGGAGAATCTTGCCCTAGATGCGCATATATTTTCACACGGGAAAACGGGGTAACGCATGGGGGTATCACGGACTCTGAAGGTTATACAGAAGTCGTCGAGACTACGCGTCCTGAACAGATTGCGGTGCATTTCATATTCAAGTCGCCAAGCGGCGACTATATAGATCGCGGAGAACTCGACGTATGAGCGATAACCCAGCCGAGGACCTGAAGCCTGGGCCGTTCGAAACGCATGTCGTGGTCGATTCGAAACGAGAAGCTGCGATAAAGACGGTGCAGGTCAAAGTTGATAATAGAGCGGCCACGCGTCAGGCTATCATCGTAGCCTTGCGCCGCGGTGGTTTTACTTTCAAAACACGATCTGATTGGAAGGCTGAGGCCAGCAAGATCTCTGACGGACCGGATTGGAATTACCAACGTATAGCTTTGCACCATGCAGGCAACAGCTTTTCATGTGACGCCGACGGCGCGACGCAGTTGCGCAAAGCCGAGCAAATTGATCTTAAAAGCTTCGGCCATATCAGCTATCACTATGCGATTTCGTGTGACGGTATAATTTATGAGGCCCTTGATATCCGTGAAAAGGGAGCGCACATCGCATCAGGTAATACTGGAGCTATCGGTATCGTCATGCTTACTGACTTGAGTAATCCAGGAGAAGCATTTACACAGGAATATGCTAAAAAGTCCGCTTTTGGCCGAATGAAAGGTATTTTCAATTGGTTACCTGATCAACTCGACACTGCAACAAGCGAGCCGCCGGCAACACAAGTAAACGCACTATTCGCGCTAGTCAAAGTGTTGAAAAGCTTTTTTCCAATTACCATGCTGGGCGGCCACCGGGAGTACCAGAAGCTCGCAACAGGAGACGGGCGAGCTTGTCCTGGTGCTCACGGAATGGTTCTTGTAAATAAGCTTCGGCATGACTACAAGTTAAGGGACCCAAGAAATGACTAGCCGAAGGGCCGCAATTTCGCTAGCTAGCTGCTTGTTCCTTCTACTATGGCTTTTTATAGGAGTTGAACGAATCAATCGAGAGCACGGACAGGTCGATTTCGATCTATTTACCAAACAGTCGCCAAGTTTCCATGTCGTATTTGAGAATACAGCCCAGTGCGGCGAGTGCGATCTTCGGCCGTGGGCACAGATGAGTCCTAATGAACGGAACGGTTTTGTAGATTACTGTAACGCGCGCTTTGGGCTCGACGAAGAGAGGACCTGCTACGCCATATTTGAGGAAAAGCAGCGAATGGCGACCGAGCGGTCAACTCAACGCAAAGTTCCTGAATGAAGCGGCCCGGAGCACAAATTACTTTTACCGAATATTCTCGTGGAACACCGCAAGCAACTAATTTGGGAAGAAATGTGGCCGACTAATAAAGTCCGCGGCAAAATAATAAAGTCTGCCACAACAGCCACGGTCTACGGGGACACCCGGAGCTTATCTAAGTTGCAACCAAGTCATACACTGGGCCATACCGACCGCCCGCTATTGGCCATTGCGGCAGTCCAGTACAAATCTACTGCCGACCAGAAGCGTATGAAACGAATTAGTCGGCACACCAGCGATCAACGGATACGAGATCCTTGATGTCGGAACGCTGTGCCCAACCCTCCCTTTCAAGCATGGGTTTCGGATAGAAATGGTCGACATGGCCAAGGCAAATGATCGCAACCGGTTTGCCGCCGTTCGGTATTTTCAGTAGTGCTGCCAGTTGTTCCGGGTCGAACAAGGACACCCAACCCATGCCCAAGCCCTCGGCACGGGAAGCGAGCCACATGTTTTGAATAGCACAGGCAACAGAAGCCAAATCCATTTCAGGTAGCGTCCGGCGGCCGAATATGTGATGTTCTCGCTGATCCATCAGTGCCGCAACAAGCACCTCGCCACATTCCCGGATGCCCTCGACCTTCAGGCGCATGAAGGCATCACCACGCTCACCCAAAGCTGCAGCGGTGGCTTGGCGCTCCTCATCGACCAGTTGGCAGATGCGTTCGCGCAATGCAAGGCTTTGTATACGGATGAAACGCCATGGCTGCATCAATCCAACGCTTGGGGCTTGATGGGCTGCAATCAAAAGGCGTATGAGCAAGGCCTCATCGACAGCGCCGGGAACAAAGTGGCGAACGTCGCGCCGTTCGCCAATAAGCCGGTAAATGGCGTCGATCTCCGACGCGCTATATTTATTTGTCACAGTGCCTCATTTGTTTCCACCTCTGGATTGTCGTCCGCGCCTGGCAGGTGGCAGACATATTATGGCGCTCACTATCGACCCACGATAGACGCACTCCAGAATTTAACCTGAAGTTGCCGCCTTCCGGTTGTCCTGGCAGACTTTTTAGTCTGTGCCGTACTTTATGAACTCGCCACACCGGCATAATCGGCACATCGATAACGGCAACCCACCTGTTGAGAGGACACATGGAAAACGGCGCAGCAACAGCAACGACGGCGGCACAATGGGAACAGCAGCTGCGCGAGGTCCGCACACGCGTGGCGCAGGCCGGCGGCAAGCCGGGCGTGGTGCCGATGGAAGCAGCGCGCAGCATGAGCGGGCTCGAGATCATGCAGGCGCTGCTGGCGGGACGTTTCCCCTACGCGCCGATCGCCGAGACCCTGGACTTCTTCCTGGTCGAGGTGGCCAAGGGCGAGGCGACCTTCCAGGGCACGCCCCTGCCCACCCACCTGAACCCGATGGGCACCGTGCACGGCGGCTGGTATGCGACCCTGCTCGATTCGGCGGTGGGCTGCGCAGTGCAGACCATGCTGGAGCCGGGCCAGGGCTATACGACGGCGGAGTTGAGCGTGAACCTGGTGCGCGGCGCGCGCCTGGACGGCGGTCCGCTGCGCGCGATCGGCAAGGTGCTGCATTGCGGACGCCAGATGGCGACGGCGGAGGGACGGATCGTGGATGCGGACGGCAAGCTGTATGCGCACGCCACCACCACTTGCATGGTGTTCAGCGCGCGCTAGAGCGAGTACTTAGGTCACCGCCGGCTCCAGCAGCGTCAAGGTCTGCGCAGCCGTATCGAGGGTGGCGCGCACGCCCAGCGGCATGGTGAACTGGTTGCGGATGTGGCCGAAGGAGTAACCGGTGACGGCCGGCACCCGTAAAGGCTGCAAGTGCAGGTCCAGGGTTTCGTCGAGGCTCAGCGATGGTCCGTCGCCCTGCGGTCCGCAATTCTCGCAGATGCCGATCATGACGCCCGCCGCACTGTCCAGGCCCAGGGCCAGGTCGAGCTGGGTCAGCCAGCGGTCGATGCGGTAGGGCTCTTCGTTGACCTCTTCGATGAAGAGGAGGCCGCCGTGGATGTCGGCGGCATAGGGCGTGCCGGCCAGCGCGCTCAGCAGCGACAGGTTGCCGCCCACGAGCGGCCCGGTGGCCACGCCCGCATGCACGGTGCGCACCGCATAGTGCGGTTCCTGGATGGCGCGCTGCGCGTTTTCCGGCGCCATCGGAATCGTGTAGCGGGCGCGCGGCTCGCACAGCACCGCCAGCATGTGCTCATCCGAGTAGCGCGAGGGCGTGCTGGTTGCGACCGGTCCGTGGAAGGTCACCAGCCCTGCATGGCGCCGGATCGCCAGGTGCAGGGCCGTGATGTCGGAATAGCCGAGCAGGATCTTCGGATGGCGGCGGATCAGCGCGTAATCGAGGTGCTTGAGCAGCGAGATGCAGCCGGAGCCGCCGCGGATCGCCCAGATCGCCTTGACCTCGGGATCGCGGAACATGGCGTGCAGGTCGGCGATGCGGGCGGCGACCGTGCCGCCGTAATTGCCCCAGACTTCGCGCAGCCAGCTGCCCTGCTTGACGCGGAAACCCAGGGCTTCGATGTGGCGTACGGCTTTTTCGATGGCGCCGTCGTCGGTGTAGCCGCCGGGAGCGACCAGGCCGACCAAGTCGCCCTTGCGCAGGCGCGGGGGTTTGATCAAGGGTGTCATCGTCGTGGAAGCGGTGGCCGGAAAGGCTGGCAGGGCCCAGGCCGCGGCCAGCATGCTGGCGAATCGGCGCCGGCTGATGGGGTTTATGCTGGACATGCGGGAATTGTACCGTCGCCCCTGCGGAGGCAGGGGCCCAAGTCGCACGCGTTATTGGTATGCGTAGAACTTGGGTCCCTGCCTTCGCAGGGACGACGATCTCTTAGAAGAACTTATAACGCACATTGAAGCTCAAGGAGCGCCCACGCGGATCGGCCACGCGCGGGTCCCAGCCGGCGCCCACGACTTCGTCGACGTTGTGCGCCGTGAACGGCGGGTCGCGGTCGAACAGGTTCTGGATGCCGACGGTGATCACCGTGTTCTTGATGCCGCTGTAGGTGCCGGACAGGCCGAAGGTGGTGTAGCTCGGCACAGTGGGGTCGAAGCCCGCCGGGGGCGCCGACTTGCCGGCGTCCGGCAGCTGGTCCTTGTAGCCGTTGCGGTACAGGTTGCTCAGCAGGACGCTCCAGTCGCCCTTGCTCACGCTGAAGGTGGCGTTGTGCTTCCAGCGCAGGTAGAGGTCGCGCGTGTAGAAATTGCCGACGTACTCCTTGTAGGCCTGGCCGTCGAATTCGGCGAACTGGTAGCTCTGGGTCCAGGTGCCGTCCAGGGACGCGTTCCAACGGAAACCGCCGGGCAGATCGCCGCGGCCGCGCAGACCAAGGTCGGCCCCGCGGGTTTTCAGGCCGGCCGCGTTGATCCAGCCGGCATCGACGTATTCGATGATGCCGTTGGCGTCGCGGTGGATGTACTCGCCCAGCGCCTCGGCGTTGGCCAGGACCACCTGCGGGGTGCGGTTCAGGATGCGGTCCTTGATGTTGATCGCCCAGTAGTCGAGCGAGACCGAGAAATTCTTGCCCGGCTCGAGGATCAGGCCCAGCGTGCCCTGCTTCGAGGTTTCCGGACGCAAGCCCGGATTGCCGCCGCTGAAATAATCCAGGCGCTCGATCGCGCAATAGCGCGGGTCGCCCGGGTGGGTGGCGCAGCCGACCGGGTCCGACACGCCATTCGGCAGTTCCTGGTTCAGGCGGCCCGAATACAGCTGGACGAAGCTGGGCGCCAGGAAGCCCTTGTTGGCCGAACCGCGGAACATCAGCCAGTTGGTCGGTTTGTAGCTGAAGGCGACCTTTGGATTGGTGGTGGCGCCGATCACGCTGTAGTCGTCGCGGCGGATCGCCAGCTGCAGTTCCAGGCTTTTCAGGACCGGCATCACCAGCTCGGCATACGCGGCCTTGATATTGCGCGCCACGCGTGCCTGGTTGGCATTGCCCGGCGCCAGCAGGATCTGGGTGGCGTCGGTGTCCTGGGCGAACTGGTAGCTTTCGCGGCGCAGGTCGAAGCCGACCGCGCCCGATACCGCGCCGGCCGGCAGGTCGAAGATCTGGCCCGAGACCGAGCCGTCGAGCTGGGTCAGGGTGGTCTTGCCGTGCTGCAGGCGGCCGTAGAACTTGGCCGCCTCGATGGCGTCCATCGCGGCCTGGGTCTGGCCCTGGGCCGGCGAGGCCCAGGGATTGACGATGCCGCTGCCCAATACGGCATTGATGGCGCGGCTGTTGGCATAACCATCGACCAGGTCGGTGGTCGAGCGACTGGCCGCATGCGACAGGCCGAGTTTATAGTCCCACTTGGAGGCGATGGTACCGTCGGCGGCGACCAGCATGCGTACGGTGTCGCTGTTGTTCTGCTGGGTGCGGTCGCCCAGCGGCCAGGCGCGCCACTTGTACAGGATCGGCTTGGTCTTGTCGAAGCTCGGGATATAGGCCGACAGGTCCTGGTAATAGGGGCCGCCGACCGGATAGGCGGTGCCGCTGGCCAGCGTGGTCGAGATCTGGGCCGGGGTCAGGATCGACAGGCTGCGGTTGTGCGCCAGCAAGCCCTCGACGTAGATGCGGTTGTCCGGATTCACCTGGAAGGTGGCGCGGCCGACCGCATTGGTGCGCTCGGCCGGCAGCTGGATCACATAGTCGCCGCCGTAGTCGTAGGCGCAGGAATAGGTCGAGCGCAGCGGCGAGGTCACGTTCTTCCACAGGCTGGTGGCGTACTGCGACATGCCTTCCACGCTGTCGCACTTGCCCTGCAGGCTGAGCAGGCCGGCCTGCAGATAGGTGTTGGTATCGTTTGGCATCTTGAAGCCGGTGCCCAGGGCGGAACCGGCGCCGGTCAGCTGGTTGGCGACCGGGGTGCCGGTGGTGTCCGGCGACAGGCCGCGCAGCGGCTGGTAACCGTTGGCGAAATCGCGCTGGCTGGAATCCAGGCGCTGGTTCTTGTCGTGGGTCAGCGAGCCCATCACGTTCCAGCGGTCGCGCTCCAGGTTGCCGGTGCCGCCGCTGATGGTGAGGCGGCGGGTGGCGCCGCCGCCGTGCTGGGTGAAGTTGCCGCTGACGTTGGCGTCCAGGCCTTCGTAATCGGTTTTCAGAATGAAGTTGATCACGCCGCCGACGGCGTCGGTGCCATAGATCGCCGAGGCGCCATCCTTCAGCACCTCGATGCGCGAAATCGCCGCCAGCGGGATCGAATTCAGATCGACCGCCTTGCCCGACATGCCGTAACCCGAGATGCGGCGGCCGTTCAGCAGCACCAGCGTCCCGCTCGGCCCAAGCCCGCGCAGCGAAGCGAAGGAACCGCCGCCGCTGACGCGGTCGGCATCGGCGCCGAACACGTTGTTACCCGAGGTCATGTTGTCGGCGCCGGTGCCGTTGGCCGAGATCAGCGTCATCAACTGTTCGGCGTTGGTGATGCCCTGCTTGTCGAGCTGGTCCAGCGTGATGGTCTGGACCGGCAGTGCGCCTTCCAGGTTGATCCGGCGGATGCTGCTGCCCGTGATTTCGACGCGTTGCATCGCCGCTGGCGGCGACTGCACTTCCTGGGCGAGCGCCGGGCTGACGGCGCCGATCAAGGCAATCATGTGGGCTAACTTCTTTAACTTCACGCGTCTCTCCTTGGGGTCTGCAGCGCTGGGGGCTGAAGCGAGGGGGTTTCATCGGCTTGTAATGTCTTTGCATTACGATATGTATTATTCCCAAAGGTAAGCGCAGTACCGGACGCCAGCCAATGAAAATTCCGGCGCTGAGTATAACTACAGGGAATGTTTAACCGAGGAAAATCTAGCCAAAAGTATCACTTGCCCGTGGTGGCGCGTGCTCTTTGCGCAACATCGACATCCAGATAGCGCCACTGCGTGAGTTCGACCGGGTGGCGCTTGTAGTTTTTCAGCCACGGTTGTGTGATATCGGCCGAGAGCACCTGGGTCAGCGTGACCCAGGGGTTGTAGGCGTGGATCAGCTGGTTCATCTCGCCATACAGCTTCTGGCGCGCCGGACCGTCGGCCAGCACCCTGGCCTGTTCATAACGCTGGTTGTAAGCGGGCAAGTCGAAGCGCGCGTAATTCGCGCGCCCGGCATTCGGCCCGTACAGTAGCTGGTAGAAATTCTCGCCGTCGGGGAAATCGGCGACCCAGTTGCTCTCGAACATTTGCACCTTGCCCAGGCGCGAGGCCTTGATGATCTCGGTCTTCTTGTCCGACTTGAACACCACGCGCAAGCCGACCGCATTCAGGCATTTGCGCCACAGTTCGTCGCGCAGGCGGCCGCCGACCGTCGCTTCGCTGCTCATCGACAGGGTCAGGGGCTGGCCGTTCGGCTGGCGCCGAAAGCCGTCCGGGTCGCGCTTGCCGTAGCCGTGACGGTCCAATAAAGCGTTCGCCAGGGCCGGGTTGTAGGCCACCGGGCTGCGGTAGGCCGGGTCGTAGCCGAGCACGTTGGGCGGCAGCGGCGACTCGGCCTTGATGGCGAAGCCCTTCTTCAGCAAGGCGATGTCTTCCATGCTGTTGTAGCTCAGGGCGATCGCGCGTCGCAAGGCGATCTTGTCGCGGGAGTAGCCGCCGATGAGCGGGTCCTGCATGTTCATCCACATGTAATAGGTCTGCAGCACCGGAAAGCGGTACAGGACCATGCCGCGCGCCGCCAGCGCCGGCTTCAGTTGCCCCTTGTCGATGACCATCTCCGTCATCGATTCCGGCACCTGCTCCAGGTAATCGTATTCGCCGTTCAGGAAGCCCAGCATGCGGCCCTGGAACTCTTCCGCGATTTTCACTTCCACGCGGTCGACGCGCGGCAGGGTCTGGCCCTGGAGTGTCGCCGCGATCGCCTGGTCCTGCCGGTTGTCGCCCGGGGTGCCGTGGAACACTGCGCTGGACGCCGGATTTTTCAGCAGGACGATGCGGTCGCTGCGTTTCCAGTCGCCCAGCAGGAAGGGGCCGGTGCCGACCGGATGGTTGCCGGCCTGGCCCGGATAGGCCTCGATCACTTCGCGCGCGACCACCCCGGTGGCCGGCGTCGCCATATAGAACAGAAAATTGTTGTCCGGCTCGGCCAGGCGGATGCGCAGGGTGTAGCGGTCGAGCGCCTGCAGGCCGGGAATCGCGGTGTCGACGCTGAAGGCGGACTTGAGGGTGGCATCGCCCAGCAGCTTGCCGTCGAACATGAAGGACCAGGGCGATTTCAGCGCGGGATCGTAGAGGCGGGTGAGGCTGTAGACGTAATCCTGGGCCGTCACCTCGCGCCGCCGGCCCTTGAAGGCGGGGTCGGGGGTGAAATAGATGCCGGGGCGGATGTGGAAGGTGTAGCTGCGGCCGCCATCCTCGATGACCGGCAGGGCGGTCGCGGTATTGCCCTGCAGCTTGACCGGGCGCGCCAGGTAATCGTAGCGCAGCAGCGGATCGAACAGGTTTTCCAGCAGCGACAGGGTGGCGAGGTCGGAGCCCACCGCCGGGTCGAGGCCGGTTTCGCTGGTGGACAGGAACATGTGCAAGACCTTGGCCCCGCCGGCCACCGGTGCCGCGGCCCTGACGGGTGTCAGTGCGAGGGCTGGTAACAGGGTGAACAGCAAAGCGGCGATCGTGCGGCGTGTCGGCATGGCGGGGTCCTGGAAGCGTTGCGTATCATAGGCCGACGGCTTATGCGCAAGCAATACATAACTTTGAGACATAACTTTTAGACATAGCCGCGCAGCATTCTTTCATCATGGCAGACGTTGCTGCGCCTATACTCTCCGCTGCACAATCGCGCCCGGGCGGACCGGCCGGGCCTGAACCAAAGACACGCACATGGCTTTAAATTACATCTGGATCGGTTTTTTCCTGGTTGGCTTCGTCGCCGCGCTGGCGCAGTGGATCTTTCTCGGCGATACCGAGATCTTCAAGCGCATCATCGACGGCACCTTCGATTCGGCCAAGATGGGCGTGATGGACATCGCCCTGCCCCTGGCCGGCGTGATGACCTTGTGGCTGGGCATCATGAACATCGGTGAAAAGGGCGGCGTCATCGGTGTGCTGGCAAAAATCATCTCGCCCTTCTTTTCGCGCATCTTCCCGGAAGTGCCGAAGGACCACCCGGCCACCGGCCACATGGTGATGAACTTCTCGGCCAACCTGCTGGGCCTGGACAATGCGGCCACGCCCTTCGGCCTGAAGGCGATGGAAAGCCTGCAGACCCTGAATCCCCAGAAAGACACGGCCAGCAATGCCCAGATCATGTTCCTGGTGTTGCACACCTCGGGCCTGACCCTGATTCCGCTGGCCATCATGGCCCAGCGCGCCATCCTCGGTGCGAAAGATCCGTCCGACATCTTCATCCCCTGCATGATCGCGACCTATGTCGCCACGGTCACCGGCATCATCGCGGTGGCTATCCGCCAGCGCATCAACCTGATCAATGGCGTGGTGCTGGGCTGGCTGGGCGGGATGACGGCGGCGATCGCCCTGCTGATGTGGTATTTCACGAACTTCCTCAGCAAGCCGGAAATCGAAATGGTGTCCAAGGTGGCCAGCAACCTGATCCTGTTCTCGGTCATCGTGGTCTTCATCCTCGCCGCCATGCGCAAGGGCGTGAATGTGTACGAAGCCTTCATCGAGGGCGCCAAGGGCGGCATCCAGACCTCGCTCACCATCATTCCCTACCTGGTGGGCATGCTGGTGGCGATTTCCGTGATCCGCAATTCCGGCGTGCTCGGCTTCATCGTGCAGGGCATGGAATGGCTGATCCGCCTGGCCGGCCTCGACACCGCCTTCACCCCGGCGCTGCCGACTGCGTTGATGAAACCGCTGTCGGGCAGCGGTTCCAAGGCGATGATGATCGACGCCATGAAGACCTACGGCGTCGATTCCTTCGTCGGGCGCCTCGCCTGCGTGTTCCAGGGGTCGGCCGACACCACCTTCTATATCGTCGCCCTGTATTTCGGCTCGGTGGGCGTGCGCAAGACCCGCTATGCGATCTCGTGCGGATTGATCGCAGACCTGGCCGGCATCATCGCGGCGATTTCCGTCGCCTACGTGTTCTTTGGATAAGGGATCAGCATGATTCGACGCCCGCTACTTGTTCTCGCCCTCCCCGTCCTGCTGGCTGCCTGGCTGCCGGCGCGCGCACAACTCCCTGCACAGGTCGTCAGCGCCCTGCGCAGCGCGACCATTCCCGAGGAGGCGATGAGCGTGGTGGTGCTGCGCGACCAGCAGACTGTGCTGTCGCACTTGGCCGACCGTCCCGTGCATCCGGCCTCGACCATGAAGCTGGTGACCACCCTGGTCAGCCTGGACACCCTGGGGCCGGTGTTCCGCGGCCGCACCGAGCTGCGCAGCAGCGGCACGGTGCAGGGCGACACCCTGAAAGGCGACCTGGTGCTGCGCGGCGGCGCCGATGCCGATTTCTCGACCGAGGCCCTGACCGGCATGCTGCGCAGCCTGCGCTACCAGGGCATCCGCCGCATCGACGGCCGCCTGGTGATGGACCGTCAGCTGTTCAATCCGGCGCGGCCCGACATCGGCGCTCCGCCCTTCGACGACGCGCCCGAAGCCTATTACAACGTCATTCCCGACGCGCTGCTGGTCAACAAGAACATGCTGCAGTTGGACCTGCGCTCGAGCGCGGGCGGCATCAAGATCGCGGTGCAGCCCGAGCTGGAAGGTGTCAGCGTCAGCTCGGACATGCGCCTGATCAATGCCGATTGCGCCAACTGGGATGACGACGGGCAGCAGTCCGAGGTCCAGCGCCAGGCCAACGGCCGCATCAAGGTGGTGCTGCACGGAACCTTCCCGAAAAATTGCGTGGCCAGTGACTCGATCAACGTGCTCGACCGCCAGGACTACCTGGACCGCCTGCTGCGCACAACGTGGAAAAGGCTGGGCGGCAGCATCGAAGGCGGCACGATCGATGGCGCGACGCCGCCGGACGCCAGGCTGCTGGCCGCCCACGTCGCGCGTGCGCTGCCGGAGATCGTGCGCGACACCAACAAGCCCTCCGACAACCTGCTGGCGCGCACCCTCTTCCTCAGCCTGGGCGCGCTGGAAGCCGACCCGGTGCTGGGCAGCCGCCCGCAATCCGGCGCTGGCGGTGGCAGCACCGCGGCGCGCAGCGAGGCCGTGGTACGCGCCTGGATGCGCGCGCGCGGCATCGACGACACCGGCCTGGTTCTGGAAAACGGTTCCGGCCTGTCACGCAGCGAACGCATTACCCCGGTCCAGCTGGCGGGCGTGCTGCTGGCCGGCCAGCGCAGCAACTGGGCCCCGGAATTCCAGGCCAGCATGCCCATCGTCGCCATCGACGGCACCATGCGCCGCCGCCTGCACGACAGCCCGGCGGCGGGACGCGCACGCATGAAGACCGGCACCTTGAAAGACGTGGTGGCGATCGCCGGCTATGTGACGGATGCCGGCGGCCGGCAATGCGTGGTGGTGGCCATGATCAATAGCGACCGGGTCGACAATGGACGTGGGCGCATGGTGCTGGATACCCTGGTGGATTGGGTGGCGCGCATGGATGGCGGGCAGGTGCAGTTGCCGGTACAAGCAGCACAAGCGGCACCCTTGGCACTACCAGCGCAACCCTAGGGTGGACGGCGCGATCGTTACGGCGGATTTGCCCGCAGCGCTTGAGCCGTCCACCCTAGGGATATTTCATTTTTAACAAAAAAATGAAATATTATTTCACTGGCGCTGTGGTCGTCGACGCCGGCACCGTCGCCGCCGGGGCCGCCGGCGCCACCGTACTGGCCTGCGCCGGGCCACTCGTGCCCGGCTCCAGCCATGGCGTGCCGGCCAGGTTGGGCTTGGCCTCGACCAGCGAGACATTGGCGCCGGTGCCCTCGCGGATCGCGCGCACCAGGTCCATCATGGTCGCTTCGGTGAATTTCTCGGGCGTGCCCAGCACCATGCCGGTGACGCGGCGCGGCCATTCCAGCCAGCCGCCTTCCTGCTTGGTGAAGACCGCGTACATGTCCAGGTGGTAGCCGTTCTTGTAGGGGAAGAGGCAGGCCACCAGGTTCATGTTGTTGCTCCCGCGCACCTGGGGCGCCGCCTTCGCGGTCCAGGAGGCGCCATCGCAGCTCGGGCCTTTTTCCACTGCCGTGCCCGGAGGCGCGCCGGACGGATCGGCGATCTTGAAGTGGCCCGGCAGGTCGGTCACCTGGACCCCGGCCGGGGTGCTGACCTGGGCGTCCTTGACGTTGCGGTTGATGCCGTTGCTGGCGGCTTTCGCCACCGTCTCGGGGGGTGCCTCGGTCTTGATGTCGAATACGCGGTAATACTCGATCGTCGCTTCACGCGACGCCAGGGTATTGGCAACGCCGCCACCGCTGCCGCTGTTGCTGCCGCTGTTGCTGCTGCTGCTGCCGCCGCCATTGGTGGTGCTGCATCCCGCCACCAGCGCGGCCGCGGCCGCGCAAACCATCATCGAGCGTTTCATTCGCATCTCCCAAGTGTGGGGACGGCTATCCGTCCTGCATCCATGGTGCGATTTTCCGTTTGCGGTCGGGTTGGAGGCTGCGTTTGCTCAAGCATTTCGCGTCGGCGTCAGCGTGGCGCGACAGCGGCGTCGGTTCCGTTCAGAGCACGCGGCGGAAGGTCTGGCGGACCCGGTTGCGGTCGCCGCAATCGAAGTGCCACCACTCGGTATCGATGCCGACGAAGCCGGCCTGGTCCATGGCGTCGCGCAGCAGCCGGCGGTTGGCCAGCTGATCCGCGCTGAGTTCGCCGCTGCGCAGGAAGCCTTCCTCCAGCGCAGGGTGCGACAGCGGCGTCATGTCGTCGAAGCCGGTGCCCATGTCGAGCTCGCGTCCGGCAGCGTCGAGGATGGTGAGGTCGAGTGCCATGCCGTAGGAATGGATCGAGCCGCGCGCCGGGTCGGCCAGGTAGAGCTGCAGTCCGGTGCCCGCGAGCGCATCCCACAATTGCTGCTGCACGCGCTGGGGCCGCAGGGCATCCAGCACCAGGATCGTGTGGCCGGGACGCACCCGCGCCAGCCAGGCCACCACCCGTTCCAGCGCCGCGGCGGCTTCGCGGTGCAGCCAGGCGCAATCGAAAGGCGAATACAGGTCGCGGCCGGTAAAATTGTCGGGGCCGGCATAGCGCAGGTCGACGCCGATGCCGGCGATGCCGGAGAGGTGGCGGAAATCGGCGTCGCCGGCGATGTCTTCGCTGGCGATCGTCAAGCCGGTTGCGGCGGTGCTCATTGGCAGCCCCGCTCGACCAGCGCCCGGGCAGTGGCGCCGATGCAATCGGCCAGCGCGCGCGCCGCGTGCGACAGCGGCGCGTGGCTGGCCGTCAGCAGGTAGAGCTGGACCGGCATCGCCGGCGCCCACGGCCGGCATTGCACCTTGTCGCGCGCGGCGGAGGCGGCCGTGAACGGATCGAGCACCGCGCAGCCGGCACCCGCCTCTACCAGCGAGCGCGCGATCTGGTAAGTCTGCACCACGGTGTGGAACAGCGGATGCACGTCCTGGGCTTCGCAGGCCGCCACCACCATCTCGCCCAGCGGATCGCCCTCGGCCAGGCCGATCAGTTCTCCTGTCAGGCCCGCCGGCGTGAGCGGCGCCGTACGCTCGGCCTCGCTCCAGGTGCCGGCCGGGGCCATCACGGTGAGCGTCCCCTGGGCGATCGCCTCGGCCTCGATGCCGGGGTGGCGCGGGTCCTGCAGCGACAGCGCCAGGTCGGCTTCGCCCAGGCGCAGGGCATTCACGATCTCGCTGGTGTGGAATGTCGCCAGTTCGCAGCGGGTCTGGCCGAAGCCGTGGCGCCAGTCGCTCAACGCGGCCGGCAGCACGCTGACCGCGATGGTGGGCGTGGACACCAGGCGCACGGTTTCGCCGGCCCGGCTTTTCAGGCTGGCGGCCAGGCGCCGGATGCCCTGCAGGTCGCGGTGCAGCTTTTCGGTTTCCGCGAACAGGCGGTGCGCTTCCGGCTTCGGATAGAGCTTGCCGCGCACGCGCTCGAACAGCGGCATGCCCAGCTGCAGTTCGGCGTGCTGCAGCACCTTGGTCACGGCCGGCTGGGAGATGTGCAGCACCTGGGCGGCGCCGCTGATGGTACCCACCTGCATGATGGCGTGGAAGACTTCGATATGACGCAAACGCATCGCTGGTCCTGTGAGCGTAATGGGCTGCCGCGCTTTACGGGCGCGGCATTTCCCAGCATAGCGGAAAACCCGCGGCCCGCGACAGCATCACTGCTGGATCGGCGTCGGCGGTGTTGCCGGAATGGCGGTCGGGCCGGTCGGCGGCGTGGTCGGCAGCGGCGGCTCAGGGGTTGGCTCAGGGGTTGGCTCAGGGGTTGGCGCCGGTGTTGGAACCGGGAGCGGCTCGGCTGGCGCCGGCGGCGGCAACACCGGCGTGGTGATCACCGGCGCCGGCAGCACCTGCGGCAGCGGGCCGCGCGGATTGGTCAGTGCTTCCAGCAGGGCTGCGGTTTCCAGGTCCGGCAGGCCGTCGATATTCGCCGGGCGGTATTTCATCTGGAAGGCGGACAGCACGGTGCGGGTCTGCTCGTCCAGGTTGCCGGACTGGACCAGGCCGTAGCCCCAGGTGGCCA
>Ga0308160_10000122_pt1 | contig 198494 bp, 179 predicted proteins | sample PhyFR1_FD_201036 | JGI IMG/M metagenome (GOLD analysis project Ga0308160, IMG submission 201036) | Phyllosphere microbial communities from UC Gill Tract Community Farm, Albany, California, United States - DLSLF.R1 | ecosystem: Host-associated > Plants > Phyllosphere > Unclassified | place...
AGGAACTTTCTGCATAACTTCCTGCATCCGGCTTTCATCTTCCTATTCCAGCCTCTTAATCAAGCTGCTCCTTCGGGTCCAGGTTAAAACAATCGTTCACAAATCAAAAGACTGTAATTTTATAACTCATAACTTATAACTTATAACTTATAATTTATAACTCATTACCTATTGCCCATTGCCCATTATTCTTTTTAGGAAAAATTCAGAAATCATAAATAATATTTTTATTTTTGTTGAATGACGGAAAACAAATCGCCATTTCTGGATACCCTTTTCCTGTTGCGTCAGGAAGAATGCATTACCATTTTTTCGGATATTTATGAGATTTCTAAAAAGGGAGAAGAGGATGCTCTGGATTATTTTCAGGCTGAGTTTGAAAAGGAAAGACTTGAGTTCTTATCCGATGCCGTAGTCTGTGATGTGGAAACTGCATTGTGGGCGGCGAAACTGTTGTATTACAGCGCACAGCTATACCTGATAAGAGAAAATACGGCTAAGGACTTAAACATGTTAATTCCTCCATTTAAAGGGAAAAAAGACATTTCTGCTTTATTATCTGCGGATCTGTCACTCCGGTTTTTACCCCAGATCGTTTCTGCTTTGCAGATTGCGGATCCGGAAGATCCTTTGGTAAAAATACTGGAATCTGTTTTAAAACAGTTTCACTATTCTGCTATAGGATCTGATCTTGATCTGGAAGAAATTAACTGGGAAGAGGAATTAAAAGACAAAACATACCGCAAATTATATCTGGAAAGGATAGTAGAAAAAAAAGCCTATACCCTGGCTGAAATTCCATACCTCAACCGGTTGCTGATTGCCGAGTTTGGATTATATAAAGATATATTTTGGAGAGAACTAAAAACAATAACCGAATAAATGGAAACTTACGCAGAAGTATTTCAATTTTTAAGCGATCCGACCAAAGAAAGTTTTTTAAACTGTAGACAGCTTGTGATCAATGATCCGGAATACGATCCCTACTCAGAAGATACGGGAAATGTCCAGGATTTATTAAACGAAGGAAGATTTGAAGATGTTGTAAAATATGTAAATGTGAATATTTTGCTTAGTCCGGGTATGCATATCTTTAAATTCTTAGCTTATAAAGAATTGGGAGATGAAAAAGGAATGCATATCGAAATGACGATTGCCCGGACCATCTTTGAATGTATTGAAAAAACGGGTAACGGAACAAAAGATTCCCCTTATATCGTTACGAGAATTTCAGATGAAAGAGATCTGGTAAGATATCATCTTAATAAAGAAGATACGATGCAGAGGCTTGTAAAAGGGGAAGATAAAATAATGGATGTCCTTACCTTGAATGATGGTTCTGAGATTTATTTCGATATTTCTGATTCCTATCGCCGGATTGCCTTCACATTTAACAAAAGGAACCGGGAACCGGAAAAAGAAGAAATGAAAGCAGAACAGCCGAAAAAGAAGAGTTGGTGGAATTTTTTAAATAGAAATTAATAATGGAAATTAATACTGCTGTTACGGTCGGTTTGATCTTTTCTACTTACGGCTTTTTATTCTGTATTTTATCTTATTATATAAACATCGGACTTTTTAAAATGAAAGTAAAAGAAGTAAATGTTTTTTCGACATTTACCAGACCTGTTTACTCGTATATTTTAAAAAACGGGGTTAAAGTCAACTTCGGCTACATTCCGATTAATTATAATATAACCTTCGATACGGATGATTTTATATTGAACTCAGCCGAACAAAAAAGATATGATAGAAAGCTCGCTAAAAATATGGCCCTCTTTCAACTAGTAATCATTGCTATTCTGATTATTGTGGTAAGCGCTGCAAGTTTAGCATTTGGATACGATCCGATTAAGATTTTTAAGGATTTTATTGAAAACGGGTATAATCTGATAGCTGGGAAAAGGGACTTTTCAGAATTCAGGTCAATTGTCCATTCCCAATATGCATTTTATGGAAAGTATTTTTATATCTTTTTTGTATTGATGACGTATTTTATTATTACAGCATTTCTCATGGTATTGTCACCGCTATCGGTTTATATGACGATATTTGTCATGCTTTTTATTCCGGGATCCTATTTGGTAGCAGGCCTGAAATACTTTGACTTGCCGGTTACTTTTTATATCGATCTTTTAATTTCACTGATAGTAAGCGGATTCATCTACTTTTTATCGTTAAGATTTTTTATTAAATAAAACCATCAAACCTCCGTTCGCTTTATTAATTAAAAACGTTTAAAAAGAAGATATTGAATAAACTTTGCAGGTTTTACGTTTAAGAAAAACAACCGTAAAAAAACAATAATTAATGACTCAAAATATAGAAAAACTAAATAAAGTACTCACTTACGTCAAAGATACGTTCGTCGGCAAAAATGATGTAGTGGATTTATTGGGAATCTGTCTGCTCGCCAGGGAAAATGCTTTTTTGTATGGACCTCCGGGAACGGCAAAGTCGGCGATTGTAAGGACTTTGGCTAAAACGGTAAAAGACGGGAAAAACTTCGAATACCTTCTGACCCGTTTTACGGAGCCGAATGAAATCTTTGGTCCTTTCGATATCCGTAGATTAAAAGAAGGGGAATTGCTCACCAATACCGAAGGGATGATGCCGGAAGCTTCAATGGTTTTTCTGGATGAAATTTTCAACGCCAATTCGGCGATCCTGAACTCCCTGCTGATGGCTTTAAATGAAAAGATTTTCAAGAGAGGAAAAGAAACAAAGCATCTTCCGGCCCTCATGTTCGCCGGAGCGAGCAACGTTCTCCCTGAAGATGAAGCATTGAATGCCCTGTTCGATCGTTTTCTGATCCGTATTAACGTAGACTATGTACATCCGGATCTCCTTCAGCAGGTGCTTCTGGCCGGAAGAAAGCTGGAAAACGATATCGAAACGGAAATACCCGAAATTCTTTCCCAGGAAATCCGCGACCTGCAGGAACTTTGTAAGACCATAGATCTGAGACCGGTTTATGAAGTCTATTTGAATACCATTATTAACCTCAGAAATACGGGAATTGCGATTTCAGACCGTAGAGCCGTAAAACTGCAAAATCTTATTGCGGCAAGTGCCTTAATCTGTGGCAGGAATGAAGCCGTTCTTTCGGACCTTTGGGTATTGAAACACATCTGGGATACCGAGGAACAGATCGAGATTCTGGAAGGAATCATCAACAGGACCATTGAAAAAGACGACCATCCCAAATCCCATCCGCAGGCCATGCAGAACAAAACGCCGAATCCGGAAGAAGTGATGAAAGACGTAAAAATCTTAGTGGAAAAATGGAATGAGGGATCTTTGAGTTTTGAGGAGCAGAATGTAATCAAAGATAAATTAAGATACCTTCAGACCCGTTGCGACTGGATCAGGAATCCCGAACAGAAACAGTACATTCAACAAGAAATCGAAAGTCTATGGCAAAAGATTCTTCAGACTGTTTAAAAGAATTCCTGGCAGAAATCCCCCGTGCGGATGAAGATTTTTTAGGTTTGCTCCGCGACTGGAAAAATGTTCAGATTGCTCTGGAAGAAGATGTGATATGGCTAAAAGGGTTCACCGGGGAACAGGCGGTTTCTTCAGAAATTCAGCAGCTGCCGAATTTGAGGCTGTATGAATTAAGAGAAGGGCTTTTATTCCGGAAAGATGCTTTAGTTCCAAGTAAAAAGATGAGAACCGCTTTGCTGTGGACCTCCATCGATAAAGCATTGCGTTTGACATTTCCAACCTTCAATCCTAATTTTTTCGGAATTGATGAGAAAATTCAGGTTAAATTAAAACAAAGCGAAGAGGAACATTCTGCTACAGCCTTATTATCTCCGATAAAAGAGATCAGGGAGGCTGTTACTGGGCTGCCCAAATTTAAATTGGAAAAAATCGAATGGATTGTTATTAATGATCAGGCCTTATTCATTGGAGAACCCTTACTGAGTTTGCCCGGGAAAACATTCTGGTCGAAAGACGGCCATCTTCTACCGTCAGGATACGATTTCGAATTTAAAAACCTGAGTTCTTTACTGCAGAGAAAATATAATGCAGGCCACGATCAGTGGCTGTTGTGGAATGAGAACGGGAGTGTTTTATTCCTTAATAAAGAAGATCTCCGGAAACTTTCCGTCAGCTCATTCCGTCTGACTCAAAAATCACAGGAATGGATATAGTTACTTATTTCCAATCATACATCGACTATTTCTGGGAATGGACGACGGATGAAGATATTCCGGACGATACGCGGTATAATGATAACAACCTCCTGTCGATCCCGAATGTAGGGGCAATTGCCTACAGACCTTATGTCATTGAAATTCTTAAAGAATTAAAAGAGGACGGATTTCCGCCTTTCGGTTCATTGCTTCTTGTTTTATATGCACTTCATGACGGCTACCTGAATCTGGACGGTGTTTTTTATCATCTGAACAGACAAAAGAGTATGTTAGCGGAAAATGATTCGGATGTCGATCTTGCCGTAAAACTTTTAGAAAATATAAATGCCATTGAAGGTTCTTTTAAGAAAGGACGGAACAAGATTATTCTTCTACAAACCATTTTTAAAGACAGCCACAATCAGATTTCTTCCGTAAATTCAGGACTAATCTTAAAAATATTTGAAACAAAGCCTCAAATCATAGGCGAAGCTGCTGTTAAAAAGAATCTGACCCAAATTGCAGTCAACAGGGATATCAAAACCTTGGCGCTTCTTCAGGGTAAATTTCCGACTCCGGAATCCATCGTGAATGCCATGAAAGGATTCACCGATCTTCCGGAACCGGAAGATGAAGTAGTGGAAGAAGAAACAACGGTAGAAACCGGCACGGATTTTATTCAGGAACTTATTGAAGAGCCGAAAACCTTTCAGGTCGGAAGCCTGATTAAAAGAATATGGAGCGGACTGAAAATTCCGATGCGCCACCTTTCGCCGGGAGAACAGCCGATCGGCGGAATTTCGGATATGACGAATAAAGGTGAGCTCCACCGGATGCTTTTGTCTGAGTTTGCCAATGAAGAGGAGGTTTTTATGAACCGGGTGGCCAATAATGAAGCCTTGTATATCCAACGGGAAATCCCACCCGAAGAAAATATTTTCGAAAGGATTATCCTGATCGACACTTCCCTGAAAAACTGGGGGACACCGAAAGTTTTGGCATTTGCATCCGCCATTGCAGTGATTAAACATCCGAAGGCCCATTCGGCATGTAAAGTTTTTGCATTGGGACAGAACATCATCCCGATTGCTCTGGATAAAGTAGATGAAGTTATTGAAAACCTGAATCAGGTAAGCCCGGTTCTGGAAGTTTCGCACACGCTCGAAAGATTTTTTAACGAAGAGCATAAAGAAAAAGATCTTGAGGTATTTTTTATTACCCACCAGGAAAATTTAGTCAGTCAAAACCTTCAGAAGGTCATCCATGAAAACAGGGACCGTCTGAAATTTCTGGTAACGACTTCCGCAGAGGGTGAGCTGAACTTTTACAAACATCATAAAGGAACACGGAAACACATCCAGAAAATCATGCTTCCGTTGCAGGAATTGTGGGCAAATCCGCCTGAACGGAAACCGAGAAGGGAAAATAGGTCTTCAGGAAACGGCAAAAGAGCGGATGTCCCTTTCAATTACCCGGTCTTATTTCCGGCCCCTATCAATAAAATCGCCACTTTCCTGTATGAAGGTGAGTTTTATCTTTTAAGCAATAAAAAACAGCTGCTGAGAACCTATCTGTCGGATAATTATTACAACCGGGATTATTATGATACGTATAAAACACATCATGGCTGTGAAGTGTTGATTGATGGTATTTCCATAAGACCGAAAGGTCAGTTTGCATTAGCGAAAAATAAACAGGGGGATTTTATTTTATGTCAATATCAGCCTGATAAGAAACTGATTTCCAAATTAAATTTAAATACCAAGGAATATTCTGAACTGAATCTTACCGGGAAGAATATACCTCTTAACCACAAGCTGATTTATTTTAGTCAAAATTTTTATATCCATCAAAATAATACTCCTAACCATTTTAAAATAAATATTGATGGAAATATCTATTTGGAAGAAACATTTGAAAAAGACCATGAAATAAATAAAAATATCCTTAAAGCTGAAAAAGAGCTTAATAAGCTACTCCACAGCGGATTGAAAATACTGAACAATTTTAATAATATCGGAATTAATACGGAAAAAAAACTGGTTGTTTCAAATAATGAGCTGAACAAATACAGGGAAGATTCCATCACATTTTACAGAAACAATCATCCGTTGAAAATTTGTACCGAGCAGAATAAAAATAAATTCGTTTTTTCAGATGGAAGTGAGATCATTACGGATTCCCGGGGAATGCTTACTTTTAAAAGCAGCAATAAAAAGATACCGGAATTTTATATTCCTTCCACAGAATATGGAAATCTGGCACTGGCAACCCATACGGAATTCGGAGGCTCAGAATATTATTTGCCGCAGAACACCCTGCTGAAAATAAGGACGATGGAAGAAATGTATGCCGATTATATGGAACGGTTTATCGATCAAATCTGGGAATATGGAACTTAGAATCAAGCCTTTTCCGAAAAACAGCTATCCCAGAAAAGGACTTTTAATCAAAGGTGCTTCACCGCTCGTGTGGCTTTATGAAATGGAAATTTTAGGAATCCGTCTGAATGAGGTCCTGTCCTTCCCGGTTCCTTCTTCCGAACCGAATGTCTTATACGGATGTTTCCTGGTTTTCGAAGATCTGGCTCCGAATGAAATCGGCAGCAATGCTTATTTCCAGTGTGTCGACAATAAGTTTTTCATTCCGGAGAATACCGTATTTTACCCGAAAATCAATCCGGAAGACTGGGAACTGACAGATGCCATATTCCTGATCATGCATCCGGAATTCGGATTGGTAAAGCTGAATGAAGAAATAGACTGGCTTTCATTAATTCAGAATCCGGAACCTTCGGAAGACAAAGTCAGAAAACCTTCAAATGGAGTACGTATCCCGCAGAAAATCGAGCGTTTTACAGTGGAAATGGATGATGAAAAAGTCCTGGAATCCCTGGAGAAGCCGCAGACGGAAGAAGAATGGATGAAGGACCTCCCGTTCGACATGAAGAAAGTGATGGCCGGAAACAAAAAGGAAATCGAAAAATATTTAAAATATATCGAAAAATATCCTGACCGGGCGGTTGAGTTGGGTGTTCCTCTGGATATCATGGGAACATCAAGAGGAGACGGTTTCGGGATCTTTAAATTTAAAATTCCCTGGCTGGAAAAAATCTTTGGTAAAAAAGAAGGTGATGCTTCAGGTGAAAAATCTTCGGGAAGAAGTTATGCCTGGATATTCTGGGTCATCCTTTTAATGCTCGGATTGGCCAGGGTTTTCATGAATCTTAATAAAGGCAGGACTGAGGAACAGCCTGGAATTTCTTCAGGGAAAGTCCAGACCCCCGATAAAACCATGCTGGCTCCGATGGTCGCGTATAAGTCGGGCGTTACGGATATTGATCTGAAGATCGATTCCCTCTATGGGAAGAAACGCAGGGAACTGATGAATGAACACATGAAGGCCTTACTAATCGTAAGCAGACCCGGTGAAAAAAGCTATCAGGAATACCTGAAAAACGGCGGCAGGCCGATCGATAAAATCCAGAACGATATCTTTAAGCTGAATGATAGAACAGATGCGGCAACCGATTCCCTCAAACGCGTGTACCGGAAAAAAATCGTAAACTATCTGGCTCAGAGCGAAGGAAAAATCAGGAAAAAAATAGCGGATTCCATTCAGAAGGCAGGTTCTGGAAAGCCGGCTGATGAAGGCGTGGTAAAAACAATCATGAAGAAGAAAGCCGTTTTGATCGAAGATTCCCTCGGCCGGCTTTACGGAACGAAAGAATATCCGCCACTCCCGCCTCCGGTGGCCTTGTCAGATACCGGAAACCATAAGGTTGAAGAAAAAAGCACGTCTTTTACGGAGATTTTCTGGCTGATCGTTGCCATGACGGGAGCCGTAGGATTATATTCGTTTTTCGTAAAAAGAAAATCCCTGAATGTGGGAGGAGAAAATATTACGGGAGTAACCAAGATTTTCTTAATGATTCTTTTATTAGCCATGTTGGCGTATATTTTCTATCCGCTGATCGGCATGTTCGGGTACAACTGGTTTGTATGGCTTCTCATCATCGGCATCGTATTGCTGCTGTACCGTCTTTTCAGCGAAGATAAAACCATTTTAAAATCGGATAAGGATGAATAGGCAGAAGTTCACAGACAAATTTATGGCGGCATTCTTTATTCTCGTCATCATCAAAATCATCGGAATCCTGGCACAGCTCTTCCATCAGAGTTTTTGGAGCGTGATCGGGACCCTGGTGATCTTTATCGTCATTGCCTTTATTATTTTAATCGTGCTGATGCAGCTGGAAAAAAAGGAAAAGGAAAACAAGGCATCGGGAAAAGGCAGGAACGGCGGAGGAAATCTCTACCTTGAAACTTCTCTTTTTGATAAGATCAGGGACCGGTACGAAGAACTGGCCCAAAAATACATCAAAGAAAAAGATTATAAAAGGGCAGCCAAAGTATACATGAACCTGCTGAAAGACTACTATCGGGGAGCGAAAACGCTTGAAGATGGAGGATGGTACAGTGAAGCCGCCGTAATTTATCTTAAAAAACTGAAGAATAAATCTGAAGCGGCAAACTGTTATGAAAAAGCAAAGCAGTATAACAAAGCCATCGATCTGTACATCGAACTCGGGCAGAAAGAAAAAGCAGGCGATCTGTACCGGCAGATCAACGATACCAAAAATGCCAACATCTGTTATCAGATGGTGGTTGATGATTATGTAAACCATAACCAGATGGTGAAAGGCTCCCTGATTTACCGCAAAAAAATGGAAATGCCCGGTGAAGCCCAGAAAATCCTGCTCAAAGGCTGGGAAGAAGACCGTGATGCATTTAATTGCCTGAATAATTACTTTGCCAATATTTCCGATCTTAAAAAACTGGATCAGCAGATCCGCGAACTGTACGGGAAAACGCCTTCTGATAAAAAGACGATTTATCTGGAAGCTTTGAAGCACGAATTTAAAAAAGATCCGGAACTCCGATCCACCACAAGAAATATTGCCTACGAAATTATTGCTGAAAAAGTGGCCACCCGATCGGAAATTATAAATGAGCTGAAGCATTTCAACCCGGAGGATGAAGTGATTCTGAAAGATATTTCCAGATATAAGACGGGAAGAAACAAAATGTTCCGGAATTAATTAATTTGAAAATGGATAACGCCCTGAAATATCTTCATTTGAAACACAACGGTAAAAATGTATTTGAAATTGTCAAAGAAATTGCTGCCTCAGCCATAACACCATTATATGTTATAAAAAGGATAAGGGAAATATTTCCGCATCTTTCTCTGATGGAATCCAAGGAAATTGTAATTATTGTCACTGGTGAACATAAAAGTCTGTATGATTATCAGGGAAGTCTGCTTCCTGATCTGGAAGAATTGATCAGAATACTTAATGAAGAAAACGAAAATAAAAATCTGTAAAAACCGGACGGATGAGGCCTCGAAGTCTTTCGATTGTATGCCCCTGATCAATAAACACTTCTCTGGCGTTAGAAAAATATCTATCTTTGCCGCAACAAATTTATGACAATACAAAGAGCACATATCAGTTTAAATCTATGCGATCGCCCTGTACTAAAGGGATCGTTTGGATATGAAGGAATGATACCGGATGAGGCGGACTGTGCTTGCTTTGAAAAATATTTACATTAATCCCGTAAAAATTAAATCAAAATACAGCAAAAACGCCTCGGTTACCGGGGCGTTTTTTGCATTTGTAAGGCAGAAATTATTTAGAATGAAAAAAAATAACCATAAAAGTGAAAAATTTTTAATAACAAATGAACAATTAATACGAAAATAAAGCGTGATCAGTAACCCGATGAGAGACAGTCATTTAGGTATATAAGGCATCTGCAAAATATTGCGGACAGGAACTCTCTATCTTAAAAATAAAATATAAAGTATTGATTATCAATTATTTGATTGAAAAATAAATTTGCGGATTAAAAAATTTCACCCTTACTTTGCAACCGAAAATTGAAAGCAACAGGTTTTCAGCTTTTCAAAAAACTTTTTTAAAACAGGAAAAATAAAATGAAACAATTTAACAACATATTCAATTTATCTTCAGGAGAACACGGCGTACAGCCGATGGGGCAGGGATATGCGTGTGTTATTCTTCTTGATAGTGAAATGGGTAAAAGGTGCTTATATAAATGGGTCAGCTAACAGACTGACACGTGTAAAAATATAAAGCGCCTCCCGGAAAGAGGCGCTTTTTTGATGCCTGAAAATTAAAATAAAGCAATCCCGTAGCTCAAATGGTTGGAGCATCGACCTGATACGTCGGAGGTTGGGGGTTCGGGTCCCTCCGGGATTACAAAGGTGAATGGGTCAACGGTGAATTTTGCTTTGCAAATGAATTTTAGGAATGATTAAATATTGAGCATTGACCCGCAGGAATTGAAAAGCAAGGCGGACTGACTCTTCAAAAAGGTCTATTGAGGTAACGGTAACCTTCCCGACTGTCTCTCGGGTACTGCGGGTTCGATTCCCGCATAGACCGCAAAGGTTCAAAAAACAATCGGCACCGGCTGTCTCCCGGGAAAGATGAAAAATGAACCTGAAAACGGGAAAGATAACGGTGGTTGTTTACCCGCCCTGGAAGCGGAAGGCCGCAGGTTCAAACCCTGCTTTCCAGACAAAAAAGCAAATAGTGAATTTTGCCTTGCAAGTGAATGGTCAATTTAGAAGTCATTAAGAATTGACCATTAACCTGAAGGAATTGACAAGCGTAGCGACTTGTCCCTTCAACCATCAAACGCTCCATTCGTCTAACGGTCAGGACGTCTGCCTTTCGAGCAGAAAACAAGGGTTCGATTCCCTTATGGAGTACAAAAGAGTGAATGCTCAATAGTGAATTTTGCCTTGCAAGTGAATGGTCAATTTAGAAATCATTAAGAATTGACCATTGACCCGAAGGAATTGACAAGCGTAGCGAATTGTCCCTTCAACCATCAAACGCTCCATTCGTCTAACGGTCAGGACGTCTGCCTTTCGAGCAGAAAACAAGGGTTCGATTCCCTTATGGAGTACAAAAGAGCAAATGCTCAATAGTGATTGTAGATTGATGAACGAAATGAATTGACGATCATTGACATTAAAAAGTAATTGTTTCAAGAGAGAAGAAAAAAGCCTGCCGGGCGCAGACGATCTTTAAGCCAAAAAACACAAAATACAGGCAGGCATTTTCTTTATCTCGAAAATAAAAATAAAAAAAGGAATACAGTAACATAATATAATTTTTAGTGAAATAAAGTCTGTCAAAGCGCAGAAGTTCTTACATCAAATAAAAATAAAACAGACTTTGTTTTTTAATGAAAGTTATTCACTGATTATTAAAAAAGGGAGACAGGTAAAGATTACCCATTACCCATTATTTATGAAAAAAACGATGGTTCGCCGAAGCGGGAGAGTCGGGGCGGTCTGCAAAACCGCTGCATCAGCTGAGTGGGTTCAAATCCCACAACCATCTCAAGTAACTAAAATGAGATAGTTCCGGAGAAAAAGAAAAAGCCTGTCGGGCGCAGAAGTTCTTATATCAAACAAAAAATAAGACAGGCTTTATTTTTCTTCACAAGAAATTGAAAATTAAGAATTGGAAGCTGAGTACAAATATTACTTATTACCAATTACTTATAAAAAAAGGAAGCACGCCGAAGCCGGAGAGTCGGGGCAGACTGTAAATCTGTTGCTTTATTGCTGAGCAGGTTCGAATCCTGCTGCTTCCACCAACCGCTGATAATGTAACGGCAGCATGCAGGAAATGTACTCTTGTTGTCCGGGTTCGATTCCCGGTCAGATGGTCAGAAAGTGAATGGTGAATCTTGCTTTGCAAGTGAATGATGAATTTCAGAGCTAAAGCTTAATCAAAAGCACACTTTGGCAAACCCTTAACCGCAATTCCACTCTTCTGTAGGGGTGGCGAAAATTCTGAAAGAATTTTTGGCGGGGTGGTTTTTATAAGCATGAATAGTGAATTTTGCTTTGCAGGTGAATAGTCAATCAAAAGCCAATATAAAACTGACAAGCGAAGCGAATTGACCCGCAGGAATTTACAATTCACATGAGAGGAACGGTGAATTTCACTTTGCAGGTGATGGTCGAGGTAAGAGGTAATGAAGATTGTCCATTGATCCGATCCAACAAAAAAGGTGAGAGAAAAGTTTGTCGAGCGCAGACGATCTTTCAAAAATATAACAGGCATAGTTTATAAATATAGACAGGCTTTCTCAAACCTTTACTATAATTGATAACAGTATTTTGTACAGATTGCTGATCTGTTATCAATCATTAATCCGCGGGAATGGTGGAATTGGCAGACACGCCTGATTTAGGCTCAGGTTTTTGGAGGTTCGAGTCCCTCTTCCCGTACAGAATATGAGTAATGAGCAATAAGCAATTATGAAGGATGATTTAGATTACCAATTACTCATTACTTATAAAATTGATTCATAGTGTAATTGGTCAGCACACAAGACTTTGACTCTTGTTGTTCAGGTTCGAGTCCTGATGAATCAACAAAAGGTGAATGGTGAATTTCGCTCCGCAAGTGAATAGTCAATCAAAAGCCAATATAAAACTGACAAGCGAAGCGAATTGACCCGTAGGAATTGACCATTGACAAAAATAAAGGGTGAATTTTAAGGCTTAAGTTTAATCAAAAAACCATCAGGCAAAGCCCTTAACCGCAATTCCACTCCCTTGGAGGGGTGGCAAAAATTCCGAAAGAATTTTTGACGGGGTGGTTTTTAGAAGGGTGAATGGTGAATTTTGCTTCGCAAGTGAATGGTCAATCAGAAGCCAATATAAAATTGACAGGCGAAGCGAATTGACCCGCAGGAATTGATCATTGACAACATACCGATGGTGAATCTCAGGCTAAAATTGCCACTTAAAACAGTAATAAATTAACATTCAAACAAATATGTAGAAAAAATGGAAACGCAACAAGAAACATGGCAGAACATGAACGGAAAAATCTTCCGCAACCCTATCACACAGCTGGTAGAAGAAGCCATCCTCCGCGAACAGGCCCTGGGCCACCGGCTGAAAGTATGTGTGGGATCAGATTCCCACGTGTATGGTGACGCCATCAATTATGCTACGGCAGTCGTATTCATCCGCGAGGGAAAAGGAGCGTTTACCTTTATCAGAAAAGAAAGAGAATTCCAGCGCATCAGCATCAAAGAACGGATGCTGAATGAAGTCAACAAATCCGTGGAAATTGCCTATGCAATCTGTGCGGTCCTGGATGCCTATGGAGTGGAAATGGAGGTACACGCAGACATCAATACCGATCCGGATTTTAAATCCAATGTTGCATTGAAAGATGCGATGGGCTATATTCTCGGAATGGGCTACGTGTTCAGGGCGAAACCTTTTGCCTTCGCCAGCTCCAACTGCGCCGACATGATGGTGTGATAAGGCGGGAAGCAGAATGACGGAGACTGGAAGTTTTGAACAGTAACTTTGATTTCCATCAGCCGGCTTTTATTTTCAATCTAAAAAAAAATTAAAAACCATGAAGACCATTTTAATCATCAACGGAGAAACCTACTGGCCGGATTATTTCGCAGGATATCATGTCGTTCAGAAGAAAATTCAGACATTGGAATGTGTTGTCAAAAATTCGGATTTATACTTTATCGATGCTGAGGGAACCTGTAAGCCGGATGGTATTTTCTGGCGGCTGGGGGCAATAAATCCGGAAGCAAAGCACCGGAGTATATTGGAATTGATTGAATATTCGGGAATTCCCTGTGTAAATTCAGCTTCAACATTATTAATAGGATACGACCGGTTGTCCATGCTGAACAGGCTGAAGAAGCTCGGCTTACCTGTGATTGGTTTTAATGTGGCTACCGGCACGGCCCGGCTCAGAAATCTTGAAATGAAGTTTCCTTTCGTCGTTAAAGTGGGCAACCACCACGGCGGATACGGAAAAAGCCTCGTTACAAACGAAGAACAATGGGAGGAACTGAAAGACCTGCTGTTTATTCATAACGATTATGTAACGACGGAGCAGTTTATAGATTATCAATATGACATCCGGTACCTTGCTGTAAATGATAAGGTATGGGCGATGAAAAGGAAAGGCCGATATTGGAAAGCCAATTCTTTAACCCGGGAATACCAGCTCATCGAACCGGAGGAAGAATGGCTCGGAAAAGTAAAGCGGCTGTAGGAAGACATCAGGGCCGATGTTGTGGCGGTTGATGTCCTTCAGACCCAAAAAGGAGAACGGTTTATTCTGGAATACAATGATATCCCGGGATTGTCAGGATTTCCTGAAGCGGCAAAAATAGAATTGTCTGAGATTGTAAAAAGTAAATTAAAATAGTAAAAACCCATAACCATGTTTTTTTTAGTTCAGGCAAACGTATATCTCGATCCCGATCATTATAAAATTTTTGATGCGCTGGAAGAACTCAAAATCGATTACAGCGTTATTAATATTCCTCCAAAAGCAGAGGAATTGGATTTTAAAACAGATCGTAATGATGTTTTTGTCTATGGTTCGGTGACAATCGCCAGACTGGCCAGACAGAATACCGGCTGGTTCCCGGGCTCGTTTTACGGAGGAAACCATCTCTATGAAGTGTATTCCGGATATTATGGTGAAAACCTTCTCAACAGTAAGGTGTCTGTTCAGAAAATTTCAGAAGAAATGGTCTGGGCAAAAGATGAAAAGAAATTCATCAAGCCTTATGACGAAGCCAAGATTTTTACCGGCAGGGTTTTCAGCGAGACGGAATGGAAGGATTTTGTATTTGAAGCTTTAAAAAGTTCATCCAACCGGATCACGGAAAACTCTGTAATCCAAGTCTCAGAAGCAAAGCAGACCGTAAAAGAAGCAAGATTATGGATCGTAGGCGGACAGATTATCGATGCCGGATATTATAAATTTGATAACCGGGCACCCTTTGAAGAAAAAGTTCCGGAAGACGGACTTGCTTTTGCCAGGGAAATGCTCCGGCTTTTCAACCTTGAAGAAGCATTCGTCATGGATATCTGCTTAACGGATGATGGCTGGAAGATTGTTGAAATCAACTGCATCAACAGTTCCGGGTTTTATCCCAATACCAACGTGAAAAGTATCATCAAAGCTTTGAATATTTACTTTTCAAATTAAAAAAATAAAGCAATGGAATTGACAAAAAGGTTACTGTTCCTCGACGATATAAGAAATCCGAAAGAGGTTTATCAATATACAAAACAGGAGGTGTTCCAAAGAGAAGATTGGCACATTGTCCGGAACTATCAGGAGTTCGTAGACAGGATCCTTGAAAAAGGCCTTCCGGAAATGATCTCTTTCGACCATGACCTTGCTGATGAACATTATCCGGAACCGAATTCTCAGGAATATATTGAAAAAACAGGTTATGATTATGCAAAATGGCTGGTGGAATATTGTATGGACCATTACCTGGATTTGCCAGAATTCTGTTGTCATTCAATGAATCCGGTGGGCAAGCAGAATATTGAAGGCCTTTTAAATAATTTTAAAAAACAACCAACAAAAAGCTGAATGCCGTGGTTATCGATACGGTGAAGGCAGAGCTGGCCAATTCTAAATAATCATTTAAAAAAGATTAAAAATGAAAAAGATAAGTACCTTATTTAAAAAAGATAAACATAATTTAGGAAGAGTAGTCAACGAAATCAATCCTGAGAACCGTTGGGTTTTTGAAGGCGAAGCAGTGGCTACACAGAAGTTCGACGGTTCCGCATGCGCGGTGATCAACGGTAAACTGTTCAAAAGATACGATGCCAAAAAAGGCAAGACGGCTCCGGAAGGGGCGATCCCGTGCCAGGAAGCAGATCCGGTAACAGGGCATCATCCGCATTGGGTGGCCTGCGATCCTGCCGGAAAAGAAGATGCATATTTCTGGGAAGGTTTTCATGCCTTGGCCGGATCGGGCAGGGTAGAAGACGGGACCTACGAACTCATTGGTGAAAAGGTGCAGGGAAATCCCGAAAACATCAAAGGCCATTTGCTGGTAAAGCACGGCAGCGAGATCCTTAATCTGGCAAGCCTGGATTTTGAATGGATCAAAAGCTTTTTGAGCAATCCTGACAATAACATGGAGGGCATCGTTTTTCATCACACCGCTGATGAAAGAATGTGCAAAATCAGGAAATCCGACTTCGGGATCCGCAGAAAAACGGCAAAAGAATCCGTTTTGAAATAAACTGAGTTTCGGTAAATATTTTTTACCGGAACTTTTATATGTTAAATTGAACCATTAGTGAGAAGATTGATTATCTAAGCTCTCTGTTTAGAATTCAGACAAAGTTAAAAGGAGAAATAAACGTTTGGATTCCAGTGGACTGATAAGCTTTATGGTTCATCAAAAATTAAAAAAATGTTACAGGCAGAAATAAAAAGTCTTTTTAAAGAAGACATCAGTATATTAATAAAAGTTCCGAATTCGGCGAAGCATTATCTGTGTGATTGCGGTGAAGCGAGTTTGCTGACGGTAAAAGAAGTGCAATCGGTATCGGCGGTATTCATCAGCCATACCCATATCGACCATTTTTCAAACTTCGACGGTATTTTCAGGCACCAGATCGGAAGCGGTGAGAAAGTAGTGATCTGCGGACCGGAAAATATTCATCAACAGATTGAGTCCAGATTGAAATCCTACACCTGGAACCTGATTGATGAAAATGCCATTGAATATGAAATAAGGGAAATTGTTTCAGAAGAAGAAATTAAGGTGTATAAAATCCGTCCGCCACACTGGAATCTCGAATCTGTAAAAACACAGGATTTTCTTTTTGAAGATGAATATGTAAATGTTGATTTTGCGATTCTGGATCATAAGACCCATTCCATTGCTTATCTTTTTAAAGAGAAAGACTCAGTGAGTTTTAATGAAAACGGTTCCGAATTCAAAAAAGGAAAATGGATCAGCGAACTGAAAGCTGCTTTTGAAAAAAATGAGGGCGGTAAGCAAATCGAAATCGAAGGAACGGTTTACCAGGCTTCGGAATTATTCTATCTCCTGACGCGGAATGAAGGCTATAAACTCGGTGTGATCATGGACCATGCCGCTAAGGAAGACAATTATGAAAAAATAAAAACGGTTTTCCAGGGTGCGGATCTGGTGTACGTTGAAACCTTTTATAAAGATGAAGATCGGGAATTCGCAACACTGAATTACCATAGCTTCGCTTCGGCATCCGGAAAAATCATGAAGGCATGTAAAGTTAAGGAAGCCGTACCGGTCCATTTTTCAAGACGGTACACAGAAAACGATAGGCTGGACATCGAGACGGCTTTTTATAAGGCGTTCAGAGAAGATTGAGCCGGACAGTTTCAAGTCGAAATTAATAACTAAAAAATGAATTATGCAATATAAAATACCTTTTCATTTTGATATGGAAACTGCTGATCCTGATGATGCTATGACATTAGCCATTTTGGCAACACACCCCAGGGTTCATCTTGTAAGCGTTTCCGTACATCCGGGAGGAAAGGACCAGACCGGTTTTGTAAGAAAGATCCTCAATATCCTGGGCCGGGAAAATATCCGGATCGGAGCCGGTACTCCCAAATCTGATGCTCCGCGTGTATCTGTGTTTCATCGGGATTGGGTCGGAGGATTTAAAGATTCGGAAGCGGATGGTTCCGCAGTAGATATCATGTCTGAGACCCTCCGTCAGTTTCCGGATAGTACATTGCTGACAGGAGCCGCACTTACAAATCCGTATGCTTTATATGAAACCGGGATCTTCTTCGACCGGTGGTTCTGTCAAGGAGGCTTTGCCGGGGATAATATCGTTCCTAAGGAACATCGGCTGGAAAAATTTGACGGAAAGATGACCTGCGCAACTTTTAATCTGAACGGAAATCCGATGGCTGCTGAAAAACTGTTTTCAATCCCGATAAAAGAAAGACGCTTGATCAGTAAAAATGTCTGCCATGCTGCAGTTTTCACTAAAACCGATGCGGAAATGCTGATCCCGTTCAGAAACCATAATAAAGGGCTGGACCTGTTTTTGAAAGCAGTAGAACTGAAAGAGAAAGCACTTCATGATACGGTAGCCGCTTTACTGGCCATCGATCCTTCAAAAGCACTTTGGGAAGAGGTCATCCCTTACCGGACCCGTGGCGAATGGGGCTCGTGGAAAGCGGAAGAAAATCCCGGAAAAAGTCTTTCATTGATTACCACATTCATTCCTGATCTGAAAGATCTTTGGATGTTGATCAAACCTTAGGCTGTTGACAATGTCTATGTTTTAGGGTAATAACTCTTAAAATTTGATTGCATAAGCTTAAAAAAAATGAATACAATTAATAAATCATCAGTTAAATGTGGCTCTTGTCAATCCTGAAAAGTAAGATTGATAACAGCACTAAACTTGTAAGAAAAAACAATTAAAAAAAATGAAACCCAATATATTTTTTACGGCAGACCACCATTTCGGTCATGAAAATATCATTAAATTTTCCGAGAGGCCATTTGAGTCTCTGGAACAGATGAATGAAGAACTCGTCAGAAGATGGAATGAAAAGATAAGTCCGGGAGACACGGTCTACCATCTAGGAGACATCAGTCTGGGCAAACCGGATTTCACGAAAGAAATTTTAGACCGGTTAAACGGAAACATTCATCTCATCAAAGGCAATCATGAAGGAGCGGCCTTAACCTATCCGAAAAGATTTGATTCCATTCGGGATTATCACGAGCTGAAAATCGACGAACCGGAAAACGGCAACGGCAAACAGAAGATCATCCTTTTCCATTACGCCATGCGGACCTGGAACGGCTCCCACCGCGGCGTCTGGCAGCTTTACGGCCATTCGCACGGGACCTTGCCGGACGATGAAGCGGCCTTAAGTTTTGATGTGGGCGTCGATTGCCATAACTTTTATCCCGTTTCGTACGAAGAAGTAAAAGAAATGATGAAAAAGAAAAAGTGGACCCCGCCGTTTGCCCCGAGAAATTAGGAGAAAGGAAGCTGGATGCTGGATGTTCTGGAGTATTGTAAAAACTTCCGGTGTTCTTCAGCTCATCATCCAGCCATAATAGAAAAAGTAAAAAAACTGTAAAATGGAAAAGGAATTGGAAAAGGAAAAAAACTTCCGTCACCCCGTCTCCATCATCCAGCCCAAACACGCAACAATGAAAACAACCAACGAAATCATCGTTATCGATCTGGAAGCCACGTGCTGGGAATATGATAAAATCCCGCCCGGCCAGAAAACCGATATCATCGAAATAGGAATCTGCACCCTGGATACCGACACAAAGATCATTTCCAATAAGCAGAGCATTTACGTCATCCCCGAAAGATCCAAAATTAATAAGTTCTGCACCGGTCTTACCGGAATTACGCCAAAACTGATTAAGGAAAAAGGAATCCATTTCGAAGAAGCCTGTGAGAAAATCAGGGAGGAATACCATCCTGAATCGATTGCCTGGGCCGGATTCGGAGCATTTGATAAGGAACAGATCGTCGAACAGTGCGATTATCTCGGCATTGAAAATCCTTTTTCGGGAAATTACATCAACATCATGCACCGCTTCAAAGCCTATAACGGACTTTACAAAATGATGGGCCTGAAAAGAGCCCTGAAAGCCCTGAATATGGAGTTTGAAGGCCACCACCACAGCGGAGCCGACGATGCCTGTAATGCCGCCAGGATTTTAAGGGAAATGATGAGGTGAAAAGGAGGATGCTGGATGCCGGAAGTTATTTCAGGATAAAAAACCACTTACAGTCTTTATGATACATCACCATACCAACGTGGCAGGAAATAGGTATAGGAATAAGGAAGTTTTAAAATACGTATGAACTTCCATCTTCCCGCACCCATCTTCCAGCCCTTAACCAATTAAATTTTTAAACAAATGAAAACAACAGACAACATATTAATTATCGACCTTGAAGCGACGTGCTGGAACGACCGGCCGCCGAGAGGTCAGGAAAGTGAAATCATCGAAATAGGCGTCTGCCTCATGGATGCCGAAACCGGTAAGATTTCACAGAACGAAGGCATCCTGGTGAAGCCGCAATACTCAAAGGTAAGCCCCTTCTGTACGGAGCTTACGTCCATTACCCAACAGATGCTCGATGAAGAAGGCATCCTGCTGGAAGACGCCCTCGATATCCTGAGAGCGGAATACGATTCCGAGAACCTTACCTGGGCCAGCTATGGAAATTACGACCTGAACATGCTCCAAAGCCAGGCACGCCGGTTCAACGTAGATTATCCGCTAAGCGATGACCACATCAATGTAAAGACTCTTTTCGGGGAACTGCATCCTACCGTCCGCAAAAGCGTCGGCATGGCCCGGGCACTCGGCGAACTGAACCTGAAACTGGAAGGTACGCACCACAGAGGCGTAGATGATGCGAAAAATATTGCGAAAATATTGCACTGGTGCCTGAAACAATAGTATCAATGTAACAATGTAACAATTTAACATTGTATCAATGTGATAATGTATCAATATTGTAAATAGGACAATAGACTCTCTTTTTAAAAGGGAGTTTTTTTATTATTTTTAATAAGAAGAAACCTGATCATAACCGGGTCTTGAATAATGGTGATAAGTTCAGCCCTGAAAGGATAGCTTACCTCAGCATCGGCTGTAGCCCTATGGATGTCATCAGCAATCCGATAATCCGGGCCCTGAAAGCTCAGCTTCTCTCCATCCACTCCTCGTAAGAAAGCACGCCCAGTTCCGGCCGGCCTTCTCCTTCCAGAACAGAAATAAACTCCAGCTGGTTGCCGTCCGGATCATGGAAATAAATCGCTAAGGCCGGCATCCAGGCGAAAACCATTGGCTTTTCACTTCCGTCTTTTAAGAAATTGTAAGGTTTTAGATTTTTATTTTTTAAAAACGCAACGGAGTTATTTAAGAGGTCGTCTTTATCAACGGTAAAGGCAAAATGCCGCGTCTGCAGGTTTTCCTTTTGCTCCCAAAGACCCAGCATCGATGATTTGTTCTTTCCGATCCATAAAAAGGCGATTGGCCGGGTTTCATCGCGATGCGCAAGTTCCAATCCTAAAACTTCCGTATAAAATGCAACGGCTTTTTCCAGGTCGCTTACCTGGATGTGGGTTTCATATAATCCTTTAATCATAGTTTTCATTTAAAGGAACAAAGCTATACAATGTATCTGCAAAGATTTTAAATCCTCAATTCCTTTAGATAAAATGAACGATAGACAAATTGTATTCTTCGGCTATACCGGTTATCTCCAATCATTGGTGTAATTCGTGAAAAAATGAGTGTGATTCGTATATAAAATAAAAACTTTTTCACAAAATTAAATGGTGCGCAAAAAGACTGCGCAGGTACTTTGCTACTTTGCATCAGAAATCAGAGAGGTAGCGATTATCCTCCGGAATAGGTTTAACTAAAAAACAGTAACCATGAAATTTAATTTTTTAAGAAAAGAAAATAAAGCAGTGACGAATGATGAAGGTGCCAAAGCTTTCACAATGACCCCTGCGGAAGAATTGTACAGTGCTGTGGTGACCACAGGTTTATCCAACGCAACCTATGAAAAGGGAAATGAAAGACTGGCGAGAATCCGGTCTCTGATTCAGAAAAACGATCCGGAATTCGTAGCCAGGCTGGCCGTGTATGCAAGGAAAGAAATGTACCTGCGTTCGGTACCTTTGGTATTAACGACCGAGCTGGCAAAGCAGGCTTCCGGTACCGACCTGGTGAGCAGAACGGTAGACGGGGTCATCCAGAGAGCCGATGAAATTACCGAATTGCTGGCGTATTACCAGATGGCCAATGAAAGAACCGATCTGAAAAAGCTCAACCGGCTTTCAAAACAGATCCAGAAAGGCCTTGTGAAATCCTTCAACCGGTTTGACGAATACCAGTTTGCCAAATACAACCGGAAAGCGGAGGTCACGCTGAAAGACGCCCTGTTCCTCGTTCACCCGAAAGCAAAGGATGAAAACCAGCAGGCCATTTTCAACAAAATTGTCAACGATTCGCTGGAAACGCCTTACACCTGGGAAGTGGAGCTTTCCGTATTGGGGCAGACAAAATTTGCTGATGATGCCGAAAAAAAGGCAGCCTTCAAAACCAAATGGGAAGAACTGATTTTCAGCAACAAACTGGGATATATGGCGACCCTGAGAAACCTGAGGAATATTCTGGAAGCCGGGGTCTCTGCTCAGGCGATGGAAAAAGTATGCAAATACCTGTCGGATGAAAAAGCCGTGAGGAATTCAAAGCAGCTGCCGTTCAGGTTTCTGGCGGCGTACCGTGAGCTGAAGATTAACGCTTCTCCTTATGTATCGTCTGTCCTGGAAGCACTGGAAGCGGCGGTAACGGTGAGTGCGAAGAACATCAAAGGCTTCGGTTTCGAAACTTCCGTAGTCATTGCCGCCGACGTATCGGGATCGATGCAGAAGCCTGTTTCCCCGAACTCCAAAGTATTGCTGTATGACATCGGCCTGCTGATGTCGATGATGCTGCAGTCGCAGTGTAAAAACGTCATCTCGGGAATGTTCGGCAATACCTGGAAAAGGGTTGCCATGCCTAAAAGCGGAATCCTGAGAAATGTGGATGAATTCTATAAAAGGGAAGGTGAGGTAGGCTATTCCACCAACGGTTACCTGGTGATCGAAGATCTGATGAACAGAAGGGAAAAGGCAGATAAAGTCATGCTGTTTACCGATACCCAGCTTTGGAACAGCAACGGAACCCGGAATTCCTTTGAAGATTCATGGAACCGGTATAAAAGATTCAACCCGGAGGCCAGACTGTATATTTTCGACCTGGCAGGTTACGGAAATCAGCCGCTGGATGTCCGGAAAAATGACGTCTATCTGATCGCCGGTTGGTCCGATAAGATTTTTGATGTCCTGGATGCCCTGGAAGACCGGAAATCAGCCGTGGAAATGATTAAAAAAGTGGTGCTGTAACAGGCACTGCTTTTTAAATAAGTCATGAGTCATGACTTATGAATGATAAGTGATTAAAGAATTGATTTGATCAGGAGCCTGATCCCGCTTTCCACTGTATCTTTTTCGCCAACGCTTTTCTTCAAAGCCCTTGCAGAAAAAGGATGCTATTAATTCAAAAGAAGTGAAGTTTCAGCGAAATTGGAAAAAATACAGAAAAACCCGGTGGAAATAATTATAAATTAATGCTATAATAGGTACTAGGCAAAACGAACAAATAAATTTACCTGAGATCAAAATAATTTCAACTGCGTAAAAAGAATGCGCACTGATATAATAATTTTGCTTCAACAAAAAACAACAACCATGAGAACTTAAAAAAGCGAGTGTCGTAAAACAGAATTTCTTCGTTTCGGGGATGGCAATGCAGGTTCGAATCCTGCTCCCGGAAGTTCCGGGATAGTGTAAGGGATCACTCCATCGGTAAGTCTCTGTCTGCCTTTTACCTTGCTTAAAAAATAACCGGTGCCGTAAGAAAAGAATTCCTTCGATTTCCACTTGAACCAGAGTCTTTTCGCTGCATCGCCCGGTTTAAACAACCAATGTCGTTACCGTAAGAGATCCATCGTCATACTTAACATTTGAACAGATAACCGAACTCTTACAAACTGTTACTTGGTTTTTTTAAATAAATTTTAACTGCGTAAAAAGAATGCGCATCCAGGCCATAATTTTGCAGGAAGAAAATACAATAACCATAAAAACTTAAAAAACAACCGATGCCGTCAGAAAGGGTTCCTTCGATTTTTATTGAACCAAAACGCTTTCTGAAAATTGCCCGGTTTAAATTACTTACAGGTGCCGTAGATAAAAGCTACTTCATTTTTACAAAGGTTCGAATCCTTTCGCCGGAAGGTGTGGCTGAGTGGCTAGGCTGATTTTAAGACCGCTTTTATCATTGTTTGCCCCGTAATTTTTTAGAATAGTAGAAAAATAAAATCAAGTGTCGTTTCAGAATCATACTTCGATAGTTAACCATTGGGTCGCAGGTTCGATTCCTGCCATCCCTGTTGTAAACGGGATGTAGCTCAGCAGGTAGAGCAAATGACAGAAGATTCTAACAGGGTTACCTTGATTTAAAAAAAAGAGTGCCGTAGAAAAGGCTTACTTCGAATAAAATATAGACCTCAAAATCTATGAACAGGTGCAATTTCCCGAATAAGAGTAGGGACCGGGTGCATGTCTGCTTTTTCGCCTTTTGCCTCTTTATTACAATATAAATCATATCGGGTGTCGTAGTATAGAAATACTTCATTCCAGGCTTGAGATGCAGGTTCGGATCCTGCCTGTGAAAACAGTCGTCTAAATGGCAGGACATAAGCCGTAAGTGTCTGTACGAGGGGTTACCCCGATATAAATAAAAGAGTGCCGTCAGAGAAAACTTACTTCGGTTAATCTTATGATGTTGGTTCGACTCCAGAATAAGCCTGAAAAGGTTTATATAAAAGGTTTTCCCGTCTTTTGCCTCTTTTTTAATTGAAGAAAATACAGATAAGTGCCGTAGAATAGCGCTGCTTCGCTCATCACGACGGGGTCGCGGGTTCAAGTCCCGCCTTTTCCACAAGACAAAACACAAAATGAAACCAGGAAAAGTAGCTCAGTTGGTTAGAGCACGTACCTACGCTTTTCGATTATTGCCTTGTTGTTTTTTAGTAAACTTAGTTTAACGTGCATTCGAAGAAAAAGACCAGATCGACCTATCGAAACAAGACTTCAAATGCAGTAGAGCAAAAGAGTAACGCATACATATGCCGTGGAGGGGCCTGACGATCATAGCGCCGGGTAAAACCCGGGTTTAATGAAAACGGATTTTCAGCATGATTTTTACGTAAAGTGTCGTAGGGAAAAGATCCTTCGTTACCATTGAAAGGGGAGGAATAGCGCAGCAGATCTTTTCTGCAAGGCTATCCGGTTCGACTCCGGCAGAACGGTGCCCCGCTTTTTTCTTTTCCTGCCCATTGCCTTTACGAAAAATCCGGTGAAATTTAATTCACCGGATCTTTTTTCAGGGTACAGTCCCGGAAATTATTTTTTGGAAGTGATCTTCTGATACTCTTCCTCAAACGTCTTTTTCCACTTGGCAATAGTCGTTCTGCTTATTTTATATTTTTTAGACATATAATTCGTGGAAAGCCCGTGTTTTTCCTGATACTGCAGGAGTTTAAGCATGGTCTTCTTATCATACGTCTTCAGTTTCTGATTGTTTCTCAGGCTTTCTTTGGAAGATTCAAAAACCAGGTCGTTGAACTTCAGGATATCCTCCGTGGTTTTCAGATTCTTGATAAGACGCTGCACTTTGGGATCCTCCAGTTTTCCGGGATCCCGCTCTTTCAGCATATCACGATAAATTTTTGTGTAATTGGGTCGCATCATACTTTCCGGGGTTTAAATTTTTTGAAGCCAACGGTGCAGCGTACTTTTAGGAATCGAATATTCCTCAATGATTTCACTGTGCGTCATTTCGCCGGATTGTATTTTTCCGATGATGAAATCCTTAATCTCCTGGGTATAAATGTTTTTCCTGAAATAAGGAATTTTATCAGACTTCGGATTTTTAGCCTTATCCACCGCAGAAGGAGGAGAATACAGGATGAGGTGGGAACTGTAGATTCTGAAAAAATCATATTCCAGTAATTTCGAGCATCTCAACAGAAGATCGGTATCCAGAGATTTGCTCTCAAAAATCTTTTCTACGGCCTCTTCATCTTTTTTAAGGAAGCTGCATACTCTTTCTAAGCTCATTTCCAGTTCATTAACTCGCTCCCTAATAAACTTTCCGATATGTATTTCTTTGTACAACATTATGTATTAATAAATCTAGGTGTTATTAAATCAATTTTCAAATTTTAACCACAGGGGTTATGTTATTTTCATTTCTTCTAGCTGGCTTTAAAAAAGTGGGATGGAAATTATGAAGTGTAAATAAATACGACAAAACTCAGATTCCGTTGGCCAAAATTGCTGTCCGGAGACCTTCTGTATTTTGAATCATAAAGAAATCGCATGTTAGTCTCTGTTTGGCAATATCCCGAGTTTTCATTCCTATCCGCCATCGTCTGCCTTCAAACATACTATTCCAACCTTTTTAAAGTATGGATAATAATATATGCTTCCTTAAATTTTTTCCGCGCGCTATGTTTCTTTACAAAGTCAAATATAGAAAAAAATTATATATTTTATCCAAAAAAATAAGTTGGAAATTTAGTTAAACACGAAAAAATGTTAAAAACAATGATAAATAATCCATATTTAGTGAAAAAAATACAAGATCGGAAGATTTACTTAGCAAATTTTTAATTAGCCCGGATAAGATGTGCATGCATATTCGATGATTTATGCTGTCATCCTGCCCGGATAAACGGATGAAAAATCCGGTCATCCTGTAGATACGTCAGATCCGCTTATCAAAAATATGGAATTAAATTCAATCCGTGATTAAATTAATACGGATCAATTAAAGACTGTTTTGACGAGGCAGGAATAAAAAATTGTAGGGAATAAATCTTACCGCTACCTTTGCCGTGCATGAAAAATACCATCGCCCTATTCGACTTTTCGAAAAAAATCAATTATAAAAATGAGTTGCTGGCAGGCCTTACCGTTGCCATGACCATGATTCCCGAATCGCTTTCCTTTGCCATCCTGGCAGGACTGTCGCCTCTCACGGGTTTATACGCCGCCTTCATGATGGGACTCGTGACCGCTGTTTTTGGCGGCCGTCCCGGAATGGTTTCAGGAGGAGCAGGAGCTACCATCGTTGTCCTGATTGCTTTGATTAAGACGCATGGCATCGACTATCTTTTTGCTACCGTAATCCTTGCGGGCATCCTTCAGGCGTTGGTAGGCATTTTTAAGTGGGGGAAATTTGTCCGGCTTATTCCGCAACCCGTGATGTACGGTTTTCTAAACGGTCTGGCGGTTATTATCTTCATGGCACAGGTCGAACAGTTCAAAATGACGGGTGTCGATGGCGTAACGGGCTGGCTGCAGGGTGCTCCTTTATATATCATGTCCGGACTTGTCGCATTAACGGTAGCTATCGTTTACTTTTTTCCTAAACTTACCAAAGCGATCCCGGCTTCCCTGGTTGCCATTATCCTTATTTTTGCCATTGTTTCAGGATTCGGAATCCATACCAAAACGGTAGCCGATATTGCTGCCATCAGCGGCAGCCTGCCCCGTTTTTATCTTCCGGAAATTCCCTTTTCCCTGGAAACCCTGAAGATTATTTTCCCGTATGCCCTGATCATGGCCGGTGTAGGCCTGATCGAGTCGCTTTTGACTTTATCGATGGTGGATGAAATTACCAATTCCAAAGGAAATGCAAACAAAGAATCGGTAGCGCAGGGACTGGCGAATATCACCAATGGTTTTTTCGGTGGCATGGGCGGCTGTGCCATGGTGGCCCAGACCCTCGTCAACTTAAACGCCGGTTCCAGGGCCAGGCTCTCCGGGATTATTGCTTCCCTGACGATTTTAATCATTATTCTGGTCGGAGCCCCGTTTATCGAAAGAATCCCGATGGCTGCCCTGGTCGGGGTCATGATGGTCGTGGCGGTCAGCACCTTCCAATGGGTATCCATCAGCATCGTCAATAAAATGCCGAAATCCGATATTTTTGTGGGAATGACGGTCGCGCTGGTAACTATTGTTCTACACAATCTTGCCTTCGCCGTTTTGGTCGGTGTGGTGATTTCCGCCCTCGTTTTTGCCTGGGATAATGCCAAAAGAATCCGTGCCCGGAAGCATACGGATGAAAACGGAATTAAATATTACGAAATCTTCGGGCCGCTGTTCTTCGGTTCCGTGACGGCCTTCACCGATAAATTCGATCCTGCAGATGATCCCGAATATACCGTGATCGATTTCAAAGAAAGCCGGATTGTAGACATGAGTGCTATTGATGCCCTGGACAAATTATCAAAACGGTATGCCCAATACAATAAAAAGCTGCATCTGAAACACCTCAGCGAGGACTGCCGGAAAATGCTGAAAAATGCGGAAGCCGTTATTGAAGTGAATATCCAGGAAGACCCGACGTATAAGGTGATGCCGGAGAAGTAGGCGTGTTGGGGGGTGAGTGTTTGAGAGTTTGAGGGTGTGATAGTTGAGAGTTTAAGGGTTTGAGAGTTGGATGATGGAGATCAGTATTCAATCGATCAGTGTACTCTTTTACAAATGAAAAAGGTGCGATGTCGGAAGCTGGATGATGGAGGTTTCCTTGATTACGCCATAAAATTCTATCAATAGGAGCGGGCTTCAGTCCGCTTTTTGAGATAACGCCCGTTCCGGCTTTAGCCAAAACTTACAATATTCCATTGGGATACAGCACAAGCATCTGTGCCGATCTGCGCGATCTGTGGGAAAAATTCACCATTCACACTTGACTCTTCATCTTCTAAAAGCCGGCAAGGACCGCCAAATCTATTGACAGTCCTTGCTTTTCAGGTTAGTAAAGTATTCGCAATAAAATCAGGCACCAAAGCATAGTGCGCCAACTTCATGCTGATCGAAGCCCTTCCGCTTGTTAAGGTCCTCAGGTCGGAAATGTATCCGAAAGTAGAAGCCAGAGGAATTTCAGCGGTGAAGATTTTCCTGCCCGATTTTTCATCAATGGAAGTAATCATTCCCCTGCGTTTGTTGATATCCGCCGTTACGACACCGGTATACTCCTCGATGGTCTGGATTTCTACTTGCATGACCGGCTCCGTTAATTTCGGTCGGCACGCTGTTCCGATAGCCCTGAAACCGTCTCGGGCAGCAGCTTCAAAATCCTGGGCATGGGAATCGTTGCTGTGCGTAGAACCGTCCAGCAGTACAATCTTCATGCTTTCCAGCGGATGGCCGCCGATTGGTCCGTTGGTCATGGCTTCACGGAATCCTTTTTCCACAGAAGGGATAAATTCACCCGGAACAGCTCCGCCTTTAATCTGATTGACGAATTCCAGGCCGGGTTCATTGTTTTCCCGGGGTCCCATCTCAAACGTGATATCGGCAAACTGTCCGCTTCCGCCGTTCTGTTTGGAGAGTTTTTCCCGGTGCTTTCTGGTTTCCGTTAAAATCTCCCGGTAAGAAACCTTTGGTTTTCCCTGGCTGATCTCCATGCCGTGATTCAGGCGGATTTTTTCCAGTGTCACTTCAAGATGCAGCTCTCCAAGTCCGCTCAGCAGGGTTTCCCCGGTCTGCCGGTCTCTTTCCACAACCAAGGAAGGATCTTCTTCCTGGATCTTCGCCAGCACAAGGCCGAACGATTTTTCATCGGCGTTGGTCTTCGGCTCAATCGAAACACGGATAACCGGAGCGGGAATGGTAATCGATTCCAGCAGGACGGCACGTCCGGAAGCAGACAGGGAATCTCCTGTTTTTGCATCTTTAATCCCGGTTAAAGCTACGATATCTCCCGCTTTTCCTTTTTCCACCGATAACGTTTTGTCCGACTGCATCTGAAGAATCCTTGAAATCCGGAAATTTTCACCGGTTCTCACATTCTGTACCGTATCGCCGGGCCGGATGCTTCCCGAATAGATTCTCAGCATCGCCAGTTTCCCCATGTGTTTATCAATGACCACTTTGAAAACCAATCCGGAAAAAGTTTCGTCCTCATTTCTTTCCAGTTCAATGGCAGCTCCCGTTGCGGCATCTTTTGCTTCCACGGCAGGCAGCTGGTCCGGAGCCGGAAGGTAAGTAACCACGGCATCCAGCAGCGGCTGAACCCCTTTGTTCTTAAAAGCGGAACCGCACAGTACAGGAACCAGGGATCCTGAATGGCAGGTTCTTGCTACGGCCATGGAAATCAGGTCTTCTGTAATTTCATTTTCCGTTTCCATAAACGCATCAAAGAACGTTTCATCGTATTCTGCGAGGGTTTCCATTAATTTTAACCGGTATTCGCCGGCTTCAGCCTGACCATGTTCAGGAATCTCTTTTTCAACGATTGTTTCACCATTCTCATCTACCCAGTAAAGGGCCTTTTGGGTGATCAGATCGATGACGCCTTCAAAACGGTCTTCCGAACCGATCGGGATCTGCAGAGCCAGAGGAACGGCATTCAGCCTGGTCCTGATTTCATTCAGTACGCCAAAGAAATCCGCACCGATCCGGTCCATTTTATTGATGAAGCAGATTTTGGAAATGCCGTGCTTTTCAGCCTGGAACCAGACATTCTCCGTTTGCGGCTGGACGCCTGAAGAAGCACAGAAAACAGCAACCACACTGTCCAGTACCCTCAGGGAACGTTCTACCTCTACGGCAAAATCGATATGTCCCGGCGTATCGATGATGTTGATGTTGAAGAGATCGCTGCCCTTTTTCCACCGGGTGGAGATGGCTGCGGAAGAAATCGTAATCCCGCGGTTTTTCTCCTGGATGTCTTTGTCCATTGTCGTATTTCCCTCATCTACGTTTCCTATTTTATGGATCATACCGGTGTAATAAAGCAGCCGTTCGGTTAAAGTTGTTTTTCCTGCATCGACGTGTGCGATAATCCCTATATTCCGTGTGTTGTATTTCATTTTGTTTGATTTTAAATTGTTGATTTTTTCGCTGCTTTACAACCGGTAAGACATAGGTATTTTCTTTCCCTACCTATGAATAAGTAAGAATCAATGATGTTTTTCCGGTAAAATTTCAGGCAGCTTTCGGTTGGTGATTGCTGAAATTAGGGTAGCAAAAAAGACCTATCTGAACAGACAGGCCTTCGTTATATTTTTGTTGTATAAAGGTCGATCGTTATTCAGATAAATATTCAGTGCTACCAAAGTACACCGCTCTGATAGGATTGCTTAAAGTAATTATATTTATCATTTTTGTTGACATTGTTGATTGTTAACCGGTTGCAAAATTAATGAATTTTTATAAAAATCAAAAAAAAATTTAATTTTTTACGGTAGCGGTAATCCGGAAGTTATGAGAAATGAAAAGCCACCCTGTAAAACAGGGCGGCTCAATGTTTTGATATTCAGGGTTATTCTTTAATGAATTTTAAAGTTTTCACGCTTTCGATGTCCAGGAAATAAATCCCTTTGGAAAGGGCGGATACGTCAATTTTTTCTTTATCCGAAACCTGTCCGTTGGATAAAAGCCTTCCGCTGGCATCGGTAATGGTATAAGCTTTTGATCCTTTTACCGGGGCATGAAGCTCGATATAATCTTTGGCAGGATTCGGAGCAATGCTGCCCGAAACCGGTTGTGTTTTTACCTCCTTGGTAGAAAGGGTGGAACTGTAGAGCTGGTTGATTTCTCCTGCAGAAAGCGCCCGGCTCCATATCCCTACATCGTCTATATTGGCCGCGATATACCCTCCGCTGATGGCTCTTCCGATATAGATCGGCAAAGCAGCCTGTGTCGTGCCGGTATAGGCATTGGTACTGGTGCCTACCGACAGGCCGTTTTTATAAAGCGTCATGCTCTGGTTGTTGTATACCGCAACATAATGGTCCCATTGGGAACCTGCTGCATAAGTCGGGCTGTTTACCCACGTCCAGGATGATCCCTGCTTATTGGTTCCGTAAACGATTTTTGAAGTGTCAGACTGGATGAGCCAGATAAAATTCGAAGAAGCGTTGGATCCGCTCATCATGGCTACTCCGTCGGAAGTTCCCGTTCTGTTGATCCAGAAAGAGATGGAATGGGCTCCCGATTGGGTAAAGGCATATGATAAGGCACTGTTGGTAAGGTAGCTGTTGGTCCCGTTGAATGAATAAGCGGAATTGGCGTTTCCGTACCGGTCGGCGGTAAGGGTAGCCCCGTTTACGGTAAGGGTATTGTTGTTGCCGCTGGAGTCATTGGCGTTTCCGCTGAATCCCCACCAGGCGACCAGTCCTGAAGCCGGAACATAAGCCGGGGTTTGGGCCTGAGAAATTCCTGCAACAAGTGCGCAGGCTAACAGATAAATTTTTTTCATAAATTATTTATTTTAACAAGTCAAATATAAAGATAATAAATAATAAAAATAGAGTATTTGTGGTATTATTTATGTGATTTATTTAATTTTAATGTCTAAAATTTAGATAATAGTTATTTAAAAGTGCTGTATTTTGAATAATCAATATCTTGTAATTGATGATAAGCCGTACCTTTTTCATCAAACTTCTCCCTGATCGGTATCTTAAATATTCTTAAAAAAAAACAGGATAAGGGAGAAAATTCTATCTTTGGAGAGAATTGAAACCATTCGTTAAAACTAATGATGAAAAAGCATGAGCCATCCGTCTTTTTCAGGAAAAGCTAAATGAATTTTAACTTGTAACATTTTGAAAACAGATATAGACATCCGCAGTCACTCCCATTTTTCTTTTGATCTGTGGCTTACCCTAATAAAATCTCACCCTGAATTCAAAGCGAAAAGAGTGGAGCTGTTCGCCTCCTTTTTTGAAGTGGACCGGCCGGTTGATGAAGTAACGAAGGCCGTAAAATATTATGATGACCTTTGCAATACCATCAATGAAGTTATTGGCGGAAATGTGGATACCTTTGAAATCTACTTATTGATTTTAAATGCGCTGGGGGTAGATTTGAAAATAATCAGTAAAGATCAGCTGGACGGATTTTATCAGAAAAGCGAAGATTTATTCCTGGAATACAGGCCCGTGGTGATTTTTGAAAACCTGCACCGGTTTTTTGATGAAATAAAAAACCAGGGGAAAACCATAAGCATTCTGAGCAATACAGGGTTTATCAAAGGGAAAACCATGAGAAAATTCCTGACCGCTGAAAATCTGGACCCCTACATCGATTTCCATATTTATTCCGATGAGATCAATTGTTCCAAGCCGGATCCGAAGATCTTTCAGGAAGTAAAAAATCTCATCAGGAATCCCGAACTGGACCTGAAACAGGTTCTCCACATCGGCGATAATCCGATAGCCGACTATAAAGGCGCGAAAGATTTCGGTTTCAACGCACACCTTATCACCCACAAAATATAATTATGAACAAAAGATACAGCTTACACCACATTCATTCGGCGGATGAATTTACGTTTTCGCCCGGGGAATACAGCTTTTTCAAATATGGCGATACCTTCTATGCCGAGAAATTTGCCAAAGACCTGTTTGACGGATTTATTTCCGGAAATGAATCGGTTTTAGACACCGATAAAGAGATTGTAGTGCTGCCGAGTCCTTACATGGCGATTCCTACCGCTTCCAACTTCCTGTGCTTTTACTTTAAAAAGCATCTGGATTTCTATCTGTTCCGGAAAGGGAAAAGATCAAGCATACTCTCAAAAATCAACAGAAACCATACGTATACCACAGATTACGGCAACCTGAGTTTCGAAGACCGCAAAAATTTAATTGCCAACGATACTTATTACCTGGATAAAGATTTTCTTCGGGGAAAACTTTGTATTTTTATAGATGATATTAAAATTACCGGAAGCCACGAGTTTACCGTGAATAAGATTCTGGATGAATACAGGGTGGAAGCCGATTTTTTATTCATGTATTATGCGGAGCTGATGAATTTTGACCTGGATCCCAAAATTGAAAACTATTTCAATTACTATGCGGTGAAAAATGTACAGCACATCGCAGAAGTCATGGCGAAACCGGGCTTTGAGTTCAATACGAGGATCGTAAAATATATTTTAAGCCTGGATTCAGGTAATTTTGAGTATCTTACGTCTAAAGTAAAAAAGGAGCAGATGGACCAGCTCCTGGAACTGGCCATCAGCAACAATTATCATTTAATAAAAGAATACGAAAACAATATAAACACTTTAACACAAACCGAACTATATTATGGCTATTAACTTACAGAAAGGACAGAGAGAAAATATAAATGCACCGAAATTCACCGTAGGTTTGGGATGGGATACCAATAATACATCTACGGGAACGGCTTTTGACCTCGATGCCTCTTTATTTTTACTGGATGAAAATAAAAAGCTGGTTTCCGATAACCACTTTATCTTTTACAATAACCTGGAATCTCCGGATAAGGCCGTGATCCATTCGGGAGATAACCTGACGGGAGACGGAAACGGAGATGATGAGCAGATCAGGATCGACCTGACTAAAATTGATCCTGCCGTAAAAGAAATTACAGTAGTTGTAACCATTCATGAAGCTGATTCCAGAAGGCAGAACTTCGGGCAGGTAAGAAACTCATTCATCCGGATCTTCAATACCGAAACGAACGAAGAAATCTTAAAATACGAACTGGACGAAGACTTCTCCATTGAAACCGCAGTGGAATTCGGAAGAATCTACAACAGAAACGGGGAATGGAAGTTTGAAGCCGTAGGTTCCGGACAGAGGGAAGGCCTTGAAAAATTTGTAGCAATCTATCAATAATTTACCATGGACAATCAGGAAAATCAACCTATAGATCCGCTGGGATCCATTGAGCCTTTAAAAACCTTCGAACCTACCCCGATGGCACCGCCGCCAAATATGGCAGCACCAGGTACGCCGCCGGCTCCTCTGGTAGACCGTGACGGAAACGTAAACCTTACCCAGCTGCAATCGGAAGAGCGCCGGAAATATGAAACCCTGGCCGATTCCATCGACGAAACCAATCCCGGGTCGATCGTAAATTTCGGATCAGAGCTTCAGAGAACGCTGTCTAACCAGAGTGACAGCTTCCTGGGAAATGTAAGAAGGTCCAATTCCGGGGAAGTAGGAGAGCTGATCAATAATCTGTTGGTCGAGCTGAATTATGTGGATGTTGAAGAATTAAACCAGAATAAATTCAAAAGCTTCTTAAGCAAGCTGCCTTTCATGAAAAGCGTGATGACGCAGATCGAGAATTTATTTGCCAAGTACGACAAGATCATTAACAATATCGATCAGATTGCCTATAAAGTAAACGCGGGGATCATTACTTCCACAAAGGATAATGCCGTCCTGCAGACGATTTTCGAAAGCAATGTGAATGCCATCAAACAGATTGAAGAGCTGGTGATCATCGGAAACCTGAGAATGGAAAAGGCCGGAGCAGAACTGGCCCACATGGAAGCCAACCCGCAGGAATTCCAGGATTACCAGATTGCCGATAAAAGGGATTTCATTGCAAGGCTGGACCGGAGACTGGCCGACCTGAAAGTGGTTCGTCTGATTATGATGCAGTCGCTTCCGCAGATCAGGCTGGTTCAGAACAACAACGTTTCGATTGCCGAAAAAGCACAGACGATTCTTACCACGACACTGCCGCTCTGGAAAAATCAGCTTTCACTGGCGGTAGCCATGTACAGGCAGCAGCAGAGCATCGAGATCCAGCAGAAAGTTTCGGCAACCACCGAAGACATTCTGAGGAAAAACGCGGAACGTTTAGGTCAGAACTCCGTGAATGTGGCCAGAGCCAACGAACAAACCATCGTTTCAGTAGATGTTTTAAGAGAAACAACTTCAAAACTGATCAATACGCTGAACGAAGTAAAACAGATCCAGAAGCAGGGTGCCGAAGGACGAAGAAAGCTGGATCAGGATCTGATGACCCTGGAGCACGAACTGAAAGCCAACGTAAGAGGATAATCGCAGCAGCAAGGTGAATGAAGATGCCGTAAATATCATGTCCCAAAGCAAGAGAAGATTAACGAAACTTAAGCTTCTCGCGAATTTTTTTGAAAATGTCGATATCATTTCCATCTACATCAAGACGGATATTATCCACAATCTTTTTCAGGAAAACAAAGGGCTGGATTACAGCAAGCTGGAACTTTTTCACCTGCAGTTCACCGACAGCCTGATTGAGCTTTTAACGAAGATCAAAAGGCAGAAGGAAAACGATATGCTGGCGGTGATCAATGAAATGGAGGTCAACAGCAAATACATCTCCGGATTCGAGGAAAAAAAGGCAGACGGTTTTGAAACCGACCGGAAAATGTACAGCGGTACCTTCTCCGGTCAGCTGAAAAACCTGTACAATGATCTTACGGAAGACAAATTCCGGCTGAACTGGGACCAGGTGCTGAATTTTCATAAGAAATATGCCGCCGAGTTCTACAGACCGGATGTTGATGAAGAGCTGCTGAAATCCGGAAATTTTCCGGCCTATCAGTATCAGGAGTACCGGATCGAAAGAAAGCTGCTGGGACGGCTGAACATTCAGAACTTTAAGGTCCGTTTTGTCTGTGGCTATGCAATCTCCGGTAACGAGTATGAGCTCTTTAAGATTTTCCAGTCCGATGATCATTTTATCTTTGATGTGGAAGGCCGGAAAATGTATCTGCTCGAGCCCAAAAAACTGGAGAAACTGGATGCCTCACCCAACGAATCGAATCAGGGGACCATTGTCTATCAGCTCAGAAGAAAAAACGAACAGCTGGAAGAAACAATGAACGAGAGGAAAAAAATATTGCCCGAACAGGTAACCGGTGTGCTGAAAGATTATATCAAAAATCTGGAAAACACGGATATCATGAGCAAAATGTTCGACATCAACGAGGAAACGAATATTCTCCGTGCGATGCTGAACTTAAATTTAAACAACAATTAAAAGCGAAGGTCAGGTAGACGCTTTGCAAAAAACAAATTAACAAACTAAACATAAAAAGATGGCTATTAACTTACAAAAAGGTCAGAGAATAAACCTTACCAAGGAAAACGGAACCACGCTTTCACAGGCTTGTGTGGGAATCAACTGGGGGGCAATCGAGAAAAAAGGATTTTTCGGAGGGGTTACCAGAGAGGCGGTGGACCTGGACGGAAGCTGTATTTTATATGATACCAACAAAAATGCTACTGAGATCATTTATTTCGGGAACCTGAAGTCTAAAAACGGAGCCGTAAAACACAGCGGTGACGACTTAACCGGTGACGTAAACGGAAACGACGGACTGGATAATGAAGTGATCACCGTAGATTTCAGCAATCTGGATGCTAATGTAGAACACGTGGCATTGGTGCTGAACAGCTACAAAGGCCAGGACTTCGGGACGATTCCCTTTGCTTCCATCAGGATTTATGAAGGTACGCCCACCAACGTAAGGGAAGTTTTCGCTAAATATGATATTGCAAACGATGCTTCCTTCAAAGGCCATGTTGCCATGGTAATGGGGGTTTTCTATAAGAAAAACGGGGAATGGAAATTCAACGCCATCGGAGACCCGACCGCCGACCGGAAACTGCAGGAAACCATAGAAACGGTAAAGCAGAAATATCTGTAGGACAAACGAAAATCAATAGGAACAGGCTAAAGCACGTTCATAAATGATGATTTATAATCAGGCTTAGCCAAAATTTAAAACCTGTTGAATTTTAATAACAAATCAATTAATGGCAATATCTGTTTTTTACAGCTATTGCTTTTATCATATAACAACATACAGTAAAAGTGGGACAAAATACTAGCATTTTGGATCTTCATCCCGGTCTGGTTTGGGGATTCGCGGTAACGGTGGTTATCATGTTGCTCCTCGACTTGGGGGTTTTCAACAAAAAAAGTCATGAGGTTTCTTCCAAAGAAGCCACAATCTGGTCAATTGTATGGATCTCGCTGTCCATGCTGTTTTCCGGAGTTGTCTACTGGGTGTACAACTCAGACCTGGGACCCGGCAGCCATGAAGTGGCCGTGGAGAAATTCACCCAATACCAGGCGGCCTACTGGATCGAAAAGGCGCTTTCGGTGGATAATTTATTCGTATTCATCCTGGTTTTCGGATTCTTTAAAGTTCCGAAATACCTTCATCATAAGGTGCTGTTCTGGGGGATTATCGGAGCACTGATCTTCAGGGCCGTTTTCATCTTCGCGGGTGTAGGCCTGATTAACCTGACCTACCTGCCGGAAATGAATATTTTCGGACATCCGGTAAAAATAAATATTGTGATGGCAATCTTCGGGTTGTTCCTCGTTTACGCGGGAATCAAGTCCTGGGGCGGCGGTGACGATGACGAAGATGAAGACTACAGCAACACGGCAGGAGCCCGGCTGATCAAAAGATTCTGGAAGGTTTCCGATAACTACGTCGGCGATAAATTCTTCACCGTTCAGAACGGGATGAAAATGGCCACACCGCTTTTGGTCGTTGTAGCCGTTATCGAATTTACCGATGTGCTTTTTGCAGTAGACTCCATTCCGGCCATCTTTGCCATCTCCAATGATCCGTTTATCCTGTATACGTCGAATATTTTTGCGATTCTGGGATTAAGGTCACTGTATTTCCTGTTGGCCAACTTCATCCATATGTTCAGCAAGCTGCCTTACGGTCTGGCCGTCATCCTGACGTTTATCGGGGTAAAAATGCTGATCGCTCCGTGGATCCATATTCCATCTCCGGTATCCCTGGGGATCGTAGGCGGGGTTCTGGTGATCTCGGTGATCCTGTCACTCATTTTTCCTGATAAAAAAGAAGAAAAAGAAGAACTTGAAGACTGATTTTAATTTAATTGATAAAACAAAAAGGCTTTACCGTTGGGTAGAGCCTTTTTTTTGTGAAAAGTCAATGGTCAATCTGCTTTGCTTGTCAATTTGATTGATGCTTCTTGCAGTTGTTGGAATGCGCAAGGGCGCAAGGGAATTGGACGATCATCCCGCTGAAAGACGCAAAGAATTTGACGCCGTCAAATTTGTTTATTGCTAATACTAGCTGTCAAATTTTATCTTTTTAAAATAAGCGGCATACCATTTTATAAGAGATAAATCCTTGTGTCTTTTCCATGCCAAGTATTCAGAATGCTTTGTCCCTGACGTTTTTCCAACAGCATCCGTTACATAAAATTCACCATTGACCATTCACTTGCGAAGCAAAATTGACCATTCACCTATTATACTTCAACAGTTTATTGATCTTCAATCTGGTCTGCATGGAAACTTTGTAGGTCTCTTCACGAAGTTTCTGTAATTTTCCGACCGGCTGAAAGAAGATTTTGCTTTCGAAAGGATTGAAAGAAAGCATTTCGTTTTTACAGGCATCCGGATCAAGAAGCTGATCCTGATTGATTTTTATTTCTCCGATTTTGATAAAAGGGGTATTTTTCCATTCCACATTCAGCTGGTTGACCGGCTGGTCTTTCAGATCATAACAAAGCTGGATCAGTACATCAGCGGTAAAAGTATCCGTACGCAGATAGCTTTCGAGAGCATCCTTCACTTTCAGCTTTTTCCCGAAATTTTTGGACACGGATTGAGGTTTCAGCCTGATCTTCATCATATAATCTCCCAGACGGTAGACGCCGACCGAATGATAGTCGAAGGAAAGGAAGAAATCATTCCGCTTCCTCCAGAGTTTAAAAATGTTCTTTACAAACGATCCGGTAAAGGTGGACGGAATTACTTTAATAATCTGCATCATCAAGGAAAAAGAGCTCCATTTCTTAATAAAGAACTGGTTCACTGAAGTAAAGAGTTTCAGGAAAGTGCTCACGGAATGAATCGGAAACAATGGGAAATTCACCAGCGGATAATTCGCCAGCAATACCCCGTTTTCATCTTTGATCTTTACGGCAAATCCGTAAGCCGGAATGTCTTTTCTGCCCCTGATGATTTTCGGATGGGCGTTGGAGAAGCGGATCGTAAGATCATATTTTTCTTTGTCGAAAAAGGGCTGCAGCTTTTCGGGAACATCACGTTCGATGATGAATTCTCCCCTGGCAACGGCATAGGTTTTGGCATGGGCATTCCGGGTTGCATAGCTGACGTCACTCACGGAAGGTGACTGCTCTACAAAGTCGGCAATGCTTTTTTTGTTGATTTCAAGGAGTTCCCGTTCCTCATCAGTCAGCTTGTCAAAACTCTTATTATATCTTAATGGACTTGGCATTTAGTTTTTAATTCCAATTATAACGCCAACTTTCCGCAAACGTGTTAAGCCAGTATTAAACATATCTGAACTTTCCGGGTATAAAAATTACAGATTGATAATCAGGAGATTGAAATATTGGGAGATTCAAATTGAAAAGCTGCTGGTTGTTGATAATGCCGGAAACTTCCCATTCCCGGTCTCCATGATCCCGTGTTAAAATCTTATCTTTGTAAAAAATTTAATTATGGGCGTAGCAGATATGTTATTCAAACGTAAAAAAGAGCAGGCAGAAAAAAACCTGAAAGACGGTCAGGAATATATGGCAGAATATGGTAAGCGGGAAAGTGTGGTTGAACTGCCAAGCGGATTGCAGTATGAAATCATTACGGAAGGCGACGGGCCGAAACCGGGACCGAGATCAACGGTAAAATGCCATTACCATGGAACCACCATTACCGGGAAAGTATTCGACAGCTCCGTAAAGAGAGGGACCCCGGCTTCATTTCCTTTAAATAAAGTAATCAAAGGATGGACGGAAGCCCTTCAGCTGATGCCGGTAGGAAGCAAATGGAGACTGATTATTCCACCGCATCTTGCATATGGCGATCAGCAGATCAGTAAGGAAATCGGACCGAATTCCACCCTCGTTTTTGAAGTGGAATTACTCGATATTAAATAAGTTTTCCTTAAAAACAGCTTAAAAATTTACCCGCATTCCGGGTAAATTTTTTTATTTATGTATATTGGTCAATGGCTTTATCAGAAAAATTTAAGTATAAAGAACGAAATCCGTCCATCACCGTTTGAACGTTTTCTTCAGAATATATACCTTTCCCGTTGAACTAAAGAAATACCCTATGAAAAAACGGTTTTACTTATTGCCGTTGCTCTGCCTGCTGGCATCCTGCGTTTCAAAGAAAAACCAGGCTATCAAACAGAACATCCTTACGCTCAGGGACAGCTATTGCAAAGCGCCGTTCAAATACAATTACGGCAATAAAGTGCCTTCCTATAATTCGGATTCCATCATTGCAGCCAATAAAGAACTTAAAGGAATTTTCTCCGACCAGAGCATCCTGATCCTTAACGCTTTGGATAACCTGGATGAAGTGCATGAAATCATGGACCTTAAGAAAGATTCTTCCTTAGAGTCACAGGTAAAAGTGCTGCAGCTGAAAACCAGGATCAACAGTAAAATAACGATTGCCCTGACGGAACTCGATGCCGTAGCTGCTGAATTCGACTGCGAGGGAGAGCGGGTGGCACAGATCGGAAATTATGTGGATAACCTGAACGATTCCAGGAACAACAGGCTTATTCTCTACTCCATTGTAACGGGAGCGGCTGCATCAATTGCCGGAGGAATTATAAAGAATGACGCCTGGAGCAGCGCGATAGACATCGGCGGGGGAGGCCTGGGCGCCGGCTTAGGACTGGCCACCCTTAATCCAAAAGGCCGGAAAGTGGAATTTATCCACCAGAGAAACCTGCTGAGGGACATCTGGAAAGAAAAACTGGAATCCCCGAACTTCCCGCCGTTCATCTGGTATATGTATACCGAGAAAATATTTTCAAACCGGGAAAAACAATCCATTATTTCCGGCATGAAAGACCGGTGGCTGCATTACCAGTTTGATGATGATAAACAAAAGGCCGATCAGTCGGTAATTTTCAGCAACGGCGGCTTTTACCGGTCGCAGGATCTTCATAACCGTGCGGCGATGCTCAACCAGATGCAGTCGGCCACGAGAACCATCAACCAGAATATCAATTACCTGCTGCTGGATCTTGACAAGTTGATTTTGTAAATCGTAAATTTGTTTTAGTATATTATTTTTATGTCGGAATTAAAAAAAATAAGGGAGCTAAAGAACCTTACCCAGGAAGAGCTGGCTGAGAAGTCCGGTCTCTCGGTAAGGACGATACAAAGGATCGAAGCCGGTGTGCAGCCTAAAGGATATACCCTGAAGTCACTGGCTGCAAGCCTGGATATTCCTGAAAAAGATTTATGGATCCCGGAAATTCCATTCCGGAAGGAAACTGAAGCTGAAGAAATTCCTGAAATACCGAGAAAAGAAGAAGCGGTTAATTTAACTCTCGTCAAACTCATCAACCTTTCTTCAATTCCCCTCGCCTGGTTTCCGGTGGCCAATGTGCTTCCGCCTTTACTGATCATGTTGTTTACAAAAGAGAAATCCCGGATCGTTAAACAGATCATTTCCCTTCAGCTATTTCTAGCCATTATTTCTCCTGTTATTTTTATGATAACGGTACTTTTCAAACCGGGACATTCCGCTGTTTTGGCCGTAATAATTCTGTTGGTCCTGATGAATGTGTATATCATATTGAGAAATGCCTATGAAATAGACCGAAAGGAAAAGCTTTACTATAAGCTGAATTTTAGTATCTTATAATTTTGTCGTATGATTGGCGGGTTTTTGTCGGGCTTTTTTTTGTGAGTGAAATTCAATAATTCTGAATCTTTGTCAAAAAATAAACAATGGCAAAAAGATTCTTTCCGTATCTGATGATTTTCTTATTTTCCTCCTGCAGCGTAAATGCTCAGATCGATAAAAATTCTGAACTGTTCTTAGAATTGAAAAAGCAGGACAGCATTTTTTTTGAAAAAGGGTTCAATGGCTGCGATATGGCATACCTGGAAAAGGCGGTGGCTAATGATTTAAAGTTTTATCACGATAAAGGCGGTTTTCAGGATAAGAGATTGTTTCTGGAAAGAACCCGGGAAAACATCTGCTCCGATCCTCTTAAAAAGCCGATCCGCAAAGTGGTTCCGGGCAGCCTCGAAGTTTTCCCTCTGTACAGCAATGGGGAGCTGTACGGTGCGATACAGTCCGGCGAACACCAGTTTTACATCCGCGAACCCAATAAAAAAGATGTTTTAGGCGGCAGGGCAAAGTTTACAACGGTCTGGACAAAGAAAAACGGGAATTGGATCATGAGCGATGTGCTGAGCTATGATCACGGAGAGCCCAATCATACTGTAATGACGGATCCTGTTGAACAGTTGTTGAAAGATAACTCTATTCCGGCTTTAGGATTAGGGATTATTGAAAACGGAAAATTAACCCAGATAAAAGTGTACGGAACCCTCGACGGGAAAACGACAGCACCGTACAACAGTATTTTTAATGTGGCATCCCTGACCAAACCGGTAACCGCACTCACTGTTCTACATCTGGTAAGCCTGGGAAAATGGAACCTTGACGAACCGCTGGACAAATACTGGGTCGATCCTGATATTGCCAAAGATCCGAGACATAAGAAACTGACGGCCCGGATCATTTTGAGCCATCAGACCGGTTTTCCGAACTGGAGGTGGCAGAAACCGGATGGACGGCTGAGTTTTGAGTCTGATCCCGGATCGAAATACCAGTATTCCGGGGAAGGTTATGAATACCTGCGCAGGGCCATTGAAAATAAATTCCATAAAAGCCTTGAAGAATTGGCAAGAGAGATGGTTTTCAAACCCGTTGGCATGCACGATACCAGCTATATCTGGAATGAAAAAAAGGATGCGGAAAGAATCGTTTCCGGTTATGATAAGAACGGTAAGCCTTATGACATTGTGAAAAATAACCGGCCAAACGCTGCGGATGATCTGATGACCTCCGTAGAGGATTACAGCAGGTTCCTGATCGCAGTGATGAATAACAGCCTGCTGTCTGAAAAAGTATTTAAAGAAATGAAAACCGGGCAGGTAAAAACCAAAAAAGATAAATATTTCGGATTGGGTTTTGAAATCTATGAACTGGGGAACGGAGAAGTTGCCCTGTCGCACGGAGGCGTCGATAAAGGAGTAAATACACTGGCGGTCATGCTGCCAGAAACAAAGCGGGGGCTGGTCATTTTTACAAATGTTGATGACGGATATAGAGTATACGAACCGCTGATTGATCTGTACCTGGGTGAGGCAGGAAAAAAACTGGTAAAAATCGAGACTGAATAATTTAATTGTAATAAAATTTGTTACATTAAATATTTTATGTACCTTTGTCCGGTAACTATCATGAACAATACAAGATTTGCTACGGCAATACATATCATGACCCTACTGGCGGAAAGTCCGCAGGACTGGCTGACCTCCGAATGGATGGCAGGAAGCATTAATATCAATCCGGTGATGGTCCGCAAAGAATTGAGCGTGCTGAGGGAAGCAGGATTGATTATCAGCCGGAAAGGGAAAGAAGGAGGAAGCCGGTTGGCCCGGAATGCAGAGGAAATCTATATTTCCGAAATTTACCTGGCGGTAAAAAATACGGAAGTCCTGGGTAAAAAAAACAACCATCCGAATCCGGCGTGTCCGGTAGGAAAAGAGATCAACGATCATTTAAAAACCTTATTTTCTGAAACCGATCAGCTGGTTTTAAACTTTTTGGGCAAGAAATCCCTGAAAGAGTTTTGCGATCGGTTCAGATAAAAATTTTTAGCTATAAATGTAACAAAAATTATTACAATTTAATTTAAATAAAATTACTATGAAAAAAGTAGCCGTAATCGGAGCCACAGGATTTGTGGGAACCCCATTAGTGAACGAACTTACCAACAGGGGTTATGAAGTGGAAGCGATCGTAAGGGACGCCTCAAAAGTTGAGCAGAACGGAAAAGTGACTGCCAAAAGCGTGGATGTCAACAAGGTGGATGAACTGGCGGAAGCCTTAAAAGGAAATGATGCGGTAATCAACGCCTTTAATGCAGGATGGACAAACCCGAATCTGTATGATGATTTTCTTAACGGTTCGGTGAATATCGAAAAAGCAGTGGAAAAGTCAGGCGTTAAAAGATTCATTACCGTAGGCGGAGCAGGAAGTTTATACATCGACGGAAATCAGCTGGTAGACGGTCCCGATTTTCCTGCCGACATCAAACCGGGGGCAACTGCCGCAAGGGATTATTTAAATAAAATCAAAGAAAATACAACCCTGGACTGGACGTTCTTCAGCCCGGCCATCGAAATGCATCAGGGAACAGCTGGTGTGAGAACCGGAAAATACAGAACCGCTTTGGAAAACCCGGTATTTGATGAAAACGGCAGAAGCGTTCTCTCCGTAGAAGATGTAGCCGTGGTCCTGGTGGACGAACTTGAGCAGAACAACCACATCCGCGAGCGTTTTACAGCAGCATATTAATTTAACGTGAACCTGAAGAGGACCCCTGATAGGGTGGAAGAGGGAAGCTGGAAGTTTCCTGGAAATCTGTTTAAAGTCTGATATACCAACTTAGATTTCAATATTTCACTGCTGTAGCTAACTAAGAATAAATTAAACAAGGTAGGATTCACGTTATTTAAACTTAAAAAAATCAGAGCCGTTTTGTTCCTGATAAAAAAATAAAAATAGGATGCCCTAAAAGCATCCTATTTTTATTTTTTTGCCATAAGCCATAAGCCATAAGCCAATTGCCAGCAGCTTATCAAAGGTTCATGAACAACTTCGGATTGACAGGCGTATTGTTTTTGTGTACTTCATAATGAAGATGAGGTCCGGTAGAGCGTCCGGAATTCCCGGACTTGGCAATGACCTGTCCTACTTTTACCTTATCGTTCACCTTCGCCACCAGTTGGGATAAATGCCCGTACAGCGTGGCCAGCCCGTTTCCGTGGGAAACAATCACACAGTTTCCGTAACCTCCTTTCTGTCCGGAGAAAATCACGGTTCCTGCAGCAGTCGCGATCACATCGGAACCGAAGGCAACGGCAATGTCCAGTCCTTTGTGGAACTGCATCTGGTCGGCTTCCGCAGGCGGATTGTTTTTCTCAGCCGGCTTACCGGTATTCGCGGCTACTGCTTTTGCAGGAGCATTGGCTGCCGGAGCAGGTGTGGAAGAGGCTGCTTTCGGCGTAACCATTACCTTAACTTCCCTTTTATTGCCGTAGCTGTCCGTCACTTCAATGATTTTTTCCACAGGTTCAGCCTTCACTTCCGGGGCAGCGACGGCTACAGTAACCGGTTTCGCAGTACTTCCGGTTTTTACAGCGGCAAAAACGGTTTTAAAGGGAATCGGATTTTTCCGTATCCCGAAGTTGGATGAAATATAGCCTTCAGTCGGCATTCCCAGCGGCACCTGAAGCAGTTTTTTCTGAAGGTTCATCAGGTATTGGCTGTACCGGTTGGCCTGCCGGGCCAGATAAACGGAATTCGAAATGCTGTCTTTGCTGAGAATCGTTACCTTTTCGTTCGGAACGTCTTTGGATTTCAGGAAAGAATTCAGCTCTGCTACGGTCTGATCCATCAACGTGAGATCGGTTTTCATCTTCAAATAATCCACACTGTCTTTTTCAGTGTTGATCTTTACAAGGTTTACTTCATAGTTTCTGTTATCTTTTTCGGAATACAGCTTGGCAATGAAGATCCCTTGGGCAAAAACTATCAGCAAAAGGCCTCCCAGAAGCACATTTACGTTCTTTTTCCGGCTTAGAAATCTCTTCATTTTTCTTCTCTTAGTCAATTACAAAACGGTTTAAGCCCGCAAATTTAATTAAAAATAAACTTTAAGACCTATTTTTAACAGAACTTTAGGCATACCGGTAATTAACGGCAGTTTAGCCATTTAATTGTGCAGAAGTATTAATTTAATATAAAATGGATTTTATCATGCTCCTAAACATTTTTCTTCCATCTTTGTTTTAATATATTTGCAATTCACATTTTCTATTATGGCTAAAAAGAAAACCAATACAGAATCGAATCTTAAAAAAAATAAAAATGACCTTCCGGTAGGCGTGGTAGGAAGCGGAAGTTTCGCTACGGCTATCGTGAAAATGCTGGTGGAAAACTGTAAAGTGGTGCACTGGTGCGTAAGAAACGAATATGTAAAAGGAGCCATTGAGCAGCGGGGCCATAATCCCACTTACCTTACGGCAGTGAATTTTAACCTTAAAAACCTGAAGCTGACAACGGATATCAACGAACTGGTTTCTGCCTGTGACATAGTGGTGCTGGCAACTCCTTCCATTTATCTTTCGGATACGATGGAAAAAATGACGGTTGACTGTACAAACAAAATTTTCGTTTCCGCCATTAAGGGGATTATCCCGAAAGTGAACGATGTTGTAGCGCATTACCTGAGGGACGAGTTTAAAATCGGTTTCCGCAACCAGGCGGTGATCGCAGGGCCTTGTCACGCGGAAGAGGTAGCCATGGAAAGGCTTTCCTATCTTACGGTAGCTACGGTAGAAGAAGAGGTTTCCGCGAAGCTGGTGAATATCTTCAATTCGGATTTTATAAAAATGCATTCCAGCAAGGATCTTTTAGGCAACGAATACAGCGCGATCCTGAAAAATATCTTTGCCATCGGCGCCGGTATTGCCAGCGGCCTGGGTTACGGGGATAACTTTACGGCGGTTTTCGTTTCCAACGCCATCCGTGAAATGGAAACGTTCCTGGAAGCCATCTACGAAGCGCCGCGGGATGTGAATGAAAGTGCTTATCTCGGGGATTTACTGGTAACCGCATACTCCCTTTTCTCAAGAAACAGGAACCTCGGGAACCTGATCGGGAAAGGATACACCGTAAAATCGGCCATCCAGTCGATGAACATGGTGGCGGAAGGATATTATGCCGCCGATTCCATCTATAAAACCTCGAAAGAAAAAGGATTGAAACTGCCGATCGTCGATACCATTTACAGCATCCTCTACGAAGGCAAAAACGCAGAAAAACAATTCAAAAAACTGACGGCCAGACTGGATTAATAATTCATATCCTCTGATCTGCGGAATTTTTATCGATTTAGAAGTAATACTTCAAGCCCCAAAGGATTGGCTTAAACCACCATAGGAGGCAATCCGGTAAAAACAAATCACCATCCCCGATCTTAGCACCTATTCAATTTCTGATTTAAACATTCAATAATGATTAATCGTTTCAATAGTTAATTATTGATAATTTCCATGGGAATTTATAGTATAATAAAAACTTACGTTTTGTGATAAAACGGGCTGTTAAAATTTCGCAAAATCATAGGGTGTATTAAAACTTTTCCCGAAATTTGATAGAAAATACAGTTTATGTCACAGCTTATCAGCAGAACACCCAAACCCAAATACGATGTGGTTTTAATCGGGGGAGGCATCATGAGTGCTACCCTGGCCACTTTGCTTCATGAATTTGATCCGGATCTTGAAATTGCCATCTTCGAAAGATTAGGCCGGTTTGCCAAGGAGAGCACCGCCGCCTGGAACAATGCAGGAACCGGACATTCTGCGTTTTGTGAACTGAATTATACCCCTGAACAACCCGATGGGTCTGTTGATATTTCCAAAGCAGAAAGCATTGCCGAGCAGTTTGAAATCTCCAAGCAGTTCTGGTCTTACCTCGTCACAAAAGGATACGTCAGAAGCCCTAAGGATTTTATCAACTCCTGCCCGCATATGAGCCTGGTTTTCGGAGAAAAAGATGCCGAATACCTAAAAAAGAGACATGATAAAATGTCCGGGTCCGTTCTTTTCCAGGGAATGGAATTCACGACGGACCACGATAAGCTCAGGGAATGGATTCCTTTGGTGATGCAGAAACGGAATCAGTCGGAAGTAATGGCCGCCACCAAAATGGATCTGGGGACCGATGTGAACTTCGGAACCCTGACCCGGAAAATGGGACGGCATCTGGTGGAGGATTCCAATGTAGAAGTCTTTCTGTACCATGAAGTAAAAGACGTTGATCCCAAAGAAGACGGAACCTGGGAAATGAAGGTGAAAGACCGGATCAACAACCATAAGCAGGAAGTAGAAGCGGACTTTGTATTCATCGGAGCCGGAGGATATGCCCTGCCGTTGCTGGAGAGTTCGGATATCACGGAAAGCGAAGGTTACGGAGGTTTTCCGGTTTCGGGGCAGTGGCTGGTGACCCACAACCAGGAGCTGGTAGCAAAACACCAGGCAAAAGTCTATACGCAGGCTACGGTGGGTGCCCCGCCAATGTCGGTTCCACACCTTGACCTGAGAATCATCGATGGCGAAAAGGCATTGCTCTTCGGGCCGTTTGCCGGTTTTTCAACCAAATTTTTAAAAGAAGGAAGCTACCTGGATCTGCCGGAAAGCGTGAACACCAAAAATTTACGGTCACTGTTCGGGGCCTGGTGGCACAATATTCCTTTGACGAAATACCTGATTCAGCAGGTCGCCATGAACAAGGCCCAGCGCATACAGCATCTGCGGGAATTCGTTAAAGATGCCAAAGAAGAGGATTGGGAACTGAAAGTAGCCGGACAAAGGGTACAGGTCATTAAAAAAGATGAAAAAGACGGCGGAAAGCTGGAATTCGGAACCGAGGTGGTGGTCAACAAAAAAGGGACCATCGCTTCTTTACTGGGTGCTTCTCCCGGAGCTTCCACCGCCGTTTACGCCATGCTGAACGTTCTTGAAAAATGTTTCCCTGAAAAGCTCCACGGCGAATGGAAAGAAAAACTGCTGGAAATGGTACCTTCGTACGGCCAGAAATTAGCCGGCAACCCGGAACTTACACAGAAAGTAAGAAATTACTCCAAAGAAAAATTAGAATTAGAATATTAAATGTGAATGGTGAATGGTCAATTGTGAATTAAAAAATTGACATTTGCAGAATAATTGACCATTCACCATTACCTGTTATCCATTACTCATCTTATCAATGTCCGAAACCATTGTAAAACCCATTATCGTTAAAGAATTGCTGGAATCCCTTCAGGCAAAAGTGGAAGAGGAACAGCAGGTTATTGTGCATTGCTGCTTTCCCGCTTCGCCGTTTCTGGGCAATCTCATCCGGATCTGGCGGTCCACTTATCTTTTCGATAACCAGTCGGAACACCGGAGTGAGCTGATCCATGCGGAAAATATTACCCTCTATCCCAACTGGACGCCGGTTCCTTTTATGCGGGATTTCTGGTTCACGCTCGTTTTTTCCGGCCTTCCGAAAGGGTGCAAAAGCTTTGACCTTAAAGAAGTGATTCCCGAAGAGGGTGGTTTCTTTGTAGGATCCATCAAGAGAAATTCTTCCGATATCTACCGGGTGAAAATTTCAGAATCCTATATTTAGATGATCAATGAGTATTAAATTGATTTACACCAATTCACTTTTGTCATGAAAAAATACCTATTCCTGTTTCTGCTCATCCCTTTACTATTTTTCTCACAGAAGATATCCAGAGAAGAATCCGAAATTAAAAAATTTCAGCAGGCACTGAACGCCGAATACCGGAATCCGAAAGAAACCCCATTGAGAGGCGATAATTTTACCCATTTTAAAGAACACCCTTTCTTTCCGGTCGATATGAAATACCGGGTGACCGCACAATTCAAAAAAACAGAAAATGCAGAACCTTTTGACCTGCCAACCTCTTCCGGAAAAACCAAAGTTTATCAGGAATATGGAAAAGCGAATTTTACCCTGGACGGAAAACCCTACACGCTGACTTTATATCAAAGTCTGGATCTGGCCAAACAGAAAAAATACAAGAACTATTTGTTTCTGCCGTTCCGTGATGCCACCAATGAAAAGGAAACCTATGGCGGCGGGAAGTATATGGATTTAACGATTCCCAAAGGCAGTACCCTTATTCTCGATTTTAATAAATCCTATCAGCCATACTGTGCCTATAATGCGTATGACTACAATTGCCCGGTAGTCCCTGAAGAAAACAGGCTGCCCATTGAAATCCGGGCGGGTGTGATGTATGAAGACATTTATCATCATTGAAAGATGGTCAGTCTGAACTTTTTTAAAGACGAAGATTTTCCCGGTGTTAATTATACGCTGGATGAAATCCAGCTGCAATACACTTCCTCCGCAGCAAATGCCCTTAAAAGAATAGATGCCCGAAATACCGGACTCGAATTTCCGGTCACGGTTTTTAACCGCGAGATGCCTGTAGGATTTTTTACCCTGGACTTCGGAGAAGATAAACTGGAGCTTACCGATAACTTGGATTCAGTTTTATTACGGTCCTTATCTGTTAATCCTGAAATGCAGGGCAAAGGAATAGGAAAAGCGGCTATGATCCTGGCGGACGGTTTTGTACGTGAAAATTTCACCAATTGCCATGAAATCGTCCTTGCCGTTAATCAGAATAACCTTTCTGCCTATGAACTTTATCTGAAAGTCGGTTATTGTTTCGAAGGCAAAACAAGAATGGGCAGAAGCGGCCCGCAATATCTGATGTTCAAAAGCATCTAAACCAATAAGTGAATTTTGCTCCGCAAGTGAATGGTCAAAGGTGAATTTTACCTGCAATGATGTTGGAAAACGCCAAGTCGCAAATCTTCTGAAATGCAGGACGTTTTAAGGCGCAAAGATTTTATCTCTGATAAAATTGAGAACCGCTTATTTAAAAAAAGACTAAAAATTTACAATTAGTATTAGCGATGTACAAATTTGACAGCGTCAAATTCCTTGCGCCTTAAAGCAGGATGATTGTCCGGTCTTTTGCGCCCTTGCGTATCCCAACAACCATCAACAGTCTGAAGCCAATGCCCTTAACCGCAATTTCCCTCCGGACCGGATGGGTGGCGAAAATTCTCTGAATTTTTGACGGGGTGGTTTTTTGTGGTGAATGGTGAATTTTGCTCCGTAAGTGAATGGTCAATGCTGAATTTTATACTGTGGGTGCTGTTGGAAAACGCAAAGCCGCAATTTTTTTAATACTTCATATCATGTAGTAAAACGCAAAGATTTTATCCCTGATAAAACTAAATACCGCTTATTTAAAAAAAAGACCAAAAATTTGACAGTTAGTATCAGCGATGTACAAATTTGACGGCGTCAAATTCATTGCGCCTTTCAGCAGAATGATTGTCCGATTCTTTTGTGCCCCTGCACATTCCAACAACCACCGGAAGCATCAGTTAAAATCGACAAGCGAAGCGCATTCACCCGCAGGAATTCACCATTCACCTTGAAGAGCCCTGCAGATAAATCATCACATCCAAAACTTTAAGAAATTTTAATCCCCGTTTTTAGGGTTTGGCGTGAAACTTTCTGCTAAATTTGGATAACATCAAATAATAGATATGGAAATCTCTCTTCACAATCAGGTGGCCATCATTACAGGAGCCTCCAGCGGAATCGGTTCAGGAATTGCAAAATCCTTAGGTACGGCCGGTGCCACAGTGGTGGTCAATCACTCTTCAGAACATTCATTGGACGAGGCCCGGGCGGTTCTAAAGGAAATCACCGACGCCGGTGGAAGCGGAATCACCTGGCAGTGCGATGTTTCCAAAGAGGAGGAGGTCATCAGAATGTTCAGTGAAGTGGTTTCACAATTCGGAACGGTGGATATTCTCGTAAACAACGCCGGCGTACAGAAAGACGCAAAGTTCACGGAAATGACCCTTGATCAGTGGAACACGGTTATCGGCATCAACCTGACGGGGCAGTTTTTATGTGCCCGGGAAGCCATCAAGGAGTTTCTCCGCCGCGGGATTGATCCGTCACGCTCCGTAGCCTGCGGTAAAATCATCCATATCAGTTCGGTCCACGAAGTCATTCCATGGGCAGGGCACGCCAATTATGCAGCCAGCAAAGGAGCCATCCGGATGCTGATGCAGACGTTAGCCCAGGAATACGGAGCCGACCGGATCCGTGTGAATTCCATTTGCCCGGGAGCCATCCAGACACCGATCAACAAAGGGGCATGGAGCACTCCTGAAGCCTTAAATTCATTAATGACCCTGATCCCTTACAACCGGATCGGTCAGCCGCAGGATGTCGGAAACCTGGCCGTATTCCTGGCCAGTGACCTTTCAGATTACATCACCGGTGCCAGCATTTTCATCGATGGCGGTATGACCACCTTCGAGAGCTTTTCAACCGGAGGATAAATTAGGGCGCACATTTCCGGCTTTCACTACTCGCTTTTTTGTGCCGGGGCTTTTTCCGGGCTTACAAAAAGAGCTCAGACAGGCCGTTCAATCCGGGGCGCAGATCAGTCTTAAGACAAATATTTATTTTATTCTCAGATGAGAACCACCGGATATTCACTTCATTGATGATCATTTATCAATCATCATTTATCAATTATCATTCACCATCTCTGACGCATGAAAGAAAAAGAAAGATTACCTGACGTTACCTGGAAAAAATGGGGACCTTATGTCAGCAACCGCGAATGGGGTACGGTACGGGAAGACTACAGCCCGGACGGCACAGCCTGGACGTATACCAACCATGATCTCGCAGAAGCCAAAACCTACCGTTGGGGCGAAGAAGGGATTTGCGGAATCTGCGACGACTTTCAGAAGCTGGTTTTCTCTTTCGGATTTTGGAACGGGAAGGATCAGAGGGTAAAAGAACGGTTCTTCGGGCTTTCCAACAGGCAGGGCAACCACGGGGAAGATGTGAAGGAGTATTTTTACTACCTGGATGCAACGCCCACGCATTCGTATATGAAGATGCTTTATAAATATCCTCAGAACGCTTTCCCGTATGACGACCTGATCCGCACCAACGCCGCCCGGTCCCGGCAGGAACCCGAATATGAATTAATCGATACCGGCATTTTTGATCAGAATGAATACTTCGATATCTTTATAGAATATGCCAAGGAAAGCCAGAACGATATTCTGGTAAAACTCACAGTAGTGAACAAATCGGAAAAGAAGACGCCTTTGGTAATACTGCCCACGCTATGGTTCCGGAATACCTGGAACTGGGGCTACAACGATTACCGGCCGCAAATGGATTCCGAAGATGCCCGGATCATAAAGATCAGTCATAAAGACCTGGAAGTTAAAAACCTGTATGCCCGACAGTCTGAAAAAGTATTGTTTTGCGACAATGAAACCAATAACGAAAGGCTGTACCAATCTGCCAATACCTCAAAATACACCAAAGACGGCATCAACGATTTTGTAATCAACGGCAATTCACAGGCAGTGAATCCTAAGGATTCCGGAACAAAAGCATCGTTTTTCATTGATGAAACTTTTAACGCCGGAGAAACAAAAGTTTTTGAATTCAGACTGTCGGATAAAGAGCTGAAAGATCCTTTTGCCGGTTTTGAGGCTGCTTTCAATCTCAGGCAGCAGGAGGCAGATGAATTCTACGCCGATATCCAGTGCGGTATAAAGACCGATGATGAAAAGCTGGTGCAGCGCCAGGCCTTTGCCGGCATGCTGTGGAACAAAATGTTTTACCATTACAATGTTGAAAAATGGCTGAAAGGTGATCCCGGTGAAATTCCTCCGTCTAAATCCCGTGAGAAAATAAGGAATTCCGAATGGAAACATCTTAACAATGAGCATATCATCTCTATGCCTGATAAATGGGAATATCCCTGGTATGCCACCTGGGACCTTGCTTTCCATACCATCAGTTTTTCACTGATCGATCCGGGTTTTGCCAAGCAGCAGCTCAAATTATTCCTTTTTGAATGGTATATGCATCCGAACGGCCAGCTTCCCGCTTACGAATGGGATTTCAGTGATGTCAATCCGCCCGTTCATGCCTGGGCCGCGTTCAGGGTTTTTAAAATCGATGAATACCTGAATAAGAAACCCGATCTTGAATTCCTGGAAAGTGCCTTCCAGAAGCTGCTGATGAACTTTACCTGGTGGGTGAACAAAAAAGATCATAACGGAAACAATATCTTCGAAGGGGGATTTCTCGGGCTTGATAACATCGGGGTGTTCGACCGGAATGCACCGCTTCCCGACGGGGAACATCTGGAACAGTCTGACGGAACCAGCTGGATGGCCATGTTTGCCCTGAATATGATGCGCATTGCTCTGGAGCTGGCCCTTTACAATAATATTTATGAAGAAATGGCCATGAAATTCTTTGAACATTTCCTGGCGATTGCGAATTCCCTCGACAATATGGGCGAAGAATGTTTCAGCCTTTGGGACGAGCAGGACGAATTTTTTTATGATGCCATTGCTTCAAACGACGGCAATCACATGTACCTGAAATTACGGACCATCGTGGGACTGATCCCGATGTTTGCCGTTGAGGTGATTGATGACGAAATGATCGAAAAGCTGCCTAATTTTAAAGCAAGAATGAATTGGGTACTGCAAAACAAGCCGGAACTCGCGGCCCTGGTTTCCCATTGGGAAGTGAAAGGTGACGAATCTAAACATTTATTATCCCTTCTTCGCGGCCACCGCTTGAAAAGACTGCTGAGCAGGATGCTGGATCCGGATCAGTTTCTGAGTGACTTCGGCGTCCGTGCCTTATCGAAGGAATATGAAGACAATCCTTATACGATGACGGTAAACGGTACGGATTACACCGTAAAATATACCCCTGCGGAAAGCGACAGCGGAATGTTCGGCGGCAACAGCAACTGGCGCGGGCCGATCTGGTTTCCGATTAATTTTTTAATTATTGAAAGCCTGCAGCGTTTCTTCTTTTATTACAGCCCGGATTTCCTCGTGGAGTTTCCCACAGGAAGCGGAAAATATTCCAATCTGGATGAAATTGCGGATGCTTTAAGCCACAGGCTTTCGAAATTATTTTTAATGGATGAAAACGGAAAACGCCCCTTCAACGGACAGTATCCGAGATTCCAGACCGATCCGGATTTCAGAGATTATATCCTGTTCTATGAATATTTCCATGGAGACAACGGCCGTGGGGTAGGGGCTTCACACCAAACCGGCTGGACCGGACTGATTGCCAAAATCCTGATGCCAAGGTTCTCTAAAAAACAGATTGCCGAATCCGAAACCGAAATGCCGGAAGAATCCGGGACTGAAAAGAAGTAACAGCACATACATCTTAACGTAAACCCTGGAAATCACATTAACAGGCTGGAAGAAGGAAGCTGAATGCTGGAAATTTCCTGTGTTAACGGTAAATGAAAGGTACTGATGATCAGATGAAGCATTGGTCAGTTGATCAAAACGAGACTTTATTTGACGTGAATTCGATGATATTTAAATAGGGGGCCGGATTCACGTTGTTTATTCAAAAATCTGCTGGATCACTTCCAGAGAGGCCGGGATTTTAAATTCCGTAATATGGTAATGGTAATATACCAGGACACTGTCTAAGAAATCCTTCCGGAACTTTGAAGGAATTCTCATACGGTAAGGGTCCGATGCCGTAAGGATACTTTTCCAGACGGCAGAAATTTCCTCAGTAAACATCTGGTGCATGACTTCGGAAGTAAATGTTCCGGTTTCAGGATCAAGGTACCGGCTGTCGTTAATCAGCGGAGCCACGCCCTGGATTTTCAGGATTTTAATGAGAAAGACCAGGTGCGACTGGTAATTCCGGTTCTGAAGCTCATCGATAAACTCTTCCAGGCAAAAGAAAATCGTATGGTTTTTATTTTCATGCCTCAGGTTCCGGTTCAGGAAATCCGAAATAAAAAAGACCACGGTATTACACCTGATATCCGTATAGATATCATTGCTTTTTACCATTTCGAATTTCGAAATGGTCTGTATGCCGTTTCCTTTTAAAGGATTCAGAGAAAAGTTGAGTTTGCTCAACGGCAGAAGAAGGGCTTTTTTCTTATTCTTCTTGGTGTAAATCCCTTTTAAAAAATAAGACTGAAACCCGTCTTCTTCGGTAAAACAATGCAGCACCGCATCGTTTTCGCCATATTTTATGTAGGATAATAAAAATCCGTTCTGTGAATTCATTAATTTACCACAGCAATCTTTGCCGTTGCCTTATCACTGCCGTCTTCATTGGTCATCAGCACAAAATAAACCCCTGAACCGACGCGCTGCCCCCGCTGATTGTTGAGATCCCATTCGTAATATCCGCCTCTTGCCACTGCCGAATGCACAATATTTCCTGTAGCATCCACAATCCGGATGTTGCTGACTTCAGCAAGGCCTTTGATGGTGACTTTGCCTTTAAAATTGGAATAAACTACCGGATTCGGGTACACCAGCACATTTCCAAAATCCGAAGTTACGTCTGAAACATCCCCCTGATAGGTTACGATTCCGTCATAGGAAGCAAAATAAACCTTTCCAGTTTTTTTATCGACTTTAATGTCGGTAATGGTATTGGTCGGGAGCGGTGAATTTTCTTTGGTAAAATGTTTGATGGTCTGCTGGCCGTCTGACGATAAATAATACACGCCCCCGCCATCTACTGAAACCCATTTGTGATCGCCGGCATCCACTTCGATCTGTAAAATCTGCCCGTCCCGGAAGAGCTCTTCTCCCAATCCGTTCTGTTCAATAATGATCGGTTCTACTTTGGCGGTTGCCGGTGTCTTGATGGCAGTGGCTGCATTGGGAAGCACCCTCAGGCCCACATCGCCTCCGATCCAGGCATCTCCGGATTTATCAATGGCAACGGAAAGCGTTCCTCCCGAAGTCGGGGCAAAACCGTTTGGCTGGGTCAGAAGATATTCCTTATCGTCAGAAGTATTGATGGTCTTTTTGGCATCGTAGGCGATGAAATTATTGGTTCTCGGGTTGGGAAGCCAGAGCAGGCCGTCCTGATACAGCGGCTTTTGTGCCGCTCCGAAGTTCTGGGCCGCATTTCTGATCAGGAAGTTATCCGTGGCCCTGTCGTAACCGCCGATGGCTACGTACGCACCGGAAGGCGGTCCGTCATTGGCAAAACCAATGGATACGAATATGTTGTTCACCTCATCAAAGGCAAAGCCTACAGGCCTCATGGTATAGATATCCTCCGTACCGAGATTGTATCTTTTAACCAAGGTAAAATCTTTGCTGGCTGCATCATATTTCATCTTGTATACCCCGCGGTTTCCGTCAAATGTATAATTCGCCAGAAAGACCTCATTGGGATTTACCGGGTCGGCCATCACATCCAGAACATTGAAGATGTTGGTGTCCGGTTTAAAATAAGAAGGATGGATCCATTCGGCTCCGTTGAAATAATAGAATCCCGGATTTTTTGTGTTGGTTACAGGCGTATTGAACCTGTTTTCCCTGGCCCCGGTGGATACCAGAACCTGATTATCACCGTAAATGTTCAGTTTATAGGCAAAATTTAGATAGGGACCATCCGGCCGGAACGAATTCCCGCCTTCATTTTTGATACCCGACAAGATCGTTCCGCCGAATACACTGCTTCCAACCTTAATGGCGGTGTTGCATTCTTCGCCGAAAGTGACATTGCTGTTGAAGGTTCCGTTGGTATTGAAGGTGTAGATCCTGCTGAGATCGGTAACAATAATACCGCCCGAAGTTACCACCACATCATGCACATTGGTGAATGGCTGGGCAATCGGAACCGGTGTTCCGCCGTTGGACACATAAGCTGTAGTAGCCGACGAAAAACTTAAAACCCCTTCCGAATCGATATGTTTGAATGAACCCGCCAGCTCCGTTGTCCAGGTAGTATAAACCGGGAAACTGGTGTTCATTTCATGGCTTTTCAGGCCCGTATTGGTAACAGAGTAGACTTTATTCCCGAAAATAGTCGCTTCATTGCTCGCTTCATACACACCGGAAAGGAAGAATGCCGAATCTTTAAACTCTTTTTTTCTTAAGTCGAAAACAGAAACCCCGTATCCTACGGAAATCACGGCCAGGTCTCCGGTAATGGAGATGTGGTTGATCTTCTTGCTTCCGTTGTAACCGGTGGCAATGGGAATATCCACAACATAGGTAACCCCGTCCGGCGTTATAACATCCATTGAACCGTTCTGGTAGCCCACCAGTCCGGTTTTGGTTTGCGGATTATAATCAAAAGCTGAAATCTTAACTTCATGCAGGCCGTTTGCTTTGGACAGCTTGGTAATTTCGCCGGTGGAAAGGGTATAATAAAATATTCCGCTTTCTGCTGCTGCAACTATTTTTCCGTTGTCTTCCTTCATGGCCAGGACGTTATTATAGGAAAATACGTCGGCCCATTTTTTTGAAGAAATCGTCTGTGCATTTGCAACGTGCAGGGATGCTAAAATACCAAGAGAAATTAAAGAGAGTTTTTTCATGCTTATGCTATTATGCTGCTGTCGATCACCTGGTTATTCCAGGAAATACGGTTTATGTTTTTATCAGAATCGAAAAAGAAATCGATCCTGCCCAGGAGAAGCCCTGCCCATCCTACCTGGTTGACCAGAACATTTTTACCTGCTCGGTTGGTAAAGGTCTGGGGTTCCGGCAAAAAGGTATGGGTATGGCCCCCGAGAATAAGATCTATATTTTCCGTTTTGGCGGCCAGGATCTGGTCATTGAGTTTATCCGGCTCATCTTCATATTCGTAGCCGATGTGAGAGAGACAGATCACGAGATCACATTTCTGTTCGTTTTTAAGGAAATGGGAATAGTGCTGAGCCACTTCTACGGGATCCGAATATACGGTTTCGCCGTACTGCTTTTTCCCTACCAGCCCGTCCAGCTTGATGCCTACTCCGAAAATCCCTACTTTGATCCCGTTTTTATTGAAGATTTTGTAAGGCGAAGTCTTGCCGTCCAGCACGGTGTTTTTAAAATCGTAGTTGGAACAGATAAAAGGAAATTGCGCGTTGGGCAGCACTTTCAGAAATCCGTTCAGGCCATTGTCGAAATCATGGTTCCCCATGGTAGAAGCATCATATTTCATCATAGACATCAGCTTAAATTCCAGTTCTCCCCCGAAAAAATTGAAATAGGGGGTTCCCTGAAAAATGTCCCCCGAATCCAGAAGTAAAAGGTTGGATTCCTGGCTTCTGATCTGCTGGATCAGGCTGGCTCTTCTGGCAAAACCTCCCTGATTGGGATTGCGGGTGTAGCTGGCATCGAAGGGTTCGATCCTGCTGTGCTGGTCGTTGGTATGAAGGATGGTCAGCTTACCGGCGGATTTCAGATCCGGGATCTTCAGTTCTTCGGCCATCATCATCCGGGGAGCCAAGGCCATTGCCAGGGTACCGCCGCTTATTGCTTTTAAAAAACTTTTTCTGTCCATTATTTCTTACCGGTAAAATTTAAACGTACATCTGCAGGAGGCACCACTTCAGGATTTTTTTTGAAGTAATCGATAAAAAGATCCCTTAGCTTAAGTCCTGTCGGGATCATTTCCCCTTTGGAGAAGAATTTCATATTGTCGCCGCCCAGTGCCAGGTAATCGGAGGTGGCGATGTAGTAATCCTGGCCGGGATCGACGGTCTTTCCGCTGATCAGTGTTTTGGTGAGCTGTCCGTTATGGGTTTCAATGTACAGATGGGATACCGGATTGTTTACCTGGCGGTTGGCATAATAATCAAACAGCCCCTGGAGGTCCGTTCCCTTCATTTTTACAATGATCACTTCATTTTCAAAAGGCATCACCTCAAATACGCTTTTCAGGAGGATATCGCCTTTGCCGATCGTCGTTCGGATTCCGCCGATATTGATGAGCGCGGCATCTGTATTTCTATGCAGATTTTTTTTTGCCCATTCGTTAGCCCCCTCGAAGGTATAGTCGGCTAAAAGATTACCGAGATTGCTGTTGTCGCCCTGTTTGGTAAGATCCACGCTGGTGTGCGAGATCTTCTGGCCCATCTCCTTATCCAGCTTCTGCTTATAAGGAGCGATGGTTTTTACAAACGCCTCATCATTCTTCAGCTCGTTATTAATAGAAATATTCTTCCGGGTCTCCACTTTCCCGAGGTGCATGGAAGAGGCCGTTGAAGCCGTCTTGCAGCCGGACAGGGCAGCCAGGGCAATTCCTAATAACAAGAATTTATTTTTCATATACAGCAAATTATCGTTACAGGAAAGCCGCCGGTTTTTTTGGTGGCGGTTTTATCCTGTTCTTAGTATATGCAAATATAATTATATGTATAATAAAACATTAGTAATTATTAGAAATTCTTATCGTAAATTATTAAATTTGACAAAAATAATTCTAACAGATGAGCATTTTAAAAGGAGTAGGTGTTGCATTGGTAACACCCTTTAATGAAGATTTATCCGTGGATTTCGACAGTCTTACCAAACTGGTAGACTACAACATCGAAAACGGAACCAATTATTTAGTGGTGCTGGGAACTACAGCGGAGGCGGCGACACTTTCTGCAGAGGAGAAGAAACAGGTCATTGAACACATCATTAAGGTTAACGATAAACGCGTTCCCCTGGTTCTGGGAATCGGCGGGAATAATACTCCGGAAGTAAAAAAGCAGATTGAAGAGGCGGATTTATCAGCATTTGAAGCGGTATTGTCCGTATCCCCTTATTATAACAAACCCAATCAGGAAGGCCTTTATCAGCATTACAAAGCATTGGCATCCACCGGTAAAAATATCATCATTTATAACGTTCCATCGAGAACAGGACAGAATGTTGAGGCGGAAACCACCTTGCGTCTGGCGAAAGAATTCCCGAACCTGTTTATGATCAAGGAAGCGGCTCCGAACATTTTGCAGTATTTTGATATTTTAAGAAAAAAACCGGAAGGCTTTAATCTGGTATCGGGTGATGACGAATATACACTCCCCGTAACCCTGGCAGGAGGCAATGGGGTAATCTCCGTAATCGCTCAGGGATATCCGAAAGAATTCTCAACCATGGTACAACTGGCTTTTGACGGTAAAGTGAAGGAAGCCTATGCGCTCCATAATAAGCTGGTAGAAATAACAAGGCTTATTTTTGCAGAAGGAAATCCGTGCGGAATCAAAGCGGTTTTAGCGGAAAAAGGAATTGTAAAAAATTATTTACGGCTGCCGTTGGTTCCTGCATCTGAAAACCTTTATGCCAGGATAAAAGCTGAAATGGCCAATATTTAAAAAATTAAGAGTCCGTTTACTTTGCAGCGCATTGTGAATTTTCCGGTAATTTTTTAAAGTTAAAATAAATAAGTAAGGTGAAGAGTTTTAAACTTTTCACCTTTTTAGTTAAATTCTTTTCCAAATGAAACGTATTATGCAGAGCCTGTTGAAGTACTTTTGTGAACTCTTAAACGTACAGTATTTAAAGAGAGCCTTTGTAAACTTTGCATTAAAAATTAAAAATTAAATTCAATGAAACTGATAAAAGCTATAGAAAAAGATATTCCCTTAATTCAGGAGCTGGCGAGAAAATCCTGGGAAAATGCTTATGCCGCAATACTTTCTGCTGAACAGATGCAGTACATGCTTTCCACCATGTATTCGGCGGAAGAGATTGCCGGCCAGCTACAGCATCCTCTTTACCATTATTATTTAATTAAAGATGAAAGCGGTGGTTCGTATGATGGTTTTATCGGGTACGAAAACGGATACGAAGAAAAAACGACGAAGCTTCACCGGATTTACCTTATTCCCGAAAGCAAAGGGAAAGGAGTGGGGAAGCATGCCCTTGCCTTCTTAAAAGAAAAAGTGAAAGAATATGGTGATGACCGGATTATCCTGAATGTTAATCGATACAATCCGGCAAAAAGGTTCTACGAATCCCAGGGCTTCAGAATCTATGACGAAGGGGTATTTGACATCGGAAACGGTTTCGTAATGGATGATTATCTGATGGAATTTCCTATAATGGACCCGGCAATTTAAAATTTTATAAAAATAATTTATAATTCTATAAAAAGGGATTTATAAATTTTGTATCTTTGCTGCAGAACCAAATCACGTATAATAATACATTCATATGCTTGGTGCTAAGCTGTTTTAGCTTTTTATCAGTATATTTTTTTCATCCTTAGTGTTTAAATTCCTGTATTTATCAATAATGCAGGAATTTTTTTAATGTATTGAAAGTGAAATCGCTGTATTTAACTTATATTCAGATCATCAGGATCTGGGATTGTATTTTGACAAGTTAAACTCCCAGCATCCGTATCCCTCTTCCAGCTTATTATTTCAGGTTCTTCTTCGAGTTTACGTTATTTACCTGACTTTTATTTCATTAAAATGTGATTCCGTTTATATTGCTGAAAAGCTTAACCATACCTACGGTTACCTTTCTCTTTTCCGAAAATGCCTGTATTCCGATTGAAAATTTCATCATTATTCTGGAAGCCGGGTAAACGAAAGAACCCATCACTAGCAGGCAGCAGATAACGGTGATGTATGCTTCAGCAATACCGCCGGAAACTGAAGAACATATTCTTGTAGGCGGTGCAGGCGGTTATGCAACAGACTGATAACGATAAAGATCTGAAAAAAGTGCCGGCCGGATTCATGATGATCTTATGGCCGTTTCACACGTCGGGATTGAGCCGGAATAATTTTATCATGAAAGTGTGAAAAAAAAAGACTAATTGTTTTGCAGTTAAAATTATTGTATTATCTTTGTCTTATAATACTCACGGAATAGTGATAATTGATAAAGGGAGTTTCGGGAAGTTCTCGTAATTTTCAGGCCTTCGGATAACAAGAAATCGGTTTCGCTAACGAAACTGCTTATATTAATCACAATGTTAGTTTAAAACAAAATGAATTATAAAATTTCCAATTTAGAAAGCGCAGGAGATCTTTAAACAAAACGGTACAATCATGAAAACTTGAAAGTAGCCGGAAAGGTAAATATTCGTTTCATTAAAACCTTTCGGCGAAATATCAGTTAGTTTTTATAATAACAAGTTGGAACGTAATTCATTTTGTTTTTATTTGATAAAGCTTAAGCCAAATTACATCAAAATAAATATTTTCACACCAAATCACGAAATATTAAAGTAATTATCATCGAAGTAAAGTAATTTCTTCAAATAACAGTTTTATAAGGGGGACCGCATAAAGACCAAGTCTTTGTGCGGTTTTTTTATGAAATCTTACTCCATTTGTTTTTACCTTTATAATTCCTCAGGTAATAATTTTTAATGATCTGATGCTCAGGCCTGATGAGTAAGGGGTCGGTTTCCAGGATTTTTTCCACGGTATTTTTCGTCGTCCTGATGATTGCCGAATCATTCACCAGATCCAGCTTTTTGAAATCGATGACCCCGCTTTGCTGGGTTCCCAGGATATCTCCGGGACCGCGGAGCTGCATATCGACTTCAGAAATTTTAAAACCGTCGGTGCTTTCCACCATGGTCCTGATGCGGGTCCTGCTGTCTTTTGATAATTTGTCGGAAGTCATCAGAATACAGTAGCTCTGTTCCGCACCACGGCCTACACGTCCGCGCAGCTGATGAAGCTGTGAAAGGCCGAATCTCTCCGAGCTTTCAATGACCATCACCGATGCATTCGGAACATTTACCCCTACTTCAATAACGGTAGTGGCCACCATGATCTGGGCATTGCCGGAGGCGAAGTACGTCATGGCAGCATCTTTTTCATCGGGTTTCATTTTCCCGTGAAGCATTGTTGTGTTGTATTTTGAAAAATTATCCATAATGTTTTCCATGCCTTCCATCAGGTTCCTGTAGTCTAAGGTTTCGGATTCTTCAATCAAAGGATATACGAAATAGACCTGGCGTCCTTTCAGGATTTCCTCGCGGCAGAAATCGTAGACATACGCCCGGTCTTTTTCCCGCCGGTGAGCGGTAATAATCGGTTTCCGCCCGATTGGAAGCTCATCGATCACCGAGACATCAAGATCCGAATAAAAGCTCATGGCCAGCGTCCGCGGGATCGGGGTGGCCGTCATCACCAGGATATGCGGCGGGATTTTATTCTTTGCCCAGAGTTTTGCCCGCTGTGCTACGCCGAATCGGTGCTGCTCATCAATAATGGCGAGGCCGAGATTTCTGAATTTAACCTTATCTTCCAGGATGGCATGCGTCCCGACAAGAATGGAAAGCTCACCGGATTCCAGCTCGGCATGAATCACATTGCGCTCGGATTTTTTACTCGAGCCGGTTAAAAGCCGGACACTGACTTCCGTGTTTTCAAGAAGCTCTTTAATGCCGTTGTAATGCTGCTGGGCCAGAATTTCGGTCGGGGCCATGATGCAGCTCTGGAAACCATTGTCCTTCGCGATCAGCATGGTAAGAAGGGCAACCATGGTTTTTCCCGAACCCACATCTCCCTGCAGAAGCCTGTTCATCTGGACCGGACGTTTCATATCCATACGGATTTCCTTCAGTACCCTTTTTTGGGCACCGGTGAGTTCAAACGGAAGGTGGTTTTCATAAAAATTATTGAAATCATTTCCGATCACCGGAAAAGGATTCCCGGCGGTATGGGTTTTATGGTGGAGCTTCTTCAGAGCGAATCCCAGCTGGAAAAAAAACGATTCTTCAAATTTCAAACGGTAATTGGCCATCTCAAAATGCTCCATATCCTTCGGGAAGTGGATGTTGAGATACGTATGCTGCCTCGATAAAAACTTAAATGCTTTCATCAGGTACTCCGGAAAATTCTCATAGATCAGATTCGGGATTTCCCTGCAGATGTTTTTAATAACCACCTGAAAGAACCTTTGATTCAATCCTCTCTTGGTTAATTTTTCCGAACTCGGATAAATGGGCCTCAGCCGCTTTTCCGTATCTTTCTTTTCTTCGATTTCAATTTCCGGATGCGGCATGGAAAACTGGTGGTTGAAAACATTGATCTTCCCGAAAATATACACTTCCTGATTTACCGGAAGCTGCTCTTTCAGCCATTTCGAGTACTGGAACCACACCAGGTCCATCGATCCGGTATCGTCATGGAATTTGGCCGAAAGCCTTTTTGTTTTGCCGGTCTGGATTTCCTGAATGTTGGTAATTCTTCCTTTCAGCTGCACATCGGTGGTAAGGTCCGTCAGTCCGCCGATTTTATGCACCTTGCTTTTATCCAGATAACGGATGGGAAAAAAGTTCAGCAGATCTTCCACCGTGGAAATCCCCAGCACACTTTTGATGAGCTTGGCTTTTTCGGGACCGATCCCTTTCACGTATTCTATGGAAGTTTCTAACGTCATTTTTTAGGAGCCACGAATTTCGGGAAAAATTAGAAATTAAAAAAGACTTTCGGGTCTGAAAGTCTTGGGATATTTTAATCTTTTATTTTGGATTTAAATTTTTTCTGGTAATCTTCCCACTGTTCCCGGGAACGGATTTTTTTGAAAAGATCTTTGGAGATGAATTCAAGATAAGGCTCAAGCTCCCTGGCGGAGAGCTCGCCCTGGAGAATGGTAATCGGGCCGCCGTTTTCATCCAGGAATACCGTACTCGGGACCGCTCCTACATTCATATACTGGGTAAATTCGTGCAGCGAGTTTCGTCCTTTCTTATGTTCCGTATTTTCATTGGAAAATTGCCTTCCGAAGATTTCAATGGTTTTCTTCTCCTCGGCATTGAATTTCACAGGATAGTAATTTTCGTTTAAAATATCGGCAATCACCTGATGTCCGTAAGTTTTTTTATCCATGATCTTGCACGGGCCGCACCAGTCCGCATAAAAGTCGATCAGTATTTTTTTAGGGTTTTCTTTCTGAGCTTTAAGGGCCTGTTCAATCGTCATCCACTTTACCTGTGCAAAAACGGAGGTCATCAAAAACAGGCAAAGTATGCCGATTATCTTCTTCATGATTTGGTATATTAAGTAAAAGTAAGCATTTACCGGATGCTATTTCACATCCTGCATCAATTTTTTTACAAGGGGCGATATGATAATTAAGACAACTCCGGCAATGAGTGCATAAATCGCCAATTGGTAATATCCATCAGTATATGATTGTAATTTTGATAACAGATCATTACCTGAATTAGATTGAGAAATTTCAGCTCCCAGTTTACCTGCAGCCAATTGTCCGAATGCACTTGCCAAGAACCATAAGCCCATCATCATCCCGAATAATCTTTTCGGAGATAATTTGGTAATTATAGACATACCGATCGGCCCCAGGCACAATTCTCCGATTGTCGTTATGAAATACGCAAATGTAAAAACATTCAGTGAAGTGATTCCCTGCACATTTGCGAAAAATTTGGTATAATAAAAAATATAGAATGAAGCCGATAAAAATAGAAATCCGATTCCAAATTTTATAAGTGTATTCGGCTCAATTTTTTTCTTTGCCAAAAATAACCATAATAAGCCGATTAAAGGACTTAAAATAATTACAAAGAAAGTATTAGAACTGTTATTAACAACATTCGGATCGATTGTAAAACCTAATAAATTGTGATCCAGGTTATCTTTGGCAAACAATGATAAAGAACCTCCGCTTTGCTCGTAAATAGCATTAAATAAAAAATAGAAAAAGATAAATGTAAACGCAGCAATCAGTTTCTTTTGTAAACTTATTATCTGAAGCCTGATTAATTCAAAAATAAAATATCCTACAGCGATGATTCCAATGGTATACATGAAATAGTCCGTAAAATGTGTATTTTTAACCATAATAAAAATAAGTGGAATACTTAAAAGTGAAAGTACATATACTGCAATTTCTCTTATTTTTCTTTTTCCGGAATCCATATTTGTTAACGGAGAATTTCCGATGGGCCCTAAATTTTTTTTTGTAAAAAGAAAAGTAAGCAAGCCAATAATCATTACAATAGCGGCGGCCAGAAAACACGCTCTCCAGGAATAGTATTTACCTAAATAAATACAGAGTGCACCTCCTAAAAGACCTCCTATATTAATACCTGCATAAAACATTCCATAACCGGCATCTCTTCTCGGATCTTTTTCATCATATAGTTCACCTACCATCGATGATACATTAGGCTTGAAGAAACCTGTACCGATTATTGAAAATGCAATCCCGTAATAAAACAGATCTTTGGGGGAAAAAGCAATAAGCAAATTGCCTAATACCATAACAATTCCTCCAAAGAACAAAGATTTTTTAAAGCCTAAAATTTTATCGGCAAAAATACCGCCGATAAATGTAAAGGCATAGACGAAGGCCTGAATAGCACCATACTGAAGGTTGGCAACATCATCTTTCAGCAAAAGCTGATCTACCATAAAAAAGGTAAGAACGCCACGCATTCCATAAAAGCAGAAACGCTCCCACATCTCGACCGTGAAAAGTGTCCATAATTGTTTGGGATATTTCCCTTTAAAATCCTGTATTTCGTCTAAAGTTAAATTCATAATGGTATGATTGAATTTTTAATTAAAAGTTGGATGGTCATTCTGATCCGGTTCGAAGCGGATGCGGTCCTGATCGATCAGCTGGATAGGTTAAAGATTTGCTTACTGATTAAATTTCCGGCATTCCAATTATTCTGAATGGCTTCATTGGTGTAGTAATTGATTTTTTCAGCATTATCAAGCTTTATCAATAACCTATAATGTGTCCAACTCAATTGTTGACGCAATGCGTCAACAATCGGGAATACAGTATAAAACTTACGCATATTAGAGAGGTTTGTATAATCAAACCCTTTCCCGAATTCCAGCGTTAACTTTTTAGAAAGATTTTTTAATGTATATTTCCCGTACTCAGCACGCTCTTTTCCTTTCTGCTCATCTTCCACAATCAGTTTCCTGATCTGCCAGTAGGCAAGCAGCAGGGTAGAATTGGCGATGCGGAATACTTTCTCGCTCGACTTTATAATGATTTCTTTTACCGACTGAAATAAAAGGTCTTCAGAAATTTCCATCTTACGAAAATAAAAAAAACCTCTGACTTGGCAGAGGTTTACAGTATATTTTATTTTTAATGCAGATTAGTTTACACCGTGCATCATCTTCTTCAGAATCGGTGAAATTAATGCCAGGATCACTGCTGCAATACCGCACAGGACAACGAATACCATGAAGAATTCAAACAGGTTGTGGATTTCGAATCCTGCAAAAGTCGGGTTTTCCAACGGAAGCTGTGCCTTTTCAAAAGCGGCAACCTGCTCCGGGTTCAGGGTTACTTTCTTATCCAGGACGTCCTGAAGGTTTACGCCGATTTCCTGCGCTTTAGAGAATTTATCTCCCGTAGCCGGAATCAATGCTCCCAATGAACCTGCCAAAGCATATCCGGCAGCATTGGAAATAAAGAATACACCATATAATAATGAAGCGAATCTTTTTGGGGCCAGTTTACCTACCAAAGACAAACCGATCGGCGAAAGGCAAAGCTCACCACAGGTCTGGATGAAGTATAACAGCATTAACCATTTGATGGCCAATAGTCCTGAATTTCCAAGATCTTTTACATTGTGGGCAATGATAAAGTAACTCAAAGCGATCAGGGCAAGACCCATCGCCTGTTTCATCGGAGAAACCGGTTCTTTTCCTTTTGCTCTCAGTTTATCCCAGATCAAACTGAAAGGAACGGCCAGGGCCACAACGAAGATCCCATTGAAGATCTGTACCATCGAAGGCGGCATATTCCATCCCAGGATGTTTCTGTCGGTCTGGTTATCTGCGATAAACGTTAGTGAAGAACCTGCCTGCTCAAAGGCAGCCCAGAAAAAGATGATAAAAAAGGATACGATATAGATTACCCAGATTCTCTGTCTTTCCACTTTGTTTTCAGCAGAACTCATGATCAGGAAGGCTAAGGAAATACCGGCAGCATAAATGAAAGGATAAATAATTCCTTTGATCAGCTGTCCCATTTCTACCGCTTTAAACCCGAATTCACCTACCAAAAGATAACGGAAAGCAAAAAACAGGATTACAAATAATCCTCCGGTGATTCCTAATGCGGTTCCTGAGAACTTAGCCGTCTGGGTTTCCCCTTCTTCAAAGTCTTCACTGGTATTGTTTTTCGGTAGCCCGCCGATAGGTCTTCCTTCCGGGGTAACTACATATTTATTTTTAAGAATAAAGAACGTGATGGTACCGATTACCATGGCTATTGAAGCGGCAAGGAATCCCCATTTGAAAGCGAAGATATCCCTTACTCCGGTAGTGGCGTCTTTTACGTCCCCTACGTACGGGCAGATGAACTGGCCCAGGAATGCTCCGATATTGATCCCCATATAGAAAATGGTGAATGCAGAATCCAGCTTGGATTTTTCCTGTTTCGGATAAAGGCTTCCCACCATCGAGGAAATATTCGGCTTAAAGAATCCGTTACCGAAAATAATGATGAACAAAGCCAGCCACATAAATGTTTTTGCACTGTCTATGCTTCCTGAAAAAGTGGAGGCACTGATGAAAAGCAGAAACTGTCCGATGGCCATCAGAGACCCTCCAATCAGGATGGCATTTCTGTTACCGATATATTTGTCGGCAATAAAACCTCCCAAAAGCGGCGTAAGATAACATAAGGCAAGGAATCCGCCGTAGATGATTGCTGCATCCGCTTCTTTGATCAATAGGGAATTTACCATGAAGAGCGTCAGAAGGGCTCTCATCCCATAAAAATTGAAACGCTCCCACATTTCGGTTCCGAAAAGCACCCATAATCCTTTTGGATGTTTGGAACCTTTATTCTCTACAAATTCATCCTGTTTCGGACTTAATGCATCAATATTATCCATTTTCTATTGTTAATTTTTGTTAAGACTGACAAATATAGTTTTTTTTGTGTTTTCGGCAAGGTTTTAATTTTATAATTAAATAAAAAAGCTGCCTATGGGATAGGCAGCCTGATTTGTGTAGGAAAAACAGCAATCAGTGCCCTTTTTCCTTCATAATTTTATTCAGTCTTTTCAGCATGGATACGCCCAGAAGCGTCGCAAAGATCAGTAAAGCGAAATTCACCAGGAAATAATTCATCTTATTGTCATAGCTGTACCAGGTGCTCGCGAGGATGCCCGAAAGCTTATTCCCGACCGAGTTGGCCAGGAAGAATCCACCCATCATCAAGGCGGTGATTCTGGCAGGGGAAAGTTTTGAAACAAAGGATAGTCCCATTGGTGAGAGGCACAATTCCCCGATGGTGATGACGCCATAACCTGCAACCAGCCACCATGGTGAAACTTTTACCGCCCCATTGTCTCCGGCCCAGACGGCCAGTACCATGACCAGACAGGAAAGTGCAGAAATGAAAAGGCCGAGAACGATTTTCGTCGGGGTAAGAGGCTCTTTCCCTTTTCTCCTCAGTAACGCCCAGAAGCCGACAATCACCGGCGTTAAGGCGATAACCCAAAACGGATTGATCGACTGAAACAACTCGGTGTTGTACAGATAGACTTTCTTGGCAGGATTGCTTTCCAGATCGGCGCGTTGCTCAGGCGTAATATTTTTAAAATACACATCCTTTCCCTGTACTTTAACCGCTTTGCCGTCTTTATCTTTCTGAGACTGGAACTGGTCGTCATAAACCGGGACTTCCTTGTCTTCATAGCTTTTCCCGTCTACCATGTAAATGCTTTCCAGCGGTTTCTCCATAGAGCCCGGAACACTCCGGTCGGTATAATAATTCGCCCATCTCGTTAAAGCGGTTCCGTTCTGCTTAAACACCGCCCAGAAAAACATGCTGATCATGAAAACCGATAACAGTGCCCCGATGGATGATTTTTCTTCGGGCTTCGCTTTGAAATACAGGGAAGCATAAAAATAAATAACCGGCACGCAGGCAAAAATGAAGGCATCGGTACTGTCGCTGCCGAAGATGTTTCCGGGAATAACCCAACCGATAACACCTGCGATAATGGCAGGTACGAAAACTTTAAGCATAATTTCGGAAAGTTTGGTGTCGCCTTCCTGTACAGGCTTCATGGTTGCCGCGTGGAGATAATGTTTTCTGCCGATGGTAAAAATAACAAGGCCCACCAGCATCCCGACTCCGGCGGTAATAAAAGCTTCTCCCCAGCCGAATTTATTCCGCATAAACGCTGCAATGATATTGCAGATAAAGGCTCCGATATTGATTCCCATGTAGAAAATATTATACCCGGAATCCTTATTGGCTTTATAAGGTTCTTCAGAATACAAATTTCCCAGTAAGGTAGAAATGGTAGGCTTGAAAAACCCGTTTCCGATAATAATCAGGGCCAGTGAAGAGTAAAATAACGTCAGGTCTTTAAATATCCCCATCCCGATGTATCCGGCAGCCATCAGGACGCCGCCGATGTAGATGGATTTTATATATCCCAAGACCCGGTCGGCCAGGAATCCGCCGATGAAGGGCGTCAGGTAAGTGAGTGCGATATAAGTCCCGAAAATATCGTCTGCCGTTTTATCGGGAAGGCCCAGACCGCCTTTGATGCCGGCCGGTTCGATGACGTACAGTACAAAAATTCCGAGAATAAGGTAATAGCCGAAACGTTCCCACATTTCCGTAAAGAAGAGGAAAGGCAGCCCCTTAGGATGTTTGGTCTTCATAGGTTCAAATTTCAAATTTCACAAATATAGAATTTTAAAAAGAATAATCGGATTTTATTAACTTTGGATAAAATAGGATCAGGATATGAATACCGTATTCACTTATCCTCAGCAGATGAAATTAATGAGGATTTAATAAAAAGCATAAAAGCTGCTTATAAAAAGAAACCTATTTCAATATCCATTGAAGAAGATGTTTTTATTCCTCAATGGCAGAAAGTGGAAGTAAAGAGAAGCGCTGAATATGTAAAAGAAAATCCTGAATCACTTTTAGATTTTGATGACTTTATTGAAAATTTTGAAAGAGATTATTTAACTTTGAATTAAATATTAGGATAAAATGCAGATTACAACAAAAGAAATAAATAAAAATCTCGAGTCACTTCCTAAAGAACTTTTTGAGCAGGTTAATGACTATATTGATTTTTTGAAATCGAAATACGGTAAAATTCATGCTGAAGATTGGGCAGAAGATTTATCTGATCATCAGATGGAGTCTCTGAAACAGGGACTTGAAGATATCGGAAAAGGAAGAACATTAAATCATAGCACTGCCGTAAAGGGAATACAGGATTATATCAATTCGAAAAAATAATGATGGAGGTTATCTGGTCGGAAGAAACTTTTGAAAATTATATAAAAGTAATTGATTATTTATTGGAAAACTGGAGTATAAAAGAAGTAGAAAGATTTGAAAATAATTTTAATAAGTTAATAGACAATTTAAAAAATCATACGGCTATCTGCCCAAAATCAAAAAATCTTGAGGTAAGAAAATGCATTATTAATGAAAATAATTCCTTAATTTATAAAGAGATAAACAATAAGATTTTTCTCATTACTATTATCCACAACAAAAGTTATCCTATCTATTAAAATAAAAAAATCGTTGTTAGATTCTAACAACGATTTTTTTATACATTATCTGAAATTACAAATTCTCCAGAATAAAATCCGTCATTTTCTGATACAGCTGAGGTCTGGTCTGGCCGCCGTAAATGCCGTGGTTTTTATCCGGATAGGCCATGAAGTCAAACTGTTTCTTATTTTGGATCAGGGCTTCGGAAAACTCCATGGAATTCTGGAAATGCACGTTGTCATCAGCCGTTCCGTGGATCAGCAGGAATTTCCCTTTCAGCAACCTGGCATATTCGGTAGGTGAGTTTTTATCGTATCCGTCCGGGTTTTCCTGTGGGGTTCTCATGAATCTTTCCGTATAGACCGAGTCATAATACCTCCAGTTGGTTACCGGTGCTACGGCAATTCCCATTTTGAAGACATCGGCGCCTTTGGTCATGGCAAGGCTCGTCATGTACCCTCCGAAGCTCCAGCCGAACATCCCGATTCTGGTTTTATCGATGTACGACTGGTTGCCGAGCCATTTGGCCGCGGTAATCTGGTCTTCGATTTCGTATTTTCCAAGATCCATATAGGTTACTTTCTTGAATTTAGCCCCTTTGTATCCGGTTCCGCGTCCGTCTACACAGGCAACCACATACCCTTTCTGGGCCAGCATTTCAAACCAGATCCCGTTTCCGTTGTCCCACGAATTGGAAACCTGCTGGGAGCCCGGTCCTGAGTACTGGAACATGAATAGAGGATATTTCTTGTTTTTATCAAAATTTTTAGGCTTGATGATCCAGGCGTTCATCTGGTCTCCGGCAGCATTCGGAATGGTAATGAATTCTTTTTCCACAAAGCTGTCGGCTTTTAATTTCTGTAGCTGTGCCTCATTGTTCTGAAGCTCTTTCACCACTTTGCCGTTGCCGTCCTTCAAAACATAAGCATAAGGTTTTGCAGCGGTGGAAGACGTTTCGATAAAGTAATTGTAGTTTTTGCTGAAATTGGCAGCGTTGTTTCCTTCCGCATTGGAGATCAGCTGGGATTTTCCGTTTTCGATATGTACCTTGGAAACTACTTTATTGATGCTTCCTTTTTCAGTGGTCTGAACATAGATTTCCTTTGATTTCGGATTATAGCCATAATAATCGGTGACTTCCCAGTTTCCTTTGGTGACCTGCTTTTTCAGCTTGCCGTCTTTATCATACCAGTACAGATGGCGGTTGCCGTCCCTTTCCGAAGCCCACAGGAAAGAATCGTCTTCCATGAATTCCAGGGTCGGGCTGTCGGTATCGATCCATTTCTCATCAATTTCGGTAAATAGTTTCTGTACCGCCCCGGTCCTGGTATTTACTTTCAGGACGTCTGAAGCATTCTGGATTCTCTCGGATGTAATGAGAACGATCTCATCCGCTTTGGCGGTCTGGAATACATTCGGGATATAATAATTTTTAAATGCGCCTAAATTCAACGGCATCGTTTTCCCATTGTCCAGACGGTACAATTGGGCGGAAACAACCGAATTTTTTTCGCCCGCTTTAGGATACTTGTACCGCATTTCCGTAGGGTAAAGGGTCTTTCCGTAAATAGGGATGTAAATTTCCGGAACCTGGCTTTCGTCGGATTTTACAAAAACAATCGCATCGGAGTTTTTTGTCCATTCATATTGTCTGGCATGCCCGAATTCCTCTTCATAGACCCAGTCTGCCAACCCGTTAAGGATAGCATTTTTCTTTCCGTCTGTGGTAATGCGGGTAATTTTTCCGGTATTCAGATCCTGATAGAACAGGTCGTTGTCTGCAATAAAGGCAACTTTGGTGGCGTCCGGGGAAAATCTCGGTTCCTGTACGGGATTTCCGTTATTCAGGCCGGTTACTTTCCCGGACTTCAGATCCTTTACCTCAAATTTACCTAAAAAAGAATGCCTGTAAATCGGCTGGCTTTCTTTCAGCAGAAGGATTTTGGATTCATCGTCCGAAAACTCATAGCTTTCAAACTGCCCGTCTACAATATTCCCTTCTTTCTGGGAGGTTTTATAGGAATATTTGGCGATACCGCCTTGTTCGATCACAAGATAATTTTCACCGTTTTTCATGGAAGTAATCCCGGCAATGCCTTTTCCGCGGTAATATCCTGAATATATTTTGTCTAAAGTGATTTCCTGAGCCGATACGCTTTGGAATGCAGCGGCTATGGTAAGGGTAAGTAAGAATTTTTTCATTTCTAATTTTAAAGAATTCAAATATAATAATTTTATAAGTGTCTGAAAAAAGCATTTTGTGACAGGCCCTTTGGCAGAAAAATTGAATATATTTAAAAACATTAAAATCAAATAATCATTATGGAAAAGAATGCTTACGATCAGGAACTGAACCGTTACGAATTAGAGGATCAGATACTATATACAGGTTTTTCAAGCTATCAGGATGCTGAGGAATATGCCCGCAATAAAGGCGGGAAATTGGTGGAAGTGGGATTCCGGGACGGAAACGATAATCCTGAGATGACTACAGAAGGCGGATTGCTGGAAAAAAAGCTGCACTATTTTGTAGATGCAGGGAATGAATACCAGTTTATCCATTCTTCAGACCCGGGATTCCGGGAGTATGCTGACGAACTGCAAAAAATAAAGGCAAAACAGATGCAGTCTCCGCCGGATGAACGTTATCTGGCTAATTTCGAAATCGAAAATACGGAAGATCCGATTGTTGTTATAAAAAACGGTCATTTCGAATCGGTAACTTCCAGGGAACGTTCAAAGTATCTGAAGCAGGCACACGTCTACGAAATTGCCGTTTCTTTACCGAAATCTTAAAATCATCATATCATGGGCAAGACCAAATATTCTGAGAAAGCTCAGGACAAAGTAGGAAAGGTTATGCACGAATTTAAGGAAGGAAAGCTGAAATCTTCTTCCGGCGAAAAAGTAACCAGCAGAAAACAAGCCGTAGCCATCGGTATTTCTGAAGCAAAGGAAAAAGGCTTAAAAGTGCCTGAAAAGAAAAAAGATTAATCAGTAATAATCGGAAAGCTGTCTTACTTCTAAGGCAGCTTTTTTTATGATGGTTAAATAAATTCCATGATGAACAGTCAGAATTAATATACCTGTAATAAGAAATGGATCCTTTTTGAATATATTTGCGGAAAAATAGCAAGACTGAGCCTTCTTATTTCAGGATTGTATGAGGCATTTCAAAAAAATATATTCAGACTACAGGCACCAGGTGTACTTCTTTGTCAGAAAATATATTTCCGGACCGGAAGATATTGAAGATGTGGTGCAGGAAATTTTTATCCATTTATGGAAGCATGATGCACAGCTTCAGAAATCCGGGCATCCGGAGTCTGTAATCTTCCGTACCGCCAAGCAGGAAATCGCCAACTTTTACAGGAAAAATAAAATGATCTTCGCTTCGGATCCCGATATTGTTGCCGGTCTGGAAGAAACCGGAGAAGAGCCGGACACGATCTGGAAAGAAGAAAATCTTACTAAAATCGAACGCCTGCTGGACGAACTGCCTCCCCAAAATAAAGAATTCCTCCTTCGCAACAAAGTGGAAAACATCAGCTACCTGAAGATCGCGGAAGAAAACAACCTTTCGAAAACGGCTGTTGAAAAACGCATCAATAAAGCCCTGGCGTATCTCCGGAGCAACCTCCGTCTGTTTTAAGCTTCCGTTAACGAATATGAACAAATCATTAAATCCACTTTCTGAAGGTGGATATTTTTTAATTCCTGCGTAATTACTGTTAGAAAGGCATCTATGAATCAATTTGAAAAAGACTGGAACGAGGTAAAAAAAGAAAACCGGCGGATCGATGAGCAAACCGACCACAGGCTCCGGGAAAATATAGAACGCATGACCTATGGCCGGAAGAGGAAAAGGAAAATGAGGTATTGGGCAGCTGCCGTTCTCGTTCCTCTGCTGGGACTGATGTTTTTCTACCGGACGGTTTCAGATCAGACCGGCATAAAAAACATGATGGTGCTGAAAACAGGAAACGAAACAAAGACCTTCCGGCTTTCAGACGGAAGTACCGTTACCATGCAGCCGTATAGCAAGCTTACCATGGATAAAACTCATTTCGGTAAGGCTGAAAGACCGGTGGAATTTGTAGGAAAAGCATTTTTTGATATTGCCAAAGATAAAGGCAGGCCGTTCCGGATCGATGCCCATGGTTTTAAAGTCCAGGTATTGGGAACCCGGTTTTTCCTGGATCAGAAATCTGCTGATCAGTCGGTAGCCCTGAAGGAAGGAAAGGTGAAGATCGAACGGAAAGGGAAAATCACTTATCTGCTGCCGGATGAAACCTGGGTAAACGATGCTTCCGACAGGGCGCATCATTATTACGGTCCTTCCAAAATAAAGACCTTTGCCTTTAACGGTGAGCATTATGAAGAGGTCATCCGCCGTCTTGAGGAGACTTATCACATCCGGATCCAATATCCGGACCGGTACCGGAAAGAAAAGGTGCAGGGCTCATTCACAGGAAACCTGAAGGAAGTGCTGGACATCGTAAGCTACCCTTTCAATCTCAAAGCGGAAAGAATCAGTAATCAACGAATGATATTAAAATAAAAAGGCACCGATAATTGGCGTTATCGATGCAGCAAACTAGTAAGACTCTAACAAACTAATTTTCTACAAATCTATGAAAAAAACGGCAATCAGCATTGCAGTACTGGGCTTTTTATGCCTGTCGGAAACGGCATACGCATCTGCTCCGGCATACGTTCAGCAATCTGTTTATTCCGCACGGGTACCGCTGGTGAAGGTATTTGAAAAACTGGGAAAGACAACGAACATGCGTTTCTTTTATTCGGCTTCGGACCTTGGGGCTATCCTGGTCGATGACCGCAAGCTGAACTACGGTTCTTTACAGGCAGCACTCGGTTATCTCAAAAAAAATTATTCCGTTGATTTTATGATCCGGAATAATACCGTAACGGTGAAAAGAACAATGGCAGTTTCCGCCGACAGGAAACCATTCTCAGCACATCAGGATCTGGTACAGCAGGATACCCTTTCTCCCAGAGAGAAAAATATCGATGAGGTGGTGATGGTCGGTTACGGAAAGCAAAACAGGAAAGATATTTCAGGATCTATTTCGTCCATCGACGAAAAGCAGATGAAAGGCGTGGCTTCCGGAAATTTCGGGGATATGATTGCAGGAAAAGCTACCGGGATCCAGATCACACAGGCCAATGCCAGTCCCGGAGCTTCACCTACGATAAGAGTCCGGGGAATCGGAACCCTGACCGCCGGTTCGAATCCGCTGATTGTTGTCGACGGTTTTCCGCTTACGGAAGGGACCAACCTCAATTCGATAGACCCCAATTCCATTGCGAAAATTGATATCCTTAAAGATGCAGCCTCTTCGGCAATTTACGGTTCCAGAGGAGCCAACGGAGTCATCCTGATCGAGACCAAACAGGGGAAGAAAGGGAAAATGGAAGTCAGCCTCGATTCCTATTACGGGATCCAGACGAGAAGCGACAAGGCAAAATTTGTAGATGCCTATGATATGGCCGTTTTTATGAAAGAATCCAGGGATAACAATTATTTATCTAAAGGGTCGAACAGAAGCATTCTTGATGACAATGCCACGCGGGTAAGCAAAGGGGCATCTTTACGCGAGCTGATTCCCGATTATTTAAAACCATATCTAATGGGACAGCCGGGACTTACCAATACCGACTGGTACAATACGGTTCTGAAGCCGGCACCGGTCAGCCAGACCACTTTTACAGTGACGGGCGGAGGTGATAAAAGCAGGTATGCCTTTACCGGAAGTTATCTTAATCAGAAAGGAATTGTGATAGGTTCGGACTATGAAAAATATTCAACCAATGTCAATTTATCCACGGATCTGAGTGATAAACTGAAAATCGGGGTGTCGATGACACCGTCTTTTTCCCAGGGAAGCATCCTGGATATGGTATCGGGAGGAAGAAGCTATAATCCGCTGGCCATGGCTTCCACGATGTATCCTTTTTTTGCGCCTTATGACGCAAACGGGAACCTGAATATTTCCGAACAGATCCGGATCAACACGCCTACAGATGCTGCGCTGGTGGAAAACCCGGTAGCCATGGTTGAGATGACCAACAGGAAATATACCTTATTCAAAACATTTGGAAATGTATATGCCCAACTGAATTTTCTCAAAGATTTTAATTATAAATTTTCGGTAGGGGGAGATTACAGCAATTACGAATACAACTTCTTCGATCCTTCCACAGTAGGTTCCTACCGGTCTGCCGCACCGGATATTACCATGGCCAGCAGGACAGAGTACATCCGGAAAAATTACCTGGTGGAAAACCTCCTTACCTTCGATAAGAAAATCGGAAACCATACGTTCAATGCCATTGCAGGGCAATCCTACCAGGAAGAAAACAACAATCAGCTGCTGGTAGAGGCCACAGGATTTCCGGATAACAGCATTACCAATATAGCCGGCGGATCATCCTTTAAAAATACGCTTTCCCAATACAAATGGACCCTGATTTCTTATTTCAGCAGGCTTTCCTACAACTTTGCCAATAAATACAACCTGATGGCATCCTACAGAAGAGACGGATCGTCAAGATTCGGAATCAATTCCAAGTGGGGCGATTTCTACGCACTCTCCGTAGGATGGACCTTCAGCAACGAGAACTTTTTCCCAAAGAATAATTTTATCGACCCTGTAAAATTCCGTTACAGTAAAGGAAGTAATGGAAACAATCAGATTCCCAATTTCGGAGCCTTATCGTTGATGGCGGAAGAAAATTATGTTTTTGCCGATGCTCTGGTCTCCGGCTACAGGGCTTCTACTGCACCCAACCCGAATATTTCCTGGGAAAAATCGAAATCCGATAATTTCGGGATCGATTTCTCATTGTTCAGGCATTTCCTGAATGTATCTGCAGATTATTATATCCTGATGCGCGACGGGCTGCTGCTTGATGTGCCGGTTCCTCAGCAATCGGGATACAGTAAGTCATTACAGAACATCGGGAAGGTAAGGAACAGAGGAATGGAAATCCAGATTTCAACCAGGCCGCTGCATATCGGTCAGCATTTTGAGTATTCCAATAACCTGAGTTTTTCAACCAATACCAATAAAGTACTGTCATTAGCCAACGGGCAAAATCAGATTATCGATGGGGCCAATAATTTTGCCGTAACCAAAGTGGGCGGTTCCATCGCGGAAATGTATGGCTATAACATCACGGGAGTCTACACATCCCAGCAACAGATCGATAACTCGCCGCATATTACGGGGACACTGGTAGGAGATTACATCATGGAAGATCTTAACGGCGACGGAAAAATCGATACCAATGACAAAAAAAGTTTCGGTTCCGGAATCCCCAAATACATCCTGGGCTTTTCGAATACTTTCAGATATGAAAACTTTGAAGTCAATTTTATGCTGTATAGCGAGCTGGGGAAAAAAGTCTACAACGGCGACCTGGTAAGCATTACGGAGGCCGGCGAAGGTTTCGGGGTTCCCAGCCAGTATTATTTTGATCACCGGTATAATGCCGTTACCAATCCGGATGGTTCTTTTGGCATGCCGAACATGAATTTTTCAAACAACAGGAAAGAAGCCAGGACTTCCAACATCTTTTTTATGAACGGAAATTACCTCAGGCTGAGATCCCTTAAACTCGCTTATAATCTTCCCGCAAGTATCACCGGAAGCTTAAAGATCAAAGCGGCCCAGATTTATTTTATGGGGAATAATCTGCTCACCTTCACTTCCTACAGAGGGCAGAATATTGATGCCACCACCGATAATGTCCTGACGCAGGGCTATGACAGTGCCTATTATCCCGTAACCAGGGTCTTTTCCTTCGGAATGAATTTTAAATTTTAATACTTATGAAAAAAATACTTATTCCACTTGTTACATTCGTTTTTTTGCAATCCTGTTCCTCAGATTTGCTGAATACGTTTCCGGAAGCTACCAAAGTAACTTCCCAGTTCTATGCCGATGCCCCACAGATCGAGCAGGGCATCAATGCCGTCTACGGAACCCTGCAATATACCGGGCAATACCAGCAGGCCATGCTGGTGATCGGGGAAATCCCTTCGGACAATACTTTTGATGAAGTCCCTGCCAATGATTCGTTTACCTACGGTGAACTCGATTTCTTCACCATCCAGCCGAACAATACCTTGATTGCCAGCACATGGAAAGACAATTATATCGGGATTCAGCAGGCGAATATTATATTGGGAAGGATCGACGGTATTCAGGACATGCCACAGGCAACTAAAAATTACAGGATCGGAGAATTGAAATTTTTACGTGCCCTGATGTATTTCAATCTGGTCAGGGTATTCGGAGATGTTCCTCTGGTCACTAAAGAAACCACCAATGTGAATGATTATTTCGGCCAAGGCCGCACCCCGGCTTCCGAGATCTACACCTTTATTGAAAAGGAGCTGAAAGAGGCCATTCCGCTTTTGCCACCGTCACAGGCTCAGAAAGGGCGGGTTACGAAAGGTGCTGCGCTTGGAATTTTAGGAAAGGTACTGATTACGGAAAATAAGCATCAGGAAGCTTTGTCCTATCTTTCGCAGGTTGAAGGGCTTGGATACAGCCTTCTTCCGGATGTGACTAAAATTTTTGACGTAACAAATAAGAATAATTCCGAAATTATTTTTGATGTCCAGTTTGCTTCAGGAGTAAATGGAAATACCGAAGGGAGCCCTGCTTTCCAGCTGTTCAGTCCGTCCGGAACGGTAGCTGGCGCAAAGGGGCACAACCTTCCTACCAAAGAAGTATACAACCTGTACACAACGGATGATAAAAGAAAAACAGCCTATATCGGCCTTACCGGCAATGGGATTCCTTTTACCAAAAAATTGGTAAAGCCGGATTCCAAATATCCCATTAATGACGGGAGCAGCAACATTGTGGTGCTTCGTTTTGCGGATGTCTATCTGATGATGGCGGAATCTTACGCAAAGGCCAATGATTTTGCGAATGCCAACCTCTATCTGAATAAGATTAAAACCAGGGCAGGCATTGCAAATGTAAATCTTACGTCCCAGCAGGCCTTGATTGCCGAGATTGATAAGGAAAGGAGGCTGGAGCTGGTAGGAGAGGGCCACCGTTGGTTTGACCTGGTGAGAACCGGGAAAGCCGTCCAGGTCATGACCCAGCATTTTGCCGTAACGCCGGGATACAGCACCGCTACGATCGATCAGCACAATCTCCTGATGCCGGTACCGCAGGGGCAGATCAATACGGATCCTGCCATTAAACAGAATCCCGGATATTAAACAAGAAGAACTATGAAAAATATATTTTTAAGTCCGAAAACAGCGGTTTTCCTCTTGCTGCTGGTTTTTTCATCGGCTTTTTCCCAGACCGGTTATTTTAAAAAAGGAATTCCGTCCGGAAAAATCCTGGTCGCTTCCCATCGGGGAGACTGGAGAAACTATCCTGAAAATTCCATCAAAGCGATTGAAAGTGCCATCCGAATGGGGGTTGACATTGTAGAAATAGACCTGCATAAAACCAAAGACGGCCAGCTCGTCGTTATGCATGACCCAAAGCTTGACCGTACTACCAATGGGAAAGGAGCCATAGCAGAAACCAGTCTGGAAGACATCAGAAAGCTGTTCCTGAAAAGCGGAGTAGGGATACTTACCCGGGAAAAGGTGCCTACCCTGGAAGAAGTGCTTCTTTACATCAAAGATAAAAGAATCATGCTGAACCTCGATAAATCCTGGAATTACATCCCCGAAATCACAGCCCTGCTGGAAAAGACGGGAACGGCAGAACAGATCATCCTGAAAGGCAATAAAGGTGCCCCGGAACTGAAAAAGGAAGTTGGCGATACGATGGATCATCTCATGTATATGCCGATGGTATGGCCAAAGGATTACAGCATTTACAATAGGGACCAGGCTATTGATCCGGTTCAGTATGTGCAGGAGTTCCATCAGCTTTTTGCCCCTGCCGCTTATGAAGTAATCATTAAAGACGATACGGCTGCTGCGGATGAACTGCTGAAACAGATCCGGAAAAGCGGTGCCGCGATATGGATCAATGCTTTATGGCCGGAGTTATGTGCCGGGCATGATGATGACCTGGCGATCGACCATCCGGACGAAAACTGGGGCTGGATCATCAGGAAAGGAGCCACTGTTATCCAGACCGACAGGCCGGAAGCCCTGATCCGGTATTTAAAATCTAAAAAGATAAAATATGAGGACTAATCTTTTAAGCCTGCTGATCTTTATTTCGGGAATGGCTTCAGCGCAGAAGGCCGTATCGCTTTCCCATTTTCCGGATGACAGGGTAATGGTGGTGGCCCACCGGGCCGACTGGCGCGAAGCTCCTGAAAATTCTGCCTGGGCCGTGAAAAAAGCCATTGAAAAGGGGATTGATATGGTAGAGTTGGACCTGGCTTTAACGAAAGACAGCGTTTTGGTCCTGATGCATGATAAAACCATCGACCGTACGACCACCGGAACCGGAGAACCCGGTGATTATACCCTTGCCGGACTGCGGAAATTCTCTCTGAAAGACGGCCTCGGCAGCACCACGCAGATGAAAGTCCCTACGCTGGAAGAAATCCTTGACATCACCCGGAATAAAATCCTGATCAACCTGGATAAAGGTTTCGACTACATCAGCATCGTGTATCCTTTGCTGAAAAAAAGGAATATGCTGGACCAGGTTTTATTCAAAGGTACTGAAACCTACAAAGATTTTGACCGCAAATACGGAAGCATTAAAAATGAGATCCACTTCATGCCGATCATCAGGCTGAATGTGAAAGAAGGATGGCAGAAGATCAATGAGTATACGGATCATTATAAAGTCTACGGTTTTGAATTTACGGTAGGAAATACCGGGGAAAATCTGATCGATTTCAGCAAAGTGCGGGCGAAAGGCTGTAAAGTCTGGATCAATGCGCTTTGGCCCCATCATAATGCCGGACACTATGACGACCTGGTTCTTGAAAACCCCGATGCTTATGAATGGTTCATTGAAAATCACGTGAATATCATCCAGACCGACCGCCCGAAAGAACTTATTGACTTCCTCAGGAAAAGGAAATTGTATTACGGATTTTAATTATTTTTTCACCTTCAAAACCGAACCGGCGGAGCCAAAGGCTCCGCCGGTTTATATAGGGTTATCAATACGTCTTTCTTTACTGCCGATTGTAAAGCAGCCTGTAATATTCATCCGCCATCCGGTCGCTGTTGAACTGATCTTTTACGTCATTCATCGAATGGTACTGGATCTTCCTCCATTGGTCAGGCTGGTCATAGTAAGCCGGCAGGATTTCATTTTCAAGAATTTCGTATAATTTATTCATGTCATAATTATCCTGTTCGTAAACGCTCATGTTTTCGTAATCGCATTTGGGAACCACAAAGGAATTTTCGCCATGTCTGGCAAACTCGGGAATCCAGCCGTCATCGGTCGATAAATTAACCGAACCGTTCATGGCAGCCGTCATTCCTGAAGTTCCTGAGGCTTCTCTCGGCACGCGTGGGTTGTTAAGCCAAAGATCAGAACCCTGTTTTAAGGATTTGCTCAGAGAAAGCTCATAGCCTGTAAGTACGGCCAGGTGTTTATTGTTTTTGCTCTCTTCCACCAGGGAGTTGAAAGTGGAAATGGCCGAATAGTCCATCGGGTACGGTTTTCCTGCCCAAATCATCTGGATCGGATATTTGGGATGGTTCAGCAATTTGTAGAACCGGCTCTTATCATGCAGAAGGAGATCGGCGCGCTTATATCCGGCAAACCTTCTGGCCCAGACGATGGTGAAAATATCGGGATCGAATAAATTTCCGGTCTGGTCCGCTACAATCTTGAATAATTTCTTCTTTAAATGCTTTTTACGGTCGTCGAAAGCTTTTTCGTCATTTTCATCCTTCGCTTTATAGAGCGGTTGGTCCGCCCAGTATTTAAATTCCTGTGCGTTGGTTACGGAGGTAATGTCACAGATCCCGGGATATTTGCTCCACATGGTTCTGGAGACTTCACCGTGAAGGCGGGAAACCCCGTTGGCTTCCCTTGCCATTTTCAGGGCACACAGCGAATGGTTGAAACGGTCGTCCTCCGAACCTTCAATACGCTTTACCTCATCCATGGTCAGGCCTGAAAAATAAGACATATCGTGGCATAGCCTCAGATTATGTTTCTCATTTCCTGCTTCTTCCGGCGTGTGGGTGGTAAAAACCAGTTTTTTCTTCACCTTATCCAGGTTGCCGTTGTATTTTTTCAGCAGATGAAACGCTGCAGGAAGTCCGTGGGCTTCATTCAGGTGATAGACCTCCCTTTCGAGATTCATTTCGTCCAGCAATTGGGCACCGCCTTTTCCAAGCAGGATATACTGCGCCAGCTTGGTGGCTTCATTGGCATCGTACAGTTTGTGGCAGATGGTTTTCGAAACATGGTCGTTTTCCGGAACATCCGTCGAAAGGAAAAACATCGGGGCCGTATGGAAAATCTCAGGGTCGAGATACCATACTTTTACCCAAACCGGAGCACTGTGGATTTCAATCTTGAATTTAAGCCCCGTATCCTCCAGGAAGCTGTACATTTTTTTGGTCCAGGTCGGCTGTAGCGTCTGGTCGTGGTTCCGGGCCTGGTCATAATAGCCGAACTTCCAGAGAATCCCGATTCCGATGAGGTCCTGCTTCAGATTGTAGGCACTTCTCATGTGGGATCCTGCCAGAAAGCCAAGTCCTCCCGAATATATTTTCAATACCTGTTCAATGGCAAATTCCATTGAGAAATAAGCTACTTTTTTAGTGTATTGCGGATTGACCTCGAAGGGTACTTTAAAATTTTTAAAATCCATGAATAACAGTTTATTAGGTGAATAGGCAAAGGTATCAATTATGAAAATAAACTCTATATTAATTATTTCTGAAATTAAATCCGGAGCTTATTTTAAATATTTTTTTTCTTTACCTTTATTAAGTAATTTTTTGATAATCAAAACTTCATAATCTGAAACGGGAGTTTTATGTGTTCCATAACCTTATTATTTCAAGCACATGAAAAAGACATTTTCTGATGAAGATTTAATTAAAAATCTCAGCCTGTATTATCTGAACCGGCATCTGAAAAAGAAACCGATCGAGAAATACCACCGTACCATCGATGCATCTCCGCTTCACGACCGGGAGAAGTACAAAAAGAAAGCCGAAATTTTGCTGCTCAATTCCTTCATGCACCATTTTCCCGAAGTGAAGTTCGAAAATCTCACCTGTGAGAGCCCCGATTTCATTGCACAATTCAATGAAAAAAAAATCGGAATCGAGCTTACCGAGGTCATCAACCATCTTGAAATGAAGAAGGCAGAAAGCAATCTCAACAAAATTTTCCGGCAGGCAGAAATAGTCTTGGAACAGGAGGACCATACGAAATACCGTGGTGTCTATTTTTTGGAATTCCACGCCGGGATCAGGCCGGATACTCCGGAAAACCAGCAGGAAATCATCCTGAATATCTGCAAAAGCATCAGGAAAGGAAAGCCGTCGGGTCACGTAAAAAGCATCCGCAAATCTTCCCACCGAAGAAATGTTTTCATTACCCACGAATACAACATGAGTCTTTTTGATGAGCTGTGTTCAGAAAAAATTGTGGAACTCATTGAAAAAAAGAACGAAAAGTTCCCCTATTACGATACTTCGGTAGATGAGTGCTGGCTCGTGATTGTTTCGGATATGAATTCCATTGCCTCAAGGTATACTTTTATTCAGGATAAAGAACATCTTCAGAAAGTGAAAAGTCCTTTCCACAGGATTTTCCATCTGGAGAACCTTTGCGGAAATATGACAAGCATCAAGTAATTATTGCCTTAATGATATTGTTTTGTAGCATATTTTAGATTATTAATGTTGATTTGTGGTTTTTAATTTGAATTGTTTATATTTGATACTTTGAAAAGTACCTTATTCAATTAATAATCAAAACTCTGAATGATATGAAGAAAATTCTACTCCTTTTCTTTTTTGTCGTTTCCCGCCTTATTTTTGCTCAGGCAGACTGTGCCACGGCGCTTTCGGTATGCGGAAACTCGAATATTACCTATTCTCCTTCAGGGATCGGTGCCGTTAATGAAAACCTGGGCGGCTGCCTGTCTACCGGTGAGCATAATTCCATCTGGTATAAATTTACCATTGCAACCGGCGGTACCCTCACCTTCGATCTGGTGCCTACTTCTTCCGATGCGGATTACGATTGGGCCATTTACGGACCGAATGTCAATTGCGGGAATCTGGGCGCGCCGGTACGCTGTAACGCGGCCACCGTCATCGGAGTAAGCGCTTCCACGGGAATGAACATGACCAGCACCATCACCAGTGCGGCCGGAGGTTCCCTTACCCCATACTGCCAGTATCTCGATGTACTGCCGGGACAAACGTATTATCTGTATATCGACAACTGGGTAGATATTACCAATCCTACAATGGCACCATTTTCCTTAACATGGGGCGGAACGGCGACGCTGGCTTCTCCGTTTACGGATCCTGCGATCCAGACGCAGCCGTTTATCCCGCCAGGAACACCGGCCGCAAATCCCGCCAATCCAAGAGAGATCCTCATCTGCCAGAATCCGGTGGTTTTCAATTTCAATACGCTGTCTGCCGGAATTCTGAATGGAAATACAAATTTTCAGATCAGTTATCACAGTTCACAGAATGATGCACTGTCGGGAGCCAATCCGATCCTGACACCTATAACGGTAAGCAATACGGTTACTTATTATTACAGTGTCCATTATCAGGATCCTGCCAATCCGAATAACCCGATCAATTCCTGCAGGCAGGTCGGTGCTTTTAAGTTTAAATACGGAAATATTTCAGTAACCAATGCTACTTTATTCGGCTGTAACAACAATAACGCCGGAACGGCCACTTTCGATCTTACATCGGCTGCGGTGTTCAGCGATCCTACAGCGACGAAGCAATATTACCAATCGATGGCTGACCTCAATGCAGGAATCAACCCGATTGTTCCGGCTAACGCTTTTGTATCTGCCGAAGGAACCGTTTACGTAAAAGTGACTTCCCAATACGGCTGTTCGGCGGTTGCCCAGATTACCCTGAAGTTTTATCCTGCCATTGTACTGACAGAAGCTACTCTGAGATCGTGCGCTATCGAAGTGACTCCCTCTCTGGCAATATTCAACTTATCAACGGCAGCCGTAACCACCCAGGCATTGCCGAAAAAATATTATAAATCGCTGGCCGATGCACAGTCCGGCAGTAATGAAATCGTAGAATTTTTAAATTACATCGCCCCGAATAGCGTGGTCTTTGTAAAAGTAACCAATACCAACGGCTGTTATGCCATTGCAAAAGTTAACCTCATCGTTATTCCACCGGTGTATTCCAATGTTTTAATAGATAAAACCATTTGTATGGAAGACCGTACCACCCTGGATGCAGGACCCGGATTTACCGCTTACGAATGGAGTACCGGCGCAACGACCCAGACGATAAGCAACGTAGGGGTGGGTACTTACTGGGTGAAACTGAAAACCGGAGAATGTACAGCAGTGCAGACGGTAAAAATATATGCATCCGAACAGCCCGTCATTTCGGATGTCGATATCAAGAATAACACGGTGACCATTAACGTTAAAGGCGGTAAATCACCTTACAGCTATTCCATGGACGGGGTCAAATGGCAGGAATCCAATATCTTTACCAATGTACCGCGCGGTGACCATCATATTTACGTAAAGGATGCCTATGACTGCGATCCGGTTGATATAGACATCGTTGTTCCGAATCTGGTAAATGTGATTACCCCGAACGGAGACGGTGTAAACGATGTGATCGACTATTCTGCCCTCGGGAATAAACAAAACCTGGTCTTCAGTATTTTCGACCGTTACGGAAACAAAATGTTTGAAGCCAACCGGTTCAATGCCTACAAATGGGACGGGACCTCGGGAGGAAAAAAAGTTCCTACAGGCACCTACTGGTATTCCGTTTCCTGGAATGAGAACGATAAAAAGAATACCTTGTTTACTTACTCAGGCTGGGTCATGGTGAAAAACAGGGAATAATTTTATATTTATACAAAACCGTCACAACCTGGCGGTTTTTCTTTTGTGAAATTTCTTACCTTAGTTCCTCAAATATAATCCCATGAAAGATCTGTTTATCAAACGTTTTGAGTATTATAAGATGCTGGGCGATCAGGCCTTCGCACAGCTTTCGGAAGAGGAGATCTTCTGGCAGTTCAATGAAGACAGCAATTCCATAGCCGTTATTGTAAAGCATGTTGCCGGCAATATGCTGTCGCGGTGGACGAATTTTTTAACGGAGGACGGAGAGAAATCGTGGAGAAACCGGGATGGGGAGTTTGTAAATGCCTTTACAACAAAAGCCGGGGTGCTGGAACATTGGGAGCAAGGCTGGAAATGCCTTTTCGGAGCGCTGGATCAGATTACCGAAGAAAATTTATATTCAACCATCTACATCAGGAATGAACCCCATTCGGTGATTGATGCCGTCTTCCGGCAGCTGGCCCATTACCCGTACCATATCGGACAGATGATCTACATTGCCAAGATGCTTAAAAATGACGATTGGAAAACCCTTTCCATTGCCAGAAATAAATCCGGGGAATTCAATGACGGAATGAAAAGCCGGTTTTCACAAGAGGATTCCGGAACAGATTCCCCGCCGGTCTGCTATCGGGACAGTCCGGAAGCCCGTAACGAATTTAAGCAATAGAGTGAATCGATTTCCGATTCATATTAAAATGATTATCTTTGCACCCACAAAATTCAGAATCAATAAATGTCTCAATATCATAGAACTGCCGCATTTCATACCCTTGGCTGCAAATTAAATTTTGCGGAAACATCTACTATTGCCCGACAATTAACGGATGCCGGTTATGAGAAGGTGAGCTTTGATGAGAAAGCCCATGTGTACGTTATCAATACCTGTTCGGTCACTGAAAATGCGGACCGGGAGTGTAAGCTCCATGTGAAAAGAGCCATGAAAGCCAATCCGGAAGGTTTGGTGGTGATTGTCGGCTGTTATGCGCAGCTGAAGCCTGAAGAAATTTCGCAGATCGAGGGCGTGGACCTGGTTTTGGGGGCTAAGGAAAAATTCAATATCCTGAGTTACCTGGACGATCTGGAAAAATCCGGCAGCGAGGGCATCGTCCATTCCTGTGAAATTGAAGAAACCGATTTCTTCATCGGGAGCTATTCCATTGGCGACAGGACCCGGGCTTTCCTGAAAGTTCAGGATGGCTGCGACTATAAATGTACCTACTGTACCATTCCTCTGGCAAGGGGGATTTCCCGTTCCGATACCATCGGCAATGTCCTGAAAAATGCCGCCGAAATTGCATCCAGGGACATCAAGGAAATTGTTTTAACAGGCGTAAACATCGGGGATTACGGAAAAGGGGAATTCGGAAACAAAAGGCATGAGCATACCTTCCTGGATCTGATTTCGGAGCTTGATCAGGTAGAAGGCATTGAAAGAATCCGGATTTCATCCATTGAACCGAATCTTTTAAAAGACGAAAGCATTGAGCTGGTTTCCAGAAGCAAAAGTTTTGTCCCGCATTTTCATATTCCGCTGCAATCCGGAAGCGACGACCTGCTGAAAAAAATGAAGCGCCGTTATCTGACGAAACTGTATAGCGACCGCGTTCATAAGATCCGCGAAGTGATGCCGCATGCGGCTATCGGTGTAGATGTGATTGTCGGGTTCCCGGGAGAGACGGAGGAAAAATTTATGGAGACCTATAATTTCCTGAACGGACTTCCGGTTACTTATCTTCACGTTTTTACCTATTCCGAACGGGAAAATACCGAAGCGGCAGACATGGATGGCGTTGTTCCGGTTCCTGAAAGAAAAAGGCGCAACAAAATGCTCAGAATCCTTTCTGAAAAGAAAAAGATGGCCTTTTACCAGACGCAGCTCGGAAAAACACTTCCCGTACTTTGGGAACATGAAAACAAAGGCGGCAAAATGTTCGGCTTTACTGAGAATTATGTACGGGTACAGAAGGATTTCGATCCGTCTTCCGTCAATCAGATCGAGTGGCTGAAGCTGGAGAAAATCGAGGCAGACGGAAGCGTTTCCGTGATGAGTTCCTTTGAAAGTTTTCTGGAGAAGATCTAAAAGGACGTGGATTCGATATAAAGGACAATTAAAATATCAATAGAAATGGGCTTCAGCCCATTTTTTTATAAGGCATATTGATTGGCTTTAGCCTGATTTAAAGGTTTGCCAAAAGCAACTACAACCGGACTTATCACATCGTGCTGAAGCCAAAAGCTATTTGACCTTTCGTACAGCTTAATGCCAAGGGGTTTAAATTATGATTATCGAATACACTGCCTAAAATTCTAAATACAAAAATAGTACTGTTACCTATCAGCGCCGTATTTCTTTAGACTTCTTTTATGCTAAAACGGATTTAACGTAAGTTACAGTAAAAATAAAAGACAATAGCCTTGTTTTTCATACACGCTGTTGAGTCTATTCAAATTAAATTTTTTTAACTTTGAGTAAATTCAACTTGATATGAGAGATAAATTTTTGCTGTGGGGAGCCGTAATTCTGGCGGTTGCCTGGGCTGTTGCTTTTCTGATAAAAGCCGATTGGTGGATTCCTTTTTTCATGACCATCATTTATGCCATAGGCGTCTACAATGTAACCCAGAGCAAGCATGCCATTTTACGGAATTTTCCGGTAATCGGCTATTTCCGGTATTTTTTTGAAAGTATTTCCCCGGAAATGCAGCAGTATTTTATTGAGCGGGAAACCGACGGGAAGCCCTTTCCCAGGAATCAGCGTTCCGCCGTATACAGACGCGCCAAAAACCTGAGCGATACGGTACCTTTCGGGACCCAGCTGGAAGTAAACCACCGGAAATACGAAGGGATCAAGCATTCCATTTATGCAAAATCTCCGATGGAAGAACTGCCGAGGGTATGGGTAGGCGGGGAGCAGTGTTCTCAGCCTTATCATGCTTCGCTGTTTAATATTTCCGCGATGAGCTTCGGTGCTTTGAGCGACAGGGCACAGATTTCCCTGAACAGAGGGGCGAAAAAAGGAAATTTCTATCACAATACGGGAGAAGGAGGGATTTCACCGCACCACCTGGAAGGCGGGGACCTCTGCTGGCAGATCGGAACCGGATACTTCGGATGCCGGGACGACGAAGGAAAATTCAGTCCTGAACTATTTAAAAAATATTCGACGATGCCTGCGGTGAAGATGGTGGAGATTAAATTGTCGCAGGGAGCAAAACCCGGTCATGGAGGTGTTTTACCGGCCGTGAAGAATACTCCGGAAATTGCTAAGATCCGTCATGTCACCCCGGGAATGACCATCCTTTCACCTCCATCCCATACTGCTTTCTCGGATGCGGCAGGGCTGTTGAGATTTGTTCAGCAGCTGCGGGAGCTTTCAGGCGGAAAGCCGGTCGGTTTTAAATTATGCATCGGCGATACCAAAGAATTCGAGGATATCTGCGTACAGATGAATGTCCTGAAAATCTATCCGGATTTTATTACCATCGACGGTGCGGAAGGCGGTACCGGAGCGGCACCACCGGAGTTTTCAGACGGCGTAGGAATGCCGTTGGAACCGGCCCTGATTTTTGTAAACCGGACGCTTAACCATTACAATGTGAGAAAGAAACTAAGGGTGATCGCCAGCGGAAAAGTTTTAACGAGTCTTGATATTCTGAGAGCCGTTGCCATGGGTGCCGATATGTGTAATAATGCAAGAGGGTTTATGTTCTCTTTGGGCTGCATCCAGGCGCTGAGGTGCAATAACAACAAGTGCCCGACCGGGGTGGCGACCCAGGATAAAATGCTCATCAAAGGGCTTGATGTAACCGATAAGGCGGAACGGGTGTACCATTTTCACAAAAATACGCTGCATACCTGCAACGAACTGATTGCCGCCGCGGGAAGAAGTTCTTATGAAGAAGTAGATGCCGCCATGTTTATGAGAGGCGATGAGTTTGATCATCTTTCGGATCTGTATTTCCCGGATATCCTCGGGAATGTGAAGCATAGAGTTTAGGGCAGGATCTTAGAAAAGAACATAAAAAAAGCACTTCAGATCGAAGTGCTTTTTATTTTATTGATTAATTTAAAGTCTTGGATTCGCTTTATAAATCTGGAAATTAAATATAAAACAAGTATTTTTTAGAGAATAGCCTACATAATTGTAATGTTCATTCCTGGCAAAGGCTGCTCTGGATGGTACGATAATAACACCTTGTAAATTATAGGCATCCCCGTCTGACATACTCTGGAAACCTTTAAAATAGGTCAGACCTTCCTGAAGGCCTTTAATTTCATAATAGCTTCTCTGTTTTGCAATATCGGTTGATGCGGCGTCTAAAACTGAATTTTTAACATAGTAAAACATTGGATCCGTTACGGGAGAACCGCTTCCGTTGATGGTATTTAATAGAACTCCTGAGGTACTGAATGCAACGTTTCCGTCAGTATTCGTAGCAAGATAATAATTAGCTCTCATCATCGTTCTGATCTGTGTTGCGGTAGGAGATACAGAATTAGTATCCAGAGTAACTCCTGAAGAAGGCTGCGCTCCGTTTCTTACGATGTAAATAACTCCAGAAGGAAGGGTCACCGGGCTAAGCTCCGACAGTTTCTTTTCATTGTCATCGGAAGTATCCGTGGAGCTGAAAGCTTTTATATTTCCCTGCGTGTCCAGATAATTGTCGTTCATGAACTTCTGGATGGCCTGATCATCGTATGAATTTCTTACCGCTACATCATCCGGCTCTACAAAGGTTTCTACCTGATCATCCTTCTTACATGCCGTGAAACATAGCGTGCCGGCAAGGATATATAAAAATATTTTTTTCATTTTTCAAAAAACTTTAATTACTTTACAAATAATATAACGACAAAAGTATAAAAAAATATGAGAATAGATAAATTTTTATGGAGCATTCGTTTTTACAAGACCAGAAGCATTGCTACTGAGGAGATTAAAAAAAACAGGGTATCCATCGGAGCCTCTGTAGTAAAGTCTTCCAAGGAAGTAAAGGAAGGTGATGTGATCAAGATCCGTAAAAATCAGATTGATTATAAAATTAAAGTGACCCAGATCCCCAAAAGCAGGCTCGGGGCCAAGCTGGTGCCACTGCATATCCAGGACGTGACGGATAAAGAACAGTACGACCTGCTGAAAATGCGCAAGATGTCCCAGGATTATTACCGGAACAGGGGAGAGGGAAGGCCCACCAAAAAAGACCGCCGGGATATGGACGGCTATGTGGAAAACGACATTGCAGCAGATTTTACGGATTGGGACGACTTCTTTGGGGAAACCCCGGACGGCCCGGAAGATAAAGATTAAGGAAAAGCTCTAGAGATAGAGCTTTTCTGCTATTTCTTCTACAATGTCTTCAGGACTGCGCCCGTCGGTATTTACCTGGTACTGGGCTTTGCTGTAGAACGGGTTCCGCTCAAACAGATGTTTGGCAATAAATTCCGCCAGGTTCTCATCATCAATATTGGCGATCAGGGGGCGTTTTTCTTTCTGCTTGGAAAGGCGTTCGGTCAGCGTTCCTACGGATGCCCTCAGAAAAACACTTTTTGAATTATGGTTGATGATCTCCATGTTGTTATAATACACCGGAGTGCCGCCTCCCAGGCTTAAAACCGCATGTTCTTCGGAGGCCAGAATTTCTTCCAGGGTTTCTCTTTCCTGCTTACGGAAATAGATTTCACCCTTTTTTTCGAAGATTTCAGGGATGGTGAGTTTGTTCCTTTTGGAAATCTCTTTATCCAGATCAATGAGCCTGAATTGCAGTTTGTCGCTTAATATTTTGGAAACGTGAGATTTGCCGCTGCCCATGTATCCGATGAGTGAAATTATCATGAATTTTTTTTAAACAAATTTGCAAAAAAGTTTTGAGATAAAGAAAAAACTCATATCTTTGCACCACTAAAAACGAGAGACATTATCACAGTGTTAATCGTGGATAGCGTGGCCGACTCGGTAGCTCAGCTGGTAGAGCAATACACTTTTAATGTATGGGTCCTGGGTTCGAATCCCAGCCGGGTCACAAGCAAAAAAAGATTACTGGATTTTTGTAATTTTTACGCCTGCGTGGTGAAATTGGTAGACACGCCATCTTGAGGGGGTGGTTTCCTAAGGATGTGCTGGTTCGAGTCCAGTCGCAGGCACTGCAGAAAATTGAAATAATTGATAGGGATATTAGAATTTATTTTATATTTATCATTATCAATTGTGGCCGACTCGGTAGCTCAGCTGGTAGAGCAATACACTTTTAATGTATGGGTCCTGGGTTCGAATCCCAGCCGGGTCACAAGTTTACTGAAAAGTAAATTTTTTTCATATTAATATTTTGTGATTTGGTGTTTCAAAGGCTTCCGCAAGAAGCCTTTGATTTTTAAAAATAAATTTTGCGGGAACAAAATATTTTGTATCTTTGCAGCTCTTAAAACTAAATACTGTTTTTAAATGGCATTTGTGAATTAAGTGACGACTCGGTAGCTCAGCTGGTAGAGCAATACACTTTTAATGTATGGGTCCTGGGTTCGAATCCCAGCCGGGTCACAAGTTTACTGAAAAGTAAATTTTTTTCATATTAATATTTTGTGATTTGGTGTTTCAAAGGCTTCCTTCAGGAGGCCTTTGATTTTGTGTGCCATTCCTCCGGCTTAATCTTTACTAACAAAAAATGCGCCACTCACCGGCGACGCATATTTTTTGATAGGGCTGAATTAAAATCCTGCTAATCCAGATGCATATTGTCAATTAATCTGACGCCGTCTACCATGACTACAATAAAGGCCCGGAAATTCCGGTCTTTATAAAAGAAATCAGTCTCTCTGAGGGTTTCCTCGTCTGCAATTAAAAAATACTCCAGCTGCATGCCCCTCTGCTGGTCGAAAATATCCTGAACCCGTGCTTTGATTTCGGGGATGGTGATGACCCTGAACCAATCATTTACTTTTTTCAGGGTTTCAAAAATAACTTTGGAAGCTTCGCGGCGGTCTTCCTGCAGTCTTTGGTTCCTCGAGCTCAGGGCCAGCCCGTTCTCTGCCCTGTAGATAGGCACACCCTTGATATTGATCAAGAGTTTTTTATTTTCCGTCATCTTTTTAATAATGGCCAGCTGCTGGAAATCTTTCTCTCCGAAGTAAGCATTGTCCGGCTTTACCTGATTGAAAAGTTCTTCCACCACGGTCCCGACACCATCAAAGTGTCCCGGTCTTGATTTTCCTTCCATTTCATTTTCCAGTCCGCCGAAGTCGTAGGGCCGGCTTTCGGTTTTTTCCGGATAGATATCGGCAACTTCAGGAATGTAAACCGCGTCTACCAATCCGGATCTTTCAAGGATGGAAATGTCCCTGTTGATGTCCCGGGGGTATTTTTTAAGGTCTTCCGGATTATTGAATTGGGTGGGGTTCACGAAAATTGACGAGATCACGAGGTCGTTTTCTTCCTTTGCCTTTTTATATAGCGATAAATGGCCGTCGTGAAGCGCTCCCATGGTAGGCGCAAAACCTATTTTCTTCCCCATTTCTTTCTGTCTTTCAATGAAATCCTGAAGAACTTTTTTACTTTTTAGAACTTCCATAGCTTTTTTTAATAGTAATTCAAAAATACTAAAAATATCATATAATTATTATACGATAAACATGGGTTTTAATAATTTCAGGAGGGAATTTTCGTAAAAAAATGTTAATTAAAATAATGTTAAATGTTTTTTCGTAATTTTGCACATTAAAGCATTTTTACAAAAATTAGATAGAAGTTTATGCCGAATCAAAAAATACTGTATATTACTACAGAGATGTATCCATATCAGGAAGACACCAATATGGCTGCTGTGGTAAACAAAATGGCACTTAAGATGCACCAAGAAGGCAATGATGTAAGAGTTTTTATGCCAAGATTTGGACAGATAAGTGAAAGGAAATTCCAGCTTCATGAAGTAATCCGCCTTTCGGGGATGAACATTATTATTAATGATCTGGATCAGCCTCTTATTATTAAAGTAGCGTCTCTTCCGGGGGAAAGACTTCAGGTTTACTTTATCGATAACGAAGAATATTTCAAAAGAAAACAATATTATTTTGATGATGAAGGACAGCCTTTCGAAGATAACGACGAAAGAGCGATATTCTTTGCCAGAGGGGTTATTGAAACCATTAAAAAGTTAAACTGGGTACCGGATGTAATCCACCTGAACGGTTGGATGGCTTCCTTCGTGCCTGTTTATCTGAAAACCTATTACGAATCCGATACGTATTTCAAAGACGCTAAGATCGTTCTTTCCCTGTACAATGAAAAAGATGCGCCATTGGCATCAAATATCGGTGAGAAGTTGAGTTTCGACAATATTTCGGGATTAAAAGCGTTAGATAATCCAAGTGTAAAGAGTTTTGTAATCGAAAGTATGAACTACGTGGATGCCGTGGTAAAAGGTGACGAATTTCTGGATGAAGATCTGGATAAGGCCTTTAACGAAACGGCAACGCCGAAATCGGAATACCTGGACGTAGATTCTATAAATCAACTTTATTAAAAACACATTTTAATGATCCATACTATTAAGAAAGCGATCACCGTATTTTCTCTGGTGATTTTCGGAAGTGCCCTCCTTTACAATTGTGAGCCTGATGCCGATACTTTGGGAGAACAGCTGTTTTTAGACGGGGCTGCCCAGGGAAATGATGTGTCTTATCCTGTGGTTGCTTTTAATATCAATAATAATGACAGTATCCGGAGCGATGCCTCCAAATTGACTTACGGTGTTCTCGGAGCATTTGACGAAGGGCAGTTCGGGATGCAAAAAGCTTCTTATCTTACTCAGTTAAGATTATCCACCTATAATCCTGATTTCGGAGCCAATGCAACGGTTGACTCCGTGGTGCTGGTCGTGAAACCTAGATATGCATCCGATTCCGTTACCACCAATACGGTAGATGACAATTATACCTTTACCAATGCTACGGAAACCAATGTAAACGCTAAAAAGGTAGTAAATACCTATCCGGTTTTAAAATTCGGTAAAGCGAAACGAACATTCAACATCAGGGTTCATGAAGTGAATGACTTTTTAAAAGGGGTTTCAGACAGTGCTAAGTCTAACCAGGTTTTTGCTTACGGAGCAGAATTGGGAACCAAAGAATTCAAAGGCAGCGTAAGCTCTGTGGCCATCACCAAAGACGACGGCGGATCGGCATTATTTACTGCGGCCACCCCGGGAATCAGAATTCCGCTGGATAAAAACTTTTTCCAGAATAAGATTATTGCCAAGAAAGGGCAGCCTGAACTTCAGGACGCTTCAAACTTCACCCGGTATTTTAAAGGGATCAGAATCTCTGTGGATGAGCAGGACGGATATCTGTTCCAGTTCTCTCCGAACGATATGGAGCTGATCATGTATTATAAATATGATAATACGGCAACCACTCCTACCACCAAAACACAGGCGGCTTACTCGTTTGCATTAGGAGCTGCCAATACGCATATCGGGCAGTATCAGTATAATAGAACAGGTTCTGTACTAGGAAGCTCTACCATAGGAAACAGAAGTACCGGTGATCCTAAGCTTTTCCTTCAGGGAATGGGAGGACCTTCCATAGGAGTGCAGATTTCTTCAACAGAATTAGATAAGCTCAGAAGTCTTTACACTAATAATAAAGCAGCCATCGTCAGTGCTAAAATCAGATTATATACGGATGCCGTAAATTGGAATAACAGCTATGCTAAACCAAGGGAGTTCACCCTTCTTCAAAAATATATTGATGATGTTACTATTCCTGGAAAGCCTAAAACAGTAACAAATTTTACAGATGATGTTTTAAATTTATCAGGACTTGCAGGATATACGATCTATAAAGCTTATGATTTAGATAAAAATCCGGCATATTATGATTTTATAGTTACTAAATCTGTAAAAGATCTGGTAGAAAAAACAGATTATAATCAAACTAAAAAGAATACCATCTATTTTAGAATTGATATGGGATCTTTCCAGACCAATGCTGCAGGAACCGGTTTGGCAGGACAGAAATTTACGACAACTCCTTATAATACGAGCAGAGCAGTATTTGTAGGTACAGATGCCGGTAATGCAAACAGAGCCCAACTCTTAGTTGTTTACGGGACAAAATAAATTATTAAAAAACACTTTCAAAAAATATGTGTGGAATTGTAGGATATACAGGTTTTCAGGACGCTTACGATATTGTAATCAATGGTCTTAGAAGACTGGAATATAGAGGATATGACAGTGCCGGAATTGTTCTGGAAAATAAAGACAACAAACTGGAAGTTGAAAAAACGAAAGGAAAGGTTGACGATCTGGTAGAAATCTCCGGACAGTTAAAAGGAACGGCCAAAATAGGAATGGGGCATACCCGATGGGCAACCCACGGTGTTCCGAGCGACCGGAATTCCCACCCGCATTTATCGAATAACGGCAAAATTGCCATCATCCATAACGGGATCATCGAAAATTATGATACCCTTAAAACCATGCTTACGGAAAAAGGCTTCAGCTTTAAATCTGAAACTGATACTGAAGTTCTGGTAAATCTGATCCAGTATTTCATGGATCTGAATGTGGAAATGGATTTCCCTACGGCAGTAAGGTATGCCCTGAATGAAGTTTATGGTGCTTACGCCATTACGGTGATGCATGAAGAATATCCGGGAGTGCTGGTCGTAGGAAGATTAGGCTCTCCTCTGGCCATCGGCATCGGGGATAAAGAATATTTCATTGCTTCGGATGCTTCTCCTTTTGTGGAATTTACAAAAGAAGCCATTTATCTGGAAGAAGGTCATATGGCGACCATCTCCCTGGAAAACGGGGTGGATATCCGGACCATTATCGAAAACTCTAAAATTGAGCCGGAAATCCAGGAGCTTAAATTAAGCCTGGAACAGATTGAAAAAGGAGGATACGAACATTTCATGCTTAAAGAAATTTTCGAACAGCCCAAGTCGGTGCAGGATACCATGAGGGGAAGGCTTATTGTAGAGGAAGGCGTCATCAAAATGGCAGGAATCTGGGACCACATGGAAAAATTCAGGAATGCCAACAGGATTATTATTATTGCCTGCGGAACTTCGTGGCATGCAGGTCTTATCGGTGAATACCTGATTGAAGAATATGCAAGGATCCCGGTGGAAGTGGAATATGCTTCGGAATTCAGATACCGGAATCCGATCATTACCGATAAAGATGTGGTCATTGCCATCTCCCAATCGGGCGAAACGGCCGATACCATGGCTGCATTGAAGCTGGCTAAAGAAAGAGGTGCATTCATCTATGGTATCTGCAATGTGGTGGATTCTTCAATCGCAAGAATTACGGATGCCGGATCCTATACCCACGCCGGCCCTGAAATCGGGGTAGCTTCTACAAAAGCATTTACCGCACAGCTTACCATCCTTTCCCTGATTGCTTTAAAACTAGGAAAGCATAACGGTAATCTGGGAAATGCCGATTTTATGAGCTTAATCGCAGAACTGGATGCGATGCCTAAGAAAATCGAAGATGTGCTGAATTCCACCCATGACCTGGTACAGGATATCGCAAAGGACTTCGTACAGGCAACCAACTTCCTGTATCTGGGCAGAGGCTACAATTATCCCGCAGCACTTGAAGGTGCTTTAAAATTGAAAGAAATCTCTTATATTCATGCTGAAGGATACCCGGCCGCCGAAATGAAACACGGCCCGATTGCATTGATTGACGAAAATATGCCGATCGTTATTATTGCTCCTAAAAAAGGGCATTATGACAAAATCGTGAGCAATGTCCAGGAAATCAAGGCAAGAAAAGGGAAAGTGATTGCTGTTGTCAACAGGGGAGATGTTCAGGTAAGCGCAATGGCAGACTATGTTATTGAAATTCCTGAGACTTCAGAATGTTTCTCACCGATCGTCGCATCTGTACCTCTGCAACTCTTGGCATACTATATTGCCGTATACCGGGGCGCGAATGTGGATCAGCCGAGAAACCTTGCAAAATCGGTAACGGTGGAATAAAAATTATAGGTAAATAAAATAAATTTAGATTTCTTCCGTTATTTCAAAAAAAATCTTAAAAGTTTCTTAAAAAAATTATATATTTACGGCTTAATTATAAAAATTAACATGAAAAGGATATTTCTTTTATTATTGTCTGCGTCGGTAGCATCGGTATCTTGTTCAGGTGGGGGAACCTCTTCGGTAGGTAAACCGGGAACAAAAGGAGAATTGATACCTAGAGAAAAAACAAAATCATTTGTTGCAGAAAGACCATTTGGTATGGTTGCCATTCCTGCAGGATCGTTTGTCGCTGGGTTAACGGATCAGGATTTCACAGATAGTCCTGAGAAAGCCCAAGCAAAAACGGTTACCGTTTCTTCTTTCTTCATGGATGAATCGGAAACTACAAATGCAGAATACAGGGTATTCATCAACTACGTAAGAGATTCCATTGCGAGAACTTTACTTGCTGAAGCTGCCGGAGAAGGCGGTGAAGGGAAAGGTAAAGGAACCAATATCGGAGATTACGCATACCTTGCTCAAAAAGAAGAGAATTTAACACCATATCAGGAGTATTTAGAAGGACAGGGCGGCGGAAACGAAGGTAACTTCGACCCGACCAAAAAACTGGACTGGAAAGTGCCATTGCACTGGAATACTTCCAAGTATCCTGATGTAGAATACGCAGAAGTGTTAGAATCGATGTACTTACCGGCTTCATCCAGAGTAAGTAACGAAAGAATCCTTGATGTTAGTAAACTTAAATATACCTACCGTTGGGGGGATATGGATGTTGCTTTGGCGGATAAAGAAAGAGGTGTAAATTACCTCAGAAGCGAAAGCATCGCCGTATATCCTGATACGACGGTTTGGGTGAAAGATTTCCATTTTGCCTACAACGAACCATTGTTCGAACAGTATTTCTGGCACAAAGCTTATAAAGACTATCCTGTAGTAGGGGTAACCTGGGATCAGGCAAGAGCTTACTGTAACTTCAGAACCAAATTGAAATCTGATTACAACGAAAGCTTAAAAAGAAGAAAACAAAAACCGTTGATCTTCAGACTTCCTACGGAAATCGAATGGGAATATGCAGCCAGAGGCGGAATGCAGAATGCTACTTACCCTTGGGGAGGTCCTTACCTAATGGACGACAGAGGTTGCTACCTGGCAAACTTCAAACCGAAAAGAGGTAATTACATGGAAGACGACAAAAAAGGTACTTATACATATACTGCTCCAGTAAAGAAATTTAAGAAGAATGGATACGGGTTATTTGATATGGCTGGAAACGTTTCTGAATGGACAGAATCTGCTTATAACAACTCTTCATACGGATTCGCATCTACATTAAACCCTTCTACCAAAGATAAAGTGGATACTAAAAAATCAGTTAGAGGCGGTTCTTGGAAAGATGTAGGATACATGCTGATGAACGGTGCAAGAGATTGGGAAAGAAAAGATTCAGCAAGAAGCTATATCGGATTCAGAACCGTACAGGATATTCCTGAAGCTGCTGTTAAACCAAGAAAAGTTAACAGATAATCGATTCATTAAACACTATTTTCAATAACAATTTTATTTAACATTAAAAAAAACTAACTTATATGTTTAAGACTAAAGATGCTTGGATGAATTTCTTCTATTCGTTCGGTGCTGCAATTGTAATTCTTGGAGCTTGGCTTAAAATTACCCACATCACTCTGGGGCCGATCAATGGTAACATAGCTCTTACTGTTGGACTTATTACAGAAGCGATTATCTTCATTATCTTCGCTTTCGACCCGCCGAAATCTGAAGAGTCTTATGCCTGGGAAAATGTATATCCTGAATTATTGGATAAGCATGCAAACCCTAACCCTTTACATTCCAATACTTCTAAAAACAGCGCTGCCCAGTTTGCTGAACTTGAAAATTCACTTTCAACCAAATTGGATAAAATGCTTCAGGATGCTAAACTTGACGTTCAGTTATTCGAAAGACTGAGAACAGGAATCGATAAATTTTCAAGCTCGGTAGATCAGATCAATCAGACGGTTGATGTATCTGCTTCCACTCACAAATACAACGAGCAGCTGAATAAAGCAGCTCAGCACATGGAAAGCATGAATGCCTTATATTCAATGCAGATGGAAAGCACTAAGAAACAGGCTGAGTTTACCAATAAATATGTATCGGATATGCAGAAATCTGCTGAACAGTCTGAAAAATTCAATCAGGAACTACAGGGTTTAACTTCAAACTTAAACAATTTAAACAGAGTTTACGGCGGTATGTTAACTGCTATGAAATCTTAATTTTCCAAAACCATTTTTTAATTTAACTACTTAATCAAAAAACAAAGAAAAGAGAATGGCAGCAGGAAAACAGACCCCTCGTCAGAAGATGATCAACCTGATGTATTTGGTGTTCATCGCTATGATGGCCCTAAATATTGATGCGGAAATCATCAGGTCGTATTATGACTCCACCAAGGCGCTTAATGAAACCCGGATGTTAACGGAAAAAAAGAACGAAAAGATATTTGAAAAAACCCTTGAGGCGAAAGCTCAGCAGGTACCGGATACCTATGCGCAGCCGTGGGCCCAGTATCAGGTTCTTAGAGATAAAATTAACAATCTGGTAAAATCTGCACAGGATATCAAGGTTTCTCTGAAGAAGAAATCCGAATTCCATGACAAAGACGCGCAGGGAAAAGATATTGATGTAAGTGAAAACTTCGCTGCATTGAACAACAATGAAGCGACTACTGAATATTTCTTTAAGGAAGGTGACGAAAACACCCCTTCAAAAGGAGCATTGGATTTAAAATCTAAAATTGATGATGTCAGGAATTACATCAACGCAACTTTCGGAAAAAATCCTCAGCTTAAAGACTTGGTAGAAAGAGCCAACAAATCATTGATCGCAGAATATCCTAAAGGAAAATCTCCGAACGAGAAAACATGGTTCCAGAATAAGTTCTATCACCAGCCGTTGATCGCAGCGATTTCTAATCTGGAGATCATCCAGAATGATGCCAGAAACGTTCAGTCGGATGCATTGGCATTGATGCTTCAGGAAAAAGTGGATGCGAGCATTAAATTTAACAGCTATGAAGCTATCGTTTCCGCTCCGGTAGATGTGGTGGCAGGAAAACCTGCAGAAGCTGTTGTAATGTTAGGAAACTATTCAAACAGCAACAAAATCAGCATCTCCGGTGTTAGCAGACAGGAAAACGGAAAAGGATATGCTTCACTTAATACAGGTGGAATCGGACAGAAAACCTTCAGTGGAAATATTACATTAACGGATGCTACCGGTAAGGCACAGAACTTCCCGTTCACCCATACTTATAATGTAATCGCAGGACCGCAGGAAGTTAAGCTTCAGAAAGGATTATTGCTTTCTGCTGATAAAATGAATGTAATGTACAGAGGTTTGGAGAATCCGGTATCCGGTTCTATCCTGGGTGCTGACAATGCTAAACTTTCATTATCCGCTCCTGGTGCTGTTGTTAGAAGTACCGGTCCAGGTAAATGGAGTGTAAAACCTCAAGCAGGAAATACGGTTAAACTGGCATTATCCGGAACAGATCCTTATGGAAAATCAATTACTCAGGTGTTTGAGTACAGAATCAAAAATGTACCGCCGCCACAGGGTCAGATGAGAGGGCAAAATGTATTAACAATGCCTGCTACCTCTATTCCGAATCAGACAGTTCAGGCAGCTATTCCTGATTTCGATTTCCCGGTATCTTTCACTGTTACTGAATTTATGGTGAGAATTCCTGGTAGAGCAGCTATGTTAGTAAAAGGTAATTCATTATCTGATGCAGCAGGCTTATTGAGAAATGTTAGACCTGGAGATGATGTGTCGATTATTGAAATAAAAGCTACGGCACAAGGACTGGAAGGTCCTGTTAAGAGAATTACTCCAATCATTATACATGTTCCATAATTTAAAACAATAAAAATGAAAAAATATATTAGCAGTCTTATGGTATTAGCTTCTGGGTTTGCATTTTCCCAGACTATTCTAAACGCTTCTTCACCTGAAGAGTTTAGACAGATGAGATCTGAAAATACCAGAAAAGTTGGGGATTCTGTAGTGAGTAATAAAGTTACTCCCCTTGAATATGGTTACGTAGATGAAAAAGACATCTTAAAAAGCATGTTTGTTTGGGAAATTATTGATCTTAATGATAAAATAAATCAGCCTTTTTACTACGATAATCCGGATGGGCTTCAATCTAAGACAACAAGATCTTTATATCAGATTTTGCTGGATGCAGCCATGAGCGGTCAGGTTAAGGAAGTTTATGACGATGAGAATTTTACGACCAAACTAACACCTGAGCAAATAAAAGCCAGATTACAAAAAGTCGTTGCAAGTGACGTAATTGTCGATATCATTGCTTCAGGAAGAAAACCGACTGAACAGGAAATAAAAGAAAATACCGATATTTTTGAAACAACATCTGATAAGGTTAAAGTTCTGAAAATGATGGGGATGTGGTTCATTGATAAAAGAGATGGACAACTGAAATACAGACCTCTCGGTATTGCTGCTATGGGTCCTGATCCGGCTGTCCAGGGAGTATATGATGCAGACGGAAAAGCAATTGCGGGTAAAGATGAACTTATTGATCTGTTTTGGATTTATTATCCTACAGCAAGAGATATCTTAGCGAATAACTATGTTTTTAACAGAAAAAATTCGTCTGCAGACTTATCTTTTGATGACTTAATCAACGCAAGAAGATTTTCTTCCGTGATTTATAAATCTTCTACTGGGATGGGTGACGGTGTTATCGATGATTATGTTCCGAATGACGCTGACGCACAGATCGAAGAAAGCGACAGAATTAAGGCGCAGATCCTTAAAATGGAAAATGAAATGTGGAATTATTAAGATTTCACTTGACAAGTATAGAAAACCTGAGTATTTTTACTCAGGTTTTTTTTATTATGAATACGGTAGATTATATTATTGTCGGAGACGGGTATGCCGCGCTTTTCTTTGCTCATCAGCTCATCAGGAACAACAAATCTTTTGTTTTGTTTTCGGAAGGAAGAAAAAGTGCTTCGCAGGTTTCTGCCGGGATTATTAATCCGGTGGTTCTTAAAAAATTCACCACCTTCTGGAAGGCGCAGGAACAGATTGATTTTCTTAAAAAATCATTACAGGAAATTCAAAACTACACAGGGCGGAATTATCTGATCGATGCTCCTATTCACCGGATATTCCACGATGAAAATGAACAGAAGCTCTGGCTTAAAAAATCTGAAAACGAAGAACTGATTCATTTTCTGAATAAAAAATTTGATCGTTTAAAGGGGGTTAAAAACGACTTTCTCACAGGAAAGGTGGATCAGTCTGCCAGGCTTGATGTTAGCGGATTTTTTACTGGTCTGTTTAGCTTTTTGGCTGATAAAGGCTTTCTGATCAGGGGAAAATTCAATTATCACGAATTAGATCCTGAAAAATCGGAATATAAAAACTTTCAGTTTAAAAATATCTTATTTTGTGAAGGGATGGGTGTCATCAGCAATCCGTTTTTTTCCGGTATTCCTGTAAATCCTAATAAAGGACATCATATAAAGGTAAAACTCTCAGAGAAGATTCCCGAAAATGTTACCATTAAGAAAAAGCATTTTTTATTCCCCGTAAATGACGCGCTTTATTTTTACGGCGGTACTTACGACCGGGAACAGCGGCATGACCAGATTGATGATTCAGCAGTAGAACAGCTGAAAAAAGGGTTGTCTGAAATTTATACGTCAGCCTTTGAGATTGCAGACGTGAATGTCGGTTTCAGGCCTACGGTAAAAGACAGAAGACCGATTATCGGCAGGCATCCGGATCATCAGCACTTATACGTATTCAATGGCTTAGGGGCGCGTGGAATTCTAAACGGATGTTATTTTTCTAAAAGCCTCTATGATTTTATTGAAGCAGATATTCCGTTACCCTTAGAAGTGTCTCTCGATCGTTTTAAATAAAATGAATTCTCCTCTATTTAATTTACATCCAAATGATTATAAAATAGAAAGCAGAGTCAGGTTTCGCAATAATGATTCAAACAGATTTTCTCTTTGATAAAGTAATGTGAATCCATAAGAAACTTCCGGCTTCCCTCTTCCGGCTTTTTGTCTGATTCCTAACCCGGCTTACGTTAAATAAGAAATATTTAATTGACTGAAAGCATAAAGTACTCTGTAAAATTATTCGTACATTAATAATCAAGAATAATGGATTATGGATGAAAATCTTTTAGGAATCATAGCAGGAGCTTTAACGTCGGTAGCGATGCTTCCGCAGCTGGTAAAGGTCATAAAAAACAAGAATGCAGAAGATTTGTCGTGGGGCATGCTGATCGTGCTTATTTCCGGGCTTTCTTTATGGGTTTGGTATGGATTTCTGAAAAATGAACTTCCCATCATTCTTTCCAATGCATTTGCGGTGCTGGTCAACATCACCCTGTTAATATGCTGTATCATGTATAAAAAGAAATCTTCGTAAAAAGGGCGAACACTTCCGCAGGGCAGAAGTGTTCTTATATATGATGATGTGTTTCTGAATTAGGGCTGAACGACAAACTTTGCCAGGGGAGCCATCCGGGCTTTATTAAGCATCAGGGTGTCTCCGTTTACCGAATAATTATCAGCGGTTAGAAGCGCCTGGGTAAAAGCGCGTTCCGTCGCAAGATCATCGCAGGCAATCATCGTTGACATGCCTTGGTTGAATTTGATCCGCATCGCCTGCGGCTGTATTTCAAAGGTGCCGCCTACTCCGTTGCAGCCTCCATGTCCGGTATAACGCATATCAGCCGTATTCAGCATAAAATGAGGATTCGCCTGAGGATTTACCAACGTTAATGATTTGCCGTTGATTTCGGTCAGTCTCCACATTTTTCCGGTAATGTCAGCGGTTTTTCCGGAGAGAGCCGTATTTGCCTGCTTATTGGCACAGGAGCCTGTCGTCACGATCACCAACAGTGAACCCAGGCAGGTAATGATATTTTTCATATTGAGATTTTATGATTAGGATTGAAGGAATTTAGTACGAAGCCATCTTTGTACCGGCGGAAGAGGTCTTTTCTTTTTTATGGTGGAAAAGGACCATATTATAATCTTTCTTCAGAAAAGTAACTTCTCCTCGTACATCTGAAAATTGGTAAAAAGCATCATTAGCCGTAAATTCAGGCAGTTCGTCATTCTTTTTAAGCTCATATGTTTTTCCGTCCAGCCTTACGGTAACCGTATTTTGGGCGTCGTTGACTGCCACTTCAAGCTGGTCCCCGAAATCGTCGGTGTAAACTTCTTTCGTCACAGGATCTGCCGTTCTTTTTACTTCAGCTGTATTGTCAGGACTGACTTCTTCTTCCTTTGACTGATGCCTGCATGCCGCCAAAATAAAGAGCGGGAGCAATGCGATCATAACGATTTTTACCAGTTTTTTCATAATAATAAGCAATTTTTTGGTGATTCATGAATAGATTGAGGTTTTGATCTTATAAAATTACAAATTTATTAATCATAATTTGTTAATTTTTAATAAATTAATTAAAAATTCTTATATTTTAAATATTATGATCTCATATTTGATGAATCGCAGTTGCATTTACAAAAACCATGCTAAAGAAGCCGGTAAAGAGAAAAATCAGGTAAAAGGTTAAACTTAATTCTGAAAATGCAGTTTTTTAAATAAACCGAAGCCGTATTAATCCAAAATCCGGTTTTCAGATGCTTAAATGTTTAGGCACATCTTCGTACTATTAAGGATCGAATAGTATGATATTTTGAATTTAATTCAAATAATAGCCTGATTGGTTAATTATAATTTAATTAATAGTTGTAAAATTATAATTTTTTTGTATTTAAATATACATTTTAATAAATTTTAACAATAAAATAGACGCTGACAGCAGATTAATCTCTTATTCCTCCATTTAAGTGCAGTGTAGTTTACATATAATATATATTTATGTTTTTATAAATCAATTTATTAGGTGCTTTTGTTTATAATTTATTAATAAAATTCAGCTATTTTAAAGTAATGTTAAAGATTGTTAATATAAACATGATGTAATAAGATGGTATTGATATTTAATAAAACTAAAAACTACCTTTGTCCCAGAAAATCATGAGAAACTACATCGTATATTTTTTAACCGCTCTTTTTCTTCTTTTCGTAGTGGAAAGCAAGATCAATGTAAGGACTTTGAAAAGTAATTATACGAATCATCCTTCTCAGAATTTACCCAAAAAGGCGAACCGTCTGAACCAGACTTACGAAAAGCTGACGGTTCAGCAGTCACCGGACAATACAGCCAATGCTTATTCCCTGGAAATTACAGAAGATAATTTTCAGTTTTCAGACAGCTTTCAGGCCGTTATTGTTTTTGCCGGTATTTTTACCCTGGTCTATATTTTCGGACTTAAAAGTTTCAAAAAATCAAAGCCTGCCCTGCATGGCTTTTTATCAGGATTTTCTACCGTTAAAAGGTTCATCCTGATCCGTTCCATAAGAATTTAAACATTCCGTTTTACCGTCTTTTCTGCTGATCCGTTCAGTAGGGAACTTTCCTGCGTTGTGTTGCCGGTAATCATCACAGCCGCTTTATTCCAATTACCACCTTCCTATTAAAACATTAACGATTTACATAAACTCTAACATTATGATTAAAAGAGTTGTCGCAGGCATTGCGCTAAGCAGTATTTTTTTGTTCACCGGTTGTAACAAGAAAACAGAAGAAAAAGAAGAAGCCACCATCTATCCCGTAACCACGCCGGTCGTGATGGATACGGTGATCGACAAAGAATTTGTGGCTCAGATCAGATCTGTAAAGAACATCGAGGTCCGGGCCCAGGAAAAAGGCTTCCTCGAAAAAATCTTTGTAGACGAAGGCCAGTTTGTCCGTCAGGGGCAGACCTTATTCCGGATTATGCCTAAACTTTACCAGGCAGAACTCCTGAAAGCCCAGGCGGAAGTTGCCCAGGCTACCATAGAGCTGAAAAATGCCAGTACGCTGGCCAGTAACAACATTGTTTCCAAAAATGAGAGATCAATGGCAAAAGCCAAACTGGATGCGGCCAATGCAGAAGCCAAGCTGGCTCAGATCCACCTTTCATTTACGGATATCAAAGCGCCGTTTTCAGGAATTATCGACAGGCTTCCCCTGAAATTGGGAAGTTTAGTGGATGAAGGAGATTTACTCACCTCCCTCTCCGATAACAACGATATTTATACTTACTTCAACGTTTCAGAACCCGAATACCTGAATTATCAGCGAAATGTGTCTTCCAGAGGAAGCGATCAGGTGGCCCTCGTTATGGCAAATGGTGATGTATTCCCGCAGAAAGGGCAGGTACAGACCATCGAAGGGCAGTTCGAAAGTGAAACCGGAAACATTGCCTTCAGAGCAAAATTCCCGAATCCCGACAAGCTGCTGAGAAACGGGGAAACCGGAAAAGTGAGAATGACCCTGCCGCTGAAAAACGCCATGCTCATTCCGCAAAAGGCAACCTATGAGATCCAGGATCAGAAATACGTTTTCGTAGTAGATAAAAACGGAACCGTAAAATCCAGGAATATAAAAATAGCTTATGAACTTCCGGATGTTTACGTAGTGGCTTCAGGGCTTTCTACCAGCGATAGAATATTGCTGGAAGGGGTTCAGAAAGTAAAGGACGATCAGAAAGTTAAAACAAAGGCTCAGGATCCTAAAAAAGTTCTTCAGTCATTGAAACTAAAAGCAGAGTAGGACTCATTAATGAAGTAAGTAATTATGTTTAAAAAATTCATTCGCAGACCTGTTCTGTCTATCGTAATCTCTCTGATTATCGTATTTATGGGGGTTCTATCCCTCACAAAGCTGCCGGTTACCCAGTTTCCGTCCATTTCGCCCCCTAAAGTAAACATCACCGCAGAATATCCTGGAGCCAACAACGAATTGTTGATCAAATCCGTGGTTATTCCGCTGGAAAGAGGTCTGAATGGCGTGCCCGGGATGAAATATATGACTTCCGATGCCGGAAACGACGGGGAAGCATCCATCCAGGTGGTTTTCGATCTGGGAACCGATCCTAACGTAGCGGCCGTAAACGTTCAGAACCGGGTATCTTCCGTGGTAAACAAACTTCCGCCGCTGGTAGTGCGGGAAGGGGTGAAAATTACCCGTGAAGAGCCCAACATGCTGATGTACATCAACCTGTACAGTGATGATCCGAAAGCCGACCAGAAATTCCTTTTCAACTATGCCGACATCAACGTGATGTCCGAGCTGAAGAGGGTAAGCGGAGTAGGTTTTGCCGATATTCTCGGAACCCGGGAATATGCCATGAGAATCTGGCTGAAACCCGACCGTCTGACGGCTTACAGCATTTCCGCTGATGAAGTAATGGAGTCCCTGAACCAGCAGAGTCTGGAAGCTTCTCCGGGTAAAACGGGGGAAAGCTCCGGAAAAAGATCCCAGTCTTTCGAATATATCTTAAAATATCCGGGACGTTTCAACAACGAAAAGGATTACGGGAACATCATCCTGAAAGCAAATCCTGACGGAGAATTCATCCGGTTAAAAGACGTAGCCGATATCGAATTCGGTTCGTCCATGTACGATATCTATTCTACCCTGAACGGTAAGCCTTCGGCTGCGATCACGGTGAAGCAGTCCTACGGTTCCAATGCGAGCGACGTTATCAAAAACGTAAAATCGCTGATGGCGGAACTGCAGAAGACCACCTTCCCGAAAGGAATGCACTACGACATCAGCTATGACGTTTCCAAGTTCCTTGATGCCTCGATTGAAAAAGTGGTTCATACCTTGTTTGAAGCCTTTATCCTGGTAGCAATCGTGGTGTTCCTTTTCTTGGGAGACTGGCGGTCCACCCTGATTCCGGCGATTGCCGTTCCGGTTTCACTGATCGGTACCTTTGCCGTCATGTCCGCCTTCGGAATCACCCTGAATATGATCTCGCTCTTTGCCCTGGTTATGGCGATCGGGGTGGTGGTCGATGACGCGATTGTAGTTATTGAGGCCGTCCACGCCAAAATGGAAGAAAAACATTTGTCTCCTCTGAAGGCAACGGAAGAAGCGATGCATGAGATCAGCGGAGCGATTATCGCCATCACGCTGGTAATGGCATCCGTATTCATTCCGATTGCATTCATGTCCGGTCCTGTAGGGGTTTTCTACCGTCAGTTCTCGATCACGATGGCTTCGGCGATCATCCTTTCAGGAGTAGTGGCTTTAACGCTGACACCGGCATTATGTGCTTTAATCTTAAAGAACAACCACGGGAAAGCGAAGAAAAGAACGCCGATTACCATCTTCCTTGATAAATTCAATAATTTATTTACCAAAGGAGCCGGGAGATATGAAAAAATGCTGAACAAAACGGTTAAGAAAAAAAGCATTACGCTTCCGTTGTTGCTTGCATTTTGCGCATGTACCTTCTTTCTGAGCAATTCATTGCCTTCCGGGTTTATTCCGGCAGAAGACCAGGGGATGATCTATGCCATCATCCAGACGCCGCCGGGATCTACATTGGAAAGAACCAACCAGATTGCCAAAGAGCTGTTGAGAGAGTCGGAAGGTATCGACGGTGTACAGTCGGTATCCTCACTGGCAGGATATGAGATTCTAACGGAAGGAACCGGCTCGAACTCCGGGACCTGTCTGATCAACCTTAAAAGCTGGGAAGACCGTAAAGAATCGGCTGCTGAAATCATTGAAAAACTGGAAGAGAAAGCCAAGAATATTCCGGGTGCCAACATCGAGTTTTTCCAGCCGCCTTCCATTCCTGGATACGGTGCGGCAGGAGGTTTTGAGCTCCGTCTGCTCGATAAGGCCGGAAGCGGGGATTATCAGAAAATGGAGAAGGTAAGCAACGATTTCGTGAAAGAACTCAAGAAACGTCCTGAACTGGGTTCTGCATTTACCTTCTATTCTGCAAGTTTCCCTCAGTACATGCTGAAGATCGATAATGATCTGGCGGAGCAGAAAGGGGTAACGATCGAAAATGCAATGGATAACTTATCCACCCTGATCGGTTCCAACTACGAAACCAGCTTCATCCGTTTCGACAGGCCGTATAAGGTTATCGTTCAGGCAGGTCCGCAGTACCGTGCTTTGCCAACTGATCTTTTGAAGTTATATGTGAAAAATAATAAAGATGAAATGGTGCCTTATTCAGACTTCATGCATCTTGAGAAAGTATACGGTTTATCAGAGATCACAAGGCATAATATGTATAATTCTGCCGAGGTGAGCGGAACGCCGGCTCCGGGATACAGTTCCGGACAGGCCATTGCAGCTATTCAGGAGGTTGCGGATAAAACGCTTCCGAGAGGTTTCGGGATCGACTGGGCTGGAATCTCAAAAGATGAAGTAAGCCGTGGTAATGAAGCGATTTACATCTTCCTGGTATGTTTAGGATTCGTTTACCTGATCCTTGCGGCACAGTATGAAAGTTTTATCCTTCCGCTGCCGGTAATTTTATCGCTGCCTACAGGGATTTTCGGAGCCTTCCTGTGCCTGAAATTATTAGGGTTGGAAAACAACATCTACGCTCAGGTAGCCATGGTCATGCTGATCGGTCTCTTGGGTAAGAACGCCGTACTGATTGTTGAATTTGCCGTCCAGAAAAAAGCCGAAGAAGGAATTCCGGTTGCCAGGGCAGCCATCGAAGGAGCAGCCATCCGTTTCCGTCCGATCCTGATGACCTCATTCGCCTTCATCGCCGGTCTGATCCCATTGGTGCTGGCTACAGGGCCGGGAGCAGTCGGTAACCGGACCATCGGTACTGCCGCTGCAGGCGGGATGCTGATCGGGACAATCTTCGGGCTGATGATTATCCCGGGATTATATTACATCTTCGGAACCCTGGCCGACAAGTCGAAACTGGCCCGGTATGAAGAAGAAAACCCTTTAACAGAACAAACAGAACCGTATCAACACGATGATAAATATGAAGACTTATAATAAATATATAGCAGCCATCGCCTTATCGCTTGTTTTAGCAAGCTGTAAGGCGCCGATGGCGACCGTCATAAAAGACGAGGTCAAGGAAAATGTACCTCAGAACTTTAATCAGGACAACCAGGCAGATGCCAGCAACAATACCGGAACCACCCCTTGGAGACAGTTTTTCACGGATCCCAATTTGGTAGCCTTGATTGAAACGTCACTGAAAAACAACCAGGAGCTGATGATCACTCTGCAGGAAATTGAAATTGCCAAAAGCAGTGTTCTTGCTAAAAAAGGGAGATTAACGCCTACGGTTAGTGCCGGAGGCGGTGCCGGAATAACAAAAGTGGGACGGTACACCAGCGAAGGTGCCGGTGATGCCAGCACGGATATCGAACCCGGAAAAGCGGTGCCCGATCCGATCATGAACTTTGGAGGCGGACTCACGGCCAATTGGGAAATTGATATCTGGAAAAAACTGCGGACGGAAAAAGAATCTGCCGTTGCCCATTATCTCTCAACAGTGGAAGGCAAGAACTTCGTCTTGTCTAACCTGATTGAAGAAGTGGCCGACAATTATTACGATTTGCTGGCGCTGGATAACCAGCTGGATATCATTCAGCAATACATCAAGCTTCAGCAGAAGGCCCTGGAAATTTCAAAGATCCAGAAAGAAGCCGCAGCAGCTACGGAACTTGCCGTGAAGAAGTTTGAAGCGGAACTGGCCAAATCCAAAGCCACGGAATATACCATCCGCCAGGAAATAACGGAAAAGGAAAATGAGATCAATGCGCTTTGCGGACGTTATCCGCAGCCGATCATCAGAACAAAGGAGAATTTTATGACAACGATTCCGCAGACGGTTTATACCGGAATCCCGTCCCAGTTGCTGGCCAACCGCCCGGATATCAAACAGGCCGAACTGGAACTGAAATCCGCAAAGCTGGATGTGGAAGCCGCAAGAAAAGAATTCTATCCTACCCTGGAGATTTCTGCTACGCTTGGGCTGGAAGCCTTTAAGCCTTCTTACCTGGTCAAGCTGCCGGAATCCATAGCTGCCGGTCTGGCCGGGGAACTGGCCGGTCCGCTGATTAATAAAAGCGCGATTAAAGCCAATTTCCAGGCGGCGGATGCCAAACAGATCCAGGCCCTGTACGAATATGATAAAACGATTTTAAATGCTTATCTGGACGTAGCGAATCTGATGTCGAAGATTAAAAACCTCGACCAGTATTACGAGCTGAAATCCCAGGAAACAAAATCGCTTGAACAATCGATAGATATTGCGAATCAGCTGTTCCGGAACTCCAGAGCCGATTATCTTGAGGTTCTTCTGAACCAGAGGGATGCACTGGATGCCAGAATGGAACTGGTGGAAGCAAAACAAAAACAGCTGAGTACAGTTGTTGATATTTACAAAAGCTTAGGCGGAGGCTGGAAGTGATTGTAAATCCTTAATGTTTTAAAAAGAAAAGAGGCTGCCCGCAAGGAACAGTCTCTTTTCGATTAAAACTGAAAACGTCAATAAAAAAGGTTCCTTTTCAAGAACCTTTCTTTCCCTCATCACCTGCATGGTATACAGGCAACTACATTAAATTGTATAAATGGTTATTAATTTCTGAAAATGGTTATTAGTTTAAATAAAAAAAATTAAATTTTAAAAAACCAGCCTTCCCTAAAAGTAATTATTCCGATTAAGGAAGGTGGTGAGATTTATGAATAGAATCATCATGTTTTTTCTATTAGTTTTTACCCTGAAATTTATCTTACCGTGTTTTTTTGGCGGCTCTATTCATGAAATCTTAAAGATGGTCTCCGTTTAGTTTTGTTTTCGGTTTGTTTTCTGAGTTCAAAATTATCATCTTGACCTGATAAAAAAAAATGGTTGTTGTCTCGATTTATAAATTATGACGTCTTAATTCGTGAATTAGGGATATTTAATGGGCTGATCGTGAATTTATTATTTTGTAAAATAGAAATAGTTCGATAATTGCCATTAATTCATTCCCTATGGATAAAAACTAAGGTATTTTATGTACTTTTGACGCCAGATTGTAGAGAAGATAATTTACTAAGGTGGTCCAAAAACTATTATTTCTCATTTTTACCGGAATTTTTACAACCCTCCTGTCTCAGGATGGCTATAGTGATTTCTATAAAATGCGTGAGAAATATGAGAATTTTCCTGAGAACGATCAAAAGGCCTTTCCCTTTCTGCAGCCGTATATAGATAAGGCGAAGAAGGAAAAGAATTATGAAAAACTGGTTCAGGGATATAAGGACGGGGTATATTTTGCTTTTCTGAGTGAAGATAAGCTGAAATATGCCGACAGTATGATCTGGGCTGCCAATCGGTCCGGAAGCGAAGACCTCCGGATCATTTCCCATATCGACAAAGGCGTGGTGTACTATTACCACTATAAGAAATACCAGCTTGCCCTTAATGAATACCTGGAAGCGTACAAATATTCTAAAAATACCAAAAATGAATATCTGAAGTACCAGAACCTTTATCACATCGGGGTCATCAAAAGCTATCTCGGGTATTACGAAGATGCTTCCGAACTGTTTATGAAATGTCTCGTCTATTACCGGGAAAAAACCAGATTGATCACCAAGCTTCATCCGAACGAAATTTACAACAATAAAAAAGGATATTTGAACAGTCTGTACCAGATGATTATCTGCTACAGGCACCTCGGAAAATATAAAGAAGCCGATGAAGCCACACGCACCGGCTTCTCTGAGATCGGCGATAATCCCGAATATGATCTTGAAAAAGGGTATTTTCTGCTTTCCAGGGGGATTTCCGAATACCGGAACAGCCGTTTTCAGCCGGCTCTGAAAAATCTGAACGAAGCACTCCCTGCCATTAAAAGCAGCCGTGATTTCGCAAGGCTTTCTGTGGGATATTTTTTCATCGGGAAAAGCTATTCCGGCCTGAAAAAAACAAAAGAAGCCGTCGTTTATTTTAAAAAGATCGATTCTATTTTCCGCAAGCACCAGTTTATGCTTCCTGAATTAAGGGAAAACTATGAAATCCTGATCGATTATTCCAGGAGAGAGAAGAATCAGGCCCAGCAACTCTACTATACCAATCAGCTTCTGAAGGCCGACAGCATCATGTCGAAGGATTTCATTTATCTTTCACCCAAAATGCATAAGGATTACGATACCAATAATCTGCTGGAAGAAAAAGATAAGCTTCAGAAAATAAATTATCTCGGGACCATTGTGATCATCGTATTGATTGTCTGGGCGATTGGCCTGGTGGTGCTTCTGACCCGAAGGCATAAGAAGTCTAAAGAGATTCAGCAGAAATACATCCTGGTGGAGGAAAAATTCACGGCCAGCCAGAATTCTGAAAAAGCAGAGGAAGCAGAAGCCATTGTCCTTCCGATGGTGGAAGAAAAAAGATTCAGCCTCAATGAAGGTAAAGTGGAAGAACTGCTGCAGAAACTGAAAGCCTTTGAAGACAAAAAGGAGTTTACTCAGAAGGGGCTGACAATCAGTAAGCTGGCGGCCCAGCTCGGTACCAATTCCAACTACCTTTCCCAGGTCATCAATGAATATAAAAAGATGAATTTCAACAAATACCTGAGCGAGCTCCGGATCAATTATATTACCAATCTTCTTTTTGAGGACAAAAAATATTTAAAATACAATATCGAAACCCTCGCCAGGGAATGTGGCATCGCGTCCCGGCAGAATTTCTCCGATCTCTTTTATGAGATCAACGGGATCCGCCCGACGGATTTTGTTAAAAAAAGGAAAGAGGAGCTTGAGAATAACGGGGATGTCTGAATGCAGGATGGATTTAATTTGAATATTCTGCAGAATGGTTTTTTAAATCGGAATAATCCTTTGTGTTTCTTATATTTGGTTAAATAAAATCCCATGAAAAAACTCCTGTTCATCCTTGCCGGCATCATCGTCATTTTAATCATTACCGTTCTGATAAAAACGCTTACTTATCCTTTTAAGAAAGTAAATTCCAAGAATGGGGAAGGCTGGAAGATGATTAAAGACGACGCTGCCATTCAAAGGCTTTCGGGCGGCCTGAAAATTCCGTCGGTTTCCGCCGGGGAACTGGGTGATTTTGATTATTCTACTTTTGATAACATCAAGGAATACCTGAAAACATCCTATCCTTTAGTGTATGAAAACGCAGAATTCGAGGAAGTCAATAAATACGGGCTGGTCTTTAGATTGAAAGGCAGTGATCCCTCGCTTGAGCCCATTTTGTTTCTTTCGCACACCGATGTTGTTCCTCCGGGAGATGCAGAAGTAAAAGATCATAGCAAAAATGTTTTCAGGCCGGATGACCAACCTTTGCCTCCGGTTTCGAAAGTAGCCGGAGAATGGGATTTCGGACCGTTTTCCGGAGCAGTGGCCAACGGAAGGATTTACGGCCGGGGAGCCATCGATATGAAAGGCATGCTCTTTTCCCTCATGGAATCGCTGAATAATTTAATTAAAAGCAGGCATATTCCGAAACGGGATATTTACCTGGCTTTCGGATTTGACGAGGAAGTCGGCGGGCAGGAAGGGGCCGCAAAAATTGCCGTTTATTTTAAAAGTAAAAACCTGGTATTCGATGCCATCTACGATGAAGGCGGATTAATCCTGGAAAAAGGCAGCGTGGCAGGAATCAATTCTGAAGTAGCAGTTATCGGCTGTGCTGAAAAAGGATTTCTGTCGGTAAAAATCAAAGTCAAAGGATTGGGCGGACATGCTTCCATGCCGCCGATGGAAAGCGCGATCGGAAAAGCGGCCGTTATTATGCAGAGACTGGAACACAACCAGATGAAACCGATGATTACTCCTCTGATCAACCAGTTTTTCAACAATATTGGTGGATCCATGTCTTTCGTCAGCCGGATGGGAATTGCCAACCAGTGGCTGCTGAAGCCGGTGCTTCTGTCACAGCTGGCAAAAAATAATTCAACCAATGCTTTGGTTCGCACCACAACGGCCTTAACGATGATGAAAGGAAGCGATGCACCCAATGTGCTGTCCCCGGAAGTGGAGTTCATCGTTAACTTCAGACTGCTGCCGGGAAATACCGTCCGGGATGTGAAAGCACATATTGCAGAAGCGGCCAGAGGTTTTGATGTGGAAATCGAAGAGATCGACAGTGTGAAAGAAGCCTCCGCAGTTTCATCTGCCGATACCAAAGCTTTTAAGCTGATTGAAGCCGCGATTAAAGAGATCCATCCCACAGCCATCGCAACACCCTATCTTACCGTCGGAGCGACGGATGCTTACAAATACCAGATCGTCAGCAAAAATATTTACCGGTTTATGCCGATTAAGATCAACGATGCCGAAAAACAGTCTATCCACAGCACCAATGAATATTTAAGCATCGAAAACTACATGAAAATGATTCATTATTTTGAGTATATCATGCGGAATTATGACCGGGAATAGGCTGGAAGAGGGAGGCTGGATGCCTGAATGTTCTTTTTTGTCAATAGTACAAGCAGGCAGCTTAAGCATCAAAAGTGATATTCTGTTTTAATTTAAGTTTGTCTTTTATTAAATGATTGATATTTAAATAAGTATCGTCGAATTCACGTTACATTAATTAAATGATGATGCTTAATTCAGGTGAAATTTATTGATCGGTTGCTGGCTTTGCTCCATCGGAGCAACATCTGTGTAGCAGATCATTAAAATTCCGCAACATCGGAACTCCAGCGGAGTTCTATCTTTTTTTAAACTATTACTATTTTAAGTAACAATGTCATCAGAAGTGCTGAGTAGCTTAAGGATTTCAGGCTTTTACAGGGAATATCAAAAATAAATTCAAAATAAAAAATAATACGTCAAGTTTTGACGCATTAGCGGTATAGCTTTGTTTCATCAAAAAACAGAGTTATGGAACTTTCCTTATATTTAAACTTTAACGAATTTGAAAAATCTTATTATGACAACCTTGAAAAATGGTTTGAAGAATATCATAACGCCAGCGAAACCGATTATCTGAAAGCCCTCTCGGCATTATATAGCCCCTATCTGTACTATAATTTCAATAACGACAGGCTGCAGGCCGATGCTTCGATCCAGATCAGAGACTGCTTTTTTCCGTATTACGACAAAATCGGGATTTCTTTCTGTACGACCACCTGTGAAAAAGGAAAATCCACAAAAAGCGTAAAAGCCCTCAACCATCAGTTTGAATGGAAAACCGTTACGATGATGGAGTATGCCCAGCATATCCTCGATAAGATCAACCGGCATCTGGCTAAGAATAATCTGAAAGAATCCGGAAACATCCTGGATTTCATTAACCGATGTGATATCATCACTTCCCGGGAAGGCGCAGGCTATTGCGTGGATTACAACAAGCATCAGTCGACCCTTCCTTTTCTGAAAGCTTATCTTCCGGTACACGGACAGACGGTAAATATTGCCGTTTACAGGGATTTTCTTTTCTCCGTAGTCCAGATTGCAGAATTTATCGACCATAAACTGAAAGAAGTCCGTGCTTTTGAAAGCATGCTGTATTTCAAACTGAAATCGGAAGCGAAATTCAGGGTTCAGATGAACCGCCAGTTCCTCACGATGTGCAACTGATTCCCCGACACCACATTCACATTCATCCTATAGCTCAACCATTTAAAAATGAGTTGGTACTTTTTTCAAACTTTATCCCGGCTTTTTGGCTGGGATTTTTTAGTTAAAAAAAGGATCATTCTGTATTATGCAAACCTCATAGGTTTCAAAACCTGTGAGGTTTTAATGGATTTAATAAAACAAAAAAGCCTTAGATTAAAAACCTAAGACTTTGATTTGCAGAGAGGAAGGGATTCGAACCCTCGATACAGTTACCCGTATACTACCTTTCCAGGGTAGCTCCTTCAACCACTCGGACACCTCTCTCTGTATTCGAGATTGCAAAAGTACGATAATTTTCTTAATATGCAAATCCGAAACGCAATTATTCTGAAATTTCTCCGCAAAGGCTGCGGGAAAAGTTCTCGGCAAAGCTTCCGGGGTAGTTGGGATTGTCGATGAGGTGCATTGCTTTGGTGATCGCACTTTCGGCAGTCATATCTCTTCCACTGAGAGCACCGATCCGCGAAAAAATATTGCTGTTTTCATACTTGCCGAATGAGATCCCTCCTGAAATACACTGGCTTACCACTACAATTTCGGTCCCGTTGTTACGGATCTGCTGAAGGATATCCAATGTTTTCTCGCTGCTGAAAATGGTTCCCGAACCGAAAACCTGCAGAATGAGCACTTTCATTTTTGGGATTTCCTTAAAATGGTTCAGGTTCATTCCCGGAAAAATCCTCCAGAAAATAATATCTTCCGAAATATGGTCGTCCACATGAAATTCAACCTCCGGATTACGACGGTGCAGATTTTCTTTAATAATATTCAGATGAACGCCCGATTGCCCGAGAATAGGATAGTTGGGGCTCGCATAGGCATCAAAGTATTCTGCCGAATATTTCAGCGTACGGTTTCCTCTCAGCAATTTGTATTCAAAATAAATGGCTACTTCCCGGATCACGGCCTGGTCGTTTTCATACAGGCTGGCATAATACAGGCTCGTCAGCAGGTTTTCCTTGGCATCGGTCCGCAGATCACCGATCGGCAGCTGGGAACCGGTTAAAATTACCGGTTTGGTCAGGCCTTTAAGCATAAAACTCAGGGCGGATGCAGTATAGGACATGGTATCCGTTCCGTGGAGAACGAGGAATCCGTCAAATTCCTCATAATTTTTACGGATGTAATGGGCGATCACCTTCCATTCTTCAGGGCCCATATCCGAAGAGTCCAGCGGCTTTTCAAAAGGATGTACAAAAACTTCGCATTCCATCAGCTTCATTTCGGGCATTTTCTCAAAAATGTTTCCGAAATCGAAGGCGCGGAGGCTGCCGGTTTCATAATCTTTCTCCATACCGATGGTTCCACCGGTATATATCAACAGGACTTTTCGTTTCATACAGGAACTTTATTAGAATTTTACCCCTTCTTCTGAAGGATTCCTCAAAATTACGTTAATTTGCAAAGATTTGAAAACGGATGAAAGATTTAGTACAGACCTTTGAATATTTAAAACAGTTTTTAACGGAAGAAAGGCTGTCCAAAATTGAACATTTTTCTCAGGAAAGTTCGGATTTTGTGCTGCCTGTGGTGGAGGACATCTACCAGTTCCGGAATGCGGCGGCGATTGTGCGTTCCGTGGAAGCCTGCGGTTTTCATAAAGTGGTGGCCCTGCAGGAAGAATACAGTTTTGAACCGAATCTGCGCGTGACCAAAGGTGCCGATACGTGGGTGGAGGTGGAGAAGCTTCCCCGGAATATGGAATCTTTTCAGGAAATCCGGAACCGCGGCTATAAAATCCTGGCCGTATCGCTGGAAAATAAGGCGACAATGCTCCCGGATTATGAGATTACCGAACCGGTGGCTCTGGTATTCGGAACCGAAATGGAGGGCGTCTCCAGGGAAATCCTTGATTTTGCCGATGAAACCCTCGCGATCCCGATGTATGGCTTCACGAGAAGCTTCAATGTATCGGTAGCCGCTTCCATCTGTATGTACGAGCTAAAGCAAAAGCTGATCCGGTCAGATATCGATTATAAGTTGGATGAAGAGAAACTCCTGAAAATGAAAATCCGCTGGGCCGTGAATTCTATCAGGAGCGGACAGCAGATTTTTGATAAATACCTGAAGGATAATAGTCTTGTTTTTTAATTGATGAAAATTTCTCTTTCAATGATGATCTTTCTTACAGGAACATTCTGAAAAAATAAAATCTATAGAGAAATGCCGGATACAATTCCTACAGGTTTGGAAAAACTAATCGATCATCACCGAATAATTCCAGGCCGCCACAAAGATGCCTGCCGTTTCAGTCCTCAGCCTTTGATGGCCCAGGGAAACCGCCCGGATATTTTTTTCGGATAAGAATAAAATTTCCTTTTCCGAAAAATCTCCTTCCGGCCCGATCAGGAAAGTGATGTTTTGCGATGCCGGGATCCGTTTCAGATCCATCCTTTCCAGGTTTTCATGGCAGTGGGCAACGAAAGTGGTTGCGGGATCCGCCTGTTTGAGCAAATCCTGGATTTTAACCACATCATTAATCACCGGAAAATGAAACCGAAGGCTCTGCTTGGAAGCGGAAACCGCCTGTTTCCTCAGCTTGTCGATATTCACATTTTTACGCTCCGTTTTTTCGGTCTGCAGCAGGGTGATTTCAGATATGCCCATTTCAACGGCCTTTTCAATGAAAAACTCAATCCGGTCGATATTCTTGGTCGGTGCAATAGCGATGTGGAGCTTCGGGCTGAAGCCGGGAAGCTGGTTCTTAATACCGGTTACAGCCATACTGGCCTTTTTGCCTTCGATCATTAAAGTTCCGGAAGCCAGGTTTCCCTTTCCGTCGGTAACATGGATTTCTTCACCGTCCTTCATCCGGAGCACCCTGACGATATGTTGCTGTTCTTCGTCGTGGATCAGTACCTGTGCACCCTCGATTTCACCGTAAAAAAGTTTCATAGAAAAAAATATTGGTTTTAAAAGCTGATCTCATTTTCGCTCAGAAAGGCAACTCCCGTTTTTATCGTGGTATACAGATCCCCTTCACAATCCCGGTACGAACATGCGTAGATTTCTTCCACCCACTTATTATTCATAAAAATCAAATTCAGATATTCGTTTTTTCTTAAATTATTTTTGATGGATAGATAATCGCCTTCTTTGGGTTCGTAGGTAAAACTGAAGACATTCTCCGAATTGATTTTCTCTACGATTTCCTCTTTTATATTCTGAACATAGCCGGTCTCCGAACTAATCATTAAATAATCTTCGTCTTCGGATCTTTCAGTCACCTCATTCTTTCCGGTCACGGTTTCCAGCACCCAGTAATATTTTGAGTTTTTCTTGGAATGGGTTCCCAGGACTTTTTCTTCTAATAATATTTTCATAAATCGTATTTTGCGGTTGCCGTTGTTCTCAGATCGGAAAATTCGCCCCTTTCGAATTTCAGTTGGGCTACCATGGCGATCATGGCTGCATTATCGGTAGTATATTCAAATTTCGGGATATAAATGTTCCAGCCCAGCTTTTCATGGTTATCCTGCATGGCTTTTCTCAAAGCGGAATTGGCCGAAACACCGCCGGCAATGGCCGCCTCTGCGATGTCTAAGTCTTTCGCTGCCTTCTCCAGCTTCTTCATCAGGATTTCAATAATGGTTTTCTGTACGGAAGCACACAGGTCATGGATGTTGTTCTTCACAAAATACGGATCTTTCCGTACTTCTTTCTGGATGAAATACAGCACGGAGGTTTTGATGCCGCTGAAAGAGTAATCATATTGCTCCATTCTCGGTTTGCTGAACTGAAAAGCGTCCGGATTCCCTTCCCCGGCAAGCCGGTCGATAATAGGGCCGGCAGGATAATCGAGATCGAAGATTTTTCCGATTTTATCAAAAGCTTCCCCTGCTGCATCGTCGGTGGTTTTTCCGATAATTTCCATATCGAAATAATCTTTTACCAGCACGATCATCGTATGTCCTCCGCTTACCGTAAGACACAGAAAAGGGAATTTTGGCGGCATAGGATTTGCATCTTCGATGAAATGCGCTAAAATATGGGCCTGGAGATGGTTTACTTCAATAAGAGGAACGTCCAGACTCATTGCCAGGGACTTAGCGAAGGAAGTTCCGACCAGCAGAGATCCCAAAAGTCCGGGTCCGCGCGTAAATCCTATCGCAGAAATAGCATTTTGTTGTATATTTGCTTTAGATAAAGATTTTTCAACAACGGGAATGATATTTTGCTGATGCGCACGCGAGGCCAGTTCGGGGACAACACCACCGTATTCCTTGTGAATTGCCTGATTGGCTGCGATATTCGACAGAATAGAATTTCCCTTGATGATAGCTGCTGAGGTGTCGTCACAGGACGATTCAATACCTAAAATTATAGAGTCGCTCATAATAATGGCAAAGTTAGAGAATAATAACGAGAATGAGAATAAAAAATCGGTAGCTGGAAACTTAGGGGATCAGGTACAGAAGGCCGTTGAAAATGCAGGAGGCGCGGTAAAAGAGACCGTGAAGGAAGCGTCGGAGCTGGCTTCGGATGCCATTAAGCATCCTGTAAAAACAGCTGAAGAATTCGGAAAGCAGGCCGTAAAGGATGTCACCAGCTATTCCTGGTGGGCCCGGCTTCTGCTGATTCTCTTCTGGTTGGGGCTCGGGCTGGTAGCGGCCATTTTTATTGCCATCAATCTTCCGGCGACCAAACAATGGGCAGCCGATCAGGCATTGCAGGTTGTCAACCGGGATTTCAAGGCACAGATGTCTACCGAAAGTGTTGAAGTGAACTTCTTCGGAAATGTAAAAATAAAGGGCCTGAAGATCAAGGATTACAAAGGATACGATTTCATTCAGTCCAAAGAATTTATTGCCAATTCCAACTGGTTTTCCCTGGCTTCAAACATCACCAAAAACAATTCCCTGCTCTTTAATTCCCTGACCCTGAAAAATGCCGACGTAAAAGTCATTACTTATAAAGGCGACAGCATCTCCAACTTTATCCGGTTTACCCAGTTGTTCGACAGCGGGAAGAAAAAAGATCCCAATAAGCCACCTTTTCAGCTGGATTCCAGACTTCAGATCCTGGATTCCAAAGTTTCCATTGTCAATCTGAATTCTCCGGGAGAAAAAGGAAAATGGCTGACGGCTACCAACTTCAATCTGGTTGCCCCGAATGTAAAAGTAAACGGAAGAAATATTTCAGCACAGATCAATAACATGACCTTCACGACGACACGGTGGGGAAAACCGCATTTTGTGGATACTTTTTCCACTGAGCTTTCCATGACGCCGGATTACCTCTTTCTGAAGGGCCTTACTCTGAATACCGATCATTCCCTTCTGCAGGGCGATATCAAATTCAATCTTCATGACGACGGGTCGTGGTCCGATTTTGCGGATAAAGTGAAATGGGACATGAACATGACGCTGGGAAGCCAGCTGAGCGGATATGACATCAGTTATTTTGTAACGAATTGGGACAACTTCAAGCCGTTCAACATTTCCGGAAAAATGACGGGACCGCTGAACAACTTTAAGCTGGACCATTTCCTGATCCGGAATCCTGATGTGAATATCGCCACGAAAACCATGAAGGTCAACAGGCTGTTGAAAGGCAATTTTTTAATTGAAACCAATGACCTTTCCGCTGATTTTACCTATAAAAATCTGAAAGCGATGATGCCGACCTTCATTTCAGCGAAAATGAAAAACTTCGCTGATGATTTCGGAAAGCTGAAATACAATGGAACGGCAAGTGTGAACCCTAACCGCGTTTATGTTTCCAGCGGAAACCTGATGACGGGAATCGGACAGGCCAGGATCACGAACTTCTCTCTGACGGATTACAGTTCTTCCCTGCCGAAATATGCCGGAATTGCTGACGTGAAAGATCTGAATACATCGGTAATTACCAAAAATAAAACCGTCGGGCTGATTTCAGGGAAATTCAATATCAATGGGCAGAGTTTTGATGTCAACACCATGAAGCTGACGACGAAATCCCAGATTTCCAGCATTGAAATCATGAATAAAGAAATCAATAATCTGTATCTCGACGGATTGCTGGATCATAAGAAATACAACGGACTGATCACCGTCAACGATGAGCAGGCGAAAGCCAGTGTCAAAGGCCTGATCGATTTCAGCACTTCCCGTGTTTCCATGAATGTAAATGCGGATGTCGGTTATTTAAACATGAATTATTTTACCGGCAAAGCAGGAAAACAGATCGTCAGTGGAAAAGTGAACGGTAAAATGGCCATGTCTTCCATCAATGACCTTACCCTCGATGTAGAAGCCAGCAGCATTAATTTTGCCACGGCAACCCAGAAATATTCGATTCCCAGCGTCAAAATAAAGACCTTCATTGAGAACGGCGGCCGTCTGATCGATGTGGATGCCCCGGGAGCCGTGAATGGAAAGATCTCGGGAAGATACAACCTGGGTGATCTGGCCGGAATGGTGGAAAACGGACTGAATAAGATCCTGGTAGGACCCGCACCGAGAAGAATGTACAGAGGCCAGAATTTCACCATGAATTTCGATGTGCAGCAGGGATTGGTAAGTTATTTCCTGCCGGACCTTAAAATTCCTCAGGGTGCCAAGGTAGAAGGGCAGTACGACGGAAACTCAAACAATCTGATCCTGAATCTTGATGCCGCTTCCCTGAAATATGTCATGACCAAAGCCCAGGACATTACCGAGGCGGATAAAGCGCTGGCCGCTGCAAATCCCGACTATCAGATCAATGGCCGGAACAATGTTACCCGCGACAGTGCCATGGTAGACAGTGTGATGGTGCGGATCAATACCGCCAATCTCAACGAACAGATTTACGCAAAAATAAGCCGGGTTTTATACAACAAAAATGTACTTAAGGATATTAGCTTAAGCGGAAGAAATGACAATAATACCGTTCTGCATCTCGCGGCAAAATTCAGGCATGGAAGCCCTGAAGACGAAATGGATGACAATCTGAAGGATTATGCCATTAATGTCAATCAGTCCACCAATGCAGGCGGAGATTTCGTATTCAGGTTCGAGCCGACGGAAGTGAAGTTCAATAATGTAATATGGGCGATCGATACCAGCCCGGAACTGAACCATTCCATTACTTACCGTAAAAAAGAAGGGGATTTCGATATCCAGAACCTGAGGATTTATTCGGAGAACAGTGCACTGTTTATAAAAGATGCCCAGTTTAAATCCGCCAAAGATTTCTATGTAGATGCCGAGGTCGATAATTTCTCCATCGAAAAACTGCTGGAAATGCAGGCCGGAGGAAATACCATGAACATTAAAGGACTGGCCAACGGAAGCGTTAAGATAAGGATGGATAAAAATACCCTTCAGCCGTTGGTGGATATGACGATTGATGACATCATGATGAACGGGAATGATATGGGTGACATTACGATTTCTGCGACCAACAGTTATTCACTGAATGTTTATGATGTCGATATCAAAGTAAATTCGGCAGGGGTTATCGGCAATAACAGCCTTCATGTTACCGGAACGGTTAATAACAATACCGCCTCACCGACCATTGATCTCACGGCGGAAATGAGGGACTTCGACGTCGCTTTTGCCCAGCAGTTCGTAACGACGGTTTTCGGGAATTTAAGAGGAAAGGCCACCGGAGATCTTAAAATTGCCGGTACCTTCAGCAACCTGGATTACAGCGGGGATATTGCCCTTAAAAATTTCGGACTGAAACTTCTGTTCACGGGAGTAGACTATTCTTTTGACGATACGGTGATTCCTCTCACCAAAGGCCTGGCTATCCTCAACAATATTGAAGTTCACGACGGAAGAACAAATTCCAAGGGAAATATTTCGGGGGCCATCCAGTTTGAAACCCTCTCCTCAATGGGAGTCAACCTTGTGATGAGAGCAGATAACTTATTGGTGCTCAATACCACTCAGAAAGACTACGATCTGTTCTGGGGAAGGGTATACGGCCAGGGAGATCTTTATGTGGACGGACCGGTTTCGGGACTGAGCATTACGACGCCGAATATGAAGGCGCTGAATGGAAGTACCTTTACTTTTAATTCCGGTTCCACCTCCAATGTGGAAGAATTTAAGATGCTGCGGTTCCTGAAAGAAGGAAAGGACGGGCTGGTGACTCTGGATGATAAAAAGAAGACCGGAGCCAACATGAATATCGATTTTGCGCTGGACGTGGATAAAGGAACCACGGTAAACGTATTGATCGGGGATGACGTGGGAAACATCATGGTAAAAGGAGCTGCTGAGAAGCTGCACTTCCAGATGAGCCGGCAGGGAAATATTGCGATGAACGGAGCCTACAGGGTAGACAGCGGTACTTTTGTTTCCAAAGCGATTCTGAACAAGACCTTCCAGATCGAAAAAGGAAGCAGTATCGTTTGGGATGGTGATGCTGTGAAACCGGCACTGGACATTACGGCGAATTATGTAAGGATGGTCTCGAATGCAGGGGAATACCTGAATATGGGAAGCCTTCAGCCGATCAGTATCCTGCTTCAGGCCAATATCACCCAGTCTCTGATAGATCCGAAAATCGATCTGAATGTAACGGCACTGGATGTTTCCAGCCAGGTGAAGGAAACCTTAGCGGCCAAAATGAGCCAGGAAGGGGAAAAGGTCCTGCAGTTCGGTTCCGTACTGCTGCTGAACAGCTTTAACGTATCGAGTACGGGTGGCGTGGATGTTAACGTGGGGGATGTTGCACAGAACCAGGGATACAATATCCTTTTAAAACAGCTGGGATCGGTGCTGAATGCCATGAGTAACGAGTTTCAGATCGATCTGAACTATGTGAAAGGAGACCAGTTTTCCAATGTCGGAGACCGTGCAAATGCAGGAGTGAGTTTTGCCCTTTCTCCAAGAATCAAGGTAAAAACAGGGTTAGGAATTCCTTTGACAAAGACTGAAAATACGGATACCAATTATTTATCCGGTGAAGGAACCATAGAATATGATATTTCCAAGAAAAACGACGGAACCCTGGTGTTGCGCGGCTATTCAAAACCATCGAATATCGGGCTGGTCAACGGAGCAGGATCAAACGGTACTGCCAATCAGGCTTATGGCGGAGGTATCGTTTGGACCAAGAGCTTCAATTCTTTCTTCAAAAAGAAGAAAAAAGATAAAAAAAATAAGGATTCTCAGAAAGAAATAAAAACAGATTCTATAAAATCAGACGGCAAATAACTCTAATTTTTTAATGATTTTTATCATCTGTGTTAATTATTGTTAATGTTTAAGATAATTTTTTTACTTAAATTATTTTTTATAAATTTGCAAAAAATACATTGTTTTTTTAAAGAAATTGTAATTTAACTAATATGAACTATCAACTGGACGAAATAGACAAGAAAATTCTTGATTTCTTAGTAGAGAACACAAGAATGCCTTTTACAGAAATTGCAAAGCAGATGGATGTCTCTGCAGGTACAATTCACGTAAGAGTGAAAAAGATGGAGGATGCGGGTATTATTTTGGGATCATCTCTTAACATCGATTACGGAAAGCTGGACTACCATTTCACAGCTTTTATCGGAATTTTATTAACGAAATCAAACCGTACGCAAGAGGTATTGAAGGAGTTGACAAGCATTCCTAACGTAATTGAAGCCAGCGTTATTTCAGGGAAATATAATATTTTCTGCAAGGTAAGAGCGAAAAATACGGAAGATGCCAAAAGAATTATCTACCAGATCGATGATATCCAGGATGTCATGAGAACGGAAAGTATGATTTCAATGGAAGAATATTTAAGCGATAAAAACAGATTGATCAACGCAATCTCAGTCTGAAAAATTAAACGAATTATACCGAAGAACTTATGAAATCTCTCATAAGTTCTTTATTTTTGTACCTATGGAAGAATACAGCTACTTTGACGAGGATCCGAAGAAAGGATGGGGATTTATTCTGGCTTTTGCAGCCCTGCTGCTGTTTACGGTAATGGGATTCGGGATCGATCTGGACGAATACCTGCAGCATGACTATCTGAATATTCCGAGAGGGTACTTCTTTATCATTTTCACCATCGACGCTCTCATGGTCATCAGCCTTGTCCTGATGTTTTTCTACAGGAAAATCGGGATCTTTTCTTTTCCCACCCTTCTGATCATGCATTTCTTTATGCACAGTTACTACCTGTCGACATTCCTGTATACCGATGTCACCAATCTCTTCCTTTTCACGGGATTCGGGATGCTGGCAATCATTCCGAAATGGAAGTTTTTCAGATAATTTCTCCTTAAATCAGAAACATTTTAAAAAATAGCATTCAGAAATGACACCATCTCTGAAGCAGCAGAGACGGACCTTGGTCCGTTTTTTTTATAAAAATATGCGAATCACAGAATCAGCATGAATTATTATAGATAAATGTTTAACACAAATATAGACAGACTGATCAGTCTGTTTAAAAAATTGATGGTATATTTGTTTCATCAAATACATCGATTATGCAGTCACCCAGAGAGAGAATCATTACAACTACACTTGAACTTTTTGCAAAGCAAGGGTATCATTCAACAGGGATCAACCAGATCATTTCTGAAGCGAATGTAGCGCGGGCCAGTTTTTACCAGTATTTCAAGTCTAAGGAAGACCTCTGTGTGGAATTCTTAAAAGTCAGGCATGACTACTGGTTCAAAGAGCTACATCAATTCATTTCAAAAGATAAGGATGTAAAATCAACTGCTGTTTCTGCTTTTGACTTTCTAATTCATATGAATCAGAAAGAAAACTTCAGAGGTTGCAGCTTCCTGAATATTTTATCTGAAATTCCGATGGATAATGTTAAGATTCTGAGTGTTATTCAGGATCATAAAGCAGATCTGAGAAATTATTTTTCCGAACTGCTGCAAGATGAAAGTCTTTCGGATCATGTGTATCTGTTGTTTGAAAGCAGCATTATAGAAAGCCAGCTTTTCAGGTCAAATGAGCTGATCGAAAAATCAAAAAACATTGTCAATCAATTAATCAAATAAAATTATGGAACAAAAACATCCGCTTCCGCCTTTTACCTTCGAAACCGCGTTAGAAAAAATTCAATTGGCAGAAGACGCCTGGAACAGCCAGGATCCTGAAAGGGTTTCCAAAGCCTATACCACCGATAGCGAATGGAGAAACAGAGATCGTTTTGTCAACGGAAGACAGGAAATCGTGGAATTTCTTTCAAAAAAATGGGAAAGGGAACTGAACTATAAATTAAAGAAAGAATACTGGGCCCATACAGACAATCGTATTGCGGTCCGTTTCGAGTACGAATATCAAAATAAAGAAGGGAACTGGTTTCGTGCCTACGGAAATGAAAACTGGGAATTTGATGAAAATGGCCTGATGAAAAAGAGGTTTGCCAGCATCAATGATTTACCGATAACGGAAGAAGACAGAAAGCTCAGATAAAAAAGAAAGCATCCGGAAAAGGATGCTTTCAGTCTATTATTTCAGAAAATTAAGCTAGAATTCTTTTCACCGCTTCTTTTACGGCAGCAGAATCAATCTTATATTTTTTCATCAGCTCAGCAGGAGTGGCAGATTCCCCGAAGGTGTCGTTTACCGCTACGAATTCCTGACGGGTCGGTCTTTTTCTGGCCAGCATTCCGGCAATGGATTCCCCTAACCCTCCAAGATAATTATGTTCTTCAGCCGATACGATCTTTCCGGTCTTTTCTACCGATTTCAGGATGATTTCTTCGTCAAGAGGCTTGATCGTGTGGATGTTGATCACCTCACATGAAATACCTTCTTTTTCAAGCTCGTCTGCGGCAATCAGAGATTCCCAGACCAGGTGTCCGGTGGCTACGATCGTTACATCCGTTCCTTCCTGCAGCAGAATCCCTTTTCCGATCTCGAAAGGCATATCTTCAGGAATAAAAACCGGGACTACGGGCCTTCCGAATCTCAGGTATACCGGACCTTCATATTCTGCGATCGCTAAAGTAGCCGCTTTGGTCTGGTTGTAATCACAAGGATTGATCACCGTCATTCCCGGAAGCATTTTCATCATTCCGATGTCTTCCAGGACCTGGTGGGTAGCCCCGTCTTCTCCTAAGGTAAGTCCGGCGTGAGAGGCACAGATCTTTACATTTTTGTTGGAATAGGCAATCGACTGACGGATCTGGTCGTAAACCCTGGAAGTAGAGAAGTTCGCAAAAGTTCCCGTGAAAGGAATTTTTCCCGTAATGCTCATTCCCGCAGCAAGCCCCATCATATTGGCTTCCGCGATGCCCACCTGGAAGAATCTTTCCGGCGCCTTTTCGATGAATTTCTCCATCTTCAAAGAACCGATAAGGTCTGCACAAAGTGCCACAACATTAGGGTTTTTATCCGCAAGTTCTGCCAGTCCGGCACCGAATCCTGAACGGGTATCCTTTTTTTCTGTATATGTAAATTTCATTTTGTTCTAAATTATTAATTAAAGATAACTGACTATTAATGATTGAGGATTAATAATCGGCAGGAGCTTCCAGGTACAGTTGCTTGATGGCCGTCTCCAGCTGTTCGTCGCTTGGTGCTTTTCCATGCCATGCGTGCGACCCCATCATAAAGTCCACTCCGTTACCCATCTGGGTATGAAGAATAATCGCTACCGGTTTTTCTTTTCCGGTTTCCGTTTTTGCTTTTTCAAGGATGGCAATCACCGCTTCCAGGTCGTTTCCGTTTTTCTCTTCCAGAACAGTCCACCCGAAAGCTTCCAGTTTGGCGTGAAGATTCCCCAGGGTCAGTACATTATCGGTACTTCCGTCGATCTGTTGTCCGTTGTAATCGATGGTGGAAATAATATTGTCTACTTTTTTACCGGCAGCATACATAAAAGCTTCCCAGTTCTGGCCTTCCTGCAGTTCCCCGTCTCCCTGTAAAGTATACACCAAAGAGTTTTCTCCGTCTAATTTCTTAGCTTGTGCAACGCCCAGGGCTACGGACAGCCCCTGTCCTAAAGATCCGGAAGCCACTCTGATGCCCGGCAGCCCCTCATGGGTAGTCGGGTGGCCCTGCAGTCTGGAGTCCAGCTTTCTGAAGGTCTTTAATTCCTCTGCCGGAAAAAATCCGAATCGGGCCAGAGTAGAATAGAATACCGGAGAAATATGTCCGTTCGAAAGATAGAAATGGTCCTGGTTTTTACCTTCCATCGTGAAGGGAAGCTGATAGTTCATTACTTTTCCGTAAAGAGCCGTGAAAAATTCAGTACAGCCTAAACTTCCTCCCGGGTGACCGGAATTTACCGCATGAACCATTCTTAAAATGTCTCTTCTGATTTGCGTAGTAAGAGATTTTAACTCTTCGATACTTTTACTCATTGTGTAAGATTTATATGTAAGCGAATTTACGATATTTTACCGGCTTAAAGAAATGTAAAAGCCCGGATTTCAGGTCCGGACTTCAGTTTTTACGATAATTTATTTAACGTTTTATCAGGTTAAGATGATATGTAATCATGAAATTTATGATATTAAACCATTTTCAGATACGATTTCTGCCGCACCAGCCAGAGTCCTATAAAGGTAAGCAGCCCGTTTAATACAATTAATTCCACACCGATCCTGTAATCAGTATAGGCCGTGATCAGGTAATTGATGAGATAGGTGGCTACCGGAGCCAGGATCGTTACGGCCAGGATGGAATATTTTTTTGAAATCCGGAATTTGGTGAATATGCCGAAAGCAAAAAGTCCGAGAAGCGGTCCGTACGTATAACCGGCGATTTCCATGATAAGGTAGACGATGGATTTATCGTTCAGGGCTTTAAAAATCATGATTAAAATAAAGAAAACGATGGTAAAAGTCAAATGGACTTTCATCCGGAGCCGTTTTTTTTCCTTTTCAGTTTTGTTGCGGTCTTCGTTGAGGTTCAGAAGATCCACGCAGTACGAACTGGTAACGGCAGTCAGTGCGCCGTCGGCGGAAGGAAACAAAGCGGAAATCAGTCCGATGATGAAAATCACCGAGATGATCATCGGGAAGTGCGCCTGAAGCGATAAAGCCGGGAAGAGGTCGTCGCCCATGATGTTTTTAATGTTACCGCCGGCATCTTTAAACCCGAAAATATTGGTTACTGTTTCCCCGTTGATCTGTCCGTATTCCGCCCCGTGCTGCAAAGCAAAAAGGTAGAGCAGTCCGCCCAGAAAGAGAAACGCCAGGTTCACAAACAGCAGGGTGCCGGCGAAAGTCAGCATATTTTTCTTGGAGTTTTTCAGATTGTCCACCGAGATATTTTTCTGCATCATTTCCTGGTCCAGACCGGTCATGGCAATGGTGATGAAAATTCCGCCGATGATCGTTTTCAGAAAAAAGGTCTTGGAATTCGGATCAAAATTGATAAAATGCGTATAGTTTTTCTGTTCCAGAATCGAGTAGGCTTCACCCGCAGACAGATTTAAATTCGATAAAATATAAACGATACAGGCAATCAGGCTGATGATCATGAAAGAGGTCTGCAGGGTATCGGTAATCACGATTGTTTTTACACCGCCTTCAAACGTATATAAAAGTACCATCAGCAGAAGAACCAATGCGGTTACCCAGAACGGAACGCCTAGGCCTTCCAGTAAAAAAATCTGCAAAACATTGACCACCAGATACAATCTCGCCGTTGCCCCGATGGCCCTGGAGATGATAAAAAAGATGGAACCTATTTTATGCGCCTCCACATTGAACCGTTTTCCCAGATACGTATAAATCGAGGTGAGATTCATCTTGTAGTAGAGCGGCAAAAGGATCGCTGCAACAATAAAATACCCGATGAAAAAGCCGATTACCATCATGTAATACTCAAAGCCGCCGTAGATGTATTCGCTTCCCGTCATTTTCCCGACAGTTCCGGGAACGGAAATGAAAGTCACCCCGCTCAGGCTGGTCCCGATCATCCCGAAAGCCACCAGCCACCATTTACTTTTTTTATTGCCGATAAAAAACGACTGGTTATCAGAGTTTCGGCTCGTGAAATAGGAAATGACCAACAGCCCGATAAAATAGACGAAAACAAACAGCAGGAGAGTAGTTCCGGGATTCATGCTTTAATTTAAATTTTAGCAAATATAGTTTTTTTCTTTTCTGCCTGAAAAAGAAAAAACCTTCCGGTACTGAAAGGCAGGTAAAGGTAAAGGTAAAGGTAAAGGTAAAGGTTGCACGGCTGTTGATCTCTACAATCCTTGCCCACTCAAACTTTACCTCAACCTTAGTCTCAGTTTCGGCCTAAACCTTATTCACCAGTACATCCTGGATTTCTTCCTCCTTCTGGAAAGTAGCTTTGGCAAAAGGGCAGAGCGGAATGATCGATTTGCCGTTTTTTCTGGCAAAATCCACTGCGGCATACAGCATTTCTTTTCCGACGCCTTTTCCGTTGTAGGCTTCATCCACTTCCGTGTGGTCGATAATGAACCGGTCTTCTCCGGCCCAGGTATACGTCATTAAACCGGCGTGGGTTCCGTCCATAAAGGCCTCAAAACTTCCGCGTTTCCCGTCGTTGGTGTGTTTTACTTCAATCATGTTATGAAAATTGGGTTACTATTTCGATATCGTTGGTTAAAATTTTATGAATCGGGCAGGCATCGGCAATCGCGTGCAGTCTTTTTCTCTGTTCTTCATCAAGATGCGTGCCTTCAAAGCTGATTTTTCTTTTGAAAACGGCTCTTTTGGTCAGCGGAAAATTTTCAAGCTCCACTTCCACGTCGATTTTTTCGATGTCCCATTCTTTCCGGTCTATGTACATCCGCAAGGTAGCCGCCGTACAGCTGGCCAGTGAGGTAGCCAGAATTTCAAAGGGGTTAAAACCTTTATTGCCGCCGCCTTTGTCCGCCGGTTCGTCGGTGATCAGGGTATTTTTCCCGGCAATCACTTCGGTGTAATACTTTTCTTTGCCTAAGCTCGCTTTTACGGTCACTGCCATATTTTCTGTATTGGATTTATCATAAATACCTTTAAGGAATAAAAATCAGCTTTTGATCTGATGCTTAAAATTTACGATTTTATCTTTCAGTTCTTTCAGCATTTCCGGGTTGATGATGCCTCTTTCAAGATCAAAATTCTCATAAAATTTCGGGAGGGAAAAGGTATCCTTAATGTCGGCACCGAAATTCGGGAAAAAGGTTTTGGCCGTATTCATCACATTGCCGCCGCCATATCCTCCGGGAGAAGCGGACATCAGGAGCATCGGTTTATTCTGGAACACTTTGACGTTGATTCTTGAAGCCCAGTCGAAAATGTTTTTGAATGCGGCGCTGTACGACCGGTTGTGTTCGGCCAGTGAGCAGATAATTACGTCACATTCTTCGATCACCTTTAAAAAATGACGGGCTTCATCCGGAAAACCTCCCTTTTCCCGGTCAACGGAAAACACAGGCATATCGAAATCGTTCAGGTCGATCAGGTTGATTTCATCATCCTTGAAATCTTTAAGAACAAATTTTACAAGCTCTTTATTGATGGAAGTGGAAGACGTGCTTCCTGCAAATGCTGCTATTTTCATGATTCAGGTCTAAGGTTTTCGGTTTAAAATGGCTTTCGGAAGCGGCACATAATCTTCATCGTCGCCCGGAACCAGCGGGAAGGCTTCGTGGTTCTGGTCGCTCCAGTTTACTTTGGCCTGCTCGATCAGTTCCTTATCGGAGTTCACAAAATTCCAGAAGATGAAACGTTCTTCTTCAAAAGGCTCGCCACCAAACAGATAAACCGTTCCGTTTTCGCTCATTTCGAATTCGCAGAGTTGGGTATTTTTAGCAATCAGCAGCTGCTTGGAGCCGTAAGAATTTCCATCGGTGGTAACGGTTCCGTCCAGTACATACATGGCGGCTTCACCGTAGAGGTCCTTTCCGATGCTGATTGTTCTTGCTTCTCTGGTTTTGATTTCTATAAAAAATAACCTGCTGTGTACCGGAACCGGTGATTTTCTTCCGAAGGCTTCTCCTGCAATCAGCTTATACCGGATCCCTTCTTCTTCCCAAACCGGAAGGTCTGCCGCTTCCGTATGGTGAAAGCCGGGTTCAGCCTGTTCCAGGTGCTTCGGAAGGCCCACCCAGATCTGGAACCCGTGAAGCCGCTTGTCCGAATGTCTCAGGTATTCCGGTGTTCTTTCGGAATGTACCACGCCTTTCCCGGCAGTCATCCAGTTGACGGCTCCCGGCTGGATCTCAACGGCACTTCCAAGGCTGTCACGGTGGAAAATAGATCCTTCCAGAAGATAAGTGAGGGTCGAAAGCCCGATATGCGGATGGGGCGGAACATCAAGATTCTGGTAATCATTTAAATCTGCCGGTCCCATATGGTCGATAAAAACAAAAGGGCCGACCGCTCTCTTCTCACGGAAGGGCAGCAACCTTCCCACTAAAAAATTTCCTATATCCGCTGATTTCTCTTCAATGATAAGTCCGATGTTTGACATATGCTATGGTTTTAATTTAGTTCTTTCCGGGCCGTTTCCATTTCCGGCCCAATGATAAAAATAAGGAAAAAATCATCCGGACGGCCTGTTAACCTTTTAAAAAAAATATCCGGTTCCTATTTCCTTATCCTGTGAGCAAAATTAGAGCATATGATAAATAGATCCATTGATCTGTGGTAATAAGTTTTAAATGTCACTCAAACCTCATAGGTTTTTGGAAACCTATGAGGTTTAATACGTACCTCTGCAATTACAAATTAACCATTGGCCATTCACCTGCGAAAACCACCCCGTCAAAAATTCTTTGAATTTTCGACACCCCTCCGGATCGGAGGGGAATTCCGGTTAAGATATTTTATTATTGCCTTTTTTATTGGAATGCGCAAGGACGCAAGAGAATTAGATATTTATCCCGCCGAAAGACACAAAGAATTTGACACTATCAAATTTTTATGCTATTGAATTATTATTACAATTTCTGTTCGCGAAATTAATCAGCGTCCTACAATTTTATCAGGAATAAAATCCTCGTGTCTTAAACAGAAAGTATTCAAAAAACTTTTGCGTCATTGCGTTTTCTACCAACATCCTCAGAGTATAAGTTACCATTGACAATTCACTTGCGAAGCAAAATTCACCATTGATCCATTCAACCTTCAATTTAGTCCTCCTTCGACTGCATATTTTTGCCATCTGAAAGATGAAGTCTGCGGAAAACAAAGCCGGAAATAATGGTCAGGATGCCGACGGTGAGAAAAGTCCAGCGGAAAGCGTTGTGGATTTCGCCGTGGATAAGGTCGGTATTTTCGAAAATCTTTAAAACAATGAGTCCGAAGGCGATCCCGAACCCGACGGCCAGCTGCTGATTGACGGATAAAAGCGAATTTCCGCTGCTGGTCTGGAAGTTCCTCAGATCGGCAATGGAAATGGTATTCATGGAAGTAAACTGGATCGAGTTGAAAAATCCTAGAATGGCAATTACCGGAACAAACCAGTACAGCGAAGTGTGGATATCCGGAATGGCCAGAAGGCAGATTAAGGTCCCGATAATAAACGTATTCGTCATCAGGGTCTGGCGGTATCCGAATTTATCCAGAATTTTAATCACATACGATTTACCGAAAATCGCCGTCAGGGCCATCGGAGCGATAATCCATCCGGAAGTTACTGCCGATTGTTTGTAGGCAATCTGGATCATCAGGGGCAGCAGGAGCGGAACGGAGCTGATGCCCAGCCTGGTGGCGAGATTACCCACGATTCCGACCCTGAAGGTGCGGACCTGAAATAAATTCAAAGGGAAAATAGGGCTTTCGTCTTTTTTGGCATGCCGGTAATAATAATACAGGCAGAGAAATCCAAGGATGAAAACAACCAATACCGGAGTGATGTTCTGGATGTTTCCGAAAAGCTCAAGAGCAATGGAAAGCAGAAGGGAAGCGGCGGCAAATATCAGAAAGCCTTTCAGGTCGAAATCCACCTCTTTGGATTTATAATCCGGCATAAATTTAAGTCCTAAGGTAATTCCCAAAATCCCGATCGGGATATTGATTAAAAATATCCAGTGCCAGGAAAGATAATCCACCATATAGCCTCCTACCAGAGGACCCAGTACCGGACCGATCAGTGCCGGAACGATAGCGAAGTTCATGGCTTTCAGAAGTTCGTTTTTGTTAAATGTCCTGATCAGGGCCAGTTTTCCGACCGGTGTCATCAGGCTGCCTCCGACTCCCTGTACCACACGGGAAATTACCAGATGGGTGAGATTTTGGGATAAGGCGCAAAACAGGGAGCCGATGCTGAAAAGAATCAGGGAAAAGATGAATATCTTCTTCGTCCCGAACCGGTCTGCCAGAAATCCGCTGGCCGGCATAAAGACTGCCAGGGTTAAAACATAACTGATAATGGCATTCTGCATATTGAGCGGCGATTCCTTGAGGTCCCTCGCAATGGAAGGCAGGGAAGTGTTGAGAATCGTTGAATCCAGCATCTGCATGAAGATAGCCGTTGCAAGAATCAACGGGAGGATTTTTTTTATTGAAACGGTCGGCTGCGGTAGTTCTTCTGACATAAGTAATTCACCGGAAAATGTTTTCCGGATTTATTGGGTTCAAAAAAATAAAGAATATCTTATGAGAGCAATATCCGTTCCTTAAATAATACAGATGACATATCTCAGTTCAGGAACAGAAGGTGAAGAAGGCAGCATCAGCATTTTACAGTGGCCGGAATCCTGCCGGATTTAAATAAAAAGTCCCGCGAAAATTCGCAGGACCCTTCGGTTTTATTTTCTTGGCTTTTCAACCCCTTTCCATTCGTCACCGGCTTTTCGGTACTGGCTTAATTCGAAGGTTTTGAAATCCTTGGTTTTGTATTCAATGTTATCCGTATTCTGTTCGAACGGCATGATGTAGTAATAATCGGCATCCGTTCTGTCAGTTTTGGTTCCTTTTTTCACAGACGGAACGTATTTGGAGAATTTATAGCTCGGAAGATACTGCTTCACTCTCGCGTAGAATGCTTTGTTTTCTTTCTCTTCCGGGATAATGTCTACGATATTGAAATCGTCCTTCTCCTTATTGATCCACAGGTAATAGGTTTTATCCTCACCGGTATTCCTGTTGATAGAGTTGAAGGCATACAGTTCTTTCGGTACCAGTTCCTTGATCTTTTCGGCATCAACCTTTGTGTAGTATTGTCCTTTTGAAGGGTCTACATACGTTTCAAGATTGTACATCAGAACCGAGTTGTTATCCAGGTTTTTATTCTTAAAATACTGATTCAAAGACAATTCTGCCGTTGCTCTGAGCTCTTTTCCTCTGGCGTCCAGCTTTTTTGAAGGGTTCTGAGGGTTAACTTTTTTTACGAACTCATATAAAACTTTCGGCTTTATATCTTTCAGGTGAGGATACGTTTTCAGCTGTTCTGCTTTTACGAGCCAGTAATATTGTTGGTAAAAGTCGTCTTTATCGCCATCTTTTACGCTTTTATACGTCATGGCCAGCTTCTTGGAGCTAAGATATTTCCCGTATTTTCCCTGTCCGAAAGCAAAAGTCATGGCTAATAAGGCAAATAAGATAGTAATGTTTCTTCTCATTTTTTATAATTGATATTTTCGTTTTCCAAATATAATTATTTATTAGATAATATTTTTGATTAACGGTTAAATTCTGACAATATTGTTACCGTTAATTCAAAAAAAAATCCTGTATCGCTACAGGATTAATAAATTTTGAAGATCCGGCTCCGGAGAAGGCTGAATAATGATCCGTAAATGACTATTGATAACGGGGTCTGATGGTTATTTTCGTCAATGGTGAATTCCTTCGGGTGAATCCGCTGCGCTTGTCAATTTTCCGTATTCCAAAAGATTCACCATTCACTTGCAAAGCAAAATTGACCATTCACTCTGAAAACCACCCCGTCAAAAATTCTTTCAGAATTTTCGCCACCCTTCCAAAGGAGTGGAATTGCGGTTAAGGTTTTGCCTTTTTTGCTTTTGATGAAATTTTCAGCACAAATTCATCTTACATTTTTGGGGTAAAATTCACCATTCACCATTCACTTTTACGCTTCGCCGTAAGACGTTTCATGTACTTTCACGGCTCTGCCGCTCGGGTCGTTCATGTTTTTAAAAGCTTCATCCCATTCCAGGGCGATTGGGGTGGAACAGGCTACGGAGGGTACGGAAGGAACGGTTGCTGCTGCCGTTTCACTCGGGAAATGTTCTTCAAAAATCGTCCGGTAGCGGTATTCTTCTTTGTTCTGAGGCGTATTCAACGGAAAACGGAACCGGGCACTGGCCATCATTTCGTCGCTTACTTCTTTTTCGGCAACCGCTTTCAGGGTGTCGATCCAGGAATAGCCGACGCCATCGGAAAACTGCTCTTTCTGTCTCCAGGCTATCGACTCCGGAAGAAGGTCTTCAAAGGCTTTCCTCAACACCCATTTTTCAATTTTTCCTTCAGCGGCATTTACCATTTTGTCTTTCGGGTTCAGGGTCATGGCGATATCCATAAATTCTTTGTCCAGGAACGGGACCCGCCCTTCGATTCCCCAGCTCATTAAGGCTTTGTTGGCTCTCAGGCAGTCGTAAAGATGAAGCTTTCCGAGTTTTCTTACCGTTTCGTCATGGAATTCTTTGGCATCCGGTGCTTTATGGAAATAGAGGTATCCGCCGAACAGTTCATCGGAACCTTCTCCGGAAAGAACCATTTTAATCCCCATCGATTTAATGACCCTCGCCAGAAGATACATTGGCGTGGAAGCCCTTATGGTGGTTACGTCATACGTTTCCAGATGATAGATGACGTCCCTTACGGCATCCAGGCCTTCCTGAACGGTAAAATTAACCTCATGGTGCACCGAGCCGATATGCTCCGCCGCTTTCTGTGCCGCAATGAGATCGGGAGATCCGGCCAGCCCTACAGCAAAACTGTGCAGCCTTGGGTACCAGGCTTCCTGGGTATCGCCGCTTTCAATCCTCTGGCGGGCAAATTTTGCGGTAATGGCGGAAATAACTGAAGAATCCAGTCCCCCGGAAAGCAGGACTCCGTAAGGCACATCGCTCATCAGTTGCCTGTGGACCGCATCTTCCAGCCCTTTCCGTAGAGCATCGATATCGGTGGTGTTGTCTTTTACCGCATCAAAGCTTTCCCAGTCCCTTTTATACCACTGCTGAAGTTCGCTGCCGTCTTTGCTGTAAACCAAATGTCCCGGTAAAAAGGTTTCAATGGTTTTGCAGACGCCTTCAAGCGCCTTTAGTTCGGAAGCTACGTAATAGTTTCCGTTTTTATCCCAGCCGTGGTAGAGCGGGCAGATTCCCATGTGATCGCGGGCGATCAGGTAAACGTCTTTTTCCGTATCATATAAAGAGAAGGCAAAAATACCGTTCAGCTTTTCAATAAAATCCTTTCCGTATTTTCCGTAAAGGGCCAGAATCACTTCACAGTCCGATTGGGTCTGGAATTCGTAATCCGGAAATTCTTCTTTTAATTCCCTGTGGTTATAGATTTCACCGTTTACCGCCAGGACTACTTTTCCGTCTTTGGTAAACAGGGGCTGCTTTCCGGAAGTCGGATCCACGATAGCCAGCCTTTCATGGGAGAAAAGCACTTTATCGTTCTGGAACACGCCGCTCCAGTCCGGGCCGCGGTGGCGTATTTTTTTAGACATTTCGAGGACCTGGGGTCTCAGGAGTTCGGTTTTTTGTTTGGCATCAAACAAACATACAATTCCACACATTATTTTATCATTTAATTTAAAACAAATGTATTGGTGTAGTTTAAAAAAAACAACAAAAATTTTTATTTGATTTAAAATTTTAATTAATTTGTTTATTTTTAAGTAAAAAATTAATTACATAAGGGATAAAACAGGATTAAAGTTAAATTTTTTCACTTGAAGGGTGTGTATTTTCATTACATACGAAATAATTACGATATATTTCTTAATCTATGATAATTTATTTGATAAATTTTACTACTTACTTTGTGACTCGAAATAATTTTTTTTCATCATTTGTGTTTTTACCTTCTTGTAATTCAGTTTACGAGAAGGTTTTTTTTATTCCGTTCCGAGCAATACGCCTGAAACATTCCATGCACTGAAGCTTGATCCTTCTCTCGGGCCCTGTGGGATTTTTACCTGGATGATATGTTTGCCTGCCTTCAGATCGCCCAACGGGATGAAGTTGGGATTGGTTACCGTACCCGGGCACCAGTTGGACCGGCTGAGATCGGAAGACGAAAGTCCGTCCGGGAAATTTCCTGATGCGGGATTATACAGGCGGTACGATCCGCAGTCGGTTCTCCAGGGCACAAAAGAGAAGGCCGTTTTTCCGTCCAACAGGATGGAATTGGTTTTCGGAAGGAACTCGTCGCCATTTTCCCAGCCGCCATGTCCCGTCGTGGTGTATTTCAGCTGTGCATTCTTAAGGTCTTTCTTTAAAGTGAATGCTACCAGAAGACCCTGGTCCTTATCAAACATGGTGGAATATTCCTGTCCGGCCATTTCCATAATATTCAGAGTGTTGAATAAAGGAATCACCGCGTTGTTTTTATAGATGGCCTGATCGCTTTTGTGGATGGTGATTTCCAGACTCACTTTGTGGCCGCCCTTGTCGTAATTTCCGATGAAAGCTCCGACCCACAGTTCTTTCCCGCTTAAGGAAGGCTTCAGGTCGGTAATGTCTTCGCGGTAGGGACTGATGGTCTGCCAGGTCTTGTCTTTCAATTGAAGGTTGTTGAATTGATTGATCCCGAAAGCGGTAAAAAAGCGCATCATTTCAACGGGCGGATTATAGTTTTCAGTGGTCATGATCCCATAATACGATTTGCCGTTTCCGTTTTCATACAGGGGAAGGGTTTTTACGCCATTCTCAAGCCCGTTGAAGAATGATTGTGATTTGTCCTGCGGTATAAAAAATACCGTTCCGGTTCTGTCGTAGGCATCTCCGTTGGATTGCTGTTTCAGCTCTGCGAAAATATTTTCCCCTTCCGTAATCTCCGGGAATTTTATTTTTTTAAGAATAATCGTTCCGTTAGCGAACCTTCTGATGTTTTCGTCTGATTTCGACTGGTCTGAAAAGTTAATGATCTCATTATCGAAAACCTTCAAAATGGTAAATCTGCTTTTCCACAGAAGATCCCGGTAGCCCAACTGATCGGTTGGGGTAACGGAGCCTTTCAGGAGATCATCCAGGCCGGTATCCTTTATTTTTTTCAGGGAAGTAGCCGTAATAGCTGATGTTTTATTTCTTTCGATCTCCAGCACGAATCCCAGGTTCTGCCCGATGGTAGAAGGCCCGCCCTGGATTTTCAGGTCGTTCGTATACCAGACTTCAATGGTGTTGGAATTGATTTTGGTAACGGCTTTTTTACAGTTGTATCCCAGGATTTTCCTGGTTTCATCAGTCAATTCAAAGGTCTGCTTCCCGATTGATTCTTTGTCGGAGGCCGATACGATTTCTCCGGCTTTCAGGAAGGCGTAGGCAAAAACCGTGTTTGAAGGCTTTTCTATTTTCGTGATTTCATAAGGGAAACCGGCTTTCTTTTCCCTGATTTTCTGATTCAGGATCAGGTTTTCTTTCGCGTTGACCAGCACCAGGGTAGGAGACTGATCGGCAGAAACTTTCCCGTTGGATGAACTCATATATTGCACTTCGTAAGTCTGTGCAGAAGAAAAAAGGTATAAAAAGGAGAAAATACCCAGTAAAATTCTTTGATGCATATGAAAAATTGATTTGCACAAAGATAGATTTTAACGGAGATATTTCAAGTCTAAAAGTTTTATGTATGAAATATAACGGGAAACCAGTCGTTTGTATAAAAACCAAATAATCATGCAACGGCTTATCTTATTCTTTATATTATTGTTTTTTTTACCATATTTTGTTGAAGCGCATAAACCGAAAGTGCTTATAGAAAGATATGGAAATGTGAAAACCTATTTCTCTTCAAACTTTAATTTTGGCGCTAGGACAATAGAGTCTCAGGAACTGAAGATTCAGGTGATTGGGAAATTGGCAAAACGTATGATGAAAGAATTACATTGTAATGATACGGTCCTGATTGAATATAAAAAGCGATACGACGGAGAGCGGATTTTTATTCTGGAAAATAATACTTTCAATTACAAAATTGCAGGGCTTGAAAGCGGCATAATCACAAAAAGTAACGGTAAGGGGCTTGCCATACGTATTATTGATGATGATTTAGATATTATTAATGTTCTCAAGCTTGTTGAATATTCTGTCTTAAACAGAAATACTATTAATAAATCTTTACAGCCGTTACACTTTAGGTATAATAAAACCGATGAGATGATAGTGTCGGCAAATTCAGAAAATTTTATAGAGAAAATAACTGGAAATCATTCTGATCTTGTCCAGGAAATTATTGCTGAAGAAACTGAACTTTTAAACAATGGATTTGCGAAGACCAGGATTTCATGGAAAAACGGTGTTTTTCTATTTGGGTATAATGATATTCCACCGTCATCCGGTAATTATATAAGTTATGAAAAAGCAAAATACATTTTAAAAGACTTTAATTATTATATTGAGTCATATTGGAGCGATTTTTTTGTAATTTTCTATGATTCCGATCGTTTTGTTTACTTTGATGGAGATCAGGAGAATACGTCTTCACAAAAACTAGATCAATCCACAGGTCGGTTTTATGCATTTAGTTTGGGTAAAGACCGGTTAATCAATAAGATTATTTTAATGAATACTTTTATTGATGCTTCAATTTATATTTATCACATAAATAAAAAACTACTCCAAAAAATAGAGTAGTTTATATATATCGTAAGCGGCTCTTATTAGGAAACCCTTTCAATCAAAGCCATATAGAAACCGTCGTAGCCTTCGCTCGGCATCACTTTTTCGTCTTTGATCATTCTGAAATTTGGGTTGTTTTTAATGAACTCTTCTACCTGGCCGTTATTTTCAGACGGTAAAATAGAACAGGTGGCATATACCATTTTCCCTCCCACTTTAAGCATTTTAGAGTAATCCTGAATAATCTGCTGCTGTTCTCCTTTGATCCTGTCGATGAAATCCTGGTCGATCTTCCACTTACTGTCTGGGTTTCTTTTTAAAACTCCCAATCCTGAGCATGGTGCATCGATCAGAAGGCGGTCGGCCTTGTCATGAAGCCTTTTGATGACTTTGTTATCAGTGATCATACGGGTTTCGATGTTGTGGGCTCCGGCTCTTTTGGCGCGGCGTTTCAGTTCGGCCAGTTTCCATTCGAAAATGTCCAGGGCGATAATCTGTCCTTTATTTCCCATCAGGGCTGCCAGGTGAAGGGTTTTCCCGCCGGCACCGGCACAGGCATCCACCACGCGCTGGCCTTCCTTTACATCCAGGAAATAAGCGATTTTCTGTGAAGAGGCATCCTGAACCTCAAATAACCCTTCTTTGAACGCAGTAGTAAGGAAAACGTTCTTTTTTTCTTCCAGCTGCACGGCGTCAGGATAATTTTTAACGGGATGAGAAACAATGTTCTCGTCCGAAAGATCGGAGATCAGCTCTCTCGGGGTCGTCCGTAGGGAATTTGCTCTCAAAACGGTCGGTGCCTGCTCATTCAGGGCCTTCATTTCTTTTTCCCATTTCGGACCCAATTCTTTTTCCAGGGTTTCCGCCAGCCACTCCGGGATGGAGTATTCGATAGCTTTGGTCGGAACCGTCCCCTTTTTAAGCTTTGTCAGGATATCGGCGATTTTAATACCGTCGAATTCCTCAAATTTTTTATAATTGGTCTTGCTCCAGAGCAGGTACGCGATGATTAATTTATAAATATTGTTGGGTTTTACGCCTTCTCCCATATAATATTCCAGGCGTTTCTTCCAGCGGATGATGTTATAGAAAATCTCGGAAACAACTGCTCTGTCCTGGCTTCCCCATTTTCTGTTTGCCTTCAGCAGCCTTTCGATTACTTTATCGGCATACTTATTTTTCTCGAAAAACGTTTCCTGCAAAGCATCGTGGATTCCGATGGCCAGGTTTCGGTGTATCAATTCCATAAAATTGGGTTCTGCTATTTTGAATCTGCAAAAATACGAATTTAAGTTGACATTTTTAAACTGGATTTTTGCTGTTAGATAAAGGTAGTATAAGAGCCGGTTTAAATTTACCTTTTATTTTTAACATAAAGAAATTAAGGTATTTAGCCGGAGAGATCAGCGGATGATTTGCCGGCAGTATTTTAATTTAATTGAAATCATCCTATTTAAAGTGAAGAATGAACAAAGTTTATTTAATTCAGAAAATTAAGAGCAATGACAGGAAGCTTTCTGAATCGAAATTTAAACAAACTCTAAGATTTTAATGTCTTGGACAGAAACTTTTCTCTAGTATAAATCATGAACGAAACAATACCCCGTGAAGCGAAATATCTCATACCATAAAGTTTTAATGGAAAACTTTAAAACTCTACCTTTGCAAAAAATAAAAATATGAGTGATACGGTACTTTGTCCGAAGTGCAGCTCCGAGTTTACTTACCCGAGCGATAATATGATGGTGTGTTCCCAGTGTTTCTATGAATGGAACCCTGAAGAAATCTCTGCCGAACCTTCCGCCTCGGGAAAAATCCTGGATTCAAACGGAAACGAGCTTCAGGACGGGGATTCTGTGGTGGTGGTGAAAGATCTTCCGGTAAAGGGAGCGCCAAAGCCGGTAAAAGCCGGAACAAAAGTGAAAAATATCCGCTTACGGCCGGACAGCGATCATAACATCGACTGCAAAATAGACGGCTTCGGAGCCATGGCCCTGAAATCCGAATTTGTGAAAAAGGCATAGCCTGAAAAGATATTTAAAAAAATCGGTCCCAGCATCGCTGCCACCCGTATTATTTAGTAATTTACGCTTCTGAAATTACGGACGGATGAAAATACTTATTGTAGAAGACCACCGGGAGCTGGCCTCTAACATTACGGATTATCTCAGAAAAGAGGATTACATCTGTGAAGTGGCTTCCACCAAAGAAGAAGCCGATGAAAAGATCGATTTTTTTGAATATGACTGCATTCTGCTGGATCTGATGCTGCCGGACGGAAGCGGGCTGGAAGTGCTCCGGGAAATAAAGCATAAAAAACTTACCGCCGGCATCATCATTATTTCAGCCAAAGATTCCTTAGACCATAAACTGCAGGGCCTTGAAGAAGGTGCCGATGATTATATCACCAAGCCTTTTGCTCTTCCCGAGCTGCATGCCCGCATCAAAGCCGTTTCGCGGAGAAAAACCCCGGAGGTGGATCATGCCCTGGTGTTTAACGAAATAAAAATCGACCTCGAATCCAAAGCGTGCCAGATTAACGGCAAGCCGGTAAACCTTACCCGTAAAGAACTCAACCTGCTGATTTTCTTTATCAGCAACGAAAACAGGATGCTTTCCAAACAGGCTATCGCCGGCCATCTCTGGGGAGATTATACCTATAGCATAGACAATATCGACTTCGTTTACCAGCATCTGAAAAACCTGCGCAGGAAAATCACCGATGCAGGCGGAAAAGATTATCTGCATACCGTTTACGGACTGGGCTATAAATGGCAGGACTCATGAATCTCAGTTACCGTTTTGCCAAAGCGTTTACCATTCTGGTATTTACCGTGCTTCTTCTTGGTTTTGCGATTCTCTATTATGCCTTCGAAAGAACTACAATGCGCTCGGCCATCGTAAAAATGGAAGACCTGAATGCCTATGTGGCCGGAAGGCTTTCCAAAGATCCCGGTTACGATTACTTCAATTACCACCACCGGCAGACCCGTGTCGATATACTGGAAAAAATTCCCGCAGATAAGGAAGAAAAAATTATTGAGGAGAAATACATCTGGAACAGGAGCCTACAGTCCTATATCAACAGGATTTCCGTGGGCTCTTTTTTTACCATCAGAGGAAAGCCGTACCGGATTACCAGCGTAAGGTATATTACCGTTATCGAAAAACGTTTCCTGCTAAGCCTCCTGATGGTCGTGGCCTGGATTATGGTATTCCTCCTGATTCTTTCCATCATCATCAGCGTTCTCGTCTCCCGGAAAATTCTCGACCCTTTTTACCATGCACTTGAAGAAATAAAAAAATTCAGTATAAAAGACCGGCACCCGATGCAGCTGGTGGATACCGGAACCTATGAATTCCGTCTGCTGAACGGGTTCCTGGCGAAGATGTCCGAGAATTCCAAAAAAGACTATTATCTGCTGGAAGAGCTTACCGAAAACACGTCCCACGAATTGCAGACCCCGCTGGCCTCGGTAAAAGGAAAAATTGAACTGATGATGGAAACCGGGCTTACCGAAAAACAGTTTGCCACCCTTTCTTCGATGAATGATGAGCTGGACCGCCTTTCGTCGATCAACAAATCGCTGATCCTTCTGGCCAAGCTGGAGCATTTCGAGCAAAAAGATATCGGACGGATCCATTTTTCTGAGATTTTATCGGAACGGATGGCTTATTTCGAGGATGTTTTTGCCTTCCGGCATCTGCAGGTAAAGGCTGATGTTGAGCCCGGTGTTATGGTCTTTATGGATACAAACCTCGCCGTCATTGTACTGGACAACCTGCTGAGCAATGCCAAAAGGCATAATCATGAACACGGAAAGATAGAAATCACCCTTACTTCAGCCCGATTGATGATTTCAAATACAGGAAATCCGCCTTCGATTCCGGAAGAAGAAGTATTCGGAAGATTCAGGCGCGGAAATCCGGATCAGAACTCGATCGGGATAGGATTGGCATTGGTGAAAAGGATTCTGGAGATTTCCGGATACCGGATCGGTTATAGATTTCATAATAATAAGCATGTGATTGTTGTTGATTTTAAAAATTAATCGGTTGTTAATCAGTAATTTGTTTATTATTTTTAAATTTTGATGCCATCTTCAGAATTTCTTCAGAATTTCTTTTTTCATTAGCCGGAAACAAAACTTATGAAAAAAATAACGTTGGTATTTCTGTTTCTCGGCTTTCATATTTTTTATGGCCAGGACAGTACCGGAGCTGTTATAAAAAAGGAAGCCTCTCTTCCCGGAAAAACTCCCCTAGATATCAGTGAGCTGAAGATCAACCTGGATTCCAAAGGAGATAAGTGGCTGAAGTTTGGCATCAACAGCCAGATCTGGCTGCGGAATATCGAGAATAATCCCGGGACAAGGATAAACGGTGTTCCCCAGGATCAGACCTACGATGCAGGCATTAGAAGAATGCGTCTTACGGTACAGAGCCAGGTAACTCCGTTCTATTCAGTTTTCCTTCAGGTCGGCATCAATAACCAGACTTTTATTTCCGGCGGAGGCAGCGGCACGGGAGCCAACGGTGCCGGAAAAAAAGCAGCCCTGTTTTTCCATGATGCTTACAATGAGTTCACCATCATTCCGCGGACGGATTTTATGACCGGAAAGCCGAATAAAAATAACCTTTACATTGGTGCCGGGCTCCATTCCTGGAACGGCGTAAGCCGCTTAACCAATGCCAGCACCACAAAATTCCTGGCCGCCGACCTGCCGGTCTTTAATTTTCCCACGATTGAAATTGCCGATCAGTTTGCCCGGCAGTTTGGGATATTTGTTCATGGTGATCTTAGCAGGATCAATTACCGCTTCAGCGTGAACAAGCCTTTTGCGACTTCCAATACGCCCGTAGCCGGAGGAGCGGCAGTAGATAACAACCAGAGCGGCAGACTGTCATACGCCGGATACGCTTTTTATCAGTTTTTTGAAAAAGAAACTACGGTAACTTCTTTCCTGCCGGGAAATACTCTGGCAAAGAAAAAAGTATTAAATATAGGATCCGGATTTTACCTCAATAAAGAAGGAACCCAAAGTCAGCCGGCGGCCAATGTGTTCCAATCTCATGACGTCTCCGTTTTCGGAGCCGATGTTTACAGTGAAATTCCCATGGGAAGCAGAAAGAAGGAAATGGGGCTTACGTTGTATTCCGTATTGTACAGATACAATTACGGGCCGGACTATATCCGGATGAGCGGGCTGATGAATCCCGGAACCGCAGATCCTTTATTCACCGGACAGAAAGCACTGGAAGGCCCCGGAAACAACAGGGTATTGATGGGAACCGGAAACATCTTTTTCCTGCAGGCAGGATTCGTCCTGCCTAAATTCAGCAATACCGTGAAAGTGCAGCCTTTTGTTAACTTTACGCTGAAAGATATGGACGCACTCCGTCAGAAAGGAAATTATTACGACGTCGGAACAAGTTTCTATTTTTACGGCCAGAATGCCCGGCTTGCCGTCCAGTACAGCAGCAGGCCGCTCTATGATGCGGCTTCCCGTACTGTTTTCGACAGAAAAGGCGAATTCATCATTCTATTCCATATTGTTCTTTAAAATTAAAACATCATTTATATGAAAACACAACAGACATCTACCATCACCACTGCAGAAAGGATCAGGGCCATTATTGGCGGATCCATAGGAAATCTTGTAGAATGGTACGACTGGTATGCCTATGCGGCTTTTGCCATTTATTTTTCACATTCTTTCTTCCCGGATTCGGACATGACGGCGCAGCTGCTGAATACAGCCGGGATCTTTGCCGTAGGATTTCTCATGCGTCCCGTAGGGGGATGGATGTTCGGGAGCATCGCCGATAAGATCGGACGGAAAAGGGCCATGACCCTGTCGGTACTCCTGATGTCCTTCGGTTCGCTGCTGATTGCCCTGACGCCGACCTACGATACCATCGGGGTGCTGGCGCCGATCCTGCTGCTGGCCGCCCGTCTTTTGCAGGGGCTGAGCGTAGGCGGGGAATACGGTGTATCGGCAACCTACCTCAGTGAAATGGCTACGGAAGACCGCCGCGGATTCTACTCGAGCTTTCAGTATGTTACCCTTATCGGCGGGCAGCTTATCGCGTTGGGAATCCAGTTGATCCTGCAGAAGCTGCTTCTCACGGAAACCCAGCTGGAAGAATGGGGATGGAGAATTCCGTTTGTCATCGGGGCCATTCTTTCCATCATTGCTTTGTACCTGAGATCAAGCCTTCATGAAACCGAGGCCTTTGAAAACAAAAAAGAAATCGTAAAGGACAAAAGAGGAACCGTAAAAGAGCTTCTGAAACACCCACAGGCCCTGCTTACGGTAATCGGACTCACCCTGGGCGGAACCCTGGCTTTTTATACCTATACCACATATATGCAGAAATTCCTGGTCAATACGGTGCATCTGAGTAAAGAGCAGTCTACCCTTATTTCATTTATTTCCCTCTTCTTATTTGCCTGCCTGCAGCCCGTTTTCGGAGGGCTTTCGGATAAGATCGGGAGAAGGCCGCTGCTGCTGGGCTTCGGAATCCTCGGGACCTTATGTACCGTTCCGCTTCTTACGGCACTAAGCCATACCACCTCCATGTGGATGTCGTTTGTATGGATTATGATGGCGCTGATTATTGTAAGCGGCTATACCTCAATAAATGCCATCGTCAAGGCGGAACTTTTCCCTTCGGAAGTACGGGCGTTGGGGGTTGGGCTTCCGTATGCCTTAACCGTAGCGATCTTCGGCGGAACGGCCGAATATATTGCCCTGTGGTTTAAGCAGGCTGATATGGAGCATTATTTTTACTGGTATATCACCGTCTGCATTTCGTTTTCCCTGATCGTTTATGTCAGGATGAAAGATACCAAAGAAACATCGAAGCTGGACGAAGATATTTAGTTAAAGTGACTATCCGGGTTAATGGGCCGGAAGAGGGAAGCGGGATGCCGGAAGTTTCGCTTGTCAAAAGTATTATCAAAGGTATCAATTAAATCTTTTGTTTAAAAAAATAGCTGAAATAATACCGCCGGATTTACATAAATTGGAAAGCTGCTGTCTGAGGGAACAAGGGCAGCAGTTCTTTTGTGAAATAAAGGCATGAAAAAAGGAAAGAGTTGGACAGGGTATTCTTTCAAAAGACGCTATCGCGATGGCTGATGTTGGTCTCAGGTGGCAGAAAGAGCATTAACCAAAAATTTCCTTATACGGTATAGTAAACACAAAGGTAAGAAAAGTTTTTTCAAACCGGTCTTGTATTTTCTTTCCGGTAAATTAATAGAAACGTGTGGGTTAGATTTTTTCAGGAGCTTTTTCCCGCTTTCTGTTGCAATCTTTTTTTTCAAAAAAGGATTTCCACGGCAATCGGGGCTAAGGAGAAGCCGTGCCTTTTCACCGGTCTCAAAAAAAGAAATTGTTGTCAGCTGAACGAAATCGCAATTTTGCCTTCTGATTGATGATCCGTATAGATCACAAGTTCCTTATCCCGGACTTTTATTTTGTTCCGGTAATGGCTTCCTGCAAACCGGCTTTCCAGGACTTCCGCTTCCTGGCCGTTTTCTGCAATGCGGATCTCGTGGGGATAATAGGAAAACCTGGGTAGCTTAAATTCTGATTTTTCCGTTTCGGTAAAAATATTCACTTCACCGAAAAGTTTCGCAACGTAGGCTTTGTTGGGTGTTTTATAAGTCTCTTCCGGGCTGCCGTCCTGGATCAATTTCCCTTTTTCCAATACGATGATCCGGTCCAGCCACGGGATAATGTCCTGAAGCTCATGGGTGGAAATAAGCAGGGAGATGTTGTTCTGCTTCACGTATCGGAATAACCTTTCCCGCAACCCGGCCTTTCTCGGAAAATCAAGGTTGCTGAAAGGCTCATCGAGGACCAGGAGCTTCGGAAGCACGGAGAGGGCCCGGGCGATGGCCACCCGCTGCTGCTGGCCGCCGCTCAGGTACTTCGGCAGAACACCGGCAAAATCTTCCATACCCACAACTTCAAGAAGTTCAGCTACCGTTTCTTTCTTCTTTTTTAAATTGATATTGGAAATAAATTTTCCCACGTTTTCAGCCACGGTAGCGTAGGGCATCAGGTCGAAATTCTGGGCTACGAATTTCATCCTGGACTCTCCCGGAACCAGGTTTCCTTTGGGACCCATCAGTTTTTCGCCGTCGAAAATAATGTCTCCGCTTTCCCAGTCCAGCAGTCCGTAGATCAGGCTCAGCAAAGTGGATTTCCCGCACCCGCTTTCCCCGGCCAGCGCAATGATTTTCCCGGCCTCAAGGGTAAGGCTCAGGTCCTGAAACAACGGTTTTTCTTTGGAATAGCCAAAGTTTAGATGGTTTATTTCTAATAGCATATTACAAAAGTAAGGATTTGAAATGTTTCTAGGAAAGAACAATTTTTTTTATTATTTTAGCGGAAGTAATAAAAATTTATAAATCATGAAGAAAAAGCTGTTTTCGTTAGTCATTCCCGCATTTTTTGCCCTGGCTGCAGTGGTTTCCTGTAAAAAGGAAAAGCCGCTTACCAGCGAGAGCAATGAGGTGGCAACAGCTAAAGATGGAGCTCAGTATGTAGTGGACACCCTGAACAGCAGGGTAGAGTGGAAAGGTTATAAAATTTTAAAATCGGAAAGCACCAGCCACTTCGGAACCATAAAGTTTGAAAGCGGCGACGTTACCGTAAAAGACGGAAAGCTGGAAAGCGGAAAATTTGTTGCAGATATGGCTTCCCTGACTTCCGAAGATCTTAAAAGCGAGCCCGAAAATTTAAACAAGCTGAACGGGCACCTGAAAAGCAAAGATTTCTTTGATGTGGAAAAGTTCCCGACGGCGTCCTTTGAAATTACCAAAGTGGCCTCCTCTGCGGAAGGTGATTACAACACCCTTCTGGACGGAAACCTGACGATCAAGGGAATTACCAAACCAATTCAGTTCAAGGCCAATGTTTCCGTGAAAAACGGAGTGGCCAGTATTGCCACCGAGCCGAAGGACGTGATGAGGGAAGAATTCGGAGTAACCTTTAAAGCACCTGCTGCCAATGGCGTCATCAAGGATGAGGTAACGCTTCAGATCAACGTAAAAGCTTTGGAAAAGAAATAATTTTTTTATTTAAGTGAAATAAGTGATTGAAGTCTGCCTCCCGTAAAGAGGCAGATTTTTTTAACATTTTTAAGAAACTTATTCGGCTGAAAAACCGTATTTTTGCAAAACATTTTGAAAGGGTAAAACAATGATAGAAAAGATAGAAGAATTACTGGTTGAGGTAAATAGCTTCCATGCGACATCAAAGGAGGAGATCGAAAACTTCCGGATCAAATACAATGGTAAAAAGGGGATTTTAAATGATTTTTACGAAACATTAAAAGAAGTTCCGAACGACCAGAAAAAAGATTTCGGGCAGAAAATCAATACCCTGAAGCAGGCGGTTAACGTAAAGTTGGAGGATTTTAAAAATGCTTCCGCATCTTCTGTTGTTGTAGAAAAAGAAGACCTTACAAGACCGGCGTTTCCTCTGGAACTGGGATCAAGGCACCCGATCAACCTGGTGAAAAACAGGATCATCGAGATCTTTAAATCCATCGGGTTCGCTGTAGCAGACGGCCCGGAAATCGAGGACGACTGGCATAACTTTACGGCGCTGAACCTTCCGGAATACCATCCGGCAAGAGACATGCAGGATACCTTTTTCATTGAGCAGAACCCGGATATTCTGCTGAGAACCCATACTTCCTCAGTGCAGATCCGTTACATGGAGGAACACCAGCCTCCGATCAGGATTTTATCCCCGGGAAGGGTATTCCGTAACGAAGCGGTTTCTTCACGTTCGCACTGTATTTTCCACCAGATCGAAGGGCTGTATATTGATGAAAACGTAAGTTTTGCCGATCTGAAGCAGACCATCCAGTTCTTTACCACCGAACTTTTCGGAAAGTCGAAAATCAGGCTGAGACCTTCCTATTTCCCTTTTACGGAGCCTAGTGCAGAGATTGACGTGTATTGGGGACTGAATTCCGAAACGGATTACAGGATCACAAAAGGAACCGGCTGGCTGGAAATCATGGGCTGCGGAATGGTAGACCCTGCCGTCCTTAAAAATGTAAATATCGATCCTGAGAAATATTCCGGCTATGCGTTCGGAATGGGGATTGAAAGAATCGTTATGCTGCTTTACCAGATGAGCGACATCAGAATGTTCTTCGAAAACGACATCAGAACGCTCGAGCAGTTTAAAACCTTATAATATTGCCCGGACTTTAGATATACAAATCCTGTAAACAATTTTTTTACAGGATTTTTTTTTATTTTTACTGAAAATCACACAAAATGTTCAAAAAATTATTTAGTTTCAGATCGAGAAAGATCATCCATTATTCACTCATTGTCTGTATCCTGCTGATACAGCTTCTTATTGCCGCTTTTTTTTATAATGAATTCGTTACCCGGAAAAATCTGGTTTTTTTTGAGAAACAATTGAAGGAAGTAGATGGGCTTTCCCACCTTACGGACAACTCCCGAAAAGAACTGCTGAATGCGCAGAACTGCTTCCGGAATTACATGATCTATGAAGATGAAAAATACCTGGATGATTATTTTACCTCACTGCATAAGCTGGGAGAAAATCTCGAAAGCATCAACCGTTACCGCTCCCGGTATCCGAGATTGAAAAATATTCTGAAGGCACAAAGAACCGATTCGCTAGAGATTAAGAAATTACGGTCTCTGATCGATTCCACCTATGAATATTCAGCAAAATCCGGCGTAAGAGCCCGCAACGGTTTTCCCAGACTGCAAAAATTTCATGCGGATTACAACTTTGACCGGTTTGACGTAGAAACGAAAACCTTTTCGGATACCGTAAAGAAAAAAGGGTTTTTCGGACGTTTGGGCGATGCCATTTCCGGAAAAGAAAATGTGCGGAAAGACAGCGTGGTCGTTACGGTAAAGCAGGGAAAAGTTCCCGTCTCTACTGAAATAAAAGCAGAAGTGGACAGTATTATGAACCAGGTAACGAACCATTATGCCGGGCAGATCAGGAAAATGGAGGTTACCGTTACCAAAAAGCAGAATAATGACGGGAAATTTTACAGGATTTTCAGCAAGCTCCTGGTTTACAGCAATGGCCTGATGAACATTTACGAGGGAGCTATTGAAGGCTCCAAAGCAGACCTCCAGAAAGAGTATGACCAGCAGACTTCCGAAAACAGCAGGATCAGAACCTGGCTTATTTTCGGGGCCATGGCGCTGATGTTCATAGTGTCCATCCTGATTATGTTCCTGACGCGTATCGCTTTTATCTACGAAAAACGACTGGATGCCGCCAACCGGCAGATCAGGGAACATCTTAATTTCAAAAACCGGATTTTAGGGATGTTGAGCCATGAACTGAGATCCCCGCTGAAAATTATCGGTCTTTTCATCGGCAGGATCAATAAGAAAACCGAGGACCGGCAGATTAAGGAATACCTTAAGTCCATCAGCTTTACCAACGACAGCTTGCTGATGCAGGCCAACCAGATCCTGGAGTATACCAAAAACCAGGCAGTGGAAAACAAGCTGGTTCCCGTGACGTTTCATCTTAAGCATGAAATCGATTCGATCCTGGCTTCCATTGAGCCTTATCTCGAAACAAGAAACAATGCTCTTATTATCCATGAAAACATAAGTCCTGATCTTGAGGTGTATTCCGACAATAAAAAGATCAACCAGGTTTTCATGAATATTCTCGGCAATGCCAATAAGTTTACGGAAAACGGCCGCATTACCGTTGAAATAAAAACGGAACCGCTCAGCGAAGATACAATTTCAATGGTAACCAAAATATCCGATACCGGTGCCGGAATTTCAAAAAAAGATCTTAAAAAAATCTTTGAGCCTTACTATCAGGGGGTGTTGTCGGAAGATGTGGAAAACCTAGGCGCAGGGCTCGGGCTGAGCCTCTGTAAGGAACTCATAGAACTGTATTCCGGGCACATCTCTGTGGAAAGTGAAGCCGGTAAAGGAACTGCCGTTACTTTTACGGTTAATTTAAATCTTATTCATGAACAGAGCAGATCATAAAACGATCCGGTTTTTACTGGCAGATGACCACAGCCTGATCAGACAGGGGCTTGTTTTTGTTCTGGAAGACCTGGAGCTTAATCATGAGGTATTCCATGCTTCCAATCTGCAGAAGACGCTGGAAATCATTACTTCCGAGCCGATCGATGTAGCCATTATCGATGCTCATTTTCCCGATGGCAACAGCCTTTCCATCATCCCGGAAATCAGAAAGCTGCAGCCCGGGATCCGCATTTTGATTTTTACGGGAATCGATGAGGAGATACATGCCCTTAAATTCATCAACGCAGGCGTCAACGGATTCCTCAGCAAGCTGAATGAGGAAGACGAAATAAAGGAAGCCGTCAGGAAAATAATTGCCCATGGTGAATATATTTCTTCTAAAACCCAGGTTTTGCTGATGAATTCAATTAAAAACCCAAGTCTGGTAAATCCTTTCTTATCCCTTACGGAACGGGAATTCCAGATTGCAGGAATGTACCGGGAAGGATTGGGGAACCTCGAGATTGCCAATACGCTGGATATAAAACAGAATACCGTAAGCACTCTTAAGAAAAGGATTTTCGATAAGCTTAAAATAGATAATCTGGTGGAGCTTATTGAGTTGTATAAAATGCATTACTGATTCTTTATTTTCTGAAACAGGATACGGCACTATGCAGTTTACCGGAAGCCTGTTTTTTTCCAAAAGACCCGGTTTTCCATAATGCTTGTAGATAAATATCTACATTCTTGGCGATATATATCTAAAGGATTTATAGCAAACATATCTTGCGGGAATGGTATTTTTGTATCAGAATAATAAGCGATTATAACAGATATTGAAGTAGCTCCGGTTCAGGATACAAATGATGAACCTTACAAAGGAACCGGATCTAAAAACACAAATGATTTTGTATCTGCTCATCCCGGCAGGTACTCCTGAGGGAAAAATGAAGACGGCCAAAAAAAACACATTTAATGAAAATTAAGCCTCCGGAGCATTCCGGGGGCTTTTTTTTGATCACTACCAGGAAATAAGAAGCCATTAAAGGCGTGTATCGGAGAATTAATTAATGCGTCGGATGTATCTGCCGGACAGCCCGGAGCTGCTATTCGTGATACCAAAATAAAATACCTGCAGGTTGCTGCAGGTATTCTTATAAGCCGTTGCTTATTTGGTAAACTTTAAAGGGTATTTTACATTTTTATAATCGTCAATGCTTGCTTTCAGGGATCCTACGGTAATGTCCGCTTTCAAAAGGATCGGAACGTGGTTCGCGTCATTGGAAACCCACATCGTCACTCCTTCTTTTTCCTTGAACACCCTCCCGCTCTTTACCGAAGGGATAATTTTCAGACAGTTGATTGTTCCGAACTTGGTATCCAGATTTTCAGTTCCCGTTACCTTAAGCTGGAAAGGGAACATTTCATCATCGATCCAGACATTCATATTGATCACGCTGCCCACTCTGAGCTCCGCAGGGCTCTTGCTCCGAAGGTAATAAAAACAGGAAAGCATATCCTGTACCCCTTTTACCGACTTTATCACCTTAGAGCCGTTCGCAGGCGTCTTCTTATCAGTTAAAACCAGCGTATTGTTGCTGTGGTTAAAAACCGTTTCCAGATGCTGGCGGTAGGTGCCTTCTTTCACATTTCTTACATAAAAGCTCGGAAGTTCCGTCTGCATATTGATATAACTTTCATAGAAATCGTCCACTTTGAAAAATGCCTTTACGGCACCGGAAGTCTGCCCCGTTCCTCTTACATGAAGATGGGGAACTCCTTTATAGTTGGTTTTCTGCGCCGTAAGATTCGCGTACCCGGCATTCAGAAAACCGTAATGGATTCTGAGGGTAATCGATTCGCCATCATTGATATCCGTAATCTGGCCGAATCCTGAAATGAATAAAAAAAGGAAAATACTATTAAAAAATTTCTTCATAACTACAATTTTACAAAAAGGTTGCCAACATTTAGATTGAAAAAAAGGGCAAAGGTTTGATAAATCTCAGTTTTTTATTTAGACTGATTAAATAAGCTTCGCATTAAAATTAGTAAATTTGCAGTCACAAGTATAATTAATTTATCTTATAATTATGATAACGACCGATATATTGATCATAGGAGCCGGCCCGACTGGACTTTTCGCTGTATTTGAAGCAGGTTTACTGAAAATGAAGTGCCACATCATCGATGCACTTCCTCAACCGGGAGGACAATTGGCAGAGCTGTATCCGAAAAAGCCTATTTTCGATATTCCGGGTTATCCTTCCGTTAACGCGGGTGAGCTGGTAGACAATCTGATGGAGCAGATTAAGCAGTTCCAGCCGGGCTTTACCCTGGGTGAAACCGCCGTTTCCTACACCAAGGCAGATGATGAATGGTTTGAAGTGGTGACCAATAAAGGAACCGTACACCGGGCAAAGGCAATTGCCATTGCAGGAGGGCTGGGAACATTCGAGCCGAGAAAACCGGCGCTTGAGAACATTGCAGACTATGAAGAAAAAGGCCTTGAATATTTCGTAAAAGAACCTGAACATTTCAGAGATAAAAAAGTTGTGATTGCCGGCGGAGGAGACTCGGCACTGGACTGGAGCATCTTCCTTTCCAACGTAGCCAGCGAAGTTACCCTAATCCACAGAAGAAATGAGTTCCGCGGAGCTTTGGATTCCGTGGAAAAAGTCCAGGATCTTAAAAACCAGGGAAAAATCAAGCTGATTACCCCTGCAGAAGTAACCGCCATCAAAGGGGACGGAAAAGTGGAAGCAATTACCATAGCACCGGACGGACAGGATCCTTACGATATGGAAACGGATTATTTCATCCCGTTATTCGGACTGACTCCAAAATTGGGAGAGATCGGAAACTGGGGACTGAATATCGAGAAAAATGCCATCGTGGTAAACAATGCTCTGGATTACCAGACCAATATCGACGGGATCTATGCGATCGGGGACATCAATACCTATCCGGGAAAATTGAAGCTGATCCTTTGCGGATTCCACGAAGCCACCCTGATGTGCCAGAGTGTTTACAACCGTTTGAATCCGGGTAAAAAATTCGTCCTGAAATATACTACCGTAAGCGGAGTAGACGGTTTCGACGGAAGCCGGAAAGAAGCTGAGAAAGCTGTTGTGAAAAAAATTGACTAAATTTGTTGCGGCTGACGGATGCAACTAAAAAACAAAGTGGCCATCAGAGAAATCAACATTAACAATCAATAAATAATGAGTGACATCAATATAAAAATCACCGACCGGGAAGGGGTAACCCATGAGGTTGTGGCACCGACGGATATGTCTATGAACCTGATGGAAATTATCCGTTCCTACGAACTTGCAGAAGAAGGAACCATCGGGGTTTGCGGAGGAATGGCCATGTGTGCATCCTGCCAGGTGTATGTGATCAGTGATCCGGGGCTCGAGCCGATGGGTGATGAAGAAGATGCGATGCTGGGCGAGGCATTCCATGTGGAAAGTAACAGCAGGCTGGGCTGCCAGCTGCACATCGTCCCTGAAATGGAAGGGCTGGAAGTGGAAATTGCTCCTTATCCTTAATATATTTAAACTAAAATATAAACGAACCTCCCGGAGATCTTTCTCCGGGAGGTTTTTGTTATTTTGTATCGTGCCTGCTTTGAAGGTAATGAATCAGCCAGAGGATAGGAGCACCCTGCGGAATGGCAAATTTAATGCTCCGGTCGGTCAGGTTTTTATTGATCGATTTCAGATAGCTGATTTCACTGATGATGATTTCATTTTTATGTTGCAAAAGCTGGTCTTCAAGTTGGATCAGGTTCAGGATTCCCAAATCTTTAAGCTGTGCCGGGAAGTGATTGGCCGAAATATAAGCGGTATCGAATCTGGATTGCCCGGGCGTTCTGAGGGCTTTTCTTACCTTGCTCTCAATCTCGCGCAGCAAAGTGTTCTTTTTTACAAATGCAATAATGGTCGATTCATTGATGTTGATCAGTTCCCTTTTGTTCTTCAGGTTTTTACTCACCGAATTTTCAAATTCATGAATTTCTTTTTTCAGTTTGGTAAATTCAATATCGGCCTGCTCCAGAAGGGCGGCAACCCGGTAGAAGGTACGTTGGGCCTTCTCAGGAATATCCGTGACCGATTTATAACCCAGATCGTGCTCGATCTCTGCCCAGGAATGCTGGAGAATGCTTCTGATCTGAATTTCAAACCTGATATTTTTATAGTCGGCATATTCTTCGGTCTTTGCTTTCTGCTCATTGATCTGCAGGATAAAATGAATACTTTTGTAGCCGAATTTATCAATCTCGATGTGCCCTTTATCCACGGAATTGCTCCAGTCCACCGTAAATTCACGGTTCAGGATTTCCTCAATTCTTGAAATGTCATCTTCAAAATAGGTGATGACCCTTAATCCTAAAATGTCCGTAATCTCATCCAGGCTCTTGTATTTGTCTTTTTTAATGATCTTCTGGGCAAGGCTGGTCTTGGTTTTTACTCTGCTGTTGATCTGATGGATGGGGATTTTCCTGCATGATCTTCTCAACAGCTGTTCCACTTTGGAGCCTAAATCGGAATATAAGGAATGATATTCTTTATATTCTGCCAGAATTTTATTCAGGTATTCGTCAGCCATATAGATAAACTCGTATTTTGAATGGGTAAATTTTAAGTTGAATCACTTATAAATCTGCAAATTTTACGCTAAAATGAAAATTTTCAGAATTTGGATTTGAAAAGCTGGAAGGAAAAGCCGGCTAAATTTCTTTTTCTGAAATCCATTTCCCAACCGTCGGCGCCTTGTAATTCCTCATCATTTCAAGCAGTTCCTCAATATTATCACCGATCAGCAGCATATCCCGGTTAATCTGTTTCAGAAAACCTTTATCAACCATGGTCTGAACCATCCGGATGAGGTCATCGTAAAACCCGCCGATATTAAGGACCCCGATCGGTTTCTGATGAAGACCCAGCTGTGCCCAGGTGATCATTTCAAAGAATTCCTCCAGGGTTCCGTAGCCGCCGGGAAGAACGATTACCCCGTCACAAAGATCATTCATTTTGGCTTTTCTTTCGTGCATGGTTTCTACCAGGACCAGTTCGGTAAGCTGCTTGTGGGCAATTTCTTTGGATTGCAGAAAACGGGGAAGGATACCGGTGACTTTCCCGCCGGTATTTAAGGCTCCGTCTGCTACAGCACCCATCAGCCCGACATCTGCGCCGCCATAGATCAGTTGAATGCCCTTTTTGGCCAAGGTTTCACCCACTAAGGTCGCCTGTTCTTTATAAATATCGTCCGAACCGAAACTCGAGCCGCAGAAGACGGTAATGCTTTTCATGAAGTAATTGAATTAATTAAAAACAAAAATATCCAAAATCAGGCGACTTTGGATATTTCGGTATAGCAATTTTGCAGTTTTATAGTTTACTCATTTCCCAGAATCCTTTGGTTGGAAGAGAGAGATACAATTGTTTATTGAAAAAACTGATACCGCCTTTTATCTTCCAGGTTCCTGAAAACGAATTTCCATGATCTGAACTTCCGGAATAATAAACGGGCCTGTGTTTTTTACCGGAGTCTTCCACTCTTTTTTTATGGTTTAAAACAAGGGTTTTTACCGGCATCTGCTTTATAAAATCAATGGTACTTCCATCAATTTTACCTTTTATAATTCCGGTGCCTTTGGTTCCGAAATACTCATCAAGATCCTGAACGGTTCCGGAAAAATTTTTACCGTCAAATTCTCTGATTTCAATGATAAACTCAACTTCCTGATCATTGAATTCAACACCTTTTTTAAAATGGTATCTGTATTTTCCCCTCCAAGTCCCGATCATGATATCAATCTTATTTTTTAGGAATATTCGCCAGAATATCTTTCAGGAAACTCCAGAATTTCTGGGTAGAGGGGATGTTGGCCTTTTCATCCGGGGAGTGGGCTCCGCGAATCGTCGGCCCGAAGCTCACCATTTCCATTTCGGGATAATTGGCTCCGATGATCCCGCATTCCAGTCCGGCGTGACAGGCTACAACGTGAGGTTTTTCGGTAAACTTTTCGGTATAAATCTTTTCCATCAGCTGTACAATCTCAGAACCCGGCTTCGGCTTCCATCCCGGATAAGAGCCGCTGAAAACCGTATTCATCGCGGCAAGATCCGCCACGGATTTTAACTGTTCCGCCACCGCATCTTTTGAAGATTCTACCGACGACCTGGAAAGATTTAAAATTTTTAAGGCACCTTCTTTCAATTCAACCCTTGCCACATTGTTTGAAGATTCTACCAGATCATTCACATCCGGGCTCATCCGGTATACTCCATTGTGCAGGGATTTCAAAACCAGGATAATTTTCTTTGAGTCGGCTTCGGAAAGGGCTTTATCCGAATTGGTGGTATGCTCGATGTTGATCTGAAGTCCAGCTTCGATACCGGCAAATTCCTCTAAAATTTCATTTTTAAGGCCGTTCGTCAGTTCATCAATGAATTCCTGTGCATTTCTCACGGAAGCGGTTGCTACAGCTTCTCTAGGGATAGCATTCCGCAATCCGCCGCCATCGATGGAGATCAGCCGGATATTTTCTTTTTCAAGGGCCTGATATAAAAGACGTCCCAGGATGATGTTGGCATTCCCGAAACCTTTGTGGATATCCATTCCGGAATGTCCTCCCTGAAGGCCTTTTACTTCAAACCGGATGATCTGGCCCTGGGGCGTTTCAGTTTCATAGTTCTGTGAAATGGTTACATCGATTCCTCCGGCACAACCGATATCGATTTCATCATCTTCTTCCGTATCCAGGTTCAGCAGGATATCGCCGGTCAGTTGTCCCGGTTTCAGGCCCAATGCACCCGTCATTCCGGTTTCTTCGTCGATGGTGAAAAGGGCTTCCAGCGCAGGATGCGGGATATCCGGACTTTCCAGGATCGACATGATCGTGGCTACTCCCAGCCCGTTATCGGCACCCAAAGTTGTGCCTTTTGCCTTAACCCAGTCGCCGTCTACTTCCATCCGGATGCCTTCCGTTTCAAAGTCGAAATTCACATCGTTGTTTTTCTGGCAGACCATATCCAGGTGGGATTGCAGGACCACCGCTTTGCGGTCCTCCATTCCCGGCGTTGCCGGTTTTCTGATGATCACGTTTCCTACGCCATCCACGGTGGTTTCAAGTCCCAGGCTCTCCCCGAATTCTTTAATGAAGGCAATTACCCTTTCTTCTTTTTTTGACGGTCTCGGAACTGCATTTAACCGGGAAAAATTCTTCCAGATAATCTGCGGTTCTATGTTCGATAGTTCCATTAAATTTATTTTTCTCAAAATTACAAAATAAAAAAAAGCTTCCGTAAAAACAGAAGCTATATTTTTGCCATCAGCCATCAGCCATCAGCCATTAACATCCGCACTCTCCGTAGATCGGTAGTGTGACAACGGTTCCGTCGGGTTTTTCAATCCTGATGGTGCCTTCAAACAGCAGGGCTTCTTCGCCTTTGATCTTTTTTCCCTGTACGGAAATTTTATAATCGCCGCTTTCGATCTCTTTGTTCAGCTGTTCATCCACTTCCATATCGCTGGAAGAGATCAGGTTCATCGCCTGTCTTTTCCCGTCGAGTTTCATGTAAGCGGTTTTTCCGGCATCATCGGCATAGATGTACTTTTCTTTTTCAAAATCAGCCTTGTTCTTTGCAAAATAGCAGGAGCATTCTTTGATTTCTTTCGGGAAAGCAAAGGTCTCTACCGCAATTTTACCTGAGGAAGCTTCTGCTTTTACCGTATCCTGAACCACCTGTGCAGAATCCGAAGGCTTAGGGTAAGAAACGGTCTGCTGTTCCTTTTTACAGGCAACAAGGAGCATTGCAGAAGCAAAAATGATTATATACTTCATAAGTGGGTTTATTATTTAGCCTCTCGCTCTTTCAAGCAGGGTCATCATTAATAGGGAAAGGATCACCAGGCTTTCTTCTTCATCATCGATATCGATCATGCGGTCGAGCTGAAATCTTCTTCCAAAGAAAGACGGCATTTTTTTCAGTCTGAAATAGGCTTTTCCATCCATTCCGGTTACTGTGTAGGAAGGATTCAGGAAATAGCCGGTAAACATCCCGATCACCGGGATTTCTCCTACCATATTATCGAAAACCTTTACCCATCCGTTGTCTTCCTGGATTTTGAATTTCGGCTGATCGCTGGCATCCAGAATGTCGTAGCTTGCTTTCCAGATGGATCGCATCCCTTTTCTGGCCAGTCTTCCGAAGCTCCGGCCGGTAGCAATTTCGCTTAAAGAATACGAAGCGTTAAAATCGATCCACTGGTTGGCTTTGATTCTGAAAAGTTCTTTGGATTTGCTTTCGTCATTAAAGACAATGACGTCTTCTTTCAGCTTGAACATTTTCTGACGAACGTAAGCCACGTAATTCCCGTTTCGGTCGGTGATGTTGAAATCGCTTGCAAGCGTTGTAATCTTAAATTTAAAATCCAGCGGATAATTTAAGTTGTTAAGTACCATTTAGTTTATTTTTTTTCAGTTAATATTGAGCAGATCAAAGATAAGATTTTTAATTGAACAGGGGAAACGGAAAGTCCGGAAGCCTGAAGTTTCCGGTTTCCGGGAAAAGCATCCGGTATGCTTTTTCAATGGTGTTTTAAGCTGAAAACGGATGGCCTTCCATGATAAACTCTCAACAATAATCACTATTTTTGTATTATGGATTATCCAAGTAAAGTACTGGCAAAAGCGGTGGATGAAATCTCCGGACTTCCCGGGATCGGAAGGAAAACCGCTTTGCGACTGGCATTACATTTATTAAAGCAGCCTAATTCCAGAGCGATGAGCCTCGGAAATTCCCTTATCAGCCTTGTGAATGACATTAAATACTGCAAAGAGTGCCATAATTTTTCGGATTTTGAAATCTGTGAAATCTGCAGCAGTGACAAGCGGACCGACGAGCTGATCTGCATCGTGGAAGATGTGCGGGATGTGATTGCCATTGAGAATACCGGAAAGTATACCGGGAAATACCTGATCCTGGGCGGAAAAATTTCTCCGATGGAAGGCGTCGGCCCCAACCAGCTGAATATCCCGAGTATTGAAAAAAAGCTGAACGAAGGAAAAGTAAGGGAATTTATCTTTGCCCTCAGTGCAACCATGGAAGGAGATACCACGGCCTACTACATCTATAAAAAGTTCAAAAATACGGAAGTAAATTTTTCAAGCATTGCAAGAGGAATCTCGGTAGGGGATGAGCTGGAATATGCCGATGAAATTTCGCTAGGAAGATCGATTATGAACAGGCTTCCTTATAACGAAGGAAATCCTTAATGAACTATTCCAGATGATTTCCGTTATCATTCCCATGTACAATGCTGAAAAAACCATCCGGTCTGCTCTTAATTCCATAACAGCCCAGACGGTAGACAGCCGTATCTTTGAAATTATCATCATCAACGATGGTTCTACGGACGGAAGTAAACAACAAGTGGAATCGTTTATCCGTGACCATCCCGGTTTAAATATCCTGTATTTCGAACAGGAAAACGGCGGGGTCTCCATGGCCAGGAATGCCGGTTTGCTGGCAGCAACCGGTGAGTTGATCGCCTTGCTGGATTCGGATGACGTATGGCTCCCCGAAAAAACGGAAAAACAGCTGAAGCTTCTTACGGATGGAAATCCGGAGATCGATTTTATTGCCACCCGCCGGAACAACAACAAAATCCTGCCGCCTTACCGGGTAAAGAATAATTTAGCCGAAATTACTTTCGGCAGGTTACTGCTGCGCAATGAAGCACAGCCGTCAACCGTCATTTTTAAAAGAAAAGTACTCGAAAATACAGGCCTTTTCAATGGAGATCAGCGGTATGCGGAAGATCTGAATTACTGGCTGAAGATTTCAAAAAGCAACCGGATGTATATCCTCGACGAAAGCCTGCTGATCGCCGACGGAGGAAGAAGGACCTTCGGCGTTTCCGGGCTTTCGGGAAATCTTTCGGCAATGGAAAAAGGGTTTCAGCGGAATCTGAGGGAAATGTATCATTTAAAAAACATAAATTTTATTCAATATCTTTCGCTGAAGGCTTTTTATAAAGCGAAATACTTACTTTTGCTGACAAGAACCTGTTATTACCATTTAAAAAATAATTAAAGGAGATTTTTATGAGGTTGTCCGTCATTATCATCAACTATAATGTCACTCAATTGCTTCGGAACTGTCTTGTATCGTTACGGAAATATCTTCTGGACACAGACTATGAAACGATTGTTTTGGATAATGCCTCCACCGATTCCTCCTGGAAGGACCTGGTTCCGGAGTTTCCGGACGTCCGCTTCATTTCTTCCGAAACCAATGACGGTTTTGCCCGGGGCAACAACAGAGCCATAAGCTCGGCCAAAGGGGAGTATCTGCTGCTCCTGAATCCCGATACGGAGCTGGAAGGGTTTTACATGAAAGAAATCCTCGATTTTGCGGATGCCCAAAAAAAATTCGGATGCCTCGGCGTACGGATGCACGATGCGGAAGGCCGTTTCTTACCTGAAAGCAAACGTTCGGTGCCGGATATGTTCAATTCTTTTGAAAAGCTCTTTACCAATTTTAAAAACAACCACTCCAAGTCCTACTACCGCTGTGATATCGATGAACAGGCAGTGGAAGAAGTGGATATTGTTACCGGAGCGTTTCTGTTGGTAAAAAAGGAGGTTTATCAGGTAGTGGGAGGGCTGGATGAATCTTATTTCATGTATGGGGAAGATATCGATCTCTGCTACACTTTGCAGCGGAAAGGCTTTAAAAATTTTTACTACGGGAAGGCTTCCATTCTCCATCACAAAGGCGAAAGTACGGTAAAGGACGAAGCGTATCTGGAACGGTTTTACGGGGCCATGCACATTTTCATCAATAAATATTACAGAAATTCCAAGCCGGTGCAGTATTCCTTTCTGAAGGCAGGGCTGAACCTGAGGCATAAGATTGAAAAGATCAAATTGAAATAGCGGGAAAAACAGATTAAAGACTGGAAGAGGGATTTCGGATACCCGAAGCTTCTTTTATCAAAAATAAAGAAATCGCTCATCATTCCGTTAAAGAGAATTCTATCTAAGTTTAACGTCAGTTCAAGTGTTTTTTGCAGCATAGCGGAGAAAATGTATCGGGAACCTGTAAAATAAAAATCATGGCTAATCGTTCAGCAACTTCCCGGTACGATTTTTTCAAAATCTACTTGAACTGACGGTGATTAAAGTATCAGAGGCCTTTTTAGATCAGGAGTTATTTAAGATTGTTATTTTATTAAATGATAGATATCTAAATAAATATCGTTGAGTTCACGTTAATTTTATTTTCAATTAAGCAAACAACTGAATACAGGCTGGATACCGTTGGATTTCCATTAAAACAAAAAAGCAACTCCATACAGAGTTGCTTTTTCTATGTAAATAATTATTTGCTTATTTAACCGGTGCAGGGGTCTGAGCCGGAGCTGTTGTAGAAGCCGGAGTCGCTTTCTGGTTAGCCGGAGCTTCCTTTTTGGCAGGAACCTGTACCGGGGTTGCCGCCGATGGTTTACCTGTAATGACCACGCTTAACAGGATAAGGACGATAATCGTTCCACCCAGCGTCCATGTTGCTTTTTCCATAAAGTCGTTGGTTCTTTGTACCCCGAACTGAGCGGAAGAAGCACCTCCGAAAGTACTGGAAAGGCCGCCTCCTTTTGGATTTTGAGCCATAACGATGATAACCAGTAAAATGCTGGCGATCATAATAAGAACCATCAATAGTATAAATATAGAATCCATTAATTTGATATCTTTTTGAATGGGCAAATTTAATCTTTTTTTGTGGAATAGCAAAGAAAGAATCCTTTAAATATTCCAAAAATAAAAAACGGCAGCCGAAGCTGCCGTTTTTCTTTAGATCAGAAGGTTTTATTTAAAATCAGTCTCTTTAGCCTGATTGATATCGTAAGACTTCACGTTCATCGTCATATCCATTCCCATCTGGTTTACAGTAATAGAGTAAGGCATTTTCACACCCGCTACATCTTTATAATCCGAGAATACCGTAGGAACGCTGATCTGCTGTCCCTGAGCCTTCACGGTTCTGGTTTCTCCGGTCTTCAGTCCGGTTTTAACGCTGTAGTAGTACGTTGTTTCAGGCCCTTTGATGGCGTAAGAATCCTCACCGCCGATTTTCTCGATTCCCATCAGTTTGTAGTCAGGGGATTTGGCAAAAGCCATTTCTTCGAAAAGTTCGGTATTTTTCTGTTTTTCAGCGATCTGCTCCGGCTTCATAGGAACCTTCTGGCCCATCTGCTCAGAATATCCGGTTTTTCCGTCGAATACCTGTTTCTGCACGACCTGTCCCATGGCTGTTACCTGCGTCATTTCTTTTGCGCCCTGTGCTTTTACCATTTTCAGGTCGATATTCTGCCCCTGCATCGTCATAGAAGCGTTTACGGTATAAGAGGAAATTTTAGAAACGTTGGCTTTTCCTCCGATGGCATCGATGTATTTATCGGCTACCGATCCTACCGTTACGTTTGCATCTGCTTTTTTAGCAGATGGTTTTGCCACAGGATTGGCCTGCGTATCGTAATATTTTACAGGATATCCTAATTTTTCAAGTCCTTCGGAAATATCGGAAGCTTTACCGGCAATGAAAATTCTGCTCTGGTTCGGCATGATGGTCGAGTTGACCGCATTGGAAACGTCGGCAGCCGTTACTTTATCGATGGACTTCAGGTAATTGGTATAAAAATCATCCGGAAGATCCTGGATTTTCTGGTTCAGGGCAAATCTTGCGATGGTAGCGGGCTGTTCGAGCGCCAGGATAAAAGAACCTTTAAGCTTGGCTTTGGCATTGGCCAGTTCTTCCGGTTTTACGTTGGAAATTGAATTAAGCTCATTCATGAATTCCTTCACTGCTTTATCCGTCACTTCATTTCTTACGCTGGCACTTGCAGAGAACTGCGGAGAATACTTGCTTGAGCTCATGTTGGAATAGGCTCCGTAGGTAAATCCGTTCTTCTCACGAAGGTTCATGAAAAGCCTTGCTTCACCGCCGCCACCAAGGATGTAGTTGGCGATCGTTGCCGGGAAATAGTTCGGATCTTTCATTTTTAAGGTATTCAGGTTATTCACCGAAACCACAGACTGTACGGCCGTAGGGACGTCTACCACGTCGATTTCCGTTTTCGCCACATTGGCAGCCGGTTCCACCGGTGTGATCGGCGTGTTTGCCTTTTTCCATCCGCTGAAAGCCTTTTCAACCATCGGCTTTACCTTGTCGAACTTTACGTCTCCTACAATTACCAGATAAGCGTTATCCGGAGTATAGTATTTTTTGTAGATGTTCTGTACGTCAGCCAGCTGGATTCTGTTGATGGTTTCTACCGTTTCAAATTCACCTCTTGAGGTATTTTTTCCGTACATCAAAGCGTTGGAAACCCTTGAAGCAATGGCAGAAGCATTTTTTTCTTCAGACTTCAGCCCTTCAATGGCCCGGTCTTTGGAATCCTGGATTTCTTCAGCCGAAAATTTAGGATTAACGATGGCATCGGCCATCAGGCCTAAAACTTCAGGGAAATATTTGGAAAGTGAGTTTGCAGAAGCGCCGTTGGAAGAGAAGTTCAGGTTGGCTCCAAGATAATCCACTTTTTTGTTGAAGGCATCCTTGCTCATGTTCATCGTTCCGTTTTCAAACTGTTCCGCCATGATTTCACTTGCCCCCACTACATTTCCTTCGTAATAAGGAGGCCGGTCCATCGAAAGGCTGGCGCTTACCCGCGGAAGCTTGTTGTTTTCCACGACCATTACGGTAAGTCCGTTGCTCATCTGGAACGTCTTCGGTTTTGCAATGTTAATGGCTGGAGTTGGCCCCGGCTTCGGCATTGCATTAAGATCTATTTTCTGTGCTGAAACCATTCCTGCGAAGAAAAATGCTGCAGCTATATATGTTAATTGCTTTTTCATTTGTAAAATTTAATTTTTAATAATCATTTAAACCTGAAATCCCCGCGGATTATTTTTTCTCAGGAACATAGTTGATGATTACTCTCTGGTTGGAGTTAAGATACTTTTTAGCTGCATTCTGAAGATCCTGTCTGGTGATTGACCGGTAAATATCGATTTCTTTATTAATCAGATTGGTATTGCCCATCAGAACGTGGTTGGTTGCCAGTGAAGCGGCAATTCCCTGGATGCTGGAGTTGGCATTTACAAACTGGTTTTCAAACTGGTTCTGAAGCTTCTGGTAATCTTCTTCAGAGATCAGTGTCGTCTGCAGCTTTTTGATTTCCGTATCGATATCTGCCTGTAATGTTGCTTTCGTGGTCTGTCCCATCGGGATTGCGAAGAAAGCAAAAATTCCGTAGTCCTCAAGACCCTGGTTGAAGGCCTGTACCTGTAAAGCTTTTTTATCCTGGTCTACCAGTTTTTTATAAAGAACGGAAGATTTACCATTGCTTAAATAAGAAGAAAGCATGTCTAAAACATAAGCGTCTTTTTCTTTGTTGGCCGGAGTTCTGTAGGCGAATACATAAGCAGGAAGCTGGATGTTCGGGTCCATTGCGGTTACTTCTTTCTCCTGGGTAATCGGTGCGTCCTTCGCGTAATTTTTAGGATAGACGGTTCCTTTCGGGATGCCTCCGTAATAATCCTGGATCCATTTTTTAGTTTGCTCAGGTTTAATATCTCCAGCTACGACCAGGGTTGCGTTGTTCGGAACATAGAACTTTTTGTAGAACGCCTGGAACTCTTCGAGTTTCGCAGAGTTAAGATCTTCCATAGAACCGATCGTCGGCCAGTTGTACGGGTGGTTGGTAAATAAATTTTTCTGGATGGTGGTGAAAAGGTTTCCGTATGGCTGGTTATCCATTCTCAGTCTTTTCTCTTCTTTTACAACTTCTCTTTGCGTATCAACTCCCACCTGGTTGATCACAGCATGACGCATTCTCTCCGATTCCATCCACAGGCCGAGCTGTTCGTTATTGGATGGGAATGTTTCGTAGTAATACGTTCTGTCGTTTGTCGTATTCGCATTGTTTTGTCCTCCGTTTGAAGAAACGATCTTGAACCAGTCGCCTCTTTTGATATTGGGGGTTCCTTCGAATAACAGATGCTCGAAAAAGTGAGCGAAGCCGGTTCTTCCTTTTACCTCATCTTTGGCACCTACGTGGTACATTACTCCTGTGGTAACTACCGGAGCAGAATTATCCTGATGAAGAATGACATGAAGACCGTTTGGCAAGTCATATTCCTCGAATTTAATTTGTTGTGCATTCAGGGCCATTCCGAAGAAAGCCGCTGCAGCAACAGAAAGAAGTCGCTTTTTCATAAAGTAGAAATTGTTTTGTCAATAAGTCCCAAAATTACATTAATTGTTACATTATCAAAATAAAAATTCCATCATAAAGGATTTCTTTGTATAAATGACAAAAATTCCAAAAAGTGGTATTAAATTTATTAGCAGAGATTAGAATAAAAATTAATTTTGTAAGAAGAAACTGCTGTTATAATGAAAAATATTTCCAATCTGAAAATTTCCCATGACTCGCTGGTCACGTTATTCAGTCAGGCTCCGGTGGCCATGTCTCTGCTGATGGGGGATGATTTTATCATCAGTAATGCCAATGCGCAGATGCTCGGACTTTGGGGGAGGGATGCTTCGGTAATCGGGAAGTCCATATTCGAGGCTATTCCCGAAATACAATCCCAGGGATTTGAAGAAATCCTGAACAATGTCTACCGGAAAGGAGAAGTATTCAAAGGAAACAAATGGCCGGTTTTTTTAAATAAATACGGAAATTACGAAGAGCATTTTTTCAACTTTATCTACTCCCCGGTTTATAATGACGATAAACAAATAATGGGGATAAGTGTTGCCGCCACTGAGGTTACCGACCAGGTGATTTCCGAACGCAGGCTGATCGACAGCGAGTACCGTTTCGAGGACCTTATTAAAAAATCCGACTACTGTATTGCGATTTACCGTACCGAGGACCTTTACATTGAGCTGGCCAATGAGCCGATGCTGAAAACATGGGGGAAAGATGCCTCCGTTATCGGGATGAAGCTGGAAGATGCCCTTCCCGAGCTGGAAGGCCAGCCTTTTATCGGGATCCTGAGGGATATATTCAGGACCGGTCAGTCTTATATGGCCACCGAAGATTCGGCAGACCTCGTTGTAGACGGTAAGCTTCAGACTTTCTATTATAATTTTTCCTACAAGCCACTGAAAAACTCGGCAGGGGAGGTATATGCGATCTATAATGTGGCGGTTAATGTGACCGACCTGGTGGCAGCCCGGAAAGAAGTTCAGGAAAGAGAAAAGAAATACCGCGATCTTGCCGATTCCATGCCGCAGTTTGTATGGACCAGCGATAAGCATGGCAGGATCAATTACATGAATGATAACTGGTACCGATATATGGGTTTTCATAAAGATGAGGATCCCAATGAAGCGATAAGAAAAGTCGTACGGCCGGAAGTGTATTCCGGGATTATAAAAATCTGGGAAGAGAGCCTGAAAACGGGAAAGCCTTTTGAAGTGGAATACGAGTTTGCCGATCCCGGCAATCCTGAGGTCTACCGGTGGTTCCTGGGAAGGGCGGTGGCCAATTTCGATCAGAACGGAGAGATCAGCCAGTGGACCGGAACTTTTACGGATATTGACGATTTCAAGCAGCTGCAGACGCAGAAAGACAATTTCCTGGGAATTGCGAGCCACGAACTCAAAACGCCGCTTACCAGCCTTAAATTATATACCCAGTTTATTGAAACCAGTCTCTGCAAACAGGGAGATCTCAAAAATGCCGAGGTGGCCAAAAGAATGAACAGCCAGATCGATACGCTTACCGAGCTGGTAAACGATTTGCTGGACGTTACCAAAATCCAGAACGGAAAAATCCAGCTGAACGAATCCGAATTCGATTTTGACCGGCTGGCTGAAGACGTAATCGTTGAACAGCAGATGACGGCAAGGCATAAAATTATTTTTCATAAAAATGAAATCGGAAAAGTAAGGGCAGACAGGCACCGGATTTCGCAGGTTATGAGCAACCTGATCAGCAATGCCATCAAATATTCCCCTGATGCCGACGAAATTATCGTATCTGCAGAACTGAGCGGAAACATCATCAGATTCAGCGTAAAGGATTTCGGAATCGGCATTCCTGAGGATAAGCAGCAAAAAGTTTTTGAGCAGTATTACCGGGTAAGCGGAACCAAAGAGCATACTTTTCCGGGCCTAGGCTTAGGACTTTATATTTCATCCGAAATTATCAAAAGATCGGGCGGCAGGATTTATGTTCACTCCACTGAAGGAAAGGGGTCTGATTTTTGCTTCGAGATACCTAAAATTAAAATATAAAACATGTCTACTTCTACACAAATTTTAGTCTTGGATGACAGCCCTGCAATTGTTGATTCCATTGAAATGATGATGGAGCTCGAAGGATTAAGTGTTGCCAAGTTCTATAAAGGGTCAGATATGCTCAATGCCTTGAATTCACAATCTAAACCTGATGTCATCTTAATGGATATGTGGCTTTCCGGTGAGGACGGACGGGACATCTGCCGTACCATAAGAGCCGATGAAAACCTATTCGATATCCCCGTACTCATCATGTCGGCCAGCCGTGGTCTGGAGCAGTCTGCCCTGGATGCCGGAGCCAATGATTTTATTGCCAAACCTTTTGATATGGGCGATATGATCACCCGGGTGAGGGCTTACATTAAAGAGATTTAACGATTTAACTTGATTTTATACCGATAAAAAGCATCAGGATTCCCGAAACCCTGAGGCTTTATTGCGATACTGTAAAGGGTAATTGAGCATCAGACCCATAATCAGGCTAATGCATAGATGTTTATGGATCGGAATTTGAATTCTCCTTATAATACACTAATTTTGTATTTCTAATTTTTTTTGCAGTATGGAGGATTATTTGAAAGGACTGAATGAATCACAATTTGATGCCGTTACCTCACTTGAAGGACCGTTGATGGTCCTGGCAGGCGCAGGTTCCGGAAAGACGCGTGTTCTTACCATGCGTATTGCTCATCTGATTACCAATGGCGTAGACCCCTTCAATATTCTGGCACTGACCTTTACCAACAAAGCAGCAAAGGAAATGAAGGAACGTATTGCCAAAGTAGTGGGGCAGAGCAACGCCAGAAGCTTATGGATGGGGACTTTCCACTCCGTTTTTGCAAGAATCCTGAGAGGTGAAGCGCATTATCTGGGCTATCCCTCCAATTTTACGATCTACGATCAGCAGGATTCCCTGAATGTTATCAGGAAGGTCCTGAAAGACATGAACATCGATGCAGACCTGTATAAGCCCAAAAAAGTTCAGTCCAGAATTTCCACCTACAAAAACAACCTGATCACCGTAAAAGCCTACTTCAACAACCCGGAATTGCTGGAAGCAGATGAAAAAGCCAATATGAAATTCATCGGGCAGATTTACCAGCGGTATGTGGAGCAGTGCTACAAAAACGGGTCGATGGACTTTGATGACCTGTTGCTTAAAACCAATGAGCTGCTGACCCGCTTCCCGGAAGTCCTGGCAAAATACCAGGACCGCTTCAGATACATCCTGGTGGATGAGTACCAGGATACCAACCATTCCCAGTACCTGATTGTAAAGGCGCTGGCTTCAAAATTTGAGAATATCTGTGTAGTGGGAGACGACGCCCAGTCGATTTACTCGTTCCGTGGGGCCAATATCTACAACATCTTAAATTTTAAAAAAGATTATCCCGATGCCATTACGGTAGCTTTGGAACAGAATTACCGTTCGACACAGAATATCGTGAATGCGGCCAATGTCGTAATCGCTAAAAACCTTCAGCAGTTCAAGAAAAATGTATTCAGTGAGAATGAAGAAGGGGAAAAAATTAAAGTGTACCGTTCCCTTTCGGATGCAGACGAGGCTAATTTCGTAGCCGGAAACATCTGGGAATCCCGGAACCGTGACCAGCGGAAATACAGCGATTTTGCCATTTTGTACCGGACCAACTCGCAGACACGTGCTTTCGAGGATGCGCTGAGGCGAAAAAATATTCCGTACAAAGTATACGGAGGTTTATCCTTCTACCAAAGAAAGGAAGTAAAAGATCTGATTGCCTATCTGAGGCTTCTGGTAAATGAAAATGATGCCGAAGCCCTGATGCGGATCATTAATTATCCGGTAAGGGGAATCGGTGAAACCACGCAGAATAAACTGGTGGTGTTCGCAGATGCGCAGAATGTTTCCTTATCGAAAGTGCTGGATAACCTGCCGATGTATGCGCCGCAATTAGGCGTAAACAATGGGGTTTTAAATAAACTGAACGACTTCTGGTCCATGATCAAAGCCTTTAAGGTATTGCTGAAAACGGAAACTGCTTACAATGTAGCGATGGAAGTGGCCAAACGGAGCGGGCTCATAAAATTCCTGAAAGACGATCAGACCCCCGAAGGAATTTCAAGAGTGGAAAACGTTCAGGAGTTGATGAACTCGATGCAGGGATTCATCGAGGAACAGATGCAGCTGGAAGACGGTGATCCCAGCTTGCCGAACTTCCTTGAGAATATTGCCCTTTCCGCCGATACGCAGGATAAGAACAACGATGAAGATATGGTTTCCTTAATGACCATCCACCTTTCCAAGGGGCTGGAATTTCCGGTGGTCCATCTGGTAGGGTTGGAAGAAAACCTTTTCCCAAGCTTTATGAGCTCGGCTACGCGGGAAGACCTGGAAGAAGAAAGGCGTTTGTTCTATGTGGCTTTAACAAGGGCTGAAAAACAGGCCTTTTTCTCTTATGCGGTGTCCCGGTTCCAGTGGGGGAAAATCACCGATGCGGAGCCGTCGAGGTTTTTAAGTGAAATCGATGATGAGTACATCGAATTCGTAAATCCGGCAATTGAAAAACGGTTTATCAACAATTCCGGGGTCCGGTCCAATATTTTTGATGAGCATCCGTCGGAAATGAGGAGCTTCAAAAAAGTGGAAAAGAAAAGCATCGAAAGATCGGACAGTTCGAAGCCGATTGCAGAACCGAAAAAGCTGAAACCGGTAAGTACCGCAAGAATCGTCAACCCGAGCGGTGCCTCATCGCAGGATATTGAAGTGGGCGACAAAGTAAGGCACGACCGTTTCGGTGTCGGGGAAGTAACCTTCCTGGACGGTACCGATCCGCAGAACATCAAAGCCAAAGTCGTCTTCCAGCATGAAGGCGAAAAGAACCTGATCTTGAAATACGCCAAACTGACGAAAATTTAACTTCCCATGAATCATATTGAATGGTGATACTCTATATCAGATAAGGGGCAACCATTTGTGAAAATCGGCGTAAGCGGTAAGAGATTTTCCACCACAAAAGTCACAAAAGACATTGAGATTGCTCAATAAAGCTGAATACTTTATGGTATAAAAAGCACATAAAAATCTTTGATTTTTAATCTTATATGTTTTAAAATATACGCAAGCCGAAAAAATCTCTTTATGCCTGATGGGTCAGAAAAGTACCATCATCTGTGAAATCCGTGCCATCTGTAGGAAATACGGATTTCGTATCTTAGCCCTAAAAGTTTTACAATGAAAAGGATCCTCTTATTTTTACTCATCACTTTATGTTCGGTACCTTTATTTTCACAAGAGTACAACACGATACAGAACATTCATTATTACGATGATCAAACAAACAAATCCGATGCTTACATCAATGAACGATGTGTGCTGGATATTTACATTCCGAAGAATATAAAAAATTTCCCTACCGTGATCTGGTTTCACGGCGGAGGCCTGACGGGCGGACAAAAGGAAATTCCGGAGGGATTAAAGAATAAAGGAATTGCCGTAATTGGTGTGAACTACAGGCTTTCTCCCAAAGTAAACGCCCCGAAATATATTGAAGATGCCGCCGCTGCTACGGCCTGGGTGTTTAAGAATATCAAAAATTACGGCGGCAGGGAAGACCTTGTCTTTATTTCAGGACATTCTGCCGGCGGATACCTGGCCATGATGGTAGGCTTAAACAAAATGTATCTGGAGAAATACGGAATCGATGCCAACAGTTTTGCCGGCATTATCCCTTTCAGCGGACAGATGATTTCCCACTTTACCATCCGGAAAGAAAAAGGAATTGATGAACTGGATGCCAGGATTGACGAATATGCGCCGCTTCATTTTATCCGCGCCGATGCGCCCCCGTTGCTGCTGATCACGGGAGACCGTGAAAAAGAATTGCTGGGAAGATACGAGGAAAATGCCTATATGACCAGAATGATGAAGCTGAAAGGCCATAAAGAAACCACCTTATACGAACTGCAGGGCTTTGATCACGGCGGGATGGCCCAGCCTGCCTTTCCGCTTTTAATCAATGAAATCAGAAGGATAGAGAAATTGAAAAAATAACATTTCCGTAAAAGATTAAATACTAGCTTTGCAGAATTTATTTTTGCAAAGTTTTTTTATTCTTTAACATGGGAATTAAATGTATTCGGTATGGGAATTTTTTACAACAATGCGGCCTGCGATATTTATATAGGAAAAAGTGCAGGGGTCAAGGTAATGCAGGACATCAGAAGCGCCCGGAAAAATGTAAAAATTGTTTCGCCCTATCTTTCACCGGTACTCATTAAGGAACTCATAGACCTCCATTCAAGAGGAATTCAGATCAGGCTGATTACCAGTGATGAAATCGAAGATTTTTACGGGTATGAGAAAAATATCCATAAACTGATTATTCAGCACCGGCACGTCGATGAAAAAGCAAAGGAGACAAGGGACAATCTCCTGAGCTTATCGGGGACTTTGCTTTTTGCCATGATCGGGCTGGGGGTGGTTTTGCTGCCCCTGATGTATCTGTTAAACAATTTTAAATTGGCATATGGTTTTATCGCGGTTGTTCTGATGTTTTTTGTAAGAGATGGCGTGGTGAAAAAAATAAAAAAGACGAAGGTTTATCATTATACTTACAAACAGCTGTTTCCGTTTAAGGTTTTTGTTTCCCCCAACAGCGGAAATTCCACCCATAAAACATTCGTTCACAGCAAAATTTACATCATTGACGACGAAATTGCCTATATTGGTTCGCTCAACTTTACCAAAAGCGGAATGCGGGATAATCATGAAACCAGGATCAGAACGACCGATCCGGAAGCTGTGGCCAAAATTATAGAAGAGGTAAAAGAAGTCTTTTTTCATTCCAAACTGCCTGAAAGGGACATTCAGTTCTGGGGAAGCCAGCTGTATGAAGAACCGGGCCATTAGGGTGAATGGTGAATTTTGCTTCGCAAGTGAATGGTGAATTTTTTGAATTCGTAAATTGACAATTTAGCGTATTGATCTTTACCACTCAGGTTGGGTGAATGGCGAATTTTGCTTCGCAAGTGAATGGTGAATTTTTTGAATTCGTAAATTGACAGTTTAGCGTATTGATATTCACCACTCAGGTTGGGTGAATGGTGAATTTTGCTTCGCAAGTGAATGGTGAATTTAGCCTTTATCCAAATTGACCAGCGCAGCAAATTGACCATTGACCATTGACTATCAACTGCCGACTCCATTTTCACTTTTGATTGATAGATAGATAAACGTTAAACTTTAGCCTTTATCCAAATTGACCAGCGCAGCGGATTCACCATTCACATTTACCGCTCCACCAGCTCCTTCACCTGTTCCCCGTAAAAATCGGTTTCCGCTTTATTGATTTTCAGCAACTGATACCATTTCCGGAAGGCTCCGATGAAAACCACCAGCATGAGAAGCATGGCGATCACCGCCAAGGATGCCAGGAGATACTGCCCTTTGGGAATATAGATTGAGGTGACCTGAATGTAGCCTGCCCAAAACGTAATCACCGCCATGAAGACGCCGGGAATCGCGGAGCATAAGGCATATTTCCCCCGGTTCAGACGGATGAGCATCGTCGTGCACACAATCAGTCCGCAGGCAGCCAGAAGCTGGTTACTGATCCCGAACAGCGGCCAGATGCTGCTTACATTCCCGGTGAAAACAAGATAGCCCCAGGCAAAGGTAAAAACCAGGCTGCTGATGATAATCCCGGGCGTCCAGTTCTTATCATTGAATTTAGGAATGACGGAACCCAGCATCTCCTGCAGAAAGAAACGGCCGACCCTTGTTCCTGCATCGATGGCGGTAAGGATAAACACGGCCTCGAACATGATGGCAAAATTATACCAGTAGGCCATCAGCTGGTCCATGTACGGGATCTTATTGAAAATATGGGCCATGCCGACAGCCAGCGATACCGCGCCTCCCGTTCTTCCGTGAAGATCAAGACCGATTCTCTGTGAGAAATAATCGATGTCGACCCCATGAAGAGCAGGGTGGGCAGCCAAAAAAGCGTCGTAAGATTCTTTCGGGGTATTGATGGCAAAATAATCGCCGGGCATTAAAGTACAGGCTGCAATAAGTGCCATTAAAGCTACAAACCCCTCTACCAGCATGGCGCCGTAGCCTACAAAAAGGATTTCTCTTTCGCGGTTCAGCATCTTCGGCGTGGTTCCGGTAGCGATCACGGCATGAAATCCGGAAATCGCTCCGCAGGCGATTACGATAAAGATAAACGGCAGTACCGGGCCTCCGATCACGGGACCTCCGCCGTTAACGAACTGTGTTAAGGCAGGCATCTGTACCGTCGGGTGGATTACGATAACACCAATAGCCAGCATGATGATGGTTCCGATTTTCAGATAGGTTGAAAGATAATCTCTTGGAACCAAAAGCAGCCAGACCGGCAGCACCGAAGCCAGGAATCCATACAGGGGAATAGCAATGGAGATGGTCGTAATATCCCATGAAAACAGATTGTTCATCGTTGCATTCTGCATCAGACTGTGCCCTCCGATGATTCCGGCGATGAGCAGAACGCCGCCTAAAATACTGGCAAAAGTCACCGAATTTTTCCGGTACCTCATGATCAGTCCCATGATAATGGCAATCGGCATGGTGATAATAACGGTAAACAACGACCATGAAGCTTCGTGCATCGCATTGATACAGGCTAAAGATAACCCTGCCAGCGTCAGGATGAGAATAAATAAAATAGCAAAACCCGCTACCGTTCCTGTCGTCTTGCCGATTTCCTTAGAGGCAATCGTTGCCAGGCTCTGGCCCTTGTGGCGTACGGAAGCAAAGAGAACCACCATATCATGAACCCCGCCTCCCAGCACACAGCCGATAAGGATCCATAACGCTCCGGGAAGATACCCGAATTGGGCGGCAAGAACAGGCCCTACCAAGGGACCGGCAGCAGCAATCGCCGCAAAGTGGTGTCCGAAAAGTACGTTTTTATTGGTTGCCACATAGTCTTTGCCATCGGCAAATTCTACGGCAGGGGTGGTATTGTGATCATTCAGCTTCAGTACTTTGTTGGCCATAAAGATCCCGTAGAAACGGTAAGCAATGGCAAAAACAAGTACTGAAACAAAGACGATGGTTAATGCGTTGATATTATTTAATGAATCCATATCGTACAGTTTTTTTATGAATAAAATAATTATTGGTTGTTTTTATTTTGGATAATTTAAACAAAAGCCAAGTTAATTATTTTAAGCATATAAAAAGGTAATATGTATATCAATTTAGCAAATTAGCCGGTTGTTCAGGTATAGTTCATTGGTATTTATGGGAATATAGATTGACAGATATATCAATCAATTGATGACGGCATTTATTTTCTGCCAGAGTACATCGTCGAAATCCGAAAGTGCCAGGTTTACGTTATCAGCTGCATCCCCCATTCTGATGATGACCAGCTTTCTTCCGGGAACCACATAGATTTTCTGATCATTTTTGCCCAGGGCACAGAACATGTCATCCGGCGCATCCGGAATTAACTTTCCGTTGAACTGAATCTGGGTCTGCGGAAGGTGGTAGCTGGATTTCCCGTTCAGCCACCATAAATATCCGTAAGCAAGATTGATATTCTGGGAAGTACTGACGGCACTCTGAAAATAAGTGGAACTGACAACCTGGTTACCGTTCCAGCTGCCGCTGTTCAGGGCCATGAGCCCAAAACGTGCCATGCTCCGGGTGTTGCTCCAGTAAACGCTGCTGTCTCCGTTCTGGATCCAGCTTCCGGTCATGCCGATCTTATCCCGTAATTTCGCATTGAAATACTGGGGCCAGGTCTGCCCGGCAGCTGCTGCTACGACATCCTGCAGCTTAACGTAAACGTTATGATAGGCCCAGCGTGTTCCCGCATCGGCCTTGTACTTTAAATTGGCCGGACTTACATCATCACCCAGGCTATCATCCAGTCCTGAAGTCATCGTCAGCAGATTCCGGCAGGTAATCAGGTTTTCTTTGGCCAAAGGCGCGCTGGTCCATCCGGTTCCGAGGTAAGCGGAAACTTTATTGTTGATGTTTAAAAAGCCTTCCTGCTCGGCGATCCCCGTTACGGCAGAGGTTAAAGTTTTTCCGGCGCTCGCCCAATACCAGGGCGTTGAGGCGGTATGCCCCGAAAAATAATTTTCCATGACGATTTTTCCGTTCTGAAGAACCATGAAACTTTTGGAATGCTTGGCCTCCAGATAATTCAGCAGATCCTGGACTTTATCCTGATGCCATCCCAAAGCGGAAAGGGACTTGGTTTCCCAGGTGTCGCTGTCTGATGGCGGGAAATACATGGACTCCGGAGCTGTTTCAGCCGGAGCGGGATTTTCATCGGAATTTTCTCCGGTGCATCCGGCGGCGGCCAGGCAAAGCGCAAAAACGGAAAATAAATTTTTTACATTCATAAGAAATTAGTTTAAATTCTGTTTTTTGGATGGCTAAAATCCCATTTGGTTAAAAACAAAATGTTAAATCACTACTAATTCTTAGAAGTATGGCAGGGTTTATTTTTTATGGGCTTCAATAAACTGAATCATTTCATCGGTAAGCTGGTCCATATAGGTTCTGTCTGTCTTTCCGAAACCGTGAATACCGTCTTTTACCACGACCAGGGTTGCTTCGACGTTTTGTTCTTTCAGTTTTCTGATAAGCTTTTCCGAATGTTTCAGAGGAGCCACTTTATCCTTGTCGCCGTGAAGGATGAAAGTGGGAATTCCGCCTTCGGTATCATTAATCGGGGATACGGTTTCCAGATAGTCGATGGCTTTTCTTTTCTCTTTGCTGATGTCGTAACCGGAGATTCCGTAAACGAGTTTTTCCCTGATTTCGACAATCGGTTTGAAAAACCATCCTACGATGGTAACGGGAACCTTGCCCAGCCTTGTATGTAAAAGGTTATTCAGATCCGTAGGACCGAAATTGTCTACCACATAATTTACTTTTGCGGAATAAGACGAAAGCTCCCGGCTTCCCGGGTATTCATTATCAGGCGTGTAAGCTGCAAGAAGCGACATGTGGGCTCCTGAAGAAGCTCCGAAAAAGCCGATATTATCCGGATCAAAATGATACTGCTCTGCATTTTTCCGTACCCATCTCACGGCATCTTTCGTATCTTCAATGGGTACCGGGAAGTGTACCTTTTCGCTAACCAGGGTATAATCGATACTGATGACGGCATAATTCTTCTCTACGAGCTTTAAAATGAAACGTTCGATATAATTATCGGCCCTTACCACCTGGTCACCTTTGGCCCAGGCACCGCCATGCACATAGATAACCACCGGAAGTTTTTCCGTCGTCCGGTTTTTAGGCCGGTAGAGATCCAGGGAAACCGGTGTTCCCAGGGAGCTGGTCTTGTAAATAATCTCCTTGGTCATTGCCGTTCTTTCCGGAAGCAAGGTGCTGGGAGGAAGCTTCTGTTCGGGAAGTTCCTGGGAAAAACCTGAGGTAAAGAAGGTGAGAAGGAAAATAAAAAACAGGTTTAAAGAAAACCTGTATAATATACTCTGATGGAATTGTTTCATAAATATAGGCTGAGACCGTTTGATTTTTTCTCTGCAGAAAAGGTTATCAAAAGTCTTACCAATTATTATTTTCCCGGTCCTGATAAGGATTTGCCATTTTTATAAAACCAGTTCCTGAAACAACTTTTCAAACGTTTTTGCGAGGTCTTTTGACTTTCCGGGATGAGGTCTCGAAGTCTGTACCGAAGCACTTCTTACAGCCGTCAGCCACCGGAACCGGTCCGGGATATCAAGCTGGGCGATCGGGCCGCCGTCTTTTTTCCCTTCGGCAATTTTTTTGAAGCTTTCAAGATTCTGGCGTACATCTTCATAATCCAGTTTGCTTCTCATCAGCCGGAATTTATCGGGACACAGGTAAAAGTCTGCTTTGATGAACTTTTCTTTTTTTGAAAACATCACCAGCCCGATATTGAAAAACTCCTCTCTTTCCACTTTCGGTACCAAACGGATCACGGCGTATTCGTAAATTTTATCCTCTTGCATTTTTGGCTTCGTTTAAAAAGATTTCAGAATGTTCCAATCGTGTTTTCAGGAAGTTGAAATAGACCTCACGGATTTCGTCCGGGCTCTCTTCGGCATCTTCCCAATGCAGCCAGTCCTGCGGGATCAGGTCTACGATTTCCCTGAAAACGGTGTCATTTAAAACGTCTTTGGCCAGCTGATCGGCTTCATCGAGCTTTGCAGCCTGAGGAAGCAGGACGTGGTCTTTCACATATTTAAAAGGGGTTTTGGCCGCCGTATCGAAATTCTGCCAGGAATGATGGAAATAAAAAGAAGCGCCGTTATCGATGATCCACAACTCTTTATGCCACATCAGCATGTTGGTATTTTTGAAGGTACGGTCGATATTGGTGATAAAAGCATCCAGCCACACGATTTTTGACGCCAGCAGCGGGTCTACGGAAATGCCGGGATCATACGTAATCGATTCCGAAAGATAATGCAGTCCGAGATTCAGTCCTTCCGAATTCTTCAGCAGGTCCTGGATTTCTTCATCGGCTTCCGTTCTTCCGAAATCCACATCCAGGTTTACAAAAACCAATTCGGGGATCTGAAGTCCGAGGGCTTCCGTGATTTTTCCGCCCAGCAGTTCGGAGATCAGCATTTTCACGCCATGGCCGGCACCGCGGAATTTGAGTACATATTTAAAATCATCATCCGCTTCTGCCAATGCGGGTAGCGAACCGCCCTCACGAAGCGGCAGGATATAACGCATCACCGTTACCGTTCTTAAGTCCAACATGCAGCAAAAATAAGGTTTTCCTTTGTGTTTGTTCCTATTTTTAATATTTTTAAGAAAGAATTGGGGTTGAGCCTGACCTGATCAGCAAATGCTGTATTCTATGAAGAGCCTGTGTAAATTCAGCCTTTATCTTTCAGCCTTAAGATGAAGGGATTTTTAGCCTGACAAATCAATATACTGGCTGCCCGGCGATATTCATTGAAATCATTGTATTAAAGTGAAGAATAAACAAAGTTTATTTTAATTCAGAAAATGAAAAGAAATGACGGAACGTTTCTGAATAAAAATCCAAACGGGTTCTAAGATTAATCAGGTTTAATAAAAAAATCTGTAAAGAATTGAAATTTAATAAAAAGTAAAATATGGGAATTACAAAAAAACAGAACCTCGTTATTTCAAATCCGGAAACCAGGGACTTTTTGGCCGACGCCTTTTATCCTGAAAACGGAAGCCGGCTGCCGCTGGTCATATTTGTTCACGGCTATAAAGGCTATAAAGACTGGGGAGCCTGGAACCTCATGGCGGAAAAGTTTGCGGAAGCAGGCTTTTTCTTCGTTAAATTTAATTTTTCACACAATGGAACTACCGTCGGAGATCCGCTGAATTTCGGCGATCTCGAGGCTTTCGGAAATGACAATTACTCCAAAGAACTTTCCGATTTAGGAGCGGTCATTGATTATTTTGCTGCGGACCAAGCAGTAGATCAGGATAAAATTATCCTGATAGGCCACAGTCGGGGAGGAGGGATTTCCATTATTAAAACCTGTGAAGATGAAAGAATCCACGGACTGATCACCCTGGCCAGTGTCGATACTTTAGACCGCTTTCCGAAGAATGAAGCTTTCGGAAACTGGCAGAAGGAAGGGGTATATTATGTAACGAACGGACGTACGAAACAGGAGATGCCGCATTTCTACCAGTTTTATGAAGATTACGAAAAAGACATCCACCGTTTTGATGTGGAGCGTGCTACCGAAATGGCAAAGGCACATTTTTTAATTATTCACGGAACGAATGACGAAAGTGTACCGGTGAAAAATGCCGAGCATCTTCACCTGCTGCATCCGAATTCCGAATTGTACCTGATTGAAAATGCCGATCATACTTTTGGAGCAAAAGAACCCTGGGAAAGTCTGCAGCTTCCTGAAAACCTGAATCTGGTAACGGAAAAATGTATCCGGTTTATTAGAGAAAAAATATAAATTCACGGAGATGTCGTTTTTTTCTCAAAAAATACCTGCCATTACTAAAAAATTCATATCTTGGTGATTAATATTATTAACCTAAAATCCAGATTATTATGAAAAAATTACATCAAGCTCAGAAGTTAAACCGGGAAGCTCAGAAAAACGTTCTGGGAATGGGACCTGCATCTCCTCCCTGCGCGCCAACCGGCTGTTATGATAACGCCATTAACAACAGCAATGACCGGTGCTTTATTCTTTCCTGTCCTTCGGTACGTGGTTATATGCAAACCGTTAACGGAACCCGTAAGTGCTGTTTCTAAATTACTGATCGTAAATATCTTTAAACTCAATTTAAAATAAAACCATCTAAATCCGGATTACTATGAACAATTTAAATTTAAAAAATGCCCGGAAACTGAGCCGGGAAGCACAGAAGCATATTGCAGGAGGCGATAAAATTTTGGTATGTTCAGCAAGTGGCTGCTATAACAATTATTTTAGTGACGGACAGGGAAATTGCCTTGTTCCGCCATGTTCAGCACCTAATTTCGGTTCTGAAGTACAGAATGCCAACGGACGCTGGCAGTGCTGCTACTAAACTTTTAGAGTAAATAAAAAAGGAGTGAAAATTTTCACTCCTTTTTTATTTTAGCTTTCTGTTATTTAATTAACAGTTTCCAGGCTGCATCAATCTTACTTTCCAGCAATAATATCTGAGCATTACGATGGATATTCTCGTCAGCATGATACGTTCCTTCCGGCAGTACTTCCACATTGGCCAGCATCCCCAGGTCGTTTCCGGTAAAAATGCGGCTGTACCTGATGGCCTCCGGTAATTGGTCGAAGCCGATGCCTTTGGTCACCAGCGGTTTCGGGACTTCAAAAAGGTTGCTTTCATTATTCCGGGAGTACCAGTTGCTTCCAAGACGGGCCACCATATCCAGCTTAGCCTGGTCCAGGTTACCATTTTCATCAAGGTATTCTTCGCGGATATGGATTTTCCGTACTTCACAGATCACCAGGTTTCCGGCACCGCCCTGATTGCCCAATGATTTAACTTCCAGAACCTTGCATTCAAAGTTTACCGGGCATTCTTCAATCAGCTTTGGCTGTACCAGATCCGCCTCTTTCATGGTCAGTCCGGATTTGATAAATTCGTTGACGCCGTCGCCATATTCGGTAGAAGCCAGCGAAATCTGCTGCACGATCGGGAAATTCACCGTTCCGATCACGACTTCAGGAACTTCCAAAACATTTTCCAGGGTATGTTTGGTGGTATTGTCCCGCACCCTTCTCGAAGGCGAGAAGATCAAAATGGGGGGTACCGTACTGAACATATTGAAAAAGCTGAACGGCGAAAGGTTGCTGTTCCCGTCCTTATCAACCGTGGAAGCCAAAGCAACCGGACGCGGCGATATGGCCGTCTGCATCACTGTCTGCAGCTGTACGGGGGTTATTTCCGATGGAATGAGTGTCTTCATATTTTCTTAAACCACAAAAGTCACAAAAGATTTTTTTAAATAAATAAGCCTATTATCTTAAAGATCAAAAAAGCATATTGTAATATTTATTTACAAATGTTTCATGACCTTGGTGATACAGGTTTTTCACATTAAAGTTCACCAATATTCCTTTTGGTTTTTTCATTAAATTAATATAGTTTTAAAATCTGGGCACGGTGAATATCATTCAGTTCCGTTACCGCTTTTAGTTCGATAACAATTAAATCTTCCACTAAAAAATCACAGAAGAAATCACAGGCAATTTCTTTTCCTTTATAACTCACAGGAACTTTGAATTCTGATTTAAAGCTGATATTCCTTAATTTAAATTCTTCCTCAAGGCATTTGTGCTATACGCTTCCAAAAGGCCTGCACCCAAGACTTTATGCACTTCTATACAGGCACCGTTAATCTTATAAGTCAGATCCGTTAAATAAGATTGCGTAATCATAGAATTTACTATTTAGAAATCAGTAATTACAACATTAATTTTTTAGTAATAAATATTTCCAAACTAAAAGTCACAAAAGATGATCAGATCAGTTTATAAAAAATGTATTAGATTTAATGAAAATCAAAGATTTTCAATTGCTTATGTGAACTCTTAAGCATGAATCTTTTTTCTCTTTATAAATCTTTTGTGACTTTTGTGGTTAAATTTTACTTTGCAGGGATAATTTTACCGGAAACTTCACCGAAGCCCACTCTTACCCCGTCTTTTTCAGCCCAGGCTTTCATGGTCACGGTATCGTTGTCGTTGATGAATTTTCTTTCTTCTCCGTTGCTTAATTGGATCGGGTTCTGGCCTCTCCAGGTAAGCTCCAGCATGGAACCGAAGGATTTCGGGTCGCTTCCGGAGATGGTTCCGCTGGCGTACATATCACCGACTTCCAGATTACATCCGTTTACCGTATGGTGGGCCAGCTGCTGGGTCATGTTCCAGTACATATGTTTGTAATTGCTTTCGGAGATCAGGGTATGCTCACCGTTTTCAGGTTGGATATACACTTCAAGGTTGATGTCATAATTTTTGTCGCCCTCAAATTTCAGGTAGTCCAGTACTTCAGGATCCTGTTTTGGCGAAGCAGTCCTGAAAGGCTCCAGCGCTTCGAGGGTAACGACCCACGGAGAAACGGACGAACCGAAATTTTTAGCAAGGAACGGACCGAGCGGAACATATTCCCACGACTGGATGTCTCTCGCCGACCAGTCGTTGAAGACCACCATTCCGAAGATGGCGTCTTCCGCTTCCCGGGTAGAAATACTTTCTCCCATTTCGGTATTTTTGTTGATGATAAAAGCCATTTCCAGTTCGAAATCCAACTGCTGGCAAGGTCCGAATACAGGCTGATCGGCATCGGCAGGCTTCATCTGGCCTTTCGGACGGTTGATTTCCGTGCCTGAAACCACGATAGACGAAGCTCTTCCGTGATATCCTACCGGCAGGTGTTTCCAGTTCGGCAGTAAAGCGTTGGCCGGATCCCTGAACATTTTTCCGACGTTGGTAGCGTGCTCGATGCTGCTGTAAAAATCCGTGTAATTCGGGATATGCACCGGCATTATCATTTTCACCTGATCCAGGTCATAGAAGGCTTCCTCAATGGTTTTCTCATCTTTCGACAGGATCGAACCTTCCTGAAGAAATTCCTGGATTCTTAAACGTACCGCATTGGTAACGGGTTTCCCAAGCTCAATGAATTCGTTGAGGGTATAGGCTTCGAATACATTATCGATCAGGCCTTCGATATCTTCAAAATAGGCCAGGTCGTATAAAGTAGCCAGGTCGATCACCTGATCCCCGATTCTTGTACAGCAGGCGATAAATTCTTTATTGAACACGGCTACCCCGAAAGGGATATTGTGTATGGAAAAATCTGAATCTGCTGTGTGTTCTACAAATGATTTCATAAGCTTATAATTTTAATTTGGTTTACAGTAATGTGTTTGGATTGGGTGATAGCACAAATTACACAATTTCTGCCATACCTGCAGAGCAGCTATTGCGGTTTGTGAAATATTTAAGACCGTTGTATTTTCCTTAAGAATACCGGAAAGGAAATTTTTTAAAAAGTTTCCTGATAAGACGGTAACTCAAAGTAGTATAAATGTTATTTTTTAGATTTTACTTTTGAAAAAGATTCTTCATCAATCCAGCGGTCCCGGGTATTGATGTCGATCAGGTAAAGGATGTTATCCTGCATGGTAAGCAACAGGGTTTTGGCTACCGGAACCGGAACTTTCTTGTTTTCCAGCATATCGGCTCTCAGGGAAATGATATTTTTTTTGTTTCTTACGATATCCCCTGAAAAGACATTCGAGCTGCTTTCTCCCGAAGCTTTGTCATCGAAAACTTCCACATAGGTCGCTTTATTTCCTTTAATAACGATAAAATCCCGCTCGGTATGGTCGGCTTCATCCTTAATGAAAACAAATTTTTTGCTGTCGATGTTTACGGTTTCCAGGTTTTGGTTGAGGCCTTTCCGTTCTTCGAGCCTGGTCAGGATGCTGTTTATTGAACCGTACTGTGCTTTTGCGGCAAAAGCAGTTCCTAAGAATAGCATTCCGATGATTATTTTTTTCATACTGCTGTGTCTGTATAAAAAGTTTTGCCAGGACTCTGTATCCTGACAAAACTCTGTATGGTGTTAAAATTAAAGATTTCCTCTTTTTTCCTGCTCTCTTTCCAGGGCTTCAAATAATGCTTTGAAATTTCCTGCACCGAAGCTCTGGGCCCCGTGTCTCTCGATAATTTCAAAGAAAAGGGTAGGGCGGTCTTCTACCGGTTTTGTAAAGATCTGCAGCAGGTATCCTTCTTCGTCATGATCGATCAGGATGCCAAGGTCCTGTAGTTTTTTAAGATCTTCGTCAATGTGTCCCACTCTTTCAGGAACCATGCTGTAATAGGCTTCCGGTGGAGCCGAAAGAAATTCCACGCCCCGTTTTTTAAGCTCGGTTACGGTATGGATGATGTCTTTAGTGGCTACCGCGATATGCTGTACACCTTCTCCTTCATAGAAATCAAGGTATTCTTCCACCTGGGATTTCTTTTTCCCTTCGGCAGGCTCGTTGATAGGGAATTTGGCGAATCCGTTTCCGTTGGACATTACTTTAGACATCAAAGCGGAATATTCGGTGTTGATCTGCTTATCGTCGAAAGAAAGGATGTTCACAAATCCCATTACTTTCTCATACCATTCAACGGTAGGAACCATTCTGTCCCAGTCTACGTTTCCTACGCAGTGGTCTACGTAAAGAAGTCCCGCTTCTTCAGGTTGATAAGCGCTTTCCCACTTTTCATAACCCGGCATAAAAGCGCCGTTGTAATTTTTTCTTTCAATGAACATGTGTACTGTTTCTCCATAGGTATAGATTCCGGACATTCTTACTTCACCATGCTCATCCGTTAAGGTAACCGGCTCCAGATAAGGTTTTCCGCCTCTTTTGGTGGTTTCTTCAAATGCAGAATACGCATCGTCTACCCAGAGCGCCAGGATTTTTACGCCGTCACCGTGTTTTTTCACATGCTCGTTGATCGGGGAATCCGATTTCAGCCCGGTGGTAAGCACCAGCCTGATTTTTCCCTGCTGAAGAACATACGATGCACGGTCTCTCACGCCTGTTTCAGGGCCTGCATACGCTACAGACTGGAACCCGAAAGCGGTCTTGTAGTAATGGGCGGCCTGCTTGGCATTCCCTACATAAAACTCAATATAATCGGTACCGTTGATCGGCAAAAAATTCTCTGCCTGAGCAATCTTTTCGGCAAATGTAAGTGTTGACATATTCTATTTTTACTTTTTATATTTAGGATTGCAAATTACGAATTTATCCCTAATACGGAAAATATATACAAACAAACGTTAGGCAACTGGCAAAGATGGTTCGTGATCTTGAAATCCGGCCTTCAAAAGATATCTTGATTACGGAAGATTAATAAAATCAGGAGAGCGACAGATAAGACAGGCTTTAACACCTAAGAAACATAAGATTCCAGATTAGAAGCTTGCGCATATTTTCAGATCACATAAGAATGAAAATCAAAGATTTTCTTAAAAACGGTTGTAAATTTCTGATTTATTGTCATTTGATGCTTTAAGCGCAGCACAAATTATACAGCATTGTCAGACAAAAACTGTACGTAGAATTTAAAAAATCTCTGATTTTTTATCTCATGTACTCTAAAATGTTTTCAAAGCAGGAAACTTATCTCATGTTTCTTATGTGTTAAAAATTTCTGTGCGAATCCCTGCCATCTGTGTGAGATCAGCTACAATTACATCTTAAACCGTTCGTGCGCTGCTTTCTCCAGCATTTCCCGGTCGTCCGGATGCGCGATGCTGATCAGTTCCTGGGCCCGCTGCTTCAGGTTTTTCCCATACAGGTAAGCGGTACCGTATTCGGTAACCACCCAATGGATGTGGCCTCTCGTCGTTACCACACCGGCGCCCTGTTTCAGATAAGGAACAATCCTGGAAACGCCTCTTTTTGTCCTTGAGGTAATGGCAATGATCGGTTTTCCGTCTTCGCTCAGGGCGGCTCCCCTCATGAAGTCCATCTGGCCGCCGATCCCGCTGTACTGCATGGTTCCGATGGAATCGGCGCACACCTGTCCGGTAAGGTCGATTTCGATGGCCGAATTGATGGCCACCATCTTTTTGTTCCGCATGATGTTGATGGGGAAATTTACATCACTTACATCCTTGAAGTCAAACACGGTATTGTCATCTACATAATCGTACAGCCTTCTCGTACCGAAGCAGAAGCTGGTAATCGTTTTATTGTCATTGTAACCTTTGTATTTGTTGTTGATCACATCATTCTGAATCAGATCGATCACGCCGTCACTCAGCATTTCCGTATGGATCCCCAGGTCTTTATGGTTGTGCAGGCATTTCAGCACCGCATCCGGAATGGTTCCGATTCCCATCTGCAGGGTGGATCGGTCATCGATCAGTTCCGCTACGTTTTTTCCCACTTCCATTTCTTCAGGTCCTACTTTAGATCCGTAATCTACGGTCGGAAGTTCTTCTTCATGCCACACCAGTTTATTGATCTTGCTGATGTGGATCATTCCGTCACCGTGCGTTCTCGGCATCAGCGGATTAACGATGGCTACAATAATTTTTGCTGTATCTACAGCGGCCCTTGCAACATCCACGGAAGTTCCCAAGGTACAGAACCCATGCCTGTCCGGTGGCGAAACGGTAATTAAGGCGACATCCAGCGGCAGGATGTTTTTTCTGAACAGGATCGGGATTTCACTCAGGAAGACCGGTACAAAATCCCCTCTCTCGGAATTGACGGCGTCCCGCACCGGCGAAGAAACGAATAACGAATTAACAAAAAACTTTCCGGCATATTCCGGTTTGGCGATTTCCACATTTCCCTGCTGGGTGATGGAAACCATTTCTACGTTATCCAGGCGGTGGGCCTGTCTTGCCAGTTCGTCGATTAAATAATTCGGGGTACAGGCACTGCCGTGAAAAAAGACCCGGTTGCCGCTTTTGATGGTATAGATGGCTTCTTCTGCGCTGATGTATTGATCCATAATTAAATTGGGTTAAGATTACAGATGTTTTATTTTCTTAAAGATAGTTCATATTGTTTGGATGAATTAAAAATAAGCAGAGATTTATATCATGTTTTGGTAAAATCCGATATAAAAAAAGGATCAATGCATTACACTTAATCCTTTATTTGTATCGATGACAAACCTCATAGGTTTTTAAAACCTATGAGGTTTATACAAGGTTTATAATCGCTTGTATTTATTCCTGCAAACGGTCTTTCAGGGTAGGATCTTCCTCCTCCAGCCAGGATGTCTTGTAAGAAGGATCTTCCACTTTTAAGGCCTCTTCCGTAATTTTCAGCGGGCGGAACGGATCGACCATCACGGCATATTCTTCCGTGAATTTTTTTCCGATGCTGCGTTCCATTGCTCCCGGGTGCGGGCCGTGAACGATTCCTCCCGGATGCAGGGTGAAATCCATCAGGTCGATATGGTTACGGCTCATGAAATCCCCTTCGGTGTAGAACAGCACTTCATCGGAGTCGATGTTGGAATGATTGTATGGGGCCGGAATGGCCTGCGGATGGTAATCGTACATTCTGGCACAGAACGAGCACACCACAAAGTTGTGGGCCTCAAAAGTCTGGTGAACCGGCGGCGGTTGGTGGATCCTTCCTGTAATCGGCTCGAAATTCTTGATGTTGAATTTATAAGGATAAAAATACCCGTCCCAGCCTACGACATCAAACGGATGGGTGGCATAAACGAAATCGGTAATCTGGTTTTCTTTTTTCACCTTCACTACAAATTCCCCTTTTTCATCTTTAGGCATTTTGTAAGCGGGAGCCACAATATCCCTTTCGCAGAACGGCGAATGCTCCAGCAGCTGGCCGAATTCGTTCCGGTACCGTTTCGGCGTGTAGATCGGAGAGTGGCTTTCCACAATGAAGAAAACCGTATCTTCCGACTGCAGTTCAATCTGGTAAATGGTCCCTCTCGGAATGATAAGGTAGTCGCCGACAGCGAACTCCAGGTCCCCGACAAATGTTTTCAGGATCCCGTTTCCGTTATGGACAAACAGAAGCTCGTCGCATTCCGCATTCTTGTAAAAATAATCCATGGATTTCCGTGGCTTCGACAATCCCATTTTCAGGTCGTTGTTTACCATCAGGAACTTACGGCTGTCCAGCACGTCGTCTTCCGGGGTTACATTCATCCCTTTGAACATTCTCGGAGTCACATTTTTGTCTACGGCAATCTTCGGCGACACATCTTTCGGCTCCCCGATGGACTTGATCTGGGTAGGGCGTTGAATGTGGTACAGCAAAGAAGAAATTCCGTGAAATCCTTCCGTCCCGAAAAGCTGTTCGTAGTAGAATTTATCTTCCGGAGACTTGAAAACCGTATGCCTTTTTGGTGGGATATTTCCCGACTGATGATATCTCATTTTACTTTTATATGTGGATTCTCAAATGTAATAATTTTTAATGAAACGGAAAGAGAATTTGTTTACATGCAGGGTTCAGCAAGGTCTATTGGAGCCCGGGTGTATATTTGCTCCGTAGGAGTAATATCTGTGTAGCAAAAATATCAGAGGAAATATCAGAATTCCAGCGGAGTTCTATCTGTCATCAACATACTGCTTAGGGGAGATAGCACACCTACGGAGTGCTCTTTATTTAACCTCATTATGGCTAGACAGATAATATTCCTACGGAATATGGATTTTTAAGAGTTGATTTTAAATGGGGTTTTCACTTTAAATCTAAAAATTAATTGCACAGATTTTGTAGATTGCGCAGATTTTAATTTGTGAAATCGTCATTGATGAATTTCTTCTAAAAAATCATCAAAAAGCATATTTCCGGTACTTATAGTTACGGTTAAAATGGACTTGCTCCGGAGGAGCAAAATCTGTGTAGCAAAAATATCAGAGGAAATATCAGAATTCCAGCGGAGTTCTATCTGTCATCAACATACTGCTTAGGGGAGATAGCACACCTCCTGAATACTCTTGTCATTAAACGCTTTTCTTCTACACAGATAGTTTTCCTCCGGAATAGAAGGATATCTTAATGCATCGCTTTTAAAATAAAATAATCAGGCTTTTAAATAAATTCCACAATTAAAGTTTTTCTTTTAAAAAATAATTGTTAGCTTTGGCTAACAATTTTAATTTCATGAGGCAAATATTCTTTTTTGTTGTTTTGTTTTCCCCGTTCTGTTTTTCGCAGGAAACGGACAGCCTGAATGTAAATCCACCTTTGAAAGCAGATTCGGCTGGGATTCAGAGAAAAAAAGAAATGAAAATCAGGGATATTGATGATGTGGTGATCACCGGAACCCTAAAGGCGGTCAGCCGTTCGAAAAGCCCGGTAGCAGTGGAAATTTACAGCCAGAAATTCTTCCAGAAAAACCCGACGCCGAATATTTTCGAATCCATTGCCATGGTAAATGGGGTAAAACCTCAGCTGAATTGTTCGGTCTGCAATACGGGCGATATCCACATCAATGGTCTGGAAGGGCCTTACACCATGATCCTGATTGACGGAATGCCGATTGTAAGTTCACTTTCTACCGTCTATGGATTGAGCGGAATCCCAAACAGCCTCGTGGACCGGATTGAAGTCGTAAAGGGACCCGCTTCTTCAATTTACGGTTCCGAAGCGATGGGCGGTGTCATCAATATCATTACCAAAAATGCACTGACCGCTCCGAAACTCAGCATCGACCTGATGACAACGAGCTGGAACGAAAATAATATGGATCTTTCGACGAAATTTAATTTAGGCAAAAAAGCAGCTTCGTTACTGAGCCTGAACTATTTCAATGCCACCCGGAGGTTCGATGAAAACCACGATAATTTCACGGATGGCGCTTTACAGAACCGGATTTCAATATTCAACAAATGGAATTTCCAGCGGAAGGAAAACCGGCAGGCCGGTTTTGCGTTAAGGTATCTGTACGAAGACCGTTTCGGCGGGGAAATGCAGTGGAACCGGTCCTACCGCGGGAGTGATCAGGTATATGGCGAAAGTATTTACACCAACAGGGCAGAAGCGTTCGGGATGTACCAGTGGCCATTAAAAGAGAATATAATGACCCAGTTTTCCTACAATTTCCACGATCAGAATTCTTTTTACGGGGATCATCCTTTCCTGGCAACCCAGAAAGTGGCCTTTGCACAGACTTACTGGGATAAAAAGCTGGGAAACCATGATCTGATTTCAGGGGTCACGATAAAAAGAACCTTCTACGACGACAATACGCCGGGAACCTTATCCGCTGACGGTTTTACAAACCAACCGATGAAGTCGCCGATTATCGGAGCTTTTATTCAGGACCAGTGGGAAATCAATGAAAAGAATACTTTGTTGCTGGGATACCGGTTGGATTACGATAAGATCCATCATGCAGTGCATTCACCCCGTTTTGCATGGAAGTTTTCACCGAATCCATACCATACGCTGCGGTTTAATTTCGGGACAGGCTTCCGGGTGGTAAACCTGTTTACGGAAGACCATGCGGTGCTCACGGGTTCCCGGGAAGTGGTGATTCAGTCTGATCTGAAGCCGGAAAGGTCCGTTAACGGAAACCTGAATTACATCTGGAAGATTCCGGCAGGCGACCGGCTGATCAATCTGGATGCTTCGGCTTTCTATACCTGTTTCAGCAATAAAATTGTCGGGGACTTCGATAGCGATCCCGGGAAAATTATTTACGATAACCTCCACGGATACGGAATTTCAAGAGGTGCATCTTTAAATGTGGATTACAGTTTCAGCTTTCCGCTGAGTATTAATGCAGGCGTGACGTATCTTGATGTCTACCAGAAATTTGATGGCGAGAGAGAAAAATCGCAACAGCTGCATGCCCCGAAATGGAGCGGAACCTACGCCCTGACTTACCGGTTTGCAAGTGATCTGACGGTTGATTTTACCGGTCAGTTCTACGGCCCGATGCGGCTGCCGGTATTGCCCGACGATTACCGCCCGGAATATTCCCCGTGGTATTCTTTGGCCAACATCCAGGTTTCCAAAAGTTTCAGGTCCGGGTTTGAGGTGTACTGCGGCATCAAGAACCTTTTCAATTTTACCCCGGAAGATCCGCTGATGCGCCCTTTCGATCCGTTTGACCGGACCGTGAATGATCCGGTAACCAATCCGGACGGCTACACGTTTGATACGACCTATGGCTATGCGCCGATGCAGAAAATCAGGGGATTCCTGGGGGTGAAGTATACTTTAAAGTAGATAAATTAAACTTGAACCCAAGAATATTAACCATAAAAGTCACAAAAGCTGTTAACACATAAGTCACATAAGATTTTAGTTTAGATGATTGCGCATATTTTTAGAAAACATAAGAAGAAAATCAAAGATTTTCAATTGGGTTGAACCTAACTCAGGGTTAAGGGCTTGAAATCCTTGAAACCCCTGTGGCTGAGCAGAGCCGAAGCCACTTCCGGCACCCATCATCTAGTTTCCAT